>Ga0101944_10000417_pt1 | contig 127848 bp, 112 predicted proteins | sample DewCreD2012metaG_FD_75245 | JGI IMG/M metagenome (GOLD analysis project Ga0101944, IMG submission 75245) | Hot spring sediment bacterial and archeal communities from British Columbia, Canada, to study Microbial Dark Matter (Phase II) - Dewar... ...
AACGTGGAGACGTTCTGCGCCGTCCCGCAGATCATCTCAGGTGGAGGCGCGGCCTTCGCGCTGCTGGGGACCCCGCGAAACGGCGGCACACGGCTGTTCTGCCTGTCGGGGCATGTCAACCGGCCGGGAGTCTACGAGTTGCCCATGGGCTTCAATCTTCTGCGCATGATCAACGAGATCGGAGGCGGGGTGCGCGGGGGGAAGAGGCTGAAAGCTGTCATCCCGGGCGGCTCCAGTTGTCCCGTTCTGACGGCTGAAGAGTGCGACATCGCGATGGACTTCGATACATTGGCGAAGGCCAAGAGCATGCTCGGTTCAGGCGGCGTCGTGGTGATGGACGAAGATACCTGCATGGTCAAGGCGGCCATGAGGATCATGCGATTTTACGCGCACGAGAGCTGCGGCTGGTGCGTGCCCTGCCGCGAGGGCACCACCTGGCTGAAGAAACTGCTGGTGCGGTTTCACGCAGGGGAGGGTTCCCGGACGGATATCGACTTGATCGCCGATATCGCCCGCAACATGCTAGGCAGGACATTCTGTCCGCTGGGGGACGCGGCTGCCATGCCGACCATAGCCTTCGTCGAAAAGTTCCGGGACGAGTTTGAGGCGCACGCAGCGGGTAAACCCTGCCCGTTCGAGCCGGCGCCGAAAGAGGCGCTTGCGGGATGAGTGAACTGGTCAAGCTTCAGATCGACGGAAAGGCGGTGGAGGTTCCTGCGGGCACGCTGCTGATCAACGCCGCCAAGACCGTGGGGATCGAGATCCCCGCCTTTTGCTACTACGAGGGATTAAGCCTCCAGGCGGCGTGCCGCATGTGCCTGGTCGAGATCGAGAAGTCGCCGAAACTGGTTACGTCCTGCACCATGCCCGTCGCCGAGGGAATGGTGGTGCGAACGGACACGCCGCAGGTGATTCAAGCCCGCAAGTCCATGCTGGAGTTCATCCTTACAAACCACCCGCTCGATTGTCCGGTTTGCGACAAGGGAGGGGAGTGCGAGCTCCAGGATCTGACCTTCCGATACGGCGCGGACCTCAGCCGTTTTGAGGAGTTCAAGGAGCATGTCCCGGAGAAGCAGTGGTCGCCGATCGTCTTCTTTGACAAGCCCCGCTGCATCCTTTGTTACCGCTGTGTGCGGATCTGCAAAGAAGGAATGGGCGTGGGCGCGCTGGGCGTTGTCCAGAGGGGCGTGGCCAGTGAGATCACGCCGAACATGGGCGATCATCTTGAGTGCGACGAATGCGGCATGTGCATCGACATTTGTCCGGTGGGCGCCCTCACCAGCGGAGTCTACCGTTACAAGACCCGGCCTTGGGAGATGAAGCATGTGGGGACGGCCTGCGCGCATTGCGCGGACGGGTGCACTACGACCTTGGGCGTGTATGACAACCGCATCATTCGCGGGAATAACCGAGACCGCTCGGGGATAAACGGCGAGTTCCTCTGTGTCAAAGGGCGTTACGCGTTCGATTTCGTGTCTCATCCTGAACGGCTGCGCAGCCCGCTTGTAAAGAAAGGGGACGGGTTTGAGGAGATCTCCTGGTCCGAGGCCCTCCGGGCCGTTGCGCAGAGATTCGCCGAGATTCGGGCGCGGAACGGCAAGTTCGGGGTAATCGGCTCCACGCGCACGTCCAACGAAGAGAATTTGTACCTCCAGGAATTTGCCCGGAAGGGGCTGGGGACGAACAACATCGACCACCGGCGAAGCGGCGACTTCGTGAGCCTTCTGGCGGGCTTGCAGGGCAGGCTGGAGGCGCTGGCGACGACCGCGGACCTGTACCAACGCAGAGCGATCCTGGTGGTGGCGAGCGATCTGGCGCAGCAGCATCCCCTGCTCGCGTTTCAGGTCCGGGCCAACTGGCGTCACAACCAGGCGCGGGTCTACGTGGTAACGCGCGGCCCAGTGAGGGAAGATGCCTATGCCGCGCTGAGCGTTCGCGCGGCGCCGGGCGATGAGATCCCGGCGCTGGAGTCTCTTCGCGGCACGCTTCAGGAGGAGCCCGAACTGGTGGTGCTGTTCGGGGACGCGATCCGTGGGGAGGCGGTTTTCAGACTGATTGAGTTCGGAAATTCTCTGGGAATTCCAGTCCGGTATGTCTGCCTCTTGGAACACTCGAATTCGAGGGGCGCCATGGACATGGGACTGCTGCCGGATTTCCTGCCAGGATACCGGCCGGTCACGGAAGCGGATCAGGAGCCTGGTTTGACGCTGCCTGAGATGCTTGCGGCCACGGATCTGGATGCTCTTTGGATCGTCGGAGCCAATCCGTTCCGGCAGCAGGGGCCGGCCCCGTCCGGAGCCTTTGTCGTGGCGCAAGATCTCTTTCTTACGGAGACGGCCAAGCAGGCGGACATCGTGCTTCCGGCCTCGGGCGCTTACGAAAAGACGGGCACGGTCACTAACACCTGCGGGGATGTAATCCGGCTGAACAGGGCGGTGGCTACGATGGGCGCCAAGACAGACCTGGATATTTTCCGCAGCCTGTCGCGTCTGATGGGCGTGCAGGTTTCGCCGCCCGCCGCTTCCGAGATTTACGACGAGATGCGTCGGGCAGGTTGCCGTCCGCCTTCGACAGGAGCGCACGCCAGCCTCATCCGGCCGGCAGAGGATACACTGTTCACTTCGGGCACTCTGGGACGATACTCAAGCACTCTAGGCAGTTTGCGGGAAGCGCCGGGCGGTTTGTACCAATGGACTTCATCGTACTAACGCTGGTGAAGGCGGCGGTTTGGGCCGCAATCATTCTGACGACGCTGGCCTATCTGCAATGGGTCGAGCGCAAGGTGATCGCGCACATCCAGCTTCGCCTGGGCCCGTCGCGCGTAGGGCCACATGGTCTGCTGCAGCCTCTGGCGGACGTGATCAAGCTGTTGACCAAGGAAGATCTCACACCGCCCCAGGCCAACAAGCTGCTGTTCGTGTTCGCCCCCTTTTTTTCCGTTGCGCTGGCGCTGCTGCCGGTCGCCGTTCTCCCGTTCGGCCCTGAAGTGGAGATCTTCGGGATTCGGACCACAATCCAGCTCACGGACCTGAACATTGGCGTGCTGTTTCTGCTCGCGATTTCCTCGCTCAGTGTGTATGGCATTGCTCTGGCCGGCTGGGCCTCGAACAGCAAGTACGCTTTGTTGGGCGGGCTGCGCGCCTCGGCGCAAATGGTCAGCTATGAACTGCCGCTGGCGCTGGCGGTCGCCTCTCCGCTGCTTCTTTCCAACACGCTCAGTCTGCATGAACTCGTGGTCACCCAGACCGGCTACTACGCCGGCTGGATTCCCCAGTGGAATTTCTTCAAGTTCCCCGCCCCGCAGGTGATCAGCTATCTGATTTTTCTGATGGCTGCCTTCGCCGAGACGAACCGGATCCCGTTTGATCTTCCCGAGGCGGAGAACGAGCTGGTGGCGGGCTTTCACACGGAATACAGCAGCCTGAAATTCGCTTCCTTCTTCATGGCGGAGTACGCGCACATGATCACGAGCTGCGCCTTCGCCACTGTGCTGTTTCTCGGGGGCTGGCTGCCTCTCTGGCCCGCGGAGAAGGGCTCGGACTTCTTCCCGGCCGCCATTTTTCTGACCGGCGGCGCACTGGCGATGTATCACGGGCTGCACCCGGCCCGTCCGAAGGACAGAACGACGTTGCCGGCGGTGGCCGTCCTTTTCTGGGTCCTGGCGGCGGTGTTTCTGGTTCCCGTGATGCAGCAGATCCTGCTTCCGATGTTCTGGTTCGGATTCAAGACGGGGACGTTGTTGTTCGTCTTTATGTGGGTTCGGGGAACTCTTCCGCGTTTCCGCTACGACCAGCTCATGGCGTTCACGTGGAAGTTTCTCTTTCCGGTCGCGATGTTGAACCTGCTGGTGACCGGTTACCTGGTGGCGGTGTTCGGGGACTAGGCATATGACGGAACTTGTTATCTTTTGGACCTTCGCGGTGGTTGCGGTTCTTTGCGCGATCAACCTGGTGGTCCAGCGCCACCCGATCTCGGGGGCCATTTCGCTGATTGGCGTCATGGGATCCCTGGCGGTGCTCTACCTTCAGTTAGGCGCGGAGTTCATCGCCGCGGTGCAGGTGATCGTGTACGCGGGCGCCATCATGGTGCTGTTTGTGTTCGTAATCATGCTGCTGAACGCGGAGCCCGAGCAACGGACGGGCCGTTCCGCGGCGGTGCGGCTCATCGGTTTTCCCTCGCTGGCGGCGCTATTGCTGGTTGTGGGATTGCTGATCCGGAAGCTCTCCCCGGCTTCGGAATCCGTGCGGTTCGGCGAGTTCATGGGCGGGACGGCAGCGAACGTCGGGCGCACCCTGTTTACAGGCTACCTGTTGCCATTTGAAGTGACGTCGGTGCTGATTCTGGTGGCGATCATCGGCGCGATGGTTCTGGCGCACAAGGAGATCGACTGAGATGCAAAGCGTTCCGATCTCCTGGTACCTGATCCTGAGCGCGGTGCTGTTCGGCCTGGGGGTCGCGGGGTTCCTGTTGCGCCGCAACATCATCACCGTGTTTATGTCGATCGAACTGATGCTGAACGCAGTGAACCTCAGCTTTGTGGCCTTCTCCTATGAGCTGAAGCAAATCGACGGACACATCTATACGTTCTTTGTGATGGTTGTGGCGGCGGCGGAAGCCGCGGTCGGCCTGGCGATCATTCTGACGGTTTTCAAGAACCGCGGAACATTGCAGATCGACGAAGTGAATTCGATGAAAGACTGACGCTATGCACCTTTGGCTCATTCCCGGGTTTCCACTGGCCGGCTTCCTGATCCTGGGGCTGCTGGGGCGCCGTTTGTCGAAGGCCTGGATCAACGCCGTCGCCATTGGATCGGTGTTGCTGTGCTTCCTCTGGGTGCTGAAGACGCTTTCCGCACTGGGGGCCATGGAGCAGGCGCACATCGAATCCTACTTCACCTGGATTCAAAGCGGCCCGCTGCGGGCCGGCTTTGACCTCATGGTAGACCGCCTTGCCGCCGTCATGCTTCTGGTGGTCACCGGCGTCGGATTGCTCATTCACGTCTACTCGATCGGCTACATGGCCCACGAGGGCGGTTACTATCGCTTCTTCGCCTTCCTCAACCTCTTCATGTTCTTCATGCTGACGCTGGTGATGGCGAGCAATTTTCTGCTGATGTTCGTCGGATGGGAAGGCGTGGGACTGTGCAGCTACCTGCTGATCGGCTTCTACTTCCACCGCAAGAGCGCCACGAACGCCGGCAACAAGGCATTTATCGTCAACCGGATCGGCGATTTTGGTTTCACGCTGGCCATCCTGCTGATCTTCATCCACTTCCGCACTCTGGATTTCGCGCAAGTCTTCGGCCGCATGGAGAGGGACCCGGGCGGTGTGGCGGCGGGGGCGCTCACGGCGATCGGTTTGCTGCTTTTCGTGGGGGCGACCGGAAAGTCAGCGCAGATTCCACTGTACGTATGGTTGCCGGACGCGATGGAAGGCCCCACGCCCGTTTCGGCCCTGATTCACGCGGCGACCATGGTGACCGCCGGGGTCTACATGGTGGCGCGCTGCGCACCGATCTATCTGGGAGCCCCCCTGGCCCTGGAGGTGGTGGCCTGGGTCGGGTTGGCGACGGCGTTCTTTGCCGCCACGATTGGGCTGGCGCAGAACGACATCAAGAAGGTCTTCGCCTATTCCACCGTATCGCAGCTCGGATACATGTTCCTGGGCCTTGGCGCGGGCGCGTTTTCGGCCGGAATCTTTCACCTGGTGACGCACGCCTTTTTTAAGGCTTTGTTGTTCCTGGGAGCAGGGAGCGTGATTCACGCCTTGAGCGGAGAGCAAGACCTGCGGAAGATGGGCGGGTTGCGCCGGCGCATTCCCGTGACGTTCGCAACGATCCTTTGCGCCGCGGTCGCCATCGCCGGCGTACCGCCGTTTTCCGGTTTCCACAGCAAAGACGCCATCCTGATTGCGGCCTACCATCATTCGCCGGTGATGTTCTGGATCGGCATTGTCACCGCGGCCATGACCGCGTTCTACGTATTCCGCGCAGTCTTTCTGGCATTTTTCGGCTCGTACCGCGGGGAGGCCCATCCTCACGAATCACCGGCGGTAATGACGCTCCCGCTGGCGGCGCTGGCGCTGCTGTCGCTGGGCGGCGGCTACTTCGATGTTCCGGGATGGCTTCATCCTGTGCTGCCTGCCGTGGAGGGGGCGCACGATGCCTGGCTGGTCTACACTTCGGTGGCCGCTGGGCTTACTGGCATCGCGCTGGCTTACCTGTTCTATGTTGCCCGGCCAGGTCTGGCGGACGCCGCCGCGAACCGGCTGGGCGCCATCTACCGTTTGGTCTACAACAAGTATTTTGTTGACGAAGCCTACGACGAAGTTGTGGTTCGGCCTCTCATGATCACGTCGGACACATTGCTCTGGAGGAAGGTGGACGCCGGGATGATCGACGGGGCCGTCAACGGTTTGGGCGCCTGGGCGACGGGGGTGGGCTCGGTGCTGAGGCTGCTTCAGTCCGGAAGCATACGCAGCTATGCGGCGTGGGTGGTTTGGGGCTCTCTCGTTGCGGTGCTCGGTCTGGTGATTCTGGGAGGGCTGAGATGAGCGTCCTCCTGAACCTGTGTCTAGGGCTGCCCCTGGCCGCCTCCCTGCTCCTGCTGTTCGTGCCCGGGGATCGTCACCGTTCGATCCGGTTGCTCTCTCTCATCTTCTCCGTGGCGGTGTTCGGCGTTTCGCTCGGCCTGGTGGCCGGATTTGACAGAACTTCGGCGGGGTTCCAATTCTCGACCGATCTTCCCTGGATGTCATCCCCGGCGATCCGGTACCACATCGCGGTCGACGGGTTAAGCCTGTGGCTGGTGGTGCTCAGCACTCTGCTCACACCCATCGCCGTGTTGGTCTCCTGGCGCCATGTTCAGAGGCGCGTCAAGGAGTTCCACGTCTTCCTGCTGCTGTTGGAGTTCGGTCTAATCGGCGTTTTCGTTGCGCTGGATCTGTTTCTGTTCTACGTGTTCTGGGAAGTCTCGCTGGTGCCCATGTATTTTCTGATCGGCGTCTGGGGGCACGAGCGCCGCATCTACGCCGCGGTGAAATTTTTCCTTTTCACCATGGCCGGCTCTGTGCTGATGCTGGCCGCCTTCATCTACCTTTACAACCTCACTGGGACGTTCGACTACGTGGCGCTTTCGGAACGGCTCGCCGGCCGAGGGATGTCGCTGGACCCGGCTGTGGAGAGCCTCTTGTTCCTGGCCTTCTTCTTGGCGTTTGCCATTAAGGTCCCGCTGTTCCCGTTGCACACCTGGCTGCCTGACGCGCACGTGGAGGCTCCGACGGCGGGTTCGGTCATTCTGGCCTCCGTCATGCTGAAAATGGGGACTTACGGGCTGGTGCGTTTCTGTCTCCCCCTCTTCCCGTCGGCCTCACGTGAACACGCACCCTGGATCATCGTTCTGGCGATCGTCGGCATCATCTACGGCGCGCTGGTGGCGATGGTGCAGCCGAACATGAAGAAACTGGTGGCGTACTCGTCGGTGAGCCATTTGGGCTTCGTTGTGCTCGGCATCTTCTCGTTCACCCAAGTCGGACTGGATGGCGCGGTCTACCAGATGTTGAATCACGGGATCTCCACGGGCGCGCTGTTCATTCTGGTCGGTTATCTGTACGAGCGCCGGCATTCGCTGGAAATCGCCGACTATGGGGGTGTTGCGAACACCGCTCCGGCTTTGGCGACAGTCTTCCTGATCACGTCCCTTGCCAGCTTGGGCCTGCCACTATTGAACAACTTCGTAGGCGAGTTTCTGGTGCTTCAAGGCGCGGCGCTGGTGAACTTCCGCTGGGCGGTTTTCGCCGCGATCGGGGTGGTCTTGTCCGCCTGCTATCTGCTCTGGCTGTACCAGCGAGCTTTCCTGGGCCAGGCGACGGAGGCCGTGAAATCAAGCGTGACCGATCTCTCCCTGCGTGAATGGGCGGTGATTCTGCCGTTGCTCGTGCTGATGGTCTGGATGGGGGCCGGCAGCGGCGCTTTTCTCAAGCCTATAGGCGTCACGAATGCGCACATCCTGGAGCGCACAAATCGCGGGGTGGTCTATCACGTGAACAACATTGAGATCCCGGTTCGCCAGGAGGTTGCCCGTGCCCGCTGAGTTCGCGCCTTCGGCCGCAGAAATACGGAGATTCCTGCCGGAGATCATTCTGGTGCTTGGCGGAACCCTGAGCATGGTGCTTTCCGTGTTCTGGCGGAACGGCGCCGAGGGCAGATTCAGCCCGTTGTCTCTGGCGTTCCTGGTGACTGCGCTCGGGGCCAGTGCCGCCGCCTGCCAGGACCCGGGATCCGCATTCCGGGACATGGTTCTGGTGGACGGCTTCTCAACGTACTTTCGGGTGCTGGTGATTGCTGTGGCGGCGTTGACCGTTCTGTCCTCGGGACAGTACCTAAGGCGAGAGAGGGCGGAATCCGGGGAGTACTACGCATTGCTGCTGTTTTGCACAGCAGGCCAATGCATCATGGTCAGTTCCTCGGAACTGATCATGATCTTCATCGGCCTCGAGATCTCCTCAATCGCGAGCTACATCCTGGCCGGCTATTTGCGAGACGATAAGCGCGCCAATGAGGCGTCGCTCAAGTACTTCCTGCTGGGCTCTTTTGCGACCGCCTTTTTGCTCTATGGCATCGCCTGGACCTATGGTCTTACCGGCTCAACCTTCCTGGAAGACATACGCGCCTCTCTGGGGGAGCAGGCAGCGGGGATTTCGCCGATTCTCCTCGCGCTGGCCGCCGCGCTCCTCTTCGTGGGGCTGGCGTTCAAAGTCTCGTCCTGGCCCTTCCAATCCTGGGCTCCGGACGTCTACCAGGGGGCGCCTGCGCCGGTGGCGGGGTTTCTCTCGGCGGGGCCCAAGGCGGCCGCCTTCGCCGTGCTTGTGCGCATTTTCATGACTGCTTTCGAGCCGATGAGCGGGCGCTGGGAGCCGCTGGTCTGGCTCACGGCTCTGCTCACCATGATCATTGGGAATTTCGCGGCCTTGCTACAGAGCAACATTAAGCGTCTGCTGGCCTACAGTTCAATCGCCCATGCGGGCTATGTGCTGGTCGCCGTGGCGGCGGCGTCGGAAACCGGCGTGGCGGCGGTGATGTTTTACCTGGCCGCTTATGCGCTCATGAATATCGGGGCGTTCGCGGTTGTGATTCACGTGAGCCGCAAGGGGGAGGAGCGCGTTCAAGTCCAGGACTTCAGCGGACTGGCGGTCCGGCAACCCGTGACGGCAGCGCTGTTTTCCATCTTCCTGCTCTCGCTGGTGGGGGTGCCGCTGACCGCCGGGTTTTTCGGTAAGTTCTACGTCTTCAAGGCCGCCCTGGATTCAAACTTGATCTGGCTGACGGTTCTTGGGCTGCTGAACAGCGCCGTGGCGGCCTATTACTACTTGCGTGTCATCGTGGTCATGTACATGCGCGAGCCCGGGGAGGGAACGGCGGACCTGCCTCCGCTTGGCGGCGCCTTGAAGCTGGCGCTTTATGTATCCGCTACGGGCACAATTGTGCTGGGCGTGTTCCCCTCCCTGGTTCTGAACCTCGCCGCCAAATCCGCGGGTCTGGTTCGCTGAGAGGAGAGGCCTCAGCGCCTCCTCTCTCAATCTGGGCCCGCAGGATCCGGGTCCCCGTGCCGTCGCTCGACGCAGCCGGCCTGCGCCGCTCAGAAGTGATCCTTCAGCTCTCGAAACCGGCTTAGCGTGAGGACCCGGCCGTCGGCCTCGCGCAGAGGTTCCCGCTCCAGCGTCCAGGTGTGATCATGCGGAATGAAAACAGCCCTCAATCCCGCGTCGATGGCTGCGTTAATGTCTGACTTCGGAGAATTGCCGATCATCCAGCACCATTCCGGATCGAGTCGCAGCTCCGCCACCAGCGCCCGGTAAGCCTCCGCATCCTTCTCTTTCACTACCGCCGCATGATGGAAGTAGCCCGCCAGTCCGCTACGCTCCAGCTTTCCGTGCTGTTCGGCGAGCTGACCCTTCGTGAACAAGACCAGCTCGTGCCGCGGTCGCAGGTAGCACAGGGTTTCCTCCACCCCCTCGATCAGCTCCATGGGGTGTTCCTTGAGCTGCTCGCCAAGCGAGCGGATCGCCGCCAGGTCCTCCGGCTGGGCCTCCCGCTCCGCCAGCTTCCGGAAGCACTGCTCCAGGTTGCGCGCGAAATTCTCCGACCCGTAGCCGTAAAACTTGTTATTGACGACCTCAATTTCATCCAGGACGGCGCGGATCTCCATCTGTGTGAGCCGGCTGTGACCAAGGAGCGACACGAACTTCTCGAAAGCTCTCTCAAAGTAGATGTTGTTCTCCCAAAGAGTGTCGTCCGCGTCAATGATCAGATGGTTTCGCATTTGAATGGGCCGTACCGGCGGGAGAGTGGTCTTCCGCAAGGAACGGGGTCGCCCGAACGCCCGTGCTACCATTATTGCGTTCCGGCGATGATTCTGAAACTGAAACGGACGCCCGGGATTTTCCTGGTAGGCTTCATGGGTTGCGGCAAGAGTGTGGTTGGGCCAAGGCTCGCCGCCCGGCTGGGCTGGAGCTTCGCGGACACCGACGAGGATATAGAGCGCGAGGCGCATGCCACAATCAACGAGATTTTCGACCGCCTGGGCGAGACCGAATTCCGGCGTCTGGAAACCGAAGCGATCCAGAGGAGGGTGAAGTGCATCCAGACAGGGAAACCGATGGTCCTGGCTCTCGGCGGCGGGGCCTTTGGCCAGCCTCAGAACTTCGACCTGGTAGAGAACAACGGAGTCACAATCTGGCTGGACTGTCCGTTGAGCATTATCCACCGCAGGCTGGAAGGGTCTACGAACCGTCCGCTGGCCAGAGACCGCCACAAGTTCGACTTGCTGTACTACACACGCCGGGAAATCTACTGCCGGGCTGATTACTCCGTTCTGATCACAGGCGACGACCCGGAAGCTGCCGTCGAAGCCATCCTTGCCCTTCCCATCCTCTGAGTAAAGGAGACTGCATGTCTGAAAAGAGACTTCGCGCGCAAGCCTTGAAAATCTTCCGCGCCTCCCTCGAAGCGTCCGATCCGAAAGCGGCGATTCTGAGGCATGTTCGCGTTTCACGGCATGTTCTGACAGCGGGCAAACAGCGCTACGATCTGCGATCCTACCGGACCATTTACGTGGTAGGGGCCGGCAAGGCCGGGGCGGCCATGGCGCAAGCCGTGGAAGGGCTGCTGGGCGGAAGAATCGGAACCGGATTGATTAACGTGAAGCACGGACATGTGGCCTCGCTCAAGCGCATCGAACTGAATGAATGCAGCCACCCGGTTCCGGACCAGGCGGGAGTGGGGGGCGCCCGGCGGATCGCGGACATCGTTGGAAGCGCCGGGGAGAAGGACCTGGTCATCTGCCTGCTGTCGGGGGGCGGCTCCGCCCTTTTGCCCAGCCCCGCGCCGCCCCTGTCTCTCGAAGAGAAGCAGGAGGCGACCCGCTTGCTGCTGGCCTCTGGGGCGAACATCCATGAGATCAATTGCCTTCGCAAGCACATCTCCTCGTTGAAGGGAGGGCAGCTCGCGCGGCTGGCGTTTCCAGCAACGGTTCTTTCACTGATTCTCAGCGACGTGATCGGAGACGATCTGGACGTGATCGCCTCCGGACCCACGGCTCCGGACGCATCCACGTTCGCGGCCGCGCGCGAGGTCCTGGACAAGTACGGCCTGGCGGACAAGGTTCCCGCTGCGGTCCTGGAGCGCATCGAGCGAGGGGTTAAAGGCGAGATTCAGGAGACACCGAAGGCCTCGGACCGTGTATTTCACCGTGTCCAAAACCTGATTGTGGGAAGCAACGCCCTTGCCGTGGAGGCAGCCGCCGCCAAGGCGCGGGCCCTGGGATTCAAACCGCTGATCTTGTCGACCCGAATTGAAGGGGAAACCAGGGAGATTGCCCGTATGCATGCGGCCATTGCAAAGGAAGTGCTGGCGACCGGGCGACCCATCCGGCCGCCCGCCTGTCTGATTTCGGGAGGGGAAACAACGGTAACCTTGCGTGGCGATGGGATGGGCGGACGAAATCAGGAATTCGCTCTGGCGGCGGCCATCGACCTGGCCGGGGTGCGAAATATCGTGGCGCTAAGCGGTGGAACCGACGGCACCGACGGACCGACCGACGCCGCCGGCGCCATTGCCGATGGCGCCACTGTCAGCCGGGCGGAGGCTCTCGGAATGAAGCCGGCAGACTACCTGGCCCGAAACGACTCCTACCGTTTCTTCGAACCATTAGGCGACCTGCTGATGACCGGGCCGACCAACACCAACGTTATGGACGTGCGCCTGCTCCTGGCCGGGGGCTGATATCATCCCTTTCGGATGGAAATCCGGCCGCGTTCGGTTCGCACCACGACCTTGGGCCCCTTGCCCGCGGAACCCTTAAGGGATGCGCCCCGGTCTTCACTGGTTGACACGATCGGTTCCCCGTAGTTGTTCTCCGCTTCTCCGCGGGCGGTTACGGCTTCCAATTGGAAAGCTGCCCCGGCCGGCATTGTCAAATCCACATTACCGCTGCGAGTGGTGATGTCAATGGGTCCGCTTAGTGGTCTTTGGGGAGCAATGGTCACGTCCCCGCGCTCGACGGAGACGCGCACTTCGCCGCTGAAGCCGGTGAGCCGTATGTCTTTTGTCCTGGCCGTGATGTGCAGGGGGCCCGTGGCTTGCTGGATGCTCAGATCGCCGAGATCCATCTGCAATTGTCCGGAGATCCTCTCCAGGCGCAATTCCGTGACGCCGCTCTGAAAGAGCAACGGCCTGGCGAGATTACGCGCTTGAATTGTCCCCGAATAATACCCGTTCACGGTGACAGAACCGCCAACGTTCTCCACTTCGACGTCGCGCCCGCTGCCCAAGACTTCCACGTTGCCTTTTACATTGACGGCCCGGACGATTTCGGCGCGCCTCACGTCGGCCCGGGTGTTGCCCGCAATGTCCTGGACACGCACAGAAGCCGAATCACTCTTGACTTCCACTCCGCCGACATTGAGGATGTCGTAGTCTCCCTCCCGGCCGCTGGCACGAACCAAACTGCCCGAAGGAACGGTGATCTCGAGGTCAGCCATGACGCGAAGATCCTTCTGCGCCCTTTCCTGGTTGCTGCGGATGAGGATCTGCTCTCCTTGAGCCACGATCTCCACCGGGGTCCTCCGGTCGGCTTCGTCCGCTTCCGACTGGCGGTAAGCGCGAACCGTCTTGCGGCCAGACACTTTGATCTCCTTTGTGTCCGCCCCGGCGATGCGAAGATTGCCCCGGAGATGTTCCACCACAATCAGGGATCCCGTCGCGGGGCTGATCTGCTCCGCGATAGGGTAATCAAAAGCCTCGCCAAAGAGCTCCGCGCTCTTGCCGATATTGATCAACGGGACAATTCTCGGCAAACGGCCGTGGATATAGAACAGCCCTGTGCCGACCAGGCAGATGAATATGATCAAGGTCCACTCGCCGCCTGAAACCCCTTTCGCCGGAAGCGGTTTGGAACCCATCTTCCAGACCAGCACCTCGATGAGGCGCAGGAGGCCCCAGGCGATCAGCAAGAAGGGCCAGTATCGTGCGAACAACTCGAAAGAGATCCACTCCGGGTGCAGGTTTCTGGCCAGAAACAGGGCGCCGATTAGAACCAGCAGCAAAGGTCCGATGAGCGAGTGGCGTTTCATGATCTATCCCCCAAGAGCCGCCTGACCAGCTCCAACAGACCCAGCAGGATCAACAGGGCCGGCCACGTTTGCCAGAAACTGAAGTCCGTGAACTGATGGGCCACAAACAAGCCACCGAGGGCGATCAACATGATTGGGCCTCGAATGGCGCTGAGCAAGGTACCGCTACCGTGGTTCACGGGACGCCTCCTCGGCGCTGCGCTCCCGCAGTCGCGAGAGCAAGAGATACACGCCGGTCACGATCAAGACGGCGGGCCACCATCGCAGAATTTCACGGACCCACTCCGGCCGGAGCGTCATTGTCAGGAAAAGTCCGCCCAGCAGGATCAGCGCCACGGGGCCGACCAGGGACCCGCTTCGGGGGGAGCGCAGCGGGATCAAGCTCGAAAACTCATCTACGGGCAAGCCTCTAAGCCTCCGGCTGGCTGTGTGATAGGCCTCGAACGCCATATAGAAGAACCAGAGTGCGATGAGCAACCCGAACAACGGCTCCAGTCCGCCGCTGATGTCGGATTCCACCAGGCTGATCAAAGTGCCCAAGACGACCACGTGAACCAAACCCTTCACGTATTGGCCGTTGTAAATGGCGCCCACTCCAGGAATCAGCCCCAGCACGAACGCCAGGCCGGGTGACGCGGAGCCGACCGCTGCTGTTGGCGCGGCCGGGGGCTGGGCCGCCGGTTCTGAAGACGGCGCATGCTCCGGGCAGTAGACAGAGCCCAGGGCCATACGCTGGCAGTCTGCGCAGAGGGGCCTGCCGCAGCTCCGGCAATATGCGGCTGCATCGATTTCGGTATGAACGTAGCACTTCGCCATTGTCTTCTCCTCCCCCTGTCTCACTTCTTACCCGCGTCTTGCGGGGCCTGAATCTCCGGTTCCGCGCCCGGCTGCGGCTGCTGGCTCTGTTCCGCCGTCAACTCGCTCAAGCGAGCCCGAATCTCGTAAACCGCCTGAAGATTGTCGTAGAACTTGACCGCCCGATCCCAGGCACGGTGCGCCCGGTCGTCGACGTTTCTCCAGACCTTTACTGGATCCAGATCCGACAAGGTTAGCTGGCGCACCTGAATTCCTGCCAATCGAGCCAGAAGCGAGAACGACAGGATCGTCATCGCCATTCCCATCGCAAACCGAGGCTGCAACACCGGCTCGATGAAACTTCCAATAGACGCCCAGAAACCCCGGCGGGGCGCGTGGCGCTTTGCGGCCCCGGCCGTCAGTTGAAATACGATCCGGGTCACCAGCTCAGGCGGCGGCTCAACCGCCGGCGCTTTGGACAGGAAGGCGACGGCCGCGGCCGCATCCCGCGCCGCTTCGGCGCAAGCGGGACACACGGCCAAATGACGCTCCACTTCGGCCTTCCGTCCGGAGTCGAGCGCGCCTTCGGCGTATTCGCAGAGCAACGTTTCCAGATCGAGACAGTTCATGCGAATACCCTATGCTTGCGCAGTACGCGCGCCAGATCCGCCCGGCCACGGTTCAGCCTGGACTTCACCGTGCCCTCCGGAATGCCAAGAGCCTCCGCGATCTCGCGGTATTCCATGCCTTCCAGGTCCCTGAGGATCACGGTCTCGCGCAATTCCGGGGATAGCTTCTGCAAACCGGCCTGCAAGATCTCGCCCGCCTCACGCTCCGAAAGAAGCCCATCCGTGCGGCTGGCCGTGCTTCCAGTTTCCTCCAACATCGGCAACTGCTCTTCGATCGAGTCTGTGACCCGGTCCAGCTTCGAACGCCGGTAATGATCGATGAGCAAGTTCCTGGTGAGGCGGGTGAGCCAGGTCGTGAAAGATCCCTCGCCCGAGCGGAAGCTCTTCAAACCACGAAAGACCCGCAGGAACACTTCCTGCGTCAGATCCTGAGCCTGGGCGTCGTTCCCCGTGAATCGATAACAGAGGCTGTAGACACGCCTCGTATGAACTCGCGCCAGTTCCTCCCAGGCGGCTTCCTCGCCGTCCAGGCACCTCTCCACCAATCTGGTTTCAGGGTCCAAGGCGTTGCCCGCTAGTCCGCGCTGCTCCTCCATCCCTCTGTCCGGCGCCAGCGATGCCGCGCTGGACGCCGCGCACCAAGATGTCGGAACCACTTGGGCCAGGGATGCCATGCCCTCACTCTCTTTCGCCGAGTGCCGGTTCCTTCCGGTCCGATTCTGCCGGTACCATCAAACGCCGGATTCGGCTTCCAGAATGAGTAACGAGGTTCTATCATTAGAAGTTCGTACGATTTCATGCGCCCGGATTGCCGTTTTCCATTCTAGCCCGCAGGCCGACCTGCCGGGCGGAAGATGGGGAGGTCCGGCCGGTTAGGAGGCAGCATTCGAAAAGAGTCCAGACGTTGGGTGGTGGCGGTTCTGGTTCTGACCCTGGCGCTTGTCCTGTTGTTCGTCCTGCGGTGGCGCCATGAGGACTTCGACTGGCGGCTATTCTCCGCGACCCTTCTCAAGATGCGCTGGGACTGGCTGATCCTGGCGGCGGCTCTCGGGATCGCGACTTACCATGCCCGCGCCTTGCGCTGGGCTGTGATGCTCCGCCCCATGAGGCCCAATCCCAGCATCTGGGGTCTGTTTTCAGCGACCGCCATTGGTTTCACAGCGATCGTGCTCTTCGGACGCCCGGGTGAACTCGTTCGGCCCTACCTGATCTCAAGCAAGGAGAAGGTCCCATTTTCCTCGCAGGTCGCGGCCTGGCTGATTGAGAGGATCTTTGACCTGCTGAGCGCGCTGTTGATCTTCGGCTTTGCCATGACCCAGGTGGCGGAGTCCAGTCTCAAGCCAGATTCAGTTCTCAGTTGGGTGCTGAAAACCGGTGGTTACGTAGCGGCCGTCGCCGCCGGGGCTGCTGTTGCATTGCTGCTGATGTTCCGGCAAACCTCGGACCGGGTTAAACGCCGTCTGGTGGACGCGCTGGGCTTCCTGCCCTCAAAGCTGCAGCAGCGAGTCCATAAGCTATTGGATTCATTTGTATTAGGGGTCGAGTGTGTCCGGAGCTCCAGAAGCGCCTTGCTCCTGGTCGGTTACACGGCCCTGGAATGGGGCTTGATCACGCTCTGCTTCGCCGCATGTTTCAGGGCCTTCCCGGCACTGGCGGGGTTTACGTTAACGAATGTCCTTGTAGTCGTAGGCTTCGTAGCCATGGGGAGCCTCATACACATCCCGGGGATCGGCGGCGGCGCGCAGTTGATGATGGTTGTCGTTCTGACCGAAATTTTTCATCAGCCACTTGAGATCGCCAGCGGTATGGCTATCGTTAACTATTTCATTACATTTATAGTAATTGTTCCTTTCGGGCTGGTCCTCCTGGTTCATGAAGGTCTTAACTTCAAGAAAATAAGGGAGATGGAGGAGAGGGAACTGGAATGAACTGTCCGTTTTGCGGCCACAAGGAAGACCGCGTCGTCGACTCGCGCGAAAGCCGGGAAGGAGAAGTGATCCGCCGCCGCCGCCAATGCTCGAAGTGTGAACGCCGCTTCACCACCTACGAGAGAATCGATGAGGTTCCCTATATGGTTGTAAAGAAAGACGGGCGGAGGGAAAAGTTCGACCGGCAGAAGATCCTAGCCGGATTGCTGAAGGCGTGCGAGAAGAGGCCAGTAGGCATGGCAAGACTTGCCGAAATCGTCGATGAAGTAGAAGGAAGGCTTGCCGAGAGTCCTGAACGTGAGATGGCAACTACTGAAATAGGAGAAATGCTCATGGCCAGGCTCAAGGTTCTGGACAAGATTGCCTATGTTCGGTTCGCCTCGGTCTACCGCGATTTTCAGGATGTTGAGGCTTTCCTCAATGAATTGAAGCACTTAATCCGTCAGCGACGGGGCTGAGACGATTCGGACGGGACGGGCACATTGGAGGAGTGGGCTGTTGTTGGGCTGTGCTATGTGAAACCATAGGCTGCCGTTCGGAGTCTAAATTGTTGAGGATGCGCAACGACATTGTTGTGCTATAATTGGCTGGAAGCCCGAGCGCGGCGGGCAACACCTGCGAACAAGACGACGCTCCAATTTCTGGAAGGAACAGGGACTTGTGAGCATTTTTGCCCCTTCGGGGGCTGTTTTAGCTTTTTGGACGGTGAGGTGAGTCCCCATTGGACCATTTCGATGATCAGTACCTAGCCGAACACGCGGAACACCTGGAGCTTCTCGAACAGGCGAAATTCTTCGAGTCGGAAGAAGCGCATGAAGCGGAAGATCTCCACGGGGTATCGCAAGCCGAGGAGTCCATTTATACGGATGACCCGGTACGGGTCTACCTTCGCGAGATGGGCGCGGTTCCGTTGCTCACCCGCGAGGGGGAAGTTGACTTAGCGCGGCGCATGGAGCGGGGCAAACTGCGGATGCAGAAGGCGATCAGCCGGTCTCCTCTGGTTCAGCATGCCGTAGTTGAGCTTGCTGAGCGCCTGCGTAAAGGCGTGGAGGAATTGGACGCCTGGGTTGACCTTGGGGAGCCGGAGGAAGGGACCGGCGCCGATGAGAAGCGCCGGGCTGAGATGCTGGGGTTGTTCGCTGAGGTTTCCTCTCTTTGGAAGAAACAGCAGCAGGTGGAGGAGAAGGTCTCCGCCATTCCCGCTTCCAACAAGAAACTTTTGAATCGGTGGACCGGCAGATTGCGCCGGGCCAGGGTGGAAACGTCCGTGGCGATTCGGCGTATCCCTTTCACTCTGTTGCGCTGGAAGGAATTCGCCAAGAGCATCGAGCGGGCGGCCGATGAGTTGAGCTGCCTGGAGAATGAACTGCGCAGGCTGGAAGGGCGTTCCAGCGTGGCGGCGCAGAGCCGGATGAGGGAATTGCGCCGTGAGATTCGCAAGCGCGAGGCCCTGGCTGGCGCTTCGCTTGCCAATCTGAGGTATACGCTCAACGTGATCCGGCATGGCGAAGTTGAGGCGGAGAGGGCCAAGAAGGATCTTGTCGAGGCCAACCTGAGGCTGGTGGTGTCGGTCGCCAAGAAGTACGTGAACCGGGGCCTGCATCTGCTGGACCTCATTCAAGAGGGCAATATCGGCCTCATGCGCGCCGCTGACAAGTTCGAGTACAGGCGCGGCTACAAGTTCTCGACATATGCGACCTGGTGGATCCGCCAGGCCATCACCCGCGCCATTGCGGACCAGTCCCGAACCATCCGCATACCGGTCCACATGAACGAGAGCATGAATAAGTTCTTGCGGGCCAACCGGGAATTGGAAAAAGAACTGGGACGCGCTCCGACAAACGACGAGATCAGCCGCCGGATGGACATCCCGGTGGAGAAGGTTCAGAAGCTGAAGACAATTTCGCGGGATCCCGTCTCGTTGGAGACCCCGGTCGGCCGCGACGGCGAGTCCGCGCTGGGCGACTTGATTGAGGATCGCTGGGTAGGGTCCCCCGTGGACACCGTAATCGAGACCAACGTTCGGGACGAGACGGCCAATATTCTGAAGACTCTTTCCCCCAAGGAGGAGAAGGTCATCCGGCTGCGTTTCGGCATCGGCTGCGAGCGGGAGCACACGCTGGAGGAAATCGGGCAGGAGTTCGATGTCACTCGCGAGCGCATCCGGCAGATCGAGGCCAAGGCTTTACGGCAGCTTCGCTCTCCGGAAAGAGCTCGACACCTCCGCGCGTTGCTGGCGGCGCGCTGAGGGAGCGAACTGACCTCAAGGGGTCCGGCGAATGGGAGCCGGGCCTTTCCTAGAGTTCCGGCATTGTTCGCCGGGCGTGATGGTTCACCGGTCCTGAGCCGCGGCCCAATTGGGGGTTTGTGCGGATGGCTTCGGTAATGAAGCGCTTAGCCGTCCCGACCGCATTCAGCAAGTCCGCCCCCCGCGCCAGTTCAGCAGTGATCGCTGCCGAGTATGTGCAGCCCGTTCCGTGCGTGTGGGAGGTCTTCACGCGCTCCGCGCTGAATTCGAAAAACTCGCCCTTCCACAGCAGTATATCCGTCGCTTCGCTGCTCAGATGGCCGCCCTTCACAAGCACCGCCGCCGGACCCAGATTCGAAATTCTTTCCGCGGCGCGCCGCATTCCGTCCAGGGACCGCACTTCAAATCCAGCCAGTTCCTCGGCCTCCGCGAGATTCGGCGTCACCAGGAACGCCCTTGGCAGGAGCAATCCTGACAGCGCCCTGCGCGCTTCTTGAGCCAGCAGGGCCGCACCGTGCTTGCTGATCATTACCGGGTCGACGACTAACGGGAAGGCGAACTCGGAGGCGAGAGTTGCAACGGCCTCGACGATGGCTGCATTGCCGAGAGCGCCGGTCTTCGCCGCCGAGGGCGGTATATCGGAAATAACAGTGCGCACCTGGCGGCACACGAGATCGGGATCGAGACACTGGACGCCTTCAACCCCCAATGTGTTCTGGACGGTGATCAATGAGATGACAGCCTCGCCATAAACGCCGAACTCATGGAAAGTCTTCAGGTCCGCTTGAATGCCTGCGCCTCCGCTCGGGTCGGATCCCGCGATGGTCAGCGCTACCGGCACGCTCATTTGCCCTCTCCTGGAACTCGTGCCGTTCGCCGCGCGAACGCGATCAGCACCGCGCGTTTCAGGAACTCCGGTGTGTGCTTTGAAAGAGAAACCAACACCTTGTAGCGAAATCCAGGCACTACGACCAGCTTGCCGCGCCGAAGGCCCTCGAGGGACTCGGCCACAACATCCCGAGCTTCCAGCCACCAGCCGTCCCCGATGAAATCCTGTCCGAGGCCCAGCGCCTGGTGGAATTCGGTACGAGTGAAACCCGGACAAAGAGCCTGCACCCTGACTGGCGAACCCACCGCGCGGAGTTCCATGGCCAGCCCTTCCGTAAACCGATTCATCCAGGCCTTGGTGGCGCAGTAGCTTACGTTGCCCGGCATATTGTTGAACGCCGCGACGGAGGAAACATTAATCACACCGCCTCGCTCGCCGGCGACCATGCCCGGCAGGGCCGCATGAGTCAGCCGCATCGTCGCCAGAACATGCAGGCGGTGCATAAGATCCTGGGTGGCCAGGCCCGCCTGGTGAAAGAGGCCCCGGCTCCCGAAACCGGCGTTGTTAACCAGAAGTTCGAGCCGCGTCTCCCGTTTGATCCGCTCTTCCACAGCCGCCAGACCTTGTTCGTCTGTCAGGTCAGCGGGCAGCAAGGTCACGCCAACTGCGTTCCCTCTTTCCAACTCTCCCGCCAGCTCTTCAAGCCTCGCGGCGCGACGGGCAACAAGAACCAGGTCATAGTGCCGTGCGGCAAGCTGCCGTGCGAACTCGGCGCCGATACCGCTGGAGGCGCCGGTAATGAGCGCTATTGGGTTGGGGCCGTGCATCGATCTCCTCGAACGGATGAGAAGATCAGGCTAGCACAGCCGGGAGCGCCTTCTTCTTCCTCAGCGGCGTGTAACAGATATGGAACGCCAGCTTGAATTGCCCGCAGCATCGTAAGCACGAACCAAGATGGTGTTTGCCCCCGGCAGGAGCGGAACCTCGGCGGTCCACTGCGTTGTGCCCGTGGCGGACCCTGCCTTTCCGTTTGAACTGGACCAGGTCACCACCGATACGCCCACGTTATCCGACGCGGTTCCCGCAAGGCGAATACTGGCCGAGGATGTCAATACTGTGCTGGCGGCCGGGCTGGTGATCTTGATCGTCGGCGCCGTGGTATCCGCGACTACGGTCCGGTTCACCTGGACGGTTCGAGACGCTGTCGACGCTTGTTCGTCTCGCACGGTGAGGGTTATGTTGTTCACGCCCGGCAGCAAAGGCAGGGACGAGATGGACCAAGAGCGGCCTCCTGAGGCCGTGCCGGTCCCTCCTCGGTCGCTGGACCAAGACACTTGCACGTTGCCGGCGCCACCTGTCACTGTGCCGGAGAGCGCCAAAGACAAAGCAGTCGTGGTGACGGGAAAGGAAGCAGGTGAGCCGATGAGCACGGCCAGGGGCTCGGCCGGAGGCTGTCCCCCGGATGGCGAGCCAGGATCTGGCAAGCCGCCCTCTTGCGCCGCGCGCGCCGCGTAGAGCTCTCGAATCGCGAGGATATCCGTGGCTGTCAACCCCGAGACCCGGCGGTAGTAAGGGTACATCACGCTTCCCGGATCGTCTGCGTGGCCCAGTCCCAGGGCGTGTCCGAGCTCATGCAGAACGACGGAGAACACATCCACCGAGCCAAGGCTGAAATCCGGTCCAACCACCCACTCTTCGTCCTCATCCAGGTGCATATCGCCCGCGATCGTCTCCGGATTTGGCGGCGAGGGGTAGAAAGTATGGGCCAAGACGCGCCCAGGCCCGTCGAACGGGTGGGCATCGCCATGGGAGCCCGAGGCAAACAGCACCGCAATCGTTCGCGAGTAGTTGGCCCCAGGAACGGGGGAGAAAGTGATTTCCACATGTCGGGACCATTCCTGCATCGCGCGCAGGATTTCCCGCGCCGTCGCGTCCTCGGGCAGTTTCCGGGTTAAGCGCTGAAGGAAATATCCAAGCGCCGCCTTCCCCTTGCCAGGACCATCCCACCCTTCTCCGACGGCCGCAACGTACTGCCCCACCGTGCCGAACGCGGTCAAGGCCCCGGGACAGGCCACGACCCTCTGGCCTGTGGTCAGGTCTTCGGATGCCGGAAACAAGTAAGCAACTTCGTCATGGGAGGCCAGACTTTCCAGGCGCTCCAGAGGCCCGCGAAGGAGCAGGTGGTTGGGCAGAAGGTCCGGGTGCTCGACGATCTGAAAACCCTCCGCCCCCGCCAGATTCATGACTTCGAACCGGTCCACGTCGGGGAAGAACTCGGCAATCGCATACCCGCCGGCCTCACCCCGCGCCTGTAAGGGGATCAAGCTCCTGCTGATTTTCTCGCGCGGAAGAAAGCGTCGCGCACGCACGCGCAGTCCTTCCCAGTCCTGTCCCCTCCGGGCCGAGAATATGAATCCGCCGTCTGGCACGTACTGCACGTAGCGCACATCCCTGCGCTCCAATTCCTGGAGCGCCTCGGCTGTCGCCCCCTCCTCGAACTCCAGCAGCAAGTGCTCTCTGGCATTGACGCTTCGGCGGACGGGCTCGGCTTGCCGGGCAACCCGAGCCTCCTGTCCCGACTCGCTCATCGCCTGGAATTTGAGATGCAGCCGTGTTTGCGCCCCCGCAATCCCGGCCGACAAAAGCAGGGCTGAAATCAGCTTTGCATGAGGCCTCATACCGGCGCTTATCGAAGCCGGATGAGAGCTTTGAGGAGATCCTGGCACTCAATTACTTGAGGAATTTGGCCTTATGTGTTCCAGGGTGGATCGCCTGATTCTTTGGGGCGGCATTCTCTTTCTGCTTTTTGGGGTTCCCGTCCATCTGCACGCTGCGCCCGTCCGGCTGGAAACGGATCGGTTGAAACTAGGAGAGGATCGGTTCTACATCAGGGGAATTACCTACGATCCGCGCCCGCCCACGGCCACAGGAAGAGTGCCTGCTGTGCCCTGCCAATACGCACGTGACCTGCCTCTGATCGCGGCCTCAGGGGCAAACACAATCCGGACATTCAGACTCGCCCCGCAGCATGACGTCACCTTCAAGTCTCTGCTTGAGACTACGGGCCTATATTGGCTCGCCGGATTCTCCCTGGAGTCGTATTACGATCCCGAGAAGAACATCCTGGACTTCCGAGAACAAATCCTGGAAGACTTACGGCGGTTCGCAGAGCGGCACCTGAGCAATCCCAGCCTTCTGGCTTTTGTGATCGGCGAGGACGTGCCGGGGAACTACAAGGCGAAGTTCTCGGGTTCCGTGGAAGACTTCTATCAACTGCTGGGTGAAGCAGCCGCGTCTTTGCGAGATCTGGCGCCCGAGGATCCGCCGCTGGTGGCGGCGGTGGTCAGCGAAAGCAGTCAACTGGTCAGGGCGGTCCCCGGTCTGTCCTTCTGGATCTGGAAGACTCAGGACACGCGGGACCTCCCCGGGCGGGTCTCGGAGTTGGAAGGGAAAGCTTCGGCGCCCGTTCTGGTGGAAGCCAGTCTGACCCATCAAGAAACCGCTTCCGCGGAGGAGGCCGGCATCGACCCTGCCGAAGCGCTGCTGACTTCTGTCAGGAGCATGGAGGCGGAAGGAGGATCCCTGGGATTCAGTTACGGAATCTTCGCCGATGACGCGGGTGCGGATTCTGACCAGGGACTCTTCCTGATCCACGCCGGCGATGAAGAGTCCTGGGAAAGCCTGTTTCCCCGGCCCCTTTACACAGCACTGGCGGATGGATGGGAAGGCCGGCTCCACGACGAATGGCGGATGCAAGAACCGGCGCAGCCGGAGCGGCTGGTCCACGCCGCCACGGGAGGCGACCTCGTCGCACCGGGGACTCTGGCGCGCGTAACCGGTTCATCGCTGGCGGCGTCGGTCTACGCCGCCAATGGGGTTCCATGGCCGCTCCACCAGGGGGAGACTTGCCTCTGCTTGAATGGCCAGCCCGTACCGATGGGCATGGCTTCTCCGGAATCCTTAACGATCCACGTTCCATGGGATATGGCCATCGGCCGTCTCGAAGCGGTCTACTTCCGTTCAGGCGCCGCATCCGCCCCGATTTCCACTCGCGTGGAGCAATTCGCGCCGGGAATCTTTCCGAACGGCGTTGTGCGCGAGGAGACGGCTTGTGTTGTGAGCGCCGACAACGGCGTCCGGCCGGGAGAGACCCTAACCATCTATGCGACCGGACTGGGTCCGGGAGAACCGCCGGCGGCGTTCCCCAAGGTGTACGTCAACGGACTGGAAGCGGAGGTGTTATCATCCACCCTCGCGGCGGGGGCGGTTGGCATAAACCAATTAGGAATCCGCGTTGCCCCAGGTACCCCGCCATCAGCCGCCGCGGCATTGTACGTCTCTGCCGGTGCGGCACACAGCCCCGTCTACAACGTCAGCATCGTGCGGCCGGCAGACACCTTTGGACTCCGGCTGTCGTTGCGGGCGCCAGAAGTGCTGGTGCAGGCGGGGGGACCGCCTGCCGGCCTGCCGGTGCTGGTTGACGGAGTGAGAGGATACTGCGGGACCGTGCAGGTGGAAGCGCTCGATGTCCCCAGCGGCGTTCACGTCGAGCCCGCAGCCGCGCAAACCGGAGCGGCGGCCCAACTCGAGGTCCGTGCGGATCCCGATGCGCCTCCGCATCAAAGCGCGCGGGTGCGCCTTCGAGCGATCGGGACAGGCACTGAGGCGGCGGAACTCGAAGCCCGGGTTACCGTCCTGCCGAGCAAGGGAAACGTCCCATTGGCTGCGCTGTCCAACGGCGCGAAGTCGGGATTCCCCAGGGCGCAATTCCGCTGGAACGGCGCGGTCATCTTCGATACGGCCGGAGGCGGGCCCGGGCGGGGCGTGAACGTGCTTTCTGTCGACCCGGCCTCGGGACTGATGCTGGCCATCCACAGCTTCGACACGTGGGGCGACGAGCAAGCGTCGCAGCGGCTGGTGGAGCACCTGGAAGAACTCGCCGACGGGACGCTGGTTCTGTTCTCCGTAGCGGATGAGGGGAGTTTGCTCCTGAGTCAGGAAGCACGCCTGGCGATCGCCAGGATGTTCTTCAGCCGCTACATATTCCACTTGGATTACCAGCAGTCCTGGGCCCTCATCGGCTGCAAAGGGAAATGGCCGATGGGGGAGAGCTATTCGCCTGTCAGAGGGGCCGCCGCTTGGGCCAACGTCAGCTTCCCGATCCCGTGATTGCCTGCGTCCTTCCGCCCTCAACCGCTTGCTTTCAGCAAGGCATCCTTGAATCGCTCCATCTCCGTCTTTGTGCCGATCGTGACCCGAATATGGTTCGGAAAGCTGGTCCAGCTCCGGCCGACATAGACTCCCTGCTGGCGCAGCGCCGCGGCGACGTCGCGGCCCGGGCGCCTTACGTCCACCATAAAGAAATTGGCGGCTGCCGGAAGGTAAGAGAAGCCGTTCTGATCCAGAAAACGAAAGAGGTCACCGCGACTCGCGCTTACCGCATTCGCGCGCTCAGCCACCAGATTCTTGGCCTTGAGGCTGGCGATTGCCCCCGCGAGACTCGTAATTGGCATCCACGTGTTGCCATAGAACCGGATCCTTGCCAGCAGGTCCGGGCGGGCCAGCGCTGCGCCCGCACGCAAGCCCGCCATGCCGTAGATTTTCGAAAACGTACGGAGGACGACGAGATCCTTCCCCGCGGCAACCAAATCGGATGCCCCCCGCTCATTCGTGTACTGGAGATAGGCTTCGTCCAGGAGCACCACCGAACCGGCAGGCTTGCTTGACAGCAGGAGTTCAAGATCCGGGCGGGTGGTCAGCGTGCCCGTAGGATTGTTCGGGTTACAAACATAGATCAGGCCGGCGTCAGGGTGCGCGGACGCCATGGCCCGGACGTCGTGGGCATAGGCCTTGGTCAGTGGCACGCGGATCACCTTGGCGCCGACAAAGCGGGCGGCGGCCTCGCCCGCCTCGAACGTAGGATCAGCCGTGACGTAGGGGCGCGATGGTGATGTGAACGCCAGCACGGCCCAGTGAAGCGGCATGCTGGATCCGGGGTAGGCTTGGACGTAACCGGGCTGAAGCCCCTCGGCTTGCGCCATCAGAGATTCAAACTCGGAGGGGTAATCGAACATGTAGCGCCCTCCGTCCTGCACGATGGCACGCACGGCTTCAGCCGCCTCTGGACACGGCCCGAGCGGGTTTTCATTAGCATCGAGCTTTACCGCACCAGAGGGCAGCGAACGTGAACCGCTTCGCTGAGCCAGTGCAGGTTCGTTGAAAAAGGGCATCGCCGGAGCTGCCGCGACCATCGCGGCGAGCCGGCCGAACGATCGGCGAGAATACCCTCTGGCCAGGAAGTCTTTCTCTTGAGCCGATGTGAGCACCATGGCGACTTCTCCCAGTCCTGTGAGCTTGCAGAGTCATGTTAGCAGGACCGACATGAAAGCGGGGACGCGGGAGGCGCCGGATGGCTCACTCAAGGCGAAGAATCAGCCCGGAACGCCTCGCCAGGATCGGAACGCCGGCAACATTCCCGCTGCCTTCTAGCGCAGCCTTGGCTTACCATAGGGGTTGGGCTATAGCACGTCGAATTCCGGTCCCGGCCGCTTGCGCTGGCCTCTTTTTTACCTCGCAGTTGCGATGACGACACTGGCGACGCTGCTATTGGAGCTGTCTCTGACGCGAATCTTCTCTGTGGTGTTCCATTACCACTTCGCGTTTCTGGCCATATCCATCGCCCTATTCGGACTTGGCGCAGGCGGTGTCTTCTCCTATCTCGTGGCCGACTGGCGCGGCAATCTCTACTCCAAGCTTGGCGCAATTTCAGGGATCAATTCCCTGGCGGTGGTCGCTTCTTTGGTTGCAAGTCTCTCCGTGCGCGAGACGGCGGGCTTCTGGAGTCTTGCCGCGGTCTACTTCCCGAGCACGCTGCCTTTCTTCCTGGCGGGCATGGTCGTTTCGCTGGCGATCGCAGAAGGGATTGACCGGGTGAGCCGCGTCTACTTCTTCGATCTGTTAGGGGCAGGCGCCGGCTGCCTCCTGCTCATCCCGCTCTTGAATACCTTCGGCGGCCCGAACACCGTGTTGGGCGCGGCCGTGTTCTATGCGGCGGCGGCGGCGATCTGGTACAGCAGAGCCGGGCAAGTGACTGGCCGGGTCGTGAGCGTCGCGCTGGCGCTGGCGCTGATCGTGCTGCTGGGCTACAACGCCAAGTTCCGCATTATCGATGTGAAGTACGCCAAGGGCAAGGAACTCCGGGATGAGTCCCTGGTCAAGTGGAACAGCTTCTCGCGGGTGGCGGTTACGCGCGACAACTCCATGATTGTCATTGACGCGGACGCGTCGACCGGTGTTGCGGCGTTCGATTTCGACAAGCTGAGCGAGAACGAACGCCGTGGCTTGCTGTACGAGGGTCCCGGAATCCCCTATCTCCTCCGGCCCGGGGCCAAGACACTCATCATTGGCGCTGGGGGTGGGTGGGACGTGGCCCGCGCCCTGGCGGGCGGCAGCCGCAACGTTACCGGGGTAGAGATCAACCCCATCATCGCCAACACCCTAATGCGAGGGCGATTGCTCGATTACAACCGCGGAATCTACTTCCGGCCCGAGGTCAGGATCGAAGTCGCCGAGGGCCGAAGCTTCATCAAGCGCAGCCAGGAAAGGTATCAAGTCATCCAGGCGACCTTGGTTGACACATGGGCCTCCACGGCCGCGGGCGCCTATGCTCTCACAGAGAACTACCTCTATACAACCGATGCGTTCACAGACTACCTGGAGCACCTGACAACCGACGGCATCCTCGCCTTGACCCGCTGGGGGCTCGAGCCTCCTCGGGAATCCCTGAGGCTGCTTTCGCTCGCCCGAGTCTCGCTCCAGGGTCTAGGCGAACCGGAGCCTTGGAGACACATTCTCGTTGCGCGGCAAGGAAAGCTGTCTGACGCGGGAGGATGGGGCGCTCTGGATACGGTGCTCATCGCCCGCAAGCCTTTTTCCGAGGCGGACCTTGCCCGTTTTGCGGAGGCTGTGCGCGAATCTGGGATGGAACCGCTCTATGTTCCGGGAGCGGATCTGCACAATCCCTTCGTGGAACTCATGACCACCTCCGATGTGGAGCGGTTTGAAAAGAACTACCCCTATAACATTCGCCCCATCAGCGACAACCGGCCGTTTTTTTTCTACACCGTGCAGTCACGTGACATCGGCCGCTACCTGGCCCTGTTCCTGAGGGGGGAGCAGCCGGCTTCCTCTCGCGCCGATTTTCAGGTAAACCTGTCGGTGCCGGTGATGCTGGGCCTTCTGGCCGTCAGTCTGGCGGCGGTGGCTGTGATTCTGGCGCTCCCGCCGCTGCTTCTGCGGGCCCGCCTGCCGCGAGAGCCAAAGCTCCTGGCCTTCCTCCTGTTCTTTGTCGCCATCGGCGTGGGCTACATCCTGGTCGAAGTGGCTCTGATCCAGCACTTTGTGCTGTTCTTGGGCCATCCGACCTACGCCCTCACGGTGATCATCTTCGCCATGCTCATGGCCAGCGGATGGGGAAGCTATTTGAGTCGCCGGATTGTGGGGCAATCCGAGTTACGCCTCGGGGTGGTAATGCTCCTCGCCGCCGTATTGGTGAGCGCACTGACCTTTGTGGCAGGGCCGCTGACGCAGGGAGGGGTGGGCTGGCCCCAGGCGTGGAAGGTGCTTCTCACTGTGGCGCTTATCGTGCCGCCGGCGTTCTTCATGGGGATGCCTTTCCCGACCGGCCTCAGCCTGCTGGAGCACAGGCACAAGCCTTCCGTGAAGTGGGCTTGGGCCATCAATTCGGCCGCCAGCGTGCTGGGCTCGGTTGGCGCCATCTTCCTGGCCATTTACGCGGGGTTGCAGCGAACGCTAACGGCAGGGGCGGCCTCCTACGTCGTAGCTTTGCTGCTGCTGGCGTTGCTGGTCCGGATCGCGCCGCCGCGAAGTTCACAAGCCGGCTGAGGCCGGGTTGCGGCGACGGCAGATTCCGCGACGGCTGGAACGGATGAAGCGGATGAGCTGCCGAGCCTCCTCGCCAGGCGTCTGCTGCTCAATTCGTTCCAAGGCTGATTCCAGTTTCAGCCCTGATCGATAGAGGAGACGGTATGCCTCCTTGAGAGCGGCAATCTGATCCGAGCCGAAACCCGCTCTTTTCAAACCGACCAGATTCAAACCATTTGGCTCGATGTACAGGCCGCTGTACAGGAAGAAGGGCGGGGCATCCAGATTCACGCGCACTCCGCCTCCGATCATGGCCAGACGGCCGATTCTGGAGAACTGGTGCACAGCCACCCCTCCGGATACAAATGCCTGGTCCTCAATCTCCACGTGACCGGCGATCAGGGCACAACTACAGATCACAGTGTGATTCCCGATCCTACAGTTGTGTGCGATGTGACCTGACGTCATGATGTAGTTCCCATCGCCGATGACAGTGGCGGATTCCGGCTGCGTGCCCCGGGAGATCGTGTAGTGCTCCCGTATCTTGTTGTCGCTGCCTATCCGCAGATAGCTGCGTTCTCCCGTGAAGGCCTTGTCCAGGGGATCCGTCCCGAGAACCGTACCCGCGGAAATCTCGTTGCGATCCCCCATGGAGGTCCAGCGCTTTACAAAGACGTACGGCTCCAGCACGCAACCGGCGCCGATGGTTACGTCGGATTCAATCACACAGTACTCGCCAACCAGACTATTCGGGCCGATCGTCGCTCCAGGATCCACGCGTGCTGTGGGTGCAATGACCGCGGAAGGATCAACCGCCATAACCTTGTATGATACTGTAGGAGCCGGACAAAGCCGGCTGCCTGGAGGAAGATTGCGCGTCCGTGAGCTCGCCGATTGGCTGGGATCGGCGTTTGAAGGAGACGGGGAGAAAGTGCTAAGGGGCGTCGCGCCCCTGGAGGCGGCGGGAGCGGGTGACCTGTCCTTCGTGGCCAGCAGTAAGGCCGAGCAGATGGCGCAGGCCAGCGCGGCAGGATGTCTCATTGTGCCTCCGAACTTCCTGAACAGCGGAGGCCGGACGGTCATCCGTTGCGCTCATCCGCGGGCGGCTTTCGCCCGCGCCGTCAGCCGCCTGCATCCGGCGCCTCCACCTCCGGCCGGCATCCACCCGCTGGCTTGCCTGAGTCCCGACGCCGAGTGCGGGCCTGGCGTATCCATTGGCCCGCTGGTCATCGTTGGCGAAGGCACACGGATCGGCGCCGGAACCGTTCTCGGCGCCGGGAGCGTTGTAGGAAACCGGGTCGTCATCGGCGAGAATTGCCGTTTCCACGCCGGCGTCACCGTCTACGACGATGTGGACATCGGGGACCGCGTGATCCTGCACTCCGGCTGCGTCATCGGTGCGGATGGCTTTGGCTTCGCCTGGGAGGGGGACCGGTACCAGAAGTTCCCGCAGATCGGCCGGGTGTCCATTGGCAATGACGTCGAAATCGGAGCCAACTCTTGTGTCGACCGGGCAGCGATGGGCGTAACCTGGATCGGGGAAGGCAGCAAGCTGGACAACCTGGTGCATGTGGCGCACAACTGCCGGCTCGGGCGGCACGTCGTGATTGCGGCGCAGACAGGCCTTTCCGGCGGCGTCGTCGTGGAAGACCACGCCGTCATCGGTGGACAGGTAGGCATTGGGGACAAGGCTCGCATTGAAGCGCGCGCGGTGCTGGGTTCCGGCTGCGGTGTTCTCACGTCGAAGATCATCCGCGCCGGGCAAGTTGTGTGGGGAACCCCGGCGAGGCCGCTAAAGGAATACCTGGAACTTCTCGCGAATATGGGCCGAGTGCCCGAATTGCGCAGGGAGGTGGCCCAGTTGAAGGAACGGCTGAAAGCGGTCGAGGCTCTTGGCCGAAAAGGGGAGCAGCCTGGCTCTCCAGATTGACAAGAGAACCGGTTTGGATTCGAGCCTGCTCCGTTGTTGGGCCGAGAGTGGCGCGCCCGGAGGGACTCGAACCCCCGGCCTACTGGTTCGAAGCCAGTCGCTCTATCCGGCTGAGCTACGGGCGCGTTCGTCATCAGAATAGCACGGCCACGGGGTCCCACCGTCTCACAGATCTCACCTGCTTGCTACCATTACGAGGTAGGCCGATGGCACGGAGCCGGGCAGTACGCGAAATCGAAATCAAGTTGGAGATCCCGTCTGCTTCCGCTGGAAGAAGCCTCCTCCGCAAGGCGGGTTTCCGCATCTCGCGCCGGCGGCATCATGAAGACAACCTGGTGTTCGATTTCGCGGGCGGCGCGCTTCGATCCAGCGGTGTGCTGCTGCGCCTTCGCACGGTCGGCGGCGCCGGCACGGTCACCCTCAAACAGGCGATTGAGGGCGGCAAGCACAAGTCGCGGCTGGAAGTTGAAACCGCTGTCGGAGACGCATCGAATCTCGCGGCGATTCTCGAGGGTGTCGGTCTCCGTGCAGTGTTCCGCTACGAAAAGCACCGAACGGAATATCAGGAAGGAGGCAGGCGGGGCACGGTCGTGCTGGATGAGACGCCGGTCGGTGTCTTCCTGGAATTGGAAGGTTCGCCGAAATGGATCGACGACACCGCCCGCAGGCTTGGATTCGCCGAACGCGACTACATCTGCAAGAGCTACGGACAGTTGTTCGAGGAACGCAGGCGGCGATGCGGGCTCGGGCGCCACATGGTGTTTCCCGCACGACTGCGCGGTAAACTGGCCGCGCCGCTCAGCCCCACGTCGCAGTGAATGCCCGCAAGGAAGGTGGCTGGGGCTGCGATTCTTGAAATTCGGGATTGCTCTTTCCCGCAGGAGCAGCCTTTTCGCCGCGCCACAAAAGAATCTAAGCCTTTATTTATGAATAGTTTAAATAAAATTTTCGCGCCCCGCGAAAAAAATGTCTTGAAGGTTCCCGGAAAGAATGGTACATTACAAACGAGGGTACCTGAACTGTCTAGTACTTACGAAGGCGGGTTCGGGTTGAATCTCATCCGGACTGGACAGCAACCGTGATCGCCAGCGTTCTCATCATCGTGGTGTCTGGCGTGCTTTTCGTGTACTGGTTCCGGTATACCGTGCTGTTCCTGCTCAAAACAGGGAGCCCGAGAGACTATGCGTCCCAGTTCGCGGCCGCGAACGGCCTCAAGTTCATCCAGCTTGAGTCCGCTTCCCTGAAAGATGCCCCCGCCTCCGAACTTCAGGAGGTCCAACAGTTGCTTGAGCGCGACTACCGGTTGCTGAAGTTCCTGCTCGATCACACCAGCAGTCTGGAAGTGGGGGGCGCCACCCTGGAACAACGCCTGCTGATGCTGGATTTCAAACTGATGCAGCTAGTATGCACCCTCAGTAGAGTACTGGGCATCGGCCGCGCCCGAGCCGCGCTGGCGGAGATGACGGTAATCGTCTCGCAACTCGCCAATGCCATGGGCGAGAGAGCGGAGAGCGCCAACCGGGCTTAGAGTCTCAGCGGGCGAGGACCACTTCTCTGTCCAGAAGCTGGTCCATTTCCTTCAGAAGCGTCGCCAAAGCGCTTCTCTCCTCTGGTCCCAATGGCTCCAGCGGCGGCGCCATCACATCCTTGCAAATGCCGCGCAGCGAGAGACAACACTTGATCGCCTTGAAGACGCTGGAGGGGACTTTCGAAACGCCGTAGATCCTGACATTCACAAACATGATCAACTCGTGAAGCCTCTGGACGCGCTCCAGATCTCTATCCGCCGCCGCCTCACATAGGCCCGTGTACAATTGGGGCCACAAGTGGGCTCCCCCGCTAACGCCGCCGTGACCGCCCCACAACAACAGGTCAGCCAGCAGTTCCTCGGGCCCCACCAACATGGAGAATTCCGCGCGTTCTCCCAGCAAGTACCTCACCTGATGGAAGTAGATGCGGTCGCCGGAGCTGTCTTTCAGCCCGGCGACGATGGGCAGATCCGCCAGGGCGCGCACCGTTTCCGGGGCGAACGAGTGACGGGTGAAGCTGGGTGCATTGTAGAGGAACAACGGGAGCGGCAGGTGGTCCGCCAGCCTTTCGACGTGGTGGCGCAACTCCAGTTGGGACGCCGACAAGTAATAGGGCGGCGCCAGAACCACCGCCGATGCCCCGGCTTCCGCCGAGATTTCCGCCCAACGGAGCGATTCGGCAAGGCAGGTGTCTGAAATGCCCACGAGCACAGGCCGGCGGCCGGCAACCTGGTCGCACACCTGCTGGATCACGGCGCGCCGTATCTCGGGCGAAAGGCTGGGCCCCTCGCCTGTGCTGCCCAACACGAAGAGCCCGTGCACACCGGAGACGACCAAGAACTCGGTGATGCGCTCGAGTGCGGCTGAATCCAGGCGATTTGGGTCCAGCAGCGGCGTGACCATCGGAACTACGATTCCGCTGAGCGGTTTGGGAAGTGCCGCTTTCTTCATCCCTGCCTCCTGGCGAGGCGGACCTCCGTGGGCCTTGCCTCTCCCACATTGTGCGCATCTTTTGGGAACAAGTCAATAGATATCAGACAATGATGATTAAAATGAATCACGAATAATGTTTTCAGAACCTTTTCGAAAATTCTTTACAGGCGCCGAGGAACTGAACTATACTCTTAGCCTGAGCGGCCGCAGGGACGAGTGGGGGAAACATCGCTCACCCTGGCTGACGCGGGTGTTTTAGGATCAAGTCCGAGGGATGTCACATGAAGAAAATCCTGAATGAACCAACCATGTACGTAGCGGAAATGCTGGAGGGGTTCTGCGCCGCGCATCCGGAATACTATAAGCGGGCGGGGGAGGAAGGGCGGGTGATTGTGCGCGCGGACGCCCCGGTCCGAGGCAAAGTGGGGATCGTCACTGGTGGCGGCTCCGGCCACCTCCCGGTCTTCACGGGATATGTCGGGAAGGGCCTGCTGGATGCATGCGCCATTGGGGAGGTGTTCTCTTCTCCCGGCGTGGAACTGATGGCGGACGCCATCCGGGCTGCCGACGGGGGGGCTGGGGTCCTGCGGCTTTACGGGAACTACGGCGGCGATGTGATGAACTTCGACATGGCTGGAGAGCTCGTGGAGATGGAGGGAATCCGGACCACGACGGTCCTGGTCGCGGACGATGTCGCCAGCGGCGGACCCGCCGAGCGGAACAAGCGCCGGGGGGTGGCTGGGATGGTTTACTGCTTCAAGATCGCCGGCGCGATGGCGGACCGCATGGCCGGCCTGGCGGAAGTTACGGCGGCAGCTCAAAAGGCCGCGGACGCTTGCCGCTCGATCGGTGTTGCGTTAACGCCGTGCATTGTCCCGGCAGCCGGGCGCCCCACCTTCACCTTGGGCGACGGCGAGATGGAAATCGGGATGGGAATCCACGGGGAGCCGGGGGTTCAGCGAGGGCCCCTGCGGACGGCAGACGAGATCGCCGCCCAGATGATGGAGATGCTGCTGGCGGACATGCCGTTGGCGGGCGGAGATCGTGTGTCCGTGCTGTGCAACAGCCTGGGCGCCACTCCCCTCGAGGAGCTTTACATCGTGTACCGATATGTCGCCCGCAGGCTGCAAGGACTGGGGGTTTCGATTGTCATGCCCCTGGTCGGGCGTTATGCCACCTCCATGGAAATGGCCGGGATGTCCATTACCCTGTGCAAGCTGGACGCGGAGTTGGAAACGCTGCTGATGGCCCCGTGCGATTGTCCGTTTCTGAAGGTCGTCTGACATGTCCGCATTGACTACGAGTTCTATTCGCTGGGCCGTTGAGTGCCTGAATGCGGATGCCAGAAGGTTGGCGGACGAACTGAACACGCTGGACGGGACGGTCGGCGACGGTGACCTGGGCGTGACCCTCGCGAGGGGGGCCGAGCGAATGGCGGCGGGCGCGGATCAACTGCCGGCCGACGTTGGCCAAGCGCTCTTGCAGTGCGGCATGGCTTTCACCAAGGTAGCCGCCTCCACATACGGGACGCTGCTGGCGACGGGCCTGATGGCGGCGGCCAGACTGACGCGCGGGCGGGAAGCCGTGCCGTGGGCGGAGACCGGCGCGCTGCTGGGTGCCGCTGTTTCGGCGATGCAAGCGCGAGGCAAGAGCGCGCTCGGAGACAAGACCGTCCTGGACGCGGTCGAGGCGGTCAGGCAGGCGTGCGAAGGATTGGAGGAGCCCGCCGCCATGCTGGATGCGGCCGCGGCGGCCGTTCGGAGTGCGATCGGGCAATTGCGCGACCAGCCATTCCGGCAAGGAAGGGCCCGCATCTTTGCCATCAGCGCGGCGGGGAAGGACGACCCCGGCATGGTGGCGTTTTTGAGGATCATCGAATGCCTGGCAAGGCATTTCGAGCAAACCACTGCACAATAGGAGGTCCATATGCCGCTTGCCCGTCGACGCCGTCTAAGCCGGCGACGTTTGCTGCAAACAGCCGCCCGAATCGCAGCGGTCGGGCCCATGTTCAAGCTGGCGGAAGAGAACGGCCACGCCCAGGCTGGCCGGGCGACCAGCATCAACCGGAATTCGGCCCCCAGCCAGTTGAAGATTACCGACATACGGGCCATCCGCATCGCGTCCAGCGCCGACTACCCCATCATTCGGATCGACACGAACCAGGGCGTCTACGGCCTGGGGGAAGTGCGCGATGCCGGCGTGGAAGGGATGGCGCTGATCTTAAAACCGCACCTGGTGGGGAGAAATCCGCTCCAGATCGAGCCAAACCTGGACCGTGTCCGCAAGTTCACCAACCACTACCGCTTCGGCGGGGGCTACAGCGCCGTAGACATTGCAATGCATGACATCGCCGGGAAAGTCTATGGCGTGCCCTGCCACCGGATGCTGGGATCCCAATATAGAGACCGCGTGCGGATGTATTGCGACACCCCGCAGACGCAGGAACCCAAGCGATTTGCCGAGAGGCTGCTGCGGCGAAAGCAGATGGGCTATACGTTCTTCAAGATGGATCTGGGGACGAGCCTGGTTCGGAACATTCCGGGGGCGGTGATGGACCGGGGCGTCGCTACAGAGAAGGGCCTGAAGCTGCTGTGCGAGTATGTCCAGGTGGTGAGGGACACGATCGGATGGGATGTGCCGATCGCCGCGGATCACTTCGGTAACCTGGACGTGAACGACTCCATTCTCTACGCGCGAGCGCTGGAACCTTACAGACTCGCGTGGCTCGAGGACATTCTTCAGGTCGGGACACTGGCCTATGGTTACGGCGACGCGCCGCTCAACTGGATGGCCTACAAGGAGATCAAGGAAGCCACAACCAGTCCGATCGCCATGGGGGAGAGTCTGTTCGGCCTGGAGGAGGGATTCCGTCCCTTCATCGAGAACCGGGCGGTGGACATCATTCACCCCGACCCGCTGAGTTCGGGAGGTATGCGGGAGACCAAGCGCATCGCCGACTTTGCCTCGTTGTACGGCATCCCGACGGCGATCCACTTTGCCGGCTCGCCGGTGGCGGCCATGGCGGTAGTACACATGATCTCGACGCTGAAACACTTTGTGGCCATGGAAAACCACGCGGTTGATATCCCCTGGTGGCAAGATCTGGTGAACGGACCTGCCAAGCCGATTGTCGACAAGGGGTACATCCGCGTGCCCGAGGCGCCGGGGCTGGGCGTGGAACTGAATGAGGAGGTTGTCAAAGAGCATTTGCGCATCCCCGGATACTTCGAGCCAACGCCGCAATATGACAAGTACATCGTGGACGATTACAGGCTGGGAGGCCCCTATCCGCACCTGGATGAGGATGGCAAACCGGTGATCAGCCAATAGGCGGACGCGGGGCTCGATGCCGCGGCAGGCGTCCACGCCCCGGGAAATGGAACGAGAACGATGAATCCAACCAGACGCGAGGTTCTAGCAGGGCTCAGTGTGCCCTCTTTGCTGCTTTCGCAGACGAAACGGTCCTCCGAGCACCCGATGCGGGGGATCTTCATTATCATGACCACTCCCTTCACTGACTCCAAAGAGGTGGATTTCGAGGACCTTGTCAAGGAGGTGGACTTCCTCGACCGGACGGGCGCGCACGGGATGGTGTGGCCTCAATTGGGGAGCGAGGTCTGGACACTCACCAAAGAAGAGCGGATGAAGGGGATGGAACTGTTAGCCAAGGCCGCGCGCGGCAAGAGGCCCGCGCTGGTGCTTGGGGTCCAAGGTCCGAACAAGGAGGCGGCCATCGAGTACACGGAGCGGGCCGAGGCGCTGGCCCCTGACGCGCTCATTGCGATTCCGCCCCGGGAGGGTAAGACGCTTGAAGATGTCCGGGAATACTATGCCGCGATTGCCAGCCGGACGAAGAGGCCGGTAATCGTTCAAACAACCGGAGGGGCGCGCGGGGTCAATATCGATGCCAAGTTCATTGCTTCGCTGGTGAAGGAGTTCCCGCACTGCGGCTACGTCAAGGAGGAAGCCGCGCCGGTTATGCCCCGAGTCAAAGAATTGATCGCGATGCGGCCGCTGATCCGCCGGGTTTACGGCGGAGCCGATGCGGTGGCGCTGATGTACGAGATGCGGGTGGGCGCCGACGGGAACATGCCGAACGCCGCCTTTGCCGATGCGTACGCGCAAGTCTGGGACCTGTTTCAGGCGGGGCAGCAGGCCAAGGCGCGAGAACTCTACGGCAAGACGCTTCTCCTGACGAATCTTCGGCGTCAGATTCCAGGGACTCCGCTCTATGTGATGAAACTGAGGGGCGTGTTCAAGACAATCGCCTCCCGGGAGCAGGAGATCCGGCTCACCCCCGAGGAGATGCGGGAAATCGAGTTCAACTTCGAATCGCTGAAGCCATACCTGCGCGCATGAGGCGCCGGCAATTAGGAGGCGCCCGCCGCCGGCGGCGCGCCGACTTCGTCAAGTAGCTGACAGGGCCTTGGTGATGGCCTTGGATGCAGCCTGCAAACCGGCGATGAGACGGAGTTGCTTATCGCCCAAGCGGATCTTGGGCAGAGAGACGCTGATGCCGCTGAGGACGGTTTCGTCCCGGTTGAAGATCGGCACGCCGAAGCAGCAACCGTCCGCCGTGGTCTCTTCCATATCTGTGCTGTAGCCCAGCGAGCGAATGCGGGCATACTCCTCGCGCAAGCGATCCTGGTCCGTGATCGTGTGCGGCGTGAACGGGGATAGACCGTAATTCCGGACCAGCTTCTCGCGAATTTCCTCGGGCTGAAACGCGGTGATGCTCTTGCCGAGAGAACTGGCATGAGGGGGAAGAATGCGGCCCACGACGCTGCTCATTCTCACCAGTTCGACGCTCTCGACCGCATGCACAACCTCGATGTGATTGCTCTTGAGCATTCCAAGGCTGATGGTTTCGCGAAACTCGCGACCCAACTGAGCCATCCAGGGGGCCGAGACCTCGATTAGCCTGCTGGCATATCGACGCTCCACCAGAGCGCCGATGTCGGGCGAGATCTCAAACAGGCCGCCGTGAGTCTTCCTGACGTAACCGGCGGATTCGAGTGTGTAGATGATCCGGAAAAGAGAACTCTTGACCAGCCGGACATGGCGCAAGATTTCGTTGAAGGAAAGCGGCTGCGGATTGCTCCTCAGGATGTTCAGAACTTCAAGAGCTTTGCCGACCGCACGCGAGTAGTACTTATGATCGCGGGCCGCGGACTTGGCCTCCGATGCCGCGCCTGTTGAGGGCTTCCTCGCCGACCTCGACACACTCAATTCGGCCTCCCGTTCAGGTTTCATCATATCGAGAAAGACGCTCCGTCGTGGAAATGGAAACCAGGGCAGCACTTCGGCGCCTTGCGCGCAATGCGGTCTTCCGGCTCGGTTTTGTGTGGGTGGGACGCCCGCCGAATGGCTGGGCGGCCACCAATCCAGTCCATGTTTCAAATAATACAACATAATTCCAAAAAACTATTGACGCGGTTCGTTTTTGAGAATATGATAATCCGTGACCGTGCTCTGAGACTCCGGAGCCCGCGCCCGCGACGGAAGGTGTGGGCTCCGCTTTTTGGGGTGGCAATGTGCCGCCGGCTGCTCGGTTGGGGGCCGGCGGAATGAAATAAGGGGTGCGCCTGCAAGGGCGTGCTGAGGGAGGTTTCCATGAAGCAAGTGTGGTTGACGTTGCTTGCTTTGGTTGTTTTCACTTCTTGCGCCATGGGCCAGGCAGCCCGGACGGCGACGCTGGTGGGCAACGTGACGGATCCCACCGGAGCCGCGGTTCCAGGAGCCAAGGTCGTCGTGGTGAACACTCAAACCAGATTTGAATCCAACGGCGTGACCAACGCCGAGGGCGCTTACTACATTCCGTTTCTGGCAGTGGGGCCATACGAACTCACTGTGCAGGCGGCGGGTTTCAAGAAATTTGTCCAGGCGGGGATTCAGCTCCGGGCTGGTGAGGTGCCCCGCGTAGACGTGCGCCTGGAGGTGGGCTCGGTGACCGAATCCATTGAGGTCACGGGAGCTGCGCCGCTGCTCCAGACCGAAACGGCCCAGGTGAGCCAGACGATGGACGCGCAGACACTGACTGGGCTCCCCGTCCTCCAATTGAAAGCGCAGCGCGTTCTGTACTACATGGCCGGCGTATCTTCGCGAGCGGCGAACCACAGCGTGGTGGGCCTGGCCGAGAACCAACTGGGCTACACACTGGACGGCATCAGCGGCAAGACGTCCGTCCGCGACACGATCGGAGACATGGACACCAACGTCCAGCCGACGGTGGACGCCCTGGCGGAGGCCAAGATCTACACAACGGGGCTGCCGGCGGAAGTGGGCCACGGGGCGGGGGGCATGATCGCCTACACGTTCAAGAGCGGGACCAACTCTTTGCATGGCACGGCCGAGGACCGTTATCAGAGCAAGAGCATGGTCCATCGCAACTACTTCGAGCAGAATGCGCGGGTGAACCCCTATTCATTTCACCAGATGCAAGCCACGCTGACGGGGCCGATCGTCCTGCCGAAGCTTTACGACGGACGAAACAAGACGTTTTTCCTGTTCGCTTTCGGAAGGCACCATGAGAAGGCCGACGACCCGCAGAGTTCCACGGTGCCGGACGATGCGATGCTGAACGGCGATTTTTCATTCCCGCAGGCGACAGGAGGAGGATATCCAATCTACAATCCCCGGACGATACGGCAGGTGGGCACGACCTGGACGTCAGATCCCTATGTGGGGAACATCGTGCCGAAGGCCGATTGGGATCAGGTCTCGAAGAACTTCCTGGCGCTGGACCCCTGGAAGCGGGCCAACGTGCCGGGCTCGTATACCCGGAGCGGACCGAGCGGCAACTGGAGCGGGTACACGCTATACCGATCCTACCGAAGCCGCTACGACTTCAAGTTCGATCACCAGATCAGCCCCAACAACAAGTTCTTCATTCGTGAGTCCTGGAACCGCCACCGGCGGACAGGACGTATCAACGGCTGGGTGAACAACCGTCTACTGGACAGTTCTGATTACAGCTTCGGCCGTCCGCAACCCGTTGACCAGTACAACTGGGCTTTTGCAGACTATCATATTTTCAGCCCGACCTTCATGAACGAAGTTCGGCTGGGATTCGGCCGGCGGGTAGGAATGGTTGATCCTCCCACGGCCGGCCAATGCTGGGCCCAGAAACTGGGAATTCCAAATGTCAACTGCGCGCACTTCCCCGGGATTGGCTCTTACGGGATCGGCCCTGGCGCTTTCTCGCGGAGCATCAATGAAGACATCACATTCCAGAACAACACCACGAAGGTGGCGGGGCGCAATACCATCAAGTTCGGCTACGAGGTCCTGCGGACACGGGCGAACAACGTTAGCGCGACCACATCCTCCGGGAATTACACCTTTGGGGGCACCGCCCTTCCTTTCACTCCCAACACAGGGAACAGCTTCGCTTCCTTCCTGCTGGGGGGAGTAACCTCAGCCACCTTTACGGAGCAGAGATTCAACTGGCTGCCGCGCTGGTGGACCCATTCGTTCTTTGTCCAAACTGACTACAAGCCACTGCCCAAGCTGACGCTCAACCTGGGGCTGCGCTACAGCTTGGAAACTCCCTTCCAGACCAAGTACGGCCAGAAATCACAGTGGGATCCGAATGTAGTCGATCCGGTCACCGGGAAGTTGGGCGCAATCACGCATCCTTCCGGAACCGTGTACGCGACCGACAAGAACAACTTCCAGCCGCGGTTTGGGATGGCCTGGAATCTCCATAGGAAGGTCGTATTCCGAGGATCCTGGGGCCTGCTGTTCGAGGACCGGCTGCCCAGCGCCGGATCCCAGGAGTACTCCTCATCGGTGAGCATCTCACAGCCCACCGGGGACCCTCGGGTGGCGTTCTACCTGTCGCAGGGACCGCCGAACAGGGTGTTCAACGTCAATCCCGATGGCACCACGCCGTTTGTAGGGACCAGCTACAGCGGCCGCGGGGCCACCTATCTGGACCCGAACCTGCGGGTTCCTTATGTGATGAACTGGTCGGGGGGCTTCCAGTTCGACCTGGGACACCAGTGGATGCACGAGCTGGTATACCAGGGGTCGGCGGGAGTGGCTCGGGCTACGACTGTCAACATCAACGAGCTGCCTCTTTCCATCTACGACTCGAAGGACCTGACACTCCTCAATGCGGTTTACTCCGCAACCCAGAACTACAGGCCCTGGACGCATTTCGGAACGATATCGTACGCCAACAACGCGGGGCATAGCACCTACCATGGCATGACGGCGCGCATTGAGAAGCGCTATACCGACAACGGGTTGATCTTGAACGCCTACTACACCTGGAGCAAGAACCTGTCAGGCGGAACGGCCAGCGGGAACAAGTATTACAACTGGCGGCTGTCGAAAGGGCCGACCAGCTTCGACACACGTCACTACATCGTGATCAACGCGCACTACGAGCTCCCCTTCGGCAGGAGCCGGCGGTTCCTGAACCAGAGCCGGTACCTGGATTACGTTTTGGGCGGCTGGGAACTGGGGTGGATACAGAGCATCCTCTCGGGTCCGCCGGTCACCTTCAGCGCCAGTGGCAGCCCGAACCGGTATTTGTCCGGCCAGGGAGGGCTTCATCAGATCGTTCCAGACGACAAAGTGATGATCAAGAACTGGGACATAGGTCCTCACCGCTTCCCGCAGAGCGCGCAGAATCCACTATACGACATCAAAGCATTTGCCTACCCGGCGGCGTTCACTATGGGCGCGCTGGGCAATGGCACGGGCCGGGGGCTGTGGCTGATGTGGCCACAGTGGACTCTGGGGAAGGAGTGGAGAATCGCGGAGAGGTTCCGCTACAGCATGACCCTCAATGGAAACAACATCCCGATGCGTATGAACTTCGTGACGCCGAACACAACGGCAGATATCAACAGCCCGTCGCTATTCGGCAAGTTCCCCGCAGCAGGACAGAACACCTCCCAGCTCGGGACACAGAATGGAAATCTGATTCTGTTCCTGAGGCTGGAGTTCTGAGATTTGTGACCCAAAGGCTGGCGGCGATTGAGCCGCCAGCCGATTTCCACCGGGCGCCGACTGTGTCCCAAGGAGCCGTAAGGAGAAGCTCCACCTCGACGGTGATCCAGGGGAGTTGGCGAGCCGGTGAGATTGGGGGGAGGATGTCGCGCTGACCTCCCCCAAGAGCAACGCACACTTCGCCGGCGTGGCAGCCGCTGGTTGCCTCCGGCATTGATTCCCGATAGCAGGGAGGAACAAGAGCCATGACTATCATCAAGAGCAGGAACACACTCAGCCGCCGCCGCTGGCTGGAACGAGCCGCCGCCGCTGCCGCGCTGGGGCCGTTGTTCAAGATGACACAGGGGGACGCCAGCGCCCAGCAGGGGGGCGTGACCTACGGGCCGATCAACAAGTACTCCGCCCCCAGCAAACTCAGAATCACCGACATGCGGGCGATCGTGATCGCGTCCGGCTTCGATTTTCCTATCATCCGGCTCGACACCAATGAGGGCGTAAGCGGCTACGGGGAAGTCCGAGACTTCGCGCCCAAGGGGGTGGCGCTGGGCCTGAAGCCTCTGGTGGTGGGGAGGAATCCCCTGGATATCACGGGCATTCTCCAGCGGCTCCGTCCGTATGCGGGCCACGGCCGGCAGGGGGGAGGCTACAGCGCCGTGGACATGGCGCTCCACGATCTCAATGGCAAGATCTTCGGTGTGCCGGTGTGGCGTCTGATCGGAGACAAGAAGTTCAGCCGGGTGAGGATTTACTGTGACACGCAAGGCTCGGAGGATCCCAAGCATTACGGCGAACTGATGAAGAAGCGCAAGGACATGGGTTTTACGTACTTCAAGATGGACGTGAGCTCCAGTTGGATCGGCAGGGACCGGCCTGGCATGTATGATTCTTTCGGGATCCCCACGGACAAGGGCTTGGAGCGCGCGGGTGAACTCATCGCCGCAGTCAAGGACGCCATCGGTTGGGAGCAGCCACTGGCTGCCGACTGTTCCGGCCTGGGGGTGACAAGATCGCCCAACGACGCGATTCGAGCCGCCCGCGCCTGGGAGAAGTACAATCTGGCCTTTGCGGAGGACTTCTTTGGTACAGGCACGGGCTTCAAAAACTGGCGCTGGTACAAGCAAGTCAACGATGCGACGACAACCAAGCTTCTGACCGGGGAAGACGCCTTCGGGCTGGAGGAGGGTTTCAAAGATCTGATCGACAACCACGCGGTGGATTTGATCCATCCCGACATGCAGACCGCCGGCGGATGTCTCGAAACCAAGCGGATCGCAGAGTACGCCAACGAGGCGGGGATACAGACGGTGTTCCACATGGGAAGCTCTCCCGTGGCCGCCTTCGCGGGGTGTCACGTCGCCTGCACTCTGCGCAACTTCCAGGCGATGGAGTGCCACAGTGTGGATTACCTGTCGTGGTGGATGGAGCTGGTGAAGGGTGTGCCGCAGCCGATTATCGACAAGGGCTACATGACGGTGCCGGACGCGCCGGGCCTTGGCATCGAGCTCAACGAGCCGGTGGTGAAGGAACACCTGCGGCTGCCGGGCTACTTCGAGCCGACGCCGGAGTACGACGAGGTGCGTTTCCTCGGACCGGCGACGTCGGGGCCTTGGCCGCATTATGATCGGGACGGGAAGTGGGTGAACGAGAGAACCCGGGACTACTGAGATCGCTTTCAGCATCCAGCGATCAGCGGACGTCCAGGAATGCGTCGGGCATGGATTTGGCGCTGCCGGGCAGGACGCCCGGCTTCCGGCGAAGTGGCGCTGTCATTTCCGTTGCGTTGTTTCCGTGGAGGAGCACGGGGCAAATGAGCACACATGGAGGGAGGGACCATGAGGGTTCTGACTGCGGTAACGGTCCTGATTCTAAGCAGCCTCTGCCTGGTGGCTGCTGATAAACCAATTCCCGTCGTTCTGGACACCGATATTGGCGACGATATCGACGACGCACTGGCGCTGGCGCTGGCGTTGCAGTCGCCCGAGCTGGATGTGCGAGCCGTAATCACCGTGCTTCAGAATCGGGAGCGCCGGGCCGATCTCATCTGGAGAATCCTGCAACTCTATGGCCGGACGGACATTCCGGTGGGGATGGGCGCGGAGCAGCCATTGCTCACGCCTCCGCGCAGTGGAATTGTGAACCAGACGAGGGCGCTGGCGCCGGAGGACAGGATGCCTGAGGAGAGGCGCCACGTCGGCCTTACTCTCCTGATCGATACCTGCCTGAAAGCGCCGGACAAGGTGACGGTTATCGCCTACGGCCCCCTGACCAACGTGGCTCTGGCCTTGAAAGCGGAGCCGAGGATCGCCGGCAGGATCGAAAGGCTAGTGCTGATGAACGGAGTGTTCCAGCGCCCGCAACTGGAGTACAACACGATTCGGGACCCGGAAGCGGCAGCCATTGTCTTCGGGTCGGGCATTCCGATTACAGTGGTAGGGCTCGACGTGACGAACCAGGGCCGCCTGGATGCCGGCCACATGAAGCAGATTGCGGAATCGCAACTCCCTGCGGTCACGTTCCTGTATGAGCTGATCCGCCTGTGGCAGGGGAAGCGGGAGGATGCGAGGCCGGTGTTGCACGATCCGCTGTCGGTCGCGGTCACTTTTCGCCCGGACCTGATCCGCACCAGGCTGGGCCGGGTGGATGTGGAGACCCGGGGAGAACCAAACCGGACTTACGGGATGACGCTGTTTCGCGCGGACGAGAAGGGAACCACGCAGGTGGCCTGGGAGGTGGAATCTCAGGAGTTCCTGCGCTTTTTCCTGGAACGGCTGCTCAGCCCGCCGCGAGGGCGGTAGCCAGCAGGTGTGGCTCCGCCGGACGGCGGATTCGGCGATTGAGGGGCGGCAGCCCGTGCGATAGAATTTCGACTGTCGATTGCCGGACGGCGATAACCCGCGTTTGAACCCGTCCGGCGGACAGGTCCGGGCCGCGAGAAGGCGGCAGGGACTCATATGAAGGGAGGCGCCGTGAAGAATCGGACATCGAGACGGGGTTTTCTGACGGCAGGCATGATCCTGCCGGTTGCATCCCAGGCAGGCGCAGCGGCAGCCGGGACGCCCGTTCCGGCATCTGCCGGGGTCTTACAGCCGGCGGGAGCGGGCAAGGCGGAGGTCCGTTATGCAACTTTGGGGAAGACGGGCATAAAGATCTCCCGGCTGGGATTTGGCTGCATGTTGACCTCGGACGCGAGCGTTTTGGAACGCGCGGCCGACATGGGAATCAATCACTTTGACACGGCCAGGGTGTACGCGCGAGGCAACAATGAGCGCCTGGTGGGAACGGCGTTGAAGTCGCGCCGCAAGAACCTGATCATCTCAACAAAGACACTGAATACCAAGGACAAGGCCAGCGCGCTCGCGGACCTGGAGACGAGCCTGAAGACGATCGGCACGGACTACGTGGACATCTGGTATTTGCATGACAAGCGGAGCGCGGCGGACATCACCGACGAGCTGATCGACGCGCAGCAGACGGCGAAGAAAGCCGGCAAGATCCGTTTCTCGGGCCTGAGCCTGCACGCCGGGCACAAGGAGGTCATTCCGGCCGTCATCAAGAACGGGACGATCGATGTTCTGCTGACGACCTACAACTTCGCGATGGATCCCTACATCGAAGACCTGATTGCCCAGGCGAGGAAGGCGGGCGTCGGAGTCGTAGCCATGAAGGTGATGGCGGGAAGCTTCCGGCTGGACGATTACGATTACGACCGGGCCAGGTCCACTCTGAAGCGTCCGGGGGCCATGCTCGCGGCATTGAAATGGATCTTCCGGAATCCGAACGTGGATTGCGCCATCCCCAGCATGACGGATCAGGACCAGTTGGAAGAGAACTTCCGGGCCATGGCGGCCCCCTTCGGCGACGCGGACCGGAAGTTGTTGGCCAGGAGACTGGAGCAAATCAGGCCGATGTATTGCCGGATGTGCGGGTCGTGTGATGGGACTTGCCCGAAGGGGCTGCCGGTGGCGGACATGCTGAGGTACCTGATGTACGCGGACGGTTATGGCCAGTTCCCCTTGGGAAGGGAGATGTTCCAACAGCTTCCAGAGGCTGTGCAGGGGGTTCGATGCAGCGATTGCGGCGATTGTATTGTCCGCTGCGTCGCCGGCGTAAACGTGGCCGAGAGGCTGAAAAGGGCTCAGGAATTGTTCGCCTGAGGCCGGCCGGCTTGACCCGGAAGCCAGGCCGGGGGGAGATATTTGTGGCTCGAAGGAGCGTGGAGAGGCCAGTTGCATGACCCAGAGAGCCCCTCTGCCGGCGCCCCGTCGAGGAAAGCGAAAGTAACCAAGTACCCCCCTGCAAACGCCTGTACAGTAAGGGAGATCATGGGTGTAGTACCCTAACGGTAAAGGCATGTCTTCATTTAGCAAACCATCTTCGGACGCGGGTGAGACGGGACTGGCTGCCGTCTCCAAGAGTGGAATTCCGCCCAAGCGACCATCAAGACGCTGGCTGTTGTGGACCATCCTGGCGGGTGGGGCCATGGCGGTGTGGGCGGTGTATCTCTTGGCAAGCCGCCCCTCTGATGGGATGAAGCCTTCCCAGGTGGCCGCGATCCCCACGGTTGAAGTGCGGCCGGGAACGATTGAGCGCGCGATCCGGGTGGCCGGGCAAACGAATGCGCGGAATTTCGCGACGATCAAGGTGTCGCAGCAACGTGGCCGGGGAGGCGGGTCGCTGACGCTGCTTCAATTGATTGAGGGAGGCGTGCAAGTCAAGAAGGGCGAAGTCGTGGCCCAGATGGACCCGGAGAGCCTGCTTCAGCAGATAGATGATTTCGAAGACAACCTGAGCCAGTCCGAAGCCAGCCTCAGGACGCTGAAGGCCCGGCAGGCGGTGGATTGGGAGAACTTGCAGCAGACTGTGCGTTCGGCGAAGGCCGCCCGCGACCGGGCCGCCCACGATTTCAGCGCCGCCGAAGTCAAGACCGATGTGGAGAGGGAGATTCTGAAGCTGGCGTTGGAGGAGGCGGAGGCCACCTATAAGCAGCAGTTGGAGGCGCTTCCCCTGAAGCAGATCTCGATTGATTCCGATCTCAGAACGTCGCAGATTTCTTATGAGCAACTCCTGAGACGGCGCGAGCGGCTAAGAAACGACTTGAAAAACTATACTTTCACGGCTCCCATGGACGGGTTGGTTGTCATTCAGACCTTCAACCGGCAAGGCAGCAGCGAAATGGTGCAATACCAGGTGGGGGATCAGGTCCAGCCTGGGCAAGCGATCCTGAAGATCGTGGACACGGCCAGCATGCAACTCGAGGCGCAGGCCAATCAAGCCGAAGCGGGCCAGATTCGAACAGGACAGCCTGCGAAGGTGACGTTGGATGCCTTCCCCGGGCTTGAGTTTGAAGGACGGGTTTACAGCCTGGGGGCGATTGCCGTCGGGGGCTTTCGTGAGAACTATTACATCCGCAATGTCCCTGTGATTGTTGAGATCCACGGAAGCGATCCACGCCTCATTCCGGACATGAGCGGTGCGGCGATGATACGGGTTGCGCACAAGGACAACGTACTCCGTGTGCCCTTGCGGGCGGTGCATCAGTCCGGCGGCAAGACCTACGTTCGCCTGAGGACGCCCAAAGGCTTCGAGAACCGCGAGGTTGTCCTGGGGATGAGGAATGCGCTCGAAGCGGAAGTTGTGAGCGGGCTCCAGGCCGGGGATCGTGTCGCGCTCCAGTAGCCCGCCGCTTTGCGCTCGCGGATTTCCTGCGCAACCGGCAGAGGAAGCCTGCTCCTCTGAGGAGCGCTCACTCGGACGGCCCCATTTGCTTTTCGTCCAGCCGGGCGGCTTCGATTTCCACGCGCGCGCTATGCTGTCCGGGGGGTAACACAAGCGTCCACGCCCTGCCGTTATCCAGCAGGGCGGCCTCCGAAGGCCGGCCATCGATCTTCACTCCGGAGGGACGTTTGTCAAAGATCGCGAAGGCGCGGGCTTCACTCTTGTACAGGATTTCCAGTCCTTCCGTGGTTGAGCGGACGCTCTCTAACTCCCCGGAAAAATCCAACAATCTGGCGGGGACCGGCTTTCGGGATGCTGTCAAAACATGGCTTCCGGGCGGAATCCACACGGTGCTCCCGTCCAGAGCCGGCCAGGATCGGCCATTCAGTTCCGCGCCGCCTTGCCAGCGAAGGCCGAAACCATGGGGTGATTCCACGCGCAACCCATCGCGTTCACGCACGATCCGGCTGACGGTTGCGGCGGCGGAGGATAACCACGGAACGTCCCGGGCTTGGATGGAGTTCTCGATGTATAGGGCCACTCTCGTGAAAGAGCGCGCCGCTTGGCCCGCCAATTGTACGACCTCGATGCCCGCGGGCCGTTTGGTGGGGTAGACGTCCTGATAACGCTCGACGATGTTGATGTCAACCCCCAAACGAGCGCCTCTCCCCTCGCTGGTCTGGTACCGGGCCGCCAGCAGTTCGTAGCGTTCCGGTCCCAGATGCCAAACCGTGGCCGGGTCTTCGACCAGAAAAGCAGCGCCGTACCGGCGAGCCAGCGGCAGGACGGCTCTCGAATCGGAGCCGATGGCGTCGCGCATGGCGGGGTCCAGGCGGTCGTCCACGTGGGTAAGAACCAGATCCAGGTGTGGTTTCGACCTGCGCAGCATGTCCAGTTGTCGCAGCCAGAGGCCCTGCAGACGGAGCGCCAGCGAGGACCGGAAATCCAGGAACTTGCGTAGGCCCGGGGCGTTGCGGGAGAGGTGCCGCGGGGATGCCGGATCGAAGAGGACCAGCGGATCAAAACCGGCCCGTTGCCGGAACTCGCTTCTTACGTCGAGGTTCATGGGAGTGAACCTCGAAGGGTTGTCGTGCCCCTGAAGCGACTCGAAGTACAGCTCCGCCAGATTCACGCCGTCCCAGTCAAAGCGCTCCGCCAGAGATCGGACTTCGCGGGCCACGGCCCGGAAGCACTCCGGATTGACGAGGTTCATCAACTTGCGCCAGTCCAGATGCGCGTCCTGCTGCAAGGCCGTCTTCTCACGCCACTCCGGATGATCCGCCCAGAACCGCTCGCTGACGTGGGGCAGTTCCAGCCACAGATAGACCAGGATTCCCTGCCGGTGGCAGCTTTCAATCAGTCTGTGGAGGTAGGCATCCTTCAGCGGATCCGGTTCGAAATAGTGCCAACCCGCTACGTGGAGCCCCCGAACGCCCGCGCGCCTCCAACGTTCGGCCAGGTAGTCCGGGTCCGCTCTCAACCGGTAGGAGGAATCGAAGAATACCCATAACCGCCGGGAGCGGTAGGGTGGCTCCAAACCAAGCTCGGAAAGGGCGTGGAGCAGAAACGGGAAGCGCTCGTAGCCCCTCGCGCCCGGAGGAAGAGCGGTCCAAAGCACCCCACCGCCCCCGTGCGGGAAGCCTGCCACCAGAGGGGCGCCACTCCAGCGCTCGCGGGTGAAGATCCGGGCAGGAGGAGGGATTTCGAAGAGGGCTGTCTCGGCCGCTGTTTCCCACACGATGTCCTCGTCCGGATGGAGGTGATCGGAGGCGCTGATGGCGCGTATGGTCTTGCCGCCGGGGCGAAAGCCGATCTCACGGCAGATCTGGCAATCACCCTCGAGGATCAGCCATGCCCCCTTGGAGACGCGGTCCAGCCATTCCGAAGTTGCCGTGCCTCCCGGCGCCTCCACAGGGGGCAGGCCAACAGTCGAGAAGATCCTGCTCCAAGGCGCGGTGTCGTTTGCGAACAGGAACACCTGGGCCTGGTTGGCCTGCAATGGGAACAGGCAGAGCGCGCACGCCAGGCAGATTCTAACGCTGAAAGGCATACCAAAAGCCCAACCTTAAGTCGCTGTACATGCGGTTCCTGGGATTGCCTTCCATGATGCGATACCCTCCGCGGACCCAACTTACGGAAAGCAGCCAGGAAGGGGGCATCCAGCTCCAGCGAAAGCGGATCCCTGGCCCGGCTTCGGAGGTGTTCGCCCAGTACTGGCGAAGGGAATCGGCGCTGGCGTTAACAGACAGGTAGAACTGCGACTCAAGACCGCCCAGCGCAGCCCAAGGTTTGAAGGTAAAGCCAGCCCGGTTCTGGGAAAAAAGGATGAGATCGTTATCGAAGTGGCTCAGGAAGACGGCATCGTCATTGGTTTCCGCAAAGAAACCATCGCTCTTCGAGCCGAGCAGCGTGCCAACCCCCCGCGCGAAAGAGACTCCGGCGCGAACGTCGGTCTGTCGACGGGGCAGGTTCCTGCCGCCATCCCGGTAGTTCTGCGCGACCCCTGCCTCCGCCCACAGCATGGCGCCGTGCCAATAGCCGGATGCCAGCCCGACGGCGGGGATCAGTGAACTCTCGGACAGGTACTGTGGCCGGGCCTCATTGCTCAATTGCCGCCGGTTCCCAACGAACCGGGCGGACAGGTATGCGCGTGCGGGTAGCCTCGACAGCTTCCACTCCCCCTTCCACTGGCCGTAGGCGAAGACATCTTGCCAACGTGAGGAGTAGCTGGGGTAGAACCAGCCGGTGAACCGGAACGCCGCTTGAGAGGGCCGCAGGGCGCGGTACGCTTTGCCGGCTTCTCTGGCGATGGCTGGGTCGGGGCTCCTCCGGGCCAGCCGGAACCAGCGCATCGCCTCGTCGTCCCGGCCCAGGACGTTGCACGCCCAGGCGAGCTGCAAGATCACCTCGAAATCAAGCGGGTCCCGCTCGTGAGCGGCGAGCGAATACCGGATGGCGTCTTTGAGGTAACCGGCGCGGTAACTCCTGGCGGCCATTTCCTTGGCTTCCCGAAGGGCGGCGTCGGTGGGTTGCGGACGGGAGGGAAGCGCAGTATTGGGGATCGCGACCAGTTCGATCTCCGATTCCTGTTGCCGGCCCATGGCGGCCAGCAGGTGCGCCAACTCCAGGCGAAGCGTGGTGTTTTCCGGATCGAGCTGAATCGCTTGCCGGAACTCGTACACGTAGGGGTAGCGTGGCTCGAGCAGCTTGCGGGCTGCTTCGGCCGCCCTGGGCTCGCTGCTTCGGGAGGCTGCCAGGAGCGCCGCTCGACCGTCCTCCATGCGGCCCGCCAGGAGAGAGAGGCGCCCGTAGTCCACCAGCCAGGAGGTCTGTGAGGGCCGCAGCCGCCAGGCCTTGAGGAAGTGCTCCGCGGCGAGTGCGAATTCGCCTCGTTGCTCCGCGAGGGTCGCCATCTCGCGGTGGGCATTCCAGTCGTCGGGGTTGGCAGACAGGGCCTCCGTCCATCGCGAGATGCCCTCTCGCAGAGGCCGGTCGATGTTTTCAAAGGCCTGCCGTGCCGTGGCCCTCAGGTCCGGATCCGCGGACTCTGCGGCCTGGGCGAAGATCCGGCGGGCTTCTGAGACCTTGCCGGTTTCGTGGCACAAGAAAGCGTACTCGAGGGCCGTATGCCAGTCGTCCGGGGCCAGCCGCATCGCTTCGGCGAACTGGTCCCGCGCCGCCACGGTCTCGCCGGTCTTCAGCAGCGCGTAGGCGAGGTCCTTGCGAATCGAGGCCAGGTTCGGCGCGGCCTGAACTGCCTCTCGGAAAGCCGCGATAGCGAGTTCGAATTGCTTCTCCTGAAGGGCCCGGTAGGCGCGCTGAAGTGGGTCATGGCCCTGGGGCGGGACTTGGGAGGAGACGGCGGAGACGGTAAGGGCCAGCAGAAGGAGGAAGTGTTTCGGCATGGCGGTTACAGATAGATAGTGCCGCCAGCCCGGAAGATTCGCAGGACAGATTCAGGGGGCGGAGAATTGCGGTGGGCTCTGAAGTGCGTGGAAGAACGCTGGCTGGCGCTGCTGCCCCAAGCCAGCTCGATTCCCGGGCGAATGGCTCACGGAGATGTGGGGCGTGAACATCCCCGCCCTTCCCCCGCCTCTCGATGTCCGCTCAGAAATACACCCTTGGCACTCGAGAGCTGATTCCGCAGAGTACAACGTAAGAGATGGTGCCGGCCCAGCGTGCGATCTGCTGTGCATTCAGCTCCAGGCCGTTCTCGCGGCCGAGGATGGTGACGGCGTCCCCAGCCTTGAGCCAGGGAGTGTCGGTGATGTCGATCGAGGTGAGATCCATGGAGACAGCGCCAATCACCGGCGCCAGGCGCCCGCCGGCGATCACCTTGCCGCGGTTGGACAGGCGGTGAGGCACTCCATCCGCATAGCCAGCCGCCAGGACGGCGGCGCGAGTCGGGCGTCCCGCCCGGAAAGTCCCGCCGTAGCCGACCAGCGCCCCCACGGTCAGATCTTTGACCGAGAGGATGGCAGCCTTCCAGGAGAGGGCGGGCTTGACGTGGAGGATCTTCGGAGGAGCATCCCCTTTAGCCGGTGAAACATAGCCGTACAGGGCATGGCCGACGCGAACCATGTTCCCAAAGGCGGCGCGGCGTCCGTAAGCGACCGGGTTGCTGCTCGCCAAATGCACCCACTCCGGCTCGACTCCGGCCTTGCGCAGAGACTCAACGACCTGGTTGAATCTCTCTGACTGCTCGTCGGTCTGCGGGCTGGAATAATCTGCCGCCGATGCGAAATGGGTCATGATTCCTTCCAATTCGGCGTGCCGGCAGGAGGCCAGGGTCTGAGCGATTTCATCCGCGGAGGCGCTCGTGCCCAGCCTGCTCATGCCCGTGTCCAGCTTCAGATGGAAATGGACCCGCATGCCCCAGGCCGCCGAGCGTCGTTCCAATTCCCTCAAGTCCTCGAGCGAATGCACGACCGGAGTGAGACCATGCCCGGCAAGGAGGTCCGGAGTCTGGGGGAGACTATCCGCCATGATCAGAATTCGGGCCTCGATGCCCGCCCGGCGGAGGACAACGGCTTCATCCCAATTGCTCACACCGAGCCAGCGGGCGCCTTCATTCACCAGGATGCGGGAGACCTCCACGGCGCCGTGCCCGTAGGCGTCTGCCTTTACGACTGCCAGCACGTCCACGGCCGGACCTACGGCTTGACGCACCGCCCGGAAGTTCTCCGCAAGCTGAACTCTGGAAACCTCCACCCACGTGCGCCGCGCCGGAACAGACATATCTTGATTATCGGTTCCCGGCGAGGCGCACGAGGAGCTCTTCGTAAGCATCGGTCACCCGCTCCCAGTTGTAGTTTGCGCGCACGTGCTCCATAGCGCGCGTCTCAAATTCCTTCCTCTGCTGCTCTCCCATCTCCAGAACTTCCTGAAGCCGTCCGGCGAGGTTGTCTCTCTCGAAAGGGATCGCCGCGGGACCGGCGACTTCGGCATTCTCGGTCGTGTTCAGATACAGCGTCAGGCAGCCGCGGCCCATCGCTTCGATGAGGGCGGGGTGGGTGCCTCCCACCTCCGTGGCGTGGATGTAAGCGAAACAGTGCGAAAGCAGCTCGTGGTAGCTCTGGCCATAAATCGCGCCCGGGATCAGGATTCTCGGATCTCGTGTGTCCCGCACTTGAGCGAGGTAGGCGGGGGCGTAAGGAGCATCTCCAACCAGGACGAGCTTCCGCGCAGTGTTCAGGCGTTCAAAGGCTTGCCGGACCAGGAGAGCGTTATTTTCCGGCTCCATGCGGCTTACGTAGAGGAAGTACTCTCCCGGGGCCAGCCCCAGGCGATCGAGGCCGGACGTCCCAGGGCACTTGCCGGTTTCGGCGCCGTAAGGTATGAACTGGCTCGGCTTCCCGTAGCGCGTCAGGTAGTAAGCCTGTATGGCTTTTGCGTCGGTAACGACGGAGTTCGGACAGCGCACGGCAAGCCGTTCCGAGATCGCATACCACGTCCGCCCCAGGCGGTTCCACTTGCGCCGCTTGCGCTCCAGGCCGTCGACGTTCAACGCCACGGGTATGCCGGCCAGTCTCGGCAGCACGGTGAAAACCGCGTTCGCAGCGTTGCAATAAAGCACCGAATCCTGCCGGCAGCCAAGAAGATGAAGGCTGGAAAGAAACGTGTGCGCCACGGTGTCCAGATACTTGTGGCGGATAGTGGGAAGATGCACGAGGCGGACGCCGCGATAGAAAGGGCTGGGGTGTTGACGGCGGCAGTAGACCGTGACGGCGTGCCCGCGGGCCGCCAGACGAGTGGAAAGTTCCTCCGCGAACGTCTCGAAACCGCCGTAGCTGGCTGGAATGCCCCTGGTTCCAAGGATGGCGAACTTCATCAGCCCTGAGCGGCGCGGCTCCGTTGAAGGGTCTTAACCGGCACCTTGGGAGCGGGATGACTCACCGGGGCGTATCGGAACCAGCCGGCGATGTACTCATCGTTGACGCGCCGCCGCCGCATGATTTCCCGCCGCTTGCGCCAGGCGCGATCCCATTGCCTGGCCAGGTGCCAGAAGGCCTTGAGCGAACTGTGCTCTCGTAGAAGGCAACAGCCGATCACCACCGCGTCCCGGACCAGGATCGAGAAGAAGTTCCGGCGGTACAGATCCCAGGTCATGTTCTTGATACGCATCAGGAACCGGTTCTTCACCGAATGCATGTTGATGATCGAAGGCAGCGCCCGCCGGTTGCCGGGAAGAACTTTCCTGACGTGGTAGCCGCTTGCATGAGGCGTGTAAATGCAGCGCCAGCCTAGAAGCTGGGCGCGCCAGGCTACGTCCGCGTCTTCGCGGTACACGAAGAAATCCGTGTCGAAGAACTCTCCGTCCACCGAGACGTCCTCAATCATGGCGCGGCGATAAAGTGCCGCGGCGGCGCTGGCGCCGAAGACATACTCATAGCGGCGGAAATGTCCGTTATCCACTTGCTGGCTTCCGCGGTCCAGGTGCCGGAGCATGGGGGTGAAGTAGATTCCCGTCGAGTCGACCAGCGGCCTCTCGGGAATCACGAATGACGCCGGGATCGTGAGCAACTTTCCGCACACCGAGCCGATGCGCGGGTGAATGTGGCCTGCGTCGACCAGCGCCTGAATGAAGCCCCCGAGCATGAGGACATCGGGGTTCAGGGTCAGGATCCATTCGCCGCTGGCCAAACCGATGGCCTGATTCTGTGCAGCGGCGAAGCCCACGTTCTCCTCGTTGTAGACGATCTGACAGCGTTCCTCAAACTGTTCCAGGATGTCGACTGTCCCATCGGTGGAGGCGTTGTCCACGACAATCACTTCCAGGTGGGGATAGTGTTGTGCGAGGACCGTTTCCAGGCATCCCTTGATGAAGCGCCCGCTGTTGTATGTCACGATCGTGACGGAAACCAGTTCATTTCGTGCCATGCGCCTGAATCAGATCTCTCCCCACTTGCTGATTGTCCTGTTTCCGCAGAATTTCTCTGACCACATCCGCTTCTCCGCCCCGCCCCGTCAGCAGCCAGCGGCACGTAAACCGGATCACCCGGACATATGCTTGCGCCGGAGCCGAACGGTGGGCCCCAGCCACAGCCGCCGCGATCCTCAGAAAACAGCCCACGAGGACCGAGCAGCCAACCACGATTCCGCCGAACCTGTTAAAATGCTTGCGAGCGTACCTTAAGAAGCTAGCATACCAGCAAATCCGGCTCGATTCGGGCGGCAGTTTTCCTACGGATCGTCCCCCAAGGTGCCGGGCCAGGCTCCGGGGACAGTAACGCGCCCGGAAACCAAAGTTCTTCAAGCGTTTAAGAAAATCAACGTCTTCAAACCAAACGGGCCAGAAACCCTCGTCGAACCCGCCCAGCGTTGCCCAAACGTCTCTCCGGAGGGCCAGGAAGGCGCCGGCTGGCTGCTCGGCGTCACAGGGTTGCTCCAGATTCAGATCCAGGCAGCGGTAACGACGGTTCACGGGGTTGCCTGGCCAGAGCCGGTTCCAGCCCAATACTTCGAACGCCAGCGTCATCGGGGTTGGAAAGCTTCTCAGAGAGAAACCCGCCTGGGGGCTGCCGTCGGAACCAAGCAACTTCCCAGCCGCTGCGCCAACCTCCGGATCTTCGAGCGCCCGGCTGAGTTCCTCTACGCCGCCGATCAGCAACACATCCGGGTTCATCAGGAGCACGTGCTTCGTAGTCAATCGCCTGACCCCCTGGTTGGCGCCTCCGGCGAAGCCAAGGTTGGAAGGATTGGCGATCAGCGCCACGCCCGGCCGGCGAATGACCTCACTGCGAGTCCCGTCGCTGGAGGCGTTATCGACGACCACAATTTCGGAGACACGGCCGGCAAGTGCGTCCAGGCAAGGACCAATCTCGGCCTCCGAGTTGAAAGTTACGATGACGGCCCCAATCGAGGTCATGTCAGTGCGAAGTAAATCCTCCAGAACAAGTCGAAACCAGTCTGCTGTTGCAGAGTGAACAACTCCTCTTCGCCTTCTTTGATTGTCCGCCGTACTCGGTCAGACTCCTCCTGCCCCAGCATCCCTCGCATTTCAGGGAATCGGCGCAGGCCTTCCCATTTGCCGGCTAGCCAGGCCAGGCCCCTGCCGTGGCGAAGCGCCAGCAGTCCCCAAAGTCCCTGGGCGACCAAGACATGCCAGCCGCATTCGCGGAACCACCGGGAAGGATAGTGGCGTGCCAGCAAGAAAACCTGGTTTCTGGCAATGTGACGGACCATCGACGGATGCCAGGCGCCCAAGGTGGCGCTCCCCGCATGGCGCGCCACCGCCCCAGGCACGTAGACGCCCGTGAGTCCCCTTGCGGCGCAGCGCAAACCCAGGTCGACATCCTCCAGATACGATTCAAAACGCTCATCCAACAATCCGACCCTTCCAAACACTTCGGCACGTATGAGCGCGGCCGTCAGGGGCGCCAGGCTGATACTCCGGGGGCGATCCCATTCAGGGCCGTCCAGTCTCCCTTTCCCGGCGCGCCACGCGCACCCGCCGCGGCACAACAAATCATAAGTCCCGTCGATTCGATCCCGCCGGGCATCCTCCACCAACTTGCCGCAGGCGAACCATGCGCCCGTTCTTTCCGCGGCCTGCAACAAGTTCTCCAGCCAGTTTTCCTCCGGCTCGACATCGTTGTTCACGATCGCCAGCCACGGCGAGCGCGCCGCCTCGATCCCCCGATTCACCGCCCGGCTGAAACCTGCATTCGCCGACATCCTGATTACCCGGGCGCCCGTCACCTCTGCCGCTTCCGCCGAACCATCCGTCGAGCCGCCGTCCACCACCAGAATCTCCTCCAGCGGGCGAGATTGATTCCGCAACCGGCTTAGCAGTCCCACCAAGAGTTCCCGGCGATTCCAGTTGGGAACAATCGCGCTCACATTGGTCATCAGGAGCAGGCCCTCACACGAGGCACAGGAATGGGGAACGCAGGCGGGTGAAACTCAATAGTATCACCTCCGCGGCCTCCGCGCCAAGCGTTTTTTTAGCAGGAAGAGCAAATTCTGGATACCATCCCTCCAAGGGTTCAACTTGACCTCCCCCAGCCGGGAGGAATAGAGGATGGAGATTTCACCGAATCGAATCTTGGGATTACGGATGGCCTCCACTTTGATCTCCTCGGAAAAGGCCATGCCGTCCGATTCCAAAACCATATCCCCAAGAATGGAACGCCGGAATACCCACATGCCGGATTGGGAATCGCGTACCCATCGGAGAAACAGAAGACTCATGGCGAGCGACAGGATCAAGTTGCCGACCTTGTGCTTAAAACTCATTGCCGAGGCGTCCCGTACGGGAAAACGAGAGGCGTTGAGGAAATCCACCTCCAGATGCAGAAACGCCTCCAGCAGATAGGAGAGAGCATCGACGGGGTAGCTATGGTCCCCGTCCAGGGTGACGATGACATCGCCCGTGGCGAAAGAAAAACCCTTCTTGTAGCTCCTGCCATAGCCACGCACATCCTCGCGAATCACCCGCGCTCCAAATCGTGAAGCTACCTCGCTCGTCCGGTCCGTGGAGCCGTTGTCGACGACAATCACTTCGTCGACGAATGCGGGCATCCGCTGCAACACACGCTCGATTCCCTGTTCTTCATTCAGGCAGGGGATGATGACAGTGAGGGTCAGGCCCTTATACATGCAGTATGATGGTGATGGTTATGAAATTCGCCGCTTTCCTATTATGCTGCATCCTCGCCGGGGCGGCTTTCGTGGCGGAGGCCGCGGACTCGTCGGCGGTGCAGAACGTCTACCTGTTGCCGATGGCAAATGGACTGGACCAGTATCTGGCGAACCGCCTTGTCGCCGAAGGGGTCTTCCAGGTGACGACAGACCCGAAGAAGGCGGACGCTGTTTTCACGGACCGGCTCGGCGAAGCCTTCGAGCAGCGGTTGGGTGAATTGCTGGCAAGTCCCAACGGCGAATCCGGCGCTGCGGCTCAAGGCGGGGAGCGGGCGGCCCGAGGCTCGTCTTTCTCCCGCGGCAAGGGGACGCTCTTCCTGGTCGACACGCGCACGCGCGCCGTCCTGTGGTCGATCTATGAGCGCCCTCGCAATTCGCAGCCCGGCGAAATGGACCGGGCGGCGCGCCGGATTGTCGAGGCGATCAAACGGCCTCCCCGGAAGTAGCACCGTTCCTCTTTTCAGCCACCGCTTGCTCGTAGCTTTGGAGGAGCTTGCAGGTGAGCTTGGCGATGTCCCAGTTCTCTTCCACATGAGCCCTGGCGCGGATCGCCATCTCGGCCGCGAGGCTTGGGTCATGGAAGAGGCGCAGAATCCAATCCGCGAACTCGCGCGGGTCGTCCGCCAGACCGCAGAACTCTCCATCTTTTGAGGCGAGTCCTTCCGCGCCCAGACGGGTCGACACCGCCGGGATCCCTGAGGCGAAGGCTTCCAACAGCTTGACACGAACTCCCGACCCGCTCAGCACCGGACAGATGAAAACAGCATATCGGGTGAAAACTTCACGGATCTCGTCCACGGCGCCGAGAAGCTCGATGTGGTCGAGGGAACGAAACGCGTGCGGGGGAGGAGGATCAGAACCGGCGATTACCAGCCGGGCCTCTGGCCGGCGGTCGAGCACCTCGGGGAGCACCTCGTTGGCAAACCAGGACAGCGCGGCCTGGTTCGGAAGATGGCGGAAACTGCCCACGAACAGCATGGTGAAGGGCTCTCTGGGCTGATCCCCGAAGGAGTATTGAGCGACATCGATCCCCGCCCTCAGGCCGCACTGGATCCTTCCCTCGAGAGAAGGGACGCACGACAGAAGATAGTCCCGGTTCTGCTCGGTGCAGGCCTGAATCAGGTCCAGGCTGGGCAGGACCCTGGTCTCGAAATACAGCGCGCGCAAGTATTCCCAACCGGCTTTCAGCTTGGCGCTCAGGCCCAGCAGATGCGGTAATCCCCTCGCTACGGATTGGAAGTAGATGTCGTGCTCGAACAGGGCGCACACGAGCCGTTGGTACCGGCCGGCGAATTGAGCCAGCGGTGTGTACTCAAGCTGGACGACATCCACCCGCTTGGTGAAGATCTGGCGATGGATGAGCCAATCCAGGTCGTCGCCTGAGAATTCGTGAACGGCGTGAGGCAGGATCGATGCTGCCGAAGGGCGGGACGCATTGATCTTGAGAGGCAACTCGACAGAGGCGCAAAGGCCCCGCAATCTGTCGTGCGGACCCGCTTCGTGCGGATAATGCATCAGAGCGACCAGGTGCAGTTCGCAATGGCGCGCCAGTTCCCGAACGCTCTGGAGCATGAACACGGCCCCGCCATGGACGGGAGGAAGGATCGGGTATGGGGATACGAACAGGACGCTGAGCGGGGAAGGGCGGGCGGGTGACTGTTCGAAGCGGTCGCGAAAATACCCTCCCAGAGGCCTTCGGAAGGCTTCTGTGTCGTCCACCACGGAAAGCGCCCGTGCGCGCGCGCGGGAACGAACGGCCTGTGGGATTCGGAGAAACGCCTTCCAGAGCCCGCCAACGTTGGCCCTCTCCAGCGAATTGCCGAACGCGGCGCTCAGCCAGGCGCCCGTCAGCGCGAAAAAGAAATGGGACATCAGGCGGGACCACTCATGGATGTTCTTCCACGTCCAGAGGAGGTAGTTCTTGGAGAGGACATCCAGAATCTGCTGCTGCGTGAAACGCCTTCCGATTGTGCCTCGGTGTTCATGGAAGACGATGCTTGCCGGCTGATACAGAACCTTCCATCCTCGCTTCCATGCCATGTAGCCCAAGTCCGTGTCTTCGAGGTAGAACGGAGACAAGAGGGGATCGAAACCGCCCAATTCAAGGAATTTGCGGCGGTCGTAGGCCGTCGAGCCTCCCCCGCCGTAGAAGCACGGGTAGAGCATGTCGACGCCGTCGTCCACACGGTGCCGCACACGCAGCGAGCCGTTTTGCCACCAGCCGTGAGACAAGCCGGTTTCCTCTCGCCTCCTGGCCGGGTCGGAGAAGAAAATCTGGCAGGAAACGGAAAAGACTTTCTCGTCCGTAAAGCCGTCCAATAGAGGCTGGAGAAAGCCCGGCTCTACGCGCATGTCGTTGTTGAGCAGTACGACGATATCGTTGCGGGCTTCCCGGATTCCCGCGTTGCTGCCTCCGCCAAAGCCGAAATTCCGCGGCAGTTCCAGGATTCGGACCGAAGGAAATTCGTCTCGCACATAGCGGGCCGTCCCATCCGTCGAGGCATTATCCACCAGGATGATCTCGTTGTCCGGATTGGTTTGCAGCGCTTCGACGACGCTGCGCATGTTCTCTTCCAGCAGGTGCCGCCCGTTCCAGGTGGGGATCACGACAGAGGCGGCATGCCGCCTCGGGCGGGAGTCGGGAGGATAAGAGCGCTTGCGGCGCAGAAGACAAGCCAGGTCGCAGATCGCCAGAGAGCCCATTGCTGCCAGGGCGAGCCCCGGAGACAGTATCAGCAAGGGCAATGCTCGTAGGAAGCGTAGCATCCGGGCCATGCTAGTCGTTGTTGAGCCGGGGGGCGATCCCGAGCGTCCCTCCCAGCTTCATCCAGCGCGACATCCGCACGGTATTAAGAAGCGATTCGATCTGCTGGATGCGGGCATCCAGATCTTGGGCCCACTTCGTCCTTTCCTCAAGGGATCTCTCCGTTTCGTGAAGCACATCCACGGCGTGGCTCAGTTCCTGACACTTATCTCGCAGTTCGTTGCTCACCTGGGTGGCCCAATCGGCCTTCTCACGGACGTCTGTCTTCAATTGTCGTACCTGCTCTTCGTACCCGGCGGCCTGTCGCTCCATTTCCTTCTTCAAAATTGCGATCTGCTCTTCGTACCCGGCCGCCTGCGACTCTATATTCTTCCTGAGTTCTTCAATCTGTGATTCGTAGACGGTGACCTTTTGTACAGCATCCGCAGCCAGGATCCGGATCTGCTCTTCGTACCCGGCCGCCTGCGACTCTATATTCTTCCTGAGTTCTTCAATCTGTGATTCGTAGACGGTGACCTTCTGTACGGCATCCGCAGCCAGGATCCGGATCTGCTCTTCATACCCGGCCGCCTGCCGCTCCATCTCACCAGCCTGAGCACGGAGCGTCGCCAGAACATGGTCCCGCTCTTCAGTTCTTTCCGCGAGCTGACGCTCCAGGCTGCTGATATGCCGCTCACGCTCCCAAAGCACGTTGGAAGCCCGCGGTACATACAGAAATGCAGGGGACCCGGTCTGGCGGCCCAGGGCGCAGACCGCCACCAGGAAGTGGGCCTCCTCCGGCTTGTTCTCCGCGCTCTCCAACCGCGCCTCGATGCCGGAGAAGGGTGAGCCTGGGACAAACACAATGCCATTCACGTGATTCTGCGAGTACAGTGCGATATGTGGGAAAAACGCCCTGAGCTCCTCCTGGAACTCCATCAAGCCGAATTCGTGCCGGTGGTACGGATTTGGCCCCGTGGTCGCGCGGGTTTCCTCATAGTAGTGCTTGTTCGGGGTTGACAGGATGCACTGGCCGGAGGGCGCCAAGACACGCCGAATCTCGTCCAGAAAGGACCGCCAGTCGTCCAGGTGCTCGATCAGCTCGAAAGAGACCACCAGGTCGAAGGCGCCCCCCGCGAACGGCAGTTCCGTGCAGGATGCCTGAAGAAAAGCGAGGTTGGGGGCGGTGTAATGACTCCGGGCATAGGCGACGGCCTCTCCGCTCAGGTCCACTCCTGCCACAGCCGCTGCCGTGCTGGCAAGCTCGGCTGCGCCGTAGCCCGTGCCGCATCCGGCGTCCAACACCTTCTTCCTTCGCGCCAGACGCGCGGCAAAGGCGTAACGGCCCAGGTGCTCGCTCCAAAGATCGGGATCCACTTCCCCAGGGATTACGCGCTCGCCGGTGAACTCGATCACTGCCGCACTCCGTTCTGGCCGGCCGTCTCGCCCAGGCGGCCATTGATCTCAACCCAGCTATTCATGTGCATGAAACCATATACCGATTCCCGGCTCTGGGTCATGGGCAGCACGATGGCATTGTCGATCCAATCGCACATGCAGTACTTGGACAGCGTCCCGTCCGCAATGGCGGGCGAAAAGGAAAACGTGCCCGGATACAGCTCCGGCAACTGAACGTGGAAGTCCAGAGTGTATACGTCGCCGGGCCGCATGGGAGGGAGCTCCTGGCCCAACCTGGCATTGTTCGTCCCCGAGAAATCGATGCCCAGATGATTGCGGATCATAAAGCCTACGATGGGAGACGGGATGTCCTCCTTGGCTCTCACGCTGATGCGGACCACAATGGTCGAAAGCGGCTCCAGCAAGGGCAGGGACCGCCCCTGGGAATCCAGAACCGCGATCCCGATGACCTCCGCGCGCCCATCCCCGTGCCTGTGGTCGATATTGGGGATATGCTCCACGATCTCCGGCGCTCGTACCGCTTGCGCGGGCCGCTCCGGCGCAGGCGATCGGCGCTGGTTCAGATACGCCGAATCCTTGTCCGACATCGCCGCCATGTACTTCGTTACGACCTTGTCTGTCTGTCCCAGTTCCTTCACCCGGCCACGCTCCAGCCAGAGCGTGCGGTCCCCGATGGCTTTCACATCGGGGATGGCGTGCGAGACAAACAGAATCGTAATCCCCCGCGACCGCAGTTCATGAACCTTCCGCATGCAGCGCTGCCGGAAGTAGATGTCTCCCACCGCCAGCGCTTCGTCCACCAGCAGGATTTCCGGATCCACGTGTATGGCCACGGAGAAGGCCAGCCGCACGGCCATGCCACTGGAGTAAGTCTTGACGGGCTGATCGATGAATTCGCCAATCTCGGCGAACTCGGCGATCTCCGCGAATCTGCGGTCAACCTCCGCCTTCGAGAAACCAAGGATCGCCGCGTTCAAGTACACGTTGTCACGTCCGGTAAACTCGGGATTGAAGCCGGAGCCCAGCTCAAGCAGGGCCGAAACCCGGCCGTTGACGATTACCTGACCCTGGCTGGGCGAAAGAATGCCGGCCACGAGCTGGAGCACTGTGCTCTTGCCGGCGCCGTTTTCGCCGATAACGCAGAACGTTTCCCCGGGGCGGACTTCGAACGTCACGTCCTGCAAAGCCCAAAAATTGCGATGCCAGCTCCGGCGATTCAGCGTCAACAGCTCCTTGAGCCTGTCGCCCGGGGACTCGTAGATCGGGTAACTCTTGGAGACACCTTGAAATTCGATGGAATGCACGCGGATGCCTTCTTCGCCAACCGAAGACACTTCGAATCTACTCAACAAAAGGGGAGACTGTCAAACGGAAATGCGGGCAAGAACTGCGAAGGGCGGCCGCTGGCACTCCCTGCGGTTCCCCCCACCGGTCAGCCCTTACTCCGGGCTTCCCGTGCCGGGAACCACTGGCTGGTGGACAGTTTGGCGGTGCCTCGTCCGCGACGCCTGCGGCCTTTATGGCCGGTCCTCAGCGTCCTACGCCCCCAACCATGCAGCGGAGATATCCAGTAGCCGCCCTCGAAAGTGGACGTTCTCTATGGACTTCCTCCTTTATGTTTGCTATCCCCCTTCCCATCGGGGGACTCGCCCAACCTCTTCCAGCAAGGAAAAGGCGGAAACCACTGTTTCCAACTACAATATGCGCCGATTACCCGAGCTTGTCAAGGCCTAAATCGCCCAATAAGGGATGAAGCTGAATTGCCACTCGGAAATCACCCGGCACACCTTCCACTCGCAGGAGAACACCCTATCCACCCCGGCCCTGGTCAGAGCTGCTTTTCCCCGGACGCGAGGCGGAACACTGCGTCTCGCAACAGCATCGCCGGCAACATGCCGCCGAGCATGCCCACCAGCATGGCGAGATGATGGGCCGAGAAATGGCTCCCCGTGAGCCGCATCAAAGGCCAGGTCCAGCGGGATGCCGCCAGAATCATGCCTGTGAGCATCCCGGCCACGTCCAGGAACAGGGCGAAAGTCAACCAGCCCGGGCGGCGTCGCACAGGGGCCAGGCAGCGGCTCCAGGCGGCGCCGGCAGGGACAGCGAATAGCAGCATGAGCCAGGTCATCCAGGTGGCGAGCGGGCGCAACGACGGGGCACGCGGCGCGGGGGGCGGAGCGGGAGGGACCAACGGGAATCCCTTGTCGATCCACGTCCCCAGAATCATGCCGAGGCCCCCCAGGGCCCCCATGAGCAGGAGCATGTCGAGATGGGCCGGGAGCTTGTCCCTGACCATCCAAGCCTGGTAAGCCGCCATAGCCGCCAGGGCCGAAATCAGATGCCATTGCCATCCGCCGGGGCTCCACAATCCCATCCAAACGCCTTGGATGAGAGTTGCGGCGGCGAGAGACACGGCGATGGCGCGGTCGAGCGATTCGGGTTTCATGCGGAGATCTCCTCCGTTGAAGGTTCGCTATCCGGGAGCAGGCGCGCGGCGCGCCATGAAACGAAGAGGCTGGAGCAGGTCATTAACAGAACGGAGGTGACGGGGTGAACCAGACCGGCGGCCGCGATGGCGATTCCAGCCGCGTTGTAGGCCGCGGAGAAGTATAGGTTGGAACGCGCCAGCGACATGGCCCGCCGGGCGGTTTCTATTGCCCGCGGCAACACACCGAGGTCGCTTGTGATCATGATCCCGTCAGCGAGATTGGACGTGAGGTCCACACTGCCTGGAGCCGCGATCGAAACGTGCGCGGCGGCCATGGCTGCCGAGTCGTTGAGCCCGTCCCCCACAAACAGGACGAGCCTGCCCGAGGCTTGAAGGTCCATGACCAGCGCGGTCTTGTCCTGTGGCTTCAGAGATGCGTAGTGGCGGCTGGCGGGGATGGCCCGGGCGCGCGACAGGACATCGCCGGTCGCCAGAATCGTCTCCAGCCCTGCCGCTCGAAGACCGCTGAGCGCTTCGCCGGCCGTTTCAAGGACGCATTCCTCGACCTCCAGAATCGCCGCGGGGACATCGCCGGCCAGCACCGCAATGCGACGCGCGGAAGGATCCCGTCCGCTCGCCGGTCGAGGCGCTTCTTCCAACAGGCGCTCAGCCAGCCCGATCGAGAGAGTCCATACGCGGCCATCGCCCGCCCGGAGGCGAGATCGGAATCCCGCTCCCGGAAGGACCTCGAGGGATTCGACGTGCAGGGCAGGCCCATCCAGTCCTGCATCGAAACCCTCGAAGGCGGCGGCGATGGGGTGGTTGCTCGCCCGCTCGGCAGCGGCTACCAGGCGCCGCAGCAGCGTCTCGTCCATGCCTTCCGGCGGCAGAAATTGTGCGCTCGTGACACGCCAGGAATCTGTCGTCAAGGTGCCGGTCTTGTCGAGAACAACGGTATTAGCCGATGCCAGGCGTTCTACGGCATCTCCGCTCTTGATCGCGACGCCGAGCCCGGCCATGCGCCGGACGGCGCCCCAGAAAGTCAGGGGAGTGGCAAAACCCAGGGCGCAGGGGCAGGCGATCAGCAGCACGGCCAGGCCGTTCATAACCCCCGTGCTCCAGCCTCTGGTCAAACCCCAGCCAGCCGCTGTCGCAAAAGCGGCGCCCAGAACCAGCGGAGCAAACCAGCGCGCCAGCCGGTCGGCCGCGCGTTCCGTACGGGAGGGCGATCGCAGCAGTCGTTCCACATGATCGAGCGCGCCGGCCAAGGTGCTTGCCGGGGCCGCGGCGCTCGCGCGAACCTGGACAGCCGCGTCCACCGGGCAAACGCCCGCCAAGACGCTATCACCGGGCCCGGCCGAGCGAAGGAAGCCCTCTCCGGTGAGATGCGCCTCTTGCAGGCAGGCCCGCCCCGCCACAATCACCCCATCTACGGGAACTGTTTCACCGGGTTTGATCAGGACCATGTCGCCCGCCTGGAGCGTGCCCGCCCGCGCACGGCGCGTTCCCCCTTCCGGCAGGACCAACTCATACTCGGCCTCGATGCGTACCCGCGAAAGCGCCCCGAGCGCGGCTTGCTGCGATCGCGAAACCAGCCGCCTTCCGAGCGCATAGACCACCATCAGAATTGCGGCGACCTCGAAATAGACCGCCCCCTGCCCAGTGGCCGCCGAGATCACAGATTGGCCCAGCGCGCCCCCAATCCCCAATAGGAACAGGAACTCGATCGTGATTCGCCGCTCCCGCAGTTCGCGCCAGGCGTTGGCCGCCAGCGAACCGCCAGCCAGGACACCAACCAGCAGAGTGCCGCCTGTCAAAACCGACAGCAGGAGAAACCGCTCCCGCGCAGTCGTTTCCGAGAGGTTTACGGAAAGCGACAGGCTCATGATGTTCATGGCCAGAAAAGCGGCGGCGGCCAGGCGCACCCAAGGCCAGACGCCCTCCGGGTCTGGAGTGGAACAATGACAGGCGAGCGGTGCGGCGGCCGTCCGTGCTGAGGATACGCTCATTTCGATACGAGAACCGCCGCCAATTCGGCTGCGGTCCAGGGCATGCTCCGGCCCGCCGTGTCCTTGCGAACGGCAGCCACGGCCTCCGCGCTGATTGGGGCGGACTGATTTCCGAACGAGGCGCGGACGTAGGTCAGCACGGCGGCCACCTGGGCATCGGTCAACTGCTGCCAGCCCGGCATCTCCCCACTGTACGGTCTGCCGCCCACCGTAATTGGGCCGTTCAACCCTTGCAAGACGATGCGAATCAGCACCTCCTCGGGTCCGTTTACAAAGGAGGAATCAGCCAGCGGAGGGTAAACGCCCGCCACTCCCTGTCCCGCCGCCTGATGGCAGGCGGCGCAGTTCGCATAAACACGCTGGCCAAGCGCCATGGGATCGGCCGTCTTCTGGACTCGCTCACTGCCGCCGCCCCAGCCTGGCCGCTGGCTCGGACCATCCGTGAAAATATCCGCCCGAAACGCGCCGCTGTTGACAGCGAGATAGTAGCCGCCCCATCCGATCAAGGCGAAGTAGAGCAGGAGCAACCAGACCGGCGTGGGCTCGAAGCCATCCTTGGGTTCGGCCAGCTCCCGCATGATGGGGTGATGCATGGGGATGATGTCGGGCGTCTGGCGCTCTTCCTGCTCAAGCTTGGTACGAGGCGGTGTCTGATCGGAACTGCTCACTGGGCCTCCGGCAATTGGTAATTCCGGTTGAGGCTCCGCAGATATCCCGCCAGTTGGGATCCGCGGAGCTTGGGCACGATCCACGTGCCGTCTCGCGCCCACTCGCCTGGAAGGCGGATGGCGCCCGGCGGAGTTCGGTCTGCCTCACGGATCAACTCAAACAGGAACGCATAGCGCGGCATCGTGGAGCCCGCGGAAGTGATGGCCGGATTGTAGAGGTGCAGCAGGTGCCACTCGCGGCTTGGCTGGCGGGCGCCAATATTCGCCAGGTCCGGTCCCGTGCGCATTGTGCCCAGCAGCGGCGGCGATTCGTGGATGTAATCTCGGGCGACGGTGCGGCGCATCCCCCAGCCCCGGGCAATGTCGCCGCCGTAGCCTTCAGGGCGCACCTGCTGGGAATGGCAGTAGATGCAACCCAGGTCGATGTAGACGGCGCGCCCGGTGACCGCGTCGCCGAACGGAACAGGAGGCCAGGAGTCCCGCGCGTCGTCCTGATACTCCCTCACGTCCCGCATCTGCCAATCCGGAATGATGACCAGCCCGAGCAGGGAGGCGAACACAGACATCAAGACACCCAGCGTGATGAGCGTGGCGCGATTCATGTCGCCTCCCCCTTGTCCGATGGCGGCCGGGGGACCCGCAGGAGCGTCGGCCCAAGCAAACGCGCGCCTCGCTGCCGCAGCATGTTCCATACCAGGATCGCGAATGCCACATGACCCACGGTCATGAGCGCTCCCGCCGTAGTGCGGGCGTGCAGGTAGGGTTTCATCGCCGAAACGATCTGAAGGAACGGGATCTTGGCGTCCTTCATCATGAGCCCCTGGAGCCAGCCGCCCCAGGTCAGGCTGACCCAGTAGAACGCGATGCCGGCCGCGCAGCTCCAGAAGTGAACGCGGATCAGCCGGGCGGAGTGCCACTCCGAGTTCAGGAGCCGGGGCATCACGTAGTAAAACGCCCCGAACATCATCATCGTGAAGAAGGCGTAAACGCCCAGGTGTGCGTGCGCGATCGTGTAGTGGGTGAAGTGGTTGATCTCGTTCACGGTGCGCAGGCTTGTTAGAGACCCTTGCACGCTCACTGCCGTGTAGCACATGGCCCCGAACACGACAAAACGCAATGTCGGGCTGTATTTCAGCTTGTCGAAGTGGCCTGCCATCGTCAGGTGGTGGTTCACCGCCACCGTGATCACCGGGATGAACATCATCACGCTTCCCACGATTCCCACGGTGACCAGCCAGGCCGGCAGCGGACCGCCGATCAGGTGGTGTGTCCCTGCCCAGTTGTAGAAAATGGCGAGCGTCCAGAACCCGAGCAGCGAGAGGTGATAGCTATGCACCGGGCGGCCGATGACCTTGGGGATCAAGTAATACGCCGTGGCCAGGCCGATCGGCGTGAACCAAAGCCCCAGCACGTTGTGGGCAAACCACCAGTTGGCGGCCGCCTTGGCGACTCCTGTCACCGCCGGCGTGAAGATCATGGCGATCGCCAGTGTGTAAAGGAAGGGGAACCACAATACGCTCCCGAACAGATACCATTGGGAGACGTACGTGTGGGTGGCTTGGCGGTTCAGGAACATCTTCAGCGTCGCCGCAATGAGCGCCAGCACGCAAAACGCGAAAAAGCCCAACGTTTCCGGCGGCATCTCCAGCCATTCGACGCTGGTCCCGTAGCCGGCAAGCACGGCTGCCGTGCCGTAGGCCACCGCGAAATTCCAGACAATCGCCGTCACCGGCAGCAGGATCGGGAAGGGCAGCCGCACGCGGCAGAGCCGGGCTTCCAGCCACAGGAGCGTGCCCACGCCCGCCATGGAACCCCATCCATAGATCACGGTGAGAAGGTGTGCCGGCCGCACCCGGCCGAAGGTCAGCCATTCCCACTCCGCCAGAAACCCCGGGGCATGCATTTTCACCGAAGCGATGATCGCCAGAACGGTCCCGGCCAAAAGCCAGAACACTGCGCTGACGTAGTACCAGACAACCGTGCGGCGGGCGGACCGGTCGATCTGGACGCGCGTCAAGCGCTCCCGGAGTTCCTCCGGGGGAATCTCGGGTTGGGCTACGGCCGGCACGCGGGTTCTCCTTCGGAGCGGGGCGGAGCCGGGGCCAGTGCGGAATCCGTGACACGTCCAACCGGCTCCTCGTCGTCAAAAATGCTGGCCGCGCCCTGACTGAAGTTGGAAAACTGTCCCGACCGGATGGCCCAGGCGAGCGCCCAGACCGTTGTTGCGCCGAACAGGATCGCGAGCCCGAACTCGGCGATGTATGCCAGCGTCATATAAAGGTCCGCAAGTCCTTTTATACACCGAACGGGCTCGGGTTACACGGACCGGGATGGAATGGCGCCGGGCCGGATGAATAGTTCTGCGCCGGAGGATTGCATCCTCTTCTTGCCTCGCCGTCTCGCAGCCGCAAGAGCATCGGCTGGGATTGGGAGGAGGACGGAGGAGATCCCTCTCGTGGATCGGACATCGGTGTTAGCGTCTCTCAATCCACGCTCCGCGGTGCTGGCACGGCGTCAGGCGCCGTGGCTTGTCTCTTCCGGCCAGGTTGCTTCCCTATTTCCCCAGAGCCTGAACATGCCCATCCGGGCCATAGCCTCGCCCAGTCTGGACGTCCGGCCGCCGGGTTGGGGAATTCCCTGCTTCCCGCACGAAGCCGTTGAAACTCAGCGGCGTCGCCAATGTCGAGATGCCGTCTGGCGGTGAGGGTGGGATTCGAACCCACGGAACCCGTAAAGGTTCAACGGTTTTCGAGTTCACATGCCGCCATTCCGGCCTGTCCCGGTAGGTGCCAGCGAGTCCGACTTCTCAAACACTTACGCGAATCGCCGTCCCGCGCAGTCCCGCCACGTACGGGCCGTTTCGAGGCGTTTGTTTGCAGAAGGTTTGCAGGACCGGCCGCCGCCGGGAGTGGGATAATGGAAGGTGGCATGACCGTCAGACTGGAACTCAAGCCGGACGTCGAGGCGAACCTGGCCGCCCAGGCGCGCGCCAGGGGCGTTCCGCTCGACGTCTATCTCCAGGGCGTCATCGAGGATCTCGCGCGGACCGACGCCGCGCGTCCGGCTAGCCTCCAGGAGATCGAATCAACACTCGACGCCTTGGCTGAGCTGGGCAAGGATCTCCCTCACTTGCCGTCGTCTGCTTTCAGCCGTGAGAGCATCTACCAGGATCACGACTGAGGCCAAGTTGGCAGTCCTGCTTGACACAAACATCCTGTTGCGCTTCGTTGAGCCAGACGACCCTGAATACGCCTTGGTTCGAAAGGCTGTGAGGGTGCTTACGGCCCGGAGTGAGAGTCTTTGTTTCGCCTCGCAGAATCTGGTCGAATTCTGGAACGTGTGCACTCGCTCGACATCGAAGAACGGGTTCGGCTTGACGCCCGCCCAGACGAACGAACGTGCCACGTTAGTTGAGGGTAGATTCCGGCTCTTGCCGGATAATGAGCGGGTTCACGCGGAATGGCGTCGGCTTGTCGTCGCTCATTCGGTGGAGGGTGTCCAAGTCCACGATGCCCGGCTGGTCGCCGCGATGTTGGTGCACGGCGTCCCCCAGTTGCTCACGCTCAACAACCGGGACTTCGCCAGGTATCCCGGCATCTCCGCGGTTCATCCGCGCGACGTTGTGCCGGCCGTTACTGGCCAGTGAGCCGCAAGGAAATCAGGAGAGGTACAGCGATTTGCGCTTCTGCTCCACGAGCTTGATGAAGTTGCGCTTGATCTTGTACTTCACGCGCAGGCCTTCCAGGTTGCGCACGAACTCCGCGCTCCGGTCCATCCGCTTCATCACCGCCGCGGCCTTCACCAGCAAGCCGACCGCGTCGTCGTAGCGCCCATTTCGCGTCGCGATCACGGCCGCCTCCGCCTGCTTCAGATAGATCGGCGCCGCGTCGGCGGGGTGTTCCTTTTCGCGCACGGCGGCCAGTTGGAGCCAGAGACCGTCCGAGCATCCGCCTTCCTGCGCCTCGCACCATGCGGCCTCGTTGTCACGTTCATAGAGGAAGATCTCCACAAGCCGGGAGTGATCATCACTGGGCCGCATCCAGCGTCGCCCCTCATACCCGCGCGACTCCTCCTTGGCCTTTGCGATGAGCCGGCGGATTTCAGCCAGCGCACGGTCGCGCCACTCCGGCCAATTCCCCGCTTTCTTCGCATGACGTTCCAGCGTTCGGTAGGTGTCCAGATACGGCCGCTCGGAGAATTCGGCCCACATCAGTTTCATCGCGTCATCATGCCGCCGCCGACGGTGGTACTCCTCCGCAGCGAACTCTCGCAGTCGACCGTCGGTCCGCTCCGGAAACGCCTTCAGCCCCTTCTCCGCCCACAGCAGGGCCTGATCGTGCTGGCGCGCTTCCCGATAGACCTCCGCGATTCTCAGATAGCTGTACGCGTGCGACAAGTCGCGGCTCATGACGGCGACGAGTTCCTCGACGTTGCCCGAAGCTTGAGCCAGTGATTCCATGATGTGCGTAATTCGGAAGTGCCGCCCCCACTCCGAGCGCTCATCCTCCGCGGTCCGAGCGGGCACCTTCTCCCATTCCGCTTCGGCAAGCTGCCGGTACTCCTTCAGGCCCTTGGCTCCGAGGATTCTCGCGTAGCGTTCGGCGGCGCCATAGAACACGTCGAGTTCGCTATGCAACTCGCATTCGAAGAGCCGCCTGGCGAGCGCGACAGCATCGGGCCTGGCCTGCTGACAGGCCCGGAAATGAATGTCCTGCAACCGGTCCCGGAGAACGCTGAGGTGTCCGTCGGAATCGTCGATGGCTCCCGCCGCACCCACGAGCTTCTGGAGGGCGGACTCGCACAGTTCGATCACCGCCGCGGCCTGCCCATCTTCCAGCAATTGCGTGATGTTGTCGATCGCGTCATCCACTCCGCGCGCCCACGCCGATGCCTCGCGGTAGTGGATGAAGCCATGAACGCGCACGGCCCGTTCAAACGCCCGGAGGGCCGCTGCGACGCCGCCCTCGGGGCCGGACCGCCGCGCCGCATAGAGGAGAAGGCGCTCGTGCAGCCGGTCGTCGTCCTTGGCCCAGTCGAGCACCATGCGGATCAACGCGTCCTTGTCTTCGTCGCGGAGTATCTTTGCGGCATCGGCCAGCGTGATTTCCTTAGCCTTGGCGCGAGCCTTCGACTTCGCCGGAGCGGCATCGCGGTTCATCCAAGCCAATGCCACGGCAACGCAGTGTTTGCAGAAGGCGCCGTCAGCGCCTTGCGGGCAGTCGCAGGTGTAGTCGAGTACGCCGTCGTCGGAGGACAGGGTGACCTTGTAGTCCTGAGTGCCTCGCACTACGGCGCGAACGCCGCTTGCGTCGTTCTCCAGTGACTCGACGTGGCCGTGCTGGTAGTAATCGCGACCCCGCTGATAGGTTTGGTCGCCCTCCAGCCGGCGGATCATGGTGTCATTCAAGACTTGAGAAATGTCGCTCGACACAACTCCGATTATCCTGAAATCCGCGTTAGCGGACTTGTGCCCGGGGGGCGACCATAGCCGATGTAACCCGCCAAGCAGGAGACTGACGCCGAGGTCCTGCAACAGCTCGAACTGCTTCCATCTGCCTTTCATGTGCTTCAGAGTCGTATAATCATCGGTTCAGATACTTCCAGGACTTGCGTGGAATCGACGCAGGTGGTCCGAAGGGTGCACTGACGTGTCGGATTTCGATACCTTCTTCAAAAAGGCCACGAAGCACCACCGATTCCCTTATCAGAAACGGCTTGCGGAGGACTCGCAGTTTCCGGAGGTTCTCCAGGTACCCACTGGGACGGGCAAGACTGCCGCTGCGGTGCTTGCGTGGGTTTGGCGTCGGCAGAAACGGCATGGCGAAACGCCCCGGAGGCTCGTCTACTGTTTGCCGATGCGCGTGCTCGTCGAACAGACCCGCGCTTCGTCGGTTTTGTGGCTTCATCGACTGGGCTTGCTGGCCGGCCAAGCGGAGCTTGATGAATCTGGGGAACGGGTCGTCGCGTATAAGCCGAATTGGGGTGAGGTGGGCAAGATCGCCGTAACAACCCTGATGGGCGGTGACACAGATGACCAATGGCGTGAGCACCCCGAACGGGACCTGCTTCTCATCGGTACGCAGGACATGCTCATCTCCCGCGCTCTCAACCGCGGGTACGCTGCGTGGCCTCAAGACTGGCCTGTCGATTTTGGGCTCCTCAACGTCGACACCCTTTGGGTGATGGACGAAGTGCAGCTCATGGGTCCAGCACGCACGACAAGCTCTCAACTCCAACTCTACGCAGACTACCAAGCCCGCCTTTGCGCCCATGAGCCGTTAGCGCCGCGACGCACCCTGTGGATGAGTGCGACGCTTGGGGTTGCGGCGGGCTCGCATGAAGCGCCAGCCTGGATGACAACGCCGGAGTGGAGTGATTGCCTACTGCGGGTGCCTGTCGCGGGTGCCTGTGACCACGGCTCGGACGAAGAAAACGACCTCGCACCTGGAGGAGAATTCGGCAAACGCTGGACTGCCCCCAAACAGCTCAACCTTCGCCTGCGCCAGGTGGAGGCTGATTCATCGAAAGCCAGGCGCCGGCCCGCGAAGAAGACTCAGGATCAGCACAGCACCGCGTGGACGGTCGACTCGCCAGACCTCGTGAACTGTATTCTGAGGGAATCGACGTCATCGCCGGGTCGGACCGCCCTCGTGTTCGTGAATCGTGTCGACCGTGCCCGCGCTCTTTTTGACAAGCTTCGCACACAATCCGGGAATCCCGATGATCTCATTCTTTTGCACGCTCGCTTCCGACCGCAGGATCGCAGGGCAGCGGAGCGCAGGCTGCTAGACTCAGCACCACCCAGCGGACGCATTGTCGTGAGCACGCAAGTTCTCGAGGCTGGCGTTGATCTTGACGCGCAGACGCTGTTTACCGAAGTGTGCCCGTGGCCGTCGCTCGTTCAACGTCTGGGACGCTTGAACCGCCGAGGGGAACAGACGAAGGCTCAGGCCGTCGTGTTCGATGTGCCGCTTCCTCTTCAGAAGGAAAAGGAGTCTGCCGCGGATTATCGAGTTAGGGCGGGAAAGGAGAGCAGCAGACCTTACGACTCTGCTGACCTGGAGATCACGCGGCAGCGGTTGGCCGCCCTCGTGGCAAAGGGAGGCAACCTTTCCCCCGAGGCGCTATCCGAGGTCGAAGCTCGGATCGACCTTGTCGGGCCGGTGCTGAGGTGTTTCGATCTGGATGATTTGTTCGACACTGACCCCGATCTCGCGGGCGGGCACACCGACGTCGCTCCCTTCGTGCGTGCGCTGGACCGTGACGTTGATGCATATGTTCTCTGGCGTCGACTCAAGCTTTCGCCGGACGCTCAACCGCCGATGCATGCGGATGAGCTTTGCCCGGCTCCGTTTTACGAGATCCGCGACGCATTCGCCGGTCAGGACGTCTGGATACTCACGCTTGCAACCAGTGAGCGACGTGGCGCCGCAAAACGCTCTGGCGCTGCCTGGCGTCGTGCTCGGGCCGATGAAGTACGTGCGGGTGACACGGTAATGGTCGACCTGAGCGCTGGATGCTACACAGAGGAGGCCGGCTGGTTCGGCAAGGGCCATGCGACGCGCAGGCCGAGCACCTGGATTGATCGATGGGATCGCTCAGCCGGCGTGGCCTTTCGCGCATGGGCGAGGACTGCCCCATCATCTGGAGGGCTGGCATTCACGGACCGGGACATCATCGATACTCGCGTTGATGCAAGTCGTGCATCTGGTGAGGATCCGCGCAGTTACGCGAAACGCTGGATGGAACTCGACGTTCACTTAAACGAGTCCAAGAAAGTTGCAGCCGCCATCGTCGCATCGCTCAACCTGCCTGCAAGCTTGGCCGATCCTGTGTGTACGGCGGCGCGCTGGCACGATGTGGGGAAGGCGCTGGAGCGAGAAGTGAACGACAATACCTTCCGTCCCTTTCAGAACATGCTTCTCAAGGCAGGAGTTGCTGAAGACGGCGCGCCGCGTGCGGGCGTGCTCTACGCAAAATCCAACCGGCGAGGCGGGCCGCCGTCAGGCTTTCGCCACGAGGTGGCCTCCGCTCTAGCGTACCTCGCACAACCCGATGCCGACGAGCTTGTCGCTTATCTGGTGATGGCGCATCACGGCAAGGTGAGATCGCTTCCGTCTCCATGGGACGACGATTCAGACGACGCAAACGGCGTAAGGCCCAATGATCGTGTGCCAGGCACCGTGCTGCCCGGCACGGGGTCTGGCGAGCCAGTCACTCTGGCCCCAGTGCGATTTCTGTCTTCGCCCTTGCACCCGGGCTGGCAAGGGCGCGTGGCACATCTCCTCCTGCGACTGGGACCGTTCGGGCTTGCGTATTTGGAGGCGCTCGTCCGAGTGGCCGACTGGAGGGCAGGTTGATGCCCCAAGTTGTCTTCGGTGGCGTGTCTCCGAGAGCGCTGGGCGACCTGCTCAAGGGGTACGGACTCATCGCCGTGATCGGCGGGCACTGCCCGGAGACACAGTTTTGGTGGGACGATGGCTTCCACCTTGTGGCTGAGGTGCCGGGCACACCGGCGACGGTCGATCAGATGGTCGAGGTCCTGCCAGTATGGGGCGAGGAGGTCGCGAAGGCTTTCGAACGTACGCGCAAGAAGAGTTGCGACAAGCCTCTTCCTTGTCCCGACCACCCAAATGCAAAACAGAAGGGGAAGAAGAAAACTTGCCCGGAAGTGCTGGTGAGTAGCACAGACTCGCCGTTAAAGTCTGGCGATGGTCATGATCGATTTGGCCCGGAGATGGCCGAAATCGCCCGGGCGGTCGCCGTCCCGCGCGGCGACGGGGACCAGAATGCGGAACCACATCCCTGGTTTCCCGGCTACGGCCAGGAAGCGAGCGGGAACTATTTTGACAAGCTTGCAGAGGCGGCGGCCGATGCGAAGGGTTCGACTGCAGATTTGGCGTGGTCACTGTATGGCGTCTCAGCAGAACCCATCAAGAAGATTGTCGACAAGGGCTACCTCTTCTTTCCGGAACCCACGAAACGCTACGCTACGGGTGTGGCCAGGTGGGAGCAAGATAAGGCCGCAGTGACAACGTGGTGCTTCCTGCTTGCACTGCGGGGAGCCCTTCTGCTGCGAGGTGGATTGAGGCGACCCCGCTGGCGGCGATCAGGATACCCGGCCTTTCCATTTGTCTTCGAGGGTGGAGGAGTCGCCGAAGTACACCTTCCGACGTGGAGTAAGGAGCACCCACGAACGCTCCTAGAAATGCTGCACCAAGTTCGCCAGTTCCACGCGCCTTTGGCGCAGGGCAGTTTCGCGGTGACCGCTGGCGAGTTCCGTGCTGCGGTGCAACGTCGGGGGCCTGCTGTCGGGTTCGACACGTTTCACCGTTTCGTTATTGAGGCACGGCGACCGGGGCAACAGCAGCGCATGCCGCAAGCGATACCGCGCGGGTTGACGCGCGTGCGTGAGTTCCGTGGCGGGGTCAACCTCCGAGTCATGATTGCGCCGCTTGGCGAGTCAGGTTGGATGGATCAGTTTGTGCTGCCGCGTCGCAAGGACAACGAGGAGGCACGCGTTTTCGCTCTCGACAGGAGAAGCATCCTCGACAATGCGATCCACCGCGCCGTCGACGAACCCACACTCGACGCTTACCTGGGCGTGCTTGAATGCATCTGGGAACTCAATCGTGAGTTATTGTTGCCAGGCAAGCTGCGGCGAAGTTTGGAGAAGCACGGTCGAACACCGCGCCCGGCACCACCGCTGCCCGCGACGATTTGGGAGCGTTCACTCGCCGAAGGACCCAGGACAGATTCTGAATGGCGGGTCGCGCGAGCATTGGGGTCCATCGTGGGAGTCCAAGCTGGCGGTCAGATGGTGGGGCCGATCCTCGAACAATTGTTGCCTGTGCGGTACCGATGGGACCGGGCGATGTGGACGGTTGCGGATAGCTCGGCGTCGCCCTCCGTATGGTCCGACCGGATGCCTCTGCGTGATTTCCAGGCGCTACTTTGGCGGCGATGGCTCATATCCGCTGGTCTCCCACGGCTGCCCTTCACAGGCGCGCGCACGGCACCAGTTGATGACGTCCTCCGTCTCCTTCGCGGTGAACTCGACGTGGCAAAGATCCACAGGCTAGCGCCGCTTTTCGCTCTCCTGGGTTGGCAAGATACAGGTTCCGCCGGGTTGAATGGAGCGGCGAGACCCCGTCTGCCGCTATCGCCCGCGTACGCCGCGCTTCGTTTGTGGCTTGAGCTTGGCATCGCGCCTGCTGGCGCCTCGCGGCCGCCACGCGACGGAGACGTACCTCGACTGCTCTCGCTCGGCGGCGGCCCGCAGATCGACATTGCGGTGGAGCGAGCCCTGGGGCGCCTCCGAGTCCAGGGCCTCCCATGGCAGGACCAACCGATGCCAATGGGTAAGGCGGTGGCAAAGGCGCATCCCCGCGTTACGGCTGCGGAGGCTCAACTGATGGCTCTCGCAGTACTGGTTCCGGTTTCGCACGCCGACACCCTGGCGCTGTCGCGGCGACTGCTGGTCGCCGTTATTGAAAAGGAGATTTCCGTATGACGATTTTGGAGCAGATGTACTCAAAGGATCGCGTCATCATAACGGCAAAGTTGACCCTTGCTACCGGAGCCTTCCTGCAGCCGACAGGGTTCCCGGACATCGGCTCATGTATCTACACCGATGCCGACGGCAACCGGCGCTGCCTCGTAGAGAGCGAGCAGAGCATGGCCAACCGGCTTGAGGCGGTTTGCATGAAATCACCCGGCCACTGGGTAGATGAGCTCAAACATCTCCCAGTGATCGAGGTTCGCGATGCGAGCAACTGCCTGCTGGCGACCAACCTGACGGAGCCGCACCGCATCGCCTCGTCGTACGTGCTTGAGGGGAAGCTGAACGGCAGTGACGTCAAGAGCATGCTCACCGACAAGCTCGGACTAGGAGAAGGAGGCGCAAGCTGGCCGCTCGACAGGCGCGAGTCGCTGGAAAAACTCGTCTTTGCCCTCGACCCTGCCGCGCTGTTGCACGGCTTCCAGTTCGTCCAGTGGAAGTTCGTCGGCCTACGACAGACGAGGCTCCTAAGCGCGCGTCTTGAATGCCTGCTTGCCGAGGAGCCAGAGGTCCACTACGGCATGGTCAAGTTCGATCTCATTGAGCCGAGTTCGCAGGGCGAAGGCACAAACAAGGGGCAGAGTATCGCCGCAAAGAGCCGCGTGGTAGCGGCGAGGGACGGCATCACGGCGACCTTCGACATCGACCTACTCGGACTGAAGAACCTCGCCGTCGACGAACCACAGAAGAAGTTCCTGCTCGCGCTTGCTCTTTGGAAGATTGGAGCGCTTCTCTCGAACCAGGCCTCCTTTGATGCCCGCAGTCGTCAGACCAGCCCGTCGCTACGCCTGCGCGCGGACTGTTATCTCAGTTGCGGTGAGACCGTCGAGTGGTCGGGAAGCGAGACCCCTGTGAAGGTCAGCGATTTGCTGGCAGCGCTCTCAGGTCAGGCGGTCAAATTCGAGGATCTTGCGAAAGAGCAGGGATTCACGCTCAAGACTGAACCAAACGACGGGCCCCGCCTGATTCCCGTGACGTACCGGAAGACCGCCGCCGCGCAGCCCGCAGCGCCCACGCCGGCACCGGAAGCGCCGACGAGCGCAGAACCCCAAGTCACGGAGAGCTAATGCCGGTCGTCGTCGAAGTAGAGCTCCTCGCGGGACGATACCACGCCCACGTCTGGGGCGATTCTCAGTTCGCGATGTCCGGTCCGGAATGGCCTCCGTCTCCATGGCGTTTACTCCGCGCAACGGCTTCCGCATGGTTCGAGACCCGCCCCGCACCATCGACAACGGTGGAGCGCGACGCGCTGCTCGAAGCGCTGGGACGCTGCCCGGCACCAGAGATGTGGCTCCCATCGACAGCTTTTCGCGAGGTTCGTTACTACCAGCCACTCGAACATAAGCGAGCGCTGCATCATGACCTGTTCGCGGTGCCCGCCGGAGGCCGTTTCTATTTTGCATTTGATGCCGCGCTTTCAGATGGGCAACGCCGCCTCTTTGAAGTGCTACTGGGGCGACTGCAATACCTCGGCCGTGCCGAGTCCCGCGCGGGACTACGGCTTAGGGGGGACCTGACCTGCCCACCTCCACGTTTCTTCCGCGTCGTTCCGCGTGACCGTGCCTGCGCGGGTGGCTGGTCTCCGGTTCGAGTCCTATGTCCGAGTTTGGACCGAGAGTTCCGAGCTTCCGATCTCTGGACCTCACGCGCAGCAGCTTCAGGCAAGAAAGCGAAGAAGGTCGAAGGAACTGTGGATGCGCCGGGAGCTCCGGTCCACCTGGTCGACGCACTTCTCTCAGACCGCAAACCCCTACCGGACGGCGCTCTTTGGATCGACTACGCGCAGCCGGAAGAGAGCATCGTACAAGAAGTCCGACCCGGGGACGCTAGGCGAGGTCGGATGTCCAACGCCGTGGCGGTCGCTGCAATCGTTTTTCGCCTGTGTCGGCGCGTTCCCATTCCGCTTCGTGATGCCGTGGCGGTCGCTCGCGCGTACCGGGAGGCTGCGGTGCGTTCATTTGGCGCGGCAACGGGCGGAGCGCATTCGCCGATGCTGACGGGCCGCGACCAGGCGGGATCGGTGGATCGCGCACATCAACACCTCTACCTCCTCCCACAGCCTGTTGCCGGATCCCTGGAGATTTCCACATTGGTCGTGCGAGTGCCCTCGGGCACATCGCTGACTCAGGAGGAGTTGGATGCGTTGCTGGCTGTCGAGCGGATTAGTATTCACAGGGACGATCGGTATCCAATCACCGTCATTCCAGAGCAAACGGACGAAGGCCGCTTGGTAGCGTCTCGCCATTGGAAAAGCCTGACACCTTTCCTGCCTCCGTTGCGTCATCGGTTGGATCGGACAGGCACTCAGCCTGAGGCACAGATTGTTACCTCCATCAGCGACTCCTGCGGGCTCACTCCTCTGCGAGTGAGTGCCGTCCCTGGCCCGGGAGGTTGTGGAACCCGCACACCGGTGCGGGCGCACGAGTACGCTGTTCCAGCGTTGGGTTCAAAATCCTCGCGGACATGGCGGTTCACAAACCGATTGGGGCACTGGTTCACGGTCGAGTTCGATTCGCCAATCCTGCTAAACACTCCTGTGGGCGCCGACGCGCATTTTGGACTCGGTCAATTCGTGCCAGTAGCAGACTGCCCGTAATGCCGGCCTGCGAGCGGTGCGGTCTCGCGGAGCCAAAGTCAATGAGGTAGCCGCCTTCTTCATCCGGCACCGGCGCGCCGGTAGGAGGTCGGCAATTCCACATGTTGACAACCTGGCAACCGACAACCTATTTTTCCCGCTGACGGTAGCGAAATCGTGCCATCCCTCCACCGGCGGAGGAAATGCGCCAGGGAGGACCCAGGACTGGTTGGGACAGGACGGCAGGCAGGTGGTGTTGACCACTGTTGACTGGTTTTTCGAGGCAGTGGCTGGCCACAGGGTGAGATCGTCTTACCCGCGGCCCATGTGCCCCGGGGAGGACCCAACACGCGGAGGGATGAGCGGGCACCAACGCTACCGCCCGCCGCCGAGGAGCGGACTACTTCTTCCCGGCCTCCACGAACTCCAGGCGGGGCACAGGCGAGTACTCCGGTGGATAGTACACCTCGTAAGCGACTGTCGCCGGACGTGCCTCTGTTGCCGTCCGCCGGCGCTGCTCTGCTCTCGCCGCTTCCTCCCGTCGTTGGCGGATCTGGTCATCGATCCGCTGGATCTGCTCGGCCGCCAGTCTCACATGAACCAGTGCGTCGTGGACGGATTTCGCCGCCAGGTCATCCTCCCACACTCGGTAGTGTTCCATCAGCCCTGCGACCTCGTTCGTGCGCATCGGCTCCATGTCGATGATCGAGCAGGACAGATCCGCGGGGTCGTAGAGTTTGGCCTGGCGCATTGCGGCTGAGAGATCGTTGACGCCCAAGGCATCGCCCAGCGCGGCGCCCTTCCTGAGTACGCCGGCGAATCCGCTCACGGCCCTCAGGTACTCAGCTCGGAACTCGGCGACACGAGTTCGCGCCCACACCTCTCTGGCTACGACGAGCCCGTCGTTCGCAGAACGGATCCGGTCCTCATTTTCGATGACCTTCCGGTCGAGTCCGCGCAACCGCGCCTGCTGTGCCTCCAGCCGAAGCCGGAGGTCCTGCACGTCTCGCTGCGCTTGCTCTTGCCTCTGATGGGTCGCGGTATCCTCGACTAGGGCAAGGTCCGCCTCCTCGGCGCCCAGGTGTTCCAGCGCCCGCTGGAGTTCAGCCTCGGTTACCTTGATGTCGGCCGCGGTTTTCGCAATGGCCGCGGCGACCTTCTGGCGTTCATCGAGAACCTCATCGACCCGCGCCAGCGCCGTGCCGATTTCACCGTCCGTGTTGTTCTTCTTGAACATTTCGTCTCCTATCATGTTGATGAATTACAGACCTCTTCGAGCGCCGTAACGCCGTAGCGGACGTAACACCGGCTTTCGAAAACTCTACACGCGGGATCGTCCATGCAGAACTCCCGCAAACCGGCGGTACGGTCCGTTACGGTGTTACGGCTCATCTCCGGCTCGCAATCCGATTCCCATCCAGCCCCGCGTGGGATTGCCGTTGACGCGGCGCTGGAAAGGCTCGCAACCCTTTGACCTAAGCCGGTCGCCGAAGGCGTTTCGGCTTAACATGTACTTCTCCCCGTTCTGTTTGGCCCACTCCTCGTACTCCTGCCAAAGGCGGGCGGCGCTGGTCCATGCGTCGGGGTGGAGCACGCAGGAGTCTGCGATGAAGTCCTTCAGCGGGTCCATGTCGCGGCGGTATTCTTCGGTCGCCTGGCGAATCACTTCAGGCACGTGAAGCCGCTCTTCCCGCCACCGGAGCGCGCCTTCCACTGCCCACGCCAGAATCGCGGGTCCGGAAACCGCCGGGTTCCGCAACGTGGCTTTGACGAAGGGTTGCCGCTTCTCGCGCGGGATCGCGTGGATGAACGGGATGCGCAGAATGCGCCTCCACATGGCGGTGTCGTCGTCTTTGACGCGGGGCGCGTGGTTGGCCGCCAGCCACAGCTTGAAGGTCGGCGTGAACTCGAAGGACTCGTGGTACAGAAATCGTGCTCTCACCGTGTCGGAGCCCGTGAGCAGTTTCACCAACCCCTCGGCAAGTCTTTTCCCCTCGTCCACTTCGATGGAGACGACAAACCGCCGGCCGGCGAGTTCGGCGACATCATTGCGAACCGCCCCTGCCTCGCGCCGCTGCACGAAGCACTCGAAGTCCGCCGTTTTGGCGTAGTCACCCAGGGCCGCTTTGACCGCCTCGAGGAACGTGCTCTTGCCGGTCGCGGCCGGTCCATGGACGAAGAACAGGACCTCCTCGTCGGTGACGCCGGTGATGGAGTACCCGACAGCGATTTGAAGGAAGTCCATCAACTCCCTGTCACCGCCGGTAGCATCATGAAGGCTCTTGTCCCAGAGTTCCGAGCGCGCGGCCGCATCATACTTGACCGGGCAGAGCTTGGTGATCAAATCCTCGCGCCGGTGCGGCCGCAGTTCTCCGGTCGTCAGGTCCACCACGCCATTGAGGCAGTTGAGCAGCCAGGGCGAGACATCCAGGTCACTCTGTTTCACGGGAACACCGGGCTCGCTGCGGGCGAGAACGACCATTGCGTTGATGGCAGCCTTGGATTCGCTCCTGAGGGCGTGCTCGGCCAGCGCCTGGCGCTTTTCGCCGCGGAGGCTGGCAGCCGCGCGATACATCGCGCCGACCGTCTGCTTGGCCATCAGCTCGATCTTGCCGGTGACATCATTTTCCCAGCGGACTCCTGACCAGGTGAGTGTCTTGCCAGACTCGTGGCAGTATCGAAAATCAGCACCGTGTAGAGCGACGAGCCTGCGCGCGTTGCCGAGGTCGGTGAAGTGCGTCGACTTGTCATCACTATCGGCGATGAGTTCCTCCGTCGCTTCGGCTTCGGCCTTCCGCTTTTGTCGGCGGCGGTCGCGCTGTTCCTGCTTTCGCTCGGCCTGCCATTGCTCCTGCGCGACATAGTCGGGATCGAGGTGCCGGCGCACATCCTTCCAGCCTTTCCCACGGCATCCGTTGTGCTGACACTTGAATCCAAGTACGCCGTCACCCCGTTCGAAGACGGCGGCGCTTCCGTCGGTATGGCTGGCATCGAAAGGGCACGCCGCCAAGGTCCACCGGCGGCCACCACGATAGTTGGCCGGGCCTTTCTCCACCACCAGGCCCACCTTGGCCATCCATGTCTCCACGTTAAACTCGAACGGCTTCATCGCGGCCGCGTGCGCCGCAGCGTAGCTGTTCCCGTTGGCCGACGCCGCGGGCGCCTGGACCTCCGCCGCAAGTTGTTCGAGCAGCGTGACCGGTACCGGAGCCACCGGGTCCGGCACATCGATCATTCGGGAAAGGCGGTAGGGCCGTTCCGCTGTGTGATCACCCTTCCGGGCGAAGGTGCCGTACGCCTTGCAGATGCGCCCGGCGTTGTAGACAGTCTCATCGATCTGCACCGCCGGGTTGGAGAACCGCCTGGACAGCGCCTTCAACACGCGGCTGATAATGTCGGTGGAACAGTTGTCGTTGGGCAGATCGGGCAACCGGTAAAGAAGATGGAACCCGTTGCCGGAAAGGCAAAGGACAGGCTCCGGCCATGTCTGTTGCCGGAGGTGCTCGCGAATGTGTTCAGCCGTGTTGAGAGCGGCCTGCAATTCCTCACGGCTGCTGGAGATGCCGGTCGGCCGCACGGGATCGCAGTCGATCAGTAGCCAGCGGCGTAATAGTATGTCGGCATCACTTGTGGTGGTCTCGGCATACGCCTTGACCCGGTTGCGTGCCCGGGCGAGCAATTCCGGCTTCACCGGATTGAGCGTGAAGTAGACGCCTGGCCCTTTACCATCAAGATCGCGGACTGCCTCTGTTAAGTCGCCCGGGTTGTCGAAGTAGCCCGACATGGTTCGGAACCTGCCTGCCTTCGGAACCCGAACCTCAACAACATCACCGGCGCTGAATAGCACACCGATGGCGCGTCCTGCCTCTTCTCGAGCTTGCGCAGCGATAGCTTCCCGGCGGGCCTGCCCGCTTATGGCCACATCGGGAGGCGGCGTCCCTGCTGTATGGACGGCAGGCGTCACCGAGCCTCTGCCGTCTTCGCCGGGTGCCCATGGGGAATTGCAGAGCCGGCGAGCAAGCGCTCGACCGCCAAACGAGGCACAAGGACGCGCCGTCCGATCTTCAACGACGGGATTTCCCCGGTTCGCACCGCCTCGTAGGCGGAGTTCCTGCCGATCCCAAGTACCCTCGCCGTCTCTGGAACCGTCAACGTCTGTTTTTCCAAGCCCAAGGAGGTCTCCTTTCATCCAACACGGCCTGCACGTCATTAAACGTGTCGTCCTGCTTCTGATTATGACGTCGACACCCTTGACAATGCAACACGTGTTGATGTACTTTATCCGTGTCGGCACTCGATGCCACAGAAAGGCACGGAATGAGACCGTTTATTGAGTTCTACTGGCAGGTCCCGGAAGCCGGATTCAAGTGGCTGGCGACCAAAGGCTTTCCTTCCGGGAAGATGGACGCGGGCGTGGAAGGATCCTACCTCGTGGACGCGAGGAAGTACGGCGAACGCGGCATGGTTCGCAACTACCCCGCCTTCAAGGAGACCGGGCTGTTTCGGAGGTTCGCCTCCACGGAAACCACGAAGGAGGGAGTTCTCGGCTTCGCCAACGAATACGGCTTCCTCGGCGGGGAGGTCGCCGTGTCGGTCCAGCTTCCGACGGAGCAGAAGCCAAACGAATACCATTTCGGCCCCGGCGAAACGCTCGACGGGTGGGGCGCCGAAATCATGGCGATGCGCCACACGATTGAGTTATGGGAGGCGGCCCGGGCCGGCGCCGCCACGCGCTTGGCCGAGTTCATCCGCTGGCAAGGGAAGTCGGCCAAGGGGGAAGACGCCTGGCCGCACACCCGGGTCAGCTATGTCGGGCCGCGCTCGAAATTCGAGAAGCATGCGACGACGTTCATTATCGCGTCGGAGACTACCAACGCCGAGACGCTCGGCCGTTTCCATCCGGGCGATGTCGTACATCCCGCCTGGTACGCCCTCCAGGGCCTGGTGAACAAGAAACTCAAGCAGCACGGAGCCGTCCCGAAGATCCTCTGGGCGTTTGACCGGCGCACTCCGGAACTGGCCATGGCGTTTGTTCCCCAGAGCCTGATCGGAGCGCTCTGGCTCCAACTTGCGCACGCGATCACCGGCAACAAGGAATATCGCCAGTGCGAACAATGCGGCCGGTGGTTTGAGGTAGCCGCCGAAGTCCGACAGGATGGCAAATTCTGCCGGGGCGCCTGCCGGTCACGGGCATACCGGGCACGCCAAGCCGATGCACGAAAGCTCCACGCCGAGGGTGTTCCGATTGCCGAGATCGCCAAACGGCTGAATTCCGACAACAAGACGGTGAAAGGCTGGGTGAGGGCGTGAAGGGTCATCTGAGGAAGCGCGGCGAGCGGTCGTGGGCCATCGTCATCGAACTGGACCGGGACCCCGTAACCGGCAAGCGCCGGCAGAAGTGGCACACGGTTCAGGGCACCAAGAAGAAGGCAGAAGGCGAACTTGCCAGGCTGCTGAACGATGTGGCCACGGGCGGCTATGTCGAACCGGCGAAGATGACTGTCGCCGAGTACCTGAAGATGTGGCTGGAGGACTACGCCATGCCGAAGGTCTCGGCCAAGACCTACGAGCGCTACGTGCAGATTGTGAACAACGGTCTGGCGCCCATCCTCGGACCCGTGCTGTTGCCAAAGCTGTCGCCGCTCCAGATCCAGTCGTGTTACTCGGCCGCCCTCGCTTCCGGCCGAAAGGACGGTCGGGAAGGTGGGCTTTCGGCCCAGACGGTTCTGCACCATCACCGAGTTCTACATGAGGCTCTGCGCCAGGCCGTGAAATGGCAGTTGCTGGCGCGCAATCCCGCGGACGCGGTAGAGCCGCCGCGGCCCCGGCGGATGGAGATGCGCGCGCTGACGGAAACAGAGACGGTCTGGCTGCTCGAGGCCGCCGAGGGCACACGCCTCTACCTGCCGATTCTGCTGGCCGTGACCACTGGCATGCGCCGCGGAGAAATACTTGCGCTGCGCTGGAGGGACGTCGATCTGGGCGGTGGCCGCCTCTCGATCTCCCAGTCCTTGGAAGAGACCAGGGGCGTGCTCAGGTTCAAACAGCCGAAGACAGCCAAGGGAAGGCGGATGATCACGCTGCCGCCGATCACGACGGAGGCCCTGGCGGCGCACCACGCGGCCCAGGCCAAGCAGAAGGAAATGCTCGGCGAAGGCTACGGGCAATTCGATCTGGTGCTTGCGCGGGAAGACGGCAGTATCTGGAAGCCGGAATCGTTTACCGCGCTGTACTTCAGTTTCGTGCGTCGTATCGGCCTGAAAGTCCGGTTCCATGATTTGCGCCACACCCATGCGTCCCAGTTACTCCGCGCCGGCATCAGCCCCAAGGTCGTGTCGGAACGTCTGGGCCACAGCACGGTCGGCATCACCCTCGACGTGTACTCCCACGTGCTGCCCGGCATGCAGGAGGAGGCAGCGACCAAAGTCGAGGCGGCACTCCGGAAGGCCATGGAGCAGCGGCCCACGAAGTTGGCGTAGTTCGACGTTGCTTCTATGCAGGCGGCTGGACGGCGGCGGGCGGTGCCGGATGCGGCACAGCGATAACCCGCTGTGCCATCTTGATGAAGGCCTTACCGAGGTGGTTCTCGATAATCTTGACCGCGCCAGTCGCGCTGAAGGTGTGCGTCGTCGCGTGAAAGACAGACAATATGAGATCTTGGGTCGTCTGGTCGGATTCCAGGTGCTCAATCTTCAGCAGGCGGGATTCGAGTTCCGGCCGCGTCAGGTGGCGGCCATGGCTCTTGAAGTTCTCATGGCTGGCAAGCCAGCCGACAATGGATTGGGCCTTGGTCTGTTTGTCGGCCTCGTCGCGGAACATGTACGCTTCGAGCCAGCCGCGGACGACCGATTCCGCCATCTCGGAGACCTCGTCGCAAAGAACAAGGAGATCGGGCCCATACTGGCTCAGCATCGGAAGCCATGCCGCCAGCTTATTGGGGTCCTGGCACTCTGCCACAGCGCGGTCGAACTGCTTCTTGATGGCTTGTGCCGGGACCGATCGAACGCCGAGCGGCGTGTTCAAAATAATCTGCGGGTCGATTGGGCCAAGGAAGGAGTGCTTGCCCAAAACGATCACATCTGCCGCGCAGGCGATCATGGTCGCTGCCGACATCGCCAACTGGGGCACGATGACCCGAATGTGGCTGAACTTGGAGCGGAGGTAGAGCACGAAGGCCTCGGCCGCTTCTGGCGAGCCGCCAGGACTGTGAAGGATCAGGTCCAGGTTCGGACCCTTCAGGCCGTGGATGACTTCCATTAATCCCTGGAGGTCTTCATCTACGATCGACACCAGTTCTGGCGTTACGTGGGGATCGGGCTGGGTCCACTTGGTCGCGTAGAGGATGAGGTCACGGCCAGTCTGTGCGGCGGCCTCCACCAGATACTTCCGGCGGATTGCATCGAACTGAGGGGCTCCGGTTGTTTCGGCGCCCTTTTGGAGTTCATCCAGAATCCCGCTCCACGTCGGCATGGAGGAATTGTCTCAGATCTTACGGCAGTGCGGGTACGGAGCGATTCGAGAGCACGATCCTCTGCGTGGGCCGGGATGCGCGCTCACTGGTGCGCATGCGCTCATCGAGTTGTTGCCACTGCCCGTAGACCTTCATCATCGCCGACACGCCCGGCTGCTTCATGGCCTCCTGCACCAACTCGGCGACCTTCCGCTGACGAGCGGTTCGATCGTCAACGCGCTTCGTCGTTTCGTTCAGGTTTGCCTCTGACATGTTCTTCAAAGCTTACCACCGCCGAAGCCTGGCCAAGTAAGCATATCGGTCATTCCAGACCGCGTCTTTACTCCACCCGCAGTATACATCCTCGGGATGCGGTCTGTGGCCCCCGTGATAGGGCGCTCTGACGACAAACCCAGGCGGCTGTGGGATTTCCAGGTTTGCAGAATGTTTGCAACTCGGCGTGAACGGCAAAGCGCCAGCCGGGCAGGATCGCCCGTAACTCTATGAAAACTGGCGGTGAGGGTGGGATTCGAACCCACGGAACCCGTAAAGGTTCAACGGTTTTCGAGACCGCCCGATTCAACCACTCTCGCACCTCACCGCGGCAAACCCGGGCGTCTACTCCTACTATACCGAAGCCCGCCCCTCTTTTCGCACGCATTTTCCATCCCGAAGCCGAATCCCCGCACAGGATGATCTGCCTCGACCCGCACTCCTGCCCACAAACTCGGGGAAAGATTCGTGCGTGCGGCGATGGGCCGTCAGGAGTCCTCAGGTCCTATTGGGCCAGAGCCTTCTCGATGGCCGCGATCACCTCCGGCGAATCCGGCGTCACCCGCGAAGGAAACCGCCCCACGACCTGACCGTCTTTTCCCACCACGAACTTCGTGAAGTTCCATTCGATCTCGCCCCCAGCCTGGCTGGTCAGGTAGCGGTACAGCGGAGCCTTGTCCTCGCCCAGCACGGAGATCTTTGAAAACATGGGGAAAGTGACGTCGTAGGTCCGCTGGCAGAACTCCTGGATTTCGGCGTTCGTCCCCGGCTCCTGACCCCGAAAGTTGTTTGCCGGGAATCCCAGGACGACGAAGCCCCGATCCTTGTACTTGCGATAAGTGGCTTCGAGTGCGGTGTACTGCGGCGTGAAGCCGCAGCGGCTGGCGACATTGACCACCAGCGCCACTTTGCCCTTGAACTGCGCCAGAGGAACCGCCTTGCCCTCGATCGAGTCCATGGTGAAGTCATGAAGGCTGGCAGCGTTCGCAATCCCTACTCCAAGAAATGTCAATGCGACGAACAGACACACGGTTCTCATAGCCTATTGGATGCCGCGGCGTCTGGCTGGATGCAGGCTCACGAGAGGGCCGCGATGATGGTGGTCGAGTCCACCAGCCCGGAGCAACCGTAAAGCACTGGAAGCAAACGCTCGGGAGAGTGTCGGCGGCGCAACTGGGCTACCAAATCCGTGCCCGCCCGGTAGGCGGGCAGGTACATACGCCCCAGCAGCGGGTGACGTCCCCACGCGCCGGAGAGCTTGTCGGCGCGTTCCTGGGTCACCAGATAATCCCGGCGTAGCACGGCTGCCACTTCGGCTTGAGGTGCGCCCTCCCGCCAGGTCAGGTAGCTGGATTGATTCTTGGCGTCGTCCTGAAGCAACGCCAGCAGCAGGCCGATCCGCAGGTCCTGGTCGGGGAGGTCTGAGATCTCCACGGCGCCGTGCGCGATCAGGGCGGCATTGTTGGCGATCCCTTCAAACAGCGCGGCCCCTCGTGAGTTCATGGTCAAGACGGTGGCTTCAAAGCCCGCCCGCCCCCGCACGTAAAGGTTTTGAAGCCAGGCGAAGGTCGTGACGTGACCGGGCGTCACCTCGTGACTGATGAGTTGTTCAAACTCGGGGATGGAGATTTCGAGCGAAGCGTTGATTTCGTAAGTCGCCTCGTATTCCGGTGAGCCGTCCGGACGCCGGGCCCGCCCCAGGTAGTTCATCGAGCCCGAAAACCACGCGCCTTCGATGGGCAGGAAGCGGATGTTCGCCCGAGGCACCGCATGAAGTTCCGGCGGCAGGTACGGCATCAGGTTCTCTTCCGACAGCCGGTCGTAGCGCGCGATGAAGGCGTCTCCCAACGCCCGCACCGAAGCCATCGGCACGCGGCGTTTTTCCCGCCAGGCATCCACCGCCGCCAGCAGTCCGTCCGGCGTCCTCGATGCGTGCCCCGCCGCCGTCAGCAGGTCCGCCACGTGCTCGCGCTTGGATGCCGGCGAGGAAGGAGACGGCTTCGCGCCGGTGGAAGCCAGGACGCATCGTTCATAGGACACAGGGTCCTGCTTGCCCAGAATCTCCATGGCCAGGTCCCACATGACCTCGAAACACAACGCCAGGTTGGCAATGTACCCGCCTCGCAAGCCGCCGGCTGCACGCCCGGCCTCCGCCAGCCCGGAGATCGCGCCCCGCACATCCACGGCATCCAGGTACCGTTCTATGGCTTCCCTGTCCGGGGCTGCGGCGGAGACCCCGCCCGTTTCACGCAGCCTGGCTGCGGCCGGGTGCGTGTACGCCAACGGCAAGGGCTCGTCCGAAAACCAGCAATCCGCTATGAACCGGCCGGTCCCGGACGGGTTCATGACGTCCCCGCCCCACAACGTATCGATGCCAAGCACGGCATTGCCAAGCAGATCTTCAAGTGTCCGGCTCATGAAGAGACCTCTCTGGCGCCCCTTTGGGACGCAAGCCAAAGATACAGGATGAAGCCCGCGAAGAATGCCGCGGATACGATCTGCGAAACCGCGTCATTCTCAAAGAACGGCGTCCTGATCCAGCTTTCCCGGTAGCCGGGGATCAGGCGGCAGGCTGCTCCCATGACGCCCCCCAGCGCTCCGCCCGCCATGAACCCGGAGGCGATGATGACCCCCCGCTCGCGCATCGCGGACCCCGCCTTCCCGCCGGCGCGTTCGGAGCGCCGCCCCAGAAAATGCGCCAGAATTCCGCCCGCCAGGGCCGGCGTGTTCAGTTCGAGCGGCAGGTACATCCCCAGCGCGAAAATCAGCGCCGGCACGCCCAGCATCTCCAGGACGATGGCAATCACTGCTCCCGAGCCGAACAGGATTCCGGCCACGGGTTGGTTGCTCATGAACCCTTCCACCAGCGCCCGCATGATCGCCGCCTGCGGCGCCGGAAGCACCGCGCGCGGGTCGCCGGCCGCCGCGTCGCCGAATTGAAAGGCTCGGGCCAGCAGCACGATGGTCAAGCCGGCCGCCACGGATGCCGCCACCACGCCCACAAACTTCACCTTCTCTTGCGCCGCCGGCGTGGATCCGAGCCAGTAGCCGGTCTTCAAATCCGTGATCGTCTGCCCCGAGACCGCCAGCGCCGTGCAGACCATGCCCGCGATCGCCATGACGAAAAACATGCCGGTTGTTCCGCTCAGCCCGAACCTGAGCAGAACCGCCGAAGAGATGATGATCGTCAGCATGGTCATCCCGGATACCGGGTTTCTGGCCGTGGTGGCGATGGCGTTGGCCGCCACCGAAGTGAAGAAGAACGAGAACGCCGCCACCAGCGCCAGCCCCAGCATCACCACCGGAATGGACGCTGTCAAGCTCCCCAGAAACATCGCCACGCCCAATGCGCTAACCGCCACGCCGCTGAGAATCGCCAGGACCGGGATATCACGGTCCGTTCGCTCCATGCCGGCCGTCTCTCCCTGCCGGAACGTTCGAGCCGCTACCCGGAAAGACCCGGCTACAATCCGCAACGACTTGAGGATTCCGAAAATCCCCGCCGTGGCGATCGCGCCGACTCCGATGAATCGCACGTACGAGCGGAAGATCTGGGAAGCGCTCATCTCCGGGATCGCCGTGGTGGCGGGGTAGACCGCCTCCGGAAGCTCGCGGCCGATCATCCAGATGAGAGGCACAAGAACGAAATTCGCCAGGAATCCGCCCGCGCACAGGATCATCGAACTGCGCAACCCCATCACGTAGCCCAGCCCGAGAATGAAACTGATGGCATCGAAACTGAACGCGATCTTTGAACGCTCGGCGAGCATCCGCACCGCGGGGACAAACTGAAAATCCACGTACTCCTTCCACACCTCAAACGTCGTCACCAAAAAGTCGTACACGCCCGCGACCGCCGTCGCCTGAAGCAGCAGTTTCGCCTGGGAGCCCCCCCGTTCGCCGGTCACCAGCACTTCAGTGATCGCGGTCGCCTCGGGGTAGGGGAACCGCCCGTGCATCTCGCGCACGAAATATCGCCGCAGCGGGATCAGGAACAGCACGCCCATGCAGCCTCCGGCTAGGCAGATGAAGATGGTCTGCACCGGGTGCGGGTCCAGGCTCAGCATGTACAGCGCCGGCAGCGTGAAGATAGCCCCCGCCACCACCGAGCCCGATACCCCCCCGATGGCCGTGATGATGACGTTTTCGAGAAGCGAAGAACGCCGCCGGTAGATGCGCGCCAGACCGATCGCCAGGATGGAAATGGGGATCGCAGCCTCCATCACCTGGCCGACCTTCAGCCCCGAGTAGGCCGATGCGACTGTAAATAAAACGCAAAGCAGCGCGCCCCAGCAGACCGAGCGCCACGTAATCTCAGGCGGCGTTTCCGCAGCCGGGATGACAGGCTCGTACACGGCTCCGGGTTCCAGGACCGTGTAGGCGTTCTCCGGAAGCGGCTTCGAATCCGAAATTGTCGGCATCTTCCAGGTCCCCCTCTTCAGCGGGCGCACATCTCCAGAAGCTTCTCCGCGTGCCGCAAGGCTTCCGCCGTCAGCTTCTCCCCGCTCATCATGCGGCCGATCTCGCGGGTGCGGTCTTCTCCCTCCAGTTCCCGGATGGCGGTGATGGTCCGCCCTCCGGACTCGCGCTTCTCCACACAGTAGTGGTGCGCGGCAAACCCGGCGATCTGCGCCAGGTGCGTGACGCACAGCACCTGGTGCGATTGCGAAAGCAGCTTCAGCCTTCGGCCGACGACCTCGGCGGCGCGCCCGCCGATGCCGGCGTCCACTTCGTCGAAAACCAGCGTCCGGGCGGTCTCCGGGGCCGTCTCTTTGGCGTTCACGGACGCGGCTGTGCAGCTCTTCAGCGCGAGGGCAATCCGGGAGATCTCCCCCCCGGACGCGACCTTCTCCAGGGGCCGGGGCTCCTCTCCCAGGTTGGGAGAGACCAGGAAACGCACCGCATCGAATCCCTCGGGCGACCAGGGCGCTTCGCCGAAATCGGCGTGGAATCGGGTGCGCTCCATGGCCAAGGCGGAAAGTTCCTCCTCTACGCGCTTCGCCAGCCGAAGGGCGGCGGTCTTCCGGCTGTGGCTTAGGCGCGCGGCGGCTTCTTCATACGCGCCCGCCAGTTCCGCCAAACGCTTCTCCAGCATCGTTCGGCGCTCCTCCGCATTCTCGGCGGCGGACAGGCGGGCTCGCGCTTCTTCCCTGTACGCCAGTGTCTTCTCCAGCGAAGCGCCGTACTTCCGCTTCAGCTTGTCCAAAACCGCGAGGCGGGTCTCAATCTCCTCGAGCCGCTCCGGGCTAAACTCCATCCGGCCCAGATAGTCCCGCAAACCAAAGGAAACCTCCTCGGCGGCGAATTCGCAAGGTCTCAGGGTCTGGGCCATCTCTCCCAGAGACGGGTCGATGCGCGCCAATTCCTCCAGCCGCTTCACGGAGTTTCGAATCTGCGTCAAAGCGGAATCCGGAGACTCGTAGAGCGCCTCATAGGCCGCCCGCGCCGCCTCCTCGATGCGGGCGAAGTTCTGCAAGCGGCGCCGCTCGGCTTCCAGTTCCGCATCTTCTCCCGGTTTCGGGGCCGCTTCTTCAATCTCCCGGATTTGGAAGCTCCAGAGGTCCGCCAGACGCCGGTTCTCCTGTTCACTCCGGTTGAGATCCTCCAGTTCCTGCCGGCAGGAACGCCAGAGGACGTAATGGTCCCGGACACTGTTCCGCATCGCCGCGTTTCCCGCGAATGCGTCGAGCATTCCGAGTTGCGCTCCCGGATCGAAGAGCTGCTGCTGGTCGTGCTGGCCATGAATGTCGCCCAGATGTTCTCCCAACCGCCGCAGCAGGCTGGCGGTCACCGGACGGTTCGAAACAAAGGCTCGGGACTTCCCCCCTGCCAGGATCTCCCGCTCAATCAGGAGTTCCCCATCCTCCGGCTCGATGCCGGCCGATTCCAACAGCGCGCGGGTGGCCGGGCTTGTGGGAGCCTCGAAGATTCCCGAAACCCGGGCCTTCTGAGCGCCCGTGCGGATCATTTCCGGCGAAGCCCGCCCCCCGAGCAGCAGCCCGAAGGCATCCACCACAATCGACTTCCCGCTCCCCGTCTCGCCCGTGAGCAGATTCAGACCGGAATGAAATCGCGCCCGTATGCGGTCGATCACCGCGTAGTTCTCGATTACCAGTTCAACCAGCACTCCATGGAATTATACGAGGTTCCCGCGGGCGGCGACCGGCATTCAAGACACCATTCCATTGCGGACCGCGAACAGCACCAGTTCGCCGATGCTGTGCAGGTTCAGTTTCTCCATAATGCGCGTCCGGTGCCCATCCACCGTGTATACGCTCAGGTTCAGGAGTGAGGCGATCTCCTTATTCGTCCGCCCTTCCGCCAGCAGTTGAAGGATTTCGCGCTCGCGCGCGCTGAGCAGATCCACGGGATTGGTTGCGTGCTTTCGGTAGTCCTTGAGGATTACGCCGGACACCTCCGGACTGAGATAGCTGTGCCCCTGCGCCACCGCGCGGACCGCCGCCAGCAGGTCCGTGTCGGCGGACTCCTTCAGCAAATACCCCTCCGCGCCGGACCGGATCATCTGGCGGACATAAACCGAGTCTCGGTGTACGCTCAGGGCCAGCACGCGGATGTGAGAGGATATCTCGCGGATCCGCCGCGTGGCTTCGATCCCGTTGAGCTCCGGCATGGTGACGTCCATGATGACGATGTCCGGCATCAATAAACGGGCCATCTCCACCGTCTCCCGGCCGTTTCCAGCCTCGCCCACCACCTCCATGTCGCTCTGGGCGGACAGGATCAGCCGGAATCCTTGGCGCACCAGCGTATGATCGTCAGCCAGCAAGATACGGATCTTTTTGTTCATAAGCGGCCGGCCTCACGGGGGCCGAGACTTCAATCGTCACGCCTTTGCCCGGCGCGCTCTGTACGCTCAGTTCCCCATGGAAACTCCGGGCGCGGGCCTTCATGCCAATCAGGCCGAACGCATCCCGCCGGATTTGCGTGGCGGCGGGAAGTCCCACTCCATTGTCGCGGATGGAAAGCTCCACCCTGGCGCCCCTCGTGCGCAAGCGGACTTCCACCTGCGAAGCTCGGGCATGGCGCGCCACATTGGTCAGAGCCTCCTGCGCGATCCGGAACAGGTGCGTCTCCGTTTCTTCCGGGAGCCTGAGGTTGAACTGCGACGCGTAATCCACTTCGATTCCGCAGCGCTCCTCGAACTTCTCGCAAAGCCAGGTCAGGGCCGGCTCCAAGCCAAAGTCGTCGAGAATGGTGGGACGCAGAAGCTGCGAAATCTCGTGGGCGCTGCGAATGGAATCTCTGAGCAACTCCGAGCAGTCCTTGAGCCACTGCTGATCCGTGCAACCCGCGTCCGCGTGCCTCCCCAGGTTAGTCTTCAAGGCCGTGAGTACCTGCCCCAGTTCGTCATGCAACTCGTGGGACAGCCGGCGTGCCGTCCTCTCCTGGTCGTCGAGAAGCTGCCAGGAGACGCGGCTTAATTCTTCGGACTGTTCTTGCATCTTGCGGTACAAGGACGTGGCCCCACGCAACACCAGCGCGGCGTTCAGCCCGGCCAGCAGCAGGCAGCCGCCGAGCAGAAGAGCGTCCTCTCGGAGCTGGTTGGAGGTCATGCGCTGAATCTCATCCTGGGCCGCCCGCGCCTTCCGGTGACTGGAGCGGATCAACGCCGCCACCGCCGTCACGACATCTTCGTGGTGCTGGAGCAGTTCCCGGGAATACAGCGCCCCGGCATTCTCCGGCGAAAGCAGCCTGTGTACTTCGGCCGCGAATGCACGGGAGGCCGTCTCCAGCCGCTGCCACGCCGGCCCGTCTTCCCCGGGAGGAGCCTTTTCTCTTAACTGAAGGAGGTTCTGCGAGATCGTGTCCGCTTCTTCCAGGATGTGGGCCCGGTCCAGCGAATCGGGATCCCCGGCAAGCCGGTAGAAAACCGCGCTGAGCGCGCCCTGCTCACGCTGAACCTCATCGATCAAGGACATTTGGACGAACTGATCCTGAACCAGGCGGGAGGCGGCCTCACGCGTCGCCAGAATGGCGCGGAAACCGACAAGCGCGTCCGTCACTAACAGGAGGATCATGAGCAGGAATCCGGCGGCGACCAGCCGCTGTATCGTCTGCCGGTTCTGGCGGACCCAGGACATCATGCTCGCTCCTGCCGGTGGCCGGAACCGGTCAGACTCCAGACCGGTCCCCCGCCCTCCGCTCCGATGAACTTGCCCCAGAAGGGATGGCAAGCGCCCGCTGAACGACCCCGACGGCCCATCGCAACTGCTCCTCCCCCAGATCGGAATACGCTGGCAACTGGACCGCCAGTGAGGCGCGGTCGGCGCCGGGAGCCGGTGTCGCGTACCGCTGGAAGATCGGAAGGCGTGTGCATACGTCCACGTGCAGCGTTTCCACGTCCAAACCGCGGCGGATGCACCGCCGAACCAGCCCGTCGCGGTCCGGAACGTACAGGCAGTATTGATAAAAGACGTGTGTGCGGTCCGGCGGGGTGACAGGAGTCTGCATGCCGGCTATCCTCCCCAGCCATTCCGTTAAAAGCGCGGCATTGCGCTGCGACGCTGCCGTCCACTGATTCAGCCGCTTCAAGCCTTCCAGCCCCATCCGGGCTTGTACATTGCTGTAGCGCAACCGGTAGTCCGGAGGTAGCGGATCCAGGGAACGAATCTGTTCCCACAAGTACACATCCGGCCTCGCTCCTACGAAAGAGGCCGCATACAGAACAGGGAACAAAGTCCACCGGAACACTTCGGGACGGATCACAATCCGCTGAATCCTTCCCGTCAACAGCCGCTTGCGAACCTGTTGCGCCGTAGGCCATGGTTCCGCCATCGCCAGCTCCGCGACCTTGCGCCCCAGCTCGGGTTCCCTCACCACTGCCATCCCCCCGCCGTACGTGTTCAAGGGCTTCAGCGTCTGAAAGCTGAATATCGCGGCGTCCCCGAGCACTCCCACCGCCCGCCCCTTGTACTGTGCCCCCAAGGCGTGGGCGCAATCCTCGACCACGGTCAGGCCGTGGCGCCGGGCGATCTCCAGAATGGCGTCCATCTCGCAAGGCAGCCCGTAAAGATGCGTCGGCACGACGGCGCGGGTGCGCTTCGTAATCACTTGCTCCAGGCTTTCCGGCGCCATGTGGAATGTAGTCGGATCTACATCGGCGAACACGGGACGCAATCCCAGCACGCGGGCCATCTCCGGCATGACCCAGAATGTGAGCGCGGGAAACACCACTTCCGACCCGGCGGGAAGCTCCAGCGCCTTGAGGATGTAATAGAATGCCATCCGGCCGTAGGATGCCGTCACGGCCGTCCTTCCCTCGTGCAAACGGGAGAAGGCAGCCTCAAAGGCGGCAATGTCCGGCCCCTCTATCAGCTCGCCTCGGCGCGCGCACTCCGCCGCCAGTTGCTGCGTATTCGGCAGTACCCGTGCCCCGTACCGGGACAAAGCTCTCAGCATTCCACCGCTCTGGACACCAGGCGCATCTCCTTCCTGGCGTGCCAGTCGAGCACCCGCCGGTCCAGCCGTTCCAGCAGCGCCAGGGACACGAAGTCGCGCAATCTATAGTAGTTGATCAGGAACCCCGGCCGCGCGTAAAAGCGCGCATACGCCGCGCCCAGCAGAAACCGCAATTCATCCGTGGACAAATTCGGATGCCGGAAGGTCACGCTGTAGCCGTCGAACTTTTCCCAGTCTCTCTCGAATACCAGCGGCTCAAACTGCTTCCACATCGGAGTGCCGGGATACGGCGTCATCACCTTGAACTGGGCAAAGGTCGTCCCCAAGGAAATCGAGTAGTCGATCGTGGCGGCGATGCTGTCCCAGTCGTCCTGTAGGAAGCCGAACACGTAGTAGGCGATGGTGATGATTCCCAGACGATGGCAGCTATCCACAACCAGCCGCTGATGCGCCTCGGGGATGGGACGCCGCCCGGCGCGGCGCAAGGTGTTTGGAGACACGGTCTCCACGCCGAAACTGACCGCGCTCAATCCTGCCTGTCTCATCCGCTCCAGCAAGACCGGCTCCAGAGAGTCAAGCCTGGTCTCACAGGCGAACCGCAAGCTCAGACCGCGGGCCTGGATCTCGTCGCAGAGGGCCAGACAACGCTCCCGGTCCTCCGTGAAGAGCGCGTCCCGAAAAACCACGAACGGTGTCCGAGATCCTTCACAGAGGTATTCCAATTCGTCCGCCACGTTGCCGACGCTGCGGGTGCGGAACGGCGCCAGAATCCGGTGCGGGCAGTACGTGCAGAATTCAGGGCAACCCCGGCTGGCTAGCACGGGAAACTTGCGGAAACCGCGTGCGTCGCTCGCCCGGCGCGGTCCCCGCAGCAGATCCCACCGCGGGAAGGGAAGTGAGTCCAGATCTTTGACCGGCGCGCTCGCGCACATGCCCTTCAACCGTGCCCCTGCTGCAAGATCCGAGGCCGCCGTCTCCGGTTCGCCCAGGATCAGAAAATCGGCATGATCCCGAAACAACTCCGGCATTTTCGAGGCGGCCAGACCGATGAACCCTACCCGCAGCCCGCGGCGGCGTGCCTCATCGGCCCATCGGGTCTCTCTCCGATAGTCCACCAGGGAGGAGAGCACAATGGCCGTGTCTCCCTCCGGTACTTCATCCTCGGCATACACGACCTCGTGGCCCTGACGCGCCAGGATGGCTGCCAAATAGCCGAGCTGAATACTGGGCCGCGCCAGCCGCCGCTTCTTATAGTGACAGTACACCCGGGTCACTTGAGAGAAGGGCTCCAGCCGGGAGCCGTATCCCCCGGCCACCGTGTCCTTTGTCACTAATCCTTCGCGCGATCGCAGGTCAGCCACCACTACTCGCATATTCTTCCTACCCTCAGCCTACGAGGAGCCCAGGGGCCACACCATAGTCCAGGGACACCCATCCCGGCGACGAATTCACACCATCTCTGCCGTTTCCGCTTGCTCTCCCCCGGCAGCCGCTCATATCCTGGGACTTGGTGATGGGAGTGAAAAAGGCCATGAGCAGGGGCGTACCTTCGGTGTTCAGCTTGATATCCGCTTTGGGCCTGTTGTCAGCCGTTTCCGACGGTTTCGCCGCGGATTCGGCGCTCCGCGGTGATTCTGGCCATCCGCCGCTGCCCAGTTGCGGTCAGATTGTCGCACGGATGATGGAGGCGGACCAAAAAGTGACTCCGCTGTTGAGGGATTATACATCGATTCGCCGCTACTACCTTCAAAACGAACGGTTTAACAAGAGTGCTGAGATGACGGTTCGGGCCAGCTTCCGATACCCCGGGGAGAAGGAATTTCAGATTGTGTCCGAGCAAGGCTCTCTGATTGTCCGGCGAAAAGTTTTGCGCCGGATCTTGGAGTCTGAACTGGAGGCCTCCCGCGGCGAATTGCGGCAAGCCACCCAAATCACGCCGGACAACTACTCCTTCCGGCTCTTGGGGACCGATGTCGTGGCTGGCCGCGAGTCCTACGTGCTGGAGGCCGTTCCAAAGGGCAAGAATAGCTACCTGTTCTCCGGCAAGATCTGGGTGGACGCGGAAGACTACGCGATTGCCCGGATTGAGGGGTCGCCAGCCAAACCGCCTTCCTTCCTGATCCGGAAATCCACTTTCGTGCACCAGTACGGCAGATTCGGGCCATTCTGGCTTGCCACAGCCAACGATTCCGACACCGACGCCCGCGTCTTCGGACGAACAATCCTCCGCATTCAATACGGCGACTATCGCATCAATCAGCACGATGGCGGGACCGGGGGCGCAGCGGCGCGCTGACCGGTCGTGGGCCGCGGCTGCTTGAACGGCGTCCCTTGGCCGCCAGGCGGGTTTCCGGCAAGGCATGTGATAACTTGGTTGAGGAAAGGACCCGCGATTGAGCGTCGAAACTGCGTATGCCCTCTGGATCCAGGTGAGCCTTCTCGACATGGTGAAGCGCGCCAGCCCCGTGAGCATGGTGGTGCTGGCGATTCTGGTCGTCTTTTCTCTTTTTTCCTGGGCCATCATCTTCGCCAAATGGAACGTCTTCCGGCAGGCCAGGAGCGCGAATGTCCAGTTTCTCCGGGCCTTCCGCAAAGCCACCGGTTTGGAAGCCGTGGCCTTGGCCGGCGAGCAATTCTCCCGCGCCCCCCTGGTGGCGGTTTTTGACTTCGGCTACGAAGAAGTGCAGCGCCAGGTGAAATCACGAGGCACCCTGCACAACAAATTCTCTTTGGAACGAACCCTCCAGCTTGGCATCAGCGAAGAACTCGCCAAGCTCGAGCGTCACATGAACTGGCTGGCGACGACGGCCTCGGTCTGCCCGTTTATCGGATTGTTCGGCACGGTGCTGGGTATCATTGATTCCTTCGAAGGCATCCGGATGGCCGGCAGCGCGAGTTTGAGGGCGGTCGCCCCCGGCCTCAGCGAAGCTCTGGTCGCCACCGCCATGGGTCTCGCCGCGGCCATCCCGGCGGCCATCTTCTACAACCACTACGGGCATGTCATCCGGGAAATGGTCGCTCGCATGGAGGACTTCTCTCTGGAGTTCATGAACGTCGCCGAGAGGAGCTTCGAGGGCTGAGCCATGGCCTTCTCCACCAACAACGGCGGCGCTCAATACACCGGCCGGCGTTTTCGCGCCACCAGCACGCTTTCCGAGATTAATGTTGTGCCGCTTGTGGATGTTGTGCTGGTGCTCCTGATCATCTTCATGCTCACGGCCCACGTGATGGAGTTCGGGTTGGAGGTCGAAGTCCCCAAGGTCCGGCAGGTCAAAGACAGCGCCCAGGAACTGCCGATCGTTTCGCTGACGCGCGATGGCCGGCTGTTCCTGAACGAACAGGAAACCAATATCAATGAACTCGGCGCCGCTGTGGAGCGGCGGTTCGGCAAGGGGCAGGTCGTGTACTTGCGTGCCGACAAGGAGATCATCTGGGACGTCATGGCGCAGGTCGTCAGTGCGCTGGGAGACGCCCAGATCAAGATACAAGTGGTCACACAGCCCTTGGACGCGGCCGATCAGCCGCGTCAGGCAAGGCGTTGAGAAATGAGTGGCGGGTTGGTTCGGTGCCGGCACGGGTCGACATCCTGGATGAACGGGAATCCTTGAGGATTCCCCTGCTCGTTTCCCTGAGTCTGCACATTGCGGTAGTGCTGACATTGCTGGCTACGGGAATTGCAGCCAACCGGCCCAGAGAACTTTGGGGGAATCCCAACTCCCTGGGAGGTGGAAGCGTGGGAATCACTCCGGTCAGCCAGATCCCGCTGCCCTCGCGGGGCGGACCGGTGAACCCGGTGGCGAACGACACCGAATCCAATGTGCCCGCTCCACCAGCGAAACAGCCCGCCCGGCAGCAGGCCAGGAAAGAGCCGGACACTTCGGCCAAAGCCATTCCGTTGAAAGCGAAAAGCCAGCCGCAGCGCGTTTCGAGGCCCGCCACCGCCGCCTCTAAGTTGGAGACGCCGCAGTCTCCAGGCCAGCTTTACAGCAGCACGGGCAGAGCCCTGTCCTCGCCTTTGGTCGGCCAGACCGGCTCCGGCGGGGTTGGCATGGGCCAGGGCGGGGCCTTCGGTTCCCGCTTCGGCTACTATCGCGACTTGCTGGAACAGGCGGTCGCCCGCCGCTGGCGGACCAATGACGTGGATCCGCGGTTGCAGACCGCCCCGCCGGTCATCGTGACCTTCCTGATTCGGCGGGATGGATCCATTTCCGATGTGCGCGTAGAACAATCCAGCGGCAACCGCGCCCTGGATTACTCGGCGCAGCGGGCGATCTTTGAGGCAGCCCCATTCCCTCCGTTGCCGGCGGGCTATGAAAGGAATGAGGCGCGGATCGAATTCTGGTTCCAACTACAGAGATGAGAATCCAAAAAACAGTCTTGTTCGCCGCTGCCGCGCTCGCGGCCGTGGCCATCGCGCAGCAGAGCGACATCCTGATCAAGATCGCGCGGCAGGAGCGCGCGGCCATCGCCTTGCCGGACTTCCGCGGTTCCGGGCAGGCCCAGCAATTCATGGACACATTCAATCGCACCGTCTATGAAGAACTGGATGGCGCCGGCTTGTTCCGAATCGTCGCCAAGACCATGTACCCGCTCCAGACGCCTCAGCAGCCGGAGGACTTCCGTGAACCTCTGCCGCCTGCGGCGCCGCCTCGGGCCGGCGCGCCTCCGCCGCAACCGGTGCGCCGCGGGCCCTGGCTCACAGACTGGTCTGAGCCGCCCGTGAGCGCAGGCTACCTGGCCTTCGGCTATTCCGCCGTGGTGGACGGCCGCTTGGTCGTGCGCGGCTGGCTGTATAACGTCACCCAGCCGAACCTCGCCAACGCCCAGATCTTCGGCAAAATGTACTTCGGATCCCTGGACGAAGAAGGGGCCCGGCAAACCGCGCGGGAATTCGCTGCCGATATTCTCCAGCAATTCGGCTTCAAAGGTCTCACGGGCTCGAAGATCTATTTCGAATCCGAGCGCGGCGGCTCCCGCGAGCTCTGGTCCATGGATCCGGACGGCTCCAATCAGAAACAGTTGACGTTTCATAAGTCCCTTGTAATGGGCGCCACCATTTCGCCCGACGGTGAGCGAATCGCATACTCCGTCGAGACGAGGGAGGGTTGGGTGCTTCGCATGCAGTCGCTGATCACCGGAGGCCGCCTCCCCTTCTTCAACGCCCCCGGGACTCTCAACTGGGCCCCGGATTTCACCCCTGACGGCCGGAGCATCCTCTTCGCCAGCAACACCGCCAGGGAGGGCAACCAGGAGATCTATATCGCCGGCATTGATGGACGTGGCATGCAGCGCCTCACCTTCGGGGGCCGCACCAATACCGAGCCCAAGGTGAATCCGAAAACAGGAAACGAGATCGTTTTCGTGTCGGACAGATCCGGCGTGCCCCAGATCTACCGGATGAACATCAGTGGGGCCGACGTCCAGTTGTTGACCGACGGCACAGGCCACGCCGTGAATCCAGCCTGGCACCCCAACGGACAGCACATCGCATTCGCCTGGACCAGAGGGTTTGCCCCCGGTAATTTCAACATATTCGTGATGGATGTCGCCAGCCGGGAACTGACCCAGTTGACTCACGGCACGGGGAAGAACGAAAATCCTGCTTGGGCGCCCGATGGCCGCCATCTGGCCTTTTCCTCGACACGGGAAGGGGGTGTCCAGATTTTCACCATGTTAGCTGACGGCACACAGCTCCGGAGGCTGACCAGCCAGGGCAGGAATCTCAGGCCCGTGTGGAAATAGACAGACAAGATGAAGTACAGTTAAAGATACCGAGGAGAGCGAGGTTCACGATGAGAACGATCAATGTGCGCAACATAAGCGTCATCTTGTTGGGGTTTACGCTGTTCTTGGCTGCGACGGGGTGTAAGAAGAAGGTAGCGCCTCCGCCGCCGCCTCCGCCGCCGAAGGAAGAGGCGCCTCCGCCTCCGCCGCCGGCCCCGTCGATTGCCCAATTCGTCGCAGAGCCGTCCGGCATCCAGCGCGGGCAGTCTTCGACCCTGCGTTGGGACGTGAGCAACGCCACCGAAATCACGATCGATCAGGGCGTTGGCTCAGTCCAGGCGCGCGGGTCCCGCTCGGTTACGCCGCAGAACACGACGACCTATACGCTCACAGCGAAAGGTCCGGGAGGGTCCGCGACTCGTTCGGCGACCGTGACTGTGACGGTTCCGCCGCCGCCTCCGCCGCCTCCGCCGCCTCCGGCGAAGGTCTCATTGAGCGAGCGGCTGGCCCGGGAAGTGCAAGACGCGTTCTTTGATTTCGATAAGAGCGATATCCGCGAAGATGCGCGTGTCACGCTCAGTCGCAACGCGGATGCTCTGAAGGCCATCTTGCGCGATTTCCCGAACGATGCGGTCCTGATCGAGGGGCATTGCGACGAGCGAGGCTCCGCCGAGTACAACCTCGGCTTGGGCGACAGGCGTTCGGCCTCCGCCAAAGACTTCCTGGTTCAGCTTGGTGTGCCCGCCGAAAGGCTCCGGACTCTGAGCTACGGGAAGGAACGGCCGCAATGCACCGAGTCCAACGAGGAGTGCTGGCAGAAGAACCGGCGCGTCCACTTCGTGCCGGCCCAGTAGCGGTCTGATCGGGAGAGGTCCGCGGCTCCCAAGGCCGCGGGCCTTTTCCAGCATCTGGGATTTGGGAGACATCTATGAAATCCCGCCTGCGGGCGCTTTCTCTTTTCTTGCTGGGTGCGATTCTCTGCTTTGGGCAAAGCAAGGAGTTCGTCCAGCTCAATCGCGAATTGCTCAACCTGGAGGATCAGGTTCGCGCGGCCCAAAAGTCGACCGATGAAAAACTGGACAGAATCATGCAGCTCGTGCAGAAGGCTGCCGATTCCTCCGGCGATGTCGGCGGAGCTGTCGCGGGATTGCGCGAGCAGCTTCAAGAGCAACAGCGCACGACAGCGACCGCGGGCCTCAAAGTCGATCAACTCACGGCCGAGTTCCAGGCGCTGAAGGAATCTGTTGCCGCTGTGAACGCCCGCTTCGCCAGAGTCGAGCAGCAAATCGCCGACATCCGCACGGCCCTGGCGACCATGCAGGCGCCGCCGGCCCCGCCGGCGGCCGCCGCGCCTTCCGGAATGTCCGCCGAAACCCTCTTCCAGAATGCCTTGCGGGATAAGAACGGCGGTAGCGCGGAGCTGGCGCTCCGGCAATTCGAAGACTACATTCAGAGTTTCGGCTCCACGGAGCGCGCCGGGGCCGCGCAGTATTACATCGGCGAAATCTACTTCAATGCCGGCGAATGGCAGAAGGCCGCCGATGCCTTCGACCTCGCCTTGGAGAAGTACTCCGAAAACGAGAAGACCGGCGATGCCCACTACATGAAGGCGCTCGCCCTTCGCCGCCTTGGAAAAACAGCCGCGGCGCGTGAGGAGCTGAATGCTTTGATCAAGCGGTTCCCCGGCAACCGGGAGCTGGTGGAACGCGCCCGTGCGCAGCTCAAAGAGCTCACTCCGGCCAGGCCGGCCGCCAAGTCCAAGTGACGCTGGAACCCGGCCGGGACCTGATGCTATGCTGGTGGCTCGTCCCGTGAAATGCCCCTGCTGAAGTCCCCTCCTAAGATCTGCGTCGCCCTGGGTTTCAAGGAACCCGGCGTCTGGTTGCAGCATGCCCATAGGCAGGCGGAAGCCGGTGAGACCTTCCTGGAATTCCGCTTGGATTACCTTCAGCGGCCGGAGTCCGGCATCGCTGTCATCCGGCAGTTCCTCGAAGAGCGGCCTGAGTGCGTCATCCTCGCCACCTGCCGCCGCCGGCAGAACCAGGGACGTTTCAATGGCAGCATCGAAGAACAGGTACGCCTGCTGGAGGCGGCGGCGCAGGCCGGAGCCAGGGCCGTGGATCTCGAAATCGAGAGCGCCGAGCAGAACCCGGCGGCGGGAGGCTTGCGAACCTCAAGCACGCTTGTTGTCTCCTACCACAACTTTGAATCCACGCCGCCGCTGGAGCCCGTCGTGCGGCGGATGCTGCGCTGCCCGGCGGACGCCTACAAGATCGCCACGACTGCCAGAAAACCCTCTGATATCAGCCGTTTGCTGGCTCTTCCCAAAGCCTTCTCCAGGACCCCGGTTGTTGTCCTCGCCATGGGAGAGATCGGCTTCCCCACCCGTGTGCTTTCGCCGTTGCACGGAGGATGGTTCACCTACGCCGCCCCCTCCTCTGCGGAGGCGACGGCGCCTGGTCAGGTCAGCGGGGAACTCCTGCGGCATCGCTATCGTTTGGGAAAACTGTCCCGCGTCAGCAAAGTGTATGGTGTGATCGCCGATCCCGTAGGCCATTCCCTCTCACCCGCCGTGCACAACCGCGCCTTCCAGTCGAAGCGCCTGGACGCGGTCTACTTGCCGTTCCTGGTCCCTTCACAGTGCCTCAAGGATTTCATGACACTGGCCGAAAGCCTTCCCATCGCCGGTTTCAGCGTCACCATTCCCCACAAGCAGCGCGTCCTGCGCTACCTGGACTCCGTGGACCCCTTGGCGCGCCGAATCGGAGCCGTCAACACCGTCTGGAGGAAGGCCGGCCGTTGGCGGGGCTTGAACGCGGATGCCGAAGCGGTCGTGGAACCTCTCTCCCGCCGCCTGCGGCTGGCCAGGTCGTCCGTGCTCCTGGTGGGCAACGGGGGCGCCGCCAGGAGCGCCGCCTTCGCCCTCCTGGATGCCGGAGCGAAATTGTTCATCGCCGGCCGCAATCCGGATCGGGTGCGTGCCCTCGCCAGGGCCTGTGGCGCCCAGCCCTTGCTGCGCGGTGAACTCTCCTCGCGAGGCTTCGATGCCCTGGTTCATGCTACCCCGCTGGGGATGTTCCCCAGGACCGAAGAGTGCTTCTTCGACGACCGCATCCCCGCCGAGGTTGTGTTCGACATGGTCTACAACCCCGAGGAGACTCTGCTGTTGCGCCGGGCGCGGGAGCAGGGCAAGGCAGTGATCCCCGGCCTCGAGATGTTCATCGAGCAGGCCGTCCGCCAGTTCCAGACATGGACCGGAGAAAACGCCCCCCGCGCCGCCATGGAACGCGCGGCCAGGGAGGCGCTCAGTTCCGTCTGAGGACTGCCGGCTGGCGGAACCGCGGCTGATGCCGTTGATCCAAACCGTCGGATGGCTGGGCCAACCACGCATACGTCGCCGGCGCGTCTTCAGCGTCGCGTGGCGCCGTCATTCAATTCCCGCCCGGCGGCCGAATCTGGCTGGCTGGCCCGTGGCTGACAACACCGCGCGCCAGACTTCACTCTCCAGGCTGAGCTGCTTCTTGCTCCTCGTGGCCAGCAGAACGGGGACATGGATGAAAGTGTTGTACCAAAGTCCCAGCACCATCCCGGTCTTGCCCGCCATGGCCGCATGAACCGCATTCCTCCCCAGTCGGTCGCAAAGCAGGCTGTCTTCGGTGTTGGCCGGCACGCTACGGATGATATAGCTCGGATCGAAGTAGCGAACCGTGACGGGAATGCCACACGCGGCAAAGTGCTCTTCAATGCGTTCCTTCAGGAAGGAGCCGATGTCTTTCAGCTTCCTGTTCCCCGACGCGTCCGTTCCCTCCCCTTCGCCCGGGATCAAGTCTTGTCCCGCCCCCTCCGCCACAACGATCAGCGCATGACCTCGCGCCAAGATTCGCCTTCCCAGGTATTCCAGGAATCCCGCCTCGCCCTCCAATTCGAAGGGGATCTCCGGGACGAGTGTAATGTTCACCTCCTGGCTTGCCAGTGTGGCGCCCGCCGCGATGGACCCCGAGTGCCGGCCCATCAGCTTCACCAGGCTGATCCCGTTCGGAACGCCCTTGGCCTCGGCGTGCGCGCAGTCCAGCACCTTCCGGGCTTCCTGGAGCGCGGTCTTGTATCCGAAGGATTCCCACACATAGGGAATGTCGTTGTCGATCGTCTTGGGAATTCCCACCACCGCCAGCCGCAGCCCCCGCCTCTTCGCCTCGCTTGCGATCTCGTGCGCGCCGCGCTGCGTCCCGTCGCCGCCAACAGTGAAAAGAATGTCGACGCCCTCGGACTCCAGAAAATCCACCATTACGTTCGCGTCCTCCGGCCCGCGGGAGGAACCCAGCATCGTTCCTCCCATTTTGTGGATCGGCTCGACAAACTCCGTCGTGAGTTCTATCGGAGGAACGCCGTTCGCCGGATTCAGTCCCCGGTAACCATAGCGGATTCCCAATACCCGTCGCACCCCGTAGTTGTGATGGAGCTGGAGATATACGGAACGGATCACGTTATTCAAGCCCGGGCAAAGGCCGCCGCAGGTGACGATCGCCGCCGTGGTCCGCTCCGGCTCAAAAAAGATCTGCTCGCGCGGACCGGCCTTCTCAAAAGAAAGATCCAGCCGAATATCCTCCGGCCCCACGAAATCCGCCCGGTAGAGCAGGTGTGACTCGTCCGGCGTGAATAAGCCGACGCCATCCTCCGCCCGCAAAGACAGCTTGAGAGGAGAGCGGAACCGGCGTTCGCCTAGATTGTCGACTTTCAGATCCTGAGGAGTGAGCATCGCTAACTTTAATCTGGCACAGAACGGGCCTCCATGCCTGCGGGACTATAATGCCCCTATGGTGAACGCGAAACTGAATCGCAGGCAGTGGGTTGCGGCTCTCGCGTCGGCTGCGGCCGCTCCTGTGTCCGCCCAGCCCGCGGCGCGGGACGAACTGCTCGCCGAAGCGCGCGCGGATTTGCAGCGCGCTCTGGACCGGCTCAACAGGACGCCGCTGCCCTTTGATGCCGAGCCTGCGGTTGTGTTCCGCCCCTGACGCTCTATGGCAGCGCTTTCGGAAGACATCTTCTTCAGCCCCATCGGCGTGCTGAACGCGAAGCTGAGAGCCCGCGAAATCTCCGCCGTGGAACTGGCCCGCGCTTTCGCTGGTCGCCTTGCCGAACTCGGGCCCCGGTACAACGCCGTTGCCCTCCCTCTGACGGACCTCGCCGTTCGCAGAGCCAGAGAAGTGGATGACGAGATCCGGCGCGGCAGGCTGCGCGGTCCCCTGCAAGGAATTCCCTACGGCGCCAAGGATCTGCTGAGCGTCGCCGGCCGGGTTACGGCGTGGGGTGCGCCGCCTTACGCGGGCCAGGTCTTTGACTACGATGCGGCGGTCGTTCGCAAACTGGACCGCGCCGGCGCTCCCCTGCTCGCCAAACTCGCCATGGTGGAACTGGCGGGCGCCGGGGGTTACCGCGAGGCGTCCGCCTCGGCAACCGGTCCCGGTCTCAATCCTTGGAACATCCGGCGATGGGCCGGCGGCAGCTCCAGCGGCTCTGCGGCGGCCGTGGCCGCGGGTCTGGTCCCCTTCGCGATCGGTTCGGAAACGTGGGGCTCCATCCTTACGCCCTGCGCGTTCTGCGGCGTCACCGGCCTGCGGCCTACCTACGGCTTGGTCAGTCGCTATGGCGCGATGCCGGTGGCTTGGTCCTTGGACAAGATCGGCCCCATCTGCCGCTCCGCGGAAGACTGCGGGCACGTCTTGCAGGTCATCGCCGGCGGAGATTCCAACGATCCCGCCAGCGCCGGCCGCGGCTTCTACTACACGCCGCAGTTCGCGCGAAAACTCAGCGATCTCCGGGTAGGTTTCTCGCCGGCCGATCTCTCCGAGCATGTCCTGCCCTCCTCGCGCCCCGTTTTCCAGGCGGCTCTGGATGTGATTCGCGCCTCCGGCGTTCAGCTCCTCGAGACCGAGTTCCCGGATCTGCCATACGAGGACGCAATTGTCACAATCCTCTCCGCCGAAGCCTCCTCCGCCTTCGAGCCGCTGATTGAGTCCGGCCGGGTTGAGCAGTTGCTGGATAAGAATCAGATCGCTGGGCTGAGGGCCGGCCTGGAGATCCCGGCGAAAGATTACCTGCGCGCTATGCGCATCCGAAGCCTGGTCCGTCGGGAACTGAGGAAGCTTTTCGTGAACGTGGATCTTCTCATTTCTCCCAGCCGCTTCGGTGTGGCGCCCGACGTCGCCGAGCCGCTCGACCGCTCCCGCCAGAGCGGCAGGAGTCCCGCCCCCCGTGGGTTCGCCAGCCTCTCGGCGGCGGGCAATCTGGCGGGACTGCCCGCGCTGGCGCTGCCCTGCGGCTTCGTCGATGGGCTGCCCGTGGGGTTGCAGATTGTCGGGCGGCCCTTCACCGAAAATGCCATTCTCGCTCTGGGAGTGGAGTTCCAGAGACAGACCGATTGGACCCGTCGTCGGCCTGAACAGTAGACCGGGCGCCGGCGGCTACCTGAGGAACGCTTTCAGCCCGTGCTGGAGGAACGCGGCGCCCGCGGCCCCCGTGATCGCTGGCCCGAAAGCCGGAAGAAGCCCCCGCCTTCTCCACTCCGCCTGGATCGCGTGGTAGGCGAGAAAAAGGAAACTGCCTCCAGCCAGGGCCAGAGGATAGACCAGCCAGGCTTCTCCAAAACTCTCGGCGGCCGCAACCTCCACCGCCGCGCCGAGTACCGTCGGCGCTTGCGTAACAACGCACCATCCCACCGCCGAGATCCTCGAACGCAGCGCGGCCCGCAGGATCGTTCCGTACGCCAGCCCTTCCGGGATCTTGTGGACCGCGATCGCCAGCGGCACGCCCCAGCCCAGGCGCCCTTCTCCCGCGTCCCACGCCGCCCCCACCCCCAGCCCGTCCATGAAGCTGTGCAAAACCGCCGCCACGACCAGCGGGACGGCGAAACCGTGCAACGTGATCGCGCAGGAGCTGTGGTCGTGGTTGCCCGAACAGGCGGGGCAGAGCGGATGCACGTAACGGTTGATCAAGGCCAGCGCCGCGAAGCCGGCCAGCAGCCATCCCGAGCCCGGCAACAGACCCCGCATCTCAGCCAGTTCGGGCAGGACTCCGAATAGCGCCATGCCGGCCAGAAGCCCGGCCCCCAGCGGCACCAGCACTCGGCCGATGCGTGGCGAGGTCACAAACGACACGCCCACACCGGCGCTGATGACGGCGACCAGGGCTACGGCCAGAGCCACAAGAACAATGGAGAACATGAACGGATGATCCTATGGATCTACTGTAGCAGGGCTTCCCGCGAAGGTTCCGGCATTTCGTTCACCGCCCCTGACCCCTTCGTCCCGCCCCGCCGCATCCTTCCGGCTATCATGGACTTGAAGTGAGTATCTCAACCAGAGGCGGCGACGGAGGCAGCACGCGCCTGCCCGGCGGCCGGAGGGTGCCGAAGAGCGACCCGCGCCTGGATGCCTGCGGTACGATCGACGAGCTCGTCGCCCACATCGGCTTTGCGCGCTCCATCTGCGCCGACGCCGACGTGCGGACTTGGTTGGAACAGATTCAGCGTGACCTCTTCCGTGTGGGGGCGGTTGTGGCGGCGGACCCTTCTGCTGAGGGCCCCCCCGCCGCTTTGGACCCGCAATGCCTCCCGGTGCTGGACGAACACGTCCGCCGTGTCGAATCGGTTGAGGGCCTCCTCCGGGATTGGGCTTTGCCCGGCGGATGGCCCCCGGCGGCCGCCCTGGATGTGGCCCGTACGGTTTGCCGCCGCGCCGAGCGGGCGGCCGTGCGCCTTTTTGAGGAAGGTCTGTTCTCGGACCAGGAGTCCCTGCGCTATCTGAACCGCCTCTCCGACGTGCTGTGGCTGTTCTCCCGCCTGCTCGAGCTTCGCGCCGGCGCGAAGAATTCGCTGCGGGATCAAGACAGCGGCGGCTCGCCCTGGTCCAAAGCTTGGTAGCCGGCTCGGCGCAGCAGTGCAAGTGGGTTCTGGTGGGCCCTGTAGGATTTGAACCTACGACCAACGGATTATGAGTCCGCTGCTCTAACCGCTGAGCTAAGGGCCCAACTGCCGCCGGAAGGCCCCCATCCTGCTCTCAGGCCTCCGCGGGATTCCCCTTCCGTCCGCGCCGGCGTCTCTCCCCAAGCCCGCGCCCCGCGCCGTAAAGAGTTTAACACGAAGCGCCTGCCCGTCCCCCAGTCGTCCAGCCGCGATGTGCGGCAAGATCGCCCGGCGTGGCCCGCTGGCAATCCCAAGCCTGACCTCCGGTGGCCTCTCCGGCTCCCAGGCGGGGCGCTGGAAGGCCCGCGCCGGCAGTCGCCTTTCCCTCGGTTCCCTGCCGCACGCCTGCGGTAGCCCCGCTCCATATCGTGGCATGAAGCTTCCTCTTAGAGGTGCTCCCCTCACAGCATCTAACTCATAATCAACATGTCTTAGTAACTCACGAGTTGAACTCTAGGATGGTTGTAGACGGCGCCCCGGACAGCTCAACGAAGCTGTGATCGCGGCGCACAATACTTCTCCTCAAAGCTGTCACGCTCGGATGGGCTTCTCCCACGCGGCCAGATTTGCGGCGAACGCTTGCGTCCGTCACCGCCGCGCCGCTTCTCCGTTGCGATAGTCCACAGTGTGGTATTCTGCTGCATCTTGAATCTCCACCGTAAATTCTCGAAAAGTTTACTTGCTTTTCCCTGCAATCCGGCATAAGCTCACTGTAGCGCCTCCGAAATATCTGGGCTTCCAATTCTCAGCAGCGTCAATCGAGGGCGGCTGCTAATACACGGAGGGGATTTAGGCATGCAAAAAACAATCACTCGCTTCACGCTCGCTCTGGCCGCGCTGATGCTCGCGGCGACTGGCCTCTGGGCGCAAACGCCACAGAAAGTCAGTGTTCCATTCAAGTTCTTCGTCAACAATGTGCCCTATGAGGCCGGGACGTACTACGTGGTTCAACAGGCGCAGGGAGCCAGGCTGGAGCTGCGCGATGCGCGCCAGAAGCCCCTGGTCCAGGTGCCCGTAATGACGCGTCTGGCCGCAAAGAACGGCCAGAACACCGGCAGCGGAACCCGCCTCGTGTTTGACGAACTTCCAGGGGAGAATCATCATCTTGCCGAGGTCTGGATGGCGGGCATGGATGGCTTCCTGGTGCGCGTCACGCAGGAGAAGCACACCCACGACGTCGTACCTTCTACGGAGATGGGTTCCCGCTAGAAGTGTTAGCCGGGCGCCCCTCTCTCGCAAGCCGCGGCGCGAACGGTCACTCCTCGGTGACGCATTGTTAGCGTCGCCTGATGCGCGGCCTTCAACGCCCGGGGGCGCTACTCCCACTCGATCGTGGCGGGCGGCTTGTTCGTGAGGTCGTAGAAAACCGCGCACACGCCCGCCACCTCGAGCAGTTCCGTGCTCATGGCCCCCAGCAGGTCTGCGGGCAGGCAAACGGCTTGCGCGGTCATGCCGTCGACCGAGTCCACCGGACGAAGCACCACCGAGTCCGGAGTGTCCGGGCGTCCCAGCGGGATCAGGATCACGGGAAATTGCCAGATGGACCGGTCGAAGCCGCTCTCGTGAGAGAGCCGGCGCACGATCGCATCGGCCTTCCGCAGCCTCTCCAGCCTCGTTGTGTCGATGCCGATCTGCATTGTCCGCATCTCCGGCAGGGGAGCGCGGCTGGCCGCCAGCGCCACAATCCGGTTCACCCCGTGCAAACGGTTGATCAACTCCCTGGCTTGGCGCTCCAATTCTCTTTCCGGTGAAGGGAAGCGGCCCAGGCACACTACATGCCCGTAACTCCGGCTGTCCCCCTGAACTCCGACGGAGCGGACCGGCAAGAGCCAGCCTTCCGCGGTCTTTGTCACCGGCGCCGCGTCGTCCGAGCAGAGACAGCGCACCGCCAGGCCCGGCCCGGGAAACGGATGCCGCTCCAGCAACTCATCGGGAAGTCCAAGCTCCCTCCCCACGGCCCGCACCTCGTCCTTGTACAATGACCGGATCGGTTCCACGATTCGGTCCTGCTCCATCAGACGCTGGATTCCTCGTACCCGGTTGTGGTGGGTCTTGATCACCGCTGCCTTGGCGGTCCCTCCGGATTCGATCGTGTCCGGATAAATCGTCCCCTGCCCTAAAATCCAGTCCTCCTCCAGGACGTGGTACGACTCCAGCGCCTCCTCCTGCACGCGGACGAACTCCTCCCCAATCAGCTCTCGCTTCCTTTCCGGGTCGCAGACCCCGGCAAGAGCCTCCACAAACCGGCGGCTCGCATCAATGATCGTGAACGAGTCGCCGTACGCCCGGAAGACCTCCCGGACGAAGCTGGTTTCCCCCTCCCGCATCAGGCCGGTATCCACATATACGCCCCGCAGCCGGTCCGGCCCGAGCGCCCGCAGACAGAGCGTGTAGGCCACCGTGGAGTCCACCCCGCCGCTGACGAAAAAAAAGACCTTCCTGTCTCCTACCGTCTCGCGAATCCCCGCCTCGATCACGGCGGCTCGCCCTTCGGGATTCCAGTCCTTGGCGCACCCGCAAATTCGAAACAGGAAATTCGAAAGAATCTCCCGCCCCTGCCGCGTATGCGCCACCTCCGGATGGAACTGCACCCCGTACAGCCCGCTTTCCGCCTGGCCCATCGCCGCGATGGCGCAGGTGTCTGTGTGCGCCAGCGTCTCGAATCCGGCGGGCAGCGTCTGTACCGAATCGCGGTGGCTCATCCACACCTGCTGGTGGCCGTCCACCCCCGCGAATAGCGGCGATTCGCCGTCCAGTTCGAGATACGCCAGGCCGAACTCGCCCTTCCGGCCCTTCGCGACCCGGCCGCCCAGATGCTGAGCCATCAGTTGCTGGCCGTAGCAAATCCCCAGCACCGGAGACCCCATCGAAAACAGGCCCGCATCCACCCCCGGGCTTCCCTCCTCATAAACGCTCGCCGGCCCCCCGGAAATGATAATTCCTTTGCGTGCGCGCAGCTCCACGGCAGGGGTCTCGCTCGGCCGGACCTCGCAGTACACCCCCAGGTCTCTCACTTTGCGGGAAATCAGGTGGCAGTACTGCCCTCCCGTGTCGAGAACCGTGATCTGCGGCTCGGGAGCGTAGTCTGCCGTCGTCACTCTGCTATTGGGCGCTGCGCTGCGCGAGCAGCTTCTTCGCCGTGTCCAAAAGCGCCTTGGCCTTCGGCATGGCCTCGACCGCCTTCGCCACTTCAGGATCGGATTCGACTTCCACCCGGTTCGCCTCGTCGATGCTGAACGCGTAAGCGTAAACCTCGCGCTTCAGTTGCGTCCTGAGCCAGTCCCGGTTCACGGCGTAGTCCGCCTCCGTAAAGGAAATCCCCGAGTCCAGCAGAAAACCGTGAAACTCGTTCTCGATCGCGGCGTCCGGCTCCCAGTTTCTGGGCAGACGGGAATTGATCTTCCCGAAATGTTTCGCCGTAAAGTTGAAAAACGCCGCCTGCTGCAATAGCTCAATCTGGAACCGGTTCAGCTTCGGAGGCGTGTACTTCTCGTCCGGGGCGATGCCCCCGCCGCCGTATACCGTACGGCCGCTGTCGGTCATCTTCACGTCTTCTTTGTTCTGCGTCTCGTTGTTCTTCCGGTAGTAATAATCGAAGAACGACGTGCTGGAGTAGTCCCGCTGGATGAGGCGCCCGCTCGGCGTGTAGTACTTCGCCGTCGTCAGCGCCAGCCCGGTGTTTTCCGACAGCGGGTACACTGTCTGCACCAGCCCTTTCCCGAACGTGTTGTCCCCCAGAATCCACGCCCGGTCGTGATCTTGCAGCGCCCCCGCCACAATTTCAGCGGCCGAAGCCGAATATCGGTTCACCAGAACGACAATCGGGTAATCCCTCCCGCCATCGCCGCTCACGGCTTCATAACGCCGTTCCTTCGACGCGCGCCCGCGGTGCGAAACCACCATCTGGCCCTTCTGCAAGAAGCGGTCCGCCACTGCCACGCCTTCGTTCAATAGCCCGCCCGGATTATTGCGCAGATCCAGCACCAGTCCCTTGATGTTCTGGTCTCCCAGCCGCCGCAGGTGCTCGTCCAGTTCCCGGCTGGTCGTCTCGTTGAATTGCAGGATCTGCACGTAGGCGATCCCCGGCCGGATGAAGTACCCGTCCGGCACGCTCTTCCGGGAAATCGCGTCCCGCATCACCTCGAACACCAGCGGATCGTCGTTGCCCTGCCGGGCCACCGTGACCTTGACCGTCGTTCCCCGGGGTCCCTTCAGCAAATCCGCAACGTCCGATGTGGACAAACCCTCGGTCGGCTTGTCCCCCACCGCGATGATCACATCTCCCGGTCGCAATCCCGCTTTGTAGGCCGGCATGCCCGTGAATACTTCCATCACCAGCGTCTTGTTGTTCCGGGCGCCCACCTTCATGCCCACGCCGAAGTACTGCCCTCGCTGGTCTTCCCGGAGAAGCTGAAAGTCCCGGGGATCGAAGAAGCTGGAGTGCGGATCCAGCGTTCGCAGCATTCCCGGCACGGCCCCGCGGTAGATCGCCTTGTCGGCATCCAGCGGCTCGGCGTAATTCTGCTCCACCGCGCTGTAGACGGAAGCGAAGCTCCGCACGCTGGCTTCAATGTCGTCTCGGGAGGATGCGGCCGAGGCCCCCGCCACCCCCGGGGCGTACAGGCCCCCCAATACGGAACACGCCGCTACGATGAGCGGCGCCACAAAGAGAAGCCTGCGCTTTGGTTTCATTGGGATCCCATCCCCGCTACTGATCATTATATCTCAGCGGGAGGGAAGCCCCGCCGCTGGTTCAGACGGCCCGGGAGCGGCGCGCGGGCATCGTCGTCTCGGCGCGCACCGTCTTCTTGGCCGTCACACCGAGCCGGCGCGCGTGATCGCTCACGCAAACCAGAAACATCGGCTGCCGCGCGTTCTTCAGAATATCGATCACACGCTCCTGCCGGTCCTCGAGATAGATGGACTTGCCGTCGGTCAGCAGGTGAAGGTCCGAATTGCCGGAGAGCACATCGCTCAGCCTCCGGTTCATGTCCTTCTGGAGGAATCGCAGCACCCGGCGCAGCTTCTGCAAGGAAAAACCCTTCCGGCGCAGCTCCGAGATCAGCGCGACCTCGATCACTTCCTCCGGCGAATACATCCGCCGGTGCCCTTCATGGCGGGGGCTGACAACGTGTCTTTCATCCCACCACTGCAATTGGCGCAGACTGACCCGGGCGATCTTCGCCACTTCGCTGCTTGCGTAGGCCGGACCGTCCTGGGAGCTGTTGTTGCGGGTCTTTTTCAAGGGCTTGAGCATAGTGGGCCGCGCTTTCGAATCAAAATGAGACGACTATCAGATTGTACTCGACTGGAAGGCAGAGTCAATAGCCCGTTCCGGCCATGCTTCCGCCCGCCATCTCCGCAAGAGCTTTCTTGCGGCCCGGGCCTCGAAGCTCCCGCCTCGGCCTGGCTCTGAGCCGTCGGATCGCCGGGAAACGCGGCGCAACCCTCACTCCCTGGAACCCCTGCCGGGCCCGCCCGCCGCCGCTCTCCCACAGCCGCTCAGTGCGCGTGCCCGTCTTCCAGGTAAGTGTAGCCGTGCAGCCCCTCTTCGTAGAAACGGAGCAGCCGGCCCGATTCCTCATAGCCCATCCGCCCCTCCCTCACCGCCGTCTCCACGTCCCGCCGGAAGCTCGCCAGCAGGCTCTCCGCGTTGAACTGCACGTAGTCCAGCACCTCGCGCACGGTATCGCCCTTGATGACGGTCTCCAGAACCACCCCGCCGTTTTCGTCCAGGCTCACATGCACCGCGTTCGTGTCGCCGAACAGGTTATGCAGGTCCCCGAGGATCTCCTGGTAGGCGCCTACCAGGAACGCCCCCAGAAAGTACGGCTCCCCGTTGAACGGGTGCAGCGGCAGCGTCCGCTTCACATCGCGCCGGTCGATGAACTGGTCGATCTTGCCGTCGGAGTCGCAGGAAATGTCTCCCAGGATCCCGTGCCTCGTGGGCGGCTCGTTCAGGCGGTGAATCGGCATGATCGGGAAGAGCTGCTTCACCGCCCAGCTGTCCGGCAGGCTCTGGAACAGGGAGAAGTTTCCAAAGTACGTGTCCGCCAGCATCGCGTCCAGCGGCTCCAGTTCTTCGGGGAATTCTTCCAGTTCCCGGGCCAGCTTCTGCACCTTCCGGCAGATGGCCCAATACACGTTCTCGGCGATGCACCGCTGGGTGAGCGGCAGGTAGCCCAGGCTGAACAGGTTCAGCGCCGCGTCCAGCGCCTGCTGCGCGTCGTGGTAGCCCTCCAGCAGGTTCTTGGAGCTCAGCGAACGGTGCGTCTCCATCAGGTCGGCCAGCGGCTGCTCGGCGTCTTCCGGCAACTCCCGCGGAACCTCCTCCTCGCCCAGGCCGCTCGTGCCCAGAATGTTGAAGACCAGCACGCTGTGATAAGCCGCCACCGCCCGGCCGCTCTCGGAAACGATCGTCGGGTGGCCCACCCCGGCCTCGTCGCAGACGCTCTGGATGTGGTACACGACGTCGTTGGCGTATTCCTGAAGCGTGTAGTTGACGCTCGATTCGAAATCCGTCTGTGAGCCGTCATAGTCGATGCCCAGGCCGCCGCCCACGTCGATGTACCGCAATCCCGCGCCCTCGCGCCGCATCTCAACATAGATCCGCGCCGCCTCGATCACCGCCCCCTTGATCTGCCGGATGTTCGTGATCTGGCTCCCCACGTGGAAATGCACCAGCTCCAGGCAGTCCGCCATGCCGCATTCCTTCAAGTAGTCCAGCGCCCGGCGCACCTCCGTCGCCGTCAGGCCGAACTTCGAGCGGTAACCGCCGGAACTGCGCCACCGTCCCGATCCGCGGCTCGCCAGCTTCAGCCGCACCCCGATCGACGGCCGCACCCCCAGCCGCTTGGCGTGCTCCACCAGCAGATCCACCTCGGTGTACTTCTCGATCACCGGAATGATGTGCCGGCCGATCTTGTTGGCCAGCATCACCATCTCGATGTACTCATCGTCCTTGAAGCCGTTGCAGATGATCGGCGTCTCATTGTCGGCCACCGCCAGCACCGCCAGCAGCTCCGGCTTGGAGCCCGCTTCCAGCCCGAACCGGAACGGCCGCCCAAAACGGAACACCTCCTCCACCACCTGCCTCTGCTGGTTCACTTTGATCGGGTACGCGCAGCAATACCCCCCCTGGTAGCCGTGCTCCTGAATCGCGCTTTGAAATGCTCCGTGGATCTCCCCCAGACGGTGCTTGAGGATGTCTGCGAAGCGGATCAGAATCGGCATCGAGATGCCGCGCAGCAGCAGCTCGTCCACAAGCTGTTTCAGATCGATGCTCCGCTCCGGCTCCTTGGCGGGATGCACCAGCAGGCTGCCCTGCGCGCCGACCGAGAAATATCCTTTGCCCCAGCGCGGCACGTCATAGAGTTCCGACGCGTCTGAAACGGTCCAACGTTCGGCGGGTTCCCGGACCAGAGTCCCCTCGGAAAGTCTTGCGCTCAACTCACCTCCCTAAATTTAAGTGTCCACCGAAATCGTCCGCTCGGCAACAGAAATTTCGTTCCAATCTCCGCCCTCTCGGCCGTGAATCCCCGCTTGTCGCCGGCCGCCCCGCCGGTTTACCGTATACGTAAGGCCCGGCCACAAGATTATGAACGAAGCTTCGAAGCCATTGGTTGCAGTTTTGATGGGGAGCAAGTCGGATTGGGACACGATGCGTCACACCTCGGACACTCTCGCCAGGTTCGGCGTCGAGCATGAGTGCCGCGTGCTGTCGGCTCACCGCACGCCTGTGGAGACGGCCGAATTCGTCTCGGCGGCCGGGGGAAGGGGAGTCGAAGTCATTATCGCCGCCGCCGGCGGCGCGGCCCATCTGGCCGGCGTGGCTGCGGCGCATACCATCTTGCCCGTCTTCGGAGTGCCCATCGAGAGCCAGTCGCTGAAGGGCTTGGATTCCCTGCTGTCGATGGTGCAGATGCCGGGAGGGATTCCCGTGGGCTCGCTGGCCATCGGCAAGCCGGGTGCGATCAACGCCGCCTTGCTGGCCGTGGCGGTGCTGGCTTTGTCTCGCCCGCATCTGCGGGAGAAGTTGCGCGAGTTTCGCCGCGAGCAGGCCGAACAGGTCCTCAGCGCCAAGCTTCCGTAGCCCCCCCGTCCGCTCCACCGCCGGCTTTGCGCCCCGCCCGCCGCGCCCGGGAGCGCGCTTCGCCTCGGACAGACCCGCGCGGCTGCGGCTGCCGGCGCCGCTTGGGTTTGCGCTCGATCGCCGGCCGGATTACACTGGTGTTTGTCGGGGCGTGGCTCAGCCTGGCTAGAGCGCCTGGTTCGGGACCAGGAGGTCGGTGGTTCGAATCCACTCGCCCCGACCACTTATCCCACAAGTTCTCATAACGATACGCCGATCCGGAGGTTGTCTCCGCGATCGGCGTTCTTGCTGGTGTGACCAGATTTGCGCCCACCCAGTGCGTCCTCCAGCCTTGTTGCGTTATGCACATAGATATGCGAATCTAGTGGCATATTGCAACAATCACCGGAATCCCGAATCACTACCCTTGCCCAACGCCTCGGCGTCGTTCGCCCGCGCGACGTCGAAGCGGCGGGCATCCCGCGCGAATACCTGCTGCGCTTGATGCGGCGCGGCGTGCTGGAGCGCTCGGGACGAGGTCTCTACCGGCTCGCAGACGCCCCCGTGACCGAACATCATTCGCTTGCGGAGGTCGGCAAGCGGCTTCCTCATGCGACGGTCTGCCTGCTGTCCGCGCTTGTGTTTCATCAGATCACTACACAAAATCCGGCTGAGGTCTGGATCGCGCTTCCTCCCGGGAGCCGCACGCCGCGCGCGAATGGGCAACGGCTTCGTGTGGTCCGCTTCACCGGACCGGCACTCACGGAAGGACGCCAGGAGCATCGCATCGAAGGGGTACCGGTCGGCATCTATTCCCCCGCAAAGACGGTGGCGGACTGCTTCAAATTCCGCAACAAGATCGGTCTCGACGTGGCCATCGAAGCCCTGCGCGAATGTCTGCGGCAGCGGAAGGCGACAATTCGTGAGATCCACCGCTTCGCCAAGATCTGCCGCGTGGCTAGGGTGATGCAGCCGTACCTGGAATCACTGCCATGAACTCAGCGGCTTCCGTGCGGGCGCGTCTGCTGAACCTGAGCAAGCAGACCGGCGAAGACTTTCAGGCGCTCCTGAACCGGTACGCCATCGAGCGCTTTCTCTATCGCCTTGGCGCGAGCGATCAGGCGGACGAATTCATCCTGAAGGGGGCGATGCTCTTCGTCGCGTGGCAAGGCAACTTGCACCGGCCCACCAAAGACCTGGACCTGCTCGGCTTTGGCGATTCTGCTCCCGGGGCTGTCGCACAACGGATCCGGTCGGTCGCCAGCATCTGGGCTGACGATGGCATCCAGTTCGACCCCTCGACCGTTGAAGCAGAGGTCATCCGCGAGGACGCCGAGTACGAAGGGGTTCGCGTGAAACTTACAGCTTCGCTCGATCAGGCTTGCATCCGCATGCAGATCGATATTGGCTTCGGTGACGCGGTGGACCCGGCGCCTGTCGAGTCCGTGTTCCCAGCGATTCTGAATCACATCGACCCGCCCAAGCTTCGCATGTATCTTCCCGAGGCTGTGATCGCCGAAAAACTGCAGGCCATGGTTGTGCTCGACATCCGCAACAGCAGGATGAAAGACTTCTACGATCTTTGGTACTTCGCACGCACCGGATCGTTTGCTCTGGGCGTGCTACGGCGTGCGGTCATCGCGACATTTAAGAGGCGGCGGACACCAATGCCCTTCGGATTGCCTTTCGCACTGACCCCTGATTTCCATACGGACGAGGGGAAACAGCAGCAATGGCTGGCGTTCGTCCGCCGCCTGAACCTGCCAGCCGACACGCCGGACCTACCGCGGGTTGGCCAGGAGATCGCACGCTTCATTCAGCCTGTTTTCAAGCCGGGCGGCGAGGAGATGAGGTGGCAGTCTGGCGGGCCTTGGCGATCTTAAGAAGCGATCGTGGCCGGCACTTCGACTTGCGCCCGTACGCGTTCTAGCGCGGCTCGAGCCGTCTCGGTTTGTGATTTGTGCCCACCCTTTGCTGCCCATGCCGGGACGATCGCCTTGGTATGATGCCTGTAGGGCGGGGACGCCATGAGCGGAACACAGATCCCAATCCCGAACGAACGCCTTGCGGACTTCTGCCGCCGCTGGAAGATCTCGGAACTGCGGCTGTTTGGCTCAGCCTTGCGCGCGGACTTCCGGCCTGATAGCGACTTGGACCTGCTCGTAAGCTTCACCTCGGACGCCGACTGGAGTCTTCTGGATCACGTGGCGATGGAAGAAGAGCTCTCCGGCATACTCGGCCGAAAGGTGGACCTCGTCTCTCGCCGGGCGATTGAGCGAAGCTCCAACTGGATCCGGCGCAAGGCCATTTTGGAGAGCGCGGAGCCCTACTTTGTCGCGCGATGAAGGCAACCTGCTGGACATCCTGAAAGCTGCCCGTTTGGCCATCGAGTTCAAAGGCCAAACGGACAAGGACGAGTTTCTCGCCGACTTGAAGACTCAGTCCGCGGTCTTGCATCAGCTCCTGATCATCGGCGAAGCCGTGAAGCGGCTGTCTCCCGAATTCCGTGGGGCTCATCCGGAAGTACCGTGGAAACTGATCGCCGGAACGCGCGACAAACTGATCCACTTCTATGAAGGCGTGGACCTTGATGAAGTCTGGAAGATGGTAACGGCGGATCTACCCCAATTAATTCGGCGGATTGAGCCGCTGGTTCCTTCCGGCTCCTGAAAGATCACCGGCTGTCAGCCCTCCCTCCACTAGCGACCGTACCCGTTCGAGAGCGGCGCGCACGGTGTCGGCTTGCGGATGGACGTAACGGCGCGTGCTTGAGAATTCGCTGTGCCCGGCCAGGTAGGCCAAGGTGTGCGGGTCCATGTGCTCGGCCCGCCGCCTCAGGCAGGTGTGGCGGCACTCGTGGAGGACGAAGGCCGGGACCTTCGAGTCCTTGATCGCCTTCAGGTGCTGCCTCTTCAGACTCGACTCCCCGACGTGCCCGGTCTTGGTCGGCGCCGAGAACACCTGCGGTGAGCCGTTCTGAGAGGCTCGCCTGGCCTCGATCACGGCGGCGGCTCTGCCCGACAGGGGGATCACTCTCCGCGCGCTCTCCGGCTTACCGTGCAAGATGTGGGGCGACCCGTCGCGGACCTGATCCCATCGCAGCCGGAAGCACTCGTCTGGCGGAGTCCGCACTCTAGCGCGATCGTGGCGGCGTCCATGATCCCTACGTCCCGCTTCGCCAGTTGCGTCTTGCGCGCGGCCTCCATCTGCTCGGCCACCCGCTTGTTGGTCTGCTTGGTGGTCTCGCGGAGCAGGCGCCCCTGCCAGACGAACTTGTACCACCAGTATCTCGACTTCCTCGGCTTGTACACGGCCATGGAGGATCACTCTACTGCGTTGCGGTTCTCTTGTAAGCCAGCGGATCGGCCTCGCGCGGCGGGATCAGGATTCAGGGATCGAGGCCCCGGCGGGACGCACGGTCAGTTGACCCATGGCGACGTTGGCCGCCCCATCATGAGGGCGTGAAGTGCTTGTTCAAAGCCGTCAGCAGAGCCGAACCCGGTTTGCTGGGCAGCTTGTTCTTTGCTCACGCCTGCAGCGGCCAGCGCCAGGTAGATGGACCCGGCAAAGAGGTCGGGGATTGGGTGGGGATAGGTGTCCAAGTAATCCCAGATCTCGCGGAGCCGTTCAGCAGTTCGGCCCACGGCCTCCTTGCGAGCAAACTCAGGGAACAACCTGAAGAAAGCGTCCTTCTCACGGTCGTTCCGCATGTCGGCTGACGTCTCCTCAATGAACCTCTCCACCACTGCGAAATCTGGTTGCGGTCTGTCGGTCACGCTGTACTCTCCTCTCATGGGCGAACCTGGATTTGGCGTCCCCTGGTCGTCCAGCGGTTTCGGCTGTCCCGCTCGCCTCAATCATCAACGAGGGGACTGCACTCTCCCGTGCATCGATCCCCCAAGTGCCTTCTGCGTCAAGCAGTTGCGCCAGCGGTGGTCCTGTGAACGACCTTGGAGGGCGGGCACAGAACCGAGGACGACGATGCTGGAACCGTTGCCGGCAGGGTGCCGGGAGCGGGTTTGCGTGACCCTGGTCCGCACTTCGCTGCCCCTTCGAGCGGCCCTGGGGTATTCAGAGTTCCCGAACAAGCGCCGATAGCTTAGAATGATGCTTGATGTCATGTCCTTGGTCCGGCAACCATCTTTGAAGTGGGACGACACGCAGTTCGATCCGGCACCGTTCGTGAATGACGGTGCGCCCGAGCCGTTCTACGTCTCGGCGCTAGGCGCGCTGTACGCCGACGACTGCTTGGCGGTGCTGCCGTTCGTCAAGGACGGTACCATCGACACTGTGTTTGCCGACCCTCCGTTCAACCTCGGCAAGGAATACGGTAGCAGGAGCAACGATGAACGTCCTGACGAGGAGTACCTCCGCTGGTGCAAGGCGTGGGTCAAGGAGTGCTGCCGGACCCTGAAGCCAGGTGGTTCGTTCTTCCTCTACAACCTGCCGAAGTGGAACATCCTTCTCGGTGCCTATCTGACCGAGATCGGGATGACGTTCCGCCACTGGATCGCCGTCGAGATCAGCGCTTGTCTGCCCATACCCGGGCGGCTCCATCCGAGCCACTACAGCCTGCTCTACTACTCCAAGGGGAAACCGAAGACGTTTCGGCGCATTAGGACTCCAATACTGACCTGCCGTCACTGTGGTGGCGAGGTGAAGGACTACGGCGGGCACAGGGACGCGATGAACCCCGACGGCGTGAACCTCAAAGACGTTTGGACGGACATCCCACCGGTGCGACATTGGAAGTTCAAGTCGAAGGAGCGGCGCGCCAATGCCCTGTCTACCAAGATCCTCGACAGGGTGGTCGAGATGTCCACCGTTCCGGAGGAGATCGTTCTTGACCCCTTCGGCGGTAGCGGGACCACGTTCGCGGTTTGCGAGAAGAAGAACAGGCGATGGCTCGGTGTCGAGATAGACTTCGCCCGGGAGATCGTCGAGCGGCTGGAAAGCGGTGAGATCCGCAGCCACAAGAACGGCGATTTCGTCGAGGGCTGAGTCAGTTCAGAGCGCGCCCGTCCGTGCCCTTCGGGATCTTCGGCACGTTCTCGCTCGTGGCGTCGTGCTCGATCACCACGATCTCAAGAACCCCCTTACGGCAGGGGACCGACTGCCACAGACGGAAGTACGGCTCGAGTTCCTTTATGTTCCCGATGCGGTCGGTGAGGTAGACGTAGAGCGCACGCGAGGGCACGACGAGAGTGCCCGCCGCGATGACTCCTTCCATGAGCAGCATCGTCAACTTGTTCATGGAGCGGTGGCTGGAAGAGATGTTGCCCGTCTCCCACTCCACGACGACTGGACCTTCGGGGCCGACGATCACAGCGTCGAAGTCCCCCAAGCCTTCACCGAGCGCGTTCTTCGCGGGTCCCTCGATCTTCCAGCCACGGGTCCTGAGGTCCGCTACGAACCTGTCGCGGATGGGCTTCACGCCGTTGCCTTTGCCCCTCTTCTTGCCGCTCTCGGGGTAGATCGTGAACGATCCGCTGCCGGGAGGCCACTCGCACGAACGCACGGCCCGGTGTAGCTCCCCCCTGGTGGCCCGCCATTGCCGGGACTTCGCGTAGGACCCGGAACTAATGAGCGTATGCACGGTGACGATCTTCACCGGGCCTCCTTGTAGAACCGGCGAAGAAGCTGGATCGGGTCGAGGCCGAGAGCCTGAGCCACGGACCGGAACTCGATCACGTCCAGCCGCCGCTCGCCACGTTCGAACTTCGAGACGAAGGACTGGGGCTTCGTGAGCTTCTTCGCCAAATCAGCCTGGCTGAGGCCGGCCTTCTTCCTGGCGTCGATCAACAACGCGCGGAAGCGATCGTACTCCTCCGTGTGAATGGAACTGGGCACGCACCCCAAGCGTAAACCCGAATCGGGATATATCCCAAAACGGGTTAGAACGGCTCACCTACAGGAATGGTGACGGGACGATACTCCTCACCCCCAGGGTTCCGCGACCCGTCTTATGACATGCTCTCAGTACTGCGCTGCGAGTTAGGCTGTGAAGTCTCCCGCCTTGGTCCAGTCCAAACCGGTCTTGTCCACCTTGCAGCCGGCGGTTTGGAGCCGATTGGCTAACTCGTTCCTTCGAGCAAGATCATTTGTGAGTCTCACTACGTGACGACCGGCAATATCACTGAACTTCCGGAGTCTGCCGACCTCAACGATGATCGTCTTTCTGGGATGGTGGCCCAAGGCAAGCCCGGCTTCAAACAGTACGTTGGGACGTGGCTGCCCTACGAGTCTCTTCTCGCTGGTTGGGTCGGACTTGGACAGAAACTCCGGCTTCAACCTTGCTTCGTCGTCCGGTGAAAAGAGGACAACGACCGCCTGCACCTTGGCCATGACCTTATCGAGGATGTCGCCGACGTACGGGTTCGTCTTCCTGGTCATCTGCACGACCTTCTCCCACTCAAGCGGCTTTAGCCCGAGTGCGCGTAGAAGGTCGAATAACGAGCGACGAAGGGACTCGTTTCGGCCGTGTACGACGAAAACCGAGTTGTCGCGTGGTTTGGGCACTCTCACCGCTTTCTTGATTTTTGCCCGGCGCGTCTGGGGCTGCAAGTTCGCCTCGCCAACGCCGGTCGCAACAGTGGGACCAGCACCCCCGACGACCCCTCTGATCTGCGCCCTTTCCTCTGATGTCGAGAACTTCTGATAGTTGACACCGTGGTCAGCCGCAACCAACAGTGCAGCCAGATGGCGGTCGAGGCCGGTGGCGGTGGCCTTCTTCGCAATTAGGGCATATACGCGGCTCTCACTGACACCAAGCCTCGATGCGAGCCTTCTGAGAAGTCCCTTGTTGATCTTTGCCATGACGATTCTCTCAATCCCGCGCCCTCGATTTCTTCGCTCTCGGTTTCCTCCTTCCATGGTGGGTCGCCACCCTGACGTGGTTCTCTGTCATCCTCAGCATAGACGCAACCTCAGAGACGCTGAATCCAAGGCCTCTCAGAAACACGGCCTGCTCTGTCTTCTGGGCGATATCTTTCGTTGCCAGTATTCCCAAGAGCCGGGCGATCTTGTCGAGGGCGGGGACCGCTTCTGCCGCCTGTTCCCCGCCCGTTTCAGCGCGGCTTTCTCTTTGTGGGTTTCTTCGCATTTGCAGCCTTCCCCTTCTGGTTCCGCTTCGCCTTGCTCAACGTCTCGGTGATTGAACCATACGTCGTGCCGAGCATCGCCGCAACCGCTTTCCGCTCAATCCCAAGGCCTTCCAAGAAGGAAGCCTTCTCTTTCAAGCTCTTCTCCCCCATGTTCGAGAAGTGCAGGCAAAGAACAGCCAGCGCTCGACCGATCACGGGGAGCCACGTTTGATGGACAGTGTCTTGATCGCTCAACTTCGCCTCCATTGGGCCCCCAGGAGTGTTTCTCGGTGCCACCCCTCCAAACCCCAGCAAAGCCGATGGCTGAGGGCCACCCACCACAAGAACTAGCAGAAATGTTTTAATACCGCAAGGACTCAATTGACCCAAACACAAGGCATGACATCAAAAGAAAAGTTGCTCCAGCCCGTGTGCTTTTGCTGGGAAACGCTTGTAGGAAGGATCTAGCCGGTCTCGATGGCTGGCCGGAAAGAGAGAAGAGAGATGCCAGCCACAGCGATGAAGAAGAAAGATCGCCGGGTCCTGATCCATGACCCATCCGCCAACGGGACCGCCGAGTTCACCGACGAGAAGCTGAAGGAGATGAAAACAAGGGAGATCGCCTTGCTGATCGCCAGCCTGCGCGAGTCTCCCGACGTGCCGAGGCCCAAGGACAAAGCCTCCGCCATTGAGATGTTCTGGAAGGCAGTCGAGGCCCACCCCGAGAAGGTCAAGGCTTCCGAGCCACCGGAGAACGCCTCCCGGAAGGCCGGGAAGGCCGAAGGCGCCGATGCGATGCCCCGAGGCCGGGGCCGGTGGGAAGGAAGCAAGAGAGGGCCCCGAGAAGGCCGTGAGGAACGGCAAGCTGTACCCGGTGGTCGCGGCCACGAGTCAAGCTCAGCAGAAGGCGTTCGAGGGCCTCGAGCCGGCGGTGAAGAAGTTCGTGGAGTCCCTCCGGGAGGCTGGCCGGCCTCTCGCCATGGTCGAGTGCGCCGCCATGCTGTCCAAGGTCAGCAAGACCGGGAACCCCGCCAAGCACGCCTCCTGGATCATCTGCCGCAGGCTGAGGCCGGCGGGCCTGCTTGTCGAGTAGAGAAGCCCTCTCCCCAGCCTCCCCGCGCCGCGAAACTGATGAAACCTTTATCAGTCACAACGCCCCCCAGCCAGCCCTCCTCCAATGAAATCAACAGGTTGCAAGCACGCCCCTCCGTTTTCACCGCCATTTTTCTTGACACGGGGTATTATCCTGAAGATGAAGTTGCTGGTGCCTGACTGTGGGGGCCCAGCAGACGGAGCGCGGTGAATCCTAGGT
>Ga0101944_10000418_pt1 | contig 127704 bp, 113 predicted proteins | sample DewCreD2012metaG_FD_75245 | JGI IMG/M metagenome (GOLD analysis project Ga0101944, IMG submission 75245) | Hot spring sediment bacterial and archeal communities from British Columbia, Canada, to study Microbial Dark Matter (Phase II) - Dewar... ...
TCCCGCGGGGCTTTGGACGCGCTATTGGATAATCACGCTGGCGCCGGGGCGGCGGATCGGCCGGACGGGATTGATCCAGGCGATATCCAACTCGACCGCGACCGAGCGCTGAAGCATTTCGACGGAGACGACCAGGCGGTGCTGTTTCTTGAAGTGGACCAGAATTCCCTCGACGCCGGCGAGAGGGCCGTGGGTGACGAGGACGCAGTCACCGGCGTGGAGGAAGGGCCAGGGGGTGGCCGGGAGGCCGGAGGCAACGATGTTCTTGACGGCTTCGATCTCGCGATCGGGGACGGGCAGCGGGCAGCCGGCGGAGCTGACGATGCCGCGCACGTAGGGGGTGGTGAGCAGGGGCAAGGTGCGCTGGCCGTGGGCGAGGCGGGCGAACAGGTAGCCGGGGAGGAGGGCGGCGTCGAGCTCCTTGATGCGGTCGGACCACTGGCGGCGGACCTTGTAGACAGGGCAGAAGGTCTCGAAACCTTTCAGCGAGAGGAGGGCGGCGGCGACGGCCTCGAGGCGGGATTTGGTCTCGACGGCGTACCAGCTCATGGGCCTGTTGAGAGGCGCGGTCATGAGATGTTGGGCGGCGCGAGCACAAGCTGCCGCCGTAAAACCCCCATCTGGTACTCTTCGTACTATGGGCGGCGGACAAGTCTTATATAGGACAAATGCACCTGTTTGTCAACAGAAAAAATTGGTGGAAAGCGAAAAAAGTGCTGAATGCTAACCACCGTTAGGGTTCTTTGTAGGACAAACGATAACGATTGTGTAGGATGGCGGGATGAGGCTTGTTAAGATTGGCTGACATGCTTGTAGGGGAATCCTTACAGACGTGTCAGGGAATCCTTACAGACGGCAGCGGGGGTCCGGCCGGGGCGGAGCGGCGTGGGGCCGGCCGCCTCGCGGCGGAGGGCGGCGGGGCGGGCGGAGGGAGGGAGGGAGTCATAGGAGGAGATGGTTTTCGACGGCGTAGCGGATGAGGTCGGCGTTGGAGCGGAGGCCCATTTTGGTGAGAATCCGGCTGCGGTAGGTACTGATGGTCTTGGAGCTGACCTTAAGGGAGGCGGCGATTTCGGTGACGGTGCGTCCGGCGGCGAGGGCGCGCAGGACCTCGTATTCGCGCTGGCTGAGGCGTTCGTGGGGCAGGAGGACGGTTTTGCCGGCGAGGACATCGGCGAGGTCGGCGGCGAGCTGCTGGGTGACGTAGCGGCGGCCCGCGGCGACGGCGCGGAGGGCGGCGGTGAGATCCGTTTCGAGGCTGCTTTTGGAGACGTAGCCATCGGCGCCGGCGCGGATGGCGCGGGCGGCGAAGGGGTGCTCGGGGTAGACGCTGAGGACGAGGACGCGGGTTTGGAAGCGGGTCTTGATGGTTCGGAGGAGATCGAAGCCGTCGGAATCGGGCAGATTCAGATCCAGAACGACCAGATCCCATGGCCCGGCGGCGAGCATGGCGAGAGCCTCGGCGGCGGTGGCGGCGGCGCCGATCTTACAGCCGGGCAATACGCGTTCGACGATGAGATGGAGCCCCTGGCGAACGACGTGGTGGTCGTCGACGAGCAGGATGGTCCGGGGCCCGCTGGCGCGTTTCGGGGGCTGCATGACTAAGGGTACATAGTATCACACATCTTCGGGAATCTCTATACTTATCGAGCATTTTTTGGGGAGCCGCAAGGTTGCGGCGGCGCCGCGGCCGGGGCGGCTGAAGAAGCGGAGGTTGCCTCCGTGCAGTTGGGCGCGCTCCCTCATACCGATTAGTCCGACGGCGAGGGGGTCATGGAGGATACCGGCGGGGAGTCCGACGCCGTTGTCGAGGACAGTAAGAAAGAGCATGTCACCGAGTTCGCGGAGGCGGACAGTTACTTGGGTGGCGCGGGAATGGCGGGCCACATTATTGAGGGCTTCCTGGAAGACGCGGAAGACGGTGGTGGCCTGGTCTGGGGCGAGGCCGGGGTCGGCGGGGGGCAGGGTGAGGAGGCAGGCGACGCCGGTATTCTCCTGGAATCGCTGGGCCTGCCACTTCATGGCTTCGAGGAGGCCGATCTGGTCGAGGATGCCGGGGCGAAGCTCGACGGCCATGCGTTGGGCCCATTTCATGCTGTCGCGGACGAGGGCGCGGATGTTGGCGAGATGTTGATCGAAGGCAGCCCTGTGGGGGCACGGGGAAGCGTGATCCCAAGCCAAGGCTTCGATTTGCATACCGAGGGCGGTGAGCATCTGGGCGAGTTCATCGTGGATTTCGCGGGCGATGGAGGCGCGCTCCTGCTCGCGGGCTTCGACGACGAAGGTGGCGAGCTGGCGGATGCGCTCGCGGGAGGCCTCGAGATCGGCGCGGGCCTGAATCTGGGGGGTAATGTCGAGGAAGATGGCGACGACGTGCGTGGGGCGTTCTTCCTCGTCCCGGAGGTAGAAGGCGGCCAGGTCGACCCAGACTTCGCGGCCGTCCCGGGCGAGAAGGCGGAGCTGGGTGCGGAGAACGGGAGCGATGCCGAGGCGGACCGGCTCGGCCTGGAGTCTGGCCTTCTCGAGGTCGTCGGGGTGGAGGAGTGTGTGGATGTCGCGGCCGCGGAGTTCGTCCGCTGCGTAGCCGAGCAGGGAGCAGAACTCCGGGTTTGCGCGGCGGATGGACCTATCCATGCTGACCACGATGATGCCGACGGGGGCATCGTCAAAGAAGCGGGCGGGGAGGGGGCCGGTGGCGAGGGCGCCATACCGGGCCTCGGTGCGTTCGTGGACATCGCTCCAATTGAGCACGATGGCTTGGACGAGAGGCTCATGGGTCAAGTTGGCGGCAGTGCCCTCGATCCAGCGGTAGGCGCCGTCGCGGCGCCGGGCGCGACAGGAGAAAGGGACGGCGGCCCCGGGGGCGCCGAGGATATGTTGGATGACCGACTGGAGCCGCGGCAGATCGACGGGATGCACGTAGTCGAAGAGGCACCGGCCGAGGAGCTCCTCGGGCTCATAGCCGAGGCGGGCTTCGGGGGTTGAGGACCAATGTTCGATCAGGCGGCCATCGGCATCGATGAGGGCGATGTGTTCGCGGGTATGTTCCAGCAGCTTCTGAAGGCGGCGTCCATCGTTGGGGGCGGGCATGAGAACTCTCTTGAGGCGCGGCGGCCGCGGGGCCGGCGGCGAAGGTCAGTATAACGAAACGGCGGTCAGGGTGTAAGAGGCTGCAAGACTACATCGTCGATCCAGGCCGTGCCGGCAATGAGGTTGTCGAACTTGATGGAGCGGTCGCGGACTAACTGGACGGCGAGGATAGAGGTGGCGCTGGGGATGACAAAGCGGGCCCGGAGTTCGGTCCAACCGGCGGAGCCGGTAAGGCGGGGGGTATGGATATCGAGGCGGGAGGGGGATTCGTAGTCGAAGATGCGAAAACCGAGGCCTTGATCGGTTGTCAGGGAATCGGACTTCAGGAAGGCGCGGAAGAGGACGGGGCCGGGCTTGACGGCGGCGAGCTGGGTCAGGTGGCGGTATTGGGGGTTAGCCGAGCCGAGGAAGCGGAGGCGGAGGGACCAAGAGCCGGAGCGGGGGGCGCTGGAGTCGCGCGAGGCCTCGGCGCCGGGGAGGGGGGAGAGGCGCCAATCGAAGGGACAGGGCAGGAACGGGGACTCGAAGCCGCCATTGAAGAGGAGGTTGGGAGAGGGGTAGTCACCGGAGCGAGGGCCGAGGTAAGAGGCCCAGGCGGAGGCGGCTTCGGAGTAGCGGCGGTTTCGGACGAGGAAGTCGGTGTAGGCGGCGGCGTGCGCGTCGCCGGCGAAGCGGCCGGCGAGGAGCCAGCGCCAGACATAGGCGGCGCGCTCCGGCGGGGCGGTTTTGAGAACGTGGAGGAAATAGGACTGGGCGGCGCGGGGCTGAGGGGGGATGCCGCGTTCGAGGATGGAGGCGAGGGCGGTGTCCATGCGGTCGTAGTAGCTGAAGAGCAGGCGGTCGTAGTTAGGGGTCAGGCTGAGGATGCGGGCCATGAGGGGGAGGGCGGAATCGTATTCCTGGAGGCGGAAGTGAAAGCCGGCGACGCGGAGCAAGGTCTGGGGGATGTTGGGACCGAGGCGCTGGGCCTGGTGGAAGGAATCGCGGGCCTGGGCGAGGTCGCCGGCGGCGAGTTGGGCGTCGCCGAGATCGCACCAGCGGTAAGGTGAGGCGGGGTTGCGGGAGACGAGGCGGCGATAGAGGCGGACGGATTCGGCGGCGGATTGGGGCGTACCGGCGAGCAGGAGGCGGCGGGCTTCGGCCAGCGCGACGGTTTCGGGGCAGAGGCGGAGGCGGCAGGCCAGGCGGGGGGCGGCGAGGTTGAGGAGGAGTGCGGCGAGGGAGAAGGCGCTGAGCAGGGCCGCGAGGAGGAGGAGGGGGCCGCGTCGCATCTTGTCGATTATGGACGAGGGCGCGGGGGGTTGCAAGGATGGGAGGAAGGTACCGGTACAAGTCGCGCGTTCCGGGGGGCACCCGGGAGGGAGGGAGGAGCATCCTACTAGCAGGTGGTGAAGAGAGTTCCCGATCCGGCGGCCGATCCCGAGGGCAGGCTCAGGGGGAGAGGGGCTAGTTAACGCTTCCAGCACACCCACCATTGCAGGGCCGAGGGCTAAGTGTGTCCTGATCCGGACATTAGCCGGACGTTAGCCCCTGGTCACTGAGTAACGAAATCCGAGGTGAAAGTGTGTCGCGTTACAGAACGGCAGTGCTTAGTGTGTCCGCGGCAGCGTTGATGATGTCGCAAGGGCTGCTGGCGGAGAACCAGCCGGCAGGTCTGGAGCCGGCGGCCGGCAAGGTGGTGGTGTGGCGGCCAGACGGCTCGGGAACGATGGCGGCGCGGAGCGTGGTGTTGCCTGCGCTGGCGAAGCCGCCGGCGGCGGAACCGGGCGGAAGGAAGTGGCGGAACGCCTGGCTGGCGTCGGTGGCGGCGCTGGCGGCGGCGAACGCGGCGGATGTGGCGTCCTCGCGGAACCTGGCGGAGCAGAATCCTTTCTTGCGGAACGGGCAGGGCGGTTTTGACGCGCGGAAGGGCGTGTTCATCAAGGCGGGAGCCACGGGAGGACTGCTGGCGCTCCAATTTGTGCTGCGCAAGCGGGCGGGCAACGGGAGCCTGGACAAGTCCTTCACGGCCGTGAACGGCGTGGCGGCGGGGGTTGTGGGGGCGACCGCGGCTCGCAATTTCGGGATCGAGAGGCGGTAGGACCGGCAGGGACGCGGGCTGCCTGGGACGCGAACCCGGGCCGGGTCTGAGGGTTCGCCGTGTCTGGCTGCGCGACGCCGGAGAGCCGCAACAACTCGGGGCTAATCCGCGGGGGCCGAGGGGAAACGCTCAAACAGGACTCCGACCTTCTCTTCCCTCACCTTCCTCCATCCGGGCCTCCCCTCCAGCAGCGACGCCAGCGGCCACCCGGCCGGCAACAGGGCCAGGTTGATGTCGTACTTCCGTAAGATCGCTTCCCATTCCCGGCGCCCTGTCATCAGCTTCAGATAGTCGTCCCCCACGCCGGGGCCGTAGAAGTCGCTGCGGCCGTCGAAAAAGACCCTCTGCCGTGGCCAGTTGTGGTAGATCAGATAGTTCGCCCACTGGTCCGAAGTAAACACCCGCGCCGCCGACAGCCGGGAGGATTCAGCCTTCACAATGTCCGAGGGAAACAACATGGCGGGAAAATCCTGAGGCCACCTGGAGGCCGGCGTCAGCCAGACCGCCGCCGCTCCCAGCACGGCAACCCACAAGCTATGCCGCCGGAAACTGGGCGCCAGATCCGCACCGAGCGTCCAGAGGACCCGGCTCGCCGATCGTTCCGGTTTGCGCGCGGCCACCTGCTCCCACCAGCGGCTGACGGCCTCAGCGGCCAGCGGCACGCTGACGATTCCGAACAACGGGATGTGGCGGACGGAACTCAGCGCCATGTGCGCCCACGCCACAATCAGCAGGGCGCTGGCGATTTCCTTTCGCGCCAGCAGCACGCCGCTTGCGATCAGACCCGCCAGCAGCAAGAACTCAAAGTGAAGCATGTTCTCCGATCGGAAACTCGGCGACTGGAACTCCTGGATGGTATTGCGGATCCAATCGGAGGAGAGGTAGCGGAATACGTGGCTGTGCAAGGACCAGCCGTAGGGGTTGATCAAGGTCGCTCCCGAAGCCGCGGCGAACAGGATCCCGTAGCGCCGGGCCTCCCGCCACTTCCCTTCCCTCCGCTCCGGATCCAGATGGCCTTCGATCACCAGGCCGGCGCTGAGCAGCGCCAGGATGGCGAGCAAGGCCAGGAAGCCCGCATGGAGATTGGCCCACAAGGCAGCCAGCGGCGGCAGCAGCCAGACCCACGGCGATCTGGACCGGCGGTCGCTCAGCAAGATCGCGTAACTTACCGCCAACAGAAGGATCGTGAACAGGTGCGGCCGGGCCAGGTAATGGATGGAGGACGCCGTAACCGCAGGGAAGAGCGCGGCGGCGGCCAGCAGGGGGTTCACTCCCAGCTTCAGCATCAGACGGAACAGGATGGCGGCGCTGATCGCGACCAACCCGCCGGCCAGCACAGTAACCCCCGGCAATCCCCAGAGATCGTGCATGGCCGCCAGCAGGACGTCGGACAGCCATTCCCAGGCGAACCACGGTTCGCCGGCGCGAGAGAAGGAGAAGAGATCCGTGTCGGGGACGCGCCCCTGCTCGAGAATCCACTGGCCGGTCCGTATATGCCATCCCGTGTCGCCGTCGGAAAGCAAGCCAGCCCAGCCCTCGCCGGTCAGGCAGAGTCTGACGGCAATGGAGACCACCAAGAGATCGGCAAGGGAGGGGACCAGCAACAATCTCCACGAAGCCGCCGCTTTTGATCCGATGGCCGCCATGGTTGCAACGTACTCATGATTCATAGCACATTGGCGGAAGCACGCAGTGTATACTCCCGGATACACGCGCCTGCGATAGCGCCTACCCTGGTCCACAATCCCACCTGGAAAACATCGGGAACCCTGAAACTTTGCACCAACTTGGCTTGAGGCCGACAGGCCGGGCGGGATGGCCGGGAAATTGCGACGAGCAGAACGTGTGAGTTGCGGCCGCGCGCCGCAGCGCAAGAAAGGGAGATGGATCGCTTATGACGAATAAGCTTTTGGGATGGCTGGTTTGGGCGGAGATCTGGCGGGATGAATCCGGCCAGGACCTCATCGAGTACGCACTGGTTGCGGCATTGATCGCCCTGGCGGCCACCGCCGGGATGAACACCATTGCGAACAGCATCAACAATGCGTTCAGCACGATCGGAACCAGGCTCAGCTCAGCGGTAGCGACCGGCAGCTAGAAGCTGCGGCGACGCCACAGGCCGCCGGTCCGGGCAGCGCTCCGGCGGGCACCGCATGTACGGCAACCACGGACGCCGCGGTTGTCGAGCGGCAAGGTGCGTTCGAGTTCCGCACACAAGCGGGAGATGAGGTCTGTTCCCAGAGGGGGGAACCGGCCTAGGCGGGTTGACAGACGATGCCGATGAAGAATCTGAACGTCCTGGTGATTGGACCGGATGAGGAGAAGCGGCGGGAAATCGTGTCCCAGCTTCAGCATCACAAAGCCACGATAGCCGCCGAGTTGGGAGCCTATTCTCAGATCCGAAGCCTGCCACCGGCCGCGAAAGACTGGAACGTCGCTCTGCTTGATCTGGATAGCGAGCCCGATCTCTGCCTGGCGATTGCACAGACTCTCTCAAGCCGCAACCCGACGGGCACGGTCATGGTATACGCCGGACACAGCGATCCGGACCTGTTGATGCGCAGCATGAGGGCCGGCGCGCGGGAGTACCTGACTCTTCCCCTGGATCACAAGACGTTTCATGACGCATTGTCGAGGGCCGCTTCCCGGCGCGTGGACGGCGAGGGGATGGAGAGCACCGGCAAGGTGCTGGTGTTTCTGGGCTCGAAGGGGGGAGCGGGCGTCAGCACCATCGCCACCAACTTCGCTCTGGCCTTGAACCGGGAAGGAGCCGCGGCCTGCCTGCTCGATCTGGATTTCGACCTCGGCGAGACCGCGCTGCTGCTGGGCGTGAATCCGCAGTTCACTCTCGCGGATGTGGTTGAGAATTCCCGCCGCCTGGACCAGGAACTCTTGAGCGGCATGATCACGCGCCATGAATCCGGCCTGGCGCTCATCCCCGGTCCCGACTCCGTGGCGGCGGCGCCGGCGCTGGAGAATGGGGAACTTGCCAGGCTGCTGGGCTTGCTCCAGGAGAGATTCAATTTCATCGTGGTGGATGCGGGGCATGGCTTGCTGCGGAGCGTTCAGGCGCTGCTGGAGCAGGCGGACTCCATCTACTTAGTCACCCAAGCCGAGATCCCCGCTTTGCGGAACGCCCAGCGCTATGTGAAGCATCTTCAGCGGGTGGGGGCCGCCAAGGTGCGGCTCGTGCTGAACCGATATGACGTCAGGAGGCGGGAGATCGACGAGGAGCACATAGCGAAGGCCGTGGGCGTACCCGTGGACTGGCGGCTGCCGAGCGATTACCAGCTTGTGAAGCGGTCGCAAACGACGGCCGTTCCGCTGGCGCTTGCCGAGTCCCCGATTGCCCAGGTCATTCACAACATGGCGCGGGACGCTTGCGGAAAGCCTCAAGAGGCCGCGTCCACGAGGCGTTTTCGGTTCTTTAGCTGAACTATGAGAGGTCAGGCAGCCGCAATTGCGGCCATATCGCGATGAACGAACCCGCATTCGAGAGGCTGAAGTCGGACCTGCACCGGGTCCTCATTTCCAAGCTGGACCTGGAGCGTCTGTCGGCGGTGGACGGCACGGAAGCCCGCAGTACAGTGGTGACGCTGATCCAGGAGATCCTGACTTCCGAGAAGATCCTTCTGAACAGCGAGGAGCGGGAGAGGCTGCAAGAGAGCCTTCTCAACGAGGTCTTCGGCCTCGGGCCGCTGGAGCCCTTCCTGAGGGATTCATCCATCTCCGACATTCTGGTCAACCGCAAGGACCAGGCTTATATCGAGAAAGGCGGGGTCCTGGAGAAGGTCAACCTGCGTTTCCGGGACGACCAGCACCTGCTTCAGATCATCGACCGGATTGTCGGCCAGGTGGGGCGGCGGGTGGACGAGGCCTCGCCAATGGTCGATGCCCGGCTTCCCGATGGATCACGGGTGAACGCGATCATTCCGCCCCTGGCGCTGGACGGTCCCGCGCTCTCCATCCGCCGGTTCGGCACGGCTCCGGTAACCGCTCATAAGATGCTGGAACTGAAGACGCTCACGCCGGAGATGCTGGACGTTCTCAGCGCCGCGGTGAGGGCCAGGATCAGCATCATGATATCGGGAGGGACGGGGGCGGGCAAGACGACTTTCCTGAACATGCTCTCCAGTTTCATCCCCGCTTCGGAGAGGCTGATCACGATCGAAGACGCGGCGGAGCTTCAATTGCAGCAGGAGAACGTAGTGCGGCTGGAGACCCGCCCGCCCAATGTCGAGGGGAAAGGGGCCATCTATCAGCGGCAACTTCTGATCAACAGCCTGCGCATGAGGCCGGACCGGATCATCATCGGAGAGGTCCGCGGCGATGAGGCCTTCGATATGTTGCAGGCGATGAATACGGGTCATGAAGGCTCGATGACCACGATTCACGCCAACAGTTGCCGCGATGCTCTGGCGCGTCTGGAGTCGATGGTATCCATGGCGGGCTTCAACATCCCCGAGCGCGCCATACGCCAGCAGATCGCGTCGGCGATCGGGCTGGTGGTGCAAATCGCCCGGTTGAGCGATGGTTCCCGGCGCGTCGTCAGCATCTCGGAAATCACGGGCCTTGATGAAGAAGTGATCTGCATGCAGGAGGTCTTCACGTTCGTCCGGAAGGGTGTCGGCGTCAACGGCCGGATTGTGGGCGCGTTTCAGCCTCAAGGCATCCAGCCCCGATTTTTGGAGCGGCTGCGGGTATGCGGGATCGTGTTGCCGCCGGGAACGTTCGAGCGGCGGATGGAGGTCTCCTGAGAGGGCCGCATGTGGATCCTAATTGTTTTGGTATTCATCTCCGTTTTCGCCGGCGCGACGCTGCTGCTGTGGCTTCTCCGGGGGAGCCGGGACCGGCAGGCCAAACAAGCTGTGACCCGTCTGGAGAGCCTCACGGCGGAGAAACCGGTGTCACGCCTGGAAGCCCGGCCGGTGATACGTCCCGAGGAGCCGTTCAGCTCCATCCCCTGGCTGGACCAGTGGCTGCGGCGGCTGGACGCGTTTGGGCGGTTGAGGCTGCTGATCCGGCAGGCGCAGCTCAGTTGGACGCCAGCCGGCCTATTGGCGCGGTGCGCCGGGTGCTGGCTTCTGGTGTCCGCTGTGCTCTGGCTGCGCACGTCTGCGGTTGCACCATCCCTGCTGTTTGGCTCCGCCGGGGTGATCCTCCCTTGGGTTTACGTCTTCCACAAGCGGGCGCGGCACTTTGCCGCCTTCGAACAGATGTTGCCGGAAGCCCTGGACCTGATTGTGGCCGCCCTGCGGGCCGGCCATGGCATCACGGCCGCCATTGGGGCGGTAGGCAAGGAGATGGCGGACCCGGTAGGCCGGGAGTTCCGGCAATGTTTTGAGGAACAGAATTTTGGTTTGGATCTGAGGGTATCTTTGGAGAATCTGGCATCCCGCGTTCCCACGCAAGATGTGCGGATGATCGTCACGGCCTTTCTGGTCCAGAGAGAGAGCGGGGGCAATCTGGCCGAGGTGCTGGACCGGGCCGCGGCCATCGTGCGGGAACGATTCCGGCTCAAGCGCCAGGTGCAGGTCAACACCGCGCAAGGGCGCCTGACGGGCTGGATTCTGGGCATGCTTCCTCCGGTGCTCGGGGTGCTGCTGTATCTGGCGAATCCCGGCAACATCAGCCTGCTGTGGACGCATCCGACAGGTTTGAAGATGCTCTATACCGCGTCGGTGCTGATGGTGATCGGGATACTGATCATCCGCAAGATCGTAAAGGTGCGCTTGTGAGGTGGCGGTGACGATCACACTGCTGACATTTGCCGCTGTATTTCTGGCTGCGACCGGTCTTGGCCTCCTGCTCCACCGGCGGCCGGAGGCCGGCCGCCTGAGCGAGGTAATCGCTTCGTCCCCTGGGTCGTTGCCGCAGCGCCGGAATGCCCGTCAACGAGCCGCGAGGGCAGTCGCCGCCTGGGTGGCCCGTTTGGAAGGGGTGCTGCCGAGGAGTCATGAAGAAGTCTCCGTAGTCCGGAAACGGCTGATCCGCGCGGGCTACCGGCGGGACTCGGCCGTGCAGATCTTCTACGGCCTGAAGGTGGTGACGCCGGCCGCTTTAGCGATCCTGGCGACCGTCACGGGCGCGTACCACTATGGTCCGTTTTTCGTATACGGAATTGCGCTGGGACTGGGCTTTCTGGTCCCGGACTTCGTCTTGGGGAACCGAATCCGGAACCGCCAGCTTCAAATTGAGGCGGGTTTACCGGATGCACTCGACCTGATGGTAATCTGCATTGAAGCCGGGCTGGGGCTGGATCAGGCCATTCACCGCGTGGCGCAGGAACTGCGCTACAGCCGTCCGGCTATGGCGGACGAGCTGGCCGTAGTCACCCGGGAGCAATGGGCCGGCAAGCCGCGGACTGAAACCTGGAAGGACCTGGCCGAGCGAACCGACGTAGAGGCGGTGCGCGCCGTGGTGGCCACTCTGGTCCAGGCCGATCAGTTCGGGACCAGCGTGGCCAAAGCATTGCGGGTCCATGCGGAGACGATCCGCATGCGGCGCCGGCTTCAGATCGAAGAGGCGGCGGCCAAGACCACGGTGAAGCTGGTGTTCCCCCTGGTGTTCTTCGTGTTTCCGAGTCTTTTCGTGGTGGCCTTGGGACCTTCGGTCATCCGGATTCTGGAGGACTTTGACCGGTACCTTTCAGGCTAAATTCAGAGAGAGTGGAGGAACAGATTCATGGACAACGTCACACTGATTCGCATCATTGCAGGAGTCCTGTTTGTAATTGTTCTGTATGTTCTGATTCAGCGCCGGCGCAAGCGGGTAAAGTAGCCGAACCCGGGGTCGCGGGCGGCTGGGAAAGGGGCAGGAGTGCAGGGGAGCACGGACAAGCCGGCCAGGGTTCCAGAGGCGGAGGCGGGGGGGTACATGTGTGTCTTCAACCTGACCCGGCAGTCTTTCCTGAGCCTGGGGGTCGGCGTTTTGCCTGCCCGTTTCGGCCGCCTTGGCAGGTTGATCGGGAGCCGCCGCCGGAACTGGCACGAAGGTTTGTGGCTTGTGCCATGCCACATGATTCACACCGTCGGCCGGCTGCATCCAGTGGACGTGGTGTACCTGGATGAGCAACTCCGTGTTCTCCATGTCATCGAAAGGCTGGTTCCCTACCGGCTGGCGCCCCTGCGGCGGCGGACTCACAGCGTGCTGGAGCTGCCGGAAAGGACAGTGTACTGGTCGGGCACACGGGCGGGAGATCAGCTTATGATCTGCCCGCCCTCCGGCCTGGCGGAGCAATGGGCCCGGATGGACGGGGAAAGAGTGGCGGGATGAAGCCGGTTGACCAAGGGACCGCAGCCACGCCCGGGGGAGGAAACCGGCGAAGGATCCTGGGCGGAGGAGGGCTTTTTGCGTTTGTCTTTGGACGAAAACGCAGCCAAGGGCCGGCCCCCCGTTTCACTGTCCCAGGGCTGGCTGCTTACTACTGGGACGGGAGCGCCCCAAAACCGCACAGGGTTCTCAATATCAGCGAGAGCGGGGCGCTTCTGGCCGCGCCGGCCAGTTGGCCGGCCGGCACAGTCATTGAACTCACGCTGCAACTTGGTCCTGGAGGCGGCTTTGGCTCCAACCCGCCGGTGGCAGTGGCGCTGGCGGCGCAGATCGTGCGGAGCACGCCGTCCGAGTGCGCGATCCGATTCCTCCACGGGGATTACGAACGACTCCAGCGGTTCCGGGAGTTTCTCGAGAACCTGCCGGAAAAAGAGTTGGTGCGATGAAGATCCGCGGCCGCGACGGCAAGGGCCAAGCGCTTTTGGAGTTTGCGCTGCTGTTGCCTCTGCTGTTTCTGCTCATCGCCAATCTGGTCAACTTTGGAGCGTTTCTTTACGGATGGATCGCCGTCGCCAACGCCTCCCGGGCCGGCGCGCAGTACATGGTTCTGGCCGGCGCCAGCGTGGGAGCGCCGGTGCCGCCGGATGTAAGCCAGATCGCCTCACTGATCACCCAGGACGTATCCTCGTTGCCGCGACGGGACACACTGGAGGTCAAGGTCTGCACGAATTTCGCGGCGGAAGATGAAGACTCACCCATCGTTTGCTATGGTTCGGGAGGGCCGGCCGCGGTTCCGGCCGATCCCGAGCCGGACTATTACGTGCTGGCTACGGTCGACGTGGTCTACAACTATCAACCGTTGATTCCGCTGTGGGAGTTTCCCGGCCTGGGAATCCACCTGACCCTGCCGCCTGCCTCGATCCACCGGCGGACGGTGATGAGGATGCTGCAATGAGCAGACACCGCGGGAAGGCGGTCCGGACCCGGCGAAGGGGGGGCGGCCTGGTTGAGTTCGCCATCGTCATCTTCTTATGCGTGATTCTTCTGCTCTCCTTTGTTGAATTCGGACGCTTGATCTTGATTTACAATACGGTGGCCAATTCCGCGCGGGAGGGGGTCCGCTACGCGTCCGTTAACGGAACTGCCGGGGGCGGCCGGGCAGGCCGCACGGTAGAGGAAGTTTCCGATGAAGTGAGGAAGTTCGCGAGGGCTGGACCCCTGGACGAGACGCGGCTGAATATTTCCGTTGCCTACCCGGACGGCTCCAACGCCGTCGGGATGCGCGTGGACGTCACTGTGGAGTATCCGTACGATCCGCTGGTCGGGCTCTTCCCGTTGCAGGTCAATCTTGCCAGCACTTCACGCGGCGTCATAACGTTTTGAACCGGTTCCGTGAGAAAAGGAGAGTGTTTGAATGCAGTCTCCGGGAGGCGGACATGAAGGCGAGGAGAAGCGAATCGGGACAGGTCGTGATACTGGTGCTGATCGGGCTCAGTCTGTTTCTGATCGCTGCGATCGGCCTGGCGATTGACGGCAGCCACCTGTACGCTCAGAGGCGAATGGCCCAGGCGGCCGCCGATGCAGCGGCTCAGGCGACGATGATGAGCATCTTCAACGACACAAACAACTCGGAGGACGCCGGGGACGCCGCGTTTGACACCACGCCGTTCGCGTGCGGGTCTCCCGATCCGCGCACACCCTGTGTCTACGCCGCCGCCAACGGATTTGGCAGCACGGCGGGCGACTCCGTTTCGGTGAGTTTTCCGTCGGAAGTTGCGGACGTTCCGCCGCCGCCCGAGGGCGTCTTGACCGACGACGTGCGATTCGTAACGGTTGAAGTGAGCCGCCCCGTGCCTACGACTTTGATGAGGTTGCTGGGGCCGGAGACAACCGTCGTCCGAGCGAGGGCCACGGCGGCGATTCTGTACCTTCGTCAGGCGCCGCCGGTCATGGTGTTGCATCCGGCGCCGAAGGGCAAGGGGCTCAGCGTGAAGGACAAGAGCATCCTGGCAGTGTATGGAGGCCCGCAAAGAAGCATACATGTGAACTTCAGCGATAAGGCGAGGAAGAACGAGGCGTTCGAGTGCGGCAAGAACGGAACCGTGGACCTTTCCAATGCGGGCCCAAGTGGCACGGGCGGCGACATCTCCATCACCATGGGACCGGGCAAGAAATCGCAAGAAGGTTGTGTCTCGCTCGGGAGCACAGGCCACTACATCCGGCCGGCATCCCTCATGGAGGACCCGCTTTCCAACATTCCAGATCCACCCGAGCCGCCAGCGGCGCCGGTTCCCCAACCGCTCCCCAATGGCCAGAACGGCTGTCCTGCCTCTCCCCCAAAGCCTTGCAAGCTGTATAGCCCGGGGACCTATACGAAAGGCCTTCTCATTAAAGAGGAGACCGCCGTATTCAAGCCGGGGCTCTATTACCTGGCGAACCGGGAAGGGGACGAAAAGAGCCGGGGGTTTGAAGTTCAGAAGCAAGCCACGCTGCTCAATGCGGTCGGTTTTCCAAACAGCGCCGACACCGGCGACGGCGTGCTGATTTACAACAACGGTGAGTACGATTTTCGGTTTTCGGAGGACTGCTCGGTCAACCTGCGGGGTTCTTCCCTGAATTCGACCTACAAGGGCATCCTGTTCTTTCAGGACAGGACGACCATGAAGGAGATGGAGCACAGGATCGAGACCAGCGGCAGCGTCGACATTGAGGGCGCGATCTACATGAACAATTCGCTCTTCACGAAGGAGAAGAAGAAGAAAGGCGGCAAGAAAGCTTCCGAACCGAAGGGCACACAGACGCTTAAGCTGAAGGGCGGCAAGACAGGGATGACGCTGCGCGGGGGGGTAGTCGTGGGATCGTTGAAGGTTGAGGGCGGCGCTACGATACGAGTCTATCCGCCCGATGCGCTGTATCTGGTACGGCAGGTCGCGCTGGTGAGATAGCGGCGGGATTTCAGGGAACGGATCAGGGTTCGGGCCGGGGGATGATCAACAGGATCTCGACGCTGACCGGCTGCCCGCCGCGGGATGCGGGCCGGAATTCCCAAAGATTGAGCGAGCGGGTCAACAAATCCCGGTCCTGGTCCGAAATGGCGCCGGGGAATGTCAAGGGACCGAACTTGCCCGTTTCCAGGATGGCGCCGTGAACGAAGAGCCGGTCCTCAGCTCCGAAGGCCAGTTCGGGGCGCAGCATAAGGAATGGATAGGGCGCCTCGATCTTGCCGGCGGCGGCCGCGGGTGGGGATTGAGGGCAGAACAGAAGCGTCCAATCCGGCCGGACCCCGATGCGCAGATACACGGTGTAGACCATCTTGCAGCGCACCATCCCCGCGGTTTCCGGGAACGACTCCTCGGGGGAGGATCCCAGCACCAGGAACGAGTAGCGTCCATCTTTGGGGCGCGTGATCCGGACGGCCGGCAGGGGCTTCTCCGGAGGCAACGCGCCGGGCAAGTAGAGGGGATTGGCCGGACCGTCGCCGTGCCCATTCGGGCCACCAGCCTTGACACCGGTCCCTTCCCCCGCGCCAGGCTTCGGGGGCGCCCCCGCGGCGCCGCCCGCGGCGCCCATCCCCCCACTCTCTTCGGGAGCGCGGGGTGCAGCCGGGTCGCCTGGCAGATCTAACGGAGGACGCCCGATGACGGGCGGCACGGTCACCAAAGTACCAGCGGGCGCAATCGCGGGCCCGGCGGCAATCAACGCGACAGGGTCGCCTTCGCCGGATTCCGCTCTGCCGCCCGCACGAGGCTCGGCGGACCTCCCGGGCGGTTGAAAGATGCGCACCGGAGAGGTTGAGGACGGCGGGCGGGGCAGAGCCACCGGTTGAGAGGCGGGAATACCGGTATGGCTTAGGTCCGCCAAGCGGGGTTCCTGATTCGGCAGGCTTGGACTCGGCGGAGCATCCAGCACTGCCTCCTGCACCCGCGGGGACTTCGGCGCGGGCAGAACCAATGCCTTCGGACTTGGCTTTTCCGGTGGAGTCCAAGCGGCGATGGGCGGCAACGGCTGCAATTCGCGGGCCTCAAGCGTTGAGCGGGGCTGGATGATGACCGATTTGATATTGGGCGGCGCGGGAAGTTCGGGAAGCTGTACGCGGGGACTGATCCGGAGGGCGCCGGGCCGGGGGGCGGCGGGCATGCCAGAAGCGCCGCGCTGGGCGGAACCGCCATCGCGGGCCGCCGGAGGAGGCGATTCGGGACGATAATACAGCACCCTGGAAGGCCGGAGATTGAGCATCCCCGCCAACTGTAACTGTTTCGGCGCGAGGCTTTCCTCCAACCGTCCCGCGTAATTGACGAGGGCAGGCAAGGCGGCGACGGCCATGGCGTGGAGCGCCAGTGAGAGCAGCAGCCAGGGATAGGAGCGGTGGGGCGGCAACAGAACTGCGGTGAAATCCGGAGCGCAGGGTTCACGAGCCGCCTGGGTTTCTTGAAACCTCACCTTAGGGATTCGATGGCAAGTTGAACGCCAATCTTCGGAAGCAGGGCTTAGGCTGCATGGTGTGTACGGCGAGGATCAACGGCGCAGAACCGATGTAAACGCCGGTAGACATTCAAGTTGGGCCAGACGGCGGCCATTGCCGGAATGGCCCCATCTGAGGCGGCGGAGGCCCGCGAACCCGTGAGTGGCGTCCAACTTGCGGAGGAGATGGAGGCGGGATCCGCCCGCGGGCGGAAAGCTCAGCCCGCAGCGGGGGCGGAGAGGAGGCATGATGAACAAGCTGGTGATGACGATCCTGGGCGTCGCCTTTGTGCTTGCAAGCCTGGCGAGTTGGGCCGTTTACCGGGCGGTCCGCTCTGGCGGGACGGGCGCCAGCAGTGGCGGCAAGGCGGTGATTGTGGCCACGCGCGCATTGGAAGCGGGTACGGTCATCAAGGAAGGCGATGTGAGGGCCGGCCAGTGGCCGGGCAATTTGCCGAAGGGAGCCATCACCAAGCGTGAAGACGCCATCGGCCGCGGGGTTGTGACGACCATTTTGGAAGGCGAGCCGGTGGTGGAATTGCGGCTGGCGCGGCCGGGAGCGGGGGGCGGCCTGGCGGCGCTGATCCCGAGTGGCAAGCGCGCTTGCGCGGTAAGGGTGAATGAAGTTGTCGGGCTTGCCGGGTTCGTCGTGCCCGGCTTAAGGGTGGATGTCGTGATGACCGGCACTCCTCCGAACGTCCCTGCGTCGGAAGGTCCGGTCTCCAAGACGATCCTTCAGAATGTTGAAGTCCTGTCGTCTGGGCAAAACATTCAAAAGGACGCGGAGGGCCGCCCGGCGCAGACGCAGGTCGTCAACCTGCTGGTCACGCCGGAGGAGGCGGAGATTCTAAGCCTGGCCAGCAACGAGACCAAAATCCAGCTTGTCCTGCGGAACCAGACCGACACCGAGCATACGGAGACGGCGGGCAGTTCCCTGGGCCGGTTGTTTGAAGGCGCCAAGCCCGCTCCCCTGGCGATTCCAATTGTGGAGAGACCCAAGCCCTCCGTCCGGACGGTGCCGGCAACCCCGCCGCCTCCGGCGCAGGCGGTTGTGCCCCCCTTGCCGCCAACCCAATACGTCATCGAGGTCATCAACGGGCCACGAAGAGACGAAGCAAAGTTTCAAAAGCCGGAGGGCGTCAGACAGTGACATTCGCATACCGTTCCATCTCACTTGTGGTGTTCTGCATGGCTTTGCTTGCCGCTTTCGGAGGGGGGACTCTGCGCGGGCAAGGCGCCGCCGAGGAGTCCGTCAGTGAACTCTTTGTGGCGGCCGGCAAGTCGGTCATCGTCTCCAGCGAACCGGTCATCGAGCGGGTGGCGACCGGCTTCGGCGACGTCGCCGAAGCCACAGCCGTCAGTCCCCACGAAGTTCTGGTCAGCGGCAAGGCCGTAGGAGCGACCAGCCTGATCGTGTGGCAAGAGGGCGGGGGAAAACTGTTCTTCAACGTAACGGTACGCCCGAACACGGCAGTGACCAGCATTAAGCTTGAAGGGCTGAGGCGTGAGTTGCGGCAGGAACTGCCCGGCCAGAATATCAGCGTTACCTATGAAAACGAAACCGTCTTTCTGCGCGGCACGGTGAAAGACCTGACCAGCGCCGAACGGGCCGTCGCGGTCGCCAGCACAGTGGGAAAGACCGTGAACCTGCTTTATGTTGAAACGCCCGAGACGGAGAGCCAGATCCTTCTTAAGGTGAGATTCGCGAACGTTGACCGCGCCGTGACGAGTGACCTCGGCCTGAACCTGATCAGCACGGGCGCGGCCAACACGGTCGGATCGGTGAGCACGCAGCAGTTTTCGGCGCCGAGAGTGAATCCGCAGCCGGACGGGACGAACGAGATTGCGCTGACGGACGCGCTCAACATTTTCCTGCTGCGGCCCGATTTGAACTTGGGCGCCACCATCCGGGCGTTGCAACGCAAGGCGCTGCTGGAGATACTCGCCGAACCGAATGTGCTGGCGATCAACGGCAAGCAAGCCAGCTTCCTGGCGGGAGGCGAATACCCGTTTCCGATTCTGCAAGGCGGAGGGGCGGGGCTCGGGACGGTGACCATCCAGTTCCGCGAATTCGGGGTTCGGATCAACTTTCTGCCGCTGATCACTCCCCGGGGCACGATCCGGCTTGAAGTGTCGCCCGAGGTCAGCGCCCTTGATTTCGCCAATGGCCTGGTGTTTCAGGGCTTCAACATTCCGGCGCTCACCGTGCGGCGCGTGCATACCGAGATTGAATTGTCGGACGGTCAAAGTTTCGCCATTGGGGGATTGCTGGACCGGCGTCTGACGGAAACCATCAGCAAGATCCCGCTGCTGGGAGACGTCCCGCTGCTCGGCAAACTGTTTCAGTCCCGCGCTCTGAACCGGCAAAACTCCGAACTGCTCGTCATCGTCACTCCAGAACTGGTGCGGCCAGTTCCAGCCGGGCAACCGCTGCCCGAAATCGAGTTTCCCAAGGCCCCGGGAACCGCGGGGCAGGAACCCCCGAGAACACCGCCTGTTTCCGCTACGGGAGACGCCGCCACGGCGCCGCCCAAAACCGCGATCCCTGTGGAGCAACTCTTGCAGAGCATACGTGAGCAGGAGTCGACGACGCTGCGCGGCGCCGAGGGGACTCGGGGACTTTCAGACTCGAGCTGGCGGCCTCAGACGCAGCTCCCGAGGCTTGCGCCGGCGGCGGCGATGGAAGGGAGCCCGGCCAGGCAGCCTTGAGTTGCGGGAGTTCGGTGTAACATCAAACCGACTTTGGTAACCCAATTTGGCCTGGAACTGCGGGCCTATAGACCCGCAGTGTCACAGTACGGTACCCCAGGTATGCGGCACGGCCCCGGAAGACGGCCAAAGGACACGTCTGTAAACTTCCGGTCATCCTTCAGCCTTTAAAATCAGCAACATAAACCAGGCCTGCGCCGCCCGCAGAAGCAGGGCGAAAACTGAAGATATTCCCCCAAGCTGTGCCTGAGTATCTCGATCCGCCACTTGGCGTGTAGCAGGCCCTAGCCAGTACCATTACTTCTCGGATAGAAATTGCTTCAGAAAGCTTGACAGCCTAACCTAATAACCTTAGAATTACGCTATGCCAGGGACGGGTGGCGCCGGGCCCATGAGCACGCAACAGAAGAAGGGGCATCTTAATTCGCTATGATTCGCGTGCTGTGCTATTCCGAAGACAGAGAGAGGCTGCCATGGCTGGGGCTGGCTTTGGGGCCGGAGTATGAGGTGGTGGTGGAATCCGGCAAAGCGAAGGCGGCCGATCTGGCTGTGCGGGGCGAGTTTGATGTCCTGCTGATCGACTTCGATTCGAACTACGGTTCTGTGGAGGACGGGCTGGAGGTATTCACGGCGCTCCAGAACTCCGCTGTCCCGGTGGTGGTCATGACCGATGACGGCCGGCGCACGGATACGCTGGATCTGATCCGGCGGGGCGCCTACGACTACTTCCGCAAACCGCCATCATTGACGGAGCTACGGGTCGTCCTGGGGAGGGCGTACGAACGGACGGCCTTGAGACGGGAGCTGGAGAAGACCCGGCGGACGCTGGAGGAGGTCTCCACGTGCGACGGATTGATCGGCACGAGTCCGCCTGCCCGGGCCGTTTACAGCCTGATCCGTCGCGTCGCAGGCTTGAACGCGCCCGTGCTGATCCGTGGCGAAAGCGGCACCGGCAAGGAGCTGGTGGCGCGCGCCATCCACGGCCTCAGCGCCAGAGCGGAGGCGCCGTTCGTCGCGGTGCCGTGCGGGGCGATTCCCGAGTCCCTCATGGAAGCCGAGCTGTTCGGGCACGAGAAAGGCTCGTTCACGGGTGCGGCGAACGCACGGACGGGTTACTTGGAGCAGGCCGGTGAGGGGACGCTGCTGTTGGATGAGATCGGCGAGTTGAGCCTGCACACGCAAGTGAAACTTCTGCGGGTGCTGCAACAACGCGAGTTTTGCCGGCTGGGCAGTTGCAGACTGATTCCCCTGCGCGCGCGGGTTCTGGCGGCGACGCACCGGCCGTTGGAGAGGATGGTCGAGGAAGGCGCCTTCCGGATGGACCTGCTCTTCCGGTTGAATGTAATGACGATCGACGTGCCGCCGTTAAGAGAACGCCTGGAAGACCTGCCCGAGCTGGCGCGTCATTTCCTGGAACAGTCAGGGAAGGTGTTCCAGAAGGCGGTGCGGGAGATTGCCCCGGACGCCATGGAGCTGCTGATGTCCTACTCCTGGCCGGGAAATATCCGGGAGCTGGAGAACGTGATCCAAGCCGCTCTCATCCTTACGGACGGCGACTGCATCGGGCCTGGGGACCTGCCGCGCAATTTGCAGCAGGTCAGGTCCGGCGTCGCGCCGGCCGGTTCCGAAGCGGTCTCCTTTGAGGAACTGCTTCGCGAATACAAAGCGGAACTGGTGCAGCGCGCACTCGCCAAATTCAAGGGCAACAAGACCCTTGCGGCGCGGAGTTTGCGCATCTCCCGGGCCTATCTTCACCGCCTCATCCGTCCGCAGCGAAGGTGCGGCACGGCAGCGTAGTTCGGGACGCGTCCTCTCGGAGTTTGACCGGTCGGGAAGGCGCTCAATACCCTTTTCGCTTGTCCACAACGTAGATCAGAGGTTCGCCGTTGACAAAGCGGGTAATGTTCTCCTTCATGACTTCGATCTGGCGTGTCAGTTCGTGCTGGCTCTGGGTGGCGATGTGCGGAGTGATGATGACGTTCTCGAACTTCCATAGAGGATGCCCCTTGGGGAGAGGCTCCGGATTCGCGACGTCCAGTCCGGCGCCCGCCAGATGGCCGCTTCGCAGAGCTTCGACCAGGGCATCGAGGCTGTAGAGCCGGCCGCGGGAGAGGGCGATAAAGTAACTGCCTTTCTTCATCCGCGCGAACTGCGGCGGGCCGAGCATGTTCTCGGTGTCCGGCGTAAGGGGGGCGCAGAGAAAGACGACGTCCGCTTCGCCGAGCACCGTGTTCAGACGATCCGGGTAGACGACCTTTTGGAGATAGGGGGAGGGATTGATGTCCCGCGGATCGACCCCGATCACCTTCATGCCCGACGCCCAGGCGCGAACCGCGACGTGTGAACCGATGCCGCCGACGCCAATGACGACGGCGGTCATGCCCTGCAATTCGATCAGGTTGTAGGGCTGGCGCACCCAGCGTTCTTCCGTACGGGCGGCGATGAAATAGTTGAGGCGGCGGGTGAGAGCCAGAAGCATGCCCATGCCGTGGTCCGCGATAGCGGGGCTGGCGACTTTCTGGAAATTCGTCACTACGATGGAGCTTTCCAGCAGCTCGGGATACCGGTAATTCTCGACCCCCGCGCTGGGAATCTGGACCCACTTCAGTTGCCTGGCGGCCTGAATGACCTCGCGGGTGGGCGCGCCGATGAAGCCGTCCGCATCCGCGACCTGGCGCAACAGTTCCTGCCGCTCCTCCGGCGTGCGCGGCGAAGCTGGGGAGACGGCGGTGACTCCGGGCGATTTCAGGGGCAACACGGAGACGATTTCGGCCCCCGAAGTCACGCCGCGAAGCTGGCGGACGATCTCCTCGGGGAATCCGACGACGACAATCTTCTTCTTTGGCTGAGCGGCAGTCACCGCGAGCGCCATTGAAAGGAAAAAAATCAGTTTCTTCATGGGATCACCTCCTGGCTCACCGCACCACCCCGGGGGCCTGTTCTCTCAATCCCGCGCTCCAGCCGGGATACCATTTGAAGACGTTTCCAGTCAGGCTGCCAATGTAGATTTCCCCCTTGCGACCGAGGGCAAGCCAGTGGCCGGGGCTTTCCATGGATCCCAGAATCTTGCCGGTGGCAATGTCGACGCGCATGATGCGCCCCGCCAGAGTATCGTAGGCGATGTTCTCCTCCTTGTTCCTGTGGGTGACAATCCAAAGCTCATCGTTGGAGTTGATGTCGAGGCCCTGGGTGGCGCCGAGGTGGGTCCACTGCCGCAGGAACCCGCCCTGGGAGTCGAAGATCTGGATGCGGTTGTTCTCGCGGTCGCTGACGTAGAGACGGCCCTGGCTGTCTCTGACGACGGCGTGAGGCAGATCGAACTCGCCCGGCGCCGTGCCTCGCTTGCCCCATTCCCGGACGTACTCGCCGGCAGCCGAAAACTGAACGACACGCGAGTTTCCGTAGCCGTCGGTCACGTAGAAGCCGCCGTCGGGCCGGAACGCGACGTCGGTGGGGCGGTTGAAGGTGGCCTGCGTCGCGCCCGGCTTCCCCCTGGCGCCCCAGGAGCGCAGGAGTCGGCCATCACTGGTGAACTCCATGACCTGGTGCAGATTGGTGTCGGTGACCCAGACGTGGTCCCTGCTGTCAATGCGGATGCCGTGGGGACTGCCGAACTGGCCCTTGCCCCAGGAGCGCAGGTACTTGCCGGAGGAATCGAAGACGACGATCGGATCGGCCTTGGGGCCGCGGTGGAATACGTAGACGTTGCCGGAGGAATCGACGGCAACGGCGGATACGCGCCCAAACTTCCAACCGTCCGGCATGGTATCGGGCTCTTCGCCGAAACGGATCTGGACGCGGAATTTGAGGAGTCCGCCTTCGTGGGGAAACCAGCCGTCTTGGGCCAGCGAAGCAACAGCGCAGCAGATCAGGACCGGCAAGCACGCTTTGAGCATGAACGCACCTCCAGCCGGGAGCACCGGCGCCCGGCCATCGATACATCATGTCAGAAAGCAGCGAGCCACGCAGGGAGCGGACCGCGCGGACCACACACCCCATGCCCTGCCCTCCAATCTGTGGGTCAACGATCAAATCGACGACCCGCAGGCGCCGTGGAGTCAAGGTGGGAAGCCCTGCGAGTGTGTTGAAACGCGCCGGCCCGCGCCAGTCTGAAAGCCGGATCACTGACCTGCGAAACGGCGCCGCGACGCTCACAACCGCTTTTCAACAACCCAGGAATCGCGTATCCAGCGGCCGCGGCGGGTGAGAGCGAGGGGTACTGAAACGTGCCTGACTCTCAGTACAGCTTGAGGCGGCGAGTCGAGACAGATCCGGCAGATTTCGGTTTCCGCGAGGGTGCAATCCGCATATAATGGCATCTGAGCAATTCAGACATGTTTGCCCCAATTGCCTGCCTCATCGGCCGGCGCCGCAGCCAGGGGGGTCTCTTCCGCGCATTCCTTCCGCCTGTCTTTCCCCGGTGCTTCCGGTATTCATCAGCAGCAGCCTGGAGGAGGCCTGGCCTGCAATGCAACCAGATTTATAGGAATCGTCCCGCCGGCGCGAAGTTCAGCACCGGGCGGAGGAAAGGAGTCACATGCAAACCGGCATTGCTGTTCTTTTGATCGTCATCCTGACACCCGTCCTGAGTTTTGGACAACTTTACAAGATCGAAGCGTACGCGGGCGGTGGCCTTCCGGACGGCATCCCGGCTACCGCCACTGGCATCGGACTGGTATCGGCCGTGGCGGTCGGCGCCCTGGGTGATGTGTACTTCACGCTCGATGACTTCCACGTGGTGATGCGTCTCGACAGCAGCGGCGTGCTCACTCGCGTGGCGGGGACCGGCACGGCAGGCTTCAGCGGAGACAACGGTCCAGCAACCAGCGCGCAGTTGTTTTCTCCCAGAGGACTGGCTATCAACTCTGCCGGAGAGATCTACATCGCGGATTACTATAATCACCGGATTCGGAAGGTAGCTGGGGGCTTGATCACCACCGTTGCTGGGAATGGCACGCAAGGAGGGGCGGGAGATGGGGGCACAGCCACCAGCGCGCAGTTGAGCTGGCCGGAACACATCGCCGTGGACAGCGGGGGGAACCTGTATATCAGCCAATCCACGGGGAACCGTGTGCGGAAGGTTTCTGGTGGCGTGATCACGAATTTCGCGGGAACAGGCGAAGACAATTACACGGGAGACAACGGGCCGGCGACCAGCGCCACCATGTCCGGGCCGGCCGGTCTGGCCGCGGACGTGGCCGGCAATCTGTTTGTAGCGGACACCAGAAACAACCGGATTCGCAAGATCTCGGGAGGCATCATCACAACGGTTGCGGGCAATGGAGGGACGGGGTACAGCGGGGACGGAGGCCCCGCCACGAGCGCGATGCTGTACCATCCCAGAAGTATCGCCATTGACTCCGCCGGGAATCTTTACATTTCGGACGAGTGGAATGCAAGAATCCGCAAAGTCTCGGGCGGGATCATTACCACGGTCGCCGGAAATGGCGCCGCCGGTTTCAGCGGCGATGGCGGTTCGGCGACCGCCGCACAGATGGATTCACCTCGAGGAATCGCACTCGACCATGCCGGCAATCTGTACATCGCGGACTACCCGAATTTCCGTATCCGCAAGGTCTCAGGCGGAACCATCAACACGGTGGCCGGAAACGGAGTCCCTTGTTACCGGGGAGACAACGGGCCAGCCACGAGCGCCCAAGTGTATTATCCAAGAGGAGTTGCCGTAGACTCAGCGGGCAATGTCCACATCGCCGATGAATACAACAGCCGCATACGGAAGATCTCAAACGGTGTGATTACCACTGTGGTTGGAACCGGGGTCGCGGGCTACGGCGGTGACAATGGGCCGGCGACCCAGGCTCAGTTGAATTTTCCGCATGATGTCGCTTTCGACTCCGCGGGAAACATGTACATTGCGGACAGCGAAAACTTCCGCATACGGAAGGTGGCGAATGGCACAATCACCACCATCGCGGGTACTGGGGCCGAAGGCTACACCGGGGACTATGGTCCCGCCACAAGCGCCGAGATCGGTTTCATTTATTCCATCACCTTGGATTCCGCGGGCAATCTGTATATGGCCGATTCGAACCGCCATCGTATCCGCAAGGTTTCGAACGGGACCATTACCACGGTAGCCGGAACGGGAGTTCGAGGCAGCACGGGGGACAACGGGCCGGCGACCAGCGCGCGTCTGAACGACCCGCGCGGCATCGCCGTCGATCCGGCCGGGGACTTGTATGTTGTGGATAGCGGCAATCACCGAATTCGCAAAGTGTCCGGCGGTACCATCACGGCCTTCGCCGGCACGGGGGTCCAGGGCTATGGCGGCGACCAGGGCCCCGCCGCGAGCAGTCAGTTGTCCTCGCCATATGGAGCCAACTTCGATTCCGCCGGGAACCTGTACGTGGCGGATCTGGGCAACCGCCGTGTTCGCAAGATCTCCGGCGGGGTCATCACTACCGTCGCGGGAAACGGAACACAGGGCTACAGCGGGGATGGCGGCTCCGCTGTCAATGCGCAAGTCGGGTGGCTTGCCGATGTCGCGCCGGCCGCAAGCGGGGAGATTTTCCTGTCGGATTATTTGAGCCACCGCGTCCGGGTTTTGAAACCGGCGGCCGTATCGTGCAATTACGCTATCAGCGCCGCAAACCTTGGGGTAGCCGCCGCGGGCGGTGACTTCTCGATTGCGATCCACACAGGAAGCGACTGTGCCTGGTCCATAACCGGCTTGCCGGCCTGGCTGACCGTTTCCGGAAACTCGCAAGGCGTCGGTCCCGCGGTTGTGAACCTGATCGCCGAAAACAACCCCGGCCAGCCCCGGGGGGCTCAGTTCAGCGCCGGCGGCATTTCAGTCCCGGTGCGCCAATTCGACGCGGCCGCATGCGCAGGGTCAGCCACCTGCCGGATGCTGGCCCTTCCACACCTTGCGTTCGGTTCCGAATGGACCACGACGATTACCGCCATTCATGCGGGAACGACGCCTGCCAACTACTCCATCCGTTTCTTGGGCGACGGCGGCGAGAGCAAAGGTTTGCCGTTCACGGGCGGCTTGGGAAGCCGCAGTTCGATCGAGGAAACCCTTCCGGCTCAGGGGCTGAAGCACTATGAGGCGGAGGACCCCGGCGCATCCGTACAGGCGGGCCGGGGGCTATTCACAGCGGAGAGCGCCACAACACTGCATGCCTCCTTCCGCCGGCGCACCCCGGCCAACATGTTCTACGAGGCCGCCGTGCCGGCTAGCCAAGGGTACTCGGCATTCATCGTCCCGTTCGACGCCACCACATTCACACCCACTTCCGCTCCAATGTTTCTCGGACTCGGGATTGCGAATCTGAACCCTGGCGAAACGGCTCAAGTGGCTTGCGTGGCCAGGGATCACGAAGGCACGCCGATTCCGGGCGGCGTCTTGCCCATCCCGCCTCTACCACCTCTGGGACACTACTCAGGATTCAATTACCCGGCACTCGCGGGATACCGGGGCACCCTGGAGTGCACGGCGAATACGCTTCTGTCAGCGATCGGACTTCGGTTCCTCGGCTACGAGGCCTTCTCCACACTCCCGGTGATCGTGGAGTAAGGGCGAACCTCGCACACGCAATGGAGCAGGGCGGCGCCGCGACGCCAGCGTGGAGGCGTCCCGCCGCCGCTCAGAGCCGGGTCCGCTTGGCAACGGCGGTTCTGGGGGCTGGGGGCGGGTTCATCTCCCCGCGCACGTTAAAACTCGGCGCGCCGCCGGTGACGGTGAAGTGTATCTCCTCGCCAACCAGCTTGCCTTTATACAAGACCTTGGCCACCCGGTCGTGACCGGTCCACACGTAAAACGAAATCGTATCGCCCTCCACCCTCCCCTCCCAGACCTGGGTATAGCTGGGGGATCCGGTGTAAGGAAGGGCGGATGCGGCAAGCTCCCCTGTGACTTCGCTGCCGACCTGATACAGAGTGAGGTACAGGGTCTGGGGGCGTCCGCCACCGGCCCTGGCGATCTCGACTTCCCACCGGCCGGACAAGTTGGCTGCCTGCGCCACGATGGCAGCCTGCGTCAAGACAAGAATCATTAGCAGTCGCTTCATGACAAGATCCTCCTAACGGACGGTGACGATCACCCTGGCGTATCTGGTGAGCGGGGGCCGGCCTGAATCTCTGACTTCCGCGATCAAGTGGATTGTGTCGCCCGGTTTGGCGTCTTTTGGAACCTGGAGATAAGCCACGGGCCGTTCGTTGTCCAGGATTCTTGTCTCCCCACGACAGGTTCCCGGTTCCCGGTAACACCACCAGGAGTAGCGCAGCACATCGCCGTCCGGATCGGAAGAGCCATCGACGCTGAGTTTTACAGAAGCACCCGGGGCGGCTGTGATATCCTTTGGGACCGCCAGGTTCACCACCGGGGGATGGTTCGCTTCGCGATAGGACTTGACGCACCAATCGGCGCGCGCCGCCCAGTCGTATTGAAACGCATCGGCCCACCGCCAGATTGGCTTGTGGATGCTGCCGTCGTCCTCGGCTTCCTTCCAGATGTTTGTGACGCCCGGTTTCTCCTGCACAAAGCGGCCGCCCCAGCCGCCGTAGCCGGGATGCTCCAGGCTGCGGAGGCCGACTTCGATCTGGTGCATGAAGGACGGCGAATCGCCTTCGGAACGAAAGGCGCCGTTCTCGGACTCGTAGGCTCCGGCGAGGGGGCCACGATCCGTGGTGATGTAGCCGGTAAGCCACGGCCGTTCGAAGAAGACCCGAAAAGGCGGCGGAATCAAAGTCCGCCATGAGTACGCCAGCACGTCGAATTGCCGGAAGCTCCCGAGCACCTGAAGCTTGGGCCAGTTCGGCTCGATGTACTTTCGCAGCGTCTCGTCCTGGTCCAGGATGACGTAGACGACCGCTTTTTGGTTCACTTTCTCGATCTGCGACGGGTGCTCCTTCTGGATCTTCGAGAGCGCCTTGGCGATGGTGTTCGTTCCGCCCCAGGCCTGGAGATAGACGGGGCCGGGCTGATCGTCCAGAAGAACCTGCACGATGCGATCCGCGCCAGGCGTGTCCATCTCCATCTCCCCCACGTTGGTGATGTTGCCGACGAAGACTTTGCGCCTAAGATCGTCCGGCGTCGGATAGCCCTCGGCATGCTTCCTCAAGTTGTCATAAACCCGCTGGTACATCTCTATCTGCCCGTGGATCCACTCCACGCCGGACCAGGTGTGGCCGAGCCAATGGAAGCGCGAGCTGCTGTAGACAATGCCGTCGATCTGGAATTCATTGGCGTACATGAGGAACCGGATCATCGAACAGCGGTCGTCGATCTCCCCATCGGTCGTGGCGATGACCCTCGGCCGGGGGTTCTGAGCTTTCTGCTGTGCGGCGGCCGGCGCAGCCAGGCCAGTGAGCATGACCAGCAGCACGGCGGCTGCAACGAGGGTATGGAGACCGCGACAACCTCCATTCCCGGCGCCAAGGTGCTGTTGCAGAGTTGCATTCCTTGCGTTCATTTCGATAGCTCCAAGAATCATCCGTTGTGAAAGTAGGTATCCCAGCCCAGGTAGTTTTCAAAGGCCTCGGCGAGCGATCCGGCGCAGTGGGAAGCGCTCATGGCGACGTGGTGCTCGAAGCCGTTCTTACAGACATGCCGCAGGAGCTTCTGGAGACCCGGAACCTCGACAACCGCGCGGCACCCGAAGGTGGCCAGCGGATCGTCGGTGAATCGGCCTTCGCCGGCGTAGGCGCGGATGCGCCCGGCGCGATCATCGGTGCTGATGCGGGCGAAGGTGACGGGCCCGGCGGGGGTGCGTCCGGCGAGAGCGCCGTAGGTGTTCTCTTCCCCGAGCGTTGTTCCCAAAATCGGCGCCGTGCCGATCTGAACGCCGGGGGTGTAGCTCTTGGCCCAATTGCCGCAATGGAACAGAACGCACTTGTCCGGATCCTTCCCGTAGTTGTTATTCCAATCCACCAGCGCGCTCGGTACGCCGGAGGCGAGCTGCAAGGCGAACATCGCCACCACCCCCGCCACGTCGACCTCGCAGGCGCTGGGCATGAGCTTTTCGCTCATCATGCTCATGATGGCGCAGCAATTGACGCCATAGTTCCGTTGCAGCGAACTCCAGCATTGGAGCGCCGTGGCCTGGATGTCATACTGCGCCATCCAGTCCGAGAGCACGATGGCCAGCTTCGCCATGCGGACCAGGGCGGGAGCGGGAACGGAGGAGGCCTCGGCGTAGGCACGAATCTCGTCCAGCTTTCCGAGCACCCGCGCGTCGCCGTCCGCGATCCGGTTCGCGTCGCCGAGGGCCTCCGAAAGGTCCATGGTGCTGACGCTGATGCCGGCGGCTTCCAGCAGCTTCTCGCTGTAGCGGGTTGTATTGAACGCGTTCGGACGGGCGCCCACGGCCCCGATGCGGGCCTTGCGCAAACCGCGCACTACCCGGCAAACGGCCAGAAACCCAGTCAGGTCCTGGCGGAACGTAGGGCTGAGAACTTCGTCCGTGTGCAGACTCGTGAGGCTATACGGGAACCCGTACTGACGGAGATTATTGCACACCGAGACTTTTCCGCAGAAGGCGTCGCGCCTCCGCTCGACATTGAGCTGGCTGAGGTTGTCCGGGTAAGCCTGCACCAGCACGGGCACGCTCAGGCCGGAGAGCTTCAGCGTGTCAGCCACCGCTTTCTCGTCGCCGAAGTTGGGGAGCGAGACGAGAACGCCATCCATGCGGCTGCGGTTCGCCTGGAACAGATCCGCGCAACGTTTGGCGTCGCCCCAGGTCTCCACCGAGCCGAGCTTGGTGTCATTCTCGCCGAGCAACACAGGCTCGATGTTCATTTCCTGAAACAGCGTCAGGATGTCATTCCGGGCCTCGGTAACGAGCCGGTCCGGAAAGAAATCGCGATTTCCAATGATGACCCCAAGAGTCATTCCCATGATGCTTCCTCCTTGAAATGTCCGAGCGCGCCTTTCTTGCTATGCCTTGCCCGCGCTCCGGTCAGAACCTCCGGCGCCTGGGGCGCGCCTTGCGGCCAGTCCCCCGGGCTTGTCTTCCAAGAGTCTCAATGCCATGGCGCGGTCGGTGATCAGCACATTGATCCACCTGCCGGCGAGCGCGCCGCGGATCGCGGCTGTCTTGCGCTTGCCGCCGGCCACGCCGATAATCCGCTTCACCTTGCGAATCTGGTCCAGTTCCATGCTGATGACCCGGTCGTTGAGCGGGGTGACCACCGGCTGGCCCTGCTGGTCGAAGAACCGCAAGCAGATGTCGCCCACTGCCCCCTTGCTGCCCAGGGCGCGGATTTCCTGGGAAGAAAAGACATTCCCGCTCGCGGCGAGCATCTTGGAGGGTTCCACGGCTCCGATGCCGACCAGCGCGACATTCACCGACTTGAACAACGCAATGGCCTTCTGCACGAACTGGTCTCTCATCAAGACCCGCCTTGCCTCCTCGGAGCCCACGACGCCCGGCGCGGGCAGCAGCGTCACTTCCGCCGAGATGAGGTCCGCGAAGCGGCGGGTGAGGTTGTTGGCGTGCATGGCCGCCCCAGGGTTGCCCACGCCGCCCAGAATCTGCACCACGCGGGCGCCGGTAAGCCGCTTGGAGGGCCGCATCGCGTCCACCATCGCGAGCAAGGCGGCGCTCCAGCAGGAGATGCCGATGACGTCTCCCGGCCTGAGCGTATTCTCCACTGTGAACGCGGCGGCGGCGCCGAGGTCCCGAACGATCATGTCCTCGTCTTCCACGGTGTCCACCACCACCGCGTCCTGCAATCCGTATGCTTCCTCGAGCGCCTCCTCCAACTCAGGATGAGTCCCGGACGGCGCATGAACAGTGATCCGTACGATCCCTTCGTTCTCCGCGCGTTGCAAGACGCGCGAGACGGTGGATTGGTGAATATTGAGCCGGCGCATGATCTCGGTCTGGGTGAGGCCCTGCTGGTGGTACATCCTCGCCACCTTGACCATCAAGCGCAATTCGTCGAGCCGAGCCATAGGATTCGGTTTTCGCGAGTTAAGCGCTATCTCCTATGCCGCGGAGGGAAGGACGCGGACGCGCCTTCTCCACGGCCTCCAGCCAGCCGGCGTACCGGCGATCGCGTTCCGATTCCGGCAGTTTTGGCTCGAAGCAATCCAGGGAACGGGGCAAAGAGTCCAGGTCCCCAAGCGATTTCCAATAGCCAGCCGCCAGACCCGCCAGCCAGGCCGCGCCGATCGCCGAAAGATCCGCGGAAAGGTTGCGCCTCACCGGCCGGCCCAGGATATCGGCCTGAAACTGCATGAGGCCGTCGTTCCGGCTGGCCCCGCCGTCGGCCAGCAATTCCGGGAGCGCCACTGGCGCGTCCGCCTGCATCGCGTCGAAGACATCCCGAACCTGATAAGCAATGGATTCCAGGGTGGCCCTGGCTACATGGGCGGCCGTACTGCCGCGGGTCAATCCCGTGATGATTCCTCGCGCCGCGGGGTCCCAGTACGGAGCGCCGAGCCCGGCGAAGGCGGGAACCAGATAGACGCCGTCCGTATCCGCAGCCTGGCCAGCAAGCTCGGCGGCTCCTTGCGATGGATCCGGCAGCCGCAAAAACTCACCCAGCCACTGGATGGCCCCGCCGGTCATGGTGATGTTGCCCTCCAGCGCGTAGCTGGCCGAGTCCCCGAGCCACCAGGCAACCGTCGTCGAAAGGCCTCTCCCCGAAGGGACCGGACCTTCGGTCAGAGTCATTAGGGAAGAGCCCGTGCCGTAGGTGGCTTTCACCGAGCCCGGCCGGAAAGCGGCGTGGCCGAACAGAGCGGCGTGGGAGTCTCCGATCAAGCTGCCCACCGGCACGCCGGAAGGCAGCCGCCCGCAATTCACTGTCTCTCCATACATACTGCTGGAGGGACGGATCGCCGGCAGCGCCTGCCTCGGGATGCCGAAGATGCCGAGCAGTTCCTCGTCCCACTGAAGACGGCGCAAATCGAGCAGCAGCGTCCGCGAGGCGTTTGTGGCATCGCAAGCGTGGACGGCGCCTCCGGTCAGGTTCCACAACACCCAGCTATCGATTGTGCCGGCGCAGAGCTCGCCGGACTCAGCTCGACTCTGGCCCTCCGGGATGTGATCCAGGAGCCAGCGAATCTTGCCCGCGGAAAAGAGGGGATCGGCCGCCAGGCCCGTGCGCTCTCTCAAACGGCGCTCCAGACCGCGGCGCTTCAGGTCCTCGCACAACGGCGCCGAGCGGCGGCATTGCCACACAACGCAGGGCCCGGCCGGCCGGCCAGTCCGGCGGTCCCAGACCACCGCGGACTCGCGCTGGTTGGCGACGCCCACGGCAGCCAGTTGCGGGTTCCCCGCTTGTGCGAGGCAATCGGAGGCCGCTTCCACCACACTGTTCCAAAGGTCGCTTGCGTCCTGTTCCACCCAGGCGGGTTCCGGAAAACGAATCGACAGCGGGCGCGAGGCGCGCGCCACGATCCCGCCACCCGCGTCCAGCAGGAGCGCCTTCGTATTGGTGGTTCCCTGGTCAATGGCGAGAACGAGCTTCTGCTTCATCGCACTCCCTTCCAGACAAGACCGACTGCGCCGCCTCGCAGATTCCCTGGGGCGTCAGCCGGAAATGCTCCAGCACCCAGGATGGCGCCCCGGTCGGGGCGAATACGCCGGGGATGCCCAGAATCCGCATCGGCACGGGCCGGTGTGTGACGACCAGTTCCGCCACAGCGCCCCCCAGCCCACCGTAGACGGAATGCTCTTCCACTGTGACGATGGCTCCGGTTCTCCCGGCTGCATCCAGAATTGCTTGCCGGTCCATGGGGCACAGAGTGGACAAGTTCAACACCCGGGCGGAGATCCCCTTGGCAGCCAGCAGACCGGCGGCCTCCAACGCCCGCGAAACCATGATCCCGTTGGCGATGAGCGTCACATCGGAACCCTCCCGCAGCGTGACCGCCCGTCCGGCGCGGAATGCGTAGCCCTCGGGATGAACCGGGGGCGTCGGCATGCGGCTGACACGGAGAAACACGGGACCGTCGATGTCGGCGGCGGCGCGCACCGCTTGCGCGGTTTCGGACGCGTCCGCCGGCACGATGACAGTCAGGTTCGGTATGACCCGAGTCCAGGCCAAGTCCTCAAGCGAGTGATGAGTCGCTCCCAGGGGACCGTATGCAAGGCCGCTGGACATGCCGCAAAGCTTCACGTTGGCGCGCCCGTAACCCAAATCGACCTTGACCTGCTCCAGCGATCGCCCCGTAAGAAAGCAACTGGCGCCGCAGACATAAGGGATCTTGCCGGCGTTGGCCAGCCCGGCGCTCACGCCGATCAGATTCTGCTCGGCGATTCCAACGTTGACGAAGCGGTCCGTGAATCGTTTCCGAAAGCCCGTGATATTGGAGGAGCCGATGGAGTCGTTGGTGACCGCCACCACGCGAGGGTTGGACAAGGCCAGTTGCTCCAGCGCCTCGGCAAACGGCCGGCGGCAGTCCGTGAGCTCCTTCATAAGGCCGCCTCCAGCTCACGCAAGGCGTCCGCCAACTGCTGATCGGAAGGCACTCTGTGGTGCCACTCGACCCGGTCTTCCATGAAAGAGACGCCCTTGCCCTTCTGCGTCCTGGCGATGATGCAATTGGGCTTGCCGCTCTGGAGCGGCAGCCGCCGGAAAACCTCGATGAGAGCCGCGTGGCAATGGCCGTCCACCTCCGCCACGGCCCAGCCGAAGGCTCGCCATTTCTCCGCCAGCGGCTCCAGACGCATCGCGTCCTCGGTTCCGTCGCCCTGCTGGAGACGGTTCCGGTCCACAATCACGGTCAGGTTGTCCAGCCCGTAATGCGACGCCGCCATGGCCGCCTCCCAATTGCTGCCTTCTTGCAGCTCGCCGTCGCCGGTGAGCACGTAGGTAAGCCAGGACGCGTGATCCATCCTGGCGGCCAGAGCCGCCCCCGCGCCAATGGGCAAGCCGTGGCCCAAGGAGCCGGTGCAGGCTTCCACACCGGGAACCTTGTTGCGATCCGGGTGGCCGTTCAGAGCGGAGAGGGGCTGCATGTAAGTATCAAGTTCCTCCAGCGGAAAGAAGCCCTTGGCCGCGAGCGCGGCGTACAGGGACCCGGATGAGTGGCCCTTGCTCATGATGAATCGATCGCGATCCGGGGCGGCGGGGTTCCGGGGATCGATGCGAAGAATCGCGAAGTATAGGACGCTCAGGATGTCGGCGCTGGAAAGGTCGCTTCCAGGGTGACCCATGCGCGCCCGGTGAACCATCTGGAGGCTGCGCCGGCGTATGAAGTTGGCCTGGCGCCGGACAAGCTCAAGCTCGGACGGCGCGCCGGAAGTAAGAGGCGATGGCTGCATATATATGCATATTGGCTACTACATGCAAGCTGGAAACATATCACTCCGAGGGAGTCTGTGTCAATGGTGATCTGCGCGGTCAAGGCCCTCTTCGCCGGCCCAGCGGAGGGCGGCGGCGGGGAGGCAGGGTCGCGCCGCGGCCATCCCCTCCCGCTCGTGACCAGGCTTTACAACTTTCGGCGGCCGGTTTCCCGCCGGCGCCCGGCAAACCCTTCCGAACCTTCCTCCGGAGTGAGCAGGCAGCGCCCGCTCCCAATTCCTAAGGCTGGATTCTCGCCGCCCAGCCGCCGCCTTCGGCCAGGCGGATTTTCAGCTTCGTGTCGCGGTTGACCTGTCTCCGCACAACCTCATAGTCGCCCGCCATCCGGTTCGCGTTCACGCCGTCCTGGAAGGCCTGCATCTTGAAATTGCCTGGCGGCAGGAAGGACAGATCCAGTTCCATCTCGCGGGGCGTCCAGTTGGTCATGGCGCCGATGTACCAATCCCGCCCGTTTCTCCTGGCCACCGCCACGTACTCCGCGATGCTCGCGTCGAGCACCCTCGTTTCATCCCACACCGAGGGCACGGGACCGAGGAAGCTCATCGCCTCCGGCTCGCGCAGATAGTTCGACGGGCTGTCCGCCAGCATCTGGAGCGGGCTTTCAAAGACCACATACATGGCCAGTTGATGGCATCGCGTGCCGAGCGACATCGGGCGGTCGAAGATGGAGGCAAAGGAGCGGCGGTTGGCGTTCAACATGGCGCCCGGGGTGTAGTCCATCGGGCCCAGGAACATCCGAGTGAACGGCAGGGTCACGTCGTGCAGCGGGCCAGGCTCCGCGCTCCACTTGGCGTGCTCCAGGCCCATGACGCCCTCCGTCGTGATGACGTTGGGCCAGGTGCGCGAAAGGAGCGCCGGCTTCTGCCCCCCGTGGAAGTCGAGCAACAGCCTTCGCCTGGCCGCCTCGCGCGCCAGGTCGTGGTAGAACTTGATCACCGGCTGGTCGTCTCTCTGCATGAAATCGACCTTGAGTCCCTTGATCCCCCACCGGGCGTATTGCTCCAGGGCGGGCTGGAGCTGGTCCTGGAGCGTCTTCCAAACCACCCAAAGGATGACGTCCACTTTCTTCTGCTTCCCGTAAGCCACGATCTCCTCGACGTTGATCTCCGGAACCACTTCGAGCACGTTGCCGAGCTTGTACCAGCCCTCATCCAGGATGATGTACTCGAGACCGTGCTTGGAAGCGAAGTCGATGAAGTGCTTGTAGGTCTGGGTGTTGACGCCGGCGGCAAAGTTCACGCCGTAAAGGTTGTTTGCGTTCCACCAGTCCCAAGCCACCTTACCGGGCTTGATCCAGGACGTGTCGGCGATCTGCGAGGGCCTGGCGAGCAGCCACACCAGGGAATTCGTGATCAGGCCGCCGTCTTTCTCCGCGATCCCGAGGATGCGCCAGGGATACGCCCGCTTGCCCTGAGTCTCGGCGATGTAATCGGCGGCCTCGACGACCCTCAGGTTCCGGTCCTTCTCCAGACTCTCCTTCAGCGGATAGGGCGGAAATGCCGCCGCCAAACCGTTTCCTCCAGTGCCGCGCAGCCAGAGGCCGGCATAGTCCTCGAGGTCCGATTCGGCGATGGCGACCTTGACGCCGGCCGCGTCCACTACCGCCGGCAGGGAAGCGATCATCGCCGGAGTGATCTCGCTCAGCTTGAGGCGCGAATACTGCCGCTCGTTGTGTGAGAAGAAGCTCTCCTCCCGCGGGTAAAAGACGGAGTAATCGCCGGCGAACTGGAACACCGCCTCTTCGGCGGTCACTCTCACCTTGTCCCTGGCGAGCGAGGTCTCCAGACGGTAGGCCACTCCTTCGTTGTAGGCGCGGAAGACTACCGACAGTGAGTCGTCGCCGTCAATCCGCAGCTCGTTGTATTGCTCGCGGATCCGCGCGAACTTCTGTTTGACGGCCGGCTCCAGCGTCCGGTCCACCTGGCGCCCGGCCGTGGCCTTGGCCTTCGCGCCGCGGCCGAGATGAGTCTGATCGACGCTCAGCGATGCGGCCGAATTCTCGAGCACGGCCTTGCCGTTCACGAGCACGTCGTAGCGGATGCGGTCCGCGAGCCGGACACGGACCTCGATTCTCTTGTCCGGCGACAGCAGGCTGTGAACCGGTTGCGCGCAGGCCGCGCCGGCGAGCCCCACAAGAGACGCCGGCATAATCAGAAAGGAAGCGAAACGTTTGCGCATGGCAGATCCCTCATTCACTCAGTCTCTGGACGGCTCCTCATGAATTCCCGCGGGGGATTGCGGCGCCACCCGAATGGAACCGGACTCTTGATTCGGCCTTGTCCAGACCCTCAAGTTTACACGCTTCGCCGGACCCTGCCGGCGCGGCTGAGCGCTGGCCGAAAAACAGGGGCGTGGCCAAGCGCCGCATCGCCGGGCTCCGCCGGCGTTGCTTGACACCGGGCGGGCTGCAAGGTATAACTTGCGTGCAGTCTGACTCATGCTTGCATAGTTATGCTAAGGAGAACACAACACCATGCTCGCGGTTGACAACTACGCGCTGGCCGTCATGCTCTGCGTGCTCACGATGATCTGCTGGGGTTCCTGGGCCAACACCCAGAAGCTTGCGGCCAAGACCTGGCGATTCGAGTTGTTCTATTGGGACTTCATCGCCGGCCTGCTGATCGCTTCCGTCTTGGCCGCCCTGACGCTGGGATCACTCGGCGCAGTGGGGCGGCCCTTCCTTTCGGACGTGAGGCAAGCGGATGGCGGCAGCATTTTGTTCGCGTTCCTCGGTGGAGCCGTATGGAACCTCGGCAACTTGCTGCTGGTGGCCGCCATCGCCGTGGCGGGCATGGCGGTCGGTTTCCCCATCGGGGGCGGCATTGCGTGGGTTCTGGGAATCGTGGTCAACTTCTTGCTGGTCCTGTTCTCGAGCGGCAAGCCTCAGGGCAATCCGGTGGTGCTCTTCAGCGGAGTGGCGGTAATTGTCGCCGCCATTCTGTTGAGCATGAAGGCGTACGGAAGGCTGGCAAGCGCGTCGAAAAAGCCCAGCGCCGCGGGGATTTTGCTTTCGGCGGGCGCCGGGCTACTGATCGCGTTCTTCTACGGGCTGGTGGTGAAATCGCTGGATGGCCGGTTCGTGGCCGGCGGAACGGGGACTTTGATGCCTCTGACCGGGGCGTTCTTTTTTTCGCTGGGAGCGTTCCTGACGACATTCCTGTTCCACCCGATTTTCATGAAGAGGCCGGTCGAAGGCGCGCCGGTCTCGATGAGCGAATATTGGAAGGGCAGTCCCGGCACCCATCTGACCGGAGTGCTCGGCGGGGCGATCTGGAGCCTGGGCCTGAGCCTGAGCTTCCTGGCCGTGGGCACAGCGGGCCCCGCGGTCTCTTACGCGCTGAGCAATGCGGCGCCGGTCGTGGCGATCCTCTGGGGCGTGCTGGTGTGGAAGGAGTTCGCGCAAGCGCCCGCGGGCACCAACCGCCTGCTGGTCTGGATGTTCGTCTGTTACCTGGCTGGACTGGCCATCATCACCTACTCCAACGCCTGAAACGCGGAACAGTTCCTCTGCTAAGCGATCCGTGGCTGCGGCGGCCCGGGGCGCGGTTCCCGGCGGCAGCGAAGAGTCCTGAGCAGGAGTACACTGTCAGGTTGCTACACACAGGAGGGCGGCATGGGCGGCAATGACGCTTTGGCAAGCAGGCGGGCTTTTTTAGGGGCGGCGGCGATGGGCCTGGCCGCAATCAGGGGAAGCGCTCCGGCCCAGACTTCAGCCGGCGGCCCAAGACAACTGCGGGGCGTCTTCCCCATCGGCCAGACGCCTTACGATGCCGCGGGAAGGCTGGACCTGGAGGGATTGGCCTCCGAGGTCCGGTTCTGCCGGCGCGGAGGAGTGCACGGCTTCGTGTGGCCGCAGCTTGCGAGCGGCTGGTCAGTGCTGACGGAGACGGAGCGCCTGGACGGGGCGGAAGCGATTCTCGCCGCGGCCAAAGGAGGCCGGACCGCCGTCGTCATCGGCATCCAGAGCGCCGACATGGGCGCGGTGGAGCGCTATGCCCGGCACGCGGAGAAACTGGGAGCCGATGCCCTCATTTCCCTGCCCCCGCCGGGCGTCACGGACCCGAAGGTTCTTGTGGACTATTACCAGAAGGCCGCTCGGTTCAGCAGCCTCCCCATGTTCATGCAGACGCAAGGAAGCATGAGCGTCGATATGGTGGTGGAGGCGTTCCAGGCGATCCCGAATCTCCGGTATGTGAAAGACGAGGCCGGGGATCCGCTGTCGAGAATCGGCGAACTGCGGAAACGGACGGGCGACCAGCTCAAGGTGTTCGCAGGCAATGGGGTGCGGACCATGATCACCGAAATGGAGATGGGCTTCGCGGGACACTGCCCCTACGCCGGACTCGCCGATGTGTACGCCGCGGCCTACGATCAGTATCACCGGGGCAAGTTGAGAGAAGCCTTCGATACCTTCGGCGCCATCCTCGCCTACAACAGCATGGCCGCCGAAAGCGGAAACACGTTGCTCATGGCGCGCGGCGTTTTCCGCCCGGGCACAACATCGCGCGAGGCGCCCCCCGCGCCGGACGCGGCCGGACGAGGCGGCAGCGGACGGGGCGGCGGGCCACGCCCGGGAAGGCGTGTCTCCGTGGAGGAGATCCGGGGCCTGCTCGAGAAATATCTGAAGCCCCGATTGCGGGCGTGATGGGAGACGGAGGCTCCGCGCGGCGCCGTCCCGCAAGCGGGGCTGGTAGACTCGGGGTATGTCGGGCGATCACCGCGGCGCTGGCCGCCGGGAAGCGCTCTCAAGGATCGGCAAGGCGTCAGGCGCGGCGGCGATGATCGGCACGGCGGCCTTCTGGCTCAGCCGCCGCAGCGTCTATCCTGGGATCCCCGGCGCACCGGCGTTGACCAGGAACGTTTCCACCGCTCCCCGCGCAGACTTGCCCGAGATCGTAACGGTCCAAGGCGGGGAACCGGCCCGGCTGGTTCGCCGGGCGGTCGAGGAGTTAGGAGGCATTCGAAGATTTATCGCGCGTGGCGACATTGTGGCTGTGAAGCCCAACGTCTCCTGGGACCGGTCGCCGGAACAGGCCGCGAACACCAATCCAGACGTCCTGGCCGAAACGGCGCGGCTGTGCCTGGAGGCGGGCGCCCGCAAGGTTCTGATCGCGGATGTGACGATCCACGACGCCCGCCGGTGCTACGAGCGCAGCGGGATTGCCGAAGCCATCCGGAACACGGGGGCGGAGATCGTCTGGCCTGCGCCGCAACTGCTGAAGACCGTGGACTTGCGGGGGGAGACGCTGCGCGCGTGGCCTGTGTTTACGCCATTTCTGGAAGCGGACAAAGTCATCAACGTGCCCGTCGCCAAGCATCACAGCCTGACCAGGGTCACTCTGGGAATCAAGAACTGGTATGGCATTTTGGGAGGCACGAGGCAGAGGCTGCACCAGCGGATCCACGAGAGCCTGGCCGACCTTGCGAGCTTCCTGCGCCCGACGCTGACCATCCTGGACGCCTATCGCGTCCTGGCGAGAGGCGGCCCGAGCGGCGGCAGCCTGGACGATGTTCGTCTTGCCGGAACGCTGATCGCGGGCTCGGATCCGGTGGCCGTGGACGCCCGCGCGGCGGAGATGTTCTGGGGGCTGAAGGCCGGCGATCTCCCGTACCTGCAACTTGCCTCGAAGCGCGGTCTCGGGACGGCGGACCTGAGCCGTGTGCGCGCACGTGCCGTGAAACTGTAAGTGATCTAATAGTAGAAGCTGCCGCCGCGGATTGCCCGCATCTTCAGGATTGCGAAGCGGCCCGCGGCCTTGAGGGGCGCCGCTAGGCAGTGTATCCGGGCGGCGGGCAGCTTCCAAATACTGTTTGGCTCATAGTCAGGAGGCAACTTTGCGATTGGCCGTTTCCGGCGCTGCCGGATTCATCGGGTCTCATCTCTGCGACCGCTTGCTCGCGGAGGGACATGAGGTCGTAGGGATCGACAATCTGATTACCGGATCGGAGTCGAATTTGGTCCATCTCCGTTCCGACAGCCGGTTCTCGTTCCTTCAACACGACGTGACACAGCCGGTGGACATCCCCGGGCGCCTCGATGGCGTGCTGCACCTGGCCTCTCCCGCCAGCCCAAAGGACTACCTCCGTTATCCCATTGAGACGCTGGAGGTCGGAGCCGCCGGCACCAGGAACATGCTGGAACTGGCGCGCAGGCATGGCGCGAGATTTCTGATCACCTCAACATCGGAGTGCTATGGAGATCCCTTGGAGCACCCGCAAACGGAGACATACTGGGGCAACGTGAATCCGGTGGGGCCGCGGTCCTGTTACGACGAGGCCAAGCGGTTCGCCGAGGCGCTGACGATGGCCTACCACCGCACCTACGGACTGCGGACGAATATCGCGCGCGTGTTCAACACCTACGGGCCGCGGATGAAACTGGATGACGGAAGAGTCGTGCCTTCCTTCATCGACCAGGCGCTCAGGGGCAAGCCGGTGACAATTTACGGGGACGGGACGCAAACCAGGAGCTTCTGCTACGTCAGCGACCTGGTGGATGGGCTGTGCCGCCTGATGCAGTCCGAGGAACGGTTTCCGGTAAACCTGGGGAACCCAACCGAGATGACCATCCGGGAGTTCGCGGAATGTGTTTGCCGGCTGACCGGAGTGAAACAGGCCTTCGAACATCATCCACTGCCGGAGGACGATCCGCAGAGAAGGCGTCCCGACATCAGCAAAGCTCGCCGCCTTCTGGGCTGGGAGCCGAAAGTCCCACTCGAGGAGGGACTGCGTCTCACGATTGAGCACTTCCGGGCGCGGTAGGCGGCCCGGCCGCGCTCAGGCCAGATCCGAGGACAACTCGGCCAGTTCGCCCGGGGTGAGGACTCGCTCCGCCTGGTAGCGCGGATGGTCAACCACGATTCTCGCGCCCCGGGGGAAGCGGCCCGCTTGTTCCGCTGTGAGGGGAAACTTCACGTATTGCACGGAGCTGATCCGGTCCGTCGAGATCTGGCGCTCGTCGAATTTCGCCTTCGCCGGAGGAAGGCCGTCCACGACCAGCCAGAGGTGGTTCTCGAGGCCCAGCAACTCCCGCAAGTGAACCTGCCGCTCCTCCGGCGTCTCGTACTCGATCAGGAGACTGGCGCTGAGCTCGTTGGGTCCGGGGATCAACTCATTGTACGTATCCACCTCGTGGGCCACCTCTTCCGGCTTGGCGATCCGCTCGATCCGGAGCATCTCCTGGATCTGGTAGCGCACGGTATCGTGGTTCTCGAAGAGAAAAGTCAGGTGGCCGCCCACGCGGATCCGCCTGCGTTCCTTCAGCGCCATGATGCGGGGCCGCCAGTGATTTCTTTCGAGTTCGTACTCGGCGAGATTCTTGATCTCCGAAACATCGACCGGCTTCATGGGTTCTTCTCCTGGTTCTCCAATGGCTCCGGGAAACCGCCGGGGCGGTAGGCTCTGGCCAGCACCTGGATCGGATGCAGCGGGCGGCGCCCGATCATTTGTTCAAACTGCACAGCGGCCAGCGGGCAATCGGAGGCGTAAACCGCCGCCTCCGCGGCGCGCATCTCCTCGAAGGCCTTCTTCCCGGCGAGTTTGGAAAGCGGAAAGAACTCCTTCTTCATGGCCCACGAGCCGTCGTGTCCGCAACACTGCTCCACCAGCTTGATGGTGGCGCCGGGAATCAGCCGCATTAGATCCCGGGAGCGAAAACCGATGTTCTGCGCCTTCAGGTGACACGGAAGGTGGTAGGCGATGCGGCCGGGAGACGACCGGAAATTCCGGTTCAGCTTGCCTTCCTGCTTCAACTGGAACAGGAACTCGCATACGTCCACGGTCGCCTGGCTGATTTCACGGGCCTCCGGCCAGCCGGCCAGTTCTGCGTACTCCTTGCGCAGCATGTAAGAGCAGGTGGGATCGGCGACGACGATCTTCTTGCCCATACGCACGTGGGGCAGCAGAGCATCGATGTTGCTCCTCGCCATGCGCTGGGCCAGGGCGATGTCGCCGCAATCGAGTGCGGGCATTCCGCAGCAGTTCTGCTTCACACAGCCGAGCGAGACGCCGTTCGTCTCGAAGACTTCAAGCACGTCCCGCCCGAGCTGCGGATTGTTGTAATTCATGGTGCATGTAATGAAGAGCACCGCGCGCGAGTCGTCTCCGGCCGGCGCGGGACGCTGCCGCAGCCAGTCGGTAAAGGTTTCACCGTGAAACTCCGGCAATTGCTTTTCCCGATGAATCCCAAGGGTCCATTCCATGCCCGCGCGCAGGAGCGGCTGGCGGTTGGCCCAGTTCGCCAGGCGCGGGGTGAGCTTCGCCATCTCCCCAAGCCGTTCCGGGCGCGCGAGCAGGCGCTCTCTCAGCGGAATCCCGTTGCGCCTGGCGCGGAGGGACTTGGCGCGAAGCAACAGCCTCGGAAAGTCGAGCTGGAACTCGTGACCGTCGTCAGGCGTATAAGGACACTTGACGTAGCAGATCTTGCATTGGTAGCAGGTGTCGATGACGCGGTCGATGTCGGCGGGCGTAAGCCGCCGGACATCCCCATCGCACCGGTCGACGGCGCTGAACAGGGCCGGAAATGAAGGGCACAAGTTGAAGCACAGCCGGCACCCGTGGCAAATGTCGAAAACTCGCTCCAGTTCGGGCTGGAGGGAAGCGGGATCCCAGTAGACCGGTGAATTGGGGTCGTAGCTGAGGCCCGGCGTCGGAGCACCCTTAATAACGGACATAATGGTCTTCAATCCGGGCGATGCGGGCGCCGGCCCTGAGGATTCCGCCCGGCGCCCGAGGTACGGAACTTAGGAAATGGATTCCAGCCCTTTGGAAAAGCGGCCGGCGTGCGACTTTTCGGCCTTCGCCAGCGTCTCAAACCAGTCCGCGATCTCGGCGAAACCCTCTTCCCGCGCGGCCTTCGCCATTCCGGGATACATATCCGTGTACTCGTGGGTCTCCCCCGCGATGGCGGCCTTCAGGTTTTCCATGGTGTCGCCGATGGGAAGGTCCGTGGCCGGATCGCCCACTTGCTTCAGGTAGTCCAGGTGGCCATGAGCATGGCCGGTTTCGCCCTCGGCGGTGTCGCGGAAAAGCCCGGCCACATCCGGGTATCCCTCGACGTCGGCCTGCTTGGCAAAATAGAGATAGCGTCGGTTCGCTTGGGATTCCCCGGCGAAGGCGTACTTGAGATTCTCGTGTGTTTTCGTCCCTTTGAGTGATGGCATAGTTGTCTCCCGATGATATTAACTATTGGAAAACATTTCTTCGATGCTGTCAATAAGCGCTCCCCGCTTGAAGTCTGCTACGCTTGTGGCATCAGGCGGCCATGAGGCAAGAACCGGAGCATTTTGAGGGTCAGGATCTGGAACTGCTTTACATCGCCCGAAAATTGAAGGAGGCCCTCGCCGTTGAGGAACTTCTGACGGCGCGGGGCATCGATTACGCCGTGCAGCCGGAGGAATACTTCGGGGGAATGGTCTTCCAGCGGGTGCGGATCGGCGCTTTTTTTTACGTGCCGCGGAGCATGTCCGCCTCAGCCTGCGTCGTTCTGGAAGAAAACGGCTACCGTCCCCGGACCACGAAGGATTAGAGGCCTCCGCCGGTTGGTCCCAACTCCCCACAGAGCCGCGTTCCAGTGCGGCCCGCGGGCAGGCGGCTATTGCGCATCCGGGTTCGGGTTGTACACCGGAATGGTTACGATGTTACTGACGTAAACATCCTGGGCGATGGTCAGCGGCGTCAGGGGGTTGCTCGGCTGAGCGGAGTTCAGTTCCAGGTGGACCTCAAAGAGGCTGAACGTGCCGGGCTTCATGCCGGTATAGAGCACGTTGGCCGTCTTCCCTCCCGCCATTGAGGAAACAAACGTCACGGGCTCGTTCAGCTCGGGGCCGGTGTACTTGCCGCCTGTGGTCAGCGCTTGCCGCGCGATATCCGGCTTGATGAACCCCAGCCCGGTGGCGTAAATCACGATGGTTTCGCCGGGCAACGCCGGGTTTTCTTCGGTAACAAGGCTTCCGGCGACGTTGGCGCAACAGGTGCTCTCATTGAAAGGAGTAAGGATGATGGCGGTGCTCGCGCCCACGTCGCCCGCGATTCGGATGCCATTGCCTTCGGGTCCCGGCACGCGGGCCTTTAAACGCAGCCGCGACCAGATGCCCGACGGGAAAGGCTCAACCCTGGGATCCTGCTTGACCAGTTCCACGAACGCGTCGCGCACGGAAACCAGGTTGTCTCCTTCCTGCACAATGTAGGAATACTTCCGATCCTCAACGATGACCACGGGATTGTCGCCCGCGACCGCCGAGCCGTCAATCGAAATAGTGGCGGTGGCGTGGCTGCTGAAGTGGGTCGCCACAGCGCGCCGCGGCTCGACGCCATCGAAGGCGAAAATTCCGGGATTCTGGTCGATCACCGGCACGGCAACGGGGTTCGTAACGTACACGCTGCCATCCTGGCGCTGGACACGCACGTAGGCGCTCAGGCTGTAAGAGTCCGCAATCTCAAACGGGATCTGGGCGTTGATCTGCCCTGGGGAAACCATGAGCAACGGGGAGCGGATGCCGTCGATATATACCTGGACTCCGCCCAGTGTCGTCGGAAGCTTGTCCACGTCCGTTGGCGCCGAAGCGGTCTGTTCCGACAAACCCTCTCCCAAGATTTGCACCTGCGTTCCGGGGGCGATCTTCGCCGCATCTCCTCCCCCGGCGAGTCTTCCCCCGCCGGCCGTGCCAAAAATTCGCGCCTCCTGCGGAGAAGAACTGACCGAGTATTCCACCTCGTTGCCGGCGGCGCCCTCCTGCTTCGACACCAACAGAACCACGCGGCGGGCCAGGTTCGGGATCGCGAAAACATCGGGATTTCCTTCGCCGGCATTGATGAGGTTGACAAGCTGGGCCACTACGTTTTCCAACGTGTCGTTCTCCTGAACCGTGTGGGTGTATTCCTTGTCCTGGATCTTGATTGTGAGCTTGTCGTTCTTCTGGATGCCGCCTTCGATCTGGACCGAGCCCACGGCGAAGACCGACCGGCTGGCGAGGTTCCGGACTCCGGTAAACGGGATCGCCTTCTCGGCGATCGTAAAGACCATGATGCGCCGGTTAAATGGATCCGTGACGAACAGATTCTCTCCGTCCCACGCCAATGCGAGCGGCGTGCGGAGCGAGTCGGCGCTCGCCTGGGCCAGGGGATCGCCGGCGCTCCCGGAGACGTTCAGCTCCATGCTCTGCTGGCCCAGAACGACGTCGGCCGGTGCGCCGTTCTCGGTGGGGATGCTATTGAACAGCAGCACCCGGTCGTTTCCGCCGTCCGCGATGAACAGCCGGTTGCCGTCGGACAGGGCGTAGCGCGGAGTCTCCAGCGTCGCCGCGCAGCGGACCGGATAGGTGGGTTCCCCTTTGTCATTGGAGCCGTTGGAGGGGCACAGCTTGGGGCTGTTATTCGGAGCCCACGTAGTCATGTCCGGCTGCCCGATGACCACATCCGCCGGTTGCTGGTTCACCGCGGGGATGGAATTCCAGATCAGCACCCGGTCATAGCCCAGGTCCGTCACGAAGAGCCGCTGGCCGTCGGAAGTCACGGCGACCGGTATATTCAGCGTCGTGGCCTTGACGTTCTGAGCCAATTGCGCCGGATCCATGGCCGGAAGGGCGCCGAAGGAAGACTGTCCCAGGACCACGTCGGCCGCCGCGCCGTTGCTCGTTGGAATCTGATTCCAGATCAGCACGCGCTGATTCGAAGTGTCGGCGACAAACAGCTTCCCATTCTGAATCCAGACCCCCTGGGGCCCGCGAAGCGAACCGGCCGTCGGAGGAGAAACAATCTTGGTCGTCGTAAAGTCGGGCTGGCCGACCACGACATCCGGCGGCGCCTGGCTGGCGGAAGGAATTGAATTCCAGATCAGGACCCGGTTGTTGTCTGTGTCAGCCACCGCGAGCCTGATCCCGTCGGTAGCGACCGCGGTTGGAGTGCGGAGGCTCTGGGCTGTGGGCGGCGTGGCATAGTCCGATGACTCGAAGTCCTTCTGGCCCAGGACGAGGGTTGCCGTGCCTACACACACCGGGCAACGCTGGGTGAATTCCAGTTCGTCGGCCGGCTTGGGCAACATGCCGGAGAGGTTCTTGTAAATCAGAACGCGATGGGCGATCGGTTCGGCCCCAACGCGGTTCGCATCGGTAACGAACAAAGTGTTGTTGGCATAGGCGATGCCGCCCACGCCTCCGAGCAGAGTCTGGCTCGTGCCCGACTGCTGAGAAGTGAAGGTGGTCTGGCCAATCACCAGGCGGGCCGCCTGCCCGGTGCTGAGGTCGGCCGCAAAGCTCACACTTGCCGCCAAGAGAATAACCGCAAGGAACTTCATAGTCTCCGAAGAAATGCCAGAATGTTTAGTATAGCAAGCCCGAAAGGCCCATCCGCGCGGATTCGGCGGATGCTACAATGAGCAGCTTCTCGCGTCTCGCCTATGATTAGACCCTCCACGACGGCGCCGCCGCAGGCGCGCCGCAAAACAAGCGCACCTTCGCAAGTGACGGCTGAGGCCGCGCGCTGGTTTCTTGAATCCGGCATTCAGAACCCGGCCGGAGGCGTCGCCCGCTACTACCGGACAGACGAAGAGCGCCTGGCGCCAGTCTCGACCGAGCTGACCGGCTACTATGCCTCAGCCCTCGCCTGTCACTACAGGGCGACCGGAGACGAGCGGTGCCTGAAGGCGGCGCGCCTGGCCGGCGAGTTTCTCACCCGGACCGCCTGGGACGGCGAACTGGCGACAATCCCGTTCGAACTGGAGCCGCAAGGCGAATCTTGCGCTTACTTTTTCGATTTGGGGATCATATCCCGCGGCCTGCTGGCGCTGTGGCGGTTGACCAAAGACCAGGAGTTCCTCCGGGTCGCCCACGCCGCCGCCCTCTCCATGAAGCGCGATTTCGGAGAGCCGCCCGGCCGCCAACCGGTCACCGCCTTGCCTTCCAGAAGGCCCCTTCCCGGCGACGCCCGTTGGTCGCGAAACGCCGGCTGCTACCAGCTCAAAGCCGCGCTGGCGTGGCTCGAAGCCGGAGAGGCTACGGGAGAGGAGGCCATGGGCGGGCTTTACGAAGCGATGCTATCCCAGGCGGCTGAGACTGAGGGCGCCTTCCTGAATTCGGAACCTTCCGAGGAAAGGGTCATGGACCGCTTGCACGCCTACTGTTATTTCCTCGAAGGCTTGCTGCCTCGCGCAGCGGACCCGAGCTGTGCGCGGCTCCTGAGAGACGGGATTCGGAAGGTGCGGTCGTCTTTGGATGCGATCTCCGCCTCCTTTGAACGTTGCGACGTCCTGGCCCAGCTCCTCCGCCTCAGACTCTTCGCCGCGGCCCTCGGTATCGCGCCGCTGGACAGGGACAAGGCTCGGGAGGAATTCCTCCGCGTTTGCGCTTTCCAGTACGAAAGCCCCGATCCTCGCCTGCGGGGCGGCTTCTGTTTTGGCAGGCGTCACGGCCGCCTCCTGCCATTCGCCAACCCGGCCGCCACTACCTTCGCCATGCAGGCGATCAACATGATGTGTCAGTTCGAGGACGGCCGCTTCGCGCCGGACTTCCGCGATCTGGTCTGAGCGCGCGCCGCGAGGACCGGGAGACCGCGCATCCACCGGCCACGCCGCTTCAGAGCTTGCGCCCCAGAACCGCGTAATCCATACCCCCAAAGAACTCCTCCCGGAAGCTCTCCGGCAGCAACGCCAGCGAGGGATACGCTTCCACCGCGGGCGAGAGCGGGAATACCTGGATTCCCCCGAACCCGCACTCCTCCATGTGGAACTTTAGCAGCGACGGGGGAACGGGCCGCTGATGCGAAGGATCGTTGTAGAAGCTCTTGGCCAGAGTCGCCAGACATTCCGGGTTAGGGCTTTCCAGAGCCAGGATTCCGCCCTTTGACAGGCGTGAGGCGCACAGCCGCACGAACTCCGGCAACTGCCCGGCGGGCAGGTGCTCCACAAGGTGGGAGCAGAAGATCCCGTTCAGGCTCCCTTCCGCGGCCGATCTCAGGCGTTCGAGGACATCGCCCTGTTCGGCGTCCAAGCCCCGGGAGCGGCAGACCTCGACGCAATCCGCGTCCGCATCGACTCCTCTGGCGCCGACACCCGCCTCCCGCATCAGCTCAAGAAACTCGCCGCGGCCGCAACCCAGGTCCAGCACCTGAGACAAACCCTGAAAGAAAGGAACATAGAACTCGAAACGACGGCGAACCTCTTCTTCGCTCCCTCGAAAACGTGAGGCGAAGCACCCGGCATCCACCACGGGATGTCCGCTTGCGCCGGTGCGGACCGGCGGTCCTGACTCCACCGGCAAGCGCGCCGCCCGCTGGCGGATCAGCCGGAGCTCTTCGTGGATGAGGCGGTCCACTTCAAGGCGCAGCCTCTCCAGATCCGACCAGAAACGTCTCTGAATGCCGGAGGTGGAGCGCTCCAGGGCCGAACGGCAGTCCGCTTCCCGCCGGGCCGCGCGCTGCTCAAAGGAAGCCCGCAATTCCCCGATCGCATGCAACGCTTTTGTCCCGTCCCGTCCCTCCGCCGCCCATCTTGACAGGACCGCCAGCGCGCGATTGTTCTCATTCAGCGCTTCCAGGATGGCGTTGAGAGCATCGAGCGCCGCCCGGTTGAACTCCACCTGCTCCCGCACATGCCAGTCCAGCAGCCTGGCGGCCAGCCGCTTCGCCGCCTGGATCAGGGAATTCAATGCGCCCGGCGGCCTCGGATTAACGGTCCCGATGGACGCCACCTTGCCCTCCGCCGCATCCCTGGCGTGCAGGACCGGCAGAAGGTCCGGCAACACCAGGCCGTCCGCGCCCTGCGTCGGATGGGAGGCGCGCACGCGCTCGCGAATCTCGCGAGCCAGTTCGATCAGCTCGCGGGCCGAGCCGCCGGCGGAAGATTCACCGCTTGCCAACTCTTTTCGCGCTCCAGCTTGCCGTCACCTTGGAGTAAATGCCGCCCCTCGGCGTGAATTCGCCGGTGACAGTCGCCGTGAGGGGCTTCACAGTTCGGACGAAATCGCGCAAAAACCGGTTCACCACATTCTCGTAAAAGATGCCCAGATTGCGATATCCAAGCTCGTACATCTTCAGGGACTTCAACTCGACGCAGAACCTGTCGGGCACGTAGCGAATCGTGATCTTTCCAAAATCCGGCAATCCTGTCTTGGGGCAAACCGAGGTGAATTCGTCAATCACGATCTCAATCTCATAGCCGCGGAACTGGTTCGGAAAAACCTCCAGTTCCGGAAGCGGCGCGCTCAAGCCGGCGCGCGCGTGCTCGTCCGTGTAGCTTCGCTTCATGATGGCAACAACGCCTTGGCCAGAAGTTCCAGAAACATCCCGACGTCGGTCACGACTCCAACCGCCTGCCCCGTTCCGCGATCGCTGACCTTAGTCGCGACCGCCGGATTGATGTCGACGCAAGCCACTTTCACCCAGCTCGGCAGCATGTTGCCGACGGCGATGGAATGCAGCATGGACCCCAGACACAGCACCAGGCCCGCCCCCTTTAACTGCTCGGCGTAAGCGTCCTGGGCCTGGTTCATGTCGGTGATGGTCTCCGGCAGGGGCCCGTCGTCCCGCAGGCTGCCCGCCAGCACGAACGGCACTCCCGAACGGATGCACTCAAACATCACCCCGCTGGTGAGCTTGCCCTGTTCGACGGCCTGCCGGATGCCTCCGCAGTTATAGATCGCGTTGATGGCCCGCATGTGGTTGCGGTGTCCGTGCTCCGCCTGGCGCCCGTCGCTCAGCCTCACTCCCAACGATGTGCCCAACAGAGCCGCCTCGATGTCGTGGACGCCCAGGGCGTTGCCGCTAAGCAGCGCCTGAACGTAGCCTCCACGAATCATCGCCGCCAGAGGCGCCGCGCCTCCCGTATGCACGACGACCGGACCCGCCACCACCACCACCTTGAGTCCCGCTTCCCGCGTCTGCCGGATGATCGCCGCGGTCTGCCGGACGGCCGTCTCCACCTGCCTTTCCGAGGAGATCCCGTTGGTCATGAACGCGAACGAGAGACGGTCCCGTTCCTTGGACTCCGGCAGCACCCGGATCCCGCGCATGCCGATCACCACCTGGTCCCCGGCCTTCAAATCGCGAAGCCGGCGGCACGAAGCCCGGCCATCCTTCACCACAACCAGCGCGTCCATGCGCTGGTTCTCCACCGGGATCCATTGCTGCCCGTGCCGGACGAAGGTGCGCAGGTTGGTGGTCGAATAGAAGTCCTCCGGGGCGCAGCGGTCCTTCTCGATCGTGCGAAGAAGCGCATCCCCGGAGTCCGCCAGCGAACAGCCAAGGTCCATCAAATGCTGGAGCATGCGCTCCATCTCTTCCGCGGTCGGCGCCTCCACCCGCAGGCGGAGGTAGGAAGGCTCGTCGTTGGTCCTCCCGATCCGGAACTGCTCCACTTCGAACCGGCCGTTGTGCTCGACGACCTTGTCGAAGATTCGCTCCATGATATGCGAGTCGATCAGGTGGCCTTCGGCCTCCACGACTTCTTGAAGAATAAGAATGGACGCGCCGCTGTTGGTCATGCCGTTTCCGCCTTGGCCCCCCCGTTTCAAGCGCGCGTCAGGAAGATGGGCAACCCCAGCTTCGCCGCGTAATTGGGCCGGTAACGGTCCGTGTTGTACATGGTGGCGACATCCACCTTGCGCGGGCCGAGCTTGGGATCCGGGATCGGGGACAGCGCGTAGCAGCCGTTGACAATCGCCGTCATGACGCCGTGCTTGTTCTCGGAGAGGGCGTCCAGCGCCATGTTCGCGAAGGTCGTCGCCACAAGCTTGTCCACAAAGTCCGGGCTGCCGCCCCGCAGATCGTACGTCAGATCGCTGACCACCGTCTCTTCGCCCGTGCGCCTCCTGATCTGTTCGCTGAGATCCTCGCCCACGCTCATTTTCTTCCGGTGGCCGTAAGCGTCGGGTTCGCCGTACTCGCGCACCTGGTAGCCTTCCCATTCCGCGCCTTCCGAAAGGACGATCAGAGAGTAGTTGCTCGGATTGCTGCGCTTGTCGCTGACGATCAGATCGATCAGTTTCTCCAGGTTCACCTTGTACTCGGGAATACAGCACCGGATCGAGGCCACGTAAGCCGTATACAGCGCCGTGTGGCCGGCGTCACGCCCAAAGACCCGGAAAATGCCGACACGCTCGTGCGAGCCAACCGTGGTGCGCTGGCGCTCGATCGCATCCGTGGCTCGGGTGATCGCGGTCGAGAAACCGATGCAGTACTCGGTGTTCCGCACGTCGTTGTCCATGGTCTTGGGGATGCACACCACCGGGAAGCCTTCCTTGTCCAGACGCGCGGCATAGCTCAGCGTGTCGTCTCCCCCAATCGCAATCAGGCAGTCCAGCTTGAGAGTCTCCAAATTCTTCAGGACCTGGCTGGTGATGTCAAAAACCTTGCTGGTGACGCCTTTCTTCGTGGCATCCCGCACCGGGAAAGTCCCTCCCGCCAAATGCTCGGGCAAGGCCTTCATCTTCGCGGGGTTCGTCCGCGACGTATGGAGAAACGTGCCGCCCGTGCGGTCGATCGTCCGCGTGTTGGCGCGGTTCAACGGCAGGATGTAGCGCGCGACGCTCTGAGGATCTTCGAAGTTGACATCGGTCAGCCCCTTCCAGCCAAGCCGGATGCCCGTAATGTCGAAATCAAGCTCGTAGCCGCGATACACAACGCCCTTAATCACAGAATTCAGGCCCGGCACGTCGCCGCCGCCTGTGAGGATACCGACTCTTCTGTTCGCCATGAGTCCTTCTATGTTGCTCCTGAGGAATGGGATGGTAGAACGAACTATTATAGCGTCCGCAAACGTGTTTGCGTCACAACCGCGGGGATTTCAGGAACTTCGGCACCGATTCCAGCGGCGCCCGCGTCGAGGCCAGCATGGGCTCGGACCGTCCGTACCCCTGCGGGAGGGTCCCGAAGCCATGGCAACCGTTCTCGCAAATCTCCTGGCTCACTCTCTTGCCCGCCGTTTCCGGAAGACCGTGAAGCGACTCGTTCGGCCGCGACAGGGAGTCCCGCGTCCCGGTAGGGATCACAGAATGGGCGTACGTGCCGGCTGGAGATTCCGGAGGGCCGGATCGCGGCCGCTCACCGCCCGGTCCTTCGCCCGAAAGGAATTGATCGGCACGCCCGCGCTTTGGAGAGGCCGTGCCTGCGCCGCGCTACGGCGCCGGAGCCGCTCCCAAAGAGTGCAGCTTGATGAGGTTCGCCGTCCCCGGCAGGCCTGGCGGCTGCCCGGCGACAAACACGACGCTGTCCCCGCGCCGCAAGCGCCCTGTCTCCAGAAGTGTCTGCTCGGTGAAGCGCAGCATCTCGTCGGTGGACCGGAACGCAGGCGCCAGCAAGGGAACCACGCCGTAGATCAGCGCCAGCCGGCGCGCGACGGCCGGCTCGGGGGTGAAGGCCAGGACCGGCACCGGCGGGCGGTACCGGGCGACGAGCCTGGCGCTGAACCCGCTCACTGTGAACACCACGAGCGCGGCCACACCCGCGGACCGGGCCGCGTGATAGGCCGCCTCGGCTACGATGCCCGCATGGTCGCCGCCGCCGGTGCCCTGCAACGGCGCAAAGCCCCGCTCCCGGATGCTGCCGTCCGCCTCGAGGGCGATGGCGGCCATCCTGCGCACGGCCTCCACCGGCCATCGGCCGGCCGCGCTCTCCGCGGACAGCATCAAAGCGTCCGTGCCGTCGTAGATCGCGTTGGCGACGTCGCTCACCTCCGCCCGCGTGGGAGTCGGATGGACGATCATGGACTCGAGCATCTGCGTCGCGGTGATAACGAACCGCCCCTGCTTGCGCGCCCGGTCGATGATCGACTTCTGCATCGCCGGCACCTTCTCCAATGCCGTTTCCACACCTAGATCGCCGCGCGCGACCATCACCCCGTCCGAGAGTTCCAGGATCTCGCCGAGGTTGTCCCAAGCCTCGGGCTTCTCGATCTTGGAGATCACGGGCACGGCGGCGCCATTTTCTTCGAGCAGCCGGCGCAGGCGGCTGACATCGTCCCCGGTCCGCACAAAGGACAATGCGATGAAATCCACTCCCTGCGCCAGGCCGAAGAGCACGTCGGAGATATCCTTTTCCGTCAACGAGGGGCTGCTGACACGGACGCCGGGCAAGTTGATCCCCCTGCTGTCTCCGGCCGTTCCCCCGGTGACCACCACGCACTCCACCGAGACGTCGTCCGCCGACACCGCCCGCAACTCCACCGCGCCATCGGCCAGCAGGATCCTGTCGCCGGGGCGCACGTCCCGCGCCAGGTTTGCGTATGTGGTGGACGCCAGAGTCGCCGTCCCAATCACGGGACGGGCGGTGATCGTGAACCGGGAGCCGGTCTCCAGCACGGCTCGGCCCCCGGCGAATTTCCCCAGGCGGATCTTCGGTCCCTGCAAGTCGAGCAAAATTCCCGCCTGCTTCCCCGTCCCCGCCGCCATGCTCCGGATTGTCCGGACCCGTTCGGCGTGCTCGGCTTGCGTTCCATAGGACGCGTTCAGGCGAAACACATCGGCGCCCTCCAGCAGCAACTGGCGGACAATCTCCGGCGCTTCGCTCGCCGGGCCGAGCGTGGCCACGATCTTCGTCGATCGGGTATGCCTGGACATTGGTCGCGTCCTCCGCCGGACAGCCCGCTCGCAAACACCAGCCGGTGGCCTGTTGAGGCGGCAGTCCGTATGTTAGCAGGAGTGTACCTATTGTTAGAACATCTCAATCTCGCGGAATTGCGATTCTGCTCCAGAGTCGCGGGGCCGGCAGCGAATCACAGGCAACAAAAATCGGCCTGATTTCTTGACGCTCGGCCGGGTGGCTCGCTAAACTGTGGAGCGAACCGCCCGCCGCCGCAGGCGGGTTCCCAATTGGAAAGGAGGCTCCCGGCATGTGCGAGGGTGATTCTGCCTCGCGGGTAGTTGAGTGCGAAACGTGTCCCGATCCGGAACAGCCTCCGTCCACCCCCTCCCGCCGTCCGGCCTGACGTGCCTGAGTTCGGCCTTCGGTCAATGCCGGCGCCGGTTGTCCGAAACGCCGGCGTGGCGCCCGCCTGACTTCGCCTCTGCGCGTGGGGGACTGGCCTCATGAGCAGGCACGCCAAACAAGATGGGTCCACCGCGCGCCCACGGCGCCGGATCGGCTTGTTCGCCCTGCGCTACAAGGTTCTCGCGTTCCTGTCGGTGCTCGGTCCGGGCTTCGTCACCGCCAACGTGGACAATGACCCCGGCGGCATTTTGACCTACTCACAGGCGGGCGCCCAATTCGGTTACTCGATGCTGTGGACCCTCGTCCCAACCACGATCGCCCTGATCGTGGTTCAGGAAATGTCCGCCCGCATGGGGGTCGCCACCGGGAAGGGGCTCTCGGACCTGATCCGGGAAGAATTCGGACTGCGAATGACCTTTCTGGCCATGATTCTGCTCAGCCTCGCGGATCTCGGCAACATCATGGCGGAGTTCGCGGGCATTGCTTCGGGGATGGGCATTTTCGGCGTCAGCAAGTACATCTCCGTCCCCATCGGAGCGGCGCTCGTGTGGGTGGTGATCGTCAAGGGAACCTACCGCCCCGTGGAACGGCTCCTCATCCTGTTCTCGTTGATCTATTTCGCCTATCCCATTTCGGCGTTCCTGGCCAAGCCGGACTGGGGGGAAGCCTTGTACAACACAGTCGTGCCGCAGTTCAGCGCAGACAGGGCCTACACCACCATGATGATCGGCCTGATCGGAACGACCATCACCCCCTGGATGCAGTTCTACCTCCAAGCCGCCATTGTGGAAAAGGGCGTTTCAAAGAAGGACTACGGCCTGGCCAAGTGGGATGTAATCATCGGCTGCATCATCACGGACGTGGTTGCTTTCTTCATCGTCGTGGCCTGCGCCGCCACCATCCACAAGGCGGGACTCGGGCAGTTGAATGATCCGGCCGAGGCGGCTGTCGCTTTGCAGCCATTCGCCGGACGGTTTGCGTCCATGCTGTTCGGAGTCGGGCTGGTGAACGCTTCCGTGCTCTCGGCGGCGATCCTGCCGCTGGCTACCGCCTACAATATCTGCGAAGGACTGGGGTTCGAATCGGGGGTGGACAAGAGTTTCTCGGAGGCCAAGGTCTTCTATACCCTTTACACGGGCCTGATCGTCCTGGGCGCCGGAGCTGTGCTAATTCCTGGGATGCCGCTCCTGAAGGTGATCCTGCTGTCCCAGGTGGCGAACGGCATCCTGCTTCCCTTTGTCCTGATCTTCATGCTGATCCTGGTGAACCGGCGGGACTTGATGGGCTCCATGCGCAACCGCAGGACCGGGAACCTCATCACGGGAACGCTGAGCGCCGTCATGATCCTCCTCACCGCCCTGCTGCTTTGGAACACGGTGATGGGCTGACGGCGTCTCAGCGCCGCCGCGCTCATTGCCCGAGGTTGTAGGCGATCTTGCTGCTCACCAGCGCCTTGAGCTGTTCTGGAGTAATGTCCCCTGCGACATAGACGACGCTGACCTCCGTGGCCTCGCAGGCGATGATCAGGAACGCGCGGATCTGTTCGCCCTCCTTGTGGCTGTAGATCTCAACGCTCTCCCGCTTCTCCTTGACCTGGACCATTCGTGACCAGCCCGTGCCCTCTCCCACTTGTCTGCGCAGGATGTCCAGGTCCTTCTCCGAGTACTCGCCTTCCTTGGCGAACCGGTAATTACGGATGCGCACGTCCTTGGCCGTCGAAAGAGCAGCGCCGGGGAGTTTCCCGTCCGACATGAGTTTCCCCATGGTTGCCGGGTCTATATCGAGTTCCGCCTTCTCCGCGGCCTTGGAGGCCAGCGAATCCAGCTTCAAATCCAGCGTCTGCGCCGCCAGCGCCGGCGCCAGCAGAAGGATGCCTGCGATCCAGATGCGAATTTGGTTTCTCATTTGCCCGCCTTTCGCGGGGCATAGCCCCCCGACTTGCTACCGGGAGTGACCGCCACGTCCGGAATCCCGAACTTCCCCCGAAGTTTGGTCAGGTCATCCAAGTTCACCGGACCATCGAGATGCACGAACGCCAGTTCCTTGGGCTCCCACGCCAGGATAGCAAGGCCTGCGCTCTTGCCGTCATCCATCTTCAGATAGATTTCCACGCCCTCGGCCTTTTCCTGAACCGAGACCAGCCGGGACCAGCCGGGGGCCTTCAGTTGCTCGCGGACGGGCTCGAGATCGTTCTGCGTATAAGCTCCTGGGCTGGCAAACTCAAACCTCCGAACGAGAATTCCCTTGAGCCTGGAAACCATCTCTTTGAGCTGGGGATCGTCGCCCGAGCTCTTGTCGGAGGACAGGAAGCGCCCCGCCAGTTGCAGCATGGAGGCGTCCAAGGTTACGTTCACCGACTCCGACGCCTTGGCGGCCAGATGGTCGAGGTTCACTTTGAGCTGGGCGTGGGCGATTCCCGCCACCCAGCAAATCGCAAACAATGCGGTAGTTATAGTTCGTTTCATGGTTTCTCCGGGACCCCCGCCGTGGCGGCGGCCGCTTTCAACACTCTCTGTTGGGCAAAACTGACTTTGGATCTCGCCAACTCCAGTGCGAACACAACCTGATTCCGGGCCTGCTCCGCAAGTTGCCGCTGGCGGTAATCCCGCACCGAGCCAACGGTCAGCACCAGCACCGCCGCGACTGCAACCGCGGCCGCCCATCCGGGCGCGGAAAGCCAGCTCAACCGCCAGATTCCGTTGCGCGACGCCGTCTGCCCGGACTCCGCCTTCGCCAGTACACGCTCCGCGAACCCGGGCGGCGGTTCCCGGCGTTTGAGTGCGGTCCTGAGTTGATCTTCGAGATTCATCTTCCCCTCTCGTTGTCCTGGGGGCCCAGCTTGGCTCGCAACATCTCCAGCGATCGGTGGAGGCGGCTCTTCACTGTGCGGATTGGGATGTCCAAAACCTCCGCGATGTCCGCGGGATCCAGATCTTCCTGATAGCGAAGGACAACCACCGAGCGCAGTCGTTCCGGCAAACTGGCGACAACCCGCTGCACCCTTGCCTCCATCAGCGGATCGGACAATGCGCCAGGGGCCGCTGGTTCTCGCACGTCTTCCAGGCCCAACTGTGGCCTGATCTTCCGGCGCCGGGACTGATCGATGCAGCGATTGATGGCCACGCGCCGCAGCCAGTTCTTCACATGTCCCTGCGACTCGAAGGTGTCGAGGCGGCGGTACAATTCCAGGAAGACCTCCTGGGCGACCTCCTCGGCGAGCGCCTGGTCCTGGAGGCTGTTCCAGGCCAGGCTGTACACCATCGACTGGTGTTCCTGGACCAATGCCGCGAAGGAGCCGCCGACTGGCTGCGTCGTTTCCGCTGTTTCCGATTCCGCTTGGGCGAGCATTCCTTTGCCTTAAAACATGTATACGCATCGGATGCGCCGAAGGGACTCAGTTTGTTTGGGTTCCGGCCAGCGCCATCGTCCTGGTGTATGATGAACAGTGTCTACGAGATGGGACGGGGGGACTAACACCATGATTTTGCACAGCTTACTCACGGCAGCGGCATTGGCCGTCCTGCTGCTCCAAGGCCAGGAACCGGCTCTCGAGCAGAGGCAGAAGGTGGATGCGGCTTTGCCCAAGAAGGCCCCGGCCAAACCGCAGAAGCCTCGCCGGCTCCTGGTGAGCAATTTGGCGATGCGCGACGGGAAGCCGGTCCGCGGAAGCTCCAACAACGTGCTGCCCATAGCCAACTACGCTGTGGATCAGATGGGCAAGCGCACGGGCGCCTACGAGGCGGTCTTCAGCAACGACGTCGAGATGTTCCGTCCGGGCACGATCGAGCAATTCGACGCCATCTGCTTCAGCAACACGGTCGGGGTCCTGTTTGAGGACCCGGAACTGAAGAAATCGCTGCTGGGCTTCATCGCCGGCGGCAAGGGGTTCGTAGGCATCCACGACGCCATCGCGACGTTTGTCCAATACCCCAAGTACGACCAGTGGCCCGAATTTGGGCAAATGCTCGGTGCCACCGAAAACGGAGGGCATCCCTGGAACGGCGAAACCTTGACCATCCGTATCGACGACCCGAAACACCCCATCAACGCCGTCTTCAAAGGGCAGAGCTTCCAGATTGTCGACCAGGCGTTTCAGTTCCAGGAACCGCTTCTCCGCGATCACCTTCACGTTCTGCTCAGCATCGATGCGGACAAGACTGGCATGGTCCCCAACCGGCGCATCTTGCCCGCTCGCATGGCGGACAAGGATTTCCCCGTGAGTTGGATCCGCTCCTATGGCAAGGGCCGTGTCTTCTACACCTCGTTCGGCCACTTTGACTACATCTATTGGAATCCCTTGGTGCTGGAGCACATGCTGGCGGGAATTCAGTACGCCCTCGGCGACTAGGACTAGGGACAGCCTGACGCGACTCCTTCGCGTTTTCGCCAACTGGGACACTCCCGACCGTCCCTTTCCAGAATTTACGCTCCCCTGGTCGACTTCGCCCCTACCTGCCGGCGGCAGATCCACAGGGATCGCCCAGCCTGCGCCCATCGCACTTCAGTTCCTGGAAGTAATGACCGGAAAACGCGCGGCCCCGCCGCGCCGATTGCGCCCGCCCCGGATCACCGCCTCGTACAAGAAAACCTGCAGGATCCCCACCCAGCTGGAGTGCTTGCGGCTGACTCTGACACCACAATGGGAGCGCTGGCGGTTCGACCCGACTTATGTCACGGGATCAACGATGCTGGTTCCAGGGATCGAAATAAGTGCGCGTTTATCGGCCCAAACCTCCGCCACTCTCGAAAAGGACACTCTGCTCCGTCCCTTTATTGCAATCAGTTGCGAGTCGCTTCAGGCTGTCCCTTTCCTGCACGGAACAAGAACCACCCCAGCGACGACATCGCCAGCCCCTGCTTGAACGCCGCCTCTTCCAACACCCCCAGGAAATGCATTAGCGGAAAAAGGATACAAAGAACTAAACAGAGCAGTGCCGCGGCGCCGAGCAAAATCCGCATCGTCTCACCTGCCTCCTTCCCTTCCCGCCGGCGCGGGAATCTTCGGGTTGAACGCCATCTTCAAGCCCGTGTACGACAACACCGCAAAGAGATAGCCCGGCAGCCACCGGAAGTAAAGATGCAAAGGCAGCAAGGCGCATATGCCGATCGTTCCGGCCCACACCACCGCCGCCTGCCAGTTGAATACCAATCCCCGCTTCTCCGCCTGGTACGGCTCTACTCCCAGGCGTGGCAAGATCCAGTGCTCGGCCAAAACGATCGCCCCCACCGGCATCAGCACCAATCCGTAGATTGCCACATAATCCAGCAGGCGCGTGAACACGATCGGAAACGTCGAAAACACAGAGGTCACAACGCCCACCGCCAGCGTCACCTTCCAACGCGGCCAATTCGGCGTCACCGTCTGGATCGCCAGCCCGACGCGGTAGAACGTCGGGTTGGCCGTGGTCCAGCCGGCCACAACCACCGCCGCGACCCCGGCCAGTCCCGCCGCCTGGAACGCCATCAGTCCCGGGTTCATTTCCCGATTCACACCCGCAACCATGATCCCGGAACAAATCCAGGCCAGCATGTGCCCCGGGTACATGCCGAACGCGGAGTACAGCCCATATTTCCAGCTCTTCGCATACCGGAACAGCGCCATGTCGGATAGCGCAATGTGGAACGCCAGGTTGGCGAACCAGGCGAAGAACACAATATGGCGCAAGTGAAACTGCTCCTGCCCTGGGCTGGGTACGCCATTCCAGACTTTCGTCTGCATCACCTCCCAGAAGTTGTCGAGGCTGGCGTGGACCCCTAATCGGGGGAGCGTCCCAATGGCCCCCGCGATGAAAATCGCGAAGATCCACGGCGAACAGAGCTCCGCGAACCGGCTCAACTTCTCAAACCCCAGAATCGCCAGCACCGTGAACGTCAGCCCGATCGAAATAGTCAGAACGACCCACCCAAAGCTGGCGGGCATCACGTCCGTGAGCGCGGGCGTCTTGACCCCGAATGCCAGTCCCACCGCCGAGGCCGCTACCGAGATCATCGCCCCCGCCAGAATGCTGTACAGGAAACCGTTGGCGATGTTGTAGACAAAGGTGAGCCCCGGCCCGGCGATCCGCCTCAGGTACCAATACAGCGTCAGCCTCGTCTGAACGGCGATCGGCGCGCAAACCAATGTCCAGGAGAGCACCGCCAGCAGGTTTCCGAGCAGCAGGCCGAGAAATAGATCTCTTGCGCCCACCCCGTGCAGCACAAAAAAGGCCCCGATCACGAACTCGGTCGCGGCCACGTGCTCGCCGGCGAAAAGCCCCGCAAACCGCGCGCCTCCTTGCAGCTTGTGACTCGCCACCGGCTCCCGGTCATACTCGTACAACCGGTCCATCCGCGCGGCCAGGCCCGACAGCTTAAGTGGCATGTCTTGATGTGCTCCCCACTCCACCAAACGAAACGCCGGAAACGGAACTCAGCCCAGCGACGGCCCGATCCCCGCCAGCGCCGCCGACAGGATCAGCAACACCAGGCCGGCAGCCAGCCTGCCAATGGTCCGCCGGCTCGTTCCTTTCCACTCCCCAAGCCACAGGCCCAGCAACTGGCTGAACAAGATCGAGCTGGCCATCAGCACGGCCCAGCCGATATACGACGTCGCGCCCATCTTCGGTTCGCCGGTCTTGAAGCAGATAAATTGGGAGCACCAGATCGCGCCCGCCAGCCCTGCCCAGAACAGGTTCGGAACCACTGGTGCGCTGCGATTCACGTAGTCCCCCGCCGTCTTGTTCTTGATGTTCAAAAACACACACCAAAGGGCGTTCACCAGAAAGCCCCCCAGCAGGACGACCACCAGCACCGGCATTCCAGCCCAAGCGATAGAAGTAGCCGGCTCCGTGACCTGCGCGAGCTTCTGAAGCTCCGGCCCGCCCTGGAGCCCAAAACTCATAGCCGAACTCATCAGCCCCGAAAAAATCGCCACGCCCAAACCCTTGCGGAAATTGAACTCGGCGACGGCCTTCTTCTTCTGTTCCTCGGAGAGCTCGCTCTCCTTGGACATTCCCGCCATGCCGACAAAGACAATGCCGCCCAGTGAGATAAGAGCCGCTGCGACCGACGCGATGCCCGAGGGCGTCGTGAACATTGCCTCGATCGCCTCGCTCCCCTTCAGCATCGGCGGGATCAGCGTGCCTGCCGCCGATGTCAGTCCGGCGCCCATCGCCAGCCCCAGGCCGAACCCCAGATACCGGATCATCAGGCCCCAAGTCAATCCCCCGAAGCCCCAGGCCGCCCCGCAGAGGAAACAGTAAATAATCTCGTTGCGGGGCCCGGCCCGCAATACAGTCAGCACATTTGGAGAGGTGCTGAACGCCAGCACCCACGGGACCAGCAGCAGGCCGAAGACCGCGTACACCAGCCAGTAGCTCTCCCAGGCCCAGGCCTTGACCTTCTTGAAGGGCAAGTAGAAGACCGCCCCCGCCAGGCCCCCCAGCATGAAGATGAGTATCCCCAGTGGCGCGTTGGTCGCGCTGGACGGATCCGCTGCCATTGCCAATTCCTCCTAGCTGTAGAAGCGGCTCAAGCCGTGGCTCGCTTGGACAGCACGCCGGCCTCGTAGCGCCTCACCTCGTCGAACCACGCCAGGCCGGCGGGCACGCCCTTCCGCAGACAGTAGTAGTCCCAGACGGCAGCCCAGGGAAGCGTCTTGATTTCCTCCATCATGGCCAGGCGCTTGGTGAAGTCGAACCTGAGCTCGGCTTCCTTCAGCTCTGAGAACGGCTCCAGCAGCGCGATCATCAGGGCCTTCAAAATATTGCGCGTGCCGATGACCCAGGCCGCCACCCGGTTGATGCTGGCGTCGAAGAAATCGAGACCGATGTGAATCTTCTCCAGCTTCCCGCAACGGATCAATTCCTTGGCGATCGCCTGTAACTCATCGTCCAGCACGATCACATGATCGCTGTCCCATCGCACCGGCCGGCTCACATGGAGCATCAGTCCCGGACAGAACGGCAGCACGGAGCTGATCTTATCGGCCATGGATTCCGTGGGATGATAGTGCCCCGCGTCCAGCGTGAGCAGTACCTGGCGGCTGACGGCGTAGCCAAGGTAGAACTCGTGAGAGCCGCTCGTGTAACTCTCGGCGCCGATGCCGAACAGTTTCCCTTCGACCGCGTCCAGGTGGATCTTGGGATCGATGCGCTCGGCCAGGATCTTGTCCAAAGAATCCAGCAGCCGCTCGCGCGGCCCAAGCCGGTCGGCGGGAATGTCCTTGAACCCGTCCGGAATCCAGATGTTCGTTACCGTCGCTGAGCCGAGTTGGCGTCCCATCTCAGCCCCGATCTTCCGGCAGGCGATCGCGTGCGTGATCCAGAAATCCCGGATGCCCTGGTCAGGGTGGCTCAACGTGAAACCGTCCGCGGCCTTCGGATGGGAGAAAAACGTCGAGTTGAAGTCCAACCCGACGCCGGCCTTCTTGGCCCAATCAATCCAGCTCTGAAAGTGCTTGGGCTCGATCTGATCGCGCTCCACAAACGTGCCGCCGTTGTCCAGATAGGATCCGTGCAGCGCGAAACGATGGCTCCCCGGAACCAGGCTGATGGCTTTCTCGAAATCGGCGCGCAGCTCATCGATGGTCCGCGCCTTTCCTGGATAGTTCCCCGTGGATTGGATGCCGCCGCCCCCGAGCGTCGCGCCCACGGTTTCAAATCCGCCCACATCGTCTCCCTGCCAGCAGTGGATCGATATGGGGATCTGCGCCAGACGGTCCATCGCCGCCTCGGTGTCAATCCCCAACCCGGCATACGTCTCCTTGGCCAATGCATATGCTGTCAGCACATTCTTCTCGTTCATCTCCTGTCTGTCCTTTCTTTAGCCGGTCCGTTCGTGAAAACGGAGTATACACCAACCGGCGGCGCTCAGGCAGCGGCTGTTTTCGGATACAATCAGCGAGTGATGAAGCCGAATGGATCGCGCAACACTCTGATCGCCCTGGGACTGTGTCTGTTGCTGGCCGGAAGCCTCGCCTGGAGCCAGCGCCTGCCCAAGCGGGAGCCCGATGTCTGGTGGGAGCCGTCCTCGGATGAGGTCGTGACCGCCATGCTGAAGATGGCCAAGGTTGGCAAGAACGATGTCGTCTATGACCTGGGCTGCGGCGACGGCCGCATCGTAATCGCCGCCGCCAGGCAGTTCGGCGCTCGCGGAGTGGGAATCGATATCGACCCCAAACGCATCGATGAATCCAACGAGAACGCCCGCAAGGCCGGTGTGACGGACCGGGTGAAGTTCATCGAGGAGGATCTGTTCGAGGCGGACATCCGGGAGGCCACCGTTGTCACCCTCTTCCTGTGGCCTTCGGTGAATCTGAAGCTGCGGCCCAAACTGCTGAAGGAACTGAAACCGGGAACGCGCGTTGTTTCCCACATCCACGACATGGGCGAGTGGGTCCCGGATGCGAAACAGGAGATCGGCCGCGCCCGCCTCTACCTTTGGATCATCCCCAGGCAGGCCCCCAATTTCAACTGAGGAGCGGAACCGCGCCATCCACCCCGGGCCGGTGAGGATCGGCCTGCGCCTGTTCTTCCGGGCAGCGCTTGAGCCGCAGTCACGATTCGCGCCGAGAGATTCACCCTGAGAAATTTTGTTGTTCTTCTGAGACTTGAGGATCCCGCCCCGGAAGCCTCGACGCGGTCTCGATGATTGAGACCGTTCATCTTGTGGGCGAGGTTGCTGGCGCCCGGCCTTGGGCCCAGCAGGGCGAGCAGCCGGCGGGAGGCCTCCCAACCCGATCCATACTGGGGACTACGCGCGAAAACACCAAACTCAGCAACACAGCCGGTACGCTATCCTGCGCCAGGCGGACTTCCTCCTTCGCTGTTGCGGCCCCCGCGAGCGTCACGAGCGGGGCGGTTCACCCGGCTGCGGCCGGAACGCCGCTTGCAGTCTCTCCATGAGTCCAGCAGCGCCACTCATGCGCCGTCTCAAAGTCCTTCGTTTTCAACCGTCTGGAACGACTTCCGAAATCTTGCAACCCCCCTGCTCCTGATCGTATCCAATGGCTCAGGGGGCAATATGCTGGGACAATCCTCACCTCGCGTGACCGCTGTACCCGATCAGGAAGACAACGGCAGGGCCACGCAGCCCAATCACGGCAGACTTACCCGCAAGGAAGGCCAGTTGCTGGCCTTGTTGCAGCAGAACGCCGGCAGGTGCCTGACCCGGGCCTACCTGCTGGAAACAATCTGGGGATATCGCAACGGAACCAAGACCCGGACATTGGATGTGCACATTCAGAGGCTTCGCCGAAAGCTGGGACCTGAGCAGGGACGCCACATCCTGACCGTGCTGCGCTCCGGCTACGCCTGGCAGGAAGTCCCGGCCGCCAGCGTCGTCGGCATTCAATAGCGGCGGACCAGGTCAGCAGCACTTCGGCCGGGTGTACTTGGCGCCAAGCCGTTTTTCGGAAAAATGACGCCACTCCTGTGCCGATGAAGTCTTCCCGTGCAGCGTGAGGTGCCGCTCATAGGCCGCCTCGTCGGAAAGTTCCCTCAACAGCCGCATCAGCAAGCGCCCCAGCCTCGCGATACCCCTCATACTTCGTCCCCCCTCAATTTGGAAATCACAAACGGGGATTCTCTTAACTCGGCCCGCCGGGTTCCCGCCAGGATTCCATGCCACACTCGCACTGAGTCCGCCAGTATGGCCGTCACCAGCACCAGAAAGATCCCGCACACCGCCGCATCCAATTGGGCGTTGAAGATGAGGGTCTTGGTCTGGGCCACTTGGGCGGAGGTGAGGTTGCCGCCTGCCAGGATTGTTTTCAACTGACTGGCCTGCGCCAGAAAACCAAGCCTGGGCTCAGGAGAGAAGATTTTCTGCCAGCCGGCCGTGAACGTCACGGTCATGAGCCATGCCAGCGGCACGCAGGTGATCCACATGTAGCGCGCCCGGTGCATCTTGACCAGCACCGTCGTGGCCACGCAGAGAGCCACCGCCGCCAGCAACTGATTCGCGATTCCGAATAGCGGCCACAGCGAATTGATCCCGCCCAGCGGATCCCGCACCCCTTGAATCAGAAAGTAACCCCACGCCCAAACCACCGCCGCGCTGGTCAACAACACCCCCGGCATCCAGCTCACCCGCCCCAGAGGTTTCCAGAATTGGCCCAACAGATCCTGGAGCATGAAGCGGCCTACCCGCGTTCCCGCGTCGATGATGGTGAGAATGAAAAGCGCCTCGAACATGATTGCGAAGTGATACCAGAACCCCAGGATGGCTCTCCCTCCCGGCCCTTTGGCGAAGATCTCCGCCATCCCGAGGGCCAGGGACGGCGCCCCTCCCGTGCGGTGGAAGAGGGTCTGTTCCCCCACCTCGCTGGCGAAGGTCTCCATCTCGGCCGGCGTGACAGGAAAACCCCACCCTGTAATGGTCGCGGCCGCCGCCTCCGGCGTCGCGCCCACGATTCCGGCCGGAGAGTTCACGGCGAAGAACACCCCCGGGTGCATGGAAGCCGCCGCCACCATCGCCATAATGGCAACGAACCCTTCCAGCAGCATGGACCCGTAGCCTACAGGACGGGCATTCGTTTCCTTGGCGATCATTTTCGGCGTGGTTCCGGACGAGATCAGCGAGTGGAAACCGGAAATCGCCCCGCAGGCAATTGTGATGAAACAGAACGGAAAAATCTGGCCGGCGAAGATCGGCCCGTTGCCGTCCGTGAAACGCGTGAACGCCGGCAGGGCGAGATGGGGCCGCACCAGGAAAATGCCGGCCGCCAGCAGGAACACCACGCCGAGCTTAACGAACGTGCTCAGATAATCGCGCGGCGCCAGCAGCAGCCAGACCGGCAGGGCGCTGGCGAAGAATCCATAAATGATGATGGCTACCGCCAGGGTCATGCCGCTCAGGTTGAACCAGGGCGCGAATTGGGCGGATTCGGAAACCCACTGTCCGCCGAAGATGCTCAGCAGCACCAGGCCAAACCCGATCAGGGAAACTTCGAGAACCTTGCCCGGACGCCAGTAGCGCAAATACAGCCCCATGAACACGGCAATCGGCATCGTCGCGGCAATCGTAAAGGCGCCCCAGGGACTGCCTGTGAGGGCGTTGACCACGACCAGCGCCACCACCGCCAGCAGAATGATCATGATCAACAGCACCGTCAGCAGCGCGATCATCCCGCCGAGCTTTCCGATCTCCTCGCGGGCCATCTGGCCGAGGCTCTTTCCGTCCCGGCGCATCGAGCAAAACAGGATTGTGAAATCCTGGACCGCGCCGCCGAGCACCGCGCCCAGAATAATCCATAGGGTTCCAGGCAAATATCCGAATTGCGCCGCCAGAGTGGGCCCGACCAGGGGCCCCGGCCCTGCAATCGCCGCGAAGTGGTGCCCGAAGAGGATCCATTTATTGGTCGGCTCGTAGTCGTGGCCGTTGCGGAGGCGCTCGGCGGGCGTGGCGCGGTTATCGTCCAGGAACATCACCTTCGCGGCGATAAACTTGCTATAGAATCGGTATCCAACCAGGTAGGTGCAGACGGCCGCCAGCACGAGCCAGATGCTGTTGATGGGCTCGCCGCGGCTTGCGGCGATGCCGGCCAGGCAGAATGCGGCGCACACCGCGACCGCCGCCCATGCTGTGCGGCCCAACAGTTTCTTCATCTCCAAGGATTGTAGCGGATGCGCCGCGGGGCTGTCCCGCTAAACTGGAGTCTTGTGATTGCGCTGGCGATCTTTCTCGGAACCTACTTCGTGCTCGCCGTGGGCGGCTTCCCTGGATTGCGCATCGACCGCACGGGCGCCGCCATCATCGGAGCGAGCCTCATGATCGGATTCAACATCCTGACCTTCGACCAGGCGGTCCAAGCCGTTGACGATTCGACGCTGGTGCTGCTGTTCGGCATGATGATCGTCGTCGCCAACCTCCGCCTGTCGGGATTCTTCCGGCTGGTCGGCGCCTGGGCGGTCCGCCATGCTCACCGTCCGCACACCTTGCTGGCCGCGATCGTGCTCGTCTCGGGCGTGCTCTCGGCTTTTTTTGTGAACGACACCATGTGTCTGGTTCTGACGCCGCTGGTCCTGGAGGTGACCGAACGCCTGCGCCGTAATCCCCTGCCCTACCTGCTGGCGGTGGCGATGGCCTCCAACGCCGGCAGCGTCGCCACTCTGACCGGAAATCCTCAGAACATGATGATCGGCAACCTCTCTGGAATTTCTTACCGCGCCTTCATTACGGCCCTCGCGCCGGTCGCGGCCGCCGGACTCGTTCTGACCTTCGGGCTGATCGCCGTCCTCTTTCCATCCGAGTTCAGAAATCGCGAGCGGATTCAGATCCCCGATGTGCGCGTGCGCGTCAACCGCGTGCTGCTCTGGAAAGCCGCCGCCGCATCGGCGGGAATGATCGTGTTCTTCTTCTGGGGCTGGCCTGTCGCCAAAGTCGCCGTGGTCACGGGAGCGCTGCTGCTGGTGACCCGGCGCGTGAAGCCGGAGAAGGTCTACCACGAGATCGACTGGTCGCTGCTGGCAATGTTTGCCGGATTGTTCATCGTAGTCGCGGGCTTTGAGCAAACCTCGGTGGAGGAGGAACTGGTGGCCATGGCGGCCCGCTTCCGCCTGGACCACGTCTGGGTGCTCAGCGGCTTCTCGGCGTTCATTTCCAACGTCGTCAGCAACGTGCCGGCGGTCTTGCTTTTCGCTCCCCTGATCCGGCGGCTGGCCGATCCGCAGACCGGCTGGATCACGCTGGCCATGTCCTCCACCCTGGCGGGCAACCTGACGCTGCTCGGCTCCGTCGCGAACCTCATCGTTGTCCAGCGCGCCCGCCGCGAGGTGCGCATCACGTTCTGGGACTATTGCCGGGTGGGCGTCCCGCTCACGATTTTGACGCTGGCCGCGGGCGCCGCCTGGCTGAGCTGGACCAGGTGAGGACGCCCCAGCGGGCGCCCGGGCAAAAACCCGGGCCTCGGCTGTATCCGCTTGTGGCAAGATAAGGAACATGCTTCAACCCGTCTATCTTGTAGCCAGTGGCGATCTCCGCCTTTCCGCCAATCAGAATTGCTGGCCCGCGCAGCAGCTCGTCGAGGAAGCAGTGACGGCTGCCGTGCGGCGCGAGGGCCGGGACATCGTCCGAGCCCATGTCTACGACCCGGAAAAGGGCCATGGATTTATCGATTCCCAGAAGTACGGGATGGAAGTGTTCCGCGCCATTCCTCCCGAGGCGCCGGTTATGGTGGTCGAGGCCGTCTGGCAGTACAGCCACCATGTGCTTCCCGGCTTGTGGACGCATCGCGGTCCCATCCTCACGGTGGCCAACTGGAGTGGCGAATGGCCGGGCCTGGTGGGGATGCTCAACCTGAACGGATGCCTGACCAAAGCCGGCGTGCCTTACAGCACGCTGTGGAGCGCGGATTTCACGGACGAGTTCTTCCTCAAAGGACTGCGAACCTGGCTATCGGGCAAGCAGGTGGCGCACGATGCGAGCCACGTCCGCAAGTGGAAGGACCTGCGGCTTTCCCCCGAAGGAATCCTGCTGGGCGCGAAGCTGGCGGCGGAACTGCGCCACAGCAAGGCCATCATGGGCATCTTCGACGAGGGCTGCATGGGCATGTATAACGCCATCATTCCCGACGAAATGCTCCATGAAGTGGGCGTCTTCAAAGAGAGGCTGAGCCAGTCCGCGCTCTACGCCGAGATGTTGACGGTGTCGGACCTGGAAGCGCAGGAGGTGCGCGAGTGGCTGGACTTGAAGGGCATGCGCTTCGTAACCGGCCCGAACCCCAAAGAGGACCTGACCAACGAACAGATCCTGGACCAGTGCCGCATGTATATCGCCGCCGTGCGCATCGCGGACCGTTTCGGATGCGACACGATCGGCATTCAATACCAGCAGGGACTCAAGGATCTCTGCCCCGCCTCCGACCTCGCCGAAGGCCTGCTCAATAATGTGGACCGGCCGCCGGTAAGAGACCCCGAGACCGGCAGGATCCTCTTCGAGGGCCAGGCGCTGCCCCATTTCAACGAAGTGGACGAGTGCGCCGGCCTGGACGCCCTGGTCACCAACCGCATCTGGCGCAGCCTGGGATTCAGTCCGGAAACCACGCTGCACGACGTGCGCTACGGCGAGGAATACAAGCTCAACGGCAAGCAGGAATTCATCTGGGTGTTCGAGATTTCCGGCGGCGCTCCGCCGGAACATTTCATCGGCGGATACGCGGGCGCGACGAGTTACCGCCAGCCGTACATGTACTTCCCCTCCGGGGGCGGCACGCTGGCCGGCGTCAGCAAGCCCGGCGCGGTGGTCTGGAGCCGTGTTTACGTCGAGGGCGGCAGGCTGAAGGCGGATCTGGGGCGCGCGCAAGCTGTGCAGTTGCCCGAAAAAGAGAGCGACCGCCGCGCTCGGATGACCACCCCGCAGTGGCCGATGATGCACGCCATCACGAAAGGCGTGTCCCGGGACCAGTTCATGGGCCGGCACAAGGCCAATCATATTCAGGTGGCCTATGCTCCGGACGAGGAAGGCGCGGACCTCGCGCTGGCGGCCAAGGCGGCCATGTTTCGGGAACTCGGCCTCGAAGTGGCCGTCTGCGGCTCAGCACTCGGATTGGACTAAGAGCTCATTGAGCCGCGGCCGCTGGCTCATTCCACCGCTTACTGGCCGGCGGCGCGCGCAGCGGCGCGCGTCGCATACGACCGGCAGGCTCCTGGCTCCGGCGGGCGGGTTCCCGCACTGCCCGTTAAGTTATACTGCGAGATTCAGGAAACGGGGTAATGAATCTTCGCGTAGGCATCATCGGCACGGGCGCCATCTCCTACAAACACGCCCAGGCGTATCGCAACATCGGAAACCGGGTCACCGTTTGCACGGACATCAACCCCGAAGCGGGGCTGAAGTTCGCTGCGTCTCAGGGGGCCGAGTTCGTCCGCTCCTATGAGGCGGTTTGCAGCCACCCGGAAGTCGATCTGGTTGATGTCTGCACCTTCCCGGACTTCCGGCTGGAACCCGTGGCCGCCGCGGCCGCGCACGGCAAGCACGTCCAGGTGCAGAAGCCGATGGCCACGAATCTCGAAACCGCCCGCGCCATGATCGAGACCGCCCGCAGAGCGGGCGTTCGGCTCGGCGTCGTCAGCCAGCACCGCTTCGACGACGCGAGCCTCTTCCTTTCCCGCGCCCTGGCGCAGGGCCGTCTCGGCCGTCTCCTCCAAGCGGACGCCTATGTCAAATGGTACCGGTCGCCGGAGTATTATTCGCGGCCGATCAAGGGAAGCTGGAACGTCGAAGGCGGCGGCGCGCTGATCAACCAGGCGGTCCACCAGGTGGATCTGCTGCTGTGGCTGGCCGGGCCGGTGAGCCAGGTGGCGGCCTTCTGGCAACTCGGCGCCCGGCACAAGATCGAATCCGAAGACGTTATTTCCGCCTTGCTCAAATACAGCAGCGGCGCGACCGGAGTGATTCAGTCGTCAACCGCTTTCTATCCCGGTTACACCGAGCGTCTCGAGCTCCACGGGACGAAGGGCACGGCGGTGGTGGCGGGCGACAAACTCACCGCCTGGGACGTAGAGAACGACGAAGGCGATCCGCCGCCGCTTTACCGCGATGTGCGCTCGGGATCCTCCGACCCGATGGCCATTCCGTTGGAACCGTTCGAGCGGCAGTTTCGCGATTTCGGCGAGGCCATCCGCGACGGCCGGGACCCGCTGGTATCGGGCGAGGAGGGGCGCCGGGCCCTCGAGTTGGTCCTCTCCATCTACCGGGCCTGCCGCGAAAATCGCGTGGTCGAAATCCCAGGCGGGCGGGAATAGCTCATGTCCTGGACCCAACTGCGCGTACCCGCCTCCAGTGCGAACCTGGGCCCCGGATTCGATGCCTTGGGCCTGGCGCTCAACTTGTTTCTCGACTGCCGTTTCCGGCGCAGCGACAGGCTCTCGATCCAGGTCGCCGGACGCGATGCCGCCCAGATCCCGGCCACCGATGAGAACCTGATCTGGCAGACGGCGCTCACCGTCGGTCGAGACACGCGCAGCGAACTGCCGCCTGTCGAATTGCTGATCGAGAATCAGATCCCCATCGGCAAGGGATTGGGATCGAGCGCCGCCGCTCTTACCGCCGGCGTCGTGATGGCCGACCACCTGCTTGGCCTCAACTGGAAGCCGCTGAGGATTCTCGACGAGGCGGCGCGGATTGAGGGCCATCCCGACAATGTCGCGGCTTGCGTCCTGGGCTCCATCGTGGCCAGCGCCGTGGACTCGGGTGGCATGGCCAGGGCCGTGCGCATCGAGTTGCCCAGGCGTTTCGGCGTGGCCGTGGTTGTGCCGGACTTCGTCCTTCCCACCACGGAAGCGCGCGCCGTGTTGCCATCCACCTATTCCAGCAAGGACGCCATCTTCAACGTGCAGCGGGCCGCCCTGCTCATCGCCGCGCTGGCGACGGGCTCGGCGCATGCCTTCCCCGCGGCCCTGGAAGACCGCTTGCACCAGCCTTACCGGCTGCCGCTGGTTCCAGGCCTCGCCGAGACGCTGAAGCTGAGGGCCCCCGGTCTTCTGGGTTGCGCGCTGAGCGGAGCCGGACCCTCGGTCCTGGTTTTCTACGAGCGGGGATTCGAGGATGTCTGCGGCCTGGTGCGGCAGGTATTCCAGATCCATGGGCACGATTCCGAGGTGCTGTGGACGGAAATCTGCGACCACGGCTACGAGTGCCGCGCCTCGGAATCCTCGTCCTCCAGCCCGCCGGCCACGGCCTGAATCGTGGCCGGAGCGTTCCCTTCCAGCCGGTTGTTGACAAAGACGAACGCAGGCTGCGATTCGCGCAAGGCGCGCTGGATCAGATCCCGAATGGCCTGCCGGGCCGCCGGGTTAGGATCCTGAATCTTCTCGTAAGGCTCAAAGGTTTTCACCGCCTGCTCGTAACTCCTGCCGTGCCGCAGCAGCGCGCGGCAAACCGAGAAGCCGGCGGTGAAGGCGCCGGGCATCGCCATCTGGCGGCCCAGCTCCGGCATGCGGGTCCAGGCGTTGAACACGTGGGCCGCGCCGTTTGCGCGAAGACAGCCGAAGTAGTCTTCCGACAGGTATTCGGGATTGCGGATCTCGACCGCGTACCGCCACTGCGGCGGCAGCGCCGGGAGGAATTTCTGGAGGTCGGCCAGAAAGGCGCGCGGGCCGTCGTAGCTCGTGCGAGAGAATGTCCCGAACTCGAAAATCAACACCGCCACCTGACGGCGCCAGGGCTCGAGCAGTCCGAGGAAGGCGTCTTCGAACAGGGCCGCATCCAGAAAGTTTGGATTTCCCTGCCCCCCGCGCGCGCCGTAACGCGCGTGCGCCGGAAAGACCTTCACCGTGATCTGCTCGGGAACCTTGAACGCGTACAGGAGATTCCCAGGCGCGGAGCCGAACAGTTTCTGCCAGTAGGACTGCGACGGGAACTGGTAGAAGGAGAAGTCGCCGCAAACCGCGGGAAAGGTCTCGGCGTATTCGGCCAGGCAGGTGGCGGCGAAGCGCGCCTGAGAGAAGCGCCCCCGCGTGAGATACCTCTCCCGGGAGTAGATCTGGCCGAGCCACCCCTCGTACTTCCAGGAACTGGTCCCCAGATACACCTGGCGAGAGGCGAGCCGGCGCAGGCGGCCGGCCAGCGCGGCGCGGTCAAAGCCGGACGGCGGTTCGAAAAGGTTGGGGCTTGACATGGCGGCCTCCATGTGTAAGTATTTATATTAGCATGCTCACCGAGCGGCAGAACAGGATCCTCGAATTCATTCTCGACTTTCGCCGGCGCAATGGTTGTTCCCCGTCCATCCCGGAGATTCAGAAAGCGTTTGGAATCCGTAGCCCGAACGGCGTCGCCGGACACTTGCGGGCGCTCATGCGAAAGGGATATGTTCGCTTCGGCAAGCGCGGATCCCGGCGGATCGACATCGCCGGCCCTCTGGAGCCCTTCCGCGCTCCCAGTTTCGACCTGCCGCTGTTCGGGCGTGTGCCTGCCGGACCGCCGGAGTCGTTTGTCTCCGCCACGCCCGAGGGCTGCGTCACCCTGGACGAAAGCACGCTGGGCTTTCGTCCCAAGCAGGGCTGCTTCGCGCTGCGCGTGAGAGGTGACTCGATGAAGGATGCGGGGATTCTGGACGGCGACCTCGTCGTCGTGGAGCCGGCCCCCAGTCCCCGCGCCGGACAGATCGTGGTGGCTTTGATCGACGGGGAAAGCACTCTGAAGCGGCTGGTGCGGGTGAAAGGGAAATGGTTTCTGAAGGCCGAGAACCCCGCTTACCCGGAGCTCTATCCCAGAGCCGACCTGGTGATCCAAGGCTCGGTCCGCGCGGTCATTCGAAGATTGAACGCGTAAGCCTCTCCCGCGCCCCTGAATCTGCCAAGATGAGAAGTGCATCGCTAAGCTTATGAGTGAGATTTCTGAATTGTTGGAAAGATTCCGCCGCGGCCCGGAGCTGGTGGCCATGGCCATGACCGGCGCCGCTGGCGCTGAACTCGACTTCATCCCCGCGCCCGGCAAGTGGAGCCTGCGCCAGATCCTGTGCCATCTGGCGGATTCGGAACTGGAGGCCGGAGTTCGTTTCCGCCGTCTCATCGCCGAGGATAACCCCACCCTGGTAGGCTACAGCCAGGACGCCTGGGCGGAGAAGCTGGACTATGCCCGGCGCAAGACCACGCAGGCGCTCGAAACGTTCCGCCACTTGCGCGGCGTCAACCACGATCTGCTTCTGGGGATCCCGGAGGAGGCTTACGCGCGGCAGGGGACGCACACGGAGCGGGGCACGGTGAGCCTGCTGGATATGCTCCGCATTTACACGCGGCACCCCGAGAAACACGCGGAGCAGATGCGCGCAGTACGCCAGGAATACAAGAAGTTCAGAGAGCAAACCCGAGGATGAGCATGAAGGCGAAACACGCGGTTCTTCTGCCGCTCACAGCATTGGTTGTGTTCGCCGCCGCAGCCGATTCAGCCGGGGCGCGCTGGTGGCGCATCGTCACCGAACTCGCCTCGGACCGGTACCAGGGCCGGGCCGCCACCACGGAGGGCTACCGCCAGGCGGCCGCCTGGCTGGTGGCGGAATTCAGCAAGCTCGGGCTGGAGGCGGCGGGAACCGCGGGCTTCCTTCAACCGGTGCCGTTCCACGTGCGGCAGATCCAGGAGGCGGGATCAAGCCTGTCGCTGGTGCGGGGCGGCTTGCAGGAAGTCCTCCAATTGGGCCAGGACGCCTACTTCACCTTGAACCTGAACCCCGCTCCGCAAGTGACTGCACCAGCAGTCTTTATCGGTTATGGAATTTCTGCTCCGGAGGCCAACTACGACGACCTGGCCGCGTTGGACCTCAAGGACAAGATCGCGGTGTTCGTGCGCGGAGGACCGGCTTCTCTGCCGCCTCCGGTGCGGGCGCACTACCAGACCTCGCGGGAACGGCTCCCGGCTCTGCGCTTGGCAGGGGCCGCCGGCTTTGCCGCGATCCTGGATCCCAAGAGCATGGATCTGCCCTGGGAGAGGTACGCCGCGCTCCGGCTCGAGCCCTTCCTGAGCCTGGCCGTCCCGGGTATGGAGGACGGCGAGGGCTTGCGCCTGGCGCTGACCGTAAACCCGGCGGAGGCGGAGAGGTGGTTCGAGGGTTCCGGTCATACGGCGGCGGAAATCTTGGAGCTGGCCGGCGCCGGAAAGCCCCTCCCGCGCTTTCCTCTGGCGTGGTCGGTCCGGGCGGCGGTGAGCGCGGAGCGCACCGAGGCGGAATGCTTCAACGTGGTGGCGGCGCTCCCGGGAACAGACCCCAAGCTGCGGCAGGAGTACGTGGTTGTCTCGGCGCACCTGGACCACCAGGGTGTGTCAACGCCGGTGAATGGAGACTCCATCTACAACGGCGCCATGGACAACGCCAGCGGGGTCGCGTCCCTGGTGGAGATCGCGCGCGCGCTGAAGGCCGCGCCGCCGAGGCGCTCCGTGCTGTTCCTGGCCGTGACCGCGGAGGAGAAGGGCCTGCTGGGCTCGCGCTACTTCGCCGCAAGACCGGCGGTCGATAAGTCCGCCATCGTGGCCAACGTGAACCTGGACATGTTTCTGCCGGTCCATCCTCTGCGCCTGTTGACGGTGTACGGGTTGGATGAATCCAGCCTGGGGCTGAATGCGCGGGCCGCCGCGAAGACGCTGGGGGTGGCGCTGCAAGCCGACCCGGAGCCGCAACGCAACCTCTTCATTCGCAGCGACCAGTACAGCTTCATCCGCGAGGGAGTCCCGGCGCTGTCGTTCAAGTTCGGCTTTACGAAAGGATCCCCTGAGGAAAAGGCCCAGAAGGAATGGCTGCGCCTGCGATATCATGCGCCTTCGGACGACGCGTCTCAGCCGGTGAACCTTGCCGCCGCGGCGCGATTCAATCGCCTGGTGGCCGCGGTGGTTCGAAATGTGGCGAACCAGGCTTCCCGTCCCCGGTGGAACCAGAACAGCTTTTTCCAGCGCTACGCCTCGGAGGGCGGCCCAGGCAGGTGACATTCTTCCGCGTGGATTTGGAGTGCGCCGGCGGGCAGGCGGACCTTGTGTCGGCGTCGCTGCTGGATTTTGCCCCCCAAGGCGTCATTGAACAAGATGCAGGCGACTGCCGCCGCATGAGCGTGTACTTCGAGGACCGCGAATCGGCCCGCGGGTTTGCGGCATTGTTCCCGGATCAAGTAACAGCCTTGGTGGAAGGCCATGCCGCCGATTGGAACCGGACGGTGCTGCCCGATTGGAAGCCGCTGTCCGTGGGAGACCGTCTCTTCCTCGTTCCACCGTGGACCAGCGAGCCCGCGCCACCAGGGCGGCTGAGAATCCCCATGCCTCCGGGGAACGCCTACGGCACCGGCATGCATGCGCCGACTCAAATCATGCTTCGCGCTTTGGAGAGGCATTTGCAGCCGGGAGACCGCGTGCTGGATCTCGGGACCGGCGCCGGCCTACTTTCGGTGGCGGCGCTGGCCTTGGGAGCGGGGCGCGTGGCGGCGTGCGACATCGATGGCGAGGCCGTGCGGGCCGCCCGCGAATATGCAGCAGGAGCGCTGGTGTTTGAAGGGTCGGTGGACAGCGTGCGATCCGGATCGATGGACGTGGTGGCGGCCAACATTGATGCGGCGGCGATCGCGGGGCTGGCTCGGGAGATCCGCCGCGTGCTGCGCGCCGGGGGGCGTGCCTTGCTCGGAGGATTCACCCCGGCCGAAGCGGAAGTCCTGCTTCCCTCGCTGGGCGGCGCGGGCTTCACAGTTACCGGGCAACTCGGGCAGGAAGAATGGGCGGGGTTGGTGGCGGTGGCGAAGGAAGGCTGTGGCGAATAAACGGAAAGTTCCGCCTCGCAGCAAGACGGTGCGGCGCCTCGCGCGGCAGAGACTGGGTCCGGCGAAACCAGCGCGTGTGATCGAGCCCAAGACCAGCCGCAGGAAGCCCAAGCACAAGCGCCCCCTGCTGGAGGAGACGGAACAGAATTGACACACGAAACTGTTGTGGGGCGTGCGAGAGGCTTCGTCCTGCAACAGAACCGCGCATGATCTCGGAGCCAGCGGGAGGAATGATGCGCTTCGCCGCCAGGACTGTGCGTTCCCCTGGGGTCGCTTGCGGCCGGCAAGAACGGTCCTTTCCAACCCGCAGATGGCGGTTTCCAGCCTCCCTCGCGGGTTGGTGAATGCGGTGTAGTGATTTCGCGCTACGCTTGGTGGTTGCCGATCGTTCGGAATTCCCACTCCCGAAACCTGACGGCAGCAAGGCAATCCTCGCACCGCACCACCTTGCCGTGGGTCACAAGCTTGATCGGCTTGTGGCGGTCCAGCAGAACCGGCCACTGAATCTCCAGAACAAGCCAGGACCCTTCCGGGAGCGACCTGTCCGTTGTAAACAGGACGCCGCCGCTGCTGATGTTCAGCGTCGTTCCGCAACCGGCGGAGTTTGCATGGCCGCGGGCGGCCCTGAAATGCACTTCCTGCTGAATCGGAAAACGCCTGCTTGCTCGCCTGTCTCCCTGTGGTTCCATATCTGCCATCCGCGATAACGAACTTGAACTATGACCACGACTTGTGAACTATGAAAAACAGCGCCAGCCGCCGCTTTCACCGGTTTCCCGGGATTAGATTGTAACACGAAACAACCCGCCCGGAATCGAAAAAAATGCTCTCGTCACTCAAAAACGCTGTCAACCTCAACAATCCTGACCGAGGACGGAGTCAATTCGATCTTGTAGCGTTCGATGATCTTATCTTCATCGAGTAGTGCAGCCGGCTTCGGGGAGTTGTAGGCCATGGGGGAAACCTGGTTTGAAAGAAGGCTTTGTCTGAGCCTCTTGCAGTCCTTCGCCACAATGACGATCTGAAGGTTCCGGCTCTGCAAGTGTCGCCGGATGGCCGCGTTTACGGCTTCCAGCGTGAGGCCCGCAAGGCTCTTCTGAACGTATTCCCGGTAGGCCGGGATGCCGTAGTAGGCGCTGTCGATCGCATAGCCCAGGTCCGCGCTCTTTGTGCGCATCAGCAAGTTGACGTTCTTGCTTACAAAGTTTCGCCAGCGGTCGAATTCCGCCTGGCTTAGTCCTTCCCGGATCAGTTTGTCGAACTCAAACAACGCGGCCCGCAACGCGAAGTGCGCGGTCGCAGGTTCCACTGGGCGGATCCAGATCTGGAAGATCTGACTGCGCCGGGCCAGATTCGGCTCCGGCTCGAACCGGAACATACCGTTGGGGAAATACTCGACATAAGCGTAATCCCCGTAGTTCAGTCCCCTGGCTTCGCGGAGACGGCTGAAGAGCCGGCCGCCGCTGGTTCTGTGCTGTCCGAAGCAAGCCTGGGCGACGAGCAGCGCGGGAAAATCCGGGTCGCCGCGCCGGACATCGATCGGAAATCCCAAAGAGATGGCGACCCCGCGGGTGTCCTTCTCAATCATCGTCACCCGTAAACCTTTCACCGGGGATGGATCGCGCCAGGCGGCGCGGGAAGCCGCCCGGGCAGGCAACTTCGCGAAGTCCGTCCGAAGCCGGCTGACGAAGCCCGCCGGGTAGTGCCCCGCGATCCCGATGGTCAGGTTCTCCTGGGCGTAGTTCGCGCTGTAGAACGATTTGATGTCCTCCATCGAAATCTTCTTCAGGCCGGAAACGGCGCCCGCATTGTGGCGGCCGTAAGGGTGACCCGCGTAGATTTCGTTGTACAGGACCTCCTTCCCGAGTTCCTCGTCGTTGTTTCCGCGCAACGACACACGGAGATAGTTCACGGCGTCGTCCCGAAGCCGGGTCAGATCTTCCTCCCTCCAGCCGGGATCCAGCAACATCGACTGGAAGAGCTTGTAGAAGGCCTCCAGGTTATCCACGTGCGTTGTTCCGGAGAACACCGTCATCTCTTTGTCCACGCGGCCGGAGACCGTGGTCGCCATGGGGAACATGGCGTCCAGGATCTGTTTGTAGGTAAGAGCGCGCGTGCCGCCCTGGGCCAATAAGGAGGCGGTCAGATTCGCCAGACCGGGCTTGTCCTCCGGATCCGCCGCCGCTCCGGTTTGGAAGACGACCCGGAACGTGATCAGGGGCGAATCAGAAGGCATTTCGATGATCTTGGGCTGAGCGTTCAACATGGCTGCCGCCGACAGCCCCAGCAGAGCTGTGCGAAGTTTCATTTTCCACTTTCTCCTCTGAGCGTTACGATGACCCGGCCGTTTTCGGCAAAATAGCGGCTGGCGACCCGCTGGATGTCGCCGGGTGTGATCCTGGCGTATTGGTCATAGAGAAGGTTGATAGTCTCTGGAGTCCGGCGCAAAGCAACATAGCGCGCCAGCGTCGCGGCGACGGCCTGGCTGTTGTTCAGACTGAGCGCAAAACTGTAGCGAAGGTGGCTCTTGACGGCCTCCAGCCGTTCTTTCTCGACAGGCTTCTCGCGGAAGCCGCTCAAGGTCGCCAGGATCTGATCCTGCACGTAAGCCAGATCGCTGTCCTTCTTCACGCGGGCATAGACGGTGAACAGGTTGGGATCCACGCGGTCGGGATTCTCGGCCTCGAGCGAGTCCACCTTCTGCTCCTCGATGTAGAGCTTGTGATACAGCTCGGAACTCGGTGAGAAGCCCAGGAAGGAGATGAGGTCCAGCGCCGCCTGGTCGGGCTGGTCGTCTGTGTAGGCCGGGCCGCGGAAGGCCACGGCTACCCACGGCAGGGTCGGCGTAGGCCACTGCACGTGGTTGGTCCGGGCCCCGGAGGGCGGCGGTTCCTGCGGCACTTCGGCCCGGTAGCTGCCCCGCTTCCAGCCGCCCCAGTATTTCTCGACGAGGGCGCGGGTGCGGGCGCGGTCGACATCGCCGGCGGCGATGATCGTGGTGTACTCCGGCCGGTAGTAGCGGTCGAAGAACTGGCGGCTGTATTCGAAATGGTTGGGCATGTCCTGTATGTCTTTCAGGAAACCCATGGTCGTGTGCTTGTAGGTGTGCCGGTCGAAGGCCGTGTCGCGAAGCACTTCGTAGAGCTTCTCAACCGGCTGCGCGCTGTTCTTGTTGTATTCCCCCAGCACCGCCAGGGCCTCGGTTCGAAAGACGGCTTCGGAGTACTCCAGGTGCTGGAAGCGGTCGGCTTCGAGGCTCAGGATCCGTTCCAGATCTTCCTTGGAGAACGTGGTGTGATAGGCGGTGTGGTCGTCGGTGGTGTAGGCATTCGAGCTGGCGCCGGCATCCTTGAGCACCGCTTCGTATTTCTCGGGCGGATAGTCCGGTGTTCCGCGAAACATCATGTGCTCGAAGAGGTGGGCGAACCCGCTCTTGCCCGGCTCCACCTCGTTCCGGGAGCCCGCTTGAACGACGATGTAGAGCGCCACCACGCCGGGATAGTCCGTGGGCACGGTGATGAGGCGCAAACCGTTGGGGAAATCGTGCTGTTCGTAGGCGTAGGGAAAGATCTTTTTCCGCGACGCGCATCCGCTGAGGAGGGCGCCGCACAGCAGCAAGGGAATCAAAACCCGCATGGCTCAATTATGGCGCAAGGAGCGCGGCCCGTCATGTCAAGGAGTGGAACTCGACCCCAAGGCCGCCGGCTGGGCCTGCGATGAAGGAGGCCTGGCGGCGGCCTGGATGCTATCTTGGAAGTGGAAGCGGCGAAACGGGATGCGAAGCTGCGGCGTCACCAGAATTGAGGCTATGACCAGCGTACGAGTCTTGTGTGCCGCCTTGCTGGCGGTCAGTTTGCTCGCTCAGCAGGAGGATTTCCCCGACCAGGTGTTCCGGGCGACCGTAAATGTGGTCGTGGCGCCTGTGACCGTGACCGATGAGGACGGCAATTACGTCAACGACTTGCGCCCCAGCGACTTCCGGCTGCTGGACAACGGCAAGCCCCAGGACATCAAGGTCGACGTGACCTACATCCCGATTTCCCTGGCGGTTGTGATCCAGGCGAATTCGGCGGTGGAGTCGGTACTGCCGCGCATCAGGAAGATCGGCCCGCTGCTGCAAGGAACGGTGACGGGGGAACAGGGGGAGGTGGCCATTGTCTGCTTCGACCACCGGATCCAGACCTTGCAGGATTTCACGCGGGACCCGGACCTGATCAACCGGGCGCTGGAACGCATCAAGCCGGGGAGTCAGACCCACCGCATGATCGACGGCGTAATGGAGGGCATCCGCATGTTGTCGCGGCGGCCGAGCGACCGGCGCCGGATCCTCATGCTCATCAGCGAAACCATCGATGGCAGCAGCGAGAACAAGCTCCGCGAGGTGCTCACGATGGCGCAGTTGCACAACGTTCTGATCTATCCGGTTGTCATCAACCGTCTGGTCACCACCCTGACCGCCAAGCCCCAACCGCCGCGGCCGGATCCATACCCGCCGGGCGCGCGGCCTCTGCCGCCGAATATGCCTCCCACTCCGGAATCGGTGCGCGCCACGGTGGGCGGCGCGGCCAACTCGGCGAGCTTCATTCCCGTCTTCGTTGAGATCTTCAAGCAGGTGAAGGGAGTTTTTCTGCCGAATCCCGTGGAAGTGTTCAGCCGGTATACCGGAGGGCGGGAGCGGCCGTTCGTCACCCAGAAAGACCTCGAGCGGGCGATCCAGGACATCGGCGAGGAGGTGCACAGCCAGTATCTGCTCACCTACAACCCGAACAACAAGCTGGAAGGCGGCTTCCATGAGATCAAGGTTGAAGTCCTGGACCGCACCGGTAGGCCGCGCCGCGGAGTGAAGGTCGTTACTCGTCCCGGGTACTGGTTGGCCGCTGTGCCGGAGTGAGAAGCTGGCCGGTGGCCGGCTTCCCGTTTGTTGGCAGACCGCGCAGCGCGTTCGTCTGCCCCGTCTGTGAGTGGCCGGAGCGGGCATGCGCCTCAAGGCGCATGGCGGCCCGTTCTATCGGTAGATCTTGCGCCACTGGCTGAGTTCGCGTCCAAGGGCGTCTGAGACGGTCACGTATTCGCCGCCGTCGTACTCGTTGTCGGTCTCGCCCGGGTCGCGGCGCAGATCGTAAAGTTCGTTCGGGCCTTTGCCCTCATCGCGCAGGACAACCTTGTACCGCAGGTCGCGCACCATCTCCGTGTTTCCAAGGTGGCTGAACACCAGGCTGCGCCAGGGCTGCTTGGCTGGATAGGGTTTGTTCAGCGCGGAAAGCAGGTAGCTGCGCCCCGGCAAAGCGGGACTCTCCGGAGGACGCGCGCCGGCCGCATCGCACAGCGCAGGCAGAAGGTCGCAGCCGTCAATCAACTCCGGGCGGACGCTTTCGACAGGGACGTGCAGGGGCCAGTTCCAAATCATGGGAGTCATCACCGACTCCTCGAACATGTTGACCGGGTCGGAAGCTTCTCCCGGGCCCCACAGACCGTGACGCCCCATCAGGTGGCCGCAAGTTGACGTGAACACGATCAACGTCTGATCCCGCATCCCGCTCTGATCCACCGCGGCGACCAGCCTCTGGACTTGCTCATCGAGCGCCGAGATCGCCGCCGCGCACAGGCGCAGGCTTGCCACCGGGTCGGCCATGCGCTCCCTGCCGCGGGCCGCGTTCGGCGCCACGGGCTGCCAGCCGGCCGATGTGAAGGGCGCCGAGGCGTACAGGTCGTAGAACTTCTGAGGACGGCCGTCGTAAGACTCTCCCGGATCGGGGTAACTGACCAGCAGGAAGAACGGCTGCTGGGGCTTCTGCTTTGCCAGGAATCCGATCGCTTCCTGGCTGATGGCCGCGGCCTGAAAGCCGGAAGCAGCCGCCGCCGGATGCCAGTCCTGAAAGCCATACCTCTGCCCGCCCTCCCCACCGAATGGCCAGTGCCCGGCGAAGCCGCAGTTGTAGCCGGACTTGGCCAACAGGTGGGAGATGATCTGCGCCTTCGAGAATCCGGAGCCGGCTTGCCCGCCCGCTGCGCCGTGCTGCCGGGGAGTCAGCCCCGAGAGCAATGAGGCCCAGCCGCGCGCCGAGTCCGGTGACGCCGCGGCATGAAAGAGAAAGCGGGCGCCCCCCCTGGCCAGAAGGTCGATGCCCGGCGTGCGGATCTCCTGGTTTCCGTAACAGCCCAGCGCATGGGCGGGCAGGCTGTCGGCGACAATGAGCAGGATATTCGGGCGCGGCGCGGAGGCTCGCTGGGCGAGAAGCGGCGCGCTGCCCGCCATCAGAAATGCGCGACGGGAAAGGGACATCAGTCGTAGGTTAACCGATTTGGGCGCCTCAGAGCACGTCGGCGAAGCCGCGCTTGAGGTGGCGGAAGAACAGCCCTCCGGCCAGGAACGCGCAAACGCCGAAGACCAGGGCCACGGACAGCTCTGCGATGTCCGGCGCGCTGTGCGACAGCAGACGCTCGCGGTATCCGCGCACAACGTAAGCCATGGGATTAATCCCGATCAGGAAGCGGAATTGAGCCGGATATTGGGACTGCGAGATGAAGATGGGCGTCAGCCAGAACCACAAGGTCAGCACGACCGTCAGGACCTGAGCCGTATCTCGCAAGTAGACGTGCAGCGCCGCCACGATCCACCCGATGCCGACAGAGAGCAGCCCGACGACCAGCATGTAGAGCGGCAGCAGTCCGGCCATCAGGCTGTAGTGGTTGAGCCAGATCGCGATGGCTGCCGTCGCCAGACCCACGCCGATGAGATGGTGGATGAGCGAGGAGAGGAAGATCGAAAGAGGAAGCACCTCGGCGGGAAAGACCGTCTTGGTGACCAGGTTGGATTGCTCCAGCAACGAGGTGGCGGCCCGTGAAACAGTGTCCTGAAAGAGCAGCCAGGGAAGGAATCCGCTGAAGAGCCAAAGCGGATAGTTCTGCGTGGGCTCGCCGGGACCGGGCTTGGCGTTCAGGCAAACGCCGAAGACGAATGTCCAGCTCAGCAGAAGCACGATGGGATGGATGACGCCCCAGAGCCAGCCGACCGCGGAGCCGACGAACCTCTTCTCGAAGTCGCGGCGCACGATCTGCGCGATCAGGCTGCGGCGCGCGAAGAGATTTCTAAGGAAGTAACTGCCGGGGTATCGCATCTTCTGAGGCTGACCCGATCATGCTAGCATACAGAACGCCGTCATGGACGACAACAGCGGCATGAAGGTGTTTGCCTTGACCGACCGGGGAAACCTCCGCAAGTCCAACGAGGACTGCGTTTACGCGAGCGCCGAAGACGGCCTGCTGATCGCGGCGGACGGTATGGGCGGGCATGCCGGGGGAGAGGTGGCCAGCGCCCTGGCCGTTCGCATCATCTCCCAGATGCTTCGCGGATCGCTGCCTCATGCAGCGGGCCTGTTGGAGACCTGGGCCCCGCACCTGCTGCGGCATGCGGTCCGGCAGGCGGATGCGGCCATTCACGCCCGCGCCGGCTCCGACCCGGCCCTGGCGGGAATGGGCACGACCGTGGTCCTAGCGCTGTGCCGCAGGGACGCGATCGCCGTGGCGCACGCGGGCGACAGCCGGGCGTACCTGCTGCGTGACGGAAAACTGGCGCAGATCACCCGCGATCATTCTCTGGTGCGGCAGATGGTCGACACAGGCGCCATTACGGCCGACGAAGCTCGCAAGCACAACCTGCGCAATGTCGTTACTCAGTGCCTTGGCGGGCAGGAACACGCCGAGGCGGACGTGCGGCTGCTCGCCTGGAAGCCCGGTGACATACTGCTGCTTTGCACGGATGGTCTCACGAACATGGTGGAGGACCGGGAAATCGAGCAAGTCCTCCGGGATGGCGGCGCGGACCTGGAGAGTTCCGCGCGGAAGCTGGTTCAGATGGCGAACGAGAGCGGTGGAATCGACAACATCAGCGTGGTCGTTGGCTGCCTTGAGGAAACCGCGGCATGAGACGCTGGCTGCCGGCCTTCCTCGCGGCGGGGATCTGCTTTGGCGCCGGGAACTCGCTCAGCCCTGAAGAGGCCCGGCAAGGGTGGATTCTCCTGTTCGACGGCAAGACCATGAAGGGCTGGCTCGACCCCTCGAAGAAATCGCCGCCAGGGACCGCCTGGGCGGTCGAGGACGGCTGTCTCACCACCCGGCCGGGCGCGCGGATCACCGAGGATCTGATCAGCGAAGAGTCTTACGGTGATTTCGAACTGGTCTTCGACTGGCGTGTGGCGCCGGGCGGCAACAGCGGCGTGAAGTACAGAATTCAGCGCCTCTTCTTCCTGGACGACAGCCGGGCGGTGCAAGGACCAGGCGGCTTCGAGGGAATGCTAGGCAGGGAGTTTGCCAGCCCCGCCTCCAGCCGCGCGCGGCTCGCGGAGGGCGCCAGAGCGCAGGAATACGTGGTGGCGTTCGAGATGCAGTTGCTGGATGATGAACGCCACCCGGATGCGAGGAACGGCGCGAACCGGCTTACGGGAGCGCTTTATGCCATGATTGCGCCCTCGGCTTCTCCGGCCCGCCCCGCCGGAGAGTGGAATTCCGGCCGTATCGTCTTGCGCGGCGACAGCGTGCAGCACTGGATCAACGGCGTGAAGGTCCTGGATGCCTCGCTGGCCTCCCAGGCCGTGAAGGAAGGAATCTCGCAGCGCTGGCGGGCGGCGCCGGCGATTGGCGAGTTGTTGCTGCGCCCGAAGCCGTCCGGAGCGATCTCGCTGCAATACCACGGCGACAAAGTGTGGTTCCGGAACCTGAAGCTGCGGCGGCTCTAGCGGGCGGCGGTCCGCGGCCGGGGGCCCCTCATCGCCGTGTCAAGATGGTTCTATTGCGCGGGTTGATGCCTGCGTCCGCGCCTGAGGTGTGAGCCCGTGACCGAGACCTTTGCAACTCCCATCCAAGATTTGATCGCCCGCTGGCCGGCCCTGCGCCGCGAAGAGCGCGTCCGGCAGTTCCGCCAACTGACCCGCGACCTGCGCGAGGAACTCTTCTGGGGGCTTTCGGCTTCAGACCAGGCGGACTTGCTCTTCACAATGCCGGAGCATGAGCGGCGCACGTACCTGCGGTCCCTGCCGCCGGACGATGCCGCGGACGTGGTGCAGAGCGCGCCCGAGGAAGAGCGGGAGGGACTCATGGCGCTCCTGGACGATGTCACGCGCGGCGAAGTGCGGGCGCTGCTGGCCTACGCCGAGGACGAGGCCGGAGGCCTGATGAACCCCCGCTTCGTGCGCCTGCGGCCGGAGATGACCGCCGACGAGGCCATCCGCTACCTGCGCTTGCAGACCCGGCGGACGGAGACGATCTATTACGCCTATGTGCTGGACCCCGACCAGCGGCTCCTCGGAGTGGTTTCCTTCCGCGACCTGTTCGCTGCGCCCGGGGACAAGCGCGTGGCTGAGGTGATGGAGCGGAACGTTATAGTGGCGACCGAGGCGACGGACCAGGAAGAAGTCGCCAAGCTGTTTGCCGACCACGATCTGGCGGCGCTTCCCGTCGTCAACGCGGAAGGGCGGATGGTCGGAATTGTCACCGTCGACGACATCGTGGACGTCGTGCGCGAGGAGGCCACCGAAGACATCCAGAAAATCGGCGGCATGGAGGCGCTGGACCTGCCCTACTTCGAGACGGGATTCTGGTCCCTCGCCCGTAAGCGCGCCGGCTGGCTCGCGGCCCTCTTTTTGGGCGAGATGCTGACGGCCACCGCCATGGCGCACTACGAAGAAGAACTGGCGCGGGCGATTGTGCTTGCGCTCTTCATCCCGTTGATCATCAGCAGCGGCGGAAACTCGGGATCTCAGGCGGCGACGTTGATCATCCGCGCGCTGGCCCTGGGCGAAGCGCGCCTGCGAGACTGGTGGCGGGTCGCCCGGCGCGAAGTCATGAGTGGGCTGGTGCTCGGTCTGGTGCTGGCCAGCATCGGATTTCTCAGGATTGTAGTCTGGCAGCAGTTCGGTGGCCCCTACGGCGAACACTACATCCGCGTGGCGCTCACGGTGGCCTTCAGCCTCGTCGGCGTGGTCATGTTCGGCACAGTCTGCGGATCGATGCTGCCCTTCCTGTTGCGGCGGCTGGGTTTTGATCCCGCAAGCGCTTCGGCCCCGTTCGTGGCGACTCTCGTGGACGTGACCGGCCTTGTGATCTACTTCACCATCGCCAGCCTGGTGCTGCGTGGCGCTCTTCTTTGACGCGCGGGAGGGTACATCGCCGGGTAGGACTCCCGCATCTCGGCGCAGATTCGGATCACCGCCTGCGGCGATATCACCCCGCCTTTCCCTATGCCGGGGCAGGTGGCGGCAGCCCCGTCCCAGGCATTCACCGATTCAGCCAGTTCCGGCCAGAAGGGATACGCCCGGCACTGCGTGGGCTTGTCAGGATGAAGAAGGCAGCCCCCGCCCGCCAGAAAATGGCATTGTGCGCCGCGCGGCTTCCTCAGCCGGATCAGATGCCGCGTGCGGTACACGTACTGCGACTCAAACCGGCGCCGCGAGAGCCGGAGCCGTGCCGCGGCTCGCCGCACGTCGAGTTCGGTGAGGTAGACATATCCCTCAACGCGGCAGCAGTCCGTACATCCTGGCTGGCAGGCGAAACGCAGATCTTCCATGGATACAGCATAGCCGGGAGCCGGAGCGCCCTGAGGGGCTCCGTTCCGCCCCGGCTCCGGGCAGTACGAGGCTCTCAGCCCTTGTAATCGGTGAACTGCCGCAGAAGAATCTCGGCCGTCCAGGAAGCCGCTTTGCTGACCACTTCGGCGCACTTGCCGTCCACTTTCGGGCGGATGTCGTTGCAAAGCACGCCGTTCCAGGTCTGAACAAACCGGTCGGAGAGCTCCAGGATCAACTTTCCGGAGAGGGGGGCCTTCCCAGCAAGGTTCGCCCGGCTTCGCCCGCAGAGGCTTCCGATCGCCAGCCCGCAGCCGGTGAACGCTCCGCAACTGGCGTTGCGCGACCGGGTTGCGCCGCCGCTGAGCGGGGTGGCCGCGAGCAAGGCCATCTCGTCTTTCGGAACAAAAGGCACGCTATCCTGCACGGCGGCCAGCGACGTTTGGGCGCAGCCGCCATACCTGGTGTGGTATTCGCGCCCCAGCTCCGCAGCTTTCTGAATGATTTGCCGCCCTTGGCCGCCGATCTCGATCCGGTCTTTCTCCGTCCAGACTTTCGCCTGCCCGGCGGCGAAAACCGGGGCGCAGGAGGCCGTGCAAAGCCCGGCGCCGGCACACCCGGCCAGGATATTGAAGAAGCTTCTTCTATCAGTAGATGATTTGTCCATGAGGCGATTCCCTCGTTTCTGGGTTTCTGACAAAGAACAATTCTAGAATACGCGCGCCCAGAAGGTAGACGGGGCGCCGGACCCGGCTGTGCAAACGCCGTATTCGGCGGTAATATAAAGGCATGAGGGTCAGGCCCGCCACAGCACGGCCTAATCTGTTCGGCTGCGACTGACCTCCGCAGCATTTCCCGCCTGTGTAGCTGATCAAGCAAAAGGAGGGTAATGAGATGAACAGGAGTGTGCTGGAAGCTCGCGCGGATTTGCCCCAGATCGAAACGTCCCTGCCAGGGCCTCGCGCGAAACAGATCATTGAACGTGACAGAAATGTAGTGTCTCCTTCGTACACCCGCTCGTACCCCCTGGTGGCGTCGCGCGGCGAGGGAGCCATCGTGGAGGACGTGGACGGCAACCGCTTTCTGGATTTCAATGCGGGCATCGCCGTCGTGGCCACCGGCCACTGCCATCCTCGCATCGTAAGGGCCATCCAGGATCAAGCGGCCCGGCTGATCCACATGTCCGGAACCGATTTCTATTACCAGAACATGGTGGAACTGGCCGAGAAGCTTTCGGAGATCGTTCCAGGTGGCCCCCCGCGGAGGGTGCACTTCGGCAATTCCGGCGCGGAGGCCATCGAGGGCGCCATCAAGGCTGCCCGCTATCACACGGGACGGGAGAAATTCATCGCATTTCTGGGAGGCTTCCACGGACGAACCATGGGGGCGCTTTCGCTGACGGCAAGCAAGGCGGTGCAGCGGCGCGGTTTTGGGCCGCTGCTCGGCGGAGTGCATCATGTTCCGTACGCCTATTGCTACCGCTGCGCTTACGGGAAGGATCCGGACACGTGCGGCGTGGAATGCGTAAAAGTGCTCGAAGACCAATTGTTCAAGACCGTTGTCCCGTCCGAGGAAGTGGCCGCCATCGTCGTCGAACCGGTGCAGGGCGAAGGCGGTTACGTCGTCCCTCCCCGCAAGTTCTTCGACGAACTTCAGACCGTGGCGCGGCGCCACGGCATTCTGCTGATCGCGGATGAGGTGCAGTGCGGGATGGGGCGCACGGGAAAGATGTGGGCCTCGGAGCACTACGATCTGGTTCCGGATCTGCTCGCGGTCGCCAAGGGGATCGCCAGCGGCCTGCCGCTGGCGGCCACCGTGGCCCGGGCGGATCTCATGCAGTGGCCGCCTGGGGCGCACGCGTCCACCTTCGGCGGCAACCCGGTCTCCGTGTCTGCGGCCCTGACGACCATCGAACTGCTCGAGCAAGGGCTGATGCAACATGCGGCGGCCATCGGACAGCGCATGATGGGACGGATGTCGGAATGGCCGGGGCGCTTCTCCACCGTCGGCGATGTGCGCGGACTTGGCTTGATGATCGGGGTGGAATTCGTGCGGGACCGGCAGACCCGCGAGCGCGCGCCCGAATTGAGGGACCGGATCGTGCAAATGGCCTTCGAGCGGGGGCTGCTCGTCCTTGGGGCGGGCGCCAACAGCATCCGCCTGAGTCCGCCGCTGGTGATCACTGCGGATCAGGCCGATTTTGCGTTGCGGACGCTGGAGGAGTGCATCGCCGCTGGCTCCGCATGAGCCGCCCGGCGGATCCGGGGCGGGTACAATTCAATTGATGGAACGGTTGCCTTTCCGGGCCACGACGGCCGCGGAGCCTTACGCGGGCTTGCAGCGCCTGCCCGTGACGGTTCTGCTCGATAATGTGCGCAGCATGTACAACGTGGGCGCATTTTTTCGCACGGCCGACGCCGCGGCGATTGAGCGCCTCTGCCTGTGCGGGATTACGGCCTGTCCGCCCAAGCGCGGCGTGTCCAAGACCGCCCTGGGCGCCGAGGAGACCGTGCCCTGGGAGCACGCTTGGGACCCCGTTCCCCTCCTGAGGACGCTTGCCGAAAACGGTCACCAGGTGGCCGGCATTGAAACCGCCCCGCACGCTGTGGACTTGTTCGAGTGGCAGCCGGCATTCCCCGTCTGCGTCGTTTTCGGTCATGAGGTATGCGGCATCCGTCCCGAAGTCCGGGATCTTTGCGACGTTTTCGTGCAGATCCCAATGCTGGGCTCGAAGCATTCGCTGAACGTCGCCACCGCCGGCGGGGTTGTACTGTACGAACTGCTTCGCAAATACGCGCAGCGGAGGAAGGCCACGGCGCCGGGCCGCGAATACCTCAGAGGCCGAGCGCTTTCCTGAGCGCCGGAAGCCGCTCTTCCCGCACGAGGAACAGGTTTCCGGGGAAGCGGCGGCGATCGAACATCTCGTCGTGTATGTACTCCGCCCCCTGGGAATTCAGCCCCATGCCCGCCAGGTATTGCAGGCGAAGGGTTCGGTCATCGTTGATCGGCGCGCCTTTCAGCCATTCGCGCAGATCCCGCGCCTGGCCGCCATACGTCGCGAGCAGCTCCAGGGCGCTCGCCAGACGAACCTGACGCAGGGATTCGTTCACCCGCGCATATTCCGCTCGCGCAAGCCGCGCCTCGAGGGCGTCGACATCGATCTTGCCCTCCCCCTCCCAACCCACCAGCACTACGTCATAGCCGGGGCCGCCCATGTGGTTGCTCCAGATGACTCCGTTGGGAAAGACCTCGAAGAAAGTGGCAAATTCGCTCCGCACGGTATCCAGTGTGCTTTCGTACAGTGGCACCCATTGGGCCACCACCCCGCCCGGGTTCAGCCGCCGCCGGCACATCTCGAAGTACTCGCGGGTGTACAAGGTGGCCGCGCCCTTGATCCAGGGGTGGACGGGATCGGAAGTGATGACGTCGAACTTCTCCCGCGTCGTGAATACGAAGTGGCGGGCATCGTCGAAGACCACGCGCGTGCGCGGATCGTCGAGCACGCCGTAATTCTCGGCCGCGAAGTATCGGGAGACCACCTTGGGGACCAGCGGCTCCAACTCGCAAATGAGAATGCGCTCCACGCCGGGATGCAGCACGAAGGTCCCCGCCGTGATGCCTGCCCCGCAGCCCACCACCAGAACAGAACGGGGGCCGGAATGCATCAGGGCGGGCAAATGCCCGAGCATGCGCTCCATGCGCAAGTCCTGCAAATCCGCCGAGGCCTCGACGCGCCCGCTGATGTGAAACTGCGGGGTCCCGTCGCTCATTCGCGAGACCGCGACAGAGGCGTTGCGGCCTTCGCCCACATATTCCACCCCCGCGAATCCTCGCATGTTGAGGAGCTTTCGGCCATACCCGACGACTTCCCAGGGGATAGGCCCCAGTCCGGCGGCCAGCACGGCGACGACCCCCACCGCAACCGCCAGAGCCGGGCCCCTTACGGGCCAGAACGGACGGCGGGCGATGAGCGCCAGCCCCGAGAGGCTGCAGGCCGCCATCAGCAGCCGCTGTGAGTTCTGTGTGCCGATCCACGGCACGATGGCGATGCTGAAGGCCACCGCCCCCAGAATTGCGCCCAGCGTGTTGGCGGCGTAAATGCGGGCGGTCAGCCGGCCTGGATCCTGGCCCGGGCGGGCCGCCGCGGCCAGCGCCAGAGGGAAACTCGCTCCCCAGAGGCAGGCTGCGGGAAGCGCCACCCAGAGGCAGCGCATCAGGTCCAGTTGAAACAGATACCACGGCCCTGGACTCAACGCCGTCCGCACGGGCAGAAAAGGGATCGTATACGCGAGCGCGTAGGCCGCCCAGGCGGCGCAGCCGGCCAGGAGCATCTGGCAGACGGCCAGGGCCAGGCGAGGCCGCTCCGTCACGCGCGCCACAAGGGCGCCCACGCTGCTCCCGGCGGACAGACCAAACAGGAACACGGCCAGGATCAGCGAGAACGTGTAGACCGTGGCCCCGAGCATCAACGACAGCAGCCTCGTCCAGACGACCTCCGCCCCCAAGGCCGTGAATCCCGAAAGCCCTATGGCAATGTAGACGGCCGGGGGGATGCGCGCCGAAAGTGCGGCCGGCGCGCCGGAATTCGAGGTCTCCCGCTCATAGCCGGCATGGGCCGCCAGCGCCCACGCCAATCCGGCGGCCGCCAGATTCAGAGACGCCGCGACCAGCGTCGCCAACAACGCGTCGTGGATCCGCAGGAGGTAAAAGCCCGCCAGGAGGCAACCGGTCACGGCGCCGGCCGTGTTGCCTCCATAGAAGAACCCCAGCCACGAGATGCCGCGCGGCGTGGCTTCCAGCCAGCGCGCCATGGCGGGAAACGTAGCGCCCATCAAGGCCGCGGGCGGCAGCAGGCAAATGGCGCAATAGGCGCCGCGCAACAGCATTCCGGGAAGTCCGTAGCCAATCGCGGCGGCATAGAGCTTTCCCGCCAGCGGCGCGCCGAAGTACACCGCGATGCCGAGCACGCCGATCCCAAGCTCCAACAGCGCATACACCCGCAGGGGATGGAAGCGGGGAGATACGTAACGCGGTAGAGCGAGACTGCCCAAGCACATCCCTCCCATGAACGACCCCAGCAGCACCCCCAGCGAGATCGCCGAAGACCCAATAAACAGCTCCAGCAATTGGAACCACACGATCTCATAAATCAGGGCGGCGCAGCCGCTGGCGATGAACAGCAGCAGGAGCAATGGGAGGAACCGCCGCATGGACTGTCTCTCATTCTCTCACGCCCTCCCGGACCGGATTCCGGCCGGCGTTGTAGGATGTTCTAGGGCATTGGAAAACCGGCGACGGGCGGCCCGGTCTACGCGCCACAGGCTCGTAGGGGACCGGTCCAGGCATCAGGCTGGCTTGGGGCGGCGGAGCCGGCCTCTGTTTTTCGGCGGTCTCCATGGGTGTGGGCGGGCCGCCCATGCGCTTGCCCGAACAAGGAGCGCCATCGCTCATGCGGATACTCGACGTCGGATGTGGGATCAACAAGCACGAAGGGGCCATCGGCATCGACCGTAATCCGCGGAGCCGGGCGGACGTGCTCTGCGATCTGGACCGGTTCCCCTATCCATTCGCCTCGGGCGCGTTCGATGAGATTCGGGCTGTGCACCTCATCGAACACGTTTCCGACGTCGTCGCGACCATCGAAGAGTTTCACCGCCTCCTTAAGCCCGGCGGGCGCATCTGGCTCGTGACCCCGCACTACACCGACTTCAGTTCCTTCTGCGATCCGACCCACCGCTGGCACTTAAACAGCTTCTCGTTTCGCTATTTCGGCGAGGACCACGGCGGCTTCGGCTACTACTCCCCGGTCAAACTGCGTGAGATTTCGATCCGCGTGCGCCTACTTGCATTGTGGAGGTATCTCGGTTTCGAGTTTCTGGTGAACCGGTGGCCGCGCTTCCGTCTTTTCTGGGAGCACTACTTGTGCTTCGTGGTGCGCGGCAAGAGCATGGAGTTCGTGTTTGAGAAGCTCGCTTGAGGGAAGAATCCGGATCCGCCCCGGCCCGTCCCGCGGACCGGCTTTGTCGCAATGCTGCGCTTGATCGATTGGATTCGCCACCGCGTCCGGCTTCGGCGCTGGGCTCCCGGCCAGGCCGTGGGCCGGCGCGGCGAGGACCTCGCTCACCGCTACTTGCGCGCAAGGGGGTTGGTGGTGGCGGCGCGCAATTTCCGGCCGCGCAGCGGGCCGGGCGAGGTGGATCTGGTTTGCTGGGATCGGCAGTCACTGGTCTTCGTGGAAGTGAAAACCAGGACCACGGATGAGTATGGGGAGCCGGATCGGGCCATCGACGCCGGGAAAAGAAAGGCGCTGGTGCGATGCGCCAGGGAATACGCGCGCCGTGCCGGAGTCCCGTGGGACTCGGTGAGGTTCGATGTCGTGGACGTGGTGCTCGGCGAAAGAGCCCGCATCGAGCACGTGCGGGATGCATTCCCATCCTGCGCGGGCGCCGCGCCCCAAAGGGCGGATAACGCGTGACGGGCGCCGCCGCTCCGGCGGTAATTGATCCCCGGTCAAGCAGGACCGAAACGGCGGCGCCGGCCGGGGCGCCTTCCGGCGGGCTCCGAGGGTGGCCGCAGGGCGGGAGGCGCGGAGGAAGGCGCTATCGTCGCTCCCCCCGCTCGCGGCCGTCTCCAGTCGGCGACAACGGACGCCTGCCGCATCTCACTCGGCCTTGGCCCGGCGGCGGCGCATGACGATCAAACCGAGGAGCGCTGCCGCCAGCACCAGGCAGATGATTCGAATCGTAGAAGCGTCCATTCCGTTTGTCCTCCTTTCCTCCCCGATGCAGTCTTCAGAGACTGTTCATCATGGGCAGAAGTTCCCGCACCATGCGGGCAGCCATCGGTCCAACCGTCACCACGAACAGCGACGGCAAAATGCAAAAGAAGATCGGGAACACCAGTTTCACTCCCAGCTTGGCGGCCTTCTCTTCGGCCGCCTGGCGCGCCTGGATCCGCATAAACTCGGCGTGCGTTCTGAGGCTTTGCGCGATGCCGGTCCCGAACCGGTCGGCCTGAATCAGCACCGCGACAAGCTGCTTGATCTCGGCCAGACCGGTCCGCTGGCCCAGGTTGCGCAAGGCGTCGTGGCGCCGGACGCCCGTCTTCAACTCGAAGTGGACTGTGGCCAGTTCCTGGCTGATGTCCCGGTGCGCCCGCTCCAGTTCCTTGGCGCACTGAGCGATGGCCTGGTCCAGACCTAGGCCGGACTCCACGCAGATCACCAGCAGATCCAGCGCATCGGGAAGTCCCCGCCGGATTCGCCTGAGTCTGGCCCGGGCCTCCCATCCGACGAACAGGCCGGGCGCCATGCCGCCCGCCGCAACTCCGGCTGCAAGGAGAAACAGCCTCTCGGAAGCGGCCATTTCGAAACGCCCGGCGGATGCGATGGCGAGCAGCCCCAGGACGGCGCCGAACAGCACTCGGGATCCTTGGTAGATGCGGAGCGTGTAGGGCTGCCGGTGGCCCGCCCGAATGAGCATCATCCTCGTTCGGCCGTCGTCCTTGCCGGCGCCCGGTAGCGCCGCACCCAGCCGCCCCACCAGATCCCGAAACACGAGGCTGGGATGCGTAACCGCGCGGTCCACTGTTTCCCCGGGCGCGCCGGTGACCCGCTCCAGCACGGCTTTCGGCCGGGCCCAGAGCCGGACGCCGGCGACGGCCGTAACGGACGCCACAAGCACGAACAGCGCCACACTCAGCCAGAACTCCATTCGTCACACCTCAATGGCGACGATTTTGCGGATGATGAGGTATCCCGTCACCTGCAAAAGCAGCGCGCCCGCCGCCATCATCCTTCCCGCGGGGTCGGCGACAAAGAAGATCACGTAGTCCCGGTTGAGCAGAAACATCATGCAAGCCACTCCCAGCGGGATGGCCGTCAGGGTAGCCCCCGTCATGCGCCCATGCGCGCTCACGGCCCGAATACGGCCCCGCAGCTTGAAGCGCTCCCGAATCACCAGCGCCAGCTTGTCCAGAAGTTCCGCCAGGTTTCCGCCGGTCCGCTTTTGCAGCCCCACCGCCGAGACGAAGAACTGCACGTCCATCAACGGCACGCGCCTGGCCAGCTTCTGGAGCGCCGCGTCCAGCGGCAATCCGAGGTTGTGCTCTTCGAACGTGCGCCGGAACTCTCCGGCAAGCGGCTCGGAGAATTCCTTGTGAATCATGTCCAGCGATACCGAAAACGCATGTCCGGCCCGCATGGACCGGGCCACAAACTCCAGACTGTCGGGGAACTGCTCTTCGAAACGGCGCAGCCGGGCCCGGCGTCTGCGCAGCACGTAGAGCAACGGCAGTGAACCGGCGATCGCCGCCGCCGGCAGGGCGGACGGCCGGACAACCGGAACGCCGTACCATAACAAGACGAATGTGAGCAGCGCCAGCGCCAGGCAGGCGTGCAGCAGCCGCGCCGGATGCCACTTCAGCCCCGCTTGTTCCAGCCAGTCTCTCAGCCTGGGAATCACCTCGAAGCGGGCGAGCACATTCAGCAGCAGTCTGCCTGTCTGGCGATCCTCGCCCGTAAGCAGGGCCGGCGACTGGCCCCGCGGCCGCTTGTCCCTGGACTGGTTCCCGCCCAGAAGCCTGCTCTCGATCTTCTTGGTCTCCGCTCTCCTGAGCAACCGGCCGGCCGTCAACCATACCGCCATGCAGACCACCCAGAAGAGCAACGCCCCCAGCCAGAACTGCATCGCGCCGGGCATCTCACACCTCCTCCATTTCGTCGAATAGCGTGGGCCGCAAAAGGATGCCGGCCGCCAGCAGCTTCTCGTGAAACCGGGGGCGGATGCCGGTGGCGGCAAACCGCCCGATAACGCGCCCCTCCGGCGACATCCCCCGCTTCTCGAAAACGAACAGATCCTGCATCGTGATCACATCGCCTTCCATGCCGGTCACTTCCGTGATATTCACCACGCGCCTTGTGCCGTCGCTCAGCCGCGATGCCTGCACGAACAGGTGAACGGCGCTGGCGATCTGATGACGGATCGCCGCCAGAGGCATGGCGGAGTTCGCCAGCGTCACCATGACCTCCAGCCGCGAAACCGCGTCTCGCGGACTGTTCGCATGGATCGTGGTCAGCGAACCGTCGTGTCCCGTGTTCATGGCCTGGAGCATGTCCAGCGCCTCCTCGCCGCGCACCTCGCCGACCACGATCCGGTCGGGCCGCATCCGCAGGCTGTTCACCAGCAGCTCTCTCTGCCGCACCGCCCCCTGACCCTCCAGGTTGGGTGGGCGCGTCTCCAGCCGCGCCACGTGGGGCTGCTTCAACTGAAGCTCCGCGGCGTCTTCGATGGTGACGATCCGCTCGCGCGGGCTGATGAAGGCGGACAGGGCGTTCAGCAGCGTCGTCTTGCCCGCCCCGGTTCCGCCGGAAATAATGATGTTCAGCCGCGCCTGAACCGCGGCTTCGAGCAGTTCCATCATCCCCCGCGTCATGGCCCGCTTCTCCACCAGGTCATTGGGCATCAGCCTGTCCCGGGAGAATCGCCGGATGCTCAGTAACGGGCCGTCGACCGCCAGCGGCGGGATGATGGCGTTGACCCGTGAGCCGTCGGTCAGCCGCGCGTCCACCATGGGCGTCGACTCGTCGATCCTCCGCCCGACCTGGGACACGATCTTGTCGATGACGTGCATCAGATGGAGGTCGTCACGGAAGGCGAGGTTCGTTTTCTCGAGCATCCCGCGGCGCTCCACATAAACCGCCCGGTGCGTATTGACCAGGATGTCGCTGACGGTGGGGTCGTCCAGCAGAGGCTCCAGCGGCCCCAGCCCGAAGACCTCGTCCAGAACCTCGTCGCAGACGCGCTGCTTGTCGGCCGAGCTGAGCAGCGTTCCTTCGGCGTCCATCAGCGTGAACAGCGCCTGCCGGACCTCGCTCCGCACCCGCTGGTTCTCAATCGTGGCCAGCGCCTCCAGGTTGATCTTCTCGAGCAGCTTCTGGTGAAGGCTGAACTTCAGCTCCTGAAACTCCGGCCGCAACAGGCTCGCGTCCTCTCGCGACGGCCTCGTCAGCTTCTCTTCCCAGCTCAGCCGCGTGGTCCGGTCCCTCTGGCCGGTTTCCAACATAGCGCCTCCTGACATCTCCGGTTATGCCCCCGCAAACACAGGCCCTGCCTCCAGCAGTGCTCCGCCGTGGCCCGGGTCCGGCGGCGTAACTCCGGATAACCGCGACACGATCTGCTCCAGGGCGCGGCCCAGCGGGCTTTCCCGCTCCAGGGCCTGCGCTTGGGCAGCCGCGGCGTGCAATCCGCCGTGGTCCTCGGGAAGCAGGATCTGCACAGGGCGTCCCAAAATCCGGCCGATTTCGGCGACGGTCATGCCGTCCCGCTTCCCGGTGCGGTTCAGGACAGGTTCATAGCGGTCGGCGCCCACGCCCGCAGCCTGGAGCAATCGCACCGCGCGGCGCGCCAGGTGCAGGCCCGCCAGGTCCGGGGTCGCCACCAGATAAGTGCAATCGGTTTCCGTGAGCGCCAGCAGGCTGATGCGTTCAAAGATGCAGGGCAGATCGAGCACCGCCCACTCGCAGGCGCGCCTCATTCGATCGAACGCCTCCCGCAGGCGCGCGGGTTCGTCGGGAAGCGGGCGCGGCACGGGCGGCGCGGGCAGGACGTCCACCCCGCTCTTTCGGACAGCCAGCGCCGCCACCGCCAGCGGCTCCGGCTCACAGCTCTGCCCCAGAAGATCCAGGAAACTGTACTGACTTTCCGCGCCGGTGTAGAAACTGACAGCCCCCCCGGCGAAATCGAGATCGGCCAGCAGAACACGGCCGCGCACCTGACGCGCTAGCGCAAAGGCCGCCTGCGAGGCCAGAGCCGAGGCGCCGGAGCCTGGCTTGGCATTTGCAAAAGCAATGATCTTGCCCTGTTCGGGCCGGGCGGGCTCGCCCGCGCCCGCCAGGCGCCGTACGGCCTCCACCGCGCGCTTCTGCATCTCGGCATCGAAGGGCGCGGTCAGAAACTCACAGGCCCCAAGCTGCAACGCCCGCATCACGACCTCTGGCCGTGCGGCATGGTCCACACCGATCACGATGGAGGGCGGTTCAATCAGCGCCGCCGTGCGGATCACTTCGCACGCGGCGTCCGCATCCGTGGCCAGGTCCACCAGCACTGCCGCCGGACGGAGCTGGCGGATTCGCATCTCCAGCACGGAAGGGGCGGGATAGCTGGCCAGATCCGTCAGCACCTGGAACAGCCGGGTCCGGTCCAGGGCCTCCTGAAGCCGGGCCGCAAGGTCCCTGTCCGGTGCGATGAGCAGCGCCGGCGCCGGGGATCGTTGTTCCCTTGCCGCCAGATTCACCTCCGTTCCTGCCTCCCCTCATGCCGCCCCTCTCGCGGACCCGGGGATGGCAAAAAGTCCGCGGGCATCGCGGGCGCAGGTAACCGCCTGGCCGCATCCACAGGATTCGTGATTGCGGGCGTTACGATCACCACCAGTTCCGTCTTGGTCTTCTTCTCCTGGCGGCTGCGAAAGAAGGCCCCGAGGACCGGAATCTGCGCCAGTCCGGGCACCCGCCCCAGGTTCTCAGTCACCCGGTCATCCAGCAGGCCCGCAATGACGAAACTCTGCCCTTCCGCCAGTTCAATCTCCGTCTCCACGCGCCGTGTGGCCAGCGCCGGGATCAGAAAACCGGACAGCGTCACCGCGTTCGCCATGTCAATGGTCGACACTTCCGGCTTGACCTTCAGCTTGATCGTGCCGCTGGCTGTCAGTTCGGGCAGAAAAGTCAGGCGGATTCCGAATTCCCGAAATACGACCGTGACCGAACCCACACTCGCCCCGCCCTGTACCACCGGGACCGGAAACTCTCCCCCTACCAGAAAGCTCGCCTCTTTCCCGCTCGTGGTGACGAGGTTCGGCTCGGCCAGAATCTGCAATACGCCCTGGCTCCGCAGCGCCTGAACGAACATGCCCAGGTTGATGTCCGGTCGAAACGCAAAAATGTTCAACGCGTCGCTTAATGTGAAGTTGCTGATGGCGCCGGTCCGGCCCGGCGTCGCCCCGGTGACGCCGTCCAGCAGCGTGCCCGCCGAGGAGATCTTCCCCGGTTGCGGCGGCGCGAACTGGCCGGTGGTCGTCGAGCCGATCGTGTTCCCCGCGCCCGTCGAGATCAGGTTCGCTCCCAGCGCCAGCGCCGCGGAACGGTTCAGTTCGGCGAACCGCACCTGAAGCAGCACCTGCTGCTCGGGAGCGGCCGGCGGAACGTCCAGGTTGTTCACCACGGTCTTCGCGTAGGGCGTGGCCAGGGCGAGGGCTCGGTCCGCGATGACCTGTGCGGAGACGCGGCCGGACAGCGACAGCGATTCGCGTCCACCCTGCACTTCGATCCGCTCGTCCGGAAACGTCTGTCGGAGCAACTTCCGCAGCGGCTCCAGGTCGTGTCCGACCTCGACCCGGTAGAACTCCCGCCGGCCCGGCCGCATCCAGACCCCGACCGTCGCCTGACCGATGCCCTTCGCGTTCAGCAGCACCTCGCGCCGGCTGACGGCAACCGTATCCACTACCGCCGGATCCGTGGTTGAGATTCGCTCCAGTTCCTCCGGACAGTCGATCACCCGGCTTTCCCCGACGGTCATCTCCAGCAGTTCCTTGGCGGGCGGCTCAGCCGCTCCGGGCAACCCCAAAAGAAACAAGAACAAGAAGATCCGACGTTTCATGGGCAATCCCCTCCGCCGCTCATTCGGCGTTCCCCCCGCCGATCTTTTCCCGCGTCGCCTGCGCGCCCCGGATCACCAGGATTAAGTCGTCCCGCGGTGCCGGCGGCGGCTCCTTCGGAGCAGCGGCGCGCTGCGGGACTCGTTGCTTTGGCGGTGCGGGGGAGGCCCGGCGGCTGCGCCCGTACAGCTCTCCCAACTCCCGGCCGGGCGTCTTCGCCAATTCCTGGTCGGCGGAGTTGCGGAGTACGAGTTGGATGCGGCCTTCCGTCCCCGCAAGCGTCAGGGTCTCGGCCTGCTCCGGCGTCACCAGCAGCGTCACCACCGGCACGTTCACGGCCTTGCCGCTGGAGTCCGGCTGGATCTGCTGCCCGGCGGCGGCCACCACGATGTTTTGCAACACCGTGGTTGTCCTGGCGTCAGCGTCTCCCTGCGGACGCACCGTGACCAGGACGTCCACCCGCATCCCCGGAATCACAAACCCTGCCACCCCGACAACCTCATTCACTCGGACCGACACCGCGCGCATGCCCGGCGGGATCACCGGCGCCAGGCCGAACCCGCTGCCCCGCTCCGCAAGTCGCCCTTCCACCACGGGCTCGTCCGGGAAAATCCTGTTGATCACCGGCCGTCCGACCACTTCCTCCACTCTCCGGAACCCGCCTGGAGGAACCCGGTCCCGATCGACGTTGACCACCTTCACATCCCCCGGCTTGATCTCCATGCCGACCGATAACGGCGCGGTCGCCACAACCAGGGTGGTCTTCTCCACTTTCTTCGCTTCCCCCGCCCGTCCTCCCGCCCGGGAGGTCATGCTGTAGAACAGACTCGACACCACCAGCGCGAACAAAAGGCTGATTCCCAGCACTGTGAGTAGACGACGGTCCATGTGCTCTCCCGGCGTTCTCTCGTATCGGCGGGAATTGCGAGGAGTATTAGCCGCCGGGCTGGGAGCGGGAGGACCGGCGAAAGCCTGCGCTCCCCGGCGCCAGGCCTCCCGTCCGCTTCACTGCCAGTCCTCACGCCGTCCCGTCACCCGAACTCAAGCGGTTGGCTCGGTGACAATCTGTCCCGAAGACAGAGACCGTGCCCGCCGCCGGTGATGGAGATCGTGAGGCGGGACTAAGACAAACCCCTGAGGTGGATTCTAAGAGACTGGCGCCAGCCGTCGCTGGCCTTGCGCCACGGCCGCCGCCCTGGCTAGGGTCTGGCGACCTCCACAGCCGGCGCCGTTTCACGAGCCCGCCGGAAGCGTTCGGTCCGGGGATTCTCTTGATTCCACCGAACCGTCTCGGCGCTGTTGGCGATTCTGTACACGCCCGCGGTCAATGCGCGAACCACTTTGGCCATGTTTCCGTAGTCCAGCTTCTCCCAGTGGTCAGACGGGCGGTGGTAGTCGGGGAAGATGAATCCCACCGACACCGTATGCGCGGGGACCCCCGCTTGCGCCAGCGCTGCGTTGTCGCTGGCTGTGAAGAACTTGTCGTTGTTCTCTTCGTGCCTGGCGAACACGACGCCCAGCAGGTCGCCTGTCTCCTGGAGCAGCGGCCCGGCGTCGGAGTAATCGAAGCCGGTGACGTACGCCTTCGAGACGACCGGGCCCGTAACGTCATCCGTCCTCCCCAACTGTTCGAGATTGATCCCGGCCACCGTCTTCTGCAACGGGAACAGGGGGTGCGCCGCGTAATAACGTGAGCCCAACAGGCCCCTCTCCTCGCCCGCGAACGCGATGAAGACCACGGTCCGCTTTGGCCTGACAGGCAATCGCGACAAAGCCGCGGCGATGTCGATCACTGCGGCCGTGCCGCTGGCGTCGTCGTTGGCGCCATTGTAAATCAGATCCCCCTCGCCTTCCGGTTTCCGCCCCAGATGATCGTAATGAGCGGAAACCACCACGCAGGTGTCCGCCAGAACCGGATCTGATCCCCGCAGCACGCCGATCACATTCCGCAGAGGAATAGGTTCGGCGGCCTGCGTCGAGGGGCCGCGCCGCGGCGGAGCCGCGGCCCCGTCCTGAAAGTAGCTGTCCCCGGTGATCGGTTCCAGGCCCGCCCGGCGGAATTGCGAGGCGATGTATTCGGCGGCGATCTCCAGGCCCCGCGAGGGAGTGCTGCGTCCCTCCAGAAGGTCTGAGGCCAGGAATGAGACGTGGCCCTTCAGCGAGTTCGCCGTGACGCCGTCCAGAACCCCGGCCACGTCGGAAGGAAGAACGTAACCCGCGGCGCAAATCGCCGCGGCGGCGAGCAAGGGGTACAAAGCGAGACGTAAGATCCGTCGTCTGACCAGGATTTCAACCTCCCCTCCCATTATGGCGTGAGGCCGCATTGTATCGTGGGAGCCCCCCGGCCATCCGGTATCGGAATTTCGGAGCAAAATAGGGGTAGGTGCAATTCAGCCGCCGCAGTTTCGCCAGGTTCGGAATTGCCGGGTTGTTGCCTCCCGTCCGAGGGGCCCCCCTGGCCTCGGACCGGCCCCGGGTTGTGGTCGCGCGCGCCCGCGGCGCGGTGAAGATCGAGGATTTGTTGGACCGCGCCATGCAGTCTTTTTTCTCGGCCTCCAGTCCCTTGGACGCCTGGCGCAGGATCGTGCGCCCGGGGGAGACTGTCGGCCTCAAGGTTAACTGCCTCGCCGGAAAAGGAGGATCCACCAGCCCGGCGCTCGTGGAGGTCATCTGCGGCCGCCTCCAGCAGGCCGGGATCCGCCGCCAGGACATCATCGTCTGGGACCGGCTGAGCGAAGACCTTGAAAGCGCCGGGTTCCGCATCAGCCGGAGTGGAGACCGGATCCAGGTCATGGGAAACGAGATCCTCGGCTATGAGAACGAACTTTCCGTCTATGGCAGCGCCGGAAGCCGCCTCGCCAGGACCCTCACCCGGCTCTGCGACGCCGTGATCAACCTGCCGTTGCTCAAAGACCACGGCATCGTGGGCGTCACCATGGCGCTCAAGAACATGTTTGGCGCCATCCACAATCCGAACAAGTACCATCCCAACGCCGGCGATCCGTACATCGCCGACGTCAACATGATCCCCGCGATACGAAGCAAGGTGCGGCTCACGATTTGTGAGGCGGTTCGGGCGCAGTACGAAGGCGGCCCCACTTTTATGCCGCAGTGGACCTGGCCCTTTAACGGGCTGCTGGTTGCGCAGGACCCTGTGGCGCTGGATACGGTTGGCTGGCGGATCATCGAAGAGAAGCGGGCGCAGGAGCGTCTCCCCTCGCTGCGCCAGGCGGGCCGCGCGCCAAACTACATTGCAACCGCCGCGGACCCCGCCCACCGGCTCGGCGTCGATGACCCGCGGCGAATCGAGCGGGTGGAGGCTTGACGTGCCTGCTTCCGATGCGCAGTTTATAGCCGAGGCGCGCTACTACGAGAAGCGGCCCAACCGGAAAATCAAGTGCGTTCTCTGCCCGCGCGAGTGCGTGATCGACGACCGTGAGCGCGGCTACTGCGGCGTCAGGGAGAACCGCCGCGGGACGTACTACACGCTGGTCCACTCCAGGGTATGCACCGCCCATGTTGACCCTGTTGAAAAGAAACCCTTCTTCCACTTCCTGCCCGGCTCGCGCGCCTTCTCTCTGGCCACCGCCGGCTGCAATGTGAACTGCAAAATGTGCCAGAACTGGGAAATTTCCCAATCGCGGCCGGAGCAAGTGGAGAGCGCTTACCTTCCGCCCCGGCAAGTCGTCGAACTGGCGCGGCGAAACCAATGCGCCTCGATTGCTTATACCTACAGCGAGCCCGTCGTCTTCTTCGAATTCATGGCGGATACCGCGGAGGCCGGCCGTGCCGCCGGTGTGCGCAGCCTCGTCGTCTCCGGCGGCTACATCAAGCCGGAGCCCCTGAAGGAACTTTGCCGGAAGGTGGATGCAATCAAAATCGACTTGAAGGCGTTTTCCGAGAAGTTCTACAAGGAAATCGTCAACGGCGAACTGAAACCGGTGCTCGACGCATTGGTCGCCATTCGAACCCAGGGCGTCTGGCTGGAGATCGTCTGCCTGGTTGTGCCCACGCTGAATGACAGCGAGCGGGAGTTCCTCGGCCTGGCGAAGTGGGTCAAGGCGAATCTCGGCGTGGACGTGCCCGTGCATTTCTCCCGCTTCCACCCGGAGTACCTGCTGAAGAACCTGCCCTTGACCCCGCTCCCCACCCTGGAACGCGCCAAGGCGATCTCCGACGCCGAAGGGCTGCACTACGTGTATGTGGGAAACGTGCCAGGCCATCCGGCCGAGAAAACATACTGCCCCGGGTGCAAGCGCGTGGTGGTGGAGCGCGAGGCGTATTGGGTGAAGGCTGTGAATCTCACCAGGGGAAGATGCCGGTTCTGCCAGCAGCCGGTCGCCGGCGTGTGGAGTTGACTCATGTGGAAGCCGTGTGCAGTCCTCTTGTTCTTGCTTGCCGCCCTCCCCGAGTCCGCCTGCCAGGCTCAGCAGCCGGCTGAAGTGCGGGCGGCTGCCGTGGCGGGGCAATTCTATCCCGCCGACCCGACGGAATTGGCCGCCGCCGTCGACGGCCTGATCGCCAGGGCCGATGTGCCCCGAATCCCCGGCGTGGTCGCTTTGATCGCCCCGCACGCCGGTTATGCCTATTCCGCAGGCGTCGCTGCGCACGCCTATGCCCTGTTGAAGGGCCGGAGGTTTGAGCGAGTGGTCGTCATTAGTCCGTCGCACATCGATGCCTTTCCCTTCTCCGCGGTCTATGACGGCGGCGCCTACGCCACGCCGCTGGGACACATCCCGGTAGACCGGGACTTCGCCTCCGCCTTGGTGAAGTCGGCCAAGCTGATCCAGCTCTCCGGCCGTGGCCATCGTCCGGCGGCGGGCCGCGCCGAACATGCCCTGGAAGTGCAGCTTCCGTTTCTCCAGGTCGCTCTGGGGCGGTTCCGGCTCGTCCCGGTTGTCATGGGCGACCAAAGCTATGATGCCTGCCGCGCCCTGGGGCTGGCGCTCGCATCCAACATCAAGGGCGGGGACACGCTGATCATCGCCAGTTCCGATCTCTCGCATTACCATCCCTACAACGATGCGGTCGCCCTCGATCGCGGCGCTCTGCGCGCCATCGAGGAGTACGACTACCTGAGCCTCTGGCGCAATTTGCAGCAGCGCGTCTGGGAGGCCTGCGGCGGCGGCCCGATCGTGGCTGCCATGATCGCCGCGGAGAAACTGGGCGCCACCCGCGCCCGGCTGCTGAAGTATGCCAACTCCGGCGACGTCACCGGTGACCGCTCCCAGGTGGTGGGCTATGGCGCCGTCGCCATCTATCGGGACCAGGAAGCCGGGTCTGAGCCGGGTCCCGGCGTCACTCTCAACCGCGATGAGAAAGCGGAGTTGTTTCGCATCGCGCGCCACTCTGTCGAGACCGCCGTCAGAGAACACAAGTTGCCGGAGGTGTCTTCCCCCAGGCTTGCGGCGCTCAGCCAGGAGCGCGGCGCTTTCGTGACGCTGAAACTCCACGGGCAGCTTCGCGGCTGCATCGGATATGTTTCGCCCGTCAAACCGCTTGCGCTGACCGTCCGGGACGTCGCCGCCTCCGCGGCGGTCGAAGACAGCCGCTTCCCTCCGGTGTCTGTGAGTGAGTTGCAATCGCTCGAATACGAGATCTCGGTCCTCTCGCCGATGCATCACGTCCAGGACCCGAAGGAGATCCAGATCGGACGGGACGGCCTCCTGATCAGGCAGGGGCGGCACGAGGGCCTGCTGCTCCCGCAAGTCCCGGTGGAACAGCGATGGGATCGAACTGCGTTCCTCGATCAGACTTGCCGCAAAGCCGGACTGCTGGAAGATTGCTGGAAAGACAGCCGCACGGACATCTTCCGGTTCAGCGCTCTGGTGCTCGACGAGCGCGAATCGCAGCCGGCAGCGCCGGAGCCAGGCAAACGGCTGCCATGATCAGCGCCGTCTTCCAGAACCCGTACAGCGGGACGAAGAACACACCGCACAGAACCGCGCCCGCGCACGCTCCCAGCAGGTCAAGCGCATAGAGACCGCCCGGGCTTCCGCGGCGCTCCGTGGCCGATCCCGCATAGTAGATCCGGCTGGCGATGGCAAACTGGTAGCCGCCCAAGAGCCCGCAGCCCGCCGCGAAAATCGCGAACAACGGGGATGCCCAGCCCGCTCCGCGTGCCAGTGAAAACGCCATGCAGAGCGCCAGTGGCGTTAAGGCTCCCGCGGCCTGCGCCCCGGCCAGTCGAAGCAGACCCCACTCGCTTCGAAGCGCCAGCCAGCTTCCCAGGGCCATTCCCGCCATCAACATGCCCGCCAGGATGGCCAGTTGCGAGTAGACGTAGCCATAAGCGGACTGAAAACCAAGAAGGAGCAGGACTTCCAGGCCCATCACAACCGCCCCCATCGACAACGCCGAATAGGCGGCCACCGCCGCTGGGCGGCTCCCCACACAGAGCGCCGACGCTGCCAGCCATGCGCCGCCGGCGGCCAGGCCGAAGGCCCACGGGAATTCGATGTTCGCGGCTCGTCTGAGCCACGCACCCGCTGTCGGGGAAACACGGGCGCCCCAGAGGACTGTGTTCAGAAAGTACCCGGCCGGCGCGAAGTCCCGGTTGAGCGGCGCGGCCCCATCCTCGCGAAGAATGGATTCCACCGCCCGCGCGCGCTCCTCCGTATAATCGAAAGCCATATACGCCTGGCTGACGTACCGGGTTTGGATGTTCCTCCTCGCAAGGCGGTCCAGAAGCTGGCCGGCCCCGCTCGCCAGCACACCGGCTTCCCGGCATGCAAAGAGGCGAAGGCTGGAACCCGGAAGAAACACAACCTCTCTGAACACGGTCCGAAGACTTCTGTGAATGCACCGCAGAAAGTCGGAGCGGGCCGGGCTGATGTAGTTCTCGGACGAAACCAGTGTGAGTGCCAGCACGCCGCCGGGGGAAAGACGCGCGGCTGCCTCCTGAAAGAACTCGACGGTGTAGAACCGGTTTAGCTGCGCTGTCTGCGGTTCGGGGAGATTGACCACGATTACGTCAAACCGGTCCGGCGTTGTTCTCAGGAATCGGCGCCCGTCCACGGTGTGAACTTTCACCTGCGCCGGCGGGTGGAAGCCGAGATGTTCTCGCGCCAGCCGTATGATGGCTGGGTCCAGTTCCACGTAGCCGGCTCTTTCCAGAGAAGGGTGTCGGAATGCCTCCCCGAGCCCGCCGCCTGCGCCGCCTCCAATCAGCAGCAGAGTCCGCGGCGAAGGATGCTGCAACAGCGCATAGTGGACCGCCTTCTCCGCGGATTCTTCATCCGGCGCCGTAACGAGAGGAACTCCGTTCTCATAGAGGGTCCGGCTGTCCTCCCGGGAGGTCAACACCAGATTTCCGTAAACCGAATGTTGTGCCGTCACCAGGGTGAGCGGCCGCCATTGCATCTCCAGCGAAACCCTCTCCAACGGCCCTGCTCCAAGCCAGATCGCGCCCCCCGCCGTCACCGCCGCCACCAGCACCGCCCGCGGCCCGCGCAGCAGCCACGCCGCGGCCAGGACGTTCAGCCAGGCGACCATGAGCGCGATGGCAACCGGGCTCATGACCCGTATCAGAATCAGACTCGACAGGATCCCGCCGAGAGCCGAGCCGAAGGCTTCCACCAGGTAAACGGTTGCGGAGGCCATGCCGGTTCCCTGCCCCGCTTTCGCCCCCAAAAGTCGGCTGGCCGCGCTGAACAGCCACCCCGACACCGCACAAAACGGTCCCATCGTAACCGCCGACGCCGCGAACACCCCGCCTGGCCCCGGAATTTCGCCAAGCGTGCCGGGAATCCCAGGCTTGAAGACCCGAGCCGCCACAATCGTTGTGGGAAGAATCACGGCAACCGCCAGATTCAGCGCGCCAACCATCCGCCTGGGGTCGCCGCTCCCGATTCGCCCCAGCACCGCGCTGCCGAGCGCCGTCCAAACCAGCCAGCTTGCCAGCATCAGCCCCAGCCAGACTTCGGAGCCTCCCGAAAGCGCCAGCAGCTCTCTCAAGAAAACGATCTGCGCCACAACCGCGCTGAATCCAAGCAGAACAACGATGGGAAGCAGTCCGCTCATCTCTTTTAGTAGCGCCCCCGGGTTCGGCGCCCTGACCCTAGACTTACTACATCCGCCACTCCCCCGCTGCACGAAGGCAGGCCCCGGCCCAGAGAATCACGGCGGATCGCCGCCCGGCAGTCGTTATAACATGGGAGCGTTCGCGCCCTGGCGCCGGCGGCGCGATGCCGCCCCGGACATAGAATCCATGATTTGCTTGCTCGCCTTCGCTACCGCACTCCGTCTCGCCGGCCCTGTCCGGAGGAACCATCTCCTTATGGCCGCCGTGAAGGCGCTTCTCATTGTCTGCCTGACGATACTGGCTTGTCCTGCTTTCGGTCAAACGGCGCAAACCGCAAGGGCGCGGAACGGGATGGTCGTCTCCAGCGAGCCGCACGCCAGCGACGCCGGTGTCCGTGTCTTGCGTCAGGGCGGGAATGCCATCGATGCCTCTGTGGCCGTCGCTCTGGCGCTTGCCGTCACGCACCCGGCGGCGGGAAACATCGGAGGTGGCGGCTTCATGCTGGTCCATCTCGCAAACGGCTACGCCGGCTTTATCGACTTCCGCGAGCGCGCCCCGCTGGCTTCGGCTCGCAACATGTATCTCGATTCCGCCGGTCAACCCACCCGGGACAGCAGTATCGGCTGGCGGGCAGCTGGTGTGCCCGGCACGGTGCGCGGCCTGGAACTGGCCCACAAACGGTACGGTCGGCTGCCTTGGAAATTACTGGCCGCCCCAGCCATCGAACTGGCGGAGCAAGGTTTCCCCCTGGGGGGAAGCCAGGCCAAATCCTTGAATGGCAGCACGCTGCTCGCGATGTTCCCGGAATCCCGGCGCATCTTCCAGAAAGACGGGCAGCCTTGGTCTGAGGGGGAGGTCTTCAGGCAGCCGGAGCTTGCGGCCACTCTCAAGCGGATTGCTTCATCCGGCTCCGCTGACTTTTACGAAGGCCAAACCGCACGGGCGCTCGCGGCCTCCATGGCCCGGAACGGCGGCTTGATCACGCTGGAGGACTTGCGCCAGTACGTCGCCGTGGAACGCCGTCCTCTCACCGGAACTCACCGCGGCTATACGGTTCTGACATCGCCGCCGCCCAGTTCCGGCGGTGTCGGTATCCTTCAGATGCTGGCGGTCCTCAGCGCAACTTCCCTCCCCAAGGCCGGACCCGGCTCACCCTTGTCGATCCACATGGCAGCCGAAGCGATGCGCCGGTTCTTCGCCGAGCGCAGCGAACACCTCGGCGATCCGGACTTCGCCAGGCTTCCCGTGGCCGGTCTCCTGGATCCAGGCCATATTGCCGCTCTTCGCGACTCCATCAACCCGGCCCGAGCCACTCCCAGCGATTCACTTCGGGCGGGCGCACCCCTGTACGAACCCCCGGAGACAACTCACCTTTCCGTCGTGGACGCCGATGGGAACGCCGTTTCCCTGACGTACACGATCAATGGAGCTTTTGGCAGCGGCGTCACCGTCCCCGGCCTCGGTTTCCTGCTGAATAATGAGATGGACGACTTCTCGGCAAAGCCTGGGTCGCCGAATACCGCGGGATTGGTGCAGGGGGAGGTCAACGCGATCCAGCCCGGAAAGAGGCCTCTATCCTCGATGGCGCCCACGATCCTGCTCAGGGATGGAAAACCCTTTCTGGTGCTCGGTTCCCCGGGCAGCGGACGCATCATAACGGCCGTGCTTCAAGTCATCCTCAACATCCTGGATTTCGGAATGCCTTTGGAAAAGGCCGTCGCCTATCCCCGTTTCCATCACCAGTGGAAACCGGACAGGCTCTTCCTGGAACCTGGCTTCCCGGAAGGCACACAAAAGAAACTGGAATCTCTCGGTCACTCCGTCGAGATCACGCGCGCCGTAGGCGAAGTGGAGGCGATTCTGCTCCGTGACGGCTGGATCGAGGGTGTCGCTGACCCGCGCACACCAGGCAAGGCCGGCGGCTACTGATCGGCCGCTTCAAGTCAGGCCGGCGCCCTCCAGCAGGGCTGAGTCACCGAGGATTTCCTCAGCCGGTCCTTGAGCCAGAATCCGGCCGTTGTTCAGGATCAGCACCCGGCCGCATACCGCCCGGACCAGGCTCAGATCGTGGGTCGCGATGAGTCTCGCCACCCTCAGCCGTGTGAGTTCCTCACGAAGCCGGCGGGAAGAACGGCCGTCGAGTTCAGCCGTGGGTTCATCCAGAATCAACAACTCCGGGGATGTCGCCAGCGCCGCGGCGATCGCAGCTCGTTTGCGCTCCCCAAGACTCAACTGTGAGGCCGGCCGCTGCGCCGCGTGCGCCAGTCCGGCTTCCTCCAGCGCCCGCATGGCCCTGGCCGACGCCTCGTTGCGGGAGACTCCGCGGTTTACAAGCGGCAGCGCCACGTCTTCCACCAGACGGGGCATGAAGAGCTGATCTTCCGGGTTCTGAAATACAACGCCCACCCGAGCCAGACTGCGGCGCCTCCTCGGCTCGCCGAACATTCGCACGCGGCCGCGCGACTTCAACAGCCCAAGAATGCACCACAGCAGCGTGCTCTTCCCGCTGCCGTTCGCTCCCAATACGCCGAGTGACTCTCCTTCTCCCAAGCGAAAACTGATACCGTGCAGAACTTCCCCCTGGCCTGTGAAGCCGAATGCCAGGTCTTCGACCTCCAGCACGAGGCTCATCCGCCGATTCCCCGCGCCACCAGCGAGGCATAGAAACGCTCCGTCCGCAGCAGCGCCCGGCCGAAGAAGGCCGCCACGGCGTGCGTCAGCGAACCGTACCATCCCGCGCCGTACCTCGACGGCGACGCCATGCGCTGGGCGATCAGCGCCCGGCGGGCTTCCACGGCGAAAATGAGCGCGAAATGCCGCACGAACAGAACAAACAGAGACGCCTGATAGAAGACCGACCCAATTCGCACCCGGAAAAGCCACCGGTCCCAGGGCAGGAATCGGACCAGGACCATCACCGCCGCCGCCACGAGGATCGAGTGTAACCAGAGCCGGGTCACGGGCATCCCGGCGATCCATTGCATCAGGGCGAGTGTGGCCGCGAATGCGACAATCGGCACGAAGGGCAGGAGCTTGCGGATCACGGCCGCGCCTTTGTTCCTCGCACCAGGTAGAGATCCGGCGACTCTTCGGCGACCACATCCACGGCGCCCAGCCGGCAAAGGTGGGCCTTGAGTTCCCCCGCCGGGGGCAGGTAGTCCCCAGCCACCGGGCCGTCGATGGTGCTGTGAAACGCGTTCAGCTCATGGCTGGGCCGCAGATGGCAGACGGCGAGCAGGCCCCCGGGCTTCAACGCGCGCAGCATCTCGCGCAAGGCCGCTTCCGGCTGATCCAGGTGCGGATATAGCCCGAAGCAGATGGCCAGATCGAGACTCTCGTCCCGCAATGGAAGGAGGTGCGAATCGCCGCAGACGTGCTTCACCCGCTCCCCCAGGTTCTTCGCCGCGTTCACCCGGAGCATCCGCTCGGCGAAATCGAACTCGATAATGCGGCAAGACGGCAAATGACGATCCAGCAGGGCGGGCAGAAGCACTCCCGTTCCGCAGCCCGCGTCGAGCACCCAGCCTGCCACCGGACCATCGCTGCAACGGCCGACAAGCGCCCCGATCCGCGACGTTGCGTCGCCGGGTCCGGGCAAGCTGTCCCAGCGCTCCGCTAATTCGTTGAAGTAAATCTGTTTGGCTTCAGGCGGCATCTTCGAACAGCAGTCCTCCCCGGCGGTGAATCAGCACCACAATTAGCGGGACGACGCTCAACTGAAGCGCGATGCCAGGCAAGCCTTGCACAAACGACGCGGCCACCGACAGCCGCTGCGGAAGATCCAGGTACGAGGCCACCAACCAGGAAAGGGATAGCGAAACGGCGCGCCCGCAAACAACCGCCGCAACCGCTGCCGGCCAAACCCGGCCGCGGGTCGCGCAGTACACGAATCTCGCCGTGGCGGCCAGCACCATGCACTCCACCGACATCACTACCGCCACCGGAGGGTAAAGCGGCGGCATGCCGGTTGTCAGCGAAGACACCAGCGGTGTCAATCCGCCGATCAGGACTGCCCAGCCCAGCGGCGACAGGAAGCCGTTGAGCAACAGCGGCAGCAACATGGGAGTGAACTTGCTCCCCAGCCCCACTGCGTGAAAGGCCATGGGCAGGGTGAGGCCCAGCGCCATGATCATGGCATTCAGAACCAGGTGCCTCAGCCTGCCGGTTTCGTTGCACATCGTCAGAACTCCAGGTTAACACCGCCCGCCGCGTTGATCCCCGGCATGATGTACCCGGGAATTACTTCGTAGCGCCGGTTCAGCAGGTTGTCCACCATCACAAAGACGCTGTGCCTCCGCGCCAGCGGAGCGGTGACCTTCACCGTCGCGCTCGTGTATCCCCCCAGCTTTGCCGTTCGAACCGTATTCGCCCATCTCTTGCCGGCTGTCATCGCCCCCACGTGAATGAAGGCGCGTCCCGCATCGATGTCCACCGATGAGTTCCACTTGTGAGACGGCAGGTAAGGCGCCATATTCGTCGAACGCAGGTAGGCATAGCCGTTGTTGAACTGCACGCGCCGCGCCGGACGGTAGCGGGCATTGAATTCAAGGCCGCGGTTTATGGCCCCGCCCGTGTTCCTCAGCGCCAGGTTCGGAAAACGTCCCGTGGTGACGATCAAGTTGCTCAGGTCCGCGTAGTAGGCTGTTATCGACGTTTGCAGCCTCGTGTTCGGTTCCGCCCGGAAAGTCGCCTGGTAGTTCCACATCTCTTCCGGCTGGAGCAGCGGATTCGGCGCCGGGAACAGGTACAGCTCGCGGATCGTGGGGTTGCGGAAACCTTTCCCGGCCCCCGCGCCCAGCGCATAGCCCTTCGACAACTGGTAGCTGGCGCCGAACTCGGGCACGCTGATGTTGCCGAACACTGAGTTGTGCTCAAACCGGTAGCCGGCCCGAAGCCGCAATCGCTCGCTGGCGGACCATTGCAGGCGCGAGAAGCCGGCGCCGTTTGAAACTTCGTGTTCTCCGTAATTCAAATTCGTCTTGATGTTCCGGGCGCGGCCTCCGAAGTTCATCACCTCCGCCCCGGCATCCAGCAGCAAGCTTGGCGAAAGCGCCACCGTCTGCATCGCGCGTCCGCCCGTGGCGCTGTCCACGGATCGAAAGCCGTCCGTGATGATGTGACGCCCCTGGCTCCGGAAAAACCGCACGTAGCCCCAGGTCCGGCCGTAGGCGTTGTCCAGGTTCAGATTGAAGCCGCCGCGGCCCACTCGCGCATAGCTGTTGGCCAGGGGCGCGGTTATGGGACCGGGGTCTTCCACGTGAAAATGGCCGTATCTGCCTTGCAGCGAGACCTTCCAGGCGTCCGACAGATCGTATCCCGTTCCGAGCGAAAGGTCCTTGCTGCGATAGGCGGCTGACGCCCGCTCGCCGCGTGTGTGGTCGATTCCCGCGTGCAGCGTCAAAAAGCCTTTCTCGAACTTGGTCCCGTGCGCCAGCCGGTGCTGGCCCGTCAAGTAGGATCCCAGCGACGTTGTCAGCCGCGTGTGTGAGCCGCCCAACGGCTGGAGAGGCGCTACTTCTACCACCCCGCCCATGGCATTGCTCCCGTAGAGCACCGACGCAGGCCCCTCTGTAACCGTCACCTTCTCCGCATTCGACAAACTATAGAAGTCCGGCAGGGGATGCCCCATCAGTCCTTGGAAATCCGGCCGGCCGTCCACCACGATCAGAACCTGGGTGTTCGGCGACCCCCCAACGCCCCGAATCGAAACCCCGCCCGTCCCGTTGGTTGCGATTCCGTAGCCCATCACGCCGCGGCGCGTCACAAATACGCTCGGCGCAAGCTGTTCCACGGCGTCGAAGACCGTCCGCGCCCCGGTCCGGTCGATCTCCAGGGCCGTTCCCGCCGTCTCCGTGTGGCTCAGCGCCGGTTCGCCCACAATCACCTGGATGCTGGTTTGCACAATGGCGGGCCGCAGCCGGATCAACACCGCTGTGGCGGGAACGCTGCGGACCTCTACCGATTGCGCTTCGAAGCCGCTGGCTGACGCGCGCAAAATCGCCGGCAGGCTCACCCCGGCTTGAACTTCTCCCGTCTCATCCTGCTTTACCGCCGAGATTACTCTGCCCGTGGCCGCATCACGGATCTCCACCGTCGCGCCCGGAATTCCAAGCCCGTGGGGGTCCACTACCTTTACCCGCACCATCTCAGCCCCGGAACATCGAAGACAAAAGAGTGTGATAAGGATTGTTCTGATCATCAGCAGCATCGTAGCACAATTTTACGACAGTTGCTACCAAATCCCGCATCTCATCCCGCCCTGCGTGAGAATGTGAACCGGCGCCCGGGTTACGGCTCGAGGATGGATGCTAGGATAGCAGCGAGTCATGAAACCGAAGACCGCACTCATCATCGGGGCCGGGCCTGCCGGCTTGACTGCCGCCTACGAACTGCTCACGCGCACGGACATCAAACCTATCGTCCTGGAGAAGAGTGGCTACATGGGCGGGATCGCCCGGACGGTCAACTACAAGGGGAACCGCATCGACATCGGAGGGCACCGTTTCTTTTCGAAATCGGACAGGGTGATGGACTGGTGGCTCAATCTCCTGCCGCTCGAGGGGCCGGATGTCTCGCCCCGCAAGACCGACGCCGTCATGCTGGCCCGAAACCGGAAGTCCCGAATCTATTTCCTGCGCCAGTTCTTCGAGTACCCGATTCGCCTTAGCTTCGACACGCTCTCCAAGCTCGGCGCCTGGCGCACTCTGCGAATCGGACTGAGTTACCTCAAGGCGGCGCTTTTCCCAATTCGACCCGAGCGAAGCCTCGAGGATTTCTTCATCAACCGCTTCGGCCGCGTACTCTACGAGACTTTCTTTCGCAGCTACACCGAAAAGGTCTGGGGCGTCCCCTGCGACAAGATCAGCGCCGAGTGGGGGGCGCAGCGAATCAAAGGCCTTTCCATCGCGGAGACTCTCAAGCACATCTGCCGGCAGCTCTTGCCTAAGAATCAAAACGACATCCGCCAGAAAGAGATCCAGACTTCGCTCATCTCGAGGTTTCTCTACCCCAAGTTCGGTCCCGGGCAGATGTGGGAGGAGACCGCGCGCCGAGTGACGGAGATGGGCGGCCAGATCCTCACCGGATGGGAAGTTCGGCGCCTCCACGCCGAAGGTTCGCGGATTACCGCCGTGACCGCCGCAAACATCGGGAACGGCGAGACGCACCGCTTCGAGGCGGACTATTTCTTCTCGAGCATGGCCGTCCGGGACCTCGTTCGCGGACTGGATGCCGCCGTGCCGGAGGATGTCCTCAAGATTAACGACGGTCTGGTCTACCGGGACTTTCTCACCATCGGCCTGCTGCTCGACAAGCTCCGGGTCCAGGAGAACGGCCGCCTGATCGGCGACAACTGGATCTACCTCCAGGAACCCGAAGTCCAGGTCGGCCGCTTGCAGATCTTCAACAACTGGAGCCCCTACATGGTCGCTGATCCCGCCAAGGTGTGGATCGGCTTGGAGTACTTCTGTTTTCAAGGAGATAAACTCTGGAACACGCCGGATGACGAGCTCGTCAGGCTGGGTGTTTCCGAACTGGATCGAATCGGCATTCTGCATGCCTCCGACGTTCTGGACTCCACTGTCATTCGCGTGGAGAAGACCTATCCGGCATACTTCGGCTCCTACTCTCAATTCGACCGCGTCCGGGAGTATCTCGACGGCTTCGAGAACCTCTACCTGGTGGGGCGCAATGGAATGCATCGCTACAACAATCAGGACCACTCTATGCTCGCCGCCATGGTCGCCGTGGACAATATCGTTGCGGGCATTACCACCAAAGCCAACATCTGGGCCGTCAACACCGAGGAGGAATACCACGAGGAGAAGTGAGCCCGTGGTCCAGCCGCCTTATGGAACAAGGTACGGAGTTCTTCCGTAGTGACTATTGAACAGGGAGGGAGACCATGTTCTGCACACAGTGCGGTTTCAAGCTGGAGGACGCGGATCTGTACTGCGCCAGGTGCGGGCTGCGAACCCGGGAGGACGTTCCTCCTCGAACGGAAGAGCCGCGCCGAAAGCTGGCGCGCCCCATGAAGGAGAAGAAGATCGCCGGGGTCTGCGCGGGCTTTGCCGACTACTTTGAGATGGACGTCACCCTGATGCGGATTCTCTGGCTCACCTTCGCTCTGATCTGGGGCGTCGGTTTCATTGCCTACCTGGTCGCCTGGATCGCCATGCCCAAAGACCAAGGCCGGCCTACGGCGTGAGCGTGTTGATCCAGCCCGGGTTCTTCGCCTCGTAGGCGGCGATATCCTCCTGCTGAATGAGGATGTATCCCAGTTCGTCGACACCCTCCATCAGGCACTGCCTGGCGAAGGGATCCACGGGGAATTCCACCTCGCGCCCATCGGGCAAGCCGAGCTTCTGCGAAGCGAGGTCAATGACCACTTCCGCTTCCGGTTGTTGCGCCACCAACGCCAGCAGTTCCTTGTGGATTTCAGGCGGGACGATCACCGGCAGCAGGGAGTTCTTCAGCGAATTCTGCCGGAAGATGTCCGCGAACGAGGTGCTGATGATCGCCCGGAAGCCGTACTGGGTCAGGGCCCAGGGCGCATGTTCCCGCGAACTGCCACAACCGAAGTTGTCGCCCGCCAGCAGCACCTGACACTGCGCGGCCCAGTGCTGGTTCAGCACGAAATCCGGCCTGGGCGCGCCGGAGGCGTCGTAGCGCCAGTCGTGAAAAAGCTGGGCCCCCAGACCGTCCTTGGAAATCGTCTTGAGAAACCGCGCGGGAATGATCTGGTCCGTGTCGATGTTGTCCACCGGCAACGGAACCATCCGGCTCTTGAGGGTTGTGAACTTCTTCATAGCAGTGTCCTCACGTCGCTCAGCACGCCATTGACCGCCGTCGCCGCAGCCGTCAGGGGACTGGCCAGGAAGGTTCTGCCTCCCGGGCCTTGGCGCCCTTCGAAGTTCCGGTTGCTGGTCGAAACACTATACTCGCCGGGCTGGAGCTGGTCTCCGTTCATCGCCAGGCACATGGAGCACCCGGATTCGCGCCATTCGGCTCCAGCCTCGCGGAAAATCCTGTCCAGCCCTTCCGCCTCCGCCTGCCGCTTGACGGCCTGCGATCCGGGCACCACGAGCATACGGATGCCGGGATGCACCTTCCGCCCCTTGAGGATGGAAGCCGCGTCGCGGAGGTCCTGCATTCGTCCGTTCGTGCAGCTTCCGACAAAGACAACCTGGACCGGATGACCCAGCAAAGGCTTGCCGGGCCGAAGATCCATGTACCGGAGCGCCTTGATGAGAGACTCCCGCTCCACGGCGTCTTTGGCGGCGCTTGGGTCGGGCACAGGCGCGCCCACAGGAATTCCCATACCGGGGCTGGTTCCGAAGGTAACCATCGGCTCCAGTGAAGAGGCATCCAAAGTGACGGACCGGTCATAGGCGGCGCCTTCATCCGTGGGGAGCTGCTTCCACCGCGCCAGAGCCTCGTCCCAATCTTTCCCTTTAGGCGCGTACGGCCGTCCATGAACGTACTGGAAAGTCGTATCGTCCGGCGCGATCAGCCCAGCTCTTGCGCCTCCCTCGATCGACATGTTGCACACGGTCATGCGCTCGTCCATCGAGAGGGCCCGGATCGCAGGCCCGCCGAACTCGAAGACGCACCCCGTGCCGCCGCCCGTGCCGATCCTGGCGATCAGCGCCAGTATGACGTCCTTCGCCGTTACGCCCTTCTTCAATCTGCCGTTCACCACCACCTGGTACGTCTTCGGCTTGTTCTGAAGCAAACACTGGCTGGCCAGCACGTTCATGACCTCGCTGGTTCCAATGCCGAACGCCAGCGCTCCAAACGCCCCGTGCGTCGCCGTGTGGCTGTCTCCGCACACCAGCGTGATGCCCGGCTGAGTCAGCCCCAGTTCGGGCCCCACCACGTGCACGATGCCCTGGCAGTCGCTGCTGAGGCTGTGACATACGATCCCAAACTCGGCGCAGTTGCGCTCAAGCTGCTCCACCTGCCGGGCCGAGACCGGATCCGCGATCGGCAGATCGCGGTTCGTCGTGGGGACATTGTGGTCGGCTACCGCCAGCGTCCGGTCGGGCCGTCGCACCTTAAGCCCCCGCTGCCTCAGGCCGTCGAAGGCCTGCGGAGAAGTCACTTCGTGAATCAGATGAACATCGATGTATAAAAGCGCGGGCGCGCCCGGATCCTGCCTCACCACGTGGGCGTCCCATATCTTTTCAACGATCGTCCGAGGTTTGCTCATAAATCACCTCACTGCCGGCTGTCAAAGGGCGTCGCACACAGCCTGGCCCACCTCCGAAGTAGTGGCCGGCGGACCCGGCGGCCTCAAGTCGGCTGTCACTCTTCCGCTGTTCAGGACGGTTTCCACGGCCCGGTTCACCGCGGCCGCCTCCTCCCTGAGCCCGAAGCTGTACTCCAGCATCGCCGCCACGCTTCCAATGGCTCCCAGAGGATTGGCCTTGTTCTGTCCGGCGATATCCGGAGCCGAACCATGCACCGGCTCGTACAGCCCCGTCCACGCGCCCGAGGGACGCCGTTCACCGATCGACGCCGAAGGCAGCATCCCGATCGACCCGGCCAGCACGGCCCCTTCGTCGCTTAGAATGTCGCCGAACATGTTCTCGGTGAGCACGACGTCGAACCGCCGGGGATTCAAAATCAACTGCATGGCGCAGTTATCCACCAGCAGATGATCCAGTTCCACATCCGGAAACTCCCTTGCGATCTCCGTCACCACCAGACGCCAGAGTTGCGAGTTCTCCAAGACGTTGGACTTGTCCACGCTGGTCACTTTCCGCCGCCGGCCCTTCGCCAGATGGAAAGCCATTCTGGCGATCCGCTCGATTTCCGGCCTCGTGTAGGCCATCGTGTTCACCGCCCGGGCCGACTGGCCTTCGCCGGAGATGCCGCGCGGCGTGCCGTAGTAAATGCCGCCCGTCAGTTCCCGGACGATGATCATGTCCGTGCCTTCCACGAGGTGATTCTTCAGCGGCGAGGAATCCAGGAGCGCCGCGAACGCCCGCACGGGCCGGAGATTCGCGAACACGCCCAGGGCTTTGCGCACCCCGAGCAGCCCTTTTTCCGGCCGCTTGTCCGGCGGCGCATTGTCGAACTCCGGCAGGCCGACCGCGCCCATCAACGTGGCGTCCGCCTCCAGGGCCAGTTGCAATGTTTCCGCCGGCAGGGGCGAACCGGTCCGGTGGATCGCAACCCCGCCCAGCAGGCCCTCAGTGATCTTCAATGAGTGCTTATAGATATCGGCGACTCGCCGCAGCACCCGCACCGCTTCCGCGGTGACCTCCGTGCCGATGCCGTCGCCTGGGAGAGTGAGAACATTTAGATTCATGGCGTGAAAACCGCGGGAAGGTCCGATTGTACCGCGCCGGCCCGCCGCCGCGCTGGTTACGATTCGACAGCGGCCCTGGCGCGGTGATCGACAAGCCGCTGAACCAGGTCCGCAATTTCTTCGTCCGGCACGCCCTTCTTGCGGTCCGCCACCGCGATAAACTCGCGGTACACGTTGTCCAGATCCTCCCGGCTAAGCTGGAACCCGAGGTGCTCGCACCGATCTCTGAGCGCGTGCCTGCCGCTGTGCTTGCCGAGGACCAACCGGCTTTCCGGCACGCCCACCATGCGGGGATCCATGATCTCGTACGTGCTCCGCTCTTTCAGCATGCCGTCCTGGTGAATGCCGGCCTCGTGCGCGAAGGCATTGCGCCCCACAATGGCCTTGTTCGGCTGGGGCCCGAAGGAAATCAGTTCGGTGAGCAACTGGCTGGCCGGATACAAGTGCTCCGTGTTGACCGCGACTTCAAAGGGCAGCCGGTCCTGGCGCACCCGGATCGCCATTACCACTTCCTCGAGCGAGCAATTCCCGGCCCGCTCGCCGATCCCGTTGATGGTGCATTCCACCTGCCGGGCGCCCGCCTGCACCGCGGCCAGAGAGTTCGCAACCGCCAATCCCAGGTCGTCGTGACAGTGGACGCTGATGATGGCGGTGTCGCCAAGGGCCCGCGCCATCCTCCCGATCAGTTCGGCGTGTTCGTCCGGCGTCGAGTAGCCAACCGTATCCGGCAGATTCACTGTCCCGGCGCCGGCCGCCACGACCGCCTTGCATACCTGCTCCAGGTATTCCGGCTCCGTCCGCATCGCGTCTTCGGCCGAGAATTCCACGTCGTCGACGTAGCGGCGAGCCATCTCGACCGCCGCCACCGCGTCCGCGATTACCTGCTCCCTGGTTTTGCGCAGCTTGTGCTTCAAGTGAATATCGCTGGTTGCGATAAACGTATGCAAACGAGGCTTCTTCGCCTTTTCCAGAGCACGGGCGGCCCTTTCCACATCGAGGTTGCAGGCTCTGGCGAGTGCCGCCACCCTGGCCTCGGGAAACTCCCGGCTGACCGCTTCCACAGCTTCATAATCACCCTCGGAAGCGATGGGAAACCCGGCTTCGAGGATATCGACCCCGAGTTCCACCAACTTTCCCGCCATGCGGATCTTCTCCGCTACTGTCATGCTGCACCCCGGCGACTGTTCGCCGTCCCGGAGTGTCGTGTCGAAGATGTATACGCGATTGTTCACCGTGCCACCCGTGCTCTGGATTCCGCCGCCCCGGCCTGTTCCTCCGTGCGGCTCACAGAATCATTATCGTGTAGCGGATTGGATTTGGCAAATTTATAATTTTCTGTGATTAAATAAGTTCCTGTGATATAATAAAAATCTCTTATCCGAGAGTTGCGAGGCATTACCGAGATGGAACTTTATTCCTTGCAGGTTTTCCACACCGTCGCCACGGAGAGGAGCTTTTCGCGCGCGGCGGAGAAGCTCAACCGAACCCAGCCCGCCGTTTCCCTGGCGATCCAGCGGCTCGAAAACGAGATCGGCGAAAAGCTCCTGGACCGCAGCGGCCGTGAGGTTCTGCTCACGGACGCCGGCAGCGTAGTGCTGGAGTATGCCCGGCGATTCCAGAATATCGAGCACGAACTGGAAGTCAGTCTGGCCGAGCTGCGAGACAACGCCTCGGGGCGGCTGGTGGTGGGGGCGAACGAATCCACGGCGCTGTATCTGCTCCAGCACATACAGCGCTACCGCCGGCTCTACCCCAAGATCAAGGTGCAGGTGCGGCGTTGCCTGTCCAGCAAGATCCCCGATCAGTTGATCGACGGCGACCTCGAGCTGGGGGCCATCAGCTTCGAGCCGTCGGACACCCGGCTGGCCTCGACCGACATTTACACCGACCACCTTTCGTTCGTCGTCTCGCCCGAGCACCGGCTGGCCACCCGCGAATCGGTCTCGATCCGCGAGCTCGGCATGGAGACGTTCATCGCTCACAACGTGCTCTCTCCATACCGCGAGACGGTGCTGCGGGAATTTCAGCATCACAAGGTCCCGCTGAATATGGATGTGGAGATGCCGACCGTCGAGACGATCCGGAGGATGGTCCAGCGCAACGAAGGAGTGGCCTTTCTGCCGCGGATGTGCGTCGAGCAGGAGGTCGAGCAGGGACTTCTTTGCGAAGTCAAGGTCGAAGAATTGAACGTTGAAAAAATCGTGCGCCTCGTCTTTCCCGCCCGCCGCGTTCTGAGCCACGCCGCGCGCGCATTTCTGGAACTGGTGAGATCGAAAACGCCGCCGGCGCCGGCCGTGTCCTGAGCGGCGCGCTACAATCTCAGCCATGTTGAGGAATATCGCTGTCATCGGCCTCTCGCTGGCGCTCATCGCTTGCAGCCGCGGCTCCAAAGACGACCTCGCCTCGCTTCGCGAGGAGTTTGTTTACCAGGCCCTGGCGTTTTCTCCCTCCTCCGCCACCCAAGCCGGCTACCACGAGCACAAAGGAGCGCGGCTGTCCCAGATGCTGGACGATTACAGCGAACCGGCCCTCGAAGCCCAGCGCCGGTTCTACCGGGACTTTCAAGCGCGTCTCGAGAGAGCCGTCAAAGCCGGCCGCCTCTCCGCCGAAGACGGCGCCGATTACAGCCTGCTCCAGAATCAGGCCTCCCTCCAACTGCTGGAACTGGACGAAATTCAAAACTACCGGCACAACCCCACCCTCTATGTGGAAATGATCGGAACTTCACTGTTCAACCCGCTGGTGCTGGAATACGCCCCCAAGCCGGACCGGTTCCGAGACATCATCGGCCGCCTGGAGAAGATCCCGGCCGCGATCGGGCAGGCGAAGCAGAATCTGGTGAGCGCTCCGGAGATCTGGACCACGGTTGCCCTGGAGGAGAACGACGGCAACCTTGCCCTGATCGACAGCACGCTTCGGAAGGAGGTTCCTTCCGAATTGAAGACCGCCTACGACGAGGCGGCGGGACCGGCCCTGACCGCGCTGCGCGATTTCAACAACTACCTGAAGAACGAACTTGCAAAGCGCCCCAATGACTGGCGATTGGGAAAAGAGAAGTACGCCAAGAAATTCCGGCTGGCCCTGGCGTCTTCCCGCACCCCCGAGGAGGTCCTCGAGGCCGCCGAGAAAGAGATCAAGCTGGCGCGCCGCCAGATGTGGGATCTGGCTCTTCCTCTGCACTCGAAGTGGTTTCCGACGCACCGGGACCCGGTTGACCTGAACCTCATCGTGGGCGAAGTTCTGGACAAGATCGCCGAGAAACGCTCCACGCCGGCGACGTTCGTAGAGGACGCCAAGAGAGGGCTGGAGGAGGCCCGCGAATTCGTGCGCACGCGGAACCTGGTTCCCCTGCCCCCGCGCGACAACCTCCAGGTCATCGAGACGCCGGAGTTCCTGCGGGGGATCTACGCGGTCGCGGGCTTCGCGCCCGCTCCGGCTCTGCAACCTCAACTGGGCGCTTTTTACTGGATCACCCCCATTCCCAAAGACTGGCCGCGCGCCCGCATCGACTCGAAGCTGCGGGAGTACAACCAGTTCAGCCTGAAGCTGGTAGCCATCCACGAGGCCATGCCCGGCCATTACGTTCAGCTCGAATACTCCAATGAACTGCAACCGCTCTCGCGCCGCATTCTGCGCACCGTATTCGGCAGCGGAACCTACGTAGAAGGCTGGGCCGTTTACGCCACCGAGATGTTGCTCGACGAAGGCTTCCTGGACGGGAGTCCGGAGCTGCGGCTCACGTTCCTGAAGCAGCAATTGCGGATGCTGGCCAACGCCGTTCTGGACATCCGTCTCCAGACCATGCAGATGAGCGACGACGAGGCCATGCAGTTGATGACCCGCCAGTGCTTCCAGGAGACGGAAGAGGCGACGGCGAAACTGCGCCGCGCCAAGCTGTCTTCGGCCCAACTGCCGACATACTACGTGGGGTACCGGGACTGGAAGGAGCTTCGCGCCCAGATTCAGCAGAGCCGCGGCGGCAACTTCAACCTCGCCGAGTTCCACCGCCAGGCGCTCGCGCCCGGCGCGGCGCCGCTCTCCTCGCTGGCGGGGATTTTGGGGGTCAAGCCCGGCACTCCCTGAGGCAGGACCGGAGCGCCGGCCGCCAACGGCGCGAGGTCCCTCGCGCGCGCCGTCACACCTGAATCCGTCCCTCGAGGTAGAGGACGCAGCGGCCCTTGATCAGGACGCGGCTGCCCAGGTCCTGGCACCAAAGCTCGCCGCCGCGCCGCGAGACCTGGAGCGCCCGCAACTGTTTCTTTCCCAGCCGGCCAGCCCAGTATGGGATCAGCGTGGAATGGGCGCTGCCGGTGACGGGGTCCTCGTCGATTCCGGCGCGCGGAGCGAAGAAGCGGGATACGAAATCCACGTTGTCGCCGGGCGCGGACGCGATGACCGCAAACGCGTCCAAGCGGCGCAGAATCTCCATTCGCGGAGCGAGTTCCCGCACCTCCTTCTCGGAACCGAACACGGCCAGCAAGTCGCGGCTGCTCCACACGCTTTCGGGGGTTTTGCCCAAGCCTTCGGCCAGCCCCGCGGGCGTCCCGCACGGAACGGGCGGGCGCGCCGGAAAGTCCATGCACAGCAGATCGCCTTCCCTGCGCACCCGGAGCTCCCCGCTTCGAGTGTCAAAGACGATTTCCTCCCGGCCCGGTTCGAGCCTATGGAAGATGACGAACGCCGAAGCCAGGGTGGCGTGCCCGCAGAGGTCCACTTCCACGGCGGGCGTGAACCAGCGCAGATGATAGCGCTCGCCGCGTTTGACGAAGAACGCGGTTTCGGAGAGGTTGTTCTCGGCGGCGATGGATTGCAGCAATTCGCCGGGCAGCCATTCGGCGAGAGGACAGACGGCCGCGGGGTTGCCGCCGAACAGCTTCGAGGTGAACGCGTCGACCTGGAACAATGAGATGCCGTTGTTACCCATGTAAATCCAATTATTCACTACAATGGTGTCTTAAATCCCAAGGTATGAAAAATGTATACTCCATTGCCTGCCGAAGATAGCAGATTTCTCCGTATCCATGGCAGAGGGCGGCGATTGGGGCGGCCGAGGACGCCGGCCGGAAGCTATCCGGCCCGCCGCCGGCGCCTGATGGCCGCGGCTCTGCTGGCGTTTCTGGCGGCGCCCGCCGTGGCCGCCGGTCCTCCCCCGGGCAAGGCCATCTACGAGAGCGCGTGCGCAGCCTGCCACGGGCTGGACGGGCGAGGCATGCCCAAGAGCGCGGTCGGATTCGAAACTCCGCCGCCGGACTTCACCAATTGCGCTTCTTTCAACAAGGAACCGGACGGAGACTGGCACGCCGTCATCCACGAGGGCGGGCCCGCGCGGGGCTGGTCGACGATCATGCCCGCGTTTGGGGACGCGCTGAGCAGCGAGCAGATCGGCGAGGTGATCGAATACGTCCGCGGCTTCTGCAAGAACAAAGCCTGGCCCCGGGGCGACCTCAACATTCCGCGGGCGCTGATGACGGAGAAGGCCTTTCCGGAAGGGGAGGTTGTCACAACGACGTCGATCAACGCCCGCGATGGAGCGGCTGTCGGGACGGTGACCATCTATGAGAAGCGCTTTGGGGCGCTGGATCAGCTCGAAATCAAGACGCCTGTGGGGTTCAACAAGAGGGAGACGGGAACCTGGACAGGCGGCATCGGCGATGTGGGAATCGGCTGGAAGCGGGTGCTGTTCCACAGCCTGGACAAGGGGTCGATCCTGAGCGCCGGGGGGGAGATGGTTCTTCCGGCGGGGGACAGGAGCAAGGGGCTGGGCAAGGGCACGAAGCTTTTCGAGCCATTCGCCTCGTACGGCCAGCTTCTGCCTGGCGACAGCCACATGCAGTTCCAGGTTGGCGGCGAGTTTCCCACGGACACCTCGAAGGCTCCGCGCGCGATGTTCTGGCGCACGGCGCTGGGCAAGACGATCGCGCAGGACCGAGGCTTCGGGCGGGCGTGGACGCCCATGGTGGAGTTTGTCGCGGACCGTGAGTTCGAGACGGGCGCGAAGACCAACTGGGACGTCGTGCCTCAGTTCCAGGTGACGCTCAGCAAGCGGCAGCACATCATGGCCAACTTCGGCGTAAAGATTCCGGCCAACAACACCGCCGGGCGCCCCATCCAGATCATGTTCTATCTGCTTTGGGACTACCTGGACGGCGGGCTGAGAGAGGGATGGTAAGGGGAGGACGCCATGAGAACCGCCAGCGCACTTGCACTGATCGCCGCCGCCTGCATCGCGGGCGCGGCCGCTTCCTCGCAGACATCCCAGTCCAAGGCCAAGCCCGGGTCCAAGGCCGGGGCGGCCGTTCACTTTCAGTCCTCCGACCGCTGCGTGGCCTGCCACAACGGGCTGACGACGCGATCGGGCGAGGACTATTCCTTCGGGACCTCGTGGGCGGCGACGATGATGGCCAACGCCGGGCGAGATCCCTATTGGCACGCCGGCGTGCGGCGGGAGATTCTGGATCACCCCGGGGCGCAGGCCGCCATTGAAGAAGAATGCTCGACCTGCCACATGCCCATGGCGCACTACGAGGCGACGCTTGCCGGCCGGGAGGCGGGGATCTTCGCGCACATTCCGTTCAACCGGGAGAATGAGATGAGCCGGCTGGCGGCGGACGGGGTTTCCTGCTCGGTGTGCCACCGGATCGAGCCGACCAATTTCGGAAAGCGGGAGAGCTTCGTAGGGCGCTTCTCGATCAATCCGGCCCTGCGGGGCGGGGAGCGGGCGGCGTACGGGCCATTTCCCGTCGACGCGGGGCGCACGACGGTGATGCGCTCTTCGAGCATCCTGAAACCCGCCGAAGGGAAGCACATCCGGCAATCGGAGCTGTGCGCCACCTGCCACACGCTCTACACGAAGGCCCTGGCGAAGGGCGGCGAGAGCCACCCCGAGTTCCCGGAGCAGGTTCCTTATCAGGAATGGCTTCACAGCAAGTTCCGCGAGCAGCAGAGCTGCCAGAGCTGCCACATGCCGGCGTTGAAGGAAGAGGCGCCCATCACGAGCGTGCTTGGCCAGCCCCACCCGGACGTGGCGCGGCACTCGTTCCTGGGAGGGAACTTCTTCATGCAGCGCCTGTTCGCGCGATACGGACTGGAACTGGGCGCAGCGGCCCTGCCGCAGGAATTCGAAAATGCGGCGATGAAGACGATTCAGCATTTGCAGACGGAATCCGCGCGAGTTTCTCTGGAGGGAGTGGAGGTACGTTCGGGCCGTCTGAACGCGGTGGTTGTGGTGGAGAACCTGGCAGGGCACAAGCTGCCGACGGCCTACCCGTCGCGCCGGGCGTGGCTGCGCTTCACGGTGCGCAACCGCGAGGGCAAGGTGGTGTTCGAGTCCGGCGGGCTGCGGCCGGATGGCTCGATCGAGGGCAACGACAACGACGCCGCGGCGGACCGATTCGAGCCGCACTACACGGAGATCCGATCGGCGGACGAGGTTCAGATCTACGAGCCGATTCTTGGCGACCCGGCGGGGCGAGTCACGACGGGCCTGTTGACCGCGGTGCAGTACGTGAAGGACAACCGCCTGCTGCCGCAGGGATTTGTGAAGAGCACGGCGCCGCGGGATGTGGCGGTTCACGGGGAGGCTTTGAACGACGCCGACTTCACGGCCGGGAGCGACCGGGTTCGCTACTCGGTGTCCGTGGGGCCGGCGGAAGGCCCCTTGCAGGTGGAGGTGGAGCTGATGTACCAGCCGATCGGGTTCCGCTGGGCGATGAACCTGCGCTCCTACCAAGCGATGGAGCCCCAGCGTTTTGTGAGGTATTACGAGACGATGGCACCCGGCTCGGCGGTGGCGCTGGCGAGGGCATCGGCGAAGCCGTAAGGCGGGGCGCCCAACAGGATGAGGCGCAGGGGTTGGGGCGCGCCGGCGCGAAGAACCTGGCTGCGGGGGCCGGGCGGGCCAGAGGAGCCGGGACGAAGAGACGGTTCCGGGGGCCTGCTGTTTCTTGGAAGTGCTTCTTTTTCCAGCGATTATCTCCGAGAGAGTGAAGTTCTGCTTGAGGTGTTTTCGCCTATCTCTATGGAAACAAAGAGGAGCTGGGTTCGTTTGGTATACCGCGGGGCGCGCGCGGGGGATGCGGGCGGGGCGAATGGGGGCGATGGGCCGCCGGTGAAGGCCGGCGGAGCGGGAGGCGAGGGGGCTG
>Ga0101944_10000335_pt2 | contig 126744 bp, 114 predicted proteins | sample DewCreD2012metaG_FD_75245 | JGI IMG/M metagenome (GOLD analysis project Ga0101944, IMG submission 75245) | Hot spring sediment bacterial and archeal communities from British Columbia, Canada, to study Microbial Dark Matter (Phase II) - Dewar... ...
CTCCCCCAAAATCGCGCCTGCGATTTTGGGGGAGGCGGGAGGGGGACGAAACTCGAAAGTTGATGTAAAAATGATTTATCCCGAATTGACGTTAAAATAAAATAACATCAACCCAAGTTATTGCGAACAGGACGGGGTAATTGTCCTGTTCGCAATGATAGTGCGTTCTATAATTCTTTCTGGTTGAGGTCGTCTTGGAAACTTATCGTGGTGTCATCGAACGATATCGAGAATGGCTGGATGTTCCTGATCATCTTGAAGTGGTCAGTCTTCTGGAAGGGAATACACCTCTGATTCCCATGCCAGGGCTGGCAGAAGAACTGGGCGGCGGGTTTGAATTGTGGATTAAGTTCGAAGGAATGAACCCAACCGGTTCGTTCAAGGATCGTGGCATGACGGTAGCCATCAGTGAGGCAGTGGGGCGGGGAGTCAAGGCGGTAATCTGCGCTTCTACCGGCAACACGGCAGCCTCGGCAGCTGCTTATGCCTCCCGCGCCGGTCGGCGTGCCATTGTAATCATTCCACAAGGCAAGGTGGCAGCCGGAAAACTGGCCGGTGCAATTGCCTACGGTGCTGATGTGATTCAAATTGACGGTTCGTTTGATGATGCCTTGAATCTGGTGGTGGAAATCAGCCAGAAACACCCGATAGGACTGGTCAATTCGCTCAACCCTTACCGTTTGGAAGGTCAGAAAACTGCCGCATTTGAGATTGTTGACCTTCTCAACGGCGCGCCGGACTGGCTTTGCCTGCCGGTTGGCAATGCTGGAAACATCACCTCTTACTGGATGGGTTTTTGCCAGTATCATCAAGCCAAACAGAGCGGTTTACCAAAATTGTTGGGGGTGCAGGCCTGGGGTGCTGCCCCACTGGTTTTGGGGCATCCAGTTGAGCGTCCCGAAACGGTGGCAACGGCAATCCGGATTGGTCGCCCGGCGCGCGGGGAGCAAGCCCTGCAGGCAGCAGAAGAATCGGGTGGAAAAATCATTGCTGTAACGGATGAGCAAATCCTGCAAATGCAGCGTCGTCTGGCTTTGCACGGTGTATGGGTGGAACCTGCTTCGGCAGCTGGACTGGCGGGTCTGGCTCAGGAGATTCATCAAAAGCAGATTAACCTGAAAGGCAAGCGGGTTGTTGCTGTTTGTACGGGGCATGGGTTGAAGGACCCGGACATTATCGTCAGGCAATTCAGCAGCCCGAAAATTGTGCAACCGGATATGGGCCAATTGGAAGAGATTATATTAGGGGAGGAAAACCATGAATGAGCTGGTCGTAACGGTTCCCGCCACATCGGCCAACCTGGGTCCGGGTTTCGATTGTTTAGGGCTGGCGTTGGATTTGTGGAACACCACCACCTTTCGGATCGGAGGGGATGGAATCCAGGTATGTGTGAAGGGGGAGGGCGCCGGGCAATTACCGGAAGATTCGGGCAATCTGGTGGTGCAAGCTTTTACGGCGCTTTACGTGCGTCGCGAGGCAACCATGCCGCGCGATTTACAAATTGAATGCCACAACCTTATCCCCGTGGGTTCCGGACTGGGATCGAGCACAGCGGCGATTTTGACCGGTCTGATTGCTGCCAATTTCTTTCTGGGGCAACCGCTCAGTAAATTAGAATTGCTGCGTATGACGATTGACATCGAAGGCCATGCCGATAATGCGGCAGCGGCTTTGTTCGGTGGTTTGGTGCTGGTGGCGGCCGATGTTCATCCTCCTGTTGTTCGGCCTTACCCTTTACCAGCGTTAAACGTTGTGGCGGTTGTTCCAGAAGTACGGCTGCCTACCCGTGAGGCGCGTGCCGCACTGCCGGAAAAAATTGTTCGCGCTGATGCCATTTTTAACCTCAATCGTCTTGCGCTGCTGATTGATGCGCTGCGCGAAGGTGACCGGCGCTTACTGTTGACCGCCATGGATGATCGAATCCACCAGCCTTATCGTTTTCCCCTAATCCCCGGCAGTCATGCTGCCGTACTGGCTGCGCGTGAGCTCGGGGCGGCGGCTGCTTTATCTGGCGCTGGACCGAGTGTGATTGCCTTTGCCAATGACAATGCTTATGCGGTTGCGAATGCCATTCAGGCGGCCTTTCGGAATGCTGGCGTTAACACCCGCTGCTATCACTTTACTCCAACCATGCAGGCAGCTCGTTGGTATGGATGAAAATGGATGATCCGCAAATTTTTTCTGGACAAAACCGCATCTTTCGAGTAAAATTGGGCTTCGCAATGGATTGAACGTTTTTTTGGAGGAAGTAATTTGGCTAACATCAAGTCACAAATCAAGCGCAATAAGCAAAACGAAAAACGCCGGCTGCGCAACCGCTTTTTCCGCGGTGCAGCCCGTAAAGCCATTTCCAAAGCTCGGGTGGCAATTGACACCGGTGAGACTCCCGAAGCCCGCGAGGCGGTCATTCTGGCAGTCAAAGCACTGGATAAGGCTGCTGAAAAAGGTGTGATTCATAAAAACAATGCCGCCCGCCGCAAAAGCCGCTTGATGAAGCGCCTGGCTGCTCTCAACAAGTAAAACCACGATTCTTTATGATAATATATCCATAGCGGGAGGCATGTCTCCCGCTTTTGATTTTCTTTCACCAATGCAAAAGATGGGCGTGTTATAATTCTTTCGTTCATTCCGGCATCTTTCTTTCAAGGGTTTAAGCATGTTCGAAAGAGAACAGCAAGCAATTACGCAAAAAATTAAAACCTTCTGTCGGGAAAATCAACTACCTGAGGTGGAATTTCAATGGAAGTGGATTCCATTCAGTGGTCACTGGGGTATATCCACTTCCTTTTTTCAATTAGCTGCTCAGGAGGCACGGCAGGGAAAAAAGGTCAACGTCAATTCCCGTGCAGCTGAACTGGCCAGTCAGATTGCCGCCTATTTGGGAACACCGCAAGGTTTTGAAAAAGTTGAAGCGGTGAACGGCTATTTGAATATTTACTTTTTGCAAAGCACTTATGCAACCCAGGTCGTCAACACGGTACTGCAACAGGGAGAAAATTTTGGTAAGGGTGCACCCCGCAACGAGCGCGTGATGGTGGAATTTTCTCAGCCCAACACCCATAAGGCCTTTCATGTGGGGCATTTACGCAGTGCCATTTTGGGGGATGTCATCAGCCGCCTGCTGGATTTCGCCGGTTTTTCGGTGGTGCGCGCCAACTATCCCGGTGATATTGGTTTGCATGTCATCAAGTGGCTGTGGTGCTATATGAACTTTCACCGTGGAGAAAAACCTGCCAGTGATATTACCCGCTGGATGGGGGATATTTATGCCGAAGCCAATCGGCGACTGGAAGAAAAACCAGAACTGGAAAATGAAGTGCGTGCCCTGTATGCTCGTTGGGATCGGCGCGACCCTGAGGTGGTGGCTTTGTGGGAAGAAACACGCCAGTGGTCGCTCGATGGTTTTGAGGAGATTTACCGCCAGCTGGATATTCACTTTGACGTGTATTATTTCAACAGTCAGGTGGAACACCCCGGAAAAGAAATTGTCAATGAGTTGATTGCCAAAGGGATTGCGGTGGATGAACGCCCGGATGGCCCTGTGGTGGTCAAACTGGACGAATTACTGGGATTAAAAACAGAAAAGTACCGGGTTCTTGTGGTGCTGCGTTCAGACAACACCGCCCTTTACGCTACCGAAGATCTGGCGCTGGCGAAAAAGAAATTCAGTGACTATCCCGACTTAAGCCGCTCATATTATGTGGTGGATGTACGTCAATCCTTACACTTCCAGCAGGTTTTCAAAACGCTGGAACTGGCCGGCTACGAGTGGGCAAGCCGCTGCCAGCACATTCCTTATGAACTGGTCATTTTGCCGGGTAATGTGGTCATGGCATCCCGTGAAGGTACGGTTGTGCTGCTGGAGGATTTAATTCGTGAGGCTACCACCCGGGCGCTGGCGGTAGTACGCGAGAAGAACCCCGACCTGAGCGAAGAGGTGAAGTTGAAAATTGCTCAGGCAGTTGGCATTGGCGCCATCAAGTACCCGATGCTGGCAAGGGAGAACACCAAAGTTGTCACCTTTGATTGGCAGTCAGCCCTTGATTTCAACGGTCAGGCAGCGCCATATATACAATATGCGTATGTGCGAGCCGGCAGCATATTGCGTAAGGCAGGTCAACCCCTGCCAGAAGAAGCAAAAGTAACTGAACCGCTTACACCACAGGAAGTTGAATTGATCAATCTGATCTCCCGCTTGCCGGCTGAAGTACAGCGTTCAGCCGGTGAACTTCGTCCATTGTGGATTGCAACTTATGCATACGAACTGGCAAAAGCGTTCAACGACTTTTATACCCAGTGTCCGGTATTGCAAGCGGAAGAAGCGGTGCGCAATTTTCGGTTGCGCCTAACTGCGGCAACACGTCAGGCAATTGCCAACAGCCTGACTTTGCTGGGCATCACAGCCCCACAAGCGATGTGAACAGATTCTCAATCTTATTCACATTCAAAGGAGAAATAAAAAGTATGGCTATTCGAACGATCATCATGGGTGCAGCGGGAAGAGACTTCCATAACTTCAATGTCTTTTTCCGCGACAATTCGGACTATCAGGTAGTCGCTTTTACGGCGACCCAGATTCCGAATATCGAAGGTCGCCGCTATCCTGCTGAACTGGCGGGCAGCCTCTATCCGCAAGGAATTCCGATTTACCCGGAAAGCGAACTGTCTGATTTAATCCGCACTTTGAAGGCAGACCAGGTGGTGTTTGCTTATAGTGATGTTTCCCATGAATATGTGATGCACAAAGCCTCGGAAGTGTTGGCAGCCGGGGCGGATTTTCGCCTGATGGGTGTGCGGGGAACACAACTCAAGTCCAATAAGCCGGTTGTTTCGGTTTGTGCAGTGCGCACCGGCTCGGGCAAGAGCCAAACCACCCGCCGCGTCTCCAAAATCTTGATCAACATGGGATTCAAGGTGGCGGCGATTCGTCATCCGATGCCTTATGGTGATCTGGTAAAGCAGGCGGTTCAACGCTTTGCCGATTACAGCGATCTGGACAAGCACGAATGCACCATTGAGGAACGCGAAGAGTATGAACCGCACCTCGATAATGGCGTGATTGTCTACGCAGGCGTGGATTATGAACGGATTTTGAGACAGGCCGAGCAGGAAGTGGATATTATTCTGTGGGATGGCGGGAATAATGACTTTCCCTTCTATCAGGATGATCTGGCAATTGTGGTTGCTGATCCCCACCGACCGGGGCACGAAGTGCGCTATCACCCCGGGGAAACCAACGTGCGCCGCGCAAATGTGTTTGTCATCAATAAAGTGGATACGGCCAGCCCGGATGCGGTCATAGCTGTGCGGGAAAGCCTCTCGGCGCTTAACCCAAAAGCAACGATCATTGAAGGCGCATCCCCCCTGTTTGTGGATCGTCCAGAGGGAATCCGCGGAAAACGCGTGCTGGTCATCGAGGACGGCCCAACTCTGACGCATGGTGAGATGGCTTACGGGGCGGGCTGGGTGGCTGCCCGCCGGTTTGGCGCAGCCGAAATTGTAGATCCCCGTCCGTTTGCGGTTGGTTCAATTGCTGCGACCTACCAGAAGTACACTACCACAGGCCCAATTTTGCCGGCAATGGGCTACGGCGAAGAGCAAATGCGCGATTTGGAACAAACCATCAATAACTCCGATGTGGATCTGGTCATTTCGGCGACACCAATTGACCTGAATCGTGTGATTAAGATTCGCAAGCCCATGCAGCGTGTCCGCTATGAATTGCAGGAGATTGGGCAACCGACCCTGGAAGATGTTTTGAAAGCCAAGTTTGGCAAGTGAATCGAATTTCAGGAGAATAACCTGAGCCTGACCTTCCCCCATTCTGCCAAAGCAGAGTGGGGGAAGACCAAGGCGGATAGTCTGGTAAAGCGATGTTCATTGACGAGGCTGTAATATACGTTCGTTCCGGTAAAGGGGGAGATGGTTTTGTCCATTTTCATCGGGAAAAGTATGTAAACCGCGGTGGCCCGGATGGGGGAGATGGCGGGCGCGGCGGCGATGTGATTTTGGAAGTACTCCCAACCCTGAATACGCTGGTGAACTTTCGGTATCAACGTAAGTTCATTGCACAGGATGGCGCAAAAGGGGGAGTCAACAACATGACCGGTAAATCGGCAGAGGATTTAATTATCCCTGTTCCGCCTGGTACTGTGGTTTACGATGCCGACACTGGAGAATTGTTGGGTGACCTGGTGGAACCCGGACAAAGGCTGGTGGTGTGTAAGGGTGGGCGCGGCGGACGCGGAAACGCCCGTTTTGCAACACCCCGCAATCAGGCACCACGAATTGCCGAAAAGGGCGAACCCGGTGAGGAAAGAAACCTGCGGTTGGAATTGAAATTGATTGCCGATGTGGGGATTGTGGGGGTGCCCAATGCGGGCAAATCCAGTTTACTTGCGGCGGTGACCAACGCCAGACCTAAAATTGCCGACTATCCTTTCACAACCCTGGAACCCAATCTGGGAGTGGCGGATCTGGACGAAAACACCAGTCTGATTCTGGCTGATATTCCGGGGTTGATTGAGGGTGCTCATCAAGGCGTTGGGTTGGGTGATGCGTTCTTGCGTCATATTCAGCGCACACGGGTATTGATTCACCTGCTGGATGGTCAATCTGCCGATCCGCTGGCGGATTTCAGTCAAATCAATGCGGAACTGGCGTTGTTTGACCCGCAACTGGTGCAAAAGCCGATGATTGTGGCATTGAATAAAATTGACCTACCCGAAGTGCAACAACGCTGGGAGACCCTCCGCACCGAATTGGAGAAGAAAGGCGTGCAGCAACCCTATGCCATCTCGGCTTTGGCACACATCGGGCTTGAACCGCTGCTGTGGCGGTGCGTGGAGTTGCTCAAAACAGCGCCTGAGCCTCAAAGGCGAGAAGAGCTTCCCGTCTACCGGCCGGGGGATGATCCACGGGAATTCACCATCAGCCGCACCCCGGATGGCGGCTTCAAAGTCAAAGGGGCAGCCATTGAACGGGCAGCAGCGATGACTTATTGGGAATTTGAAGGTTCGGTGCGCCGTTTTCAACGGTTGATTGAACGTTTGGGGGTTGAAGAAAAACTGCGCGAAATGGGCATTCAAAACGGGGATACGGTCTATATCGGCGATGATTACGAATTGGAATGGCAGGAATGACGAGGGAACGTATCGGCATTTTTGGCGGGACGTTTGACCCTCCACATGTCGGTCATCTGATTCTGGCTGCCGAAGCGCAGGATCAGCTGCGGCTTGACCGTCTGTTATGGGTTTTGACTCCCGACCCGCCTCATAAACAGGATCAAAGCATTTCTCCGCTGGCCATCCGCATGAAGCTACTGATGGCAGCGATCGGCGATAATCCATCCTTTGAACTTTGCCGTGTGGATATGGATCGTCCCGGCCCGCATTATGCGGTGGATACGGTGAAAATCCTGAAAGAACAGTACCCATCGGCTGAATTCTTCTATTTGATCGGCGGGGACTCACTGCACGACTTGCCAACGTGGTTTCAGCCCCGGCGGCTGATTGAATTGATTGATGGGTTAGGCGTCATGCGGCGGCCGGGTGATCAGGTGGATTTGAGGAATTTGGAGCAGAAAATTCCCGGTTTATCTGCTAAAATTTGCTTCATCGAAGCTCCCTTGTTAGAAATTTCGGCGCGCCAAATCCGTCAGCGGATTGCAGCAGGGCGGGCTTACCGCTATTATGTTCCTCCCGCTGTTTTTCGCTTAATTGAGGAATTGAAACTTTATCGGCAACCGTTCTCTTCTGCGATTGCAGATTCGGATGTGTAAATCCCAGATGAACCTGCGTAATTTACTGGTCAAATGTTTGTGGTGGGGTTCGCTCTTGTGGCTATCAGCAGCCTGCACACCGCTTGCCGGTAATCAGGCGGTCACCGAAATCACGCCTACCGCATTTGTGGCTGCCGACTTAACCAATGACGGGTTGGCGGTTATCCCGAGTCGTGCCTGTCTGCTTCAACAGGCTGTTGTCATTCAAACCGACCGGCAAATGGGTGATATGCTTGCCTGGTCGAAGGATTCCGCTCATCTTGCTTTTATAACGCCGGTCAACGATAGTTGGGGCTGGTATCAGGGGGATCTGGTCATTCTGAATGTGCTCAAAGGAGAAAGCCGGCGAACGAAAGATATCCGTGTTGCCGGAGATTTGACCTGGTCCCCCTCGGGAGAAAAGATTGCTTTTGTTATCCTCCGGCCGGCGGAAGCGCAGTATTCTGTGGGGGTCTATTCTCTTGCGGATGGGAGAACGCTGGATCTGTATGATGTTGCGGTGACCGACGAATTTTCCAGCCTGAAAGGAATTGTGGGCTGGCGTTCCGATCAAGTGCTGCAAATTTCCGAAAGTTGTGGGGTGGATTGTGTGCGTTACTTGGAATACAATCTGCTCAGTGGAGTAAAAACCGTGCTGGAAGAGTCACGCCCGGGACAGGATACCAGCTTAAGAATTGTCCTCAACCAGCCGGGTGTGGTTCCCAACCGCAACTGGCGTAACGCCAACTGGTCACCGGATGCCCGGCGGGTATTTTTCACGGATCGGACGAATGTTGCCTGGATTGGCGATCTGACTGCCAGTACCAAAGCAGCTTTGCCAATGGAAACGCTGCCCGTCGCCGAGTCCAAATGGTCGGCTGACGGGCAGTTAATTGCGGTGAGAACCGCTGAAAATCTTTATATTTTTGGGGTGGACGGCTGCCGGTAATGGATTACTGGGTAATCAATTCCAGATTTCCAACGCCCATATTGAGGTTAATTTCAATTTTTGGGCCGTTTCCAGCCGTTTCATACACATTATTGGCGATGCGCCATGTACCACGCGGTTGAACGTTGCTCAAACCGCCGCTGATGACAACCCGCGCTGGTGTTCCGGCGGGGATGATAATTTTCAGGCTGCTCACCCCGGCAGTGATGCTGGCATCCAGATCTTGTTGCAGACTGCCAGAAAAGTCAAGCGTATAAGAACCTGTTCCGCCTTCAAAGTTCAAGAAGGCCGGGCTGGCATTTCCCAGTCCGTAGAGGGAAACTTCCGAAGCCCCGGTTCGATAGCGCAGGCTTTCCATGCGCACCGGATTGGGTTGGTCAAAGCGCACCTCTGCCTGACTGGCTCCATCCTGAATGTTCAGGCGGGTCAGGGCAACACCGCTCAGGTTGAGCGTGCCCTGGTAAGCTCCGGCAGCAATATCCAGTTCTAAGGGGGTGCTGCCCAATTTCAACTGCCAGCGATTGACAACATCCCTGGTCGGGATCCGCAGGTTATCCCTGCGGCCCTGCCGGATGATCAGACTTCGTCCATCACGGATGACTTCCGGTTTCCATTCCGAGATATTGTATTGAATTTCACCTTCGACCAGCTTTTCGCCGCCGCCCTGAATGTCCAATTCCCCGGCTCCCATTTCAATGGAAACTTTGGCAGTATGGGCATCTTCAGGCGGTGCTTCGCTAACGGTGAAAGTTTGGGTTGCTCCGGTTTTGGCTTCCGGCATATTGACGGTGAAGGAACAGGCCAGCGAGCTGAACACAATCGCAATCAAAGGAAAAAGAGCAAGATGTTTATTTTGAATTTTCATAACAGGCCTTTTACCCAATTAATCTTCTTTCGGAGATGGAGAGAATTCTTCTGGTGATATTGGAGCAGCAGGCGGCGGGGTAGGGGGTGTTGAGGCAGGGACATAGACTACCGTTGGCGGCTGCGGGTAAGCTTTGGTACCAAATTGGGTGAGAATGATACTACCCAGACCAACGCTGGCAACCAGCAGGGACATTAAACCGCCCAGACAGAATAAATAACCCAATAACCAGACGATGAGCCCCAACACCAGCGTGCCGATGCCGGCAGAAACGGCTTCCACCCATTGGGTTTTCAACATACTGGCGATGCGCTCACCAATCAGGTAGCCGACCGCAACCCAGCCGATCAGCAGGGCAAGGGCGAGGACCAGCATGCCAATCAGTGCCACCGGGATCAGCAGGATGGTAATGATCAACACAATCAGGACAAAAGGCGCAACGACCAGCGTCAACAACCCGATACCGCCGCTCAGCAATGTTTGATCGGAAATTGTGTTGCCAATCACCCGCAGCGGACGAGGCATCAGCAGAGCCACTACCAGAGCCAGAACAGCCATTGCCAGGATGCGCAAAATGTTCGACAGGGCATCCCTCATCCATGAGGTGAAAAGGCGCAGAGGTGAGGGGCTGCCGGGTGGTGTGAAATCAAACCGGTCAAAATTGAACATCAACGTTTGCGGGTTAAGCCGATTGATGCCCCCCAAAACCGTTGAACCTTCGGCCTGGCTGACCGCTCCCCCAATGATTTGAACGCCACCCCGTACAAACGAGGTTTCGTTCAGGTTGACATTGCTGCCAATGGCGCTGATATCCCCGCCAATTTCCCCATCCACTTGAAGGTTGCCGCCCAAAATGACAATGTCTTCAGTGACTTTGGCATCCTGTTCAATGATTGCGTTTCCCCCAATGATGACCAGCGAGCCGTTCAGGGTTTGGGAAGAGCGCAAAACATAGTTTTCACCAAAAATCAGTTGATCCCCATTAAATTGTTCTCCCGGTGGGGGAGGGGTTTGTGCCAGTCCAATTGCCGGGGTTGCCAGTGTGATGAGAATTGTGAGGATAAGAAATGTGAAGAGCGCTATTTTTTTCATTGTTCATGTACTCCTAGATGGGATAGGCGCTGAAGCGTCAGGAACCATAAGCCAAGCAATAAGGTTGACCAGCCTGCCAACAGGAAAACGAACACCATAAGCGCGAGCGGGGGGATTTGACCGGCCCAGTAAAAGAAAATGTACTGGATTTCAGACCAGCGTTGAGGAGCAAGCGCAACCCAGCCGATCATGTCTGAAAGCAGTTGGGCAGGTGGAATAATCCAGAGGAGTCGAACTATAAAAGCAATGCTCAGCAGAACAAAGGCGCTACCCAGGCCAATGAAAACAGCTCGAATCTGCCTTTTTTGCTGAAGTGCTTTTCTTTGGGCAAGGCTTGCCTGAAAGCGGTTGACAAACTGGGGAGGGGCTGGAGTGAGCGGGGGCTTTTGCAGCAGTTGTTCCACCTCGCTCCAGCCGGACTGAATCCGGTTACAGTGCTGGCAGGATTTGAGATGGGCTTCTAACTCTGCAATTTGATCAGAGGTCAGGTTTTCACGGTTGAAGATCCAGTTTTCAAAAGGCAGGTGACTCATCATGAATCCTCTCGGTCATGGCGTAATGCTGGCTCTGATATTGCTGCGCCAATCGCAGGCGCGCACGATGCAGCCGGCTCTTTACAGCACTCACTGAAAGTTGCAAAGCCTGACTGATTTCCTCTTCAGAGCACTCGTACCAGTAGCGCAGGATGACAGCAGCCCGATCTTGAGGATTGAGGGAAGAAAGAAGCGATTGTATAGATTGTCGTTCTTCGTTTTCCCGGACTTGTTTTTCGGGTTCGGGAGTGTGGTCGGGGATAACTTCTTCCATCCAATCCTCAATTTCCATAGTGGTGATCCGTTTTTTCCGTTGCTGGTCAATGCAGTAGTGGGCGGCAATGGAGAGTAACCAGGTTGCAAAAGACCGATTGCGATCATAGCGGCGAATTGCCTGAAAAGCTCTCCAAAAAGTTTCCTGCGCGGCGTCCTCTGCTTCTTGCGCGTTTCCCAGCATTCGGTAGCACAAATTGTAAACGGGGTTCTGGTATTGCAGAACAAGGCTTGTAAAGGCTTCCTCATCCCCGTTTTGTGCTCGGATGAGCATGTCCATCTCGTGATTGATCACCGACTGCTCCTGCGCTCTTGTTCTAGTACCATATACGCAACCCGAGCGGATTAGTTGCATGGAACAGGTTTTTGAGCGAAATCTCTTAACCTGTTCTCATCATAACATAGTCAGGTCAACAAATACCTGTACCAAAGGCGAGTTCAGCGATGACCACTAGAATGAACTTGCGATGTGAATGCGGCTGAGCAAGAGAAATTCTAATCCGAAGGCTCTTTTTGGTGAATTGTAGCAGGTAAAAATTCTCGAAATTGTGCCAGCAACATTGCGCTGAAAATAAGCGCACATCCAAAAATTTGCAGAGGGAAGAGCTGTTCACCAAGCAGTAAGTATCCCAATAGAGCGGCAAAGACGGCTTCCATGCTGAACAGGATAGCGGCATCGGTAGTGGGGGCGTTGCGTTGACCAACAACTTGTAAAGTGAAACCCAAACCTACCGGAAACACGGCCGAATAAAACACCGCCCACCATGCCTGAGGTTGGGGAGCGGTGAAACGGTCAAAAAGTACGGCTCCGATGGTATTCAGGAATGCCGTGATGGCAAACTGCCCCATTGCGAATTGTAAATTATCCATGCGGCGCGCCATCCTGCCCACCACGATGACATGCCCTGCCCATATAAAGGCACCCGCCAGCTCATACCAATCGCCGGGAGCCGGTTCAAATGCGCCACCGGTACTGAGGAAAAGCGTACCAAGGACTGCCAGAAAAGCCGCCACCCATGTAGTCCAATGGATGACCTCGCGCCAAAAAAGCCACAACAGTAAAGGGATGATGACAACATAGAGTCCAGTAAGAAATCCGGCATTGGCGGCGGTTGTGGTTTTCAAGCCAATTTGCTGAAAAGTGCTGGCAGTGAAAAGCAGCACTCCCGCTGTGAGAACACCTCCCCAATTTTTACGCTCCAGACGAACTTTCTTGCCTAAAAGAGCGGCAAGGAAAAGCGTTCCAATCCAGAATCGCACACCGTTAAAGGTGAAATGCCCCATGCTTTGGGCGGCAATACTTTGGGCGATAAATCCGCTGCCCCAAATGAACGAAACGAACAGAAGAATAGCATCAGATTTGATCCGTTCGGGTGGGGCGGGTTTGAATCCATGTTTCAGCGTGAGCGGCATTGTTCGAATTCCCGATGGCGTTGAAGGCGAAAAAGGAATTTCCTGGAGCTGCTGACCTATTCTTCGAGCGTAAAGCCCACCTTGAAGGTAACCTGCCACTGTTTGACCTGTTCTTCCTCAATTCTGCCGCGAATTTCGACAACTTCCAGCCATTGCATATGGCGGATGGTTTGGGCAGCGCGGGCTACGGCGGTTTGAATGGCGTCTTCAATGCTGGTTGAAGATGTTCCAGTAATTTCAATCAGTTTATAGGTGTGTTGGGCCATTTTTCCCTCTCAAAATGAAGATAGTCGAGAATTACTCCCAGTCTTCTGGAATGTAACGCCGCCAGCGTTTTAACTGACTGCGGTGCTGCTTTGATGTGCGGCGAGCAGCCCTCGCCGTAATGGTTGGCTGGGTAGGTTTCCGTGTTTTGGCTATGAGCAAGGCTTGCTGGATTAACTCATTCAATCGCCGTAAAGCATCCGTGCGATTTTGTTCTTGAGTTCGATAGCGTTTTGCTTCCAGAATTAAGACCCCTTCATCAGTGACTTTTTGTCCGGCTAATTGAATTAACCTTTCTTTTACCTCATCTGGCAGGGTGGAAGATGCCCGAATATTAAAGCGTAATTGAACCGCAGTGGCTACTTTATTGACATTTTGTCCACCCGGGCCAGAAGCGCGGATGAAATCGAACTCAATTTCATCTTCTGGAATTTGGATCGGGTCTGGCTGGCTGGGCATATCATAAGTATAACAGGATGGATTTGCTTTCAGATATAATTTGTTTGGAAAATCAATTTTGTTTTTCAAAAGGAGACTGACGATGGAGCTGGAACAGGTACGCAACAAAGTCAAAGCGGCTGCCTGGCAGGCAATTGCGCAAAGCGGCGTGAACATGACATCCCTTTCGAGTGATGACCAGAATAAACTGGTGTATGCAATTACGGCTCAAATGCTGGTGGTGATGGATGAGGTGATTGGGTCGGATGCGGATGATCAACTCACCCGTTTTGCTGATACCGGTGATGAGGAGCAGGTCTTGTGGAAAGGCAGGCCGTTACTCTCGCTGGTGGAATATTATGTGATAACCAGCGAACGGATTAAAGTGGTGAGGGGGCTTTTGGGAAAAGATTATGAAAATTATGAGCTGATTCGCGTTCAGGATATTGACTTCGCGCAATCGGTTGGAGAAAGGATTCTGGATATCGGCGATATCCGCATCAAAGGCGCCGACCCCTCTCATGAGGAAATTGTGCTGAGGAATATCAAAAATCCGCATGAGGTTTATGAATTGCTGCGCAAAGCATGGCTGGCAGCGCGCAAGAAATATGGGTTAATCTTTCGTGAAGAAATGTGATTGAATAACCGAAAACGTGGTACAATACAACCGTTCGTAATTCATCATCTGACATCCTGAGGGTTTTTGGTTTTGTTTTCGGTCGCATTGGTTTTCTAACAGCACCACAATAGCAAAACGGCGCTTGGGGATGTCAAACAGAAAAGAAAAGGAAAAAAATGAATATCTATGTAGGCAATTTGTCGTTTGATGCGACCGAAGATGGGGTTCGCGAGTTGTTTTCTGCCTTTGGGACGGTTACTTCTGTCAACCTGATCAAGGACAAGTTTTCTGGTCAGCCACGTGGTTTTGGTTTCGTGGAGATGGCAAACGAATACGAAGCCCAAAATGCGATTCAGAACCTGAACGGTAAAGCGTTCATGAACCGCAATTTGACCGTGAACGCTGCCCGTCCTCGTGAAGAACGTGGTCCGCGCAATTTTGACAGCGGATTCGACCGGCGGAGCAATTACGGAAGTGATCGGCGGGGCGGAAAGTCCGGTAACCGGGGTGGCGGCGGCCGCCGCGGCTGGTAATAATTTTCGGATAGAAGCTTCTAATCCATGGTGTGGTCGGTAAAGATCACACCATTCTTTTTTTAACTCAATGCTTTCTGAATAAATTCACTTTTCAATCGGGCGTATTCGGCAATACCCAGCCCCCCTTTGGATAAAAAGGATCGTTTCAGATCTTGATAGGCAGCCCGAAAGGCGGCATCCAAACGCAGACGATCGCGGAAGTTGCGAAGATCGTTGATTTTGGGTGAGCCTTCGCTCAAAATGTACACGTGGATTGGATAAGTTTTCCCTTCGAGGGTAAAGCAGGCAACTTTTATCAAGAATGTAGAGGACAAGGGATCATTCGAAAGAGTATCTTCAAAGCCAAGCCTTTCCAGGGTTTTGACAACGTTTTGGATCTGTCCAGACGGACACACCAGCATCAGGTCAATAATTCCACTGCCCGCCAGTCCCGGCACTGCAGTGCTGCCGATGTGTTCAATCCATAAAGCGGGTAATTCTTCTAGAATGATGCCGATGACAGCATCGGCTACCAGTATGGAAAATGGGTCTGCCGGTTTGAGTTGTGGAGGTAAGGGTTCATAATTGCGAAATGGTTTGTGGACATCCATAATTGAGTAAGGTCTTTCGCACTTGAAAAATGTCTTGCTCAGAACACAATCTCTTCTTTCCCGGTCAATTTTTCTTGAATGCGCTGAACAACAGTGTCTAAATGTTGACTTTGATGAACAAAGTCGAGGTCGTCGGTGCGTATCGTCAGAACGGGGCAAAGATCAAAGGTACGCATCCAATCATCGTAAAAAGACTCCAACAATTGCAGGTACTGTGGGGTGATGCTGCTTTCAATCTCTCTCCCTCGTTGGCGAATGCGCTCAATCAGCACCTCAACCGGAGCCTTTAGGTAGATTAGCAGCGAAGGAGGCGGAAGGGTTCGAATGACAAGGTCGAAAACTTTTCGATAGGTCTGGTAATCGCGTTCGTTCAGGTTGCCGAGATGATGGAGTGCACGGGCAAAGATGGCAGCATCTTCGTAAATGCTGCGATCAATAATTGCCGAACGGGGATCATTCCACATATCCAGATGTTGTTGAGCGCGGTGACCCAAAAAGTAAATTTGTAGATGAAAAGACCATGCACGCATATCGCGGTAAAAATCCGGCAGGTAGGGATTATCGGATACCGATTCGTAGGCGGTGCGCCATCCCAATCTTGCTCCAATACGTTCGGTAAGTGAAGTCTTTCCCGAACCAATATTCCCTGCTACCAGAATGAGCCGCTTTACCATCCGGTGATCTCCCGTTTTGCGCTGGAATGTTAAGTTGAATTAATTATACTGGATGCCGTGCATTTGGTTCTATACAATGAAAGGTCAAGTTGAGGGAATGGAATGGGTTTGTTGACGAAACTTTTGTACCGTAAAACGGGTTTAAATCAGATGAGGCAATCTTAAACAACCTGTGAAATACAAACCATAACTATTTCGGCTTGTGATAAACTAGGCGAGGGCATCCCGTGGGAGGTCAGACAAGGGATCGTTCTCCAATTATTGGCAGGGTAATAAATCATATTCTGAGGTGATTCATGGCTATTGCACTGGAACAAGCGAAAACACGGGCTGCCCGAAGAAGAATACCAACTACCCGGCGTGAGCGTTGGGCATGGTATTTGTACGATTTTGGTAATTCGGCTTATGCCGCGGTGGTTTTGCTCGCCGTGTATTCTGCTTATTTTCAGGGTCAGGTTGTTGGCGGGTCAGAAGGCACCCGCTTGTGGGGTGTATCTGTCGGAATTGCCATGCTGGTAGTGGCGGTGCTCTCACCGGTTTTGGGAACCCTGGCCGATTTTTCTGCATCGAAGAAGAAGTTTTTGTTGTTTTTTACAACCTTATCGGTGATTTTCACGGCAGCATTGTTTTTGGTCATGCCGGGTGACATTTTTACCGGCATGTTGTTTTTCATCCTTGCGGAAATTGGCTACCGGGCGGCGCAGGTCTTTTACAATGCCCTGTTACCGGAGATTGCCACACCGCAAGAGATTGGAAAGGTTTCCGGTAACGGTTGGGCTTTTGGCTCGCTGGGCGGCATTGTTTGCCTGCTGATCGTTCTGGCATTGATTATGAGCATCGGAGGAACGACGGTGGTGCGTTTTTCTTTTTTGATCACAGCGGTGTTTTACCTGGCATCGTCTGTGCCGCTGTTCTTATGGCTGCGGGAACGGGCTGAGCCTCAGCCATTGGGGAAAGGTGACAATTACATTCAGGTGGCCTCTCGGCGGTTGCGGGAAACATTTCGAGCGGTGCGTCATTACCGGGAGTTCATCAAATTTATCATCGCCTTTCTGATTTATAATGACGGAATCATGATGGCGTTAAATTTTGCGGCGATTATTGGAGCCGTGTTATTTAGCATGACTCAGCAGCAGCTCATCATTTTCATGATTATCATCCAAGTTACCAGCGTGGCAGGGGCGTATTTGTTCGGCATTCTGGCAGACCGCTGGTCGTCCAAACGGTCCTTAATTCTTTCATTAATCCTCATGATTGGGGCAATTGTGTGGATGTTATTTGTGCAAAATGTGACGGTATTTTTTATCATCGGCGCACTGGCCGGTTTTGCATTGACGGGAGTCCAATCGGTGAGTCGTACACTGGTTGGACAGTTTGCGCCGATTGAAAAAAGCGCCGAATTTTACGGGTTTTTTGAAGTGGGGGGCCGCACCTCTTCCTTCATTGGTCCGACGGTGTATGGTTTCATCGCGGCTGAAGCGGCCATTCTTTTAAGCGCACGCGGTATGGACGCGGTCAGCGCCGAACAAATGGGTATTCGGGTAGCGATTGGTTCCATTGTGGCTTTTCTGGTGTTGGGATTGGTGCTTGTGCTGAAAATCCGTCAACCTCAGCCGGAAGTGACCGCTCAACCGCCGGAAGCAATTTCCTGAATGGGGTGGGGCGCATGGATGACATGCTGATTACTTATCCGCGGCGGAGAGTGATCCGCTCGGCACTGCGTCCATTAATTCGTGCAGCACTCCACGCTCTTTCTGATTTTACGATTGAAGCGAAGGAAAATCTCCCCAAAGAAGGACCATTGCTGGTCATTGGCAACCATTTCAGTTTTCTGGACCCCGTGGCAGTGATTGGGGCTGTCCCTTACCCCATTGAGTATGTGGGCGGCTTCCGCATGCCAAATGCTCCTCAGAGCGTGACATGGCTTGCCAGTTTATACGGCTTTTTACCGGTACGGCGCGGTTCGGTCTCACGGGATACCCTGTATGCTTCTCGCAAGGTTTTGCAATTGAAAGGTGTGTTGGGAATATTTCCCGAAGGCGGAAGCTGGGCAAGTTTTTTGCGTCCGGCGCGTCCCGGAGCGGCGTATCTGGCTTCTTCAACTCCCGCCAAAATCCTCCCGGTGGGGTTGGACGGCCTGACCGATCTTTTTCCGATGCTCAAACGGAGGAAAAGAGCTAAAATCACCGTCCGGTTTGGGCGGCCGTTTGGGCCATTTTTCGTTTCGGAGCGGGGTGAAAGCAATCGGAATCGGTTGGAGGAAATTGGTCATGAGATGATGCGTCAGATTGCGTTACTTATCCCACCGGAGAAACGCGGAATATACTCGGAAGACGAAACCGTACGCAGTCTGGCTGCTACACAGGCCGCCTATCCCTGGGATGGTCATCCGGAGGAGTAACCGCTTGCGTTCAGCCGGTAGCCCGCACGTCGAAACGCTTGAATTCGCCGCTCGGTTGCTGCCATTCAAATTCAACATTGGTCACATAAGCAGCCGGCGGTCCGATCCGCAACTTACTCAAAAATTCTTCCAGAAACGGGCGGGAGCCTTCTGCTACTACTTCTACATCTCCATTCCAGCGATTGCGCACCCACCCGGTCAGTTGAAAGTTCCGCGCGGTTTCCAAAACAAACATACGGAACCCAACCCCCTGCACGCGGCCTTTGACAATGGCATGAAGTCTGACCTGCGGGTCATTTGGATGCATAGCCTGAGAACCCCTTTCTTGCCGTGGTGAAAATGGTCAAGAATATTGGCAGTGAAATCAAAATCAAAATAAGCAAATAGGGTTGAATATTGGTCCACGCCAGCGAAGCCAGGTCCATTCCAAGCGATTCTTGCCGCCAACGGGTTTCCAGTTGGGCAATAGACTGATTATATACTTTGCGAACACCTTCTTCGCAGCCCAACCCGTCTATATAGGCATTTATCAATTCGCGCAAAGAGGAAGCACCGTAATTTTGGTACAGGAAACGAACAAAAGATGCAGATTGTGCATAAGAGAGAATTGCCCCGGATAACTCTGCCGGAAAGGCTGAGCAGAGATTGATGATGGGGAGAAGGTTGTCGCTCTCGGCGGCTTTTTTCAGGACAAGCTGGTATTCGGGATTGGGGTAAAGTTCTGCCATGGAAGCCAGTCCCTCGGTCAACCAGACCGGGAGGTGGGTGTAGGCTTCACCGGCTAATTGGTACTGGAGGATGTGCATCAATTCATGGGGAATTTGACGTTCCATTTCAGCGCGTTGATCCGGGCCGGGAGGAATGGATACGAGAATCACGCCAAGATCGGGGCTGGCATGACCGGCGACCCAGCTGCTGGGGCTGAGATTGAGAACGGTTTGTAATTCTCTGGCTGAAGGGTAAATGTATATGGAAACCGGATCCTGGAGGGGACTAGCTAGGATGGAAAGCGTACTTTGCAGGCTTTGCACAGCAACATCCAGCGCTTGTTGTCCAAAGACAAAGTCACCTTGCTGCCAGGCGATATTGAGTTGGGGCGCGGACAACCGCTGCCATGAATTACGATTATCCTCATAGAAGAATGTGGCTTTTTCGCCGGTGATGTTCGTGCCGTTTTTTAATTCAAGGCGGTACCAGTACTCTACTGAGGTAAAAGGCCGCAGCGGTTTGCTTGTCAGATCAAAAACTATCTGATTGGTTTCCGTAAATGGTTGAGCAAAGGGTATGATCTGGGTTTCCTGACCGTTGGATTTGAGCAAAACAAAGGCGGCCTGTACCTGATCAAAATGTTTCAGTTGCAGGGTAAAGCGGATTGACCGACCAAATTCAATCTCCGGAGGCAGAAGGCGTTCTCCAATTTGTTGCTGGGGTAGAAAAGTCCAACCTCCGCTCAGGAAGCTCAACAGCCAAAAAAGGATAATGGAATTTTTGATCAATGTTGCCCTTCCCCCCTGAAAAGAAATCAATTATCGGGGTGATAATGGTTGTCGTCTTTTTCTTCCTCGTCATCTTCCAGGTTGATGATCGAATGCAGGTCGTCTTCGTCCTGTGGTTCGAAATCGAACATTTCAAAGGATGCCAGGCCTTCGGTCAGGAACAGATTGTCCAGGGCATCCTGGATAAAGTCGGCTTCATCATCATCTTCGGTTTCATCCATCAGGCTTTCCAAAACTTCGCGCACCTGCTCACCCCCGATTTCTGAGAGCGACCAGATAACCGCCATGCGTAATTCCGCATCCTCGATTCCAGCCTGTAGCATATCTAAAAGCGTTTCGCGGGCGTCCGCTGCACTCAATTGACCGGCTGCACGCACAGCTTCGAATTGAACCTCGGGATCAGGATGATCGAGCTGCTCGATAACGGCGGGGATATATTCTTCGCTTGCCGAGCGCCCCATTGCAAACAAGGCGGTTGAAAGCCATTCCGGATCCGTGTTGTTGTAGGCAGCCAGAATCAGCGGTTTAACTTCCGGGCGACTGGAATAACCCAGCGCTTCAATGGCGCGGCGGCGGATGATGGGTAACTCCGCACTTTGAGCAACGGCCAGCAAGTGGTCTTCCACGCTTTGCAGCGTTTTACTGGAGATTTCTTCCAATTCTCCCAGGTACACATACTTCCCCAATGTACTGGCAGCGGTAGCCCGTACCATTTCATCCGGGTCTTCTTCCATCATGGTGATGAATTTCGGGACAAGTTTTTCATTATCGGCTTCCCACAAAGCGCGCAAAGCTGCTGATCGGACACGCGGTTCTTCATCATCCAGCGCAAAAATGCTTAAATCGTCAAAAGATACCAGTGTATCCGTTTCTGCCAGCTCTTCCAGGTCTTCCATTAGCGCAATTCGGCGTTGCGTGGAAATTTGCGGCCATACGGTTTTCAGCTTGATCAGATCGGTCGGATTGAGATCAGAAAAGCGGTGTAAGAAAACTGGCGGGAACGGACGGCTGTCATCCAACAGGGCAGCCAGAATATCGTCAAATGGAACAATTCGTTTTGGTGAGTGACTCATTTTCAATCTTTCAAAAATCAAGGTATTTGAATGGGGTTGAGAATATCCTGAGCAGTGATGTAAAACATCAACAGAATCAAGGCAACAAAGCCAATCAAGTGTACCAGGTTTTCATATTGCGGGGGAATGCGGCGGCGAGTGATCACCTCGGGCAAGATGAATAAAATTCGTCCGCCATCCAGCGCGGGGATGGGAAAAAGGTTGGTCAACCCCAATGCAATGGTGATGACCGTCATCAGGCGCAGGGTGAGCGTGCGTTCAAAAGGATCGGCTGAGGCGGCATTTTCTTCATCTATCTCTCGAGCCTGAGAGAACATGGAATAAATGCCAACCGGGCCGACAACCCGTGCCTGCTCTCCGGATACCTCGCCACGAATCAATCTTCCCGGCATCTCTAAAATCATGCGTGCCTGCTCAAAAGTTGCCCGAAATGAGAGGGGTATCGTTTCAAACCATGGAACGCTAGTAATGGGGTTGGTCATGGATATACCCAGCGCTCCCTGACCCGGTGGTGGTTGAACACGCGGAACAGCCCGCACTGAAATTTCCTGTTCGCCCCTCAAAAGTACGATTTCCACTTCTTTGCCTTTGTTATCCTGCACTATGGCAATCAATTGATCCATGCTGCTTACCGGGGTCTGATTTACCCGAATGATCAAATCTCCTACCGCCATTCCTGCTTGTGCAGCGGGAGAATCTTCGGCAATCGAGGCGATCATAACTTTGCTGGGATCGGGCATGCCGGTCTGGGTAAACATGACCGAGAAGAGAATGACTCCTAATAACAGGTTCATAACCGGTCCGCCGAGCAGTACCGCGATGCGGGCAAGGGGTTTGGCGTTACCAAAGCCATCGGGCACGGAGGGGTCATTTTCTCCAGAAAGACGCACAAATGCCCCAAACGGGATCCAGTTCAGGGTAAATTCGGTTTCTCCAATTTTAAATAACTTGACAAGGCGAGGAGGAAAGCCAAAGCCAAACTCTTCCACACGGATCTTAAATAATTTGGCAACCAGATAGTGCCCAAATTCATGAACAAATAACATCACCCCAAAAAACAGGATGAATTCTAGTAAGGTCAGTAAATTCACCGTAAAAACATCCTTTCCGGACAATTTAATCTTTCTAAACAGATTATATCCGTTTTGTGCCCGGCGTGCAAAAGGAGGTCAAATCTGACGTTTCTTTAATCCAGCAGGCTAGCAGCTCCTCCCGGTCTGGCGACAAGAATCTGTTCGACTGCGGAGATTTCTTGAAGGCGGAATTTTATTTCGCTTAAGGCTTCACTTAAGCAAAGGATATGAACATTCGGACCGGCATCCAGGGTATAACAGACCGGCAATCCTTCATCCCGCCAGCTTCGCACCCGTTTCATTAAATCAATTGAAGCGGGGTTCCAGTAGAAAAGGGGCGGGTTGGAGGTCATCATTACTGCGTGCATCAAATTGCTGTCCAATTCCACAATTTGGGCAAATCTGTCAAAATCCTGATTGAGGATGGCGCGCCGGCAAATATCCAGACGACGCGGTGCATCCTCAACCCGGGCTGCCTGTAGTGGACTGGTAGCTGCCAGTTGATGCCCTTCAGTTGAGCCAACCGATTTATGATCCGTTTCTACAATGGCAATGCAGTCAATTAATTCCCAGTGATTGGGTGGCGCAATTGAAATGGCATAGGAGTCTTCGTCATCGCTGCCGGGCAGCCACTCGACAAAGCCAGCCGGGACCGAACGGCAGGCAGAACCTGATCCACGCCGGGCAAGGGCGGAAAGTTCCTGGCGGGTCAAATTCAGGCCGGCTGCTTTGGATGCAGCCAGACTAAGGGCGGCAAATGCCGCAGCCGAAGATGCCAGACCACCGCCGGCGGGAAAATTATTTTCAGAGACCACTTCGGCGAAGGCTTTGAGATTGGCTTTCTGCCGTACGATATTCAGGAAACCGCTGACGCGTTCCAGCGCTTTGCCGCCCTGAAGCTTCTGATTGAGAATGAGGGTATCACTTTTTAGTCTGGAATCGAATCGTACCGTTGTGCGGGTTGCAAGGCTGTCCAGATTCATGGAAATGGATCCATTTGACGGGATGCGTAAAGCATCATCCCGATTGCCCCAATATTTTATGAAAGCGATATTGGGGTGGGCTACTGCAGTGGCAACTCCAATTATTGAGGATCTTCTGAACATTCCACTTCCAGTTTACCATATTTGAAGTAAAGCCATTTAAAATTGGAGTTTTGATTTATTGGTATTTGACAACTTCTCAATCAATATGGATAATCTGGTAAAAATCCGCCGTTGATTACAAAAATAAAGAGAAATAGCCACAAAAAAGAAAAATTAAGAACACGAAAGGATCGTTTTTCTATTCCAAAAACCAAGATAGCAACGACTAGACCGATTAGAGTTCGAATTAATCCCAAGGGATCTAATAAGATAGATTGCGGAAGAATGGTGATCAATACCGAGTTGAAAAATAACATCCAAGATCCAGGGGTTGTGTTTCGTCTTAGTAATTCTTTTATTGAAGTCCATAAGCAAACGAAGCTAGGCACAATTGCTGTTGGAAACACAAACAAAGACATTAGGAAAAAAGCACTTAAATTTTTGAAGGCAAATCCCCACCATCCTCGATAGGGTAATATCTCTGTGGAAGTTGCAAATGCTCCACCTGAGCGAATTGCAAATTCTCCAAACCGTTCAAACAATAAAGCTTGCCAAATTAGAAAAGGAAGCAAAGCAACGATAAGCCATTTCGTACGGTTTGTACAATTTTTTTGGAAAAGGCTGGATAAAAGGAAGCTAATAGTAAAGATTATTGTCACTTCTCGTGTCAAGGAAGCTAGAATTAAAAATAGCGAACCCAGCCAAATTTTCTCTTTCTGAATGGTGAAAACCGCAACAATTACAAATAAAAAGGCAAGAGGTTCGGTCAGGTCGAGGCGTAGAGATAACCATAGGCCAGCAAAGAAGCCATAACTTAACGCATACCATCGGCTTAGGTTATTTAATATTAAAATTTTTTCCAGTAGCAAAGTTGCAAAAATTAAACTAAACCAGTTGATTAATATAAGCGTCCAGGGTAAGAGTACTTCATTGCCCAATGATAAAGCGCGCGCAAGCATTGGATAAAGTATTCTTTGATATCTATAAGCAGGAACATCCAAATATCTCCAACCATTAACTGGGTCTTTTGCAATTTGGTAAGAAAATTGTCCATCATACCCATAAGATTGATTGTTAACCTGTGGGTCAAACTTACCACCAATCAGCACAAATGAAAATGGATCCCAATTATGGGATGATAGATGAAAAGTTAGGTAAATTGTTGAAGTAACTAGAACAATTAAAGTGGGACCGATTGTTCGGATTAATCTTAACTGGGTCATGATAAACTTTGAACAATTATTAAATTGCCATTAGTTTATCATAAAACATTTAGTGAGAATCGGTTTTGCAACCCCCTCTTGTTGACAATTAGCGAATTTCACCAATGAAAACTGTGAAAAGTATGCCTCCAATTGCAATCAGCCCAAATGAGATCAGACCCAGCCACAGGTTGATAGCAATCAATCCCAAGACCATCAGCAAGGGTAAAACTAAACCTGTAATCATCGTTAAGCTGAAGATCAGATCAATTCTGGGCAGGAATATAAACAGCAGGGGAATGCGAACCGGCTCAATCCGGTTTTGCGATAAAGCGTTGGTAACTGAAGCCATCCCACACCTCCATAAGCGAAAGAGAAACCAGACATCCTACTATATTATAGGGATTGAAGCAGCACGGGTCACCCGCCAGTTGGGCAGGGTTGAACCTGTGCTAAGGCAGGATTTTCGTTACCCCGGATTAAAGTCCGACTGCTGGCCGGTAAAGGCCTTCAAAATTTGTACCCAGCATCCCTGCTTCGTAAGAACGACGGTCGACTGGAGAGAGAAGCGCCACAGCCTGTGAGCTGATCAGGGGGATGCTCTTGCGCGAATAAAAGTGCTGGACTACAACAGCAACATGGTTTTCATCAACTGCCCAATTCAAATGCTTAAAACGGTTCAGGTTCATTGGACGGGTGTAACCACGCAGGGTCTTTTCACCGGTGATATTGTAAAACATCTCAAAATACGACATGGCCAGCTCGCGCAGCGAACGATAGACGGGCTCTCGAAACCTCAAACCGACAAAATTGGATTTGGCGATTGCGCCGTAACAGCCGTTGATGCGATAAATGGCGAGAACATGGTCATCGTCTTTACCGCTCTCAGGAACCAGATCCATAATCAAAGGAGGAAATCCCAGCTGACTGAGCGCCAGTGCTGCAAAAAGCCCGCCATCCAGACAATGACACTGGCGGTCACGAAGCACACTCAGCGGGGAACGATTACGCTCCTCTCCAACGTAGGGCAGGCTATCTAGAAAATTTTGAATCGCAAGCGGGGAAGTGAGTGCTTCCCACTCGGCTCGTTCGGAGGGGGTCAAAAGTTGTATAAATTCCATCATTGGCTATCCGTATGTGAGAAAATTGGACGAAATGAGTATACCACGCAGATGAGATCATATAACCTCTGATCATTGAGATTTTGTGAAATGAACCGGAGTTTTACGTAACTCCACTTATGGAATGGGGTTATTACGTTCAGAGTTGATGAAAAAGGAGAGCGATTTTTGGAGGTGAGTTCTGGTGGCGTTTGGTCAAACCGATCAATTGACAGGTTTTGTTCCTGTTTTCTTACAACCCTCTGAATAGCGATCTCGTCTGAGTGCCTTTTACCATGTCTTTCAAGGACATGGTTCAATTGTTTACCGATAACGAAAATAACCGAAACTTCTTCCAAAGGAGAGCAAGCATGTTTGACCCAAGAGCCGTTGCAATTGTCGGAGTGGGGGCAATTTTACCGGATGCTGAAGATGCACCTACCTTCTGGAACAATATCAAACAAGGGCGATATTCTGTGACCGAAGTTCCGCCCGACCGCTGGCGGGTGGATTTATACTACGACCCTGACCCGAAAGCGCCTGATAAAACCTACACCAAAATAGGAGCGTGGGTGCGTTCGTTTGCCTTTGAGCCATTGAAATGGGGCATCCCCATTCCGCCAAATGTTTTGGCGGTGATGGATGATAGCCAGAAATGGGGAATCAGTGTCGCGCGGCAGGCGCTGCTGGATTATGGCTATCCCCAAAAACCGCTGGATGGAGCCCGTACAGCGGTAATTATTGGGAATGCACTGGCGGGTGAGAATCATTACATTACCAGCCTTCGAATTCGTCTGCCGGATTACATGGAAGCCTTGAAGGAAGTAGAAGCATTTGCGCAACTGTCGCCAGAAGTGCAAAAAGCGCTGCTGGAAGGAATGACTCAGAATATTCGCAAGCGGGTTAGCAACATCACCGAAGATACCATGCCGGGTGAACTGGGAAATATCATTGCCGGGCGGATTGCCAATGTCTTCAACTTCTCGGGGCCGAATTTCATTACAGATGCAGCCTGCGCTTCTTCTCACGCGGCTGTTCAAGCTGCCATTGATGGTTTGGTCAACAATCAGTATGATGCAGTATTGACCGGCGGGGTTGACCGCAATATGGGGGTGGAGGGTTTTGTAAAGTTTTGCAAAATTGGCGCACTTTCGCCGGATGGCTCACGCCCGTTTGCCGAGGGAGCCAATGGGTTTGTGATGGGCGAAGGGGCAGTCCTGTTTCTGTTGAAACGGCTGGCGGATGCCGAGCGCGACGGGGATAAGATCTACGCGGTCATCCGTGGGGTAGGCGCCAGCAGTGATGGTAAAGGAAAAGGCATCACTGCGCCAAATCCGTTGGGTCAGCAGCGTGCACTTGAACGAGCCTGGAAGAACGCCGGAGTCAACCCTGCCAGTGTAGGTTTGATCGAAGCGCATGGCACCTCCACACGGGTGGGGGATGTGGTGGAAACGCAATCGCTCAACGAAGTGTTCGGAAAATTTGGGCTGCCGCCACGCAGCATCGCAATGGGGTCGGTCAAGTCCAATATCGGTCATTTGAAGAGCGCGGCTGGCGCAGCCGGTATTTTGAAGGTGGTCTATGCTTTGTATGAAAAAGTCTTGCCGCCCTCGGTGAATTTTCATAAACCCAACCCGAACATAGATTTCGATCACATTCCCTTTTATGTGAATACCGAGACCCGTGCCTGGGAAAACGCGCCGGGCGAAATTCGTCGCGCCGGGGTTAGTTCTTTTGGCTTTGGCGGTACCAATTTCCATATGGTGCTGGAAGAATGGGTGCCGGGTCTGTTGACCTCTGAAACGAAGGTGTTTGCGGTTCCTGAAAGAAAAGCAACGCAGGCAGAAAGCCCTGTTCCACAATTGGTTTCCGATTCTGTGGCGGGGTCTAGCTTGCCCAAACCATACCGCGGAATCGTATTTTTAGGCGGTGAGAATTCACAGCAGATCAAAGAACAGCTCTCCACCCTTTTAGAGAATGCCCGTCAGGGAAAGGCGCCGGCTTCCCAATTGCCGGATGCTGCCGCGGTTGCCAAAACGGAACGGCTGGTGATTGATTATTCCTCAGTGGAGGAACTCATTTCACGCGGAGAAAAGGCGCTCAAAACCCTGGAAAATGAAGCCCCAAATGCCTGGCAGGCTCTCACGGCGCAAGGAGTCTATCGCGGCAGTGGACAGGCAGGCAAAGTAGCCTTCATGTTTCCCGGACAGGGTTCTCAATATGTCAATATGCTGAAAGACCTGTGCGAGGTGGAGCCTCTGGTAGCGGATACCTTCAAAGAAGCCGATGACATCATGACGCCGATACTGGGTCGCCCCTTGACCAGTTACATTTATGTGGATGGGGATGAGGAATCCTTGAAACAGGCTGAGAATGCATTGCGCGATACGGCTATCACACAACCGGCTATGCTGACCGCCAATGTCGCCTTGCTGCGATTGATGGAAAAGTTTGGTTTCAGACCCGACTTTGTCATCGGTCATAGCCTCGGTGAATATGCTGCCCTGGTGGCTGCGGGAGTGTTGACCTTTGCAGAGGCTTTGGAGGTCGTTTCAGCACGCGGGCGAGAGATGAAAAAGGTCTCGGTTGCTGATAACGGCGGCATGCTGGCTGTTTCGGCGCCAATCCAAGAGGTTGAACGGATATTGCAGGGCATATCGGAATATGTGGTAATTGCCAATATCAACAGTCCGGTTCAGTCGGTGGTGGGGGGCAGCACACCGGGCATTCAGGCAGCCATGCAGGCGTTTGAAAAAGCAGGTTTTCAGGCAACCCGCATTCCTGTTTCACATGCTTTTCACACAAAAATTGTAGCCCCGGCAAGTGAACCGCTCAAACAAGTGATTTCCCGCATGAATCTACAGTCGCCAAAGATACCGGTAGCGGCGAACGTAACCGGTCAATTTTACCCAACCAGCCGTGAAGAAATCCTGGAGATTTTGGGAAAGCAGGTTGCTTCACCGGTGCAATTTATCAAAGGTATGGAAACCCTTTATGAAGCCGGTGCCAGGGTTTTTGTGGAAATTGGCCCAAAACGTGTGCTGAATGCTTTGGCAAACGATATTTTCAAAGATCGCAGTGGAGTCATGCTGCTGGCTACCAACCATCCGCGGAAAGGCGCTGTGATCAGTTTCAATGAGGCAGTATGCGGTTTGCTGGCGGCGGGAATCGCCCCCGGCAGAGAAACCCCAATTCAGGTGAGTGCCGCGGTTTCCACACCAAAGATGGAATTACCTCTAAAGAAATCAGTCTCCGTTTCTGTGAGCGTCGAGAGCAGAGAGGGAGTCCATGCTGCGCAAACCCAACCGGTGATTGGGGATGGGCGCTTGCCTTTGACCGGTTCGGTAGTGATCAGCGGAGCCGGATTGGGTCTTCCGGGCAGGAATAAAGCCGTGTTTGACGACCAGAATATCCTCAGTATTCTGAAAGGAGAAATCCGCATTGAACCTCTACCGGAAGAATTGCGCCAACGAATGGTGGAAAAACGCCCAACCCGGTTGGAAAAGAGCGAAGCCGGCGCGCAGATGATTCCGATTGAAAATGTAGATTTGACTGTCAAGTTGGGAGGCCAGCGGGGACATTTCGATCCGGTGGAGGAATTTGGCATTCCTGCTGAGCGGATGGATGCCTGTGACATTACAACACAACTGGCAATTGCCGCTGGTATTGAAGCTTTGCGGGATGCCGGTATTCCCCTGGTGATGGCCTATCGTAAAACCAGTAAGGGCACCTATCTCCCCGACCGCTGGCGTTTACCGGAAGCCCTGGCGGATGAAACCGGCGTGATCTTTGCTTCTGCTTTTCCGGGTCTGGACGAGATGGCAGAGGAGATGTCACGCTATTCCGAATACAGGCAGGTCGAAAAACAATTGGAAGAAGTACGCAACATTCTCAGTCTGGTAGCGGTAGATCAGGCTGGAGTGAGGGCGTTGCTGCGTGAGCGCATTAAGGCGCTGGAAACCAGACTCAAAGAACTGGATTATCACTTTGACCGACGATTTGTTTTCCGAGTGCTGGCTATGGGACATTCGCAGTTCGCGGAGTACATTGGTGCCCGCGGTCCGAACACTCATGTGAATGCGGCCTGTGCAACCACAACCCATGCCATTGCCATTGCGGAAGACTGGATTCGCGCCGGTCGCTGCCGACGGGTAGTGATCATTGCCGGCGATGATGTCACCGGCGGACCACTGGCAGAGTGGATTGGCACCGGGCTGCTCACCTCTGGAGCTGCAACGATTGAAGGTAATTTGCGCATGGCTGCCTTGCCATTTGATCGCCGCAGGAATGGTATGATCATGGGCATGGGGGCGGCCGCGCTGGTTGTCGAAGCGGAGGATGCCGTTCGTCAGCGAGGAATGCGCGCGATTTGTGAAATTCTGGCAACAGACATTGCCAACAGCGCTTATCACGGCACCCGGTTGGATGTACCGCATGTGCGAGAAATCATGAACCGCCTGATTAGCACGGCCGAGCAGCGTTTTGGAATCCGTCGTGAGGAAATTGCCCCGCAAACGATGTTTATGTCTCACGAAACCTACACCCCTGCCAGAGGCGGTTCAGCCTCGGCGGAGATTCAGGCGCTGCGTTATACCTTTGGAGATTATGCCAATCGGGTCATCATTGCCAATACCAAAGGATATACCGGCCATGCCATGGGGGTTGGGATTGAAGACGTTGTAGCGGTCAAAGCACTGGAACATGGCATCATACCGCCGATTGCCAATTACGATGAAAATTTTGAGCCCGACCCGGATCTGGGTGATTTGAATCTATCCAAAGGCGGCGAATATGCGGTGAAATATGCTCTGCGGTTGGGAGCCGGTTTTGGATCTCAAATTGCTATGGCGTTGTTTCGGGTGGTGGCCGGTGTAAAAGAACGGGTCAACCAGCCAGTTTATCAGCAATGGCTGGCAGAGATTGCCGGTTACGAAAAAGCTGAGCTTGAAGTTGAGAAACGCACTTTGCGCATTCGTCATATGGGGCCGCCGGTCAAGCCGCCGGCGAAATCCCGCTGGCAGTATGGGCAGGGCCCCACTCGCTGGGCAGATCAACCCGATCAGCTGCCGCAACCGCAGCCGGTTGCGGTGCCTGCCTTGCAACCGGCTATAATCAGTAAACAACCGACTGAGGTCAAGAACGAACCTGAACTGGTTGAGGTTACAGCCTCCAGCACAGCCGGCAGGCAATCCGTTGACGTGGATGAGATTAAGGAATTTGTCCTGAATCTGGTCAGCGAAAAGACCGGCTACCCGGTTGAAATGCTGGATTTAGACCTGGACCTGGAAGCCGATTTGGGCATTGACACGGTCAAACAAGCCGAAATCTTTGCCGCTATCCGAACCCATTACAATATCCCCCGCCGTGAGGATTTGCGGCTGGTGGATTACAATACCCTCAACAAAGTCATTGCCTTCATGGCGGAAAACGCAGGGGCAGTCACCGCTCAAACGCAGTCTGTTGAAAAAACGTCTCAATCTGCTCAGGCTGAGCTGCAAGTTGCCTCCACCGCTGTGGAGCCTATCCCAGCAGCCCTGACGGTTGACCGCGATGCAATTCAGGCGTATGTCCTCTCGGTGGTCAGTGAAAAGACCGGTTATCCGGTTGAAATGCTGGATTTGGGGCTGGACCTGGAAGCGGACTTGGGGATTGACACGGTCAAGCAGGCCGAATTGTTTGCCACCATTCGCACTCATTACAACATCCCGCGCCGCGAGGATTTGCGGCTGGTGGATTACAACACGCTGGAGAAAGTGATTGGTTTCATGGTGGAAGCCTTGAGCAACGGCGCAGGCAGCCAGTCACCCTCAGCAGCGCCAACAGTGGTCAATCCAGTTGCTCAAACCGTTGTGGTTGAACAGCCCAACCCGCAGGAAAAGCCGCAGGCGGTTACATCCTCGCTGGTTTCAGCGAATGGCGGGGTGAATGAGGAGGAAATTAAGGCGTATGTCCTCTCGGTGGTCAGTGAAAAGACCGGTTATCCGGTTGAAATGCTGGATTTAGACCTGGATCTGGAAGCCGATTTGGGGATTGATACCGTCAAGCAGGCCGAGTTGTTTGCCACCATTCGTACCCACTACAACATCCCGCGCCGCGAGGATTTGCGGCTGGTGGATTACAACACCCTCAAGAAAGTCATTGGCTTCATGGTCGAAGCGTTGAACACGCAAAACCACAGCGCGGAGGCAACCCAAACCGTTTTAGAGGTACAGTCGGTTTCCACTCCTGCAGAGCTGACAGAAGTGCCTGCGATTGCGGTGCAGGAAACGTCTGCTGTGGAGGAAGCGGCTGCTCAGCGGGGGGAAGAAGATGAGCAGGAGGAAAGCCAGATCGTGATTCGCAGACGCGTTCCTAAACCGGTACTCCTACCAAAACTGGAGTTGTGTCTGCCAACCGGAGTGACCCTTGATGAAAACAGCCGCATCATCATCTTCGGTGATGATGGGAAAGCGGGCGATTCACTTGCCCGCCGGCTGCGCGCCCGGAAGGTTGCGGTGTTGAATCTCTCCGCTGCTCAAACTTTAGAGGAATGGCGCGAGAAGGTGTCTGCCTTCCAGAACGAAGGCAAAGTTCAAGGTTTGTACTGTCTGGTCGCCCTGAACAAAGAGGAAAACCTGGATGAAATGAATGGCGAATACTGGCAGGTGCAGTTTGAAAACCGCCTGATGCGACTGGTTCATCTGCTTCGCTGGCTGGATGGCGAGCCGTTCCTCATCTGTGCAACACGCATGGGCGGTTTGCACGGCTACGCTGAGTCTGCAGCCCAGAACATTTCCGGTGGTTTTATAGCTGGATTTGCCAAGGCGGTCAGCCGCGAACGCCCAAACACACTGGTCAAGGTGGTGGATTTTGAGTTGAACGCAGGTGACAGCCAGATTGCTGCCCGTCTGCTGGAAGAAACCCTCGCCGATCCCTCGGTGGTTGAAATTGGTTGGGAAGGTGACCAGCGGTTCAGCTTTGCTCTCTTTGAGGAAGAGAGCGGGGAATCACCCGAGCGCTTCCCTGAAAAACCGGTTTTTGTAATCAGCGGAGGAGCAGGCGGAATTGTTGCGCCAATCCTGACAGATCTGGCAAGCCGAGCGCCGGCCGTCTTTTACCTGCTGGGGCGCAGCCCATTAAACGAACCTCAAGCCGGGCTTTTCCAGAGACTGAAAAATGACCGCGATGGGTTGAAGAAAGACCTCCTGAAGGAGATGACCGCTGCCGGAGAGAAACCTTCGCCGGCGCTGGTGGAAGAAAAGCTGGCTGCGTTGGAGAGGATGGCAGGAATTCTGGATGCAATCCAGTCGGCGCATACGATGGGTTCGGCGGTGACATACCTGCTGTGTGATGTAACCGACCCGCAGCAGGTGGAGGATGCCATCCAGAAGATAAAGGAAGAGCAGGGCCGGGTAGATGTCCTGATTCATGCAGCTGGAATCGAGCGCAGCCGCAAACTGCACCTCAAAGCGGAAGAGGAATTTCGCGCAACCATTCAGGTGAAAGCCGGTGGATTCTTCAACCTGTATAAAGCGCTTCAATCGAAGGGCGTTTTGCCTAACAAGTTTCTCCTGTTTGGGTCGGTTGCCGGGCGGTTTGGTAATTCCGGGCAAACTGATTACAGCGCGGCGAATGACTGGCTGGCAAAGGCAGCCTCGCATTTGCGCGGTCTGCACCCGGAGATGCGTGTAGTCACAATTGATTGGAGCGCCTGGGCGCAGGTTGGCATGGCCAGCCGCGGTTACATTCCCCAACTCATGGAGATGGGTGGTATTGACCAGATGCCTCCCAGACAGGCTTCCCGGTTTGTCTATCAGGAACTGGTACGGGATGACCCTGTCAGTGAGGTGGTCATTTCCGGTTCATTGGGGGTGCTGGAAAAGCCACTCCGTAAAGAGGGCGGGCTGGATCTGGAAGCCGCCAATCGGGCATTACACGAAGGCAGTCCGGCGCATGTCATGCTCAGTCAGGTGAGCGGTTTTGACCTGTACGGCGGTGTGGTGCTGGAAGCCGAATTGAATCCCAACGAACAGCCTTTCCTTAAGGATCACGCCTTAAATGGCATTCCTCTGCTGCCGGGCGTGATGGGGATTGAGGGTTTCTCTGCCGCGGCAAAACATGTTGCTTCGGTGCTGGGAGCGGAGAAAGGTCGTTTTGAGGTTGAACGGCTGGAAGATATTCAGTTCCTGGCTCCATTCAAGTTTTACCGTAACGAACCTCGTCGAATTACCTGGAAAGCGCGGGTGGTCCGTGAGCGTGAGGGTCTGGTTGCCGATGTGTGCCTGGAATCTACCCTGGCGGCGAAAACTCGCCCGAATGAAGTTGTCCAGCACTTTGCCGGTAAGGTATACCTGAATCCTCAATCCACCAGGCCGGCATCGGCTGCTGCCCAGCCTCCCCGCTGGAATGGAGCTTATACGGTTGCCGGTGAGGAAATTTACCGCCTCTACTTCCATGGCCCGTCCTTTCAGGTTTTGGAAGGCGTTCAACGGGATGGCGGTAAGGTGTTAGGCAAAGTAAGGGAAGCTCTGCCCTCCATTATAGAACAGCCGGTTACCCTGGTGACGATGCCCATTTTGCTGGAAGCGATTTTGCAAACTGCCGGCGTCTGGGAAGCTGGCGCTACCGGAACACTGGCGCTGCCGCGTTCGATTGGCAAGCTGGTTCTGTATAGGAACCGACCCCAACCCGGCAAACCTTTATTTGCTGAGGTGGTTCCGATGCGGTTATCGGATGGAAGTGTTTCATTCGACGCCCGACTGGTGGATGAGAATGGCACGCTGTATCTGGAAGTCAAAGATTACCGCACAGTGGCTTTACCGTATTCGGTGGATGCGGCTTTGTTGAAACCGATGAAGTTGCTGGTGAACGGCACGGATGCTACGCTCTAAAGCGCAGAGCCTTGTCCAAATCATGTGGTGCATGGGTGAGGTTTCCCCGGATTGGGGAGACCTCACCGTTTCGGATTGGATGTGGCTATCCCCGACAGAAAAGGAAATGCTGATCGGGATGCGTTTCCCCAAACGGCGCAGGGAATGGCTAAGTGGCAGGTGGACGGCAAAGCAGTTGTTATTACGTTGTTCACCCCGGCTGGCCGGTAAACCGCTGACTGAAATCAGTATTGAGAATCACATCAATGGCAATCCGGTGGTTTTTGTAGAGGGTCAAATCCTGCCGGGTTGCTTAAGTCTTTCGCATCGTGAGAATCAAGCCGCAGCTGCGTATCTTACCAATGAGGATGTGTTTGTGGGGATTGATCTGGAATGGATTGAGGAGCGGCATCCGGCATTTTTGCAGGATTACTTTACGGAGAGAGAAATTGAATGGGTCACTGCTGCCCCAAATCGTGAGCAGCCGCTGCGCACAACCCTGATCTGGAGTGCGAAGGAATCTGCCTTGAAGTCCTTGCGAGTGGGTCTGGCGGTGGATACCCGGACTGTAGAAGTGCATCCTTTGGAAGACGAATTTCCGCAAGGATGGCGGAAAGTGAATTTTCACAGTAATTTGCCGGAAGAAGGCTATCAATTACACGGTTGGTGGCAGAAGCGGGAAAATTTCATCATCACAATTGTGGTCAATATGCCCGCGAGTCATAAGCCAGTGTTTGATATTAAAGAAATCCATTGGTAAGTCAGTTGAAGTCAATCAATGCAAAGATGGAAAACCGCAAAGGTTGATGTTTATCCGTGTATTAACTTTCGGTTAAAAAGGTTTAGACTGGTTGTACGGCTGAGCCAGCCAGCTGGTGAACCGGCTGATAACGCTCCAGTTCCGGGGTGGTCTGGATGCCCAATATATTCAATAAACGAATGCGCTGGAGGTATGCCGCGCCCGTCAGGATTTGAAGAGCAACATCCACCACCGAGCGGTTTTCCGGCTTTTCCAGATAAGTTCCACGTACCCATTCATTGAATGCGCCCATGGCCGGTCCGCACCAGATCTGGTAATCCATCTCTCGTCCTGCTTCACCGCTGTTTGACCAGCGCGAGGAAAGCCCCAAATACCAACGGAATACCAGCGCCATTTTATGACGGGGGTCCTTTTCGGCGCGTTCCAGCTGGCGAGGGTCGCGCTGCTGGAAAAAGCGCACGGTATCCTGCCAGATTTCTTCAACCGGGCGTTTGAAGACGGTCTTTTCCAGTTTCTGGATTTCTTCAGCAGGAACAGCCTCCAGTGAAGGGTAGCGGGAGTACAGTTCGTAGAGTTTGGAGGCGCGCATGGCAAACATGGTGCCCCGCTTCAGTACTTGCACCTTAACCCCCATTTCGAACATGTCGGCGGCGGGGGCCATAGTCACATCGGCCATATCGGCTTGTGCCAGCAGTCGGCGGGTATGCTCAGAGGCGCCGGCCTCCACGCAGGCCTGATTGACCGAACCGGTTACAATGTAGGCGGCTCCCATCGTAAAAGCCGCAAGGGCAGCATGAGGTGTGCTGATACCGCCTGCCGCCCCAATGCGAATGGGGGCGGGGTATTGCATTTGAGATTGAATTTCATCCCGCAAAGTTATAATGGACGGCAGCAGACCCACCAGAGGGCGGTTGTCGGTGTGTCCGCCCGAATCGGCTTCTACGGTGATGTCATCCGCCATGGGGACAAGTCGGGCAAGGTTCGCCTGAGTTTCACTCAATTTGCCTTCCTGCACCAGTTGATTCAATAATTCATCCGGAGCGGGAAGCATGAATTGACGGGCGACTTCCTTGCGGGAGAGTTTGGCAATCAGCCGGTTCTGGATAACGATTTTACCATCCGGCTGGCTGCTCAAACCACTGGCGCGGTAAAAAACCAGAGCGGGTGTTATTTCCAGATAGGCCGAGGCCTCCACCGTGCGGATGCTGTGCTGGACATACAATTCGGCTGCCCGCCATTCCATGGCAGGTTCGTTGGGGCTGTTGATCAGGTTAAAGGCGAAGGGACCTTGGGGTAGGGCAGTTTTGATCTCGTGGATTGCCGCTTCGATGCGTTCCGGCGAAAGACCTGCCGCGCCGAAGGATGCCAGAAAACCGGCTTTCCCCATCGCAATCACCAGACGGGTCGAGGCGATCCCGTTGGCCATGGCGCCGCTGTAATAGGCATAACGGCAGCCATGCCAATGACAGAAAGCCGGATCGCCGAGCGCTTCAATGGGGAGGGGGGGCAGGGTTGCCAGCCAGCGGTGAGGAGCGGCTGAATTTTGATCGGCTGCGCTCAGCCTACCTTCTCTGGCCACCCATACATTCTTCCCATCGGTCAGAACAAATACGGGTTCATCGAGAGATAAAAGCGTCTGTCGGATGCTTTCTACCTCACTGGCTAAACAGGTGGGATTCCCCGACCAGAAAATTTCCAACAAATGGTTTTGAAGACTAGGTGAGCGGAAGCGTAAGGGATTCATGGCTGGTTGATACCTCTCAGGGTTAAACCCAAAAACCCTGTGCGGGTTGCGGTTAAAGGTTGAATTTGGTCTCAAAAGAAAATTGCTGGCTGTGGTTATTCTTTCACATAACGCGGATAACCATTTTTGGCATGGTCGGCTTTGGAAAGGTCAATTTCAACGGTAACAAATGGTTTTTGTTGGTCGGTAACTGCCAGCAAATCACCCTGATCCGGTTCGGCGACCCAACCGCTGCCGCCCCAATCAAAACCCGCTCCTGTTGCCCCCCAACGATTGGAGGAAAGACAATAAGCCCCGCTCATCACGGCGGCAACGCGGCCGCCCATTACCCATTTATCGGTAGTGGCTTTTTCGGTTGCACGCGGAGAAAGCAAAATCCGTACCCCTTGATGGGCGTAACTGCGGGCATGTTCCGTGAACCAAATTTCAGTACACACTAAAAAACCCACCTTCCCAAAACGGGTGTTGGTTGGGATGAATTGAACAGGCCCACGGTCGTACCAAGTGGCTTCCCAGAAGCCGGGTTCGTCGGGGAGGTAGGTTTTGTGGTGAACAGCACGGTAGCCATTTTCGGCATCCCAGAGAAAGGCTTCATTCAACCAGCGGCCGTTGCTGATCACCGGACGGGTGGCGGAAACTACCGCCGGGTTGAGTTCCGGCAGCCGTTGCATCCATTGGTCATGCTGGTGGACAAATTCAACCCATTTCTGCAAAGAAGGCTGATCTTCCAGCATGACCCAGGGCGCAAAGGGCATTTCGGGTAACAGCACCAGATCGCTGTGATTTTGCTTGACATGGTCAACCAGACCTGCCCAGTCTTCGGCTAAACCCTTTGGGTCATCGCGCAGTTGACAAACGGTAATACGGATCGAGCTCATTTTTTTCCTCAAAACTACCAAAATTCTCCATCCATTAAAGACTGAGGATAAGATTCAATCCTCCCACCACCTGGTGAGGGGGATTTTCAGTCTCCTAAACTGACGCCAACCAACCGTGCGCCCTGGATCCAGGCATGGTCGAGCGGGACAGCCTTTGTCTGATTAGCCACTTCAGCCAGCGGAGTGGTCACCACCGTGCCGGAGCGCGTCCCGACCATCACGCCAAAAACACCTTCCTGAATGAGAGCGGCACAGGCGGTTCCTAGCTGGGTGGCAAGGACACGGTCAGTTGCTGAGGGTGTACCTCCGCGTTGCAGGTAACCCAAAATCGTAATGCGGGTTTCCAGTTTGGTAAAGTCTTCCAAACGGTTGGCCAGATGCAGGGTATCACCCGCAGCACGTTTTTCAATGGTGCCCAGCCTCTGTTCAATCTCGGATTGTTCTTCTCCCTGCCGCAGACGGCGGTTGGCGAGGCGGGCTTTTTCAAAGAAACGCACACTTTCTTGAGAAATGGCTCCTTCGGAAACGGCAACCAGAGAAAAGCGCTTACCTTTGTGGCTGCGCTGCAGAATGGCTTCGGCCACTTTTTCGGTGTGGTAGGGAATTTCCGGAATGAGAATCACATCCGCCCCTCCAGCAATGCCGGCGGCCAGGGTCAGCCAGCCGGTTTCGCGTCCCATCATTTCTACAATGATGATGCGGTGATGGCTGATGGCGGTGCTGTGTAATCGGTCAATTGCTTCGGCAGCCACTTCCACAGCAGTATCAAACCCGATGGAGGTATCGGTACCGGTCAAATCATTGTCAATTGTAACTGGCAGGGTGATGACGTTCAGGCCGCGCTGCATCAGGTAATATGCGCTGTTTTGAGCGTCGCTGCCGCCGATGCAGACCAGCGCATACAGCTTCAACTTTTTATAATTTTCCAGAATCTGGTCGGTGGCATCCTTCGCAACGCCATCAATGATAACGCGGTCGGGTCGGTCGCGGTTGGTGCCGAGAATGGTGCCGCCGGTGGTGAGAATGCCAGAAAATGCCGAACCTTCCAGCTCAACGGTCAATCCCTGCGCCATTCCGGTAAAACCGTCTTGAAAACCGATGATTTCCATTCCATACACCCCCGAGGCAGCCTTGCCTAGCCCACGGAGGGCGGCATTGATACCCGGGCTATCTCCTCCTGTGGTAAGAACCCCAATTCTTTTTTTCATAATACCTCACTTTTCCCCTGTTTCTGTCGCGTAGAGTTTTTTGTATTTTTCCAGATCAACCGATGCAATATAAGGCAGATTGCGTCCTTTTTCGTCAATATCCAGTCCATAACCGACCACAAAATAATCGGGTATTTCAAAGCCCAGATAATCAATATGGATATCAACTTTGTGGCGAGCCTTTTTGTCCAGCAGAGCGCAAATTTTCAGGCTGCGGGGCTGGCGTTCTAAAAGTAATTTGCGAACTGTATAAAGGGTGTAACCGGTATCCACAATATCGTCAATCAGGATGACATCCCAACCGTAGATGTTGGTTTTGTGGTCGGCGTCAATGCGCACAAAACCGCTGGATTGGGTGCCAGCGTAGGAAGAAACCAGCATGAAGTCCATGGTCATCGGGCGGCGGATGTGGCGCATCAGGTCAGTCATGAACATCACACTACCCCGCAGTAAGCCCAATAGCAGTAACTTATCGCTGTGTTGGTAATCCTGTGTTATCTGTTCACCTAAATCAGCCACTCGCTGCTGGATTTGTTCCTGAGTGATGAGAATTTCGCCGATAAATTCATAGGGGAATTTTAACCGCGGGTTCATGTTGCTCACCTCGCTGAGGATAGGGGATAATTAATCACGAATGAATCATACCACGAACTAAAACAGGGACATGCTATAATTTTGTTATGGATGTTGTAACCATCTCCCGTCAGATGGGCAGTTGGGGTTCGGTGATTGGCAGGCTGATCGCCGAGCGGATGGGGTATCAGTTGGTCTGGCGGGACTTGATTAATCAGGCGGCCTTGCGCGCAGGAGCGCCGGAAGTTGCTCTGGCAATGATTGATGAACTGGGTTTGCTGGGGGTCAATCCCACCGGCCAGCAACAACAGGATTACTTAAACGCTGTCAGTCAGGTGCTGCATGAACTGGCCGATGCCGGCAGAGTAGTGATCATCGGCAGGGCGGGACAGGTTGTCCTGAGAGGACATCCACGGGTATTTCACGTGCGTGTTGTTGCGGATGAAGAGGTGCGTATCCAACGGATTGTGGAGGAAAAGAAGGTCAATCCGAAAGCTGCCAGAGCGCAAATTTTGGCCAGTGATCGGGCGCGAAAATTGTACCTTGCGCGCTATTATCAGGTGGATTGGAATGACCCCTGTTTGTATCATCTGGTTATCAACACGGGAAGGATCAATTGCGAAGTGGCTGCCGAAATGATCTGCCATGCGTTGAGCAGAATCACCGTCTGACCCTTCAGAGAATTTTATCGAGAGAAAGAGGTATTCTTTCATTGTCGCAGGATGAACAAAAAAGACCTGTGTTTGCACATCCGGCAGAGGAAATTTTTGCCCGTATTTTAGATTTTTACGGAATTCGCTGGGAATATGAACCGCACACTTTTCCTCTGGAATGGGACGAGAATGGCAATGTCACCCTTGCCTTTTCCCCAGACTTTTACCTGCCGGAGCAGGATTTATACATTGAACTTACCACGCTGAGACCGCAGCTGTCCACCCGCAAAAACAAAAAAATCCGGCTGATGAACCAGTTGTACCCGCACATCAAAATCAAACTGCTCAAACGACGGGAGATGCGCGACTTAATGGTCAAATATGGATTGTTTGACGAAGCCAATCATTTGCAAGGGACGGAGGCTCAAAAGCGAAACGATGACGAATGACGATATTCTGGCAAAATACGGCGAACTCGGCAGGGATATTCGTGAAATCCTGATTACGGAAGAACAAATTCGTCAGAAAGTTAATCAGCTGGGGGAGCAAATTTCTCAAGATTATGCGGATAAAAATCCGGTGCTGGTGGGGGTTTTAAAGGGCGTCCTCTTCCTGATGGCTGATTTGTTGCGGGTCATCACCATTCCCAATGAGGTGGATTTTCTGGCGGTTGCCAGCTACTCCGCCGAAGCCCGTCAGCGGGGGATGGTGCGGCTGATCAAAGACCTGGAAATTCCCATTGATGGTCGGCATGTGTTGTTTGTGGAAGATGTGGTTGATACAGGCCTGACGCTGGGTTATCTGCTGCGCAGCCTGCGGGATCGCAACCCTGCCAGCCTGGAAGTGTGTGTGTTATTCAACAAACCGGCACACCGCTTGATTGACATCCCGTTGAAATACAAAGGATTTGACCTGCCGGATCGTTTTGTGGTTGGCTATGGGTTGGATTACAACGAACGCTATCGCAATCTGCCGTTTGTTGGACTGCTCAAGCCGGAAGTATTGAAGGGGAAAGTTAAGGATAAATGAAACAAACACCCCCGGCTGTTCGACCGGGGGTGGAATGAGCAGGGGCTCAAAGTAACCTACTTGCGTTCCTCGTCGTTTTCCTTGGGCATCCTTCTCTGGCTTTTACTTCCCGTTTTTTCAGGGGAAGGGGTTTTCCGCAACCCACCAGGAAGCGAATGCACCTTCCGGGGTGACTGTACACAGTCTTTTTAGGTAATCTGTTTTTAAGGTTTGACCCTCAAACTCTCAGTTTTACCAAAAACTCCCGGTTACCCGTCGAGGAGCCATCAATTCCTTTGAGCTCCCTGCACTTTTATTATAGGAAAATTGGCAATCGGAGTCAAGTATTTTTAAGGATGTCTGGACAAATTTGGGTTGAATTTTAAGTTTTTTAATTCGGAAGAGTGTACTTACACGAAATTCCGGCTTAATCCTTAGGGCGATACATTAATTCTTCGACCGGTTGATTATTAAGTAAATGTTGAAAGAAAATTCTTTCCACACTTTTTTCATCAATATTCCAGTAGTAAATACCATCCGGTTGAATCACCAGGGTTGCCCCATTTTTGCAAACATCCAGACAGCCTGCCAGTTGACACTTGACACGGGCAGGCGCATCGAAATCATCCAGATGGTATGCCTGAATTAACGAAAGCAAATGTTCAAATACCCTTTGGGAGGCCGGGCGGTCAGTGCATTTGCCGTTACCGCAAATGTAAACCCGCCGGACTGGAAAGCCTGCTGTGGGTGAAGCGGGATTATCGGGCATGATTTACTGACCGAAAAGGTTGATAAGGGCTTCCGGCAACAGTCGCCGCCAGGCCGGGTAATTATGACCGCTGGGACTTTCCCTATATTGAAATTCATACCCTTTTTGGTCGAGCAACGCTGCCATTTGGCGGTTTGTTTCCAGTAGAGATTCGAACATTCCACAGTCCAGCCAGATCTTGAGCGGCAGGGTTTTTTGATGCTCGATCAAGCTCCACACCACCAGTTTTTGATCGCCGATGGCGAATGCACCGGATTGGGACAGCACTTTACCAAACCATTGCGGTAAACGCAAAGCGGCATAGAACGCCATTAACCCGCCCAGCGAAGCGCCGCCGATAGCCAGGCTGCCTTTTTCATCGTATGGGGAGAGAATGTTCAGATGCTGCAATGCGGCCGGGATCACCGCCATTTGCATAAATCCGAGGGTTGCTTCGGAGCAAAAATATTCCATCGTGCGGTAGCGCCTGCCATTTTCAATTAATGCCAGGGCAACGGGCTGAATTTTTCCCAATTCAACCAATTCTTCGATCAGGTGGGGGAGGAATGCCCGTTCCAGGTATTCTTTACCATCCCACATCACCATCAAAGGGACGGGTTCCTTCGTTGGGGGTTGGTAAAAATGGACTTTGCGCTTTTTACCGGCCAGCAGTTGATTTGTGGGGAGGCGCAGGCTGGTCAGGCTGCCTTTGAGCGGGGGCGGTTCTTCGGGGAGGAAATTTTCCATCTCGGAGGATGGGAAGGTGAAGAAGTGATTGAATTTTCCCATCCCATTGGGTGTGCGGTGAGGATTGTGAGGATCGTGAATGCGGCGATTATTGCGGAGAAAGGCATACTCAATGTAAGACCCCCACGGTAATTCGAAAGAATAGATCCATAAATCATTTTCAAGCAACTCAAACTGGATTGGATGTTCTACATCCCAGCAATTCAAATCCGAAATAATGGATGGCGGATGATCACCCACCCAACAGAGATAAATTTTGTCATTCAAAATCACCGGATTGCCCGATTCCAGCAAATGGGAGCGAATTAAGTCGGTAATTTCTGAATTTTCCATAGTTGCTCCAAATGACCTCTTTTCTTTAATCTGATATTGAGTATACTTGCAATTGTGAATTCGGATAGGTATTATCTTTTCGCAGAATCCATACCGCTTCAAGGCATGGATATTCTTTTTGAAATGTGAGTGAGATTACAAAATGAAGAAAAAAATCGCCGTTTTGGCCAATTTGAAGAAAAATGCTCCCCGCTGGGAGGGAATGCCGGCCGATCAGTGGGATGATCTGGATTCTGAATCAACCGTCAATGCTATTGTGAATGCCATCCGCTCCGGCGGTTACGAGGCAGAATTTTTTGAGGGTGATCTTCGCCTGGTGGAGGAATTGGGACGCTATCAACCGGATATTTGTTTCAATATCTGTGAGAGCCACTTCGGAGATGCACGAGAGGCTCAAATTCCGGCTTTGTTGGAGATGATGCGGATCCCCTACACAGGCTCCAAAGTGCTAACCCTGGCGTTAGCCCTGGACAAACCAATGACCAAGCGTGTACTGACCTATCATGATCTGCCTACGCCCGATTTTCAATCCTTTGAACGCCCAGATGAACCACTGTCGGAAGGGATGCAATTTCCTTTGTTCGTTAAACCCAGCCGGGAAGGCACCGGCATGGGAGTCAGCGCCAATTCCATTGTTCACAATGAGAAAGAATTACGCCAACAGGTGGCTTACGTTCTGGAAAAATATCGGCAGACGGTACTGGTAGAACGTTATATTGAAGGACGGGAAGTGACGGTGGGTATGGTGGGCAACCTGATTGGGCCAGTTGCTCGCCGATTGCCGCAAAATTTGAATGCCCCTCGTATTCAAGCCGGGCTTCGCTTTTTCCCGCCGATGGAAGTGGACTTGAAGCCGTTTGCAGAGAGCGACGTGGTTTATTCAAACCGGCTGAAAGTGCAACTGGCCGAGAATTTGAACTACCTCTGCCCGGCTCCGCTGGATGATGAAATGATAGATGAATTGAACTGGCTGGCAGCGGCTGTCTTCCGGGTATGTGGATGTCTGGATGTGGCCCGCGTTGATTTTCGGTTAGACGCGAACGACAACTGGAAACCCTACATTCTGGAAGTAAATCCGCTGCCGGGGTTGTCTCCGGGAATTTCGGATATTGTCATCGAAGCGGCAGCCGATGGTATCAGTCATAGCGAACTGGTGCTGATGATTTTACACACAGCCATGAAACGCTATGGGATGTTGGATTGAGTTTATTTAACTAAACTGAGAAAAATCACGACCGGTTCGATGTAGAAACCGGTCGTGTTTTTCACTTAATTCTCTTCTTCCTCGTCCTCAAATTCAAATTCGTCGAAATCTTCTTCTTCTCCACCATGGGCGTGGCCGTGTTCCAATTCTTCTTCTGTAGCAGCGCGCAGGTCAAGGATTTTGACGTCAAATTCGAGGGTTTTACCCGCCAGCGGATGGTTGAAATTCAGCCGAATCGAGTCTTTGGTAACCCGGTCAATGGTTGCCAGCAAAGTTTCATCATCTTCGTCTCGAATTTCCAGTTCGGTGCCAACTTCCAGTGGAATTTCTTTGGGAAAGTCGCTGCGCGGAACTTCCATAAAGGCTTCAGGATCTTCATCACCATAGCCGTCTTCCGGTTTGACGATCACTTTTTTAGAGTCACCGACGTTCAGCCCATATAATTCTCTTTCCAAACCCGGAATAATGTTCCGGTAGCCCTGCAAGAAGATCAAGGGATCTGATTCTTCTGAGGTATCAATAACTTCGCCGTTGACGGTCAAAGTGTACGCCATGGTGACGACCACATCATCGGCAACCACTGTGGGAGCGGCTTTTTGATTCATGTTTTTCTCCAATCTTTCTGGACTTGCCCAGAGCAAAATGTATTAACTTTTAAATTATAACATCAAAACAGTCTTATTCTCCAAACACTTCACATTTTATTGGGCTTTGTGGAGAAGTCAGTTTTTCCCAGTGAAGAATTGCCTCGTCAAAAGGTAGATTGGAACGCCAATGATCAGGTATGATGTGCGTCCAATGAATTTTCTGAAAAGCAGTGTGTTCCAAGGCAACAAATTGCTCGCAGAGTCGCGATAAGTAAATACGCTCAACCGCAATCACGCCATCGGTCAGATCGGATGGAGAAAACACCTCATCTGAGGTTAGTTCTGCTGCGAAGAACGAAAGTGCCTGATGATCCATCAAAATATAATTGTCCCACGCCATTTGAGTTTGCAATGAAACTTGCTGAATGAAACGAGGGTTGAGCGTTTTATCTGTTGTTATTTTGAATGCGCTCAAAGGAAAACTCTCTGGCCCGATTGGCGAGGGGTAAACAGGCTGCAGGATGATTTTAGGTTCTGGAAAATAGAGGATCAGGCCCCAAACCGAGATGAGTTTAGGTTGGTTTTTCTCCAGTTGATCAATGTGAATTAATAAAATATTTTGCTGGTGGGGTGAAGCAGGTCGGCTTATCTCAGCGGTATTCCTTATATTGCTAGCCGACTCAAGCGATTTTTGCGCAATAAAAATCCCTGCCGCCAGACAGGCAAGGAAGGCGAGGATGGATAGGAGGAGGATCAATTTGCGCATTTTATGGTTATTTTTTATTTTGACATTTGGGAATAGGAATGCTCTTTGGTCGTCCCGGGCGATTGCTGGTGGCAGAAGGGTTGGTTTGTTGAATTACAGCCTGCAAGGCAGAGTAAAAGGGGTGATAAGACTGCCGCCCGGTCAGCAAGGCGGTTTGATTTCCGAATGGGTTGCCAGCAGGGGGAGGATTCAAACTGGATAAGAATACCACCCCCATATAAAGTTGAGAACGCATCTGAATCAATGCCTGCTTCAGCCACTCTGCTTGTTGTACCGATTGAGCATACTTTTGATCGGCTATGTCTATTGTACCATCGGGTGGGTTAATCAAGGTAACCCAGAGGATGCCTTCCGCATGATCATTGTTCAACATGGTTTGGCGAACCAGTTCGTAATGCCGCAGGGCAAAAGGATCCTCTCCGGAAGCAGGGCGAGCGGGGTCACCACTCAGTACCGGCATCTGAATGCTCAGCACCGGCATCCATGTTTTTGCTCCACAGTTGTATAAATCCTGAAGGAAATCGAGATCATCCCAATCCTCCCTGTCTGAAGCGGGATTCAGGGGTTGAAGACCACCGGCAATCAACAGCAGGTCACTTCCACGTGAGTTAAGGGCAGTCTTGACCTCCATAAAGAAGTTTGCGTATTGACAGGGATCAGGGGAATTGCCCCAACCCTGGCGTGTATTGGCTGCCGGCAGCAATTCGACGGCACGCAGTCTGGGCTGGTAACGCTGATAAAGCCAGAAAAGCCACTGCGCGGTAATATCGGCGTTCAGTCCTGTTTCGGTTTTTGCCCAGCCGGGTGGATTGTAAAGGCGAAGCATGACCACTGTCCCGCGTCCGGTGAGGGCGTTAAAAACCGCATCCAGTGCGCCTAATTCGGGCGAACTGGAAATTTGCGGCATAGCCTCTGCCCAATCGAGCGGAATGGCTACCCAGTCGAGGGGTAATTCACCCAGCAGCTGAGCGCCTTCAATGCTCAATGTGCTTTGTGGATGAATCCAGGCTCCGTAACCAAAATCTGGCGAGCCGGGTACACCACGAACGGCCTGGATGGTTTGTAGTGGAAAGATCAACAAACACAGGAAAAATCCAACAATTCCCGATTGCAAAGCACGTTTCATGGAAATCACCGCAGGAATTGCAGAAAGTGGGGGATTGAAAAACCGACAAAGAATCCGAACAAACCGCTGAAGATCACTATGGACAGGTAGAATTTCAGGTCAGGTGTATTTTTCAACAGAACCGCCTGTCGGATCAAATTACGCAGCCAAACCGAGCGGGTGAGAAGGACAATTGCCACATCCCAAAAGATCAATTCGCATTTGTTATACAGTGAACCATTCATGATCAACCTCCAGTTCAACGGGATGAGGTCAGTTTGGTGATTTTCCCCTCAGCATTTACGACGGCTCGGATGGTGTGCCGGATTGTTTGACCGTTAGCCGTGGTCGCTTTACTCTCAAAAATTAGCAAAAAAGTGGTGCTGGTTTGAGGTTTGACCTTGGGGGTTACTCCACGCACTTCGGGGTGTTTTTGATACACCTGCCGGCATACAGTTTGGAGGACTTTGGCATCCATGAGTGCTTCCTGTATTTTTATCTGACTCGGCGGCGCAGAAATGCGGGAATATCCAAATCGGCTTGAATTGTGGCCGGTTCCTGGGCTGGGGAGGTTTCAGAACGCGCTATGACCGGCAGGGGGCGGGGCGCCGGGTTGGGAACTGCCACTGCTTCGGGCTGTTGGACTGGACGAGCAGTAACCCTGGGTACTTCAATCGGGGTTGCTCCAATCCCGGTCAATACCATGATCACCTCGACCCGATCTCCCATGCGTTCATCGGTGATCACACCGGGGATAATTTCGGCCTGATTGTTGGTTTTTTCCTGCAATTCGGTCAGGGCTTCCATGACTTCCATAAAGGTCAGGTCTGAGCCGGCGGTGAAGTTGACGATAATGCCGGATACATTTTCAAGATGAATATCATCAATCAAGGGGTGGTGGAGAGCCTGTTCGATGGCTTTCTGAGCCTTGCGTTCCCCCTGACCGAAACCAATGGATAACAGCGAGCCACCCCCGGATTGCATCACGGTGCGGATATGGGCAAAATCCACATTGATTAACCCGGGTTCTGTGATCAATTCAGAAATACCCTGAATGCCCTGTCGCAGGACATCATCCGCCAACCGGAAAGCCATTTCGAGGGTCAGGTCTCGCGAGGCAATTTTCAGCAGCCGGTCGTTGGGAATGGTAATGAGGGTGTCTGTATAGGGGCGCAGACGCGCCAGCCCCTCGCGGGCATTGGTTTGGCGGCGTCCAATTTCAAAACCAAACGGGGTGGTGACTACGGCAACCGTTACTGCACCCAAGGCGCGAGCCACCCTCGCAGCAATGGAAATTGCTCCGGTTCCAGTGCCGCCGCCCATGCCGGCGGTGAGAAATACCATATCTGCGCCGGCCAGCGCGGAATTGAGCTCTTTGTAACTTTCCTCCGCTGCGGCTTCGCCAATTTTCCAGTCACCGCCGGCGCCCAGTCCTCTGGTCAGCCGCGGCCCCAGTTGAATTTTGGTGGGCGCAAGGCTGTTTTTCAACGCCTGAGCATCGGTGTTGGCTGCAATAAATTCGACGCCGCTGATACCCAACTCGATCATGCGGTTAATGGCGTTCGATCCACCGCCACCTAAACCGATGACCTTCAAAACTGGCTTATGTAATCCGCTGGGTGATGTGGATTGAGATGAGGGGGTGTGAATGGTCATGTTCATGGTTTTCCGCTCCTTATCTACCAAGATGCAATAGTCGTGCCAGCCTCACTCCAACCAGTCAATCTGGCAGCCTTGTTTTTGTAAAGTTTCCAGAAGATCTGCCGGAACTTTTTCGGCTGTTACTGCCATAGTAATGCGGTTTGCCAGTCGGGCTTCATCCAGTGAGAAACCTATTGTAGGAAGATGCTGCAGGATGAAAGTTGAATGTTTTTGCAAAAGAGAAGCAAGATTGACTTCTCCATTTTCACCGAGATAAAGGTAATGCTGAAGGGGACGAATTGCTTTTCGCAAGGAGTCTTCATCCAGAATTCCATGCACCAAAGGTCGCTTCGTCTGAATGTTTTTTGCAGCACAAAGGTGAAAAGCTGCTTTGCGCGCCGGTTGAGTTTCTTCAAACCAGGCAAACGGCGAAAAATTCGTATCCTGCTCGGCGCTCAGCAGCCAGAAATTTACGCTGATGATTTCTTCAGGCAAAATGAGCCCCGTGCTGCCAGCGGCGGTTTGGGGCATGCTGGAGGCGCTTAGAAGGTTGAGAATTTCAACATAGTTTTCATCTATTTTGGGCAATTTTGCAGAGTCCGCTTGCAATGTTTCAGGCGCAGCGGGCAGCCCTGCTTGCAGAAGTATCATCGGGGACTTTTTTTGAAGCACTGCTTCACTGATCGCGCTGTACCAATCAAAGGTGCAGAAACCACGCTGATCTTGCGAGTGGGGGGGAGTGAAGTAGGGACGGGCTTCCGGCCAGCGTTCCGGACCTCCTTCCCCCCAGTTCAGCGGGCGTTGAAAAGTCCAGCCATAAACGGAGAGAATCAACCGCTCCAGCAGCATGTTTAACTTGCGGCGTTCAATCGCCTGTAAAGCAGCCCGCAGGAAGGTGGTATCCCAAAAACTTCCACCTGGTTCCAACGGTGGAAAAAGGGGATAAGCATCAGTCTGAATGCACAGTCCGGCGAGCGGTAAATAGCGATCCAAAAAACGTTCAACCAGATCTTGCTGAGCCCACTGATTTGCCGGCCAGGATTGATGGATATTGGGTCGGTCAAAAAACTGGTGAAAAGTTGCCCCCCAACTCGCATACGCTTCAATCAATGGGGAAATGGATTTCAGATCCGGGGGACTTTGCAGACTGATCGGGAATTGAACGATTGGCTGAATTCCAGCCTTTAACAACCCGCCAATGAAGTATTCGGGTATTGCCCGGTTGATCTCGGTGCGGAGCACCAGCCACCCAACACCCAAATCCATTAGAAGAGGCAGCCACTGCTGCAAGTCTTTTTCGGTGTAATGCAGAGTATCCGGGAAATAATGAAAACCGAGCTTCTGACGAGAAGAAAAAGGAAAAGGTGTAATCGAGTTCATGGTTTTTTCACCGGTGATTTTTCAAAACAGGGAGGATTGACGACTTAAAATGCAAGTTCTATGCCATTTGGAGAGAGTGAAACGTTAACCAATTTCACCAATAAAAATGGACTATTCTGCTATAATTCAACCAGTCATGATTCTGATAACCGGTGGTACCGGTTTTGTTGGTAAAGCACTTGTCCAACACCTGATTGCCTCCGGCAAAGCAGTGCGGATTTTATTGCGCCCCTCCAAAGTTTCCCCCCAACTTCCGCGTGGTATTTCGGTGGATGCAGCTGTTTGCAGCCTGCGCGATGAGCGTGGCCTACGGGCAGCGATGCGTGGTGTGGATACAATTGTTCACCTTGCCGGCTGTGAGCGACGAAGCGGGCGGGGAAACCTGACCGAGGTAGATGTGCTGGGGACCCAGGGATTGGTCAACGCCGCAAAAGAGGCGGGTATTCAACGCATTCTGTATTTGAGCCATCTGGGGGCCGATCAGGCATCTGCCTATCCCCTTTTGCGCGCAAAAGGACTGGCCGAAAATATTCTGATTCGTTCGGGGCTGGATTACACCATTCTCCGTTCGGCGGTCATTTTTGGACCGGGTGATCAATTTACCACTGCATTTTCACGTTTGTTGCGCATTTCGCCGGGTTTTGTGCTGATTCCCGGCGAGGGGAGTTCCCGGTTGCAACCGGTTTGGATTGAGGATTTGGTTAATTGTCTGGCACTGGCAATTGAACGGGATGATTTGATCGGTCAAACCATTTCTATTGGCGGAATTGAAGCGCTTTCTTTTCGTCAGGTTTTGCTTTACATTATGGAGGCTGCCGGTGTTCATCGGCGGTTTTGGAGTGTGTCTCCCCCAACGCTCCGTTTGCTGGCGCTGATTGCCGATCAGTTCCCCAACTTCCCGGTTTCAATATACTGGCTGGATTATCTTGCGGTTGATCGTACAACCCTGTTGGATTCGATCCCACGCACTTTTGGAATATTACCAGCCCGTTTTTACCGGCAGCTGAATTACCTGACACAACCCATCAAACAACCTGGCCGAAAAAGGGGCTTTGTATTGTAGATGAGCGAAAAAGCCGTTTGTATTCATGGTCATTATTACCAACCGGTACGTGAAGATCCCCTCACCGGTGAGGTGCCCAAAGAACCGGGGGCACATCCCTATCGGAATTGGAATGAGCGGATTCATGATCAGTGTTACCGCCCCAATGCTGAATTGGGCAATTTCGAGAAAATCAGTTTCGATCTCGGCCCGACCCTGATCAACTGGATGATTTCCTATGACCCGGCCACCTTTGCCAGAATTGTCGAGCAGGAAAGGCGCAACTATCAACGTTTTGGGGTGGGCAATGGAATGGCCCAACCCTATCATCACACCATTTTACCGCTGGCAAATCGTCATGATAAAATAACCCAAATTCGATGGGGTATTGCCGATTTTGAATACCGATTTGGTCACCTGCCAGCCGGTTTATGGCTGCCGGAAGCAGCCGTTGATATGGAAACCCTGCAAATTCTGGCGGATGAAGGAATTGAATTTACCATTCTTGCACCCTGGCAGTCCGAAGATTCTCAAGTAGACGTTGGACAACCCTACTGGGTAGATGTGGGGGAAAACCGGCGCATTACCGTATTTTTCTATGAAGCCGAGCTGAGCATGCGGGTGAGTTTTGACCCGCTGGCAACCTCCAATGGCGACCGATTCATGACTGAATTTATCCTGCCACGCCTTTCAACAAACGGGCATCCTTCGGATGAAGCCAGGTTGTACATCATTGCTTCGGATGGTGAGTTATATGGGCATCACCAGCCTTTCCGCGATAAGTTTTTGTATTACCTGACTCATCGTGAATTTTCACACCCGCGATTGGTGCAGTTCACCTACCCGGGTTTATGGCTCAGACAGCATCCTGCCAGCCGTACAGCGCGCATACGCGAAAATACCTCGTGGAGCTGTCACCACGGTGTGGCACGCTGGAAAGAAGCCTGCCCGTGCGCTCCGAATGGCGATTGGAAGTCTAAATTGCGGCAGGCCCTGGATTGGGTTGCTCTCAAGGTGGATGAACAGTTTGTCAATTCAATTTCACCTTACACCGATGACCCGTGGCAATTACTATATGCCTATATTGAGGTACTGCATGGAAAGATTTCTGTGAGGGAATTGATTCAAAGAGAATTGAATCAGTCTCTGGAAGAGGATCAGCTTCACAGGATAGATTTACTGTTGCGGGCGCAGCTGTATAAACAACGCATGTTTACTTCCTGCGGTTGGTTTTTTGAAGATTTTGATCGGATCGAACCGCGAATTGTGGTGGTCAGTGCAGCGCAGGCGATCTGGTGGGTGCGACAGGCTACCGGCATTGATCTGATTCCGGCAGCCAAAGAGCGGTTGGCGGAGGTGCGTTCGTGGCGCTCCAGTCTGCGTGGGGATCAGGTGTTCATGAATCACATCGAGCGGCTGCGTTACGAACAGCTGTCCTTCCCCTTTGTACAGTCGGACATTGAGCGATTTTAGGTTAATCGGATTTATCTAAAAATTTGCGCTGCCATTCATATAATTTATTCAGCGCTTCGATGGGCGAGAGATTATTGATATCCAGTTTTTTCAATTCGTCCAGTAATGGATTGGTCTCTGGAAAGAGGGCAATTTGCCGGGCAGCCAGCGGGTCAATGCGTACAGCCTTTCCGGCTGAGGCTTCCAGCTGACGCAGAATTTCGGTGGCGCGCTGCACAACCGCCTGCGGCAGGCCGGCCAGTTGCGCAACGTGGATGCCGTAGGAGCGGTCGGCGCCACCCGGCACAATTTTATGCAGGAACACCACCTTGCCTTCGGATTCGCTCACGGCAACGTTGTAGTTGCGCACGCCGGGTAACAATTCACCGAGTTGGGTCAATTCGTGGTAATGTGTGGCAAAGAGCGTGCGCGCTCGCAGGCGAGGGTGATTGTGAATGTACTCCACGACTGCCCACGCAATCGAGAGACCGTCGTAAGTGCTGGTGCCGCGTCCAATTTCATCCAGGATCAGCAGACTGCGGTTGGTAGCATGGTGCAGGATATTGGCCGTTTCGACCATTTCCACCATAAAGGTGGACTGCCCGGCATGGATTTCATCCTGAGCGCCGATGCGCGTAAAAATGCGGTCCACCAGCCCGATGGTTGCCTGACGGGCTGGCACAAAACTGCCAATTTGCGCCATGAGAACAATCAAGGCAACCTGACGAAGAAAGGTGGACTTGCCACTCATATTCGGGCCGGTGATGATGCGAACCGTTTCTCCTGCTTCAAATACGGCATCATTGGGAACAAACCGTTCACCGATCAGTGTCCGTTCCACTACGGGGTGGCGACCGTCGCGGATATCCAGTGTGTTATCCTCGGTCAGTTGGGGTCGGCAGTACTCGCCGATGGCAGCCGCTTCTGCCAGTGAGGCAAGCGTATCCAGTTCCGCCAGTGCCGTGGCGCTGCTCAGCAGTTTAGGCGCAGCCACGGCAATTTGCAGGCAGACTTGTTGGAAAAGACGATTCTCTATTTCTCGAATGCGCTCCTCTGCGTTCAGCACCAACGCCTCGTATTCCTTCATTTCGGGGGTGATGAAGCGTTCAGCATTGACCAGGGTTTGCTTGCGGATGTATTCGGCGGGGGCAAGGTGGGCTGCGCCGCGAGAAATTTCAATGTAGTAACCAAAGACTTTGTTATATCCCACCTTGAGGGTCTTGATGCCGGTGCGCTCCCGTTCCACCTCTTCCAGCCGCGAAATCCACTCACGGGCGTGGGCGGATGAGTCAATCACCGAATCCAGCTCTGTTGAATAACCGCGGCGGATTATTCCAGTATTCTGCAGCGTAGCAGGCGGATCATCGCTGATAGCTGCTTCCAGAAGGTTTAAAACTTCAGGGCAGTCATGAAGGTTTTCCAGCAGCTCAGAAAGGTGCTTCAGATGGGAGGGTATCCGTTGCCGAATCAGCGGCAACAGGCGCAGGGTTGAGCGCAGGCTGACCAGATCGCGGGGGGTTGCGTGGCCGGTTACTATCCGGTTGGTCAGGCGTTCCAGATCAACCAGCGGCCGGAGGCTTGCCCTCAATTCGCTGCGCAGAATGCCATCTTCCAATAATTCAGCAATTCGATCCTGACGGCGTTGAATGGCAGGAATATCCAGGAGCGGTTTGCTCACCCACTGACGGATCAGCCGTTTGCCCATGGGGGTAACGGAGTGATCCAAAACGCTTAACAGTGAGCCTTCCATTCCACCGCTGCGCAAGGTTTCAGTAAGCTCAAGATTTCGGCGGGTGGCAGCATCCAGCACCATGAAATCGCCCAGCGTGTAGGTAGCAATCTGTTTCAGCAGGCGCAGTGCCGAAGGCTGGGTTTCTTGAAGGTATTGCAGGATTGCCCCGGCTGCGCGAATTGCCAGCGCTTTACCGCGCAAGCCAAAGCCATCCAGCGAAGCCACTTCAAAATGTCGTAAAAGTGTTTCCTGACAGCGCCCGCTTTCAAAACGCCAGGTCTGCCAGCGAGTCACATGTCCCGGCAGGTTATGATTGAGTTCCAATGCTTCCGGCAGAATAATTTCAGCCGGCTGCAGGCGAATCAGTTCAGCGCGCAGGACGTTTTCAGTATCGCCCTCATCGGTCAGTTCGGTGGCCAAAAACTCACCGGTTGTGATATCCACATAAGCAATGCCGGCGCGGTTATCCTGAAGGACAACCCCAGCCAGATAATTGTTGCGATCCCCCTTGAGCAGGGTTGGTTCAATGACCGTGCCGGGGGTAACCACCCGCACCACTTCACGCGGGAATAAACCGCGCGTGGGTTGACCGCCGACCTGCTCACAGATAGCGACGTGATACCCCTTCTCAATCAGGCGGGCCAGATAGTTTTCAACAGCGTGATAGGGTATACCAGCCATCGGCACGCGGTTGCCCTTGGCCACATTCCGCGAAGTCAGGACAATATCCAGTTCTCGGGAGGTGATTTCGGCATCCTGATCGAAGGTTTCGTAAAAATCTCCCAAACGAAAGAACAGGATGGCGTGTGGGTATTGGCGCTTGATTTCGAGGTACTGCTGGCGGATGGGGGTGACGTCTTCACTCATTCGATTTTTCTCAAGGTGGATTGAATTAATCCTTGCAAGTGGTTCACACGGCGGGATAATTCCACCTGTTGCAGGTAATTCTACCAAAAGAACAAACCATTCTACAGGGGAGTATTGTATGCCTTATCGCTTTTTTGTTTATTTATCGGTTGTGCTAAATGGGGTACGTTCTATTTAAGCTGTAAGATGGAAGGAACTTGAAGAAGGCCTTTCAATTTTGTGGCTTGAAAAGTGGAATTGGCAATTCTACAATATAGCTTGTATGAAACTGACCAGTGTGATTCTGGTTATTGTTGTCGTGTTGACAGGTTTGCCGAATAATTTTTTTCAACCTCAAAGCGTTGAAGATCTGATTGTTTACGACGATCAATTGGCGGCAAACTGGTTCAACTGGTCTTGGGGCGGCAGCGTGGATTTGAACGCTTTGGACGTGGTTAATTCCGGCAGCCGCAGCATTCGGGTAACCTATGAGGGCTGGGGAGGACTTTCGTTTTACAAGGCGGATATTCCCCTTTATGGCAAAACCCATCTCCAGTTTTACATTCACGGCGGCAGCCAAATGGATAAACCGCTGTGGTTCTTTGTGAATTTTGAGGACGGCAGCGAAGGCCCGCGTTCTTCATTCACTGCAAAAGCCGGTCAATGGCAGAAAATCGAAATTCCCTTGAATGCGCTTAACCCGGATAATCGCAAAATTACACGCCTCAACTGGCAGAATGCCAGCGCTAACAGCGGACTGACGGTTTATTTTGATGAAATCAAGTTTGTGAGCACTGTTTTCCCCAATGCCCCGCAGATTTTGAGCGGGGGATACCGTTCTCACTCCATACGAGCCGGCGGTAGAATTCTGGCAGTGCGGGCTCAAGTCAATGATCCGCAGGGAACGGATACGATTGTGCAGGTGAGTCTGGAGAGCGATACGGGTGGCTGGCAGGCTGTGCCGCTGTTCGATGACGGACTGAACAACGACGGCGAGGCGGGCGATGGCTTGTTTGGGGCGGCTTTTGCGCTGCCTGCCCGACATACCGGGCGTGAAATCGGGCTGTACGTGCGCGCAGTGGATCGGGATGGAAACAGCGCAGTCCGTTATCTCGGCGTCTTAACCGTCTTGGCAGATGTGAACAGCCCCATTCCACCCGGTTTGCCCCCAAAACTGGGCTGGGGTAGCAATGCCTGGAGTGAGAACCCCCCGGACGACTGGCAGAAAAACACCGGCCTGCCGTGGAATTATGTCTATCAATATATTACCTGGGGCTGGGAAGGGTGGGGCGGTAACTTTGTGCAGCGCTTTGTCCGTCATTCCTGGCAGAACGGTTTTATCCCGGTGGTTACGGTTTATATGATATTGGGGGCAACCGGAGGTTACGAGAGCGCGGCTACCTATGCCGAGCAGCTCAAGAAACCAGAGGTGGTCAGCGCTTATCTGCAAAGTCTGGAACGGGCAGTTCAGGAAGCAAGTGGCGATAAGCCGGTTGTGTTTGTCATCGAACCGGATTTTTACGGATTCATGCAGCAACTCAGCAATTCGGATGGCCGCCCGCCGGGCGTACTGGCAGATGACCCCGATTCGTACTTTGTTGCATTGAATAAGCCCGGTTATGCCAATACACTTTCCGGTTTTGGACAATACTTGATTGACCTCATTCATACCACCGCTCCCAATGCGCAGGCTGCTCCGATGGTTTCGATGTGGGGAGTCAACCGCGATCCCCTCCTGGCTTCACCAACCGACTTGGTGAATTATGTGCAACGTACTGCCGGTTTTATGCGCAAGATGGGCGCAGACCGCGCTGATTTGCTCACTGTAGAATGGTCGGATCGCGATGCCGGGCGGGGCATCCGTCCATGGTGGGACGATCAGGACCGCGAATTACCCCGCCCTAACCGCGCCATTTTATGGGCGCATCTGCTCGGACGAGAATTGAATAAAAGGCTGCTCCTGTGGCAGGTGCCGGTCGGCAACATGGATTTGGACAACACCTGCAACCACTATCAGGATAACCGGGTAGCTTATCTTTTTCGTCACCCGCAGGATGTATGGGAGGCTGGTTTGATTGGAGTTTTGTTTGGTGGGGGAGACGGCTGTTCAACTCAAGTATGGACAGACGGCGGGTTTGTTGAAAATCAGGCTCGTTACTACTATGATCCCCCCTCAGCTCCGCTGAATTTGCAGGTAGTATCGGTAAGCGGTGCACTGGCGCGCCTGCGCTGGCGGGAAAATCCGGAAAGCGATGTTGTGGGCTACCGGCTGTATTATCAAAGCGAAGGTGGCGGGCAGGATGGCTGGGTGGATGCGGGTGTCCGCAACCGGGTTGATCTGATCCTGCCGCAAAGAGGGAAATGGGAAATATGGCTTAAGGCTTATGATCTCCATCAGGGCGAAAGTCCTGCATCCAACATGGTGATCGTGGAAACCACTCAAGATGCGCTAAAACTTTACCTGCCAGCAATTCAAAGATAGAATTGAAAAAATCAATTGGAAGCAAACGATGAGTGAAGATTCAACCCAATCAACCACAATGCATGTTTTTGAAAATGTTGAAATTGGCATTGGCACCTGGGCATGGGGAGACCGTATCTTCTGGGGCTATGGCAGCGGATACGATGATCAGGATTTGAAGGAAGTCTTTGATTTTTGCTGCCAGAGAGGTTTCACCTTTTTTGATACGGCTGAGGTGTACGGGCAGGGGCGATCGGAGCGGCTGCTGGGGAAGTTCATGCAGGAAACGGATTATTCTGTGCGTATAGCCACAAAGTTTATGCCGTTTCCATGGCGGCTGAGTAAAAATTCCCTGCGTCGCGCCTTGCAAGCCAGTTTAAAACGGCTGGAACGTAGCAAGGTGGAATTGTATCAAATTCACTGGCCTTTCCCGCCGGTACGCATAGAAACCTGGATGGAAGCCCTGGCCGAATCAGTACAGGATGGTCTGGTGAATGCAGTGGGGGTTTCCAATTATGACCGTACCCAAATGCAGCGTGCCTTTGAAAGTCTGGCAAGAATGGGGATACCGCTGGCTTCGAATCAGGTGGAGTATCACCTGTTGAACCGCAAGGTGGAAAAAGATGGCTTGCTGCACCAATGTCAGGAGTTGGGGGTGCGTTTGATTGCTTACAGCCCGCTGGCTCAGGGGGTATTGACCGGTAAATATTCGCCGCAAAATCCCATGCGCGGTTTCAGGGAGCGACGTTACAACCGCCGCCTGCTGGAGCGGATTCAACCCCTCATCCAAAAAATGAAACAAATTGGACAGGAACACGGCGGGAAAACAACCTCTCAGGTTGCCATCAACTGGGTGATTTGTAAAGGTGCGCTTCCAATCCCGGGAATCAAGAATGTACGTCAGGCGGAGGACAATTTAGGCGCTGTCGGCTGGCAGTTGACTGAAGAAGAAGTCGCCTTGCTGGATGAATGGAGCGACCGGGTTATGGCAGGCTGATTGTGCGGTTAATCGGTTATAATTGCGCGCATGTCAGAAGAAAAACGAGCCAAATTCATCCCTTTTCATGCGATCAATGAATTCATGCTGCCGGAATACCGCCTGAAGCTGCTTCAGGAAGTTTTTGGCAATTTTGATCAATTATCCGAGCAGCGAAAATCATCCATCAACCGATTGGTGAAGAAACTTGTCAAAGTAGCTGGCTTTCGCAACAGCACCCTTGCGCCAGTTGCGCTCAAAAGCCGCGCGGCTGTGTCTGCATTTGAGCGGTCACCGGAAATGGTGGCCCAGATTTGTCAGGCATGGTTTGAACTGCACACCGATTTAGCCACCAGAGTGGCGGAGTTTTTGAAATCACGGGGCTGGGAAGTGCTGCCGGTGGAAGCTGACCGCGCCGTACTGCCCGGTTTTTTAACCCGCTGGCCGGAAAAGGATAATTTTGTAACCCTGGATGATGCTTTTGCTCAGGCTTATCCGGATGATACCACCCATGAGTATGACCTGAACATGATGATGGTTTGGGTAAGCGGACGGCTGCCGATAGAGTTGGTCACCGAAGAAGACGGTCAGCAACCGGCAGGCGGGGAAGAAGAGGGCTAACCAATCAGGTCAGCTCTTCTTCGTCATCTTCATCCCAGTTGATATTTTCCATCTCCGGACTGAAATCGGCGATGGGCTGGACTTCGATGTCGGAAAACAGGCCGGTCTGCTGAGCCGCAACCAGCCGCCGTTTGACCAGTTCCAGCAGGGCCAGAAAGGTGACGACAACCTCAACACGGCTGATGTTGGGCTGTAATAGGGAGCGGAAGGTTGTCATCCCACTTGTACGCAACCGATGGATGATGGATTGGATTTTTTCACGGATGGTGATGCGCGGCATACTCACCACCCGATCTAATGCAGTAAGACTCGGCTGGTTGAAGAATATACTTTTGGCAGCGGAAACCAGATCCTGCAGGGTCAGACCGCTTAAATCAAGGCGGGCCTGCGGGAGTGGGTGAGGGGGAGGGGCAAGGCGCAGATAAGTGCGCAGGTGGTTTTCTTCGCGCTGTTGTAAGTAACCGGCCAGTTCTTTGAAGCGTTTGTAAATAATCAACTGACGCGCAAGCGCTTCGCCGGGGTCTTCTTCGACTGCGGCGGCTTCAACGATTTGCGGGCGGGGCAGTAATGCAGCAGACTTGATTTGTACCAGCCGTGCCGCAATGACCAGAAAAGCCGACACCTCAGCCGCGTTTTGTTGCTGTAAATGGCGCAGGTACTCCAGATACTGGTCGGTTACCTGAGCCAGCGCCAGCCGGGTAATATCCAGTTCGGCGCGTTCGATCAATTCCAGCAGTAAATCTAGCGGGCCGCTGTAAACTTCGGTATTGACCTGATAATGCTCAGTCTGGTGAGCAGCAATTTGATAACTCATGTCGGAGATTATATCATTGGGGAGGGTGTAACAAGGTTGCAGTAAGAGATTGGCGTTATAATTTGGCTATGGCAGACAACAAACTCTCTCACATTGATGAAGAAGGCCGCGCTCACATGGTGGATGTCAGCCCGAAACCGGAAACCGAAAGGCTGGCGGTGGCAAAAGGTGAGGTTCACCTCAAAGCGGAAACTATTGCTCTGATTCGAGCCGGAGTGATGAAAAAAGGCGATGTCCTCACTGTGGCACAAATTGCCGGCATCCAGGCTGCCAAGCGCACCGCCGAATTAATTCCGTTGTGTCATCCAATCCCCATTCATCAGGTACAGGTGGATTTGCAAATTCGGGATGACTTGCCGGGTGTGGAAATCACCGCACACCTAAAAAGCAGTGGTAAAACCGGCGTAGAGATGGAAGCTCTGACCGCGGTTTCGGTTGCGGCTTTGACGGTCTATGATATGGTCAAAGCGGTTGAAAAAACTGCGCGGATTCAAAATATCCGGCTGGTTGAAAAACGCGGCGGTGTAAGCGGAGATGTGGTCAATGAATGAAGATACGGCTAAAGATCACGGGGTAAAAATTTTATTTTTCGCCCATTTGAAAGACCTGAGTGGTGTTGATCGTGCAGTCCTAGATGTGGATCTGCCGTTGCGTGTGGTTGAATTGAAACGAACGATTGTGGCGCGCTTTCCCATGCTGGCCGATCGGATGACGAACGTTCTGGTGGCGGTCAATCAACAGTACGCCGGTGACGAGGATCTGGTGCGAGCGGGGGATGAGGTGGCTTTCTTTCCGCCGGTCAGTGGCGGCAGCCTTCCGACCATCTTTCGGATAACCAAAGAAGAATTGGACTTGAACGAACTACTGGAAAAGATTACCCTTCCCACCACCGGCGCAGCCTGCATCTTCACCGGCATGGTGCGCGGAGAAACGCGGCGCGGCGCGGCGCATCAGACGATTGCGCTGGAATATGAGGCGTATGTGCCCATGGCGGAAGCCAAAATGGCACAGGTTGCTGCAGAGATCCGTCAGCGCTGGCCGGCAGTAGAGGGAATCGCGATTGTTCAGCGCATTGGACATCTCAAGGCAGGCACCCCCACAGTGATGATTGCCTGCACGGCTGCCCACCGTGATACCGGGGTATTTGAAGCGGCCCGCTATGGGATTGACCGTCTGAAGGAAATCGTACCGGTCTGGAAAAAAGAGATTATGCCGAACGGTGAGGAATGGATTGAAGGCAGTTATTATCCCAAAAAGGGGGAATAAACATGACGACCATTCGGTGTGTGGAATGTGGCTTTCCGTATCCGGACGAGGGAGTTCCTTTTCGCTGCCCGTCGTGCGGAGGGGTATTTGACTATGATGATGCCCCGAACTTTTCGCTGGATTCCCTCCAAAATCATCTGCCGGGGTACTGGCGGTATCGAGCCTGTTTTGATCTGTTAGAAGGCGCGCCGGTGGTAACGTTGGGAGAAGGGAATACCCCATTGTTATGGGACGTGGTGGAGGATCAACCCATCGCGCTCAAAATGGAAAGCATGAATCCCAGTGGTTCCTACAAAGACCGCGGCAGTGCAGTACTGGTCAGCCAGCTGTTGGGGCGGGGAGTCACCGAAGCCGTCGAGGATTCTTCCGGTAATGCTGGGGCGTCGTTTGCGGCTTATGCAGCCCGGGCCGGAATCAAGTGCCGCATTTATGTTCCTGAAAGCGCCTCCGGGCCGAAGCGCAGGCAGATTGAGATGTACGGCGCTGAGCTGGTTGCCGTACCCGGCCCGCGTTCTGAGGCTGCCCGTGCAGTTCTGAGGGAAGCAGAAAAGGGAGTGCCATACGCCAGTCATGCCTACCTGCCTTTCGGCTTGATGGGGATAGCTACCATCGCATATGAAATTTGGGAACAACTGGGTAAAAAAGCGCCCGGCAGCCTGATTGCGCCAGTTGGACATGGTGGTTTGCTGCTGGGGATTGTGAGAGGGTTTTCCGCTTTGAAAAATGCAGGTTACATTGGACGAGTGCCTTATTATGTCGGTGTGCAGGCAGCCGTCTGCGATCCGGTGGTGCGAGCCTTTCATAATGGTTTGAACGCATTGGATACGGCGGGAGAGGGGGATACTCTTGCCGAAGGTGTGCGCGTGCGCCAGCCGGTGAGGGGCAAGGCATTAGTTGAGGAAATTAAACGAAGCGGGGGCGATTTTGTGGCTGTTGACGAGCGAGAGATTCTAGAATCGTACGGTGAGTTGGGCAGGCGTGGTTATTATGTTGAACCGACTTCAGCGTTGGTGTGGGCGGCGTTGAAAAAACAATTTCACCAATTGCCCCAGCCAGTAGTTGCCGTAATCAGCGGAATTGGGTTAAAATATTATCCTTCAAACGAAATTCATTGAACTAAAGGAACGCGAGCTACTTGAGCAGGTAGAAACAAGGCGAGTAAGGCTGGGTGGCTTGCGCCCCTTGAGTTCGCCGGAGGAACTTATGGAAAATGGTGATCTGCATTTTGTGCAGGAATCGCCTGAACAGCTGGCAGCCCGTTTGGGGCTGGAATTCAATGATCCGTTGCTGCTGCATCGCTCCTTGACCCATCGCTCTTATCTGAATGAACACCCTGAAGCGCTGGAAGATAACGAGCGGTTGGAGTTTTTGGGGGATGCTGTTTTGGATTTTGTGGTCGGCGCGTGGCTGTATCATCACTATCCTGAAATGCCGGAAGGCGACCTGACTCGTATGCGTTCAGCGCTGGTGCACACCGAACAGCTGGCGGACTTTGCCCGTCAGATCAACCTGGGCAACGCCATGCGTCTGGGGCGGGGTGAGTCTCAGGCTGGCGGGCGCGAACGTTCTGCTTTGTTATGCGATACCTTTGAAGCCTTTATTGGCGCAATCTATCTGGATGGCGGAATTGAAAAAGTAGAAAAATTTTTGTTTCCGTTTTTAGAAACGGCGTCAGAGGATATCCTGATTAACCGAAAAAACGAAGACCCGAAAAGTCTCTTACAGGAATGGGCGCAGTCACAGGGGTTTTATGCTCCCCAATATGTCACCCGTTCAGAACAGGGTCCCGACCATTCCAAACAATTTGAGGTAGCAGTAATTATCGGCGGGGAAGTGTATGCTGAAGGTGTTGGGCCGAGCAAACAGGCTGCCGCCAAAAATGCAGCCCGCAAAGCACTTGAAAAATTGGGACTGGTGTTTTAAGACCCAGCCGGAAAGAAGAAAAAAACAAGTCCTTGATGACCAGCCGATTGAAAACCCTTGAATTGCAAGGTTACAAAACTTTTGCCAGCCGTACGGTATTTGAATTTCCCGGCCGGATCACGGCCATTGTCGGCCCGAATGGATCAGGTAAATCCAACATTGCCGATGCGATCCGCTGGGTTTTAGGGGAGCAATCCTATACGCTGCTGCGGGGTCGCAAAACAGAGGACATGATTTTTGCCGGCTCGGAGCTGCGTCCGCGTGCCAGCATGGCATCGGCCATGATTACCTTTGAAAATGAGGACGGCTGGCTGCCGATTGATTACGGAGAGGTTTCGATTGCCCGGCGTGCCTATCGTGATGGCCAGAATGAGTATCTGCTCAACGGTCAGCGGGTGCGGCTTAAAGAAATATCTGAAATTCTGGCTCAATCCGGGCTGGCGGAACGAACTTACACCATCATCGGTCAGGGTTTGGTTGATGCTGCGCTTTCACTGCGACCGGAGGAACGTCGAAAATTTTTTGAAGAGGCAGCCGGCATCGGTCTGTATCGCTCCCGGCGCGAGGAAGCGCTCAACCGACTGGAACAGACCCGCCGCAATCTGGAACGGGTGCAGGATATCCTCAGCGAATTGGAGCCGCGCCTGAAAAGTCTGGAAAAACAGGCTGCGCGGGTGATTGAATATGAGCGCATCAAAGCCGACCTGCGCCTCCTTTTGCGGGAATGGTACGGTTATCAATGGCAGCGTATGCAGGCAGAGCTGACTCATGCCCGTGACGTGTTGACTGTTCAGGAAAACCGGCTGCACCAGGTTCGTCAGCAAAGCCAGCAGGTTGAAAAACGGGTTCAGGAGGTCCGCCTTCAAATTCAGCGGCTGAGAGAAGTGTTGAATGAATGGCATGCTCAATCAGCGGAGGTGCACCGCCAGCGCGAAGAGATCAACCGTATTCTGGCGGTGCTGGATGAACGCCAGCGCTCCCTGACCGACCAGAAAGCGACCACCCGGTATGACCTGACCCGATTGGAAGAGGAAAGCCAGCAACATTCCAAACGGTTGCAAGCCGTGCAGGAAGAGCTTACCGTTCAACAGGCAGCCCTCGAAGAAGCAAAGCAGCAGGCTGGTGCTGCCCAAAAAGCTTTTGCTGAGAAGAAAGCCCAGCGCGATCAAGTGGAAGGAGAACTGCGCGACTTGCGGAGAAAATTGACCCGCCTTGAAACACAACAGGTTGAGGTCAAAGCCCGTCAGAGGGAATTGAATAATCGTTTGGAAAGGTTGAGGAGCGAGGAAAATCAACTGACTCAGCAAATACCTCAAATGACAACCACTCTGCATCAGGCAGAGGCGGAATTACTCAGTGTTCAACAGTTGCTTGAATCCCTTCAGGACAGGCGTCAACAAATTGAAGAAAGACTACGTACCCTCCAAAAACAACAACGAGAGTTAGAGGAAAGCCGCAGTCAATTGCAAGAACAAAACAATGCAATCCGCGCGGAATTGGCTCGTAAACGGGCTGAGATGAAGGTGCTGGAGCAGGCAGAGCGAAATTACAACGGTTTGGGGCAAGGGGTGAAAGTGGTTATGACTGCTGCCGAACAAAAAAAGATCAAGGGCAGCATTCAGCCGCTTTCCCGCCTCATCCAGGTGCCTTCCGAATTGACAACCGCAGTGGCTGCCGTTTTAGGGGAAAGCCTGGAGGGTCTGACTATTGAAGCAGATGTAGAAACCGAAGAAGTACTTCAATTCTTGGAAAACATGGAAAACGGAAGGGCGGTACTTTTTCCGCTGGAATGGTTGAGGGGAGAAACCCATATCCCTGCGCCGAAGGAAGAAAATGTCTTTGGCAATGCAGCGGATGTGGTGGTGTATCCTGCGGCGATCAAAAGACTGGTTATGCTTTTATTGGGAAAGGTATGGATTGTCCGGGATCGTCAAACTGCCCGGCGTTTGATTCAAAATCAACCTGCCGATTTGCGTATTGTCACTTTGAGCGGGGAGGTGTTTTTTGGCAGCGGCGAGGTTCGGGCGGGTAAAGAAAACCGCGCTGAGTTGATTTCCCGCCCGCGTCAATTAAAAGAATTGAACGATGAAATCCGTCAGCTGGAAGCACGACTGGCGGAGGGTGAAGGCCTGGTGGCTGAAAACCAGAAACAGCGTGAAGCGTTCGAACAACAGCGGCGGGTTGCTGAAAGAGAATTGAGTGAGACGCAAGAACAGGAGAAATTCCAGCAGCGCAATCTCCAAAAAATTACCATGCAGGTGGAACAAACCCGCCAAAAATTGAGCTGGCAACAAAGTCAGGTTGAACAGCTGAGGCAGCAAACTGGCAGCAGTCAAAAAGAACGCGAAGACCTGATTGGGCAGATGAATGCGCTGACTCGCGAAGCCCAACAGGTGGAATCCCATTTGCGAGAAGTACAGCGAGCGCTGAATAACCTGATGCTGGATGATCTTCAATCGCAGGTTATTCACTGGAACACCCAGGTGAGTGTTATGGAGCGCGTCCTGCAGGACATGCAGCGACGCTTAAATGACTTTCAGCAAGCGCTGGAGCGAAACCAACACCAGCAGCAAACCTATCGAGAGCGTTTGAATCAGCTTGACCGGCTGATGGAGGAACTGGAAGCGGAAAAGACCAAACGAAAAGCTGAAGCAGGTCAATTGAATCAGGCCATTGAAGAAGTTCAGGCAAAGATTCAACCCGCAGAGGAAGAACTGAATGAACTGGAAAGCAGGTATGAAAACCTGCAAAAGGACTTGAGCGCCGCTCAGCAGAATACGGCTGTTGCAGAAAGACACGCCACCCAGGCGCAACTGGAATTTGGGCGCATCCGTGAAAATTTGGAGAGTCTGCGGCGGCGGGTTGAGGAAGATTTTGGTCTGGTCGCATTTGAGTATCAAAATGAGGTTTCTGGCCCAACCCCTCTGCCCCTGGAGGGAATGGTCGAACAATTACCGGTTGTCAAAGAGATTTCCCCTGATCTGGAGGAGAACATTAACCGTCAGCGCAGTCATTTGCGGCGGATGGGCGCCATCAACCCGGATGCTCATAGCGAATATCTTGCCGTAAAGGAGCGCTATGAATTCTTGATCCAGCAGGTTGCGGATTTGAAAAAGGCTGATCAGGATTTGCGCGAAATCATTGCCGAACTGGACGGTCTAATGAAAAAAGAATTTCGCAAGACCTTTGACGCGGTGGCAGCCGAATTTAAGGAAAATTTTGCGCGGTTATTTGGAGGCGGATCAGCCCGATTGGTATTAGAAAACGAGGAAAGCCCAATTGAAGGGGGAATTGATATTGAAGCCCGCCTGCCGGGCAGACGTGAGCAGGGATTGTCGCTGCTTTCGGGCGGCGAACGCAGCCTGACTGCGGTGGCATTGATTTTTTCTCTGCTGAAAGTATCTCCAACCCCGTTCTGCGTGCTGGATGAGGTGGATGCCATGCTGGACGAATCGAATGTTGGACGCTTTTGTGAGCTGCTGCAAGAGTTAAGTCATACCACCCAGTTTATCGTGATCACCCACAATCGCAACACAGTTCAGGTTGCGGATGTGATCTACGGCGTGACCATGGGGAAGGATACAGCCAGTCAGGTCATCTCCCTGCGCCTGGACGAGGTGGGAGAAGAGATGGTTCGTTGAACAAATCCCAATGAAGCAATAGCCAACGGAGGTCAAGCCTGCATTGACCTCCGTTGGGTTTGTGACTGGAAAGAGTTGATCAGAAGCCTAAACCGGGCGGCAGGGTGGGTACGGTGGGTACCTTGTTGACCCAATTGGTATCCCTCTCAATTTTGAGGCTGGCCTTGGTTTCGTTCAACCACGATTCAAACTTTTGCTGCTTGAGTGTGCTTAGGCGGCTTTCGCTGACCGGCCGGCGTTCTTTTCCCAGCAGCTGGATGATGTGATAACCGAACTGGGTTTGAACCGGCTCGCTAATCTGTCCGATTTCGGTCATGTCAAACACAACGTTTTCAAATTCGCTGACCATTTGCCCGCGCTCGAACCAACCCAAATCACCACCGCGGTCTTTGTTAGAAGTATCGGTTGAAAATTGGGCTGCCAGCTGGGCGAAGTCGCCGCCGTTTTTGAGCGCTTCAACCACCACAGCGGCTTCTTCCGGTGTGGCTACCAGAATGTGGCGAGCCCATACCCAATCATCTTCGGCTGGCACATCTTTGGTGATGGCTTCAAAGACCTTCTCATAGAGCAGGGAGGATCGCACAATTTCACGGAAGGTTTTTTCATCAATCTGAGCTTCGGTTTTCAAAGTGGTCAAATAATTTTCCAGACCGGTTTTGAAGCCTTCTTCTGTCATGGCGGTAGGTGTGGGGAAAGGCGTACTGGTCGGGCCGATGGTGGCGGTTGGCAGGGGTGTATCGGATGGCGTTTCGGTAGTTTCAATCTGTTCAGGCGTTGGAGCCTCCGTTGGGGTAGCCGTATAGGGGGCGAGAGTCAACTGCTGTGCTGAATATGTGGCTGTACTGAAGGGGGTAGCAGTTGGAGCAAGGGTTGGTGTGCCGGCCGGGAAGAAACCGAAGGCTTCTTGAAAAGCCTTTTCAACTTCCTCATCGGTCACGGAAATGCCCAATTTCTGGGCTTCACGCCGGATGATAGCCTCATTAATTAACTCATCAATAACCTGGTTGCCCAATTGATTGGGGTCATTGAGTTTGGATACGTTGAGTTGAATTTGAGAGGTGAAGTAATTGGCTGAATTGGGATCAGCCTGAAAGAGCTGCTGATATTGGGCAAGTTGAATGGTATTCTGGATGAGTTGAAAGCGATCGAATCGAGCGCGGGCTTGAAATTGCTCCAGGGTGATTTTCTCTCCATCCACCGTAGCCACAGGGCGCATATTTTGCAGGTAAAAAGTATCCAGCAGGCCATAACCCAAAATGAGAATCACGGCAACAGCAATGGTAATGCTAACAATGAGAACGATGCGGCGTTGCTGCCGTTCTTTTTCAACCCGGCTTTGTTGTTTGCGGGAAACTACAGCAGGTCGGGATGTCTTAGCCATCTGATGAACCTTTCCAATTCAAAAAATAGAAAAGGGCATTGGGCGTGTTTTTGCCCATGCCCTGAAGTTGTGCCGAAGAAAAACGGATTAGCGGATTGCCTCACTCCACTCTTCTGCAACAAACGGAAGCAGTGCGATATGGCGGGCGCGCTTGATTTCTCGCGCTAAAACCCGTTGATGCCTTGCGCAGGTACCCGTCTGACGACGAGGGCGGATTTTACCTTCTTCCGTAACATACCGGCGAAGGAGGTCCACATTTTTGTAATCAATTGCCAGGTCTTTATCAGCGCAGAACTGACAAATTTTGGGGCGGGCCATAAAGCGCCGTGGTCCGGAAACCTGTTCGTTCTCGCCTGGAATTTGGTCGGTCATACTATCTTACTCCTAGAACGGATATTCATCTTCGATTTCTTCTTCCTCGCCCTCTTCCAGAGAAGGAGGGGTTTGGTTTTGGGCATTATCACGGCGGTCACCAAGAATCATCATCTCGCTGGCGACGATTTCAACCGAAGTATGCTTGATACCTTCTGAATCCTCCCAACGACGGGTCTGAAGCCGACCCTCAACGTACACTTGCTGTCCTTTGGTCAGATACTGTTTGCAAATTTCTGCCAGATTTCCCCACGTAACCACATTGAACCATTCGGTTTCGGTGTGCCGTTCGCCATCTGCAGTATTCCAGGTGCGGCTAGTAGCAACACTAAATGTAGTCACCGGTCTTCCGGAAGGGGTATAACGCATTTCCGGATCGCGTCCCAAATGGCCGATGATCATGACTTTGTTAAGACCGCGGCTCATGATATTCTCCCAAAGTACATTTGTTGAACCTGAGTTTGTCTTAATCGCGATTAACGATCAAGAAGCGCATTACCTGTTCCTGAAAGCGCAAATTGCGTTCCAGTTCGCTGCTAAAAGCGGGCGGCATATTCATGTCAAACAAAATGTACTGGCCTTCGCGGCGTTTGTTAATTGGATACGCCAAACGCCGTTTTCCCCAGCGATCAATTTTGCTAATCGTGCCGCCGGCTTCTGTAATCCAACCTTTGACTTTTTCGACCAGCCCTTCAACGGCTGTATCGTCCAGTTCTGGTTGGAGGATGAAGACCAACTCGTAGCTGCGCATGAAGGAATTCCTCCTTTCCTTGGGATTGCCCTTTGCTCCCGCCGCAGGCAGGTCAAAGAGCGGAAAGCAACCATGTTGTTCTGTGTTGCAAGCCGATGTAGTTTACTATAAAACCACTTTTTTGGGTAGGTACAATTAAAAAATATTCAATGGATATAAAACCTCAAAATTCTGATACAGTATACACATAATTTCTATATGAAGGAGATGCTGTTATGAAAGTCGAAATCCTTTTCCGTCCCTCTTATTCCATTGCGAAGGTGCTGCTCGATCCAAACGAAGCCGTGATCGCTGAAAGCGGTGCGATGGTAGGCATGTCTGCGGATATTCAGGTTGAAACAAAAATGCGGGGCGGCCTTTTGCAATCACTGGCGCGGTCGGTACTGGGCGGCGAGTCCTTTTTTGTGAACACTTTCCGGTCAGGTGCTCGCGGCGGAGAACTGTTGCTGGCCCCAACTTTGCCCGGGGATGTTTTTACTACTGAATTGACCAATGAAACCTACCTAGTTCAGTCTGGTTCTTTTTTGGCCTCCTCGGAAGGTGTTGTAACCGATACCAAATGGTCTGGGGCGCGCACATTTTTTGGCGGTGAGGGTCTGATCATGCTGCGCTGCAGCGGCGCAGGAACGTTGATCCTTTCCAGTTACGGCGCCATTCATGAGCTGGACCTGGCTGCCGGCGAAACTTATACTGTGGACACCGGACATCTGGTGGCGTTCAGCGAAAGAATGGGCTTTAAAGTACGGGCAATAGGCGGATTAAAAACCACCGTGCTGGGTGGCGAAGGTCTGGTGGTTGATTTAACCGGCCCTGGCAGGGTTTTGCTTCAAACCCGCAGTGAAGGCGCTTTCCTCAACTGGCTGCTTCCCAAAATTCCCAAACGCTCCAGTGATTAGGGTTTTTCCTTAATCAGGCTGTCTGGTGAGACTTGCTGGTAAAATTCACGAAATGCGCGGCTTTCCTCGAGTAAAAATCGAAGCCGCGCTTCTTTATCTCTTAACTGTGAAGGATCTGGCACCCCGCCTTCAGCGATGATGAGAAAATCCGGCTCTCGTGAGAGAATACGGATGAATCCTTTGCAAACCAACCAATCCACCCCGGCGAGAATGGTTTCTTCACGCTGATTCAATGCAGCTGCCATGCGAGGAATCTGCGCTTTGCCCCCATTCTGCTTAATTGCGTAGCGAATCATAGCGGTTAACGCCTGTAAAAAAGACTGGGGTTTATCATTCGGTTGGGCAAGCGAACATAGAATGATTCGTTTTGGGAGAACTTTTTGAATTGAGTCGGATAAGATTTTCTGAGAAGGAGGGGGTGAACAGATGACCAGCGTTTCGGCCGGGGCAAGCTCCCAGCGCTGTTTGACTTTAAGGTCAAGTGCGAATTCTCCATCAGCCCAGAAGAGAATTTGATCGGCAGGGATAGTCAGCCGATCAAGTTCCCGCAGGGCATCCTCAGAGGATCGCAGGTCAATTACTTCGCGGCGGTTCGCGTCAGACAGGTGAATTGTTTCAGTTTCCAGCGGGCGGGCAACAATCCATTCCAATTGCACTTCTAAATCGCCGCCAAAGTTGACCGGGCGAGCGTGATAAGCCAGATCAAAACGCCCCTCGGGAAGTATAGAGCGGGCGCCTTGCCACCAGATCACGCGGCGCGTATTTCCCTCTTCATCCTCGACAATGGTCATCAGGTGTTCCTGTGTTTTACCGATCGGGGCTGAATCCAGTAATGTGAGATTGCGGCTGGCAAAAACCAGAGGCGGGTTGCCTGCCCCAAATGGGGCCAGCCTTTCCAGCTCCAGAATGAAATCCAGATTTAGTTCCCCGATTTTTACCCACGCATCAATCGTGAGAACCGGCTTTTGCCGGTTTTGGGCGCGCTGCAATTCGACATGCGCGGATACCAAACGTCGAAATTCAAGGAAGTTTTCGGCTGGCAATGCCAGACCGGCAGCCATGGGATGTCCCCCGAAACCAATGAGGAGGTGTTGCGCACTGGCAATGGCCGCTGTGATGTTGATGCCTTCGGTTGAACGGGCCGAACCGCGCATGGGTTGGCCGGGGGGTGAACTCAATAAAATTACCGGGCGCTGAAAAATTTCCACCAACCGGCTGGCAACAATCCCGTTGATTCCGCCTGGCCATTCGGGGTGATGCAGGACCAGCACCGCATACTCCAGCACCCGTGGGTCTTGATCAATTTGCTGCAAAGCTGCCAGAAAGACCTGTTCGGTGAGAAAACGGCGCTGACTGTTGTAACCTTCCAGTTGGGTCGCAAAGACGGCAATGGCTTGTGAATCGGTTGAGGAAAGGAACTCGACAACCGGGTTGGCATCTCCCAACCGCCCGATTGCATTCAGGCGGGGGGCAAGGCTGAAGCCGATGTGCTGTTCATTCAAATGCGCCGGGGTGATTTCTGCGTTTTGCATCAGTTGCAGAAGCGCTGGGCGACGAGGATTACGCATGAGTTCCAGGCCGCGCTGTACCCAGTAACGGGTATCCCCACGCAGAATCGCTACATCGGCTACACAGCCCAAAGCCACCAGATCGAGATGCTCCTCGACCAGTTCGGGCCTCCCCATTTCTTTGCACAACGCTTGGGCAAAGACAAAGGCCGTGCCAACCCCCGCAAGACTGTGCATGGGATGATCTTCCGGAAGGCGCTGGGGGTTAATGACCGCATCCGCTTCGGGAAGCTGCTCGGGCAGGGTGTGATGATCGGTAATCACCAGCCCAATGCCGCGCTGGCGTAAGAAGTTAGCGGCGTGGTGTGCACTGATGCCTGTATCACAGGTGAGGACGATTTGTACCCCATCAGCGATCATCCGTTCCAACCCATCCAGGTGAACGCCGTGCGATTCGCGCTCACGTACCGGAATGTAGTATTGTACCTCTGCGCCGAGTGATTTCAACGTTGCAACCAGCAAGGTGGTGGCGGTCTGGCCATCCACGTCAAAATCGCCCCATACCCCAATTTTCTTTCCGGTAAGAATGGCGTTTTGGATTAATTTCACCCCTTCTTCCACATCCGGCATTTCATACGGGTCGGCGGGGTGGTAAAAGTGATAATCCAGAAAGGCGCGTGCATCTTCAAATGATTTGAATCCGCGCCGGGCAAGTGTGCGCCCCAGCAGGAGGTTTTCCCCTGCCAGCTGCCGAATGGAAGGTGGGAGGGGAGAGTCTTCGGCGTCCAGCCAGATGCGTTCGATACCTGCAAAAAGCCGTTTCATTAAAACTCAATCTCGCCAATTTGATCAAAGGCAATGTCCAGATTATCCTCGTCCACTTCATTGTCCATTTCATCATCCATGCTGCCTGCAGCTACACCGCGGTTGCACAGTGAACGATAAACACACAAGGAGCATTGCTGTTCCTGGGAAGTGAGCGGGAATACAGTCTGTGCGCAGTGTTCAACCTGACGAGTCAGTTCGAGCAGGTACTCACCATCCAGGTCGGCCTGTTTTTGGGAATATTGGAAGTGCTCGGGGCTGAGCGGATCGGCGGTGAACCAGTAAATCATTTCGATTTGTTCTGGCGAATAGGAGATGGTTTTATCAAACGCGCTGGAGCACTTCCATAGAAGAAATGGGTACAGCCGGGTTTGAATGCGGCGGGAGAGAACGCGGCGCGGTGGTTTTCGCCGGCCGGTTTTCCAGTCCACAATGATTATTTTTTCGCCGGGTTGAATGGCGATCAGGTCATATTTTGCAATGAAGCGGTAACCACCGTGAGTGATTTGCAGCATGTGTTCGATGAAACGATGTTCAGGTAAGGGCTGCGGCTGGCTGCCAAGATAATCTTCCCACCATCCCAGCAGGGTTTGATCATAAGCCTGTGTACTGATTTGTGGGACTGGCAAGCCAATCTGGTGCTGCTGAACCATCTGATGAAAAATTTCCCCGCGGCGCAGGTGTTGTTCGTGTTCCAGCACCGGCTGTGATTGAATGGCTGGCCAGGGTTGACGCAACAGGTAGCGTAATTCAAAACGGCGGGGGCATTCAACAAAATCCTGTAAATTATTCTGGCTGAAGGCAAAATCAGATGGAAATTTCACGACGGTATTCCTCCCAGAACTTTTGGAGATGGACAAAGGGCAAAGCGGGGGAGTTCTCGCCCCCCTGGGTGTTTTTACCCGTGTTCCAGGTGATAATCAAAGAACGGCGAGCGCGGGTGATGCCGACATATAACAGGCGCAGGCGCTCAGCGCAATAATCCAACCGGGCTTGCTGGGTAGCAATTCCCTCTTCCAGATACAGTGTGGTCAGCTCCCCATTGGCAAGAGCTTTCAATCGGTTGAGCGCTTCGGCCTCTAAATTGAGCTGGTTACGGATAAAGTATTTTTCAGAGTAGTAATGGTCAAATCCTTGAGCAGAGGGGAAGTCATAATTGTTGACCGACATCAGGTAAACCCGATCCCATTCCAACCCTTTGGCCTTGTGAATGGTAGCGACCACAACTTTGCCTTTGTGTTCATCGGGGTCAAAGCCCGGTTCTTCATCGCTAAAACCAAGGATGCGCCGCTCGTTGCGGGCAATTGCCCCCAATTCCTCGGTCAATTGCGGCAGCTGCCAGTCGGGGTGACGCTGGGCAGTGCGCCCCAGCAGTAAGGCAAGGCTGTGTGACAGCGCCAGCTGGGTAGGTTCACGGAAGATGTCCTGAGCGATGGTCAAAAGTAACTGGTCAATCGGCAGTAAAATGGCCTGCTGCCAGCGGCGCATGAGTAGTGCAAAGTCTTCCAGAATTTGGATGACTTGTGGGGGTAAATCCTGGTGTGCGTGCAGCTCATCTAACCAGTTGGTTTCGACGCGAGGGTAGAGGTAGTTTTCCGGGAAGGAATTGGTTACCAACAATTGTGCTGCTTGCTGGACAACGGCATTATCAAGGGTGTTATCCGCGTAAAGGAATCGTACCACTTCTTTGAAAGCATCTGCCAGTAAGCGGGAATCGGCGGCTTTGCTCAGACTTTTGAGAATTTTTTCCAGCGCTGCGGCGGTTTGTCGGGTCGTCTGACTGGATTGCAACAATTCAATGACAGGCAGACCGGCGTTTTTCAGCGAGTTGACCACTTTGCTGCCGCGTTCGTTGCGGGGCACCAGCACCGCCACGGTTTGATCCGGATGCTGCGGAAGCCAGCGCTTGAGTGAATCAACGACGGCTTTGATTTCTGCATCCGGAGAAAATTTCTTTAAGAAAAGATAAATTTCATTCGGGTCATCTGGAGGATTTGGCTGCGGGTCACCCGGTGGGGTGGGTCGGATGAAGGGCGGGGTCAGCGCGTTCCTCAATGCTTCAACAGGATGGTCTTCCATCGTCCAGCGGATTAGTTCGTTAGCCAGATGGATAATGCTGGCTGTTGAGCGTCCCGAATCGGGCAGGTCACAGGCTTTGACGCGATTGAGTTTGAGAAAACGGCGCAAATACTCAGGGCTGGCGGTCGTGAAGGTTTCATAAATTGCCTGATTGGGATCTCCCACCCGCACCCAGTTGCCTTCTTCTCCAGCCAGCCGGCGCAGGATTTCTTCCTGCAAGCGGGAACTGTCCTGGGCTTCATCCTCCAGAATATATGGGAAGCGATGCCGCAATCGCTGCAAGTAATCCGAATCGGTCATCAATACACTGAGCGCCAGCGTGATGAGGTCATCAAAATCAATCAGACTGCGGAGAATCAGCCCGCGTTGATAGGCCTCGTAAATATCCAGTCCAAATTGAAGCAGGGAGTGTTTATAATTCGTGTTGTTCAACCGGTCGCGCAGTTGTTGTGGCGAAAGCTGCAAATCCTTTGCCTGACGGATAAAAGCACGACCTAACTTTACCAGTAAATCTTCCCACTTCCTGGGCAGGTCAGAGTTTTTTTGAAGATTGAAAGCCGGGTTGGTCCACTCCAGTAAAAATTCCGGGTGAGATCGAATCCATCCTGAAACTGCGGCTTTGACGATTTCATCACTATCCCGGTCGTCGGCAATGCTGAAACGATCAGAAAGGCCGGCCAGATCGGGACGCTCACGCACAATATCATGAGCCAGCCCATGCAGGGTGCGAACGCGGTAATTCATATCGCGCATCAAACCGAATTGCTCAACAAAGGAACCAATCCGACTGGCAAAGTTATCTACGGCTGAATTGACCAGCGTAACGATCAGAACTTCCTGTTCTTCTCCGATCAACCCGCCGGTGATGATTTGGGCAGCCAGCAATGAAAGTGTATAAGTCTTACCGCTGCCCGGAACGGCAGATACTCCCATCCAGCCGCCGGAATAATCCAGAATTTGAGATTGTTTGGGGCGGGGTTGATGGCGGTTATTCATGGGCTTGCTCCCGCTGGTGCAGCCTGCGCAGCAACCCCTGAAAAGCCAGCAGCAAAGCGCCGCGCTCCTCGGCGCCGCGTTCATTCACCCGGCTGGTGCAGAGGAAGATTTGATCACGGCAGCGGTAAGTTAAGCCGTAGATGATGCGCATCAGGGATTGCTGATTGGTTTCGTATTCCTCAGCATCCGTCCATAATCTTCCCGCCGCCCAGTGACGGCTGAGGATGTAGGGGTGGGTAAGGGGTTGATACAGGCGTTCCCACCAGCCAATGTTGCCGCAGTCCAACCAAAACTGAAAGCGAACAGAACGGTTGCTGATGATGAAGGAATAAGCCGGAGAAATTAACACCGCATCTTCCTCATCTGAGGGCAGTAAATACTGCGCCGAGATCACCCCTTGCCTGACCATGTTGAGGTATTCCAGCCCGACCGAAAAGTCGGGCTGCTGGCTGCGCACCGGTTCAATTACCTGGCGGAATTTCTGAATGGATTCAATCAACCGGGCAGTTACTGCTGCATTGTCCAGTTGTTCGTGAAAACCATAGCCAGGCTGGGATAATACTTCACCAAACAAAAAGGCAAAAAACACATCCAGTTCCTGTTCTTCTTGCTGCTCGATGTAGTTCAAAAGCCAGGCACGCAGCCGCGAATAACGCAATCCGGCTGAATAGGTGATTCTTTCTCTTCCTTCTCCACGAATTTCCTCAAAAGGACGCAAGGCAAAAGGTGAGCCTTTGGGCGCCGTTCCCATCTGCATCAACAAATCGGCGCGGACAAGGTCAAGGTCTTCAATACAATGCACCAGCATAGCGCGGATTTCCTCACGGGTGGGAGGCATTTTCCAATGCGGATGTGCCAGCTTTGCCAGCGTGATGAGGGTGCGAACAGCCGGTTCGTCATACAGGCTGCGCGAGGGGCGGTGAGAGCGGGCAGGTATCTGATATTGTTCCAGGCGGTTCATCAGTGAAAAGCGCAACGAATCGGAGACAAACGGCGCAAGCACTGCAATTTCTCCGGGTGCAACCTGCTTTTCATGCACCAGTTGGTGAATGGTGCTGCTAACCATATCCACCATTTCCGGGTAAAAACGGGCGGGTAGATGCGTGAATGCGGTTTTGATTTGGGGTGAGACATCATCCATTTTCAAGTCGCGCTGCACGGCTTTAACAAGGGCGAATTGGAACTGGCGAATCGCCGCAGGGCAGATCAGGCTGGGCGGAAATTCAACAATGTCATCACACAAACCGGCCAGTGATGCAGCCGATTGTGGATCAGCCCCCAGAAAAATGCGATGACCGCCCTGCTGGTCATAAATCAGCAGGGCTGATTCGAATACCGGCAGCCAATCCCGAACGACATCATGGACTGCAGGGGCATCCTCTTCCACATTATCGTAAATCAGATGGCGGTAATGGCTTTGCAGGTAATTTCGCACCAGAAAAGAGCGCCAGAGATGATGTAAAAACAACTCAATTTGTAAGGAAAAATCGAGTAGATTATGTTCAAGGCAGTAGTTTCGAAAAGCATTGATACATTCCTGCGCCTGATCGAACAAAATCAGGTGCTGGGGCTGACCATTCCAGGCCTGCTTCAACCGGTCGCCAAGCGTGGTGTACGCAAAACCAACCAGGGCGGCTTTGTTAAGATTATCCAGCAATTGGGAGTACAGACGATTACGGTCAATCACCAGCTGTTCAAAATAACCTCGCTCTAGAAACGGCTCAACTACTTTGGCCATGTAGTACTGGGCAGTTTCCAGTGTGAGAAACAAAGGCGGTAGATGGGGCTGGGCAAAACCTGCTTCGCTGCCGATGGCTGGCCAGAACAATTGAATTGTGCGCTGGCTTAAACCGCCCAGCGTTACGATGGTGGGTATCCCACCCGGCGGAAGAGGTTTTTGTGTTATATGGTCGTAGTATGGTCTGGCCAGGGTGCGCTGGGGGAGCAGAATAAGAATCTGCTCTGCCGGTACGCCTTTATCCAACAGGTATGCCAAACGAGCCAGACCGGCGGTGGTTTTACCGCTGCCGGGTTCACCCCGTAAAAAAATTTTACGGTTTAAGGGGGTCTGGGCGATGGCGTTTTGAGTGGAAAATAATTCTGGGAGGCTCATTCCGGTTTGCCGAATGAATAATCCATGCCGGCGATTGCGTATAGCAATGCCCGGGTCAGTCGGGCATCATCAGCAGCGCGATGGGAATTGGGCAAAGGGATCCGCAGGCTTTTACCGGCTTCTTCTAATTTGAAGTAACGATATGCGCGGCGAGTTGCATCCCATTCACCGCGATAGGCGGCATACAACTGCATGATGTCAAGAGTGGTCAGCCGTTCTTTCCAGGCCAGTTTATAGATTTCATAGGATTGGCGCATCATTCGCAGGTCAAATTCAGCATTGTATAGAGCGATTTTGCGGTCAAGTAAGTAGGTTCGCAAGGACGCCCAAACCACCGGAAAGGTGGGGGCTTTTTTTACCATTTGATTGTCTATCCCATGAATTGCCGTTAGATCCGGTGGGATCGGTCGGGATGGGCGGACAAAGGATTCAAACAGGATTGACCCATCACAGTCAATGACGGCGATTTCGACAATTTCAGCGTTTTTATCCAAACCGGTTGTTTCTGTATCCATGAACACCGGATTTTCGCGAATCCACTGGCGTGCCTGCTGTATGATGGCTTGACGGCGAGGATCTATGGTCAGTTCCATTCCTACTCCAGGCGCCAGTAAGCAAATTCTTCGGCATACACCGTAAAATTGGGGGTGTTGCGGGCTGCAATGACAATGCCGAAGGATCCGGGTTCGGTAAAGGTACTATCGCTGATTTCGCGAATTTTGACACCGTTAACATACAGGGTGTAGTTGCTGTTTACGGCATAAACTCCAATGCGGTTGGTTTGATTGGAACCGGTGCGTATGGCGTCGTTGACGTTGCCGCCCTCAGCCAGATTGACATACTGCTGTCCATCCCAGTAACCGAATGCCCATTTGCCGTCGCAAGTCAGCTGGAACCAGTAACCTTTCACGAAATCCGGCGAACGAAAAACCAAACCATAGGTATCCAACCCACTGCATTCGCCGGTTCGTACCAGTGTTTCCAGATAGGCATTGCCGATTTTGGTGCCGCCGGTGCGCCAACCGCGATAACCGGTGGCATAACGGCTGGTCAATACCAGGGCGCCATTTTCGACGCGAATGAAGGTGTAATCGTCATCGTACGACTTGTCCTGCAATCCAAAAGATCGGCCGCTTTCAAGCGTATCAACGAAGGTAGGATTGCCCAAAAACTGGCGTGGATCATCACTCAATGGTGTGGCGGTTGGAGATGGTTCTGAAGAGGGGCTTGGGCTGGGTGATGAAACAGGTGACTCGGTTGGCTGCACTGGCGGCGCGGGTGTTTCGGTTGGCAAAGGTTGAACGGTCGGCTGGCTGGTTAGGATTGCGGCTACCTGCGTGCCGACAAAATCAACGGTTGGGGTTGATGTGCCACTGGCCGGCAAATTGCAACTGCTCAACAACAGCAGCAGGATTATGGAGGGGAATATCCATTTTGGCATGGCTGATCCTTTAGATTTTTTCAAACCACTCATCAAACAATTTTTCGATTGTATTGATTATAATCGGAATCACTCTGCCGGTTGTATAAATCGAACTAAATTTCGATGAGAGCGATTGCGTTTTTCAAACCCTACGGTGTGCTGACTGCCTTTCAGGATTCTGAGGGTCGTCCAACCCTGAAACAATATATACCCATCCCGGAGGTTTATCCTGCCGGACGTCTGGATTTGGACAGTGAAGGATTGTTGATTCTCAGTGACGAGGGGCGTTTGATTCACTTATTGACCGATCCCCGACACCGCATTCCGAAAACTTATCTGGTACAGGTGGAAGGGAAGGTTACTGAGGAAGCACTGGCTGCTTTGCAAAGAGGGGTAATGGTTAAGGGCAAAAAGACCCGGCGGTGCGATGCGCTGATGATCCCAGAGCCCAACCTCCCGCCGCGCAGTAAGCCAATCACACCTCATGGAGAAACCAGCTGGTTGAGATTGGTGCTGCAGGAAGGACGCAAAAGACAAATCCGGCACATGACGGCTGCGGTGGGTTTTCCCACCCTCCGGCTGGTGAGGGTAGCAATTGGGCCAGTTACGCTGGAGGGCTTGCAACCGGGGGAATGGCGGGATTTGGGGGCTGAGGAAATTCGGCGGTTGTGGGAGTACGGTCAGCCCACCCGACGTGTATAATTACCATAAATCCATTCCCGTTGTTTGTGTTCTTAATGAAAACCCAAATCATTCGTCTGGAAACCCATGATGACTACATCTCGATTCGCGACAAGATGTCCTGGAGCAAAGCGAGGCGTATTCTGCTGGTGCTTCCCCGCCGCCGCCCGCCGTTACTCCAACGCCTGGATTTGATTCTGCTGCAAAGACAGGCGCAAGCTCTGGGTGGTCAGGTTGGTCTGGTAACACAGGATCAAGACCTTATCCTGGAGGCGAAGGAACTGGGGATCGCCGCTTTTCCGACGATACCGGCTGCCCAAAGGATGACATGGCAGCCTTCAACCCGCAGGCGGAGGCTGCTACGGTATCGTAAAACTCAGAAAGCCAATCCTGACGCACTTCGTCGGTTATTGGATGAAACGCGTCACCGCCCGGAAAAGAACTGGGTGAGGTTGGTGTTCTTTTTATTGGGGCTGAGCAGTTTTCTCAGCCTGATGTTGTTTTTCCTCCCTTCTGCAACCATTTCCCTCAAACCCTATCAGGAAGAGCAAACTATCGAGATGCAAATTCGGGCAAGCCCGCAAATTGAGGTGGTATCTCCTTCTGGTTTGCTGCCTGTCGAGGTGTTCAGGGTCAAGGTGCAGGGAACTCTTTCGGCAGATGCCAGTGGCGTTCAGCAGGTTGGCGACCAAAAAGCGAGCGGTACGGTCATTTTGACCAATTTGACCGATGGGGTGGTTTCTGTCCCCCAGGGTACAATCCTTCGGACTTTGAATGAGCCTTTCATTCGATTTGAAACTACCCGGAACGTCACCCTTCCGGCCGGTAACGGGCAAAGCCGTGAAGTGGCCGTGCGGGCGTTGGCTGCCGGAAGTCAGGGAAATGTTCCACCTCGGGCATTGGGTACGGTGGAAGGAAACCTTGGGTTGGCAGTGGCCGTGGAAAATCCGCAGGCGGTGTTTGGCGGTAGCGACCGGCAGGGCAGGGTGGTCAGCGAAGCAGATGCAGCACGCGTATATGACACCTTGATCACCTCACTTGCGGAAGATGCCTTGCAGGAATTGCAAAATGCGATCCCGCCTGGAAAAACCCTGCTGCCGGAAACGCTGGTCATTCACCAGGTGATTGAAAAAGTTTATCAGCCGGGAATTGGAGAACTGGCAGATCGGTTTGTCCTCAATATGCAGGTGGAATTTGAGGGGTGGGCTTATGATCAGGCTCATCTGGGTCGCATCCTGAATGATGCCATGAACGCTAACCTGCCAGAGGGTATGGCTGCTGTAGAAGATACCTATCGTATCCATGACCGCAGGGTGAAAAACTTTATTGAGGGAGAATCCATAGAATTCACAATCGAAGCTTCCCGATGGATTGAAGAGAAGATTGAAGCGGCGCAGTTAACGGCAGCAATTCGTGGGTTGCCGCTGGAAAATGCCCTCACGTTGATTCAACAGCAGTTCCGTCTTGCCAGCTTACCCGAAATCATCGTGCGTCCGGCGTGGTGGTCGCGTTTGCCTTTTCTTACTTTTCGCATGGCTGTGGAGGAACGATGAGCCTTGAACGAGGGCGGGTGCTGGCCGTTGATCCGGGTGAAAAGCGAATCGGACTGGCCATATCGGACCCAACCGGAACCATTGCGAATCCGCTGTTGGTGCTAAAGCATGTTTCGCGCATAGCAGATGCAGCCAATATCGTTCAGATTGCTCGAGAGTGGGGGGTTGTTGAAATCGTGATTGGGCAGGCAGTGGAACTGGATGGTATGCCGGGCGTAATGGGAAGAAAAGCTCAACGGTTGGCTGAAGCGATTCGCTCGCAAACTGAAATTCCTGTGATCTTATGGGATGAAAGTGGCAGCACCCAAACTGCCCGCAACGCCCGAAAGAAAATGGGCGTCAAACAAAGCCAGCGGCGCGGCCACATGGATGATCTGGCGGCTGCTGTCATATTACAATCCTACCTGAATAGTCGTGATTCCATTTTTCCAGTAGAAGAAGGATGAGCATGGCAAAATCAAAGCGCGGAGGCCTTTCGTTTGGATGTTTTTTGTTGCTGCTGATCAGTTTGATGGGCATGGTTGCTTTGGGCTGGATGCTGGTGCAAATCCCTGTCCTGGCGGAGCAGCGTTTTGGTTATGCCAGTTCAAAATTAGATGTTTTTGATCGTTACTGGTATTCTCTGAAGTTGTTGTTGAAATATGCGGAGCTGACAACTCCGCTGGAACCTCAGGCAACACCTCGCCCGTTTGTCATTCAACGCGGGGAAACGGCTGAGCAGGTTGCCATTCGACTGCAACGCGAAGGTCTTATCCGCGATTATGAAGCTTTTCGAGATTACATGGTTTACTCCGGATTGGACACGGCAATTCAGGCAGGAGAGTATGAAATCAGTCCGGCGTGGAACGCGATTGAAATCGGGCATCAATTGCTGGATGCTACCCCGGATCAGATAACTTTTGTGATTCTGGCAGGCTGGCGGGTTGAGGAAATCGCTGCATCTCTGCCGACATCGGGGCTGCAAATTACACCCGAGGAGTTCCTTCAATTTGTGCGCAATCCCCCCTCCGAATGGCATCCGGCTGGCAGGGATTCGACCGGCATGAGTCTGGAAGGTTATCTTTTTCCCGGTGAATACCGCTTCAGGCGGGATGCAAGTGTTCGCGAGGTGGTTGCTGCCTTTTTGGATCGCTTCAATGAGCAGGTGGATGCTAACCTTCGTGAGGGTTTCTCCCGGCAGGGCTTAACATTACATGAAGCCGTTACGCTGGCTTCCATCGTCCACCGCGAGGGAGTGGTCGAAGAGGAAAGGCCAATGATTGCTTCGGTGTTCTATAATCGCTTGAGAGCCGGCATGAAACTGGATGCTGATCCAACCGTTCAATACGCATTGGGATATAATTCAATTCAACAGACGTGGTGGACAAATCCGCTTAGCCGCGATGATTTGATGGTCAATTCACCTTACAATACTTATCAAAATACCGGTTTACCGCCTGCCCCAATTTGTAATCCCTCGTTGAGTGCATTTCAGGCGGTGGCTTATCCCGCGGATTCGCCTTACTTTTACTTCCGCGCTCGATGTGATGGTTCAAGGAAACATTCCTTTGCAAAGACATTTGAAGAGCACTTGCAAAATGCGTGTCCATAACTGACAGGGAAGGAGAGCAAAATGGAGATTTTAGGGATTGACATTGGCGGATCTGGTATCAAGGGAGCTGTAGTTGACCCGGTAACCGGTTCATTGCTGACCGAGCGCAAACGGCTGCCAACCCCGGAAGGTGCAAAACCCGAAGACGTTGCCCAAACTTGTGCCGAACTTGTTCACCAGTTTGGCTATGAGGGGGTCATTGGCTGCGGCTTTCCTGCCCCTATTTTGCAAGGAATCGCAATGATGGCTGCTAACATTCATCCCAGTTGGATTGGAACGAATGTCAACGAACTGCTGACCCAGTATACCGGTTGTCGTACTTTCACCTTGAATGATGCCGATGCTGCCGGTATTGCCGAAATGAAATTTGGAGCCGGTAAAGATGCGAAAGGGGTTGTGCTGGTAATCACTCTTGGGACGGGAATAGGTACGGCCATTTTTACCGATGGCATTTTGGTGCCGAATGCTGAGTTTGGACATCTCAAGATCCGTGGAAGAGATGCTGAGTGGCGGGCTTCAGATGCGGCGCGGCAGCGAAAAGGCCTGTCATGGAAAAAATATGCCAAACGGCTGCAGGAATTCTTAAGTGAGATGGAAAGACTCTTCTGGCCGGAATTGATCATTATCGGCGGCGGCCTGAGTAAAAATGTGGAAAAATTCCTGCCCTATATTTCTACCAGAGCAAAAATAACACCGGCACTGTTCTTGAACAATGCCGGTATTGTGGGAGCTGCGGTGTACGCCAGCCAAAAGATTGAATAAGTTTATCCGCCGCCTCCACCGCCGAACAATCCACCTTCAGTCAATTTGCGCATATCGCTGAACACAGCGCGGATTTCTTCTTCGGTCAGCGGTTGACCGGTATCTTTGTGTTTTAATGCGCCTTCGCGCACTTTTTCGAGCGCAACCTCTTGTACGGTTAAATCGCGGCTAAGCGCTTCTTTGACTAGGGCGGCGCCTGCTAGATAGCCAATAATCGGATTCAGGGCGGTGACCACAATCGTATTGCGCGCCAGCCAGCCTTCGGCTTTGGCGCGGTTGGCTTTTATGCCCACGACGCATTTATCTGTAAATGCGCTGATTGCACCAATCATCACGTGCATCATTTCAAATAAGTCATGGGCGATGATCGGCATCATCACATTCAATTCCAGCTGTCCAGCCTGAGAGGCCAATGCCACAGCGGTATCCAACCCGATAATATGATACATTGCCATGTTCAACATTTCGGCCAGGACGGGGTTTACTTTCCCGGGCATGATAGAAGAGCCCGGTTGAACCGGCGGCAGCCGAATTTCATCCAGACCTGTTGCCGGTCCCGAAGAGAGCAGACGCAGATCATTGGCGATGCGGGTGAGGGTCAACGCCAGGGTACGCAAAGAAGCCGAGAAGTCGGCCATATCGGCCATGGATTGCATGGATTCAAACAAATTGTCGGAAGTATACAGTTTGAGGCCGGAAACCCGCGAAAGCACTTCCACCATGCGGGCATGGTATTCTGGATGGGCGTTCAAACCAGTACCGGTAGCCGTGCCGCCAATCCCTAAACGGCGCAGTCCCTCGGCGGCGCGTTCGATTCGTTCGCGGTCGCGTTCCACAGCCCGGGCATATGCCCCAAATTCCTGACCCAGGCGGACCGGCACAGCATCCTGCAAGTGTGTACGTCCAGATTTGACGATGTCATCAAATTCAATGGCTTTATCTTTTAACGCTTCCACCAATTTTTGAATGATGAAGGTTAATTCATCCAGCCGCCACAAACAACCCAGACGAATTGCTGTTGGGATGGTATCGTTGGTGGACTGGGACATGTTGACATGGTCATTGGGGTGAACCCGATATTCGCCAATTGAACCGCCTAAAATTTGAGTGGCGCGGTTGGCGATGACCTCATTCGTATTCATGTTGTGGCTGGTTCCGGCACCGGCTTGAAAAGGATCTACAACGAATTGATCATTCCATTGACCGGCCATAATCTCCTCGCCAGCCTGAATGATGGCGTTGGCACGTTGTTCGTCCAATAGACCCACCGCATGGTTCACTTCAGCGGCAGCGCGTTTGATTAATGCCATTGACCAGATAAAAGCGCGGTAGGGCCGCATACCGGACACTGGAAAATTGAGGACAGCCCGCTGGGTCTGGGCGCCGTACAGGGCATTTGCCGGCACCATTACTTCTCCCAGTGAGTCTCTTTCGATGCGCACGTTTTCTTGGGTCATTGACTTTCTTTACCTCCTTTGGCTGATTTTTTACAAAAAAAACAGGGTTGTTGAATCAGTGGTAAAAGAAACTTGTGTTTTCACCGGTGAGAATATATCGCTCACCGGTAATTTTCTTCATTCCACCGATAACAACCCTGAAGGGAAAATCTGGTAAAGACTAGCCAGCCGCGCTGTAGCCGGGGCCTTCCTTGAAGTACTCGTAATTTTTGGGGATATCTGGGGTCAGATCAACCACCTCTCCGGGCTTGAGGGTGCGGGTGGCTTCCAGATGAACCGGCTCGCCATCGTGGTTTACACCGTCATAAACCTCCGTGAAGCCGGGAGTGCCAACCGGCATGGATTGTCGTTCACCGCCGCGGGCGACATAGGCTGAGGGAACTTCATCTTCGGGGAATATTGCCGCATACGGACACTCCGGCACACATGCACCGCAATCAATGCAGGTATCCGGGTCTATGTAAAACCATGGGTATTGTTCTTGCGGTTTTCCCGGCACAATACACTCCACCGGGCAGACAGTCACGCAGCCGCCATCGCGCAGACACAGGCTTGTAATAATATGGGTCATTGGAACCTCCGTTTGGTTGAAATAGAGTTGGATCAGAATGCAAAAGGGAAACTTAATGGTTGGGTGAAAATGAATTGCTTGATTACATACTGATAAAATGCTGAAAATTGAAAAGCTCCAGACACCTCCCCGCAATTATTTGTTTGGTTTTTTGACCGGTTTTGTAGTAATGGGATAAAGTTATTCTAGCCAGCCGATACCCGTTTGTCAAGCATTCCTCTGGGATATAATAGGGTGATTATGTCCTCACCACAGAAATCATACCGTTTCGCTTCCGCCATCCTGGTGATTGGCATATTGGCGGTTTCAACCGCTGCTATTTTTATCCGTTATGCCCAACAGGATGCGCCTTCTCTGATCATTGCGGCTTACCGGTTGGGGCTGGCCAGTTTGATTTTACTGCCATTTTCATTCCGGCAGGCGCAGCGGGATGTGATTGCCCTGCCTGCAAGTGGTAAGTTACAGGCACTCCTGGCGGGTGTTTTTCTTGCCGTTCATTTTGCCGCATGGATTGTCTCATTGGAACTGACCAGTGTTGCCAGTTCGGTAGTCCTGGTTACAACCACACCTCTGTGGGTTGCCATTTTTTCTCCTTTGTTCCTCAAAGAGCGGATGATAAAGGAAGTCTGGTGGGGGTTGGGTCTGGCGCTTATCGGAGGAGTGGTGGTGGCTGCCAGTCAGGTCTGTGTTTGGGAAGAGAGCCGGCTGGTTTGTGCCTCGCTGAGCTCGTTTTTTCAGGGCAAAGCGTTGCTTGGGAATCTGCTCGCGTTGATGGGGGCATGGATGGCAGCCGGCTACCTGCTGGTAGGACGGAAGATCCGACCCTTGATTTCGTTGCGGTCGTATACTTTACTGGTTTATTCAACAGCTGCGGTGGTATTGATCGTTTTGGCTGCGCTGAATGGTTACTCGTTCACCGGCTATCCTCTGTCAGTTTTTGGATGGTTTCTCTTACTGGCCATCATCCCGCAGGTGATTGGGCATTCATCTTTCAACTGGGCGTTGCGGTATTTACCGGCAACTTTTGTCTCTCTTGCTTTGTTGGGTGAACCTGTCGGGGCGACGATTCTGGCAATGATTTTCCTTCGAGAAACGCCGTTGCTAAATGAAGTGATTGGCGGGGGAATGATTTTGAGCGGCATTTACCTTGCTTCCCTTGCCAATCGTGAGAATTCTTGAATTGATTATTTATCTGACAGGCGCAAGTCCATGCTCAGGTTTTATGATAGGTTGCAAAGCCTTTTTGGCCTTTCCAAATTCACCTGACTAATTCAGGGCAGGTGCGGGTTGGTGGGTTACACAAAAGAGATACAGCCTGGCTTTATAAAGGATAATCGGCTGGTATTTCAGATTCTGAAGTACGTTCGATATCCATTCGGGCGTACAGGTAATTGACCTCTTTGAGCCGTTTAAGAATTGTCGGGGTATAGGCTTCGGGGTGTAACCTCCAACCCCAGTTACCACTGGCTCTGCCGGGCAGGTTCATACGGGCTTCATTTCCCAAACTCAGCACATCCTGCATGGGGGCCAGGGCAAAAACTGAAACCGAAGACCACACAGCGCGAATCATATCCCAGGCAATGTCCTCGCCAGAACGGGCGAGATAGCGGCGGATGAAATCGCGTTCTTTTTCCGGTGCGCTTTGATACCAGCCCAGGGCGGTATCATTGTCATGGGTGCCGGTGTAGGCCACACAATTGGTTTCGTAATTATGCGGCAGGAATGGGTCCAGCGGGTCGGTCGTGAAGGCAAATTGGAAGACCTTCATACCGGGCAGGGCAAACGAATCGCGCAGTTCCACCACATCCGGGGTAATTACGCCAAGGTCCTCAGCGATGATTGGCAGGTCGCCCAGCGCTTCTCGAAAGGCATGGAATAGTTCGGCTCCTGGGCCCTTGACCCAGCGACCGATTTCCGCCGTTGGCATGCCGAAGGGTACTTCCCAATAACCCGCAAAACCGCGAAAATGATCCAGTCTCACAATATCCACCAGCCGCAAGGTGGCCTGCATTCGTCGTATCCACCAGCGGAAGTTCTGCTGGCGGTGCACCTCCCACTTGTAGAGAGGATTCCCCCATAACTGACCGGTGGGAGAGAAGTAATCCGGCGGGACGCCGGCAACAACGGTTGGTTTGCTTTCTTCATCGAGGTAAAACAATTCCGGGTTTGACCAGGCATCTGCGCTATCGTAAGCCACGAAGATGGGGATATCTCCGATGATTTGAATGTTCTTTTGATTGGCGTATGCCTTCAAATCCAGCCACTGGCGGAAAAATAAAAACTGGCGGAAGGCATGCCGTTGAATGCGATCTGCTTCGGTCTTTTGGAATTGCTCAATTGCCGCCGGCTGGCGAGTACGCAGTTCTTTGGGCCAGTTATCCCATGATACGCCTCCATTGGCTTCTTTGATTGCCATGAAGAGAGCAAAATCGTCCAGCCAGTCAGCCTCACGTTCGATGAAATGATGATATTCATCATGAAGCTTGGAATCGTTTTGGCGCTTGAAGTTATCATAAGCGCGGTCAAGAATTCTTAATTTCCAGTTGATTGCTTCACCGTAATCAATCCGAATTGGATTAAATTCCGGGCGGTCGGTCAGGTCGCTTCGCCTCAAGAGACCCTCTTCCAACAGCAGAGCCGGACTCACCAGATATGGATTACCGGCAAACGCCGAGAAGCACTGATAAGGAGAGTCGCCGTAACCGGTTGGCCCAAGCGGCAGTACCTGCCACAGCTTACAACCGGATTCAGCAAGAAAATTGATCCAGCGGTACGCCTCAGGTCCAAGATCTCCGATTCCATCTGGACCCGGTAAACTCGTTGGATGAAGGATGATTCCCGCGGCGCGTTTAAATTTCATTGGGTAATCTCCGTGTTTGAATGAATTCTCCGGGTTTTACCTCGTTCCCCGTATAATCCGATGATACCACATCCGTCCCAACCGTACTACCGGCGTGAATGATTGTGCCGTCCGGCACAATACTGTTTCTTCCAATCATCGCAAATTCCAAATGGTCGTCCGTTTTTTCGCCGATCTGGCAATTTTTGCCGACTTGAATCCGTTTATCCAGTATGGAGCGCAAAATGCGGGTGTTTTGATCCACAATCGTATCGGTGAGGATGATCGAATCTTCGATATGGCAGCCTGAACGGACAACGACTCCCGGAGAGAGTACGGAACGGATGATGGAAGCTCCTTTTTCGATCAGGCAGCCGTGACAAATGAGGCTGTCTTCAATTGTCGTCCCTCGCTGGAGCATAGCGGGAGGTCTTTCCTCTGTGCGGGTGTGGATGATCCAATCCGGGCGGTAAAGATTGAAGGCAGGAGGATCACACAAGAGATCCATGTGTGCCTGCCAGTAGGATTGCACGGTTCCAACATCCATCCAATAGCCCTGATAGCGGTAGGCAAATACCCGATGGCCGGTTTCGACCAGACGGGGAAGAATGTTTTTGCCAAAGTCGTGTTGGGAATCCTGCCTCAAGTGATCTTCCCACAGGGCTTCATTGAGTGTATCCAGATTGAATAAGTAAATGCCCATGTTAGCCAGTGTGGAAGGAGGTTTTTCCGGCTTTTCAACGAAAGAAGTAATGCGGTTATTTTCATCTGTGCCCACAATGCCAAAACGAGGTGCTTCTTCGAGCGGCACATCCATCACGGCAACTGTCACCTCAGCCTGATTTTGCTGATGAAACTGAATCATCGGATTGTAATCCATGGTGTAAATATGATCACCAGAAAGGATCAAAATGGTATCTATGTTGCCGCGTTTGATAAACGTGAAGTTTTGCTGAACTGCATCTGCAGTACCAACAAACCAGCTTGAACCACGCGCGCGGTATGGCGTGAGAATCCTGACACCTCCCGTAAAATCGCGGTTCAAGTCCCATGGGCCGCCAGCGCCAATATGTTCGATCAGTGAATGCGGACGGTATTGGGCAACCAGCATTACATCGAACAGGCGTGAATTTACACAATTGGAAAGGGGAAAATCAATGATGCGGTACTTTCCGGCATAGGGGACGGCCGGTTTGGTGCGTTTTGCAGTCAGAATACTGAGACGTGTACCTTCTCCACCGGCAAGTATCAGACTACGGATTTTCATTTGCTTTGCTCCGTCAGTTCAAGGTATATTTTGGCGTACTCGATGGCTGATTTTTCCCATGAAAAGTCCTGCTGCATGCCGTTGCGCTGAATTTTGCGCCAGACCTCTGTGTTGGGATAAAGGTTCAATGCCCTTTCCAGAGCAGCCGTAAAGGCCTGGGGTGAGGCCTCCTCGAATAAAAAGCCGGTAGACTGGTCAGGATCATCATGATCTTGAATGGTGTCTTTCAAGCCACCGGTGGCGCGTGCCAGTGGGACACAACCATAGCGCATCGCGATCATCTGCGCCAGCCCACAGGGTTCATAGCGCGAGGGCATCAAGAGAATATCTCCAGAGGCATACATGCGGCGGGCGAACCCGGCATCGAAGCGGATGACAGCGCGGACACGCTCTGGGAATTCGGCTTCCAGACTACGGCAATCACTTTCCAGTAATGGGTCGCCGGTACCCAGTAAAACTAATTGCCAGTTTTGGGCTGCCATTTGGCGCAGCCCGGCAATAGCGAGGTCTATTCCTTTTTGTTGATCCAGCCGGCTGATGATAATCAGCAAGGGAGTATCGGCTTCGACGGGCAGGCTTAAGTCCTCCTGAAGGGTCTTCTTATTCAGGGAGCGTCGTTCCAGTGTCTCAGGTGAATAATGCTCGATGAGTGCCGGGTCAGTTTGGGGGTTCCAAGATTCCTGATCCAAACCGTTCAAAATCCCTGATATTGAAGATCGCCGTGTTTTCAGGAATTCTTGCAAGCCGCAGCCAAATTCGGGAGTCAAAATTTCTTCCGCATAACCCGGAGAAACGGCAATGATGCGATCGGCTGCCAGCAAACCCAGCGGCAGGGGAAACAGGGTTGCCCACCTGGGCAGTCGTTTGTCTTTCGCACGGGGAATGCCGTACTTAATCAGCGCTTCTTCAGCGTCTTTGCCCATAAAAGGCAGGTTGTGGATACTGAGGATTTTGCGGATGTTTTGAAACTCAGGTTGGTTCTTTTGGCGGATTTGCAAGGCGTAAAGGCTGGCAGCTGTATGCCAGTCGTTGGCATGAAGGATATCTGGCTTCCAATCGAGATGTTTCATCATTTCCAATACTGCAAGGGAAAAGAAAACATACTTTTCTCCGTCCAGTGCAGCGTCACTGCTATAAACCGGCATATCCGGCAGAATCGGAGGCCCTTCAATGAGATAGACGGGCAGCCCATTGACTTCGGTGAGAAAGGCTTTCGCAGGCAGATCTTCACCGGGATGGTCAACCAAAAAAGAGGCAACAAAACGCGGTTCGCGCACTTTGTGCTTGATTTCCTCATGAAAAGGCAGGACCAGACGAACATCCAGTTGCGGACCTGTCCAAACAGGAGAGTTCAATTGGCGCAAAGCAGGGGGAAGCGAACCGGCTACATCTCCCAGTCCTCCCACCTTGACCAGCGGGGCAGCTTCTGATGCCAGAAACAACACATTGATGGTTGATTTATTGGCCTGTTTTGTCATTCTGGGCCGTCCTTTTTGAGATTATCGGGATGATCATGCTTTGACCAGTTCGATGTAGTCCTGAGAAATGGTTTGCTGAGGTGATGCACCTAATTTTTCCAAAATTTCAACCACCAGCCGGGATTTTAATTCAGCATCTTTACGGCTCCATGTGCGGCTCTTAATTTCCAGGAAATTCCCCAGTTCGGGTTTTTGCACATGATCAAGGTTGATGAAAAACTCCATGTCTTGATAGCGCACCAGATAGCGCAGTCGTTCTTTCTCAATTTCGGTTTCACTGATGGGTTTAAAGTATTCACGGTAAAAGCGCAAACTCTGCGTTGCGGTGGCTAAATAACGGCTACGGGAGAGCAAAACTTTTTGGGGAAAAGAGTATTCGCGGGTGGGTCCGAGCAAAGTCAGACGCGTGCGCACCCGGTTGACTTCCCCGGTGGGTGAAATGAAGTGATCCTCGCGGTAACGCAGGCGCGAATCTTCCGGAGGTGGAAAGTTGAAATACACATCGTACTCACGGTAATGGCGGGTGCGTAAAATTTCAAAGGGTGGATCGGTGAGCCGATCTTGAATGGGGGAGATTTGCTCGACCGGAACTTTGACCTGAACTTCAAAACTCTCTTCCTCTTCGGTGGCTTCCCCTAAGGCGAGAAGTTTGGAAAGGAGCGATTTCTCACGCTGAATGAGGAAGATATCAATACGCTTAGCATAATCCTCGGCCCCTTTCAGCAATTCTTCTTCATTTACTGTGAGCAGATTGTGATCGCGCATCAGCCATTGCCCATTGACCATCACATCGCTTACATCCATCGCTTTGGCAGCATACACGATTTGAGAATAAATGCCCTGAGGATCTCGCTGAAAGCGGGGTGAGTTGTGCACTGGGGCAAGGTCGAGAACGATCAAATCGGCGCGTTTACCGGCTTTGATTGAACCGGTCAAATGATCCACGTGCAAAGCTTTGGCTCCATTACAGGTTGCCATTGCCAGGGTAGCCAAAGCCGGAAGGGCAGTGGGATCGCCGGTAGAACCTTTTGCCAGAAATGAGGCGAGGCGCATCTCTTCAAACATATCAAGGTCATTGTTAGAAGCCGGCCCATCGGTACCTATGCCAACGTTCAAACCCAACTCCAGCATCTTTTTGACCGGCGCGATACCGGAAGCCAGTTTTAGATTTGAAGACGGATTGTGAGCAATGCCGGTGTTATAGTGCTGAAAGGTGCGCATTTCACCTTCATCCACGTGGACGCAATGAGCTGCGATAACTTTAGCCTCCAGTAATCCCAGTTTCTTTACATACGGGATCACCGGCATTCCCTGTTCCCGGCGCATGTTTTCAACCTCTTGAGCTGTTTCGGAAAGATGGATGTGGAGCGGTACATCCATTTCAATCGCCAGTTGGGCGCAGGCACGCAAAATTTCATCTGTGCAGGTGTAGGGGGCGTGCGGCGCTACCGCCGGGATGATCAGTGAATGATTCTTCCAGCGCTGAATGTAATCGCGGGCATAGGCAAGCGATTCTTCGTAGGATTGTGCATCCGGGGTTGGAAATTTCAGCACGGTTTGACCACAAATGCCGCGCAAGCCGGCCTGAGCGGTGGCTTTTGCAATATCCTCTTCAAAGTAATACATATCCGCAAAGGTTGTTACACCCCCGCGGATCATCTCGGCACAGGCTAAACCGGTACCCAGGCGCACAAAGTCGGGAGAAACGAATTCCCTTTCGACTGGCATCATATAGCCCAGCAGCCAGACATCCAGCCGCAGATCGTCAGCCAGGCCGCGCAGCAAGGTCATGGGCACATGGGTATGAGCATTGATCAGACCCGGCATGAGGATTTTGCCGCGGCAATCTATAACCTGATCGGCAAAATACTGCTCCAATATATCATTTTGTTGCCCGGCGGCCAAAATGGTTTCTCCCCGGATCGCAACTGCACCGGGATCATAGAGATTAAATTGCTCGTCCATCGTTACGACGACGGCATTCTTAAGAATGAGATCGGCTGAAATTGTCATAAACTATTTTCTCCGGTTAGGCTTGTAGGCAGATGTCGGCGCACAAATTCCAGCGAAGTTCGTAAAGCCCACAACCCGGCCAGGGGCGGTGGTCCACCGTAGGAGCGGGTTGTTTCGTCAATTCCCTGCGGAGTGCGCAGGTAAAGGGTCAAATCCTGCTGTTGTTCTCCTCGCTTCAGGCTGGCAATTAAAGCCAGGCGGCTCTGTAAAAATTCTGGCTTTTGTTGAAGGCTTTCGATGAGTGTTTGTTGTTCCATGTAGGGTAAAAAGATCAGAGTTTCGGGGTTTGAAAGGACGGTTTCGAGCCGTTTTTTAACTTCTTCGGGAAAACCGGCAGCGGCTATAAAAATTTTCCAATTTAACGCCCGGAGTTTTTCGGCAACCACCTGCTCCAATTTTTGTTGATCAACTCCAAAGATTGCAAACCCCATCCGCTGGTAAACCTGACGGATTGTTTTTTGAATCATCCGGTCAGCCTCTTCAATCGAAGCGGCTTTGGCGGTGATGCGGATATCCACCTGACCGGGATGTGCCAGCAATCCAACAGTGGGATTGGATTGTCTTTCTAAATCCGCCAGCCATTCGTCCACCTGAGATTCGCCAACTCCGGCAGCGTGTAAAACCGTTGCACGGATTACTTCGCGCAAATCATACCGGGAACGCAGTAATGGAATTATGGATTGGGTGAGAATGGTTTCCATTTCACTGGGCACACCCGGCAGACAGATTATTATTTTATCCAGCCATGGATAATAAAATGCTGGAGCGGTTCCAACCGGATTGGGGATGGCAACCGCTCCGTGGGGCAGATATGCCTGCCGGCGGTTATTTTCGGTGGGCAGGCGGTTATAACGACGAAAACGCTCCTGAATTTGCTCCCATAAATCAGGGTGGAAGACTAGTTCGCTTTGGGTGGCAAGCGCAACAGCTTCGCGAGTGGGGTCATCTACGGTTGGACCCAAGCCGCCAGTGGTAATTACAATTTGGGCACGGGAGAGCGATTCGCGGATGGCTTCGGCAATCCGGACGGCATTATCTCCCACAATCATGGTGCGATAAATATCCACACCAAAATCGCGCAGGGTACGGGCAATGAAGGTGGTGTTGGTGTCATGGGATTCACCCAGCAACAATTCGGTACCGATGGCAATGATTTCAGCAGCAGTCATGGGTTTGGTTTTTTTTGGTTAAAATATGAGGAAGTGATTAAACCTTTCTCAAAGTTTAGCACAAAACTGCGTTCTGACAAAACCTGAACCATGTCTGTTCAATGCTCTTTGGTAAAAGGCAACCCATTTCAATCATTCGAGGAATATGTGAAAAATTATCGTCAACAATTCGGTTCGTGGGGTGAGGCAGTGGCTGCCGCTCGAATCACGGATGCAGGATATGAATTAATTGGACAGAATGTTCGCACTCCCTACGGGGAAATTGACTTGATTGCCCGATATGGAGAAGTCATAGTTTTCTTTGAGGTAAAGACTCGCAGCACAGATGACTTTGGGCCCCCGGAAGATGCTCTTGATACGAAAAAAAAGGAACACCTGATTAATGCTGCCTCATTTTTTGTTCAAGAAAAAAATATTAACGGTGATTGGCGGGTGGACTTAATCGCAATCCGCGGCAGATTGGGTCAAGCAGACCCGGAAATCGAGTGGTTTGAAAATGTCATCGGCTGAAGGCATGCCCCGTTTGATTGTCATCGTAGGACCAACAGCGGTTGGAAAAACCGAAACAGCCATCCAGCTGGCACAGCAATTTGAGGGAGAAATTGTATCTGCAGACTCGCGGCTGTTCTACCGTGGTATGGACATTGGCACTGCCAAACCCACCCAAACTGAGCGGCAGCGCGTGCCGCATCATTTAATAGACGTTGCCGAGCCAAACGAAGTGTGGAGTCTGGGGGTTTTCAAAAGCGCAGCTAAACAGGTGATTGCTGATATTCAAGCCCGCGGTAAGATGCCTTTTCTGGTAGGTGGGACAGGTCAATACATCACGGCATTAATTGAGGATTGGTCTGTACCGGCGCAACAGCCGGATGCCCGGCTGAGGCAGGTTTTGGAATGCTGGGCGAGGGAAATCGGCCATGAGAGTATTCATCACAAACTGGCGATTCTGGATTTCCAGGCTGCCTCCGACATAGACCCGCGTAACCTTCGCCGAACGATTCGCGCCCTGGAGGTGATTCTTAAGACCGGCCAGCGTTTTTCGGAGCAGCGTCAAAAAGGAGAGTCACCATACAGGGTATTAAAGATCGGTTTAAAAAGGCCGCGGCAGGAGCTTTATCAACGCATTGACCAACGCCTTGATCAAATGCTGGCAGCCGGTCTGGTGGATGAAGTTAGGCAATTACTGGAGCGGGGCTTGCAACCTCATTCACCGGTTTTTTCGACCATTGGATACCGTGAAGTTGTGGCTTACCTGCACGGAAAGCTAACCTTGGATGAGGCAATTGCGTTAATAAAAAAGAATAGCCGTCAATTCGTTCGCCGGCAGGCAAACTGGTTTAAAGAAAACGATCCGAAAATTAACTGGTTTGAAATGAACGAAAAAACCACCCGCGAAATTTCTGCGTTGATTCACGGGTGGTTGATGGATGTCTAAAGCGGTTTAGTTATTCGATGCCAGAGCTGGCACACCACTGCGCTTGGGAACTGGCGGCGGAAAGATGCGCTCAAATTCCTCGCGGGAGATGGTTTCAACTTCCAGCAAGCGCTGAGCCACCGCATCCAGTTTATCGCGATACTCGATCAGGATCTGGCGGGCTTGCTGGTAGGCATCGTTGACCAGACGGCGAACCTCGGCATCAATTTGCTCAGCGACTGCTTCGGAGTAATCGCGCTGTTCGGAGATTTCGCGCCCCAGAAAGATTAATTCCTCTTTCTGTCCATAAACCATCGGCCCCATCTCGCGGCTCATTCCCAAACGGGTGACCATCGTACGGGCTATTTGGGTTACGCGCTCAATGTCATTGCCAGCTCCGGAGGTAATATCGTCAAAGACGATTTCCTCAGCAGCGCGCCCGCCCAGCAAACCGACCATTTGAGCAATGAGTTTCTTGCGCGGCATAATCGTCCGATCTTCAGTTGGCAGGGCGATGGTGTAGCCGCCGGCCATTCCGCGAGCGATAATCGTAACCTTCTGGACGGGGTCATGATCCGGCAGAGCGTTCATCACTACGGCATGTCCGGCTTCGTGGTAGGCAATAATGCGTTTTTCTTCATCGCTGATCAGGCGGCTCTTGCGTTCCGGGCCGGCGATCACGCGCTCGATGGCTTCTTCAAATTCTGACTGAGAAATACTCTTTTTATTCCGCCGGGCAGCAAGAATGGCTGCTTCGTTGACCAGGTTTTCCAAATCGGCACCGACAAAACCGGGAGTTGCCCGCGCAAGAATGCTCAGGTCCACATTGGGTTCAAGCGGCTTGCCTTTGACATGCACCTTGAGGATGGCTTCGCGTCCGCGAACATCCGGGCGGTCCAATACAACCCGCCGATCGAAACGGCCGGGGCGCAGTAAAGCTGGATCGAGGATGTCGGGACGGTTGGTGGCGGCCATGATGATGATGTTGGTGTCGGTATCAAAGCCGTCCATTTCAACCAGCATCTGATTGAGGGTTTGTTCGCGCTCGTCATGGCTGCCGCCCAAGCCAGCACCACGTTGGCGTCCAACGGCATCAATTTCATCCACAAAGACAATACAAGGGGAGTGGCGCTTGGCCTGATCGAACAGGTCGCGCACACGGCTTGCACCAACACCCACAAACATTTCCACAAATTCCGAACCAGAGATGGAGAAGAAAGGAACACCAGCTTCTCCTGATACCGCTTTTGCCAGCAGTGTTTTACCCGTGCCGGGAGGTCCGACCAGCAGCACACCTTTTGGAATGCGCGCGCCTAACTGGATGAACTTTTGGGGTTCACGCAAAAATTCGACAACTTCTTTCAATTCTTCTTTGGCTTCTTCCACACCAGCGACATCTGCAAACGTGACCGTTGGATGATCCCCGGTAAACATACGTGCGCGTGATTTTCCAAAGGACATGGCGGCATTATTGCTGCCCTGAGCCTGTCGGAAGATAAAGAAGAAGGCACCGATTAAGATCAGAAACGGTAAGATGTAACCGAGGGCGGTCAATACACCTACCCAGGCGCTGGGTGGTTTGATGATGATTTTGATTCGTTCAGGATGCAGCTGTTCCTGGGTTACCCCTAAATTAAGCAGTTGTTCAACCAGAGTTGCAGAAGGCTCTTTGGTGGAGAGCGCTTCGCTCAGGTCTTTGTAGGTAATTTTCAGGCGGTTGTCATCCTCTTCAATTTTTGTAACCCGCTGATTCTTGATATCTTCAGCCAGTTGGTTAATTGAAACTTCGGAGGTGCTGCCCCGCTGGCTGAAGCTGTACATCACCATGGCGATGATGGCCACAAATAGCAGCAGGTAGACAACATAAGATTGGTTGCGAGAGCTCACATAAACCTCCATGTTATTAATGAAACCCATCCGGGCGAATTGCCTTTATTGTTGGTATGAATTATACCAATCTATCAATACCCCTGCCAGTCTATGAATAAGGATTAGGGTGGTTCTTATACAACTCCTATGTTGACGGAATGATTATCCCTGTCTATACTGGAAGTAGTGCCATGGAATTGATTTTTGGAGGTGAGAGATGAGTGACCAGCCTGATTCTTCTGCTTTTAAGCCCCTTGACGAACGAATTGAAGAAGGCAATACAGAAGAAAATGAACACGTTCTCCCGGAAGATCGTCCAATGCGGGCAGTTTTTCCTGTTCTTGAAAGTGAAAGAGAAAAAGTGGTAACGAAAGGCAATGAGTTCATCACGCCGGAGCGAATTCAAGCCTTGCATGAACGTGCCAGTCATGCGCTTGAAAGAATTAAAGCAGAAGTTAACAAAATTGAATTAGCCGGTCAGTTGTTTGACAAAATCGAACGAGCACGACAACTCCTTTTTGAAGCAGAAGAAAATTTTGAAGAGGGTGAGCGTTTGATTGTTGAAGTTGAACACCGATTGGATTTTATTGCGCGGGTCAAACAGGCTTCTCGGACGGTTGGTTTGCGTCTGTTTGGCTATGAACTGTTTGTTTTCCTCATGTTGATTGCGGTGTTTGTCATCACCAATATTGAACCGCAGGCTTCTCAGATCAATCGAGTAAGTCCGTTTGCTTCGGTCAATCTGGTGCAGTTTATCAATACGCTGTTATGGGGTGGTTTTGGGGGTGTGGTTGGCGCATTGTACGCTTTGTGGAAACACATCGCTGCTGAGCAGGATTTTGATCCACAATATGCTTTGTGGTACATTACCAATCCATTGCTGGGAATTGCGTTAGGAGCATTTGTTTTTCTGGTTTTTCAGGCCGGGTTCTTTTCTCTGACCGCAGGAATAGAAGAAAATGTCACCATTCGCTCAGCCCTGGTCATCTATGTGTTTGCGTGGGTGAGCGGCTTCAAGCAAAATGTGGTTTATGAAATTGTCCGCCGAATTTTGGATGTCTTTCGAGTTGAATTGGGCGGAAAGACAGAAGAAACACAAAAACCCGGTTCGGCTGAGGAAGAAAGAAAATAAAACCCATCAGGTAAGGGCTTGAATGGTCTGCCAGGCCTGATTGATGTGGATTCGGTCATGCGTTGCAACAAAACCCACCAGTTCTTTCAAGGTGGTAGGCCCAAAAATTGCGTGGCGAGCTGGTCTTTGCCAGTCTTTTTCGTTTAGATTGATTAATTTTTGCAAAATCTCACTGCGGGCTGAAATAAATCCATCCAGTGCGGTTCTTCCATTTTCAAAAATACAATTCCGTGCTTCAACCCAGCCATCCGTCATTGCGGCTGGCAGGAAGGGACGATTTTCTTTCAAAACCATTTCAATGCGTTCCTGATTGACCTCGCGATCGACATCGCGTAGATGACATAAAATTTCGGTGAAACACCATTCTTTAGGTTCAGGTCTTTGATTCCAGAGTTCTTCAGGAAAAGCAGAGGAAAAAGTTTCCAATGCAGCCGGGGTGGATTGCAAAGTCGCCAGAATGGCGGCAATCCCATCATAGGAGGGTACGCCATCCTGTTGAGCAATGGTATCCAGCCAGGCCAGTACATCCTCCAAAGCACCGGTTTTACTGAGGGGATTACGCGAGGCGCTGTTCTCAGGCTGATTCTGTTCGCTCAGGAAAAAGGTGGGTAATCCTAACTTTTCTGCTGGTAGAATGTCGTCCTCCCAGCTGTTGCCAACCATCGCAGCCGGCATCTGAGGCCAGCGAAGGACTGCAAGGATTTCTGCAAAATAGGCTGGATGAGGTTTACAGAAGTGTGAATTTTCGTAAGTGGTAACCAATGAATATGGATATTGGTCAACGGGTAAACCGGCCCATGCCAAGCGCAGTTCGATTGCGGTTCGAGGGAAGAGGGGATTGGTGGCGATCACAACCTGCCATCCGCGCTCAAAAGCGCATTCAATCAGGCGGATGGCTGTTGATCTGGGGCGGGTTAATTCTTTTAGTAAAGGGAATTTTGTCCGGTAGAAATCATCAATTTTCTCTTTGAGGGATTGTTTGGACACCCCTAAAGCGGGGTAGAACACCTGGTCGAAGGTGTTTTCTAATGTGCCCGCTGGCATTTGTTTTTGCAGCATGGCATAGACTGCATGCTGCATGGCCTGCAAAAATTGTTGGGGTGAGATCGATTCAGCCAGTGTATTTGCAAGTAATTCAAAATAACGTTGAATAAACGGCTGGATATCGTTTTCCAGCAGGGTATCATCTAAATCAAAAAGAACGGTGAGGCTCATCGAGTTTCCGGTTCGATAAAAGGTGGGGGTAGCGGATGGCACTGACCGCAACCGACATGCGGTTCAGTGACAATCTGGAAGGATTTATTGCAATAGGCGCTGACGTGGACTTTTCGTTTTAATCCAAGAAACCCGCGGCTTACTCGGGCATCCAGTACCATGTGCGGGCAGGCATTGGCTCTTTGAATACCCGGAACCGGACAGGTTTTACATAAATCAGCTGTCCAGTGGTGGGGAGGAGGTGTGTTGCCGATCAGGCGGCACTCCTCCCTTTTTCGTCCACGATAGTAATCCCCGTAAAAATAACTACATTCAAAACCCGCAGGGGTTTTCATTCAAGTAAGAGCCTTGTTTATTGAACGCGGGTAACGTATGTGCCTGTGCGGGTATCTACACGGATGACATCGCCTTCTTCCACAAAATTGGGCACCTGTACCTGAATACCAGTTTCAACGGTAACGGTTTTGGTCACGCCCGTGGCAGTATCGCCGCGCACCGCAATTTCCGCATAAGTCACTTTTAAATCAACCGTGGTAGGCAGTTCCACATCCAGCGCTTCAGATCCGTAAAAAGTCAATTTGACCGGCATTTCCTCTTTGAGATAACCGGCCGAATCGCCGAGGATTTCGGCACGGATGGGGTACTGCTCAAAAGTTTCGGTGTCCATGAAGTAATAAATTTCGCCGTCGTTGTAGAGGTATTGAGCGTTATGGTATTCCAGGCGGGCTTCAGGAACACGGTCACCGGAGGTAAAGGTCTTTTCCAGTGTGGCGCCGGTGCGCAGGTTGCGAGCCTTAATGCGAATGGTAGCGTTACCGCGCCCCGGTTTGTGGTGGCTGTATTCGAGTACTTTGTAGAGGTTTCCATCCAGTTCGAAAGTTACCCCTTTGCGCAGATCGTTGACGTCAATCATATTACTTTCCCTGTTTTCAAGATGGTTTAAGAACGGCTAGATTATAGCGCACAGCCGCAGGTGTGGCAAGTAACAAAAACACACCCCTGGCCAGGGTGTGTTTTTGGTGAGTCGTTGTTGGATGAGGTTAACCTAATTTGGGTTCAATCAAGCCATATGTTCCATCTCGTCGGGTATATAAAACGTTAATGGCATTGGTATTTGCATTGTAAAAAACGAAGAAATCTTCATGCCCAAGCAGTTTCATCTGCTCAATGGCTTCCATCTCATCCATCGGAACCAGCGAAAACGTCTTGCGGCGGGCAATGACCGGCATTTCCTCAATATCGGCGGTGGTTTCTTCGGGCATGGGTTCTTTTGCTACCTCAGAAGCGGGTGTACCATCACCACGCCCGCGCTGGCGCTTGCCTTTGAAGCGAGAAATCTGGCGTTGCATTTTGTCCACTGCTTCGTCAATGGCGGCAAACAAATCGTCCGCTCTTTCTTCAGCCCGTAAAATAAAACCTTTACCTCGAATGGTAATTTGTGCAACCTGCCGGTCGGATGCACTCCGTGCTGATTTTACATACGAAAGATCTACACGGGTGTCTTCAACGTCATTGATTAATTTATTTAATTTAGATACTTTTTTGGTGACATATTCCTGTAGGCGGTCGGTCAATTCCAGATTACGGGTAAATACTTCAATTTGCGGTGTCATTCCTTCCTCCTGAGGGTAAGATTGGGGTAAGGCAGATTGGCATACCGGGATTTAAACCTAGTATACCTCAACTTTGTTCGATCTGAACGGTGCGAGCGAGGGTTATTGCAAAAACCTGACTGGCGCCGGCGCTCTTCAGTGCTTCGGCACAGGCAGAGAGCGTTGCGCTGGTGGTAGCAATGTCATCAACCACCAGTACGGTTTTGTTTTGTACGATGGATGGCACGGCGCTGAACGCTCCTTTTACATTTTCCCGTCTTTGTACGGCGTTCAACCCAACTTGAGAGCGTGTTTCTCGAATTCGGTACAAGGCTTTATTGGTAAAAGGAATAGACAAAGCCCAACCCAGTAATTGGGCAAGTAATGCAGACTGATTGTATCCCCTTTGCCGCTGACGTTGGTGACTGAGTGGGACGGGGCAAATTAAGTTGACCTACCAATTTTGTTCGGCGAAGAGAGAAATGAGAAACCGGCAAAGGGTATCTGCCAGGGGCAAGTCGTTTTCATATTTCAACCGATGAATGGCTCGACGGAGTGAACCATCATAAACGCTGTAAGAACGCAGCTGCTCAAAAACTGGGGGCTGACTCTGGCAGTCGGGGCATAGGTGATTGACTTGAGGAAGGTCACAACGCGGGCAAGAGGTTTGATGGTCAATGGGTGTAATTTGTTGCAGGCAGGAGCGGCATAACCGTTCGCCGTTTTTTCCACAACCGGCGCATGATGGGGGATACAGCCAGTCCATGGCAATCCAGAAGAACTGCTGGATCGCAAACCGTGGAGAGGCTTTCGTTAAGGTGTGCATGGTTTACCAGGCGCTTTTTGAGCCGGCAAGGTAGAAAAATATCGAAACCCGTTTTTTTATGGTGTTTATTGAAACATGCCGCCAAGCGCGGACTGAAACAGGCGAAGGGCAGCAGGGGTGAGGAGTACAATCATTAACGAGGGGAAAATCAGCAACGCCATGGGGATGAGCATTTTCAACGGCGCTTTGTGCGCTTCCTCTTCCGCGCGCTGGCGGCGCTTAACTCGCATCTGATCAGATTGAATGCGTAAAACCTTAGCGAGACTAACGCCCAGTTGTTCAGATTGAATGACCGCTGCCACAAAACTGGTCATTTCAGGGATGCCAATGCGTTCGGCCATATCTCGCAGGGCTTCACGGCGGACTTTTCCCAACTGGATTTCCTGAATGGCTCGGGCAAAGGCGAAGGAAAGTTGGGATTCCCATTTTTCGCTAACTTTGGACATGGCGGCATCAAATCCCAGGCCGGCTTCTACACAAATGGTGAGCAGGTCAAGAGCATCCGGCATGGCTTTGCGAATTTCCTTCTGACGACGGGAAATTTTGCTGGAAAGCCACAGTTGAGGGAACATGTAGCCCAATCCGCCAAAGAGAAAAGCAAACAAGACCACCCGTCCAAAGGGCCATTTTGTGGCTCCAACGGTGAAAACCAGTACCACCAGCCCACCAAATATGACGGCACAAACTGCTTGAGCCGCAAGAATCATCGTGGCATCAACGTTCGCCGGGCTTCCAGCCAACTCCAGCTTGCGGTTAATAGAGTTTATGGCGTTTTGAGGCGTGAAGCGAACCGCCAGTTCACCCATTTTACGTGCCATGGGGTAAATTACGCGTTGCGTGAAGGGCTGTGACAATTCCAACTTGCGTAGATCTACCTGTTCTCCAGTACGGCTGAATTCCTCCAACCGCGCTTGAAGGGCACGCTCATTGGCCAGTTCGGGATTGCGAAGCCCGATGACGGTTAAAATGACCGCTCCAAGGATTACCAAACCACCGACAACGAATAGAATCCACATATCTGCCTCCTTTGTTTTACCTATACTTCAATGTCGGCGAGTTTAGTCATTGTAAAATAACCCGAAATGATGAGAATGGCAGCCACGCCCAATGCAATATATCCACAAGGGACGCTTTCGGGTTTGAAAAATGTCATGATGTAATCACGGTTAAGCAGATACAACACACCAATCAGGATGAGAGGAAGCAGCGAAAGAAATTTACCCGAATACATCACCTGGGTGGTTAGAACCCGGATTTCACCTTTGATTCTCACCCGTTCGCGGATGGTGAAGGAGATCGTATCCAGAATCTCGGCTAAATTACCACCAACTTCGCGTTGAACATTGATTGCTGTGATGACCAGGTCCAGGTCATCAGAGGGGATGCGTTTGAGCAGGTTGTCCAGTGCCTTTTCCATGGTAATACCCAGCTGCATTTCCTGAACCACGCGATGAAACTCGTCGGAGATGGGGGAGGGCAATTCCTTAGAAACGGCCTCCATGGCTTGCATGGTGGAGTAACCGGCTCGCAAACCGTTTACCATGAGGTTGAGCATATCCGAAAGCTGTTCATTGAAACGAATCAGCCGTTTATTTTGTTGTCGTTTGACATAGAAACGGGGTAAAAAACCGCCTATGATCGCCCCAATGATGGCGGTGACCACACTGTTTTGGCCAATCACATAACCAACCCCCGCCATCAAGATAATGATGATGACAACCAGGGCGATGAATTCCCCGGGACGCAATTTTAAGTCGGCCCGACTGAGTTCCTGTGAGATTCGGTCTCCCAGTGTTGACCGTTCAACGCGCCGGTTCAACCAATCGGTTAAGGGGGTGGAGCGTCGTTTTTCACTCAGGATTTCCTGCTGCTGGGTTTCCACATAGCGTCCCAGTCGTTCCTCGACCATGCTGCGCTCGCTGGTAATTGAAACAACGATGCCGAGAATCAATAGCAGGAAGGCGAAGCCACCTCCTATCAGTAAAACCATGGTTGGGCTGAATATCATAGGTTCACCTGCTTTCTGGTCATTTTAATGAACCAAAGAGAGTGACAGAAATTTATCTTCTGCGGGTTTCTCCCATGCCCCAAAGTGAGGGAGGAAGATGAATACCTGCTGCTTCGATTTTCTCGTAAAACCTTGGGCGCAGGCCGGTGGGGCGTAAGCGACCGATGACTTTGCCATTCTCGTAGCCGGCTTGCTCAAACTGGTAAATGTCGGTCATCGTAATCACATCCCCTTCCATACCCGAGACCTCGCAGATATTGACCACCTTGCGTGTGCCATCGCGGAGGCGCTCCTGGTGAACGACGACATCAATGGCGGATGAAACCTGTTCGCGAATGGCGCGCACGGGTAAATCCATACCGGCCATCATCACCATCGTTTCCAGACGGGAAAGGGTATCACGCGGGCTGTTGGAGTGGAGGGTGGTCATGGAGCCATCGTGACCGGTGTTCATCGCCTGCAACATATCCAGCGCGGCTTCGTCGCGGATTTCGCCAACGATGATGCGATCAGGACGCATACGCAGCGAGTTAATTACCAGTTGACGGATGGTAATCTCTCCACGTCCTTCAATGTTGGGAGGGCGGGATTCGAGGGTGACCACATGCTCCTGACGGAGTTGAAGTTCGGCTGCGTTTTCGATTGTAATAATACGCTCATCAGCTGGAATGAAACCAGAAAGCACATTCAGCAGGGTGGTTTTCCCGGAACCTGTACCGCCCGAAATGACGATGTTCAAACGCGCCTTGACGCAGGCATCCAGAAGTTGGATCGCTTCAGGGGTAATTGAGCCAAATTGAATCAATTGATCTACGGTGATGGGATTGCGGGCAAATTTACGAATGGTAAGAACCGGTCCAACCAGTGAAATGGGTGGAATCACTGCATTAACACGCGATCCATCGGGCAGACGGGCATCCACATAAGGTGAGGATTCGTCAATGCGCCTGCCCAAAGGTGCTACGATGCGTTCGATGATTCGCATGACGTGTTCATTGTTTTCAAATGTAATGGGTGCCCGTTGAATCTTCCCGCGCCGCTCAACATAGACATTCTTAGCACCGTTGACCATGATTTCTGTAATGCTGTCATCATCCAGCAAGGGCTGCAACGGCCCAAACCCGAGGATTTCTGCAGCAATTTGCTCGTACATTCTTGCCTTTTCAGGGCGAGAAAGCACGATGTTTTCCTCGTTGAGAATTTGCTCAAATAATTCTTGAATGGTGCGGCGCACTTCAGCCGTGCGGGTTACGTCCATATTGCTATCCAAATTGGAGAGCAATTTATTTTGCACGCGCACCTTCAGGTCCTGATAGGTATCCTGTGTGGTGGGCATGGATGGCGCGCCAACCCGCCTTGGCGGGACAGGGGACGGCGAAGTGGTACCACCACCCGGTGCTTTTCCTGAGCCACCCGGTGGCGGAGTTTGTTCACCTTGAATTCGTTTTAATATGGACATGGCTAAATCTCCCCTAAATTACCTTTACTTTCTTCCAACCAGTTCTCTTTCGGAAGAGGTGGTTTCATCTTGTTGAATCCTGTTTTGGATTTGATCAACAAGGTTATGGATATTTCGGCTGGCAAGCAGCGTGGGGTTTTCCAGAATGAAAGGTGTCCCGCGATTGACTGAATAGGAAATGTTTCTTTCGTCCAAAACGATAGTCCCGATGACGGGATGGTGAAGCCTCTCACTGATTGTTTCTGCAGTTAATTTTAACCGGTTGTCAAAGCGGTTCAATACAAATAGGACCCGATCAATAATTTTCGATTCATTTGCGATGGTCAGAAATACGCTGCAACTTCGGAGAGCTGGAATATCCTGGGTGGCAACCAACAAAATATAATCCGAAATTTCTAACGCCGCTTGAACCGTTTCGGTTAAGTATGAAGCAGTATCCACAATAATGAAGTTATACATTTGCTGAAGAAACTGTAAGGTGAGTTTGAACTGGTCAGCAGTGATGGATTCTGCAAGTTCAGGGCTTGGTGGACAGGAGAGAATATGGATACCGGATCTATTGTGGGTGGTGACAACTTCTTCAACGATTTCCGGGTCAAGTTCTTCAGCGCGTTTGGTGAGGTCGTATAAACTATTGCGGCCTTGCTCATTCAGGAAGATGGCAACATCCCCAAATTGAAGGTCACCATCCACAATCAGCACTTTGTTGTCGGCCTTTTTGAGCGCAATTGCAAGGTTTGTGGCAAGGGTTGTGCAGCCGACCCCTCCCTTGGGACTGTATACGGTGATTATCTTCCCTTTTTGCAGTGCGGGGGAGGAGCCGGCTTGGGCGGAATCCATGGAGTACGCCGGTAAAACCGCCGCAGCCTTCTTGCGATCTTCGGCTGCCATTTGACCGGCTCTTAAGATTGCGGTAATCAATTCATCAAGATGTGGTGGTTTGCTCAGGAAATCGGTTGCTCCGGCAATCATTGCCCGGCGCATATAATTCGGGTCATTCTGGATGGTGAGGATGACCACCCGCGTAAAAGGAACTTTTTTCCGAATCCTTTCGGTGGCAGTAATGCCATCCATGTCTGGCATGTTGATGTCCATGATGGCTACGTCCGGCTTTGTTTCTTGAGCGACACGGATGGCTTCTTCACCGTTGGAGGCAAAGCCGACCACTTCAATTCGCTCTTCAAATCGAATCAAATCCTTGATGGCTTTGCGTGTATCGCTATCATCGTCAACAATAATGACTCGAACTATATCCTTTTCCGGCATACCGTCTCCTGATGAAACCTCTAAATAAAAGATTTGTTCCTATTGAACCGGAATGGGGGTAGGACCGAGTTCAGGCATCTTTAGTTTATCTACCCGCGGTTCAATAGCGTAAGGCAATTTGGCGGGAAGCGGGATGTTCTTCTGATCCATGAGGTATTGTTGGGTCACAGCATCCGTCACAATTGGTTTGGTGTCCGTAGGATTGCGCAATGCAAGGTTGAGTGTTACCTCGCTGAGGAGCATATAATTCAGAGCGACGGCATCTTGTGGGCTGACTACCAGCGTAATCGGGAAAGGCTCGCCTGGTCCCTGAACAGGTGCGGGTTGGGCAGCCTGTTGCTGATCTTGTGGGATGGGGGTCGGTTGAACTTGTGGTTGAGATTCCTGACCGGTGCGCAACACAACCGCATCTTGAATTACGGTCTGGCAAACCAGACGCGGTCGTTGGGGTTCGGAGGGGACAATGTAGAGCGGCAAATTGAGGGTTGGGTCTAATTGTGCTCTTCCTTCGGTTGCCCCGTCAGGTGCTGGGATTATTCCCGCTGATGCCCGTTCTGGGCCGGCCTGTTCACCGCCGGCTGCGCCCGGCCGTTCCACCACACCGACTTCATTGGGTAATTTGGATTGGAACTGGGTGTCCACATCCACCAGCAACATGCAACCAATGACCATGACATGATCACCGGGTGCAAGAGAATTATCTACGGAAGTAAGCCGGGTTGCCGGGATTGGCATCGCAACAAAGTCCTTTGGCACATCAAAGGATGCCACTGAACCGCCGGCAGGTTCGATGAGAACAGCCTTGGTAAGTGGTACACTGGGTTGTAAATCGTATCTTGCCCGGCTTCCGACGACAGATTGAATGTCGCGGATAAAGGTGCCCTCGACGTATGATTCGGCAGGATAGTCAATCATCATGACTTTGGCTTCGGTGATCTCTTCGCCGCGCGCGATGAATTGGGTCGTGATGACGATTTGCACCATCGGTTTGGCTGGTTCTGCTGTTGGTAACGGTTGTGCGCTCTGCTGTTGTTGCATTTGCAGCCAAAGATAAACTGCCCCGACTGCAAAGATCAAAATTAGAGCCACCAGGATGATGATTTGCCCACCTCTTTTACCTTTAGCGGCCATGGAAATTCCTCCTGAGTTGAAATATGAATTTTGAAATGTGCATAAGCGTTTGGGAATGGGTGTGAATGTGGATCTAGAATGATGCCAAATAAAACATTAAAGGCATATGACTATATCACCATTATATAATATCAATAAAAATGTGCAAGGATTATATCGAGCAAAAAACCTAATACTTTTGAAAGTTTCCTTTTTTGTTTTAAATGATAAACCCTGCGTTGACAGGGTTTATCAAAATGGGCTGCAAAGAAATGTGACAAAGGACTAGATGGCGTTCATGATGTTGGAGAAGATGTTGCCGATGGCCGGGCCGAGCAATGCCAAAATAACGATTACAACAACGGCTACCAAAACAAGGATTAATGCGTATTCAACCAGGCCCTGGGCTTTTTCTTTGGGAGCGAATAACATGACTGTTCACCTCCTTTCTGCTCGTAAAATATTTAATACCAAATCTATACCTTATTATAACCAAGTCAATTGATAATTCAAGCAGATTTAATTACAAACACCTTACAGCTCAAAAGCATAATGTTGTCATACGTCAATACTCAATGAGTTCACGGAAAAAAAGATAAGCCCAAGGAAAACCTGGGCTTATCTTTTTTGTTCTGTTGGTTTGCCTGCTTAGATGGCGTTCATGATATTGGAGAAGATGTTGCCGATGGCCGGGCCGAGCAATGCCAAAATAACGATTACAACAACGGCTACTAAAACAAGGATTAAAGCATACTCCACCAAGCCTTGGGCTTTTTCCTTCGGTGCGAACAGCATTTGTCTCACCTCCCTTCTGTTCAAGATTCGAATGAATGTAATTATTTTATACAACATTCTTGTTAAAATACAAGTGCCTTTCTGCCTTATTTCCGAGATTTTCAACAAATTGCAACTTGAAGTAAACAAATTACGTATACTGGAGTGCAGTAACGTGGCGTTTTTTTGATCACATCTATAAACGATTGACCTAAAGCGGTTGCAACCAGAGGGTGGGATGGCTATAATGATATTGTTCGATGAATTGATCAATGAAAATTGGGAGGCAAAATGAGCGACTTGTTTGAGCGTGTAACGGGTGATCAGGATATTATCAAAAAATTATTGGCAAATGTTCCGGGCTTCAAGGGCTACTTAGAAAAAAGAAACCGGAAGATGTCGGACAAGCTTTTACGAGAAGCGGTGGCGAACCGGTTTGAGCAGTTGTGGCAGCGGATTTCTGGTCTCCAGCGCGAATTGATCTCATCCGGTGATATTGGTCTGATTGACGACCTGGAGGCGGCAGCCATCAAACTGCGTCAGTTCATTGACCGCATCCGCACTGCATCCTATGGATATTCGCCGTTTTTTGCCGCGGTAAAGATCAACAGCGAAGACCTTGCAAGGGTTTATGAATATGATAGCGCAATGTTCGACCTTGCTGATGAAGTTTCGCGGGCAATTGACCACGTGGAAGCCTCTTTGGGTACGGAAGGCTTGCCAGCTGCAATCCGAAATTTAGCAACTACAGCCCAGTCCTGTTTGGATGCTTTTAATAAACGAAACGAAGTCATGATCAATTTTCAGGCTGGCGGGGCGGAATCGTAATTTTAAGTCAGATGATTTGAGAGGAGTAATCGTACCATGGCGAGAATTTTTGATGTAGTTGAATATCCCAGCGAGATGACCGATGAACTCGTTCATCGCTTTCCAGAACAAGGAATTGCCGATTTGCGGCTGGGCTCACAGGTGATTGTGCGGGAATCCCAAAATGCGGTTTTTATGCGCGATGGCCATGCCCTGGATGTGTTTGGCCCCGGCCGCCACACCATTACTACGGCCAACATACCGCTTCTTACCCAACTGATTGGCAAGGCCTTTAATGACCGTACTCCCTTTACGGCTGAGGTCTATTTCGTCTCCATGCGTGAGTTTCCGGATCGCAAGTGGGGAACCCCGCAGCCGATATTGGTCAGAAACCCAGGTATGGGGTTGGGGGTGGCGCTGCTGCAGGGATTTGGAACGTATAGTTTTCAGGTGAAAGATGCTCAGCAGTTTGTTACCCAGATTGTCGGCGCACAAGGCGCCTACCGCATGTCCGATATTGAAAACCGCCTGCGCACCATGTTGCTCTCCAAACTGCAAGACCTTTTGGGTGAAATTGGAGCAACCAAATCCGTTGCAGAGATGATCGGTTTGATTGAAGAAATTGGCGCGGGTGTGCGCGCCAAGGCGCAGGATGATTTTGCAGCTTTGGGGCTTCTCCTAAAGTCATTCTATATTGGCAGCCTTAAGCCTTCCGACAAGTCTGCTGAGGAACTGCGGGCAATGGGCATGCTCGACATGGCAACCTACACCCAGCTGCAGGCGGCAGATGCTTTACGGGATGCGGCACAAAATCCCAGCGGGGGGGCTGGTTTGACGGCGGGAATTGGTGCCGGGGTTGGGCTCGGAAATGTCATCTCTCAATCGCTGCAAGGAATGACTGCCGGTGGGCAAGGCGGGCAAACCACTCCAGCCTCAGGCGGGGCGGTAATCCCTTCGGTGATGACACCCACCGAAGCAGCCCAAATCCTCAAAGTTTCCGAAGAAGATGTGGTAGCGGCGATTCAATCGGGCGAATTGAAAGCAAAAAAGATTGGAAATGCTTACCGCATCAGCAAGGAAGCCCTAGAGGAATTCCTGAAAGGTTGAAAATTTTATAATAAAAGACCTGACTGAAAAGTCGGGTCTTTTTGTAATTAAAACCATTTTTGTCTAAATTGACCTCGTGGTATAATCCGCTCAACGGTCAAAACCGGTTAATTTTGGTTTGGGGAGAACCTATGAATCTACATGAATATCAGGCAAAACAAATCTTTTCGCGGTACGGGATACCTATCCCACGCGGAAGGGTTGCCGCTAACCCGGCAGAAGCAAAACAAATCGCTGAAGAATTGGGCGGCAAAGTTGTGGTGAAATCTCAGGTGCTGGTTGGTGGGCGAGGTAAAGCAGGTGGGATTCGACTGGCAAAATCGAGCCAGGAAGCTGAAGAACTGGCAACATTGATTCTGGGTATGGAAATTAAGGGTTTACCGGTACGAAAAGTGCTGGTAGATGAAGCTGTAAGCATTGAAAAAGAAATCTACCTCGGCATCACCAATGACCGTTCTTCCAGAAAACCGGTGTTGATGGCCTCGGCAGAGGGTGGTGTGGATATTGAAGAAGTGGCCGCTCGATCTCCGGATAAAATCATCAAAATCCTGATTGATCCGTTGTTGGGTCTGAGAGAATATCAATCCAGGGATGTTGCGGTTTCTATTGATCTACCCAAACCGTTCTGGCGTTCGTTCATATCTCTGGCTGAGGCTTTGTGGCGGGTTTACCGAGAAACGGATGCCACACTGGTGGAAATCAATCCATTGGTGATTACCAATGACCAGCGTTTGTTAGCGCTGGACGGGAAAATGAGCATTGATGATAATGCGCTTTTCCGTCATGCAGACCTGGCAGAAAAACGTGACCTGGATGTTGAAGCACCTGCCGAAATTGAGGCGCGCAAGTACGGGCTATCTTACATTAAGTTGGACGGAGAAATCGGCTGTATGGTGAACGGCGCCGGGCTGGCAATGGCAACGATGGATATTATTAAGTTATATGGTGGGTACCCAGCAAATTTTCTGGATATTGGCGGGGGAGCGGGTGCAGATAAGGTTGCAGCCGCTTTGAGAATTATCCTTTCGGATACAAATGTCAAAGCAGTGTTGATTAATATCTTTGGTGGTATTACCCGCTGCGATGAGGTTGCTCGCGGCATCCTGGCTGCAATTGGGGAAGTGCAACCAAATGTACCAATGGTGGTGCGACTGGTCGGTACCAATGCTGAAGAAGGCCGGCGTCTGCTTGCCGATGCTCAATTGATTACAGCGGAGACTCTGGTCGAAGCGGCCCAAAAATCGGTGCGGGTTGCGCGAGGAGGTGCGGCATGAGCATCTTGATCAATAAACACTCGCGGGTTGTGGTTCAAGGAATTACCGGGCATGAAGGCTCGTTCCACGCTCAACAAATGATCACCTATGGTACCAATGTCGTGGCTGGTGTAACACCGGGCAAAGGAGGTGAATGGGTGCTGGATGGTAAGGTGCCGGTCTTTGACTCGGTAAAAGTGGCCGTGGAAGCAACCGGGGCGAACGTTTCGGTCATCTTTGTTCCTGCCCGCTTTGCGGCGGATGCCATATTTGAAGCCGCAGATTCAGGTGTGCCGTTAATTTTCTGTATCACCGAAGGAATTCCAGTGCAGGATATGATGACCGTTCGCGCCTATCTGGATCAAAAAGGCGTCCGCTTGGTTGGTCCGAATTGTCCGGGGGCATTAACCCCGGGCGAAGCCAAAGTCGGCATTATACCGGGAAACATTGCTATCCCTGGTGACATTGGGGTCGTTTCGCGCTCAGGGACATTGACCTATGAGGTTTTGTATGCCTTAAAACTGCACGGCATGGGATCAAGCACATGTGTTGGTATCGGGGGAGACCCCGTTAATGGTACATCCTTCATTGATGCATTGAGTCTCTTTGAAGCCGATCCTTATACCGAGCGGGTGATTTTAATCGGGGAAATTGGTGGCTCTGACGAAGAGAAAGCAGCAGAATACATTTCCCGGCACATGACCAAGCCGGTGGTTGCCTTTATTGCCGGTCAAACGGCACCGCCCGGTAAACGCATGGGACATGCCGGCGCCATCATTGAGGGTGGAAGTGGCACAGCGGCGGATAAAATCAAGGCCTTGAATAATGCCGGAGTACGAGTGGCACGTCACCCAGAAGAGATTCCGGCTTTATTGCGAAGTTGATAAAATTTTTACAGGGATTAGTGGATGAAGTAGCGTGGAAAGGCAGGCAAAAAATAAACTCCTTCCCACGCTACCTCGCCCTTGTTATTTTTTATGGGTTTGAATGTAATTTACCGCATCCTGGACGGATTTGATTTGACGGGCATCTTCATCGCTGATTGCCAGATCAAATTTTTCGCTTAAACCGTCAATCAGGAAGAACTGATCCATTGAATCGGCTTTAAGGTCTTCGATGAACCGTGTTTCTGGCGTGATTTCTGACCCATCCACTTTCAGAACTTCCACTATGACTGCTTTGACTTCTTCATAAAGATCACTCATGCCAAAACCTCCAATTAGATGATAACTGCAGTGAAATTATTGTAACTTTCCTATCCATTCTGTCAAGCCCGTATTGGGAATATCAAGGTCAGTAAAAAAGAAAAAAAGGGATAGCAGCTATGATCAGAATTGTTCATTTTCCAAAAATCGGCGCTCCCCAATTTGACTTGCCTTTCTCTGCCTTGAGGAGTGCTCTTGCTGACCGAGAAGGGCTGGTCTGGGTCGCGCTTGAAGAACCCGATGAAGAAGAAATAACCCGCGTGTTGGAAAATCAATTTCACTTCCATCCGCTTGCGGTTGAAGACTGCCAGTCCGATGGTTATCAGACCCCCAAACTGGATGATTACGGGGAATATTTATTCCTGGTTGTGCAATCGGTAACTTCTGGCGGCTTGCTCGAGGGAGACACAACGCGTGAGTTGAATATCTTTCTTGGTGATCATTATCTCGTTTCCAGCTCACTGAGGAAGATTACCGCCGTTGAAAAGTTGAGAAAAAGATTGGAGAGGGACGAACGCATCTATCAAAATGGCTCTGACTTTCTTTGCCATGCGCTGTTGGATCAAGTAGTGGATGAGTTCATTCCGCACATTGATCAACTGGAAGAAGAAATTGATTTTTTGGAAGAGGCGGTGCTTTCCAATCCTGACCCGCAAACCCTGCAGCGGATATTACGATTAAAACGTTACTCGATGAACCTGAGGCGGGTAATTTCTCCGCAGCGGGAGGTCATCAATCGCTTATGCAGGGATGATTTTCCAATGATTGACCCACATAGCCGAATGTACTTCCGTGATGTTTATGACCACCTTGTCAGGATTTTTGATATGTTGGATGGAATCCGGGATATGACCACGAGCGCCCTGGAAGTGTACCTCAATGCAACCTCCCTGCGCTTAAACGAGGTTATGAAGGCATTGACGATAGTTTCAACAATTTTTCTGCCGCTTTCTTTTGTGGCAGGAATTTATGGAATGAATTTCGACTACATGCCGGAATTGGGTTGGCGTTGGGGTTATCCATTGGTGTGGTTGATTTTTGTTTTGATAGCCGGTGGGATGTTGAGTTACTTTCGAAAACGGCGCTGGTTTTAATTTGACAAAATAGAATAAATGTTCTATAATATTCTTGCACAAAATAATTCCTTTGTGCAGGAGAAATGAGATGACCGCAAGACCCTACGATGAGCCAAGTTTTTGGCAAAAAATGCTCTTTTATCTGCAAAGCCAGCGAAAAGCCATCTACGGTCTCATTCTGGCGGTGGCTTTGATTGGATTTGAGGTGTTCAATTACAGCACTACCGAACTTGCCCTGGGGGATTTACTGGGGGATTTGCGTTTTGCGGGTTTTCGCTGGGCTACCATTCTGGCTGTTGCCTTTTGCGGGATAGATTTCGCAGGAATAGCGCGGTTGTTCCTGCCCGAATCGCATGATTCGCGTGAGACCTGGTACTTGATGGGTGCGTGGCTGATTGCCGCGACGATGAATGCTGTTTTAACCTGGTGGAGCATCTCACTTGCACTGGTCAATCGCACGCTTCAAAGCAGTTCGTTCATTTCACATGAGATGCTGGTCGAAGTCATCCCTGTTTTCATTGCTGTTCTGGTTTGGGTGACGCGCATCCTTCTAATTGGCACCTTTTCTTTTGGTGCCTCGCTTTCGGAAGATGTCGTCAGCCGGCCGGTTTTGACGAGAAGCGGTGATCAACGATCCGATACCCCGCTTACCTCATCACATCCACTATCCAGGCCTTTGCGATTGACCCGCAAAGAATCAATGTATGCAAAACCTCAGCAAACCAGGGAAAGACGGCCAGAACCTGAATATGTTAATGAAAATGACGAGATATATATTCCCGTTCCTGAACTGCTCAAAAGTGCATCAAACTCTGTGGATCAACGAACGATGCGTTAATTCCGGTTCATTTCAAGGGCTGTAGCAAGCGCCTCATTGACATTCCCAAAAACTTTTGCGCCTAAATCTTGCAATGCCTTCTTTTTATGCGGATGGTCGGTTATTCCCCAGAGATTAAGCCATACCGGCCATCCAGCATTTTTCAGGATTTCGGACGCGCGAATCACTGAGCGAATACCATTCGGAGAATCCTCGAAAACATGGATATGGAGCGGTTCGTCAGGTAGAAAATCGCCCAGTGAAAAAGGTGATCCCTCTGGAAAATTTCCCTGAGCGGGTTGATACAGCCTCATGGTGAGATGCAAAGCATTGGTTATGTCGGTAAAGGTCATTAGAATGGCTGTGAGAGCATGAAATTCAGAGGGTTTCAAAATCTGGTCAATTGCCAGGTGATACCGCTCACATGCCCAAAGGAGAGTACCATAACCGGCCAGTGGAATACCTTCCAATCCGGAGAGATTTAATGCGATTTCGGCCTCAGGTGAAAAACCAGCCCGGCAGGAATTTCCATTGATGGAGATGTTTTCAACCCAGTTAGGCCGCAATGTCATTGCCGCGGCGCGTATTTTTCCATTTTTTATCTGTTCTCTCAACTCCTTTTGAAGTGTTGGCTCAAGATTGGGTTCGTCATATCTTCCCAATGTGGATTCGACCTGTACTACCGGTAAATTCGGGTAATACTGAGCAAAAAGGGTTTTTCCCAAGACCTGATTTTGAAACAGCCTGCTAAAGGGATTGGCAGAAAAATCACGGGTATTGCCAAGAACTTCAACGGTAAATGGCTGTCCCGCCAGATTTCGAAAGGGATGGTTGTCGGGATTTTGTTGAAGACGGGAAAACAGAGCATCGGCCAGTGGCAAACTTGGTATAGCCATCCCCAGCCATTCCGCGATATTCTCAACATAGGAGGGACGCTCAACCAGGGGATGTGTTTTTCTAAACCATTCAATCGCTTGCTTCAAGGAAGGTAAATGAATTTTTGCATTAGAAAGGGCTTTATCAAAGAGGATGGCAAAGGTCAGAGGAATCATGTCCCATTCGCTGGTAATTCCATTTGCCTCAAACGTACCAATTTCTTCTTCGGTCAAGTTGAAGGAATCGGGTAATCCGAGTTGCTCCAGGAAGTGTGCAATTGTGCGGTGAAGCGCGGTGCGATACCCACCGGGTTTAACCAGAACTCCATCAATATCCAGTATAAATAGATTTGCCATAGCCAAACCTCTGAAGGGTCATTATAATAGGGAAGCTCTCTTTTGGTGAATTTTATCCTTGTAAAAAAAGGTGTACATGATGATTGATTTAACAACGGACTCTTGCTCTGACCTTTCTCGTGAAATAATTCAAAACCGAAACATACGGGTTCTTCCTCTCCAGGTTTTCATCAATAATCAAAACCTTAAGGACGGGGAGGTAACCCCCCAGCAATTATTCAAACTTGTGGAAGAAAGCGGTAATCTTCCCAAGACAGCTGCCCCTTCGATTGCCGAATTTGCTGAATTTTTCAAAACTCCCGGCGAAACGATTTATATTGGCATTTCTTCTAAACTTTCCGCAACAGTGCCAAACAGTATTCTGGCATTAGAGTTGTTGGATAAAGAAAAGAAGGTTTACATCATCGACTCTCTGAATCTCTCGACAGGAATTGGTTTGCTGGTGCTGAAAGCAGCCGATTTACGCGATGCGGGCTGGAGCGCACCAGAAATCACCGAAGAAATCCAGCGCTGGGTGCCAAAGGTACGCACTTCTTTCATCATTGACACGATGGAATATCTCTACAAAGGAGGGCGCTGTACTGCCCTGCAGGCAATTGTTGGTTCGGTTTTGAAAATTCGACCCATCATCGAAGTCCGCAGTGATGGGACATTGGGTGTCAAAGAGAAAATCCGCGGGGGGCGAATGAAAGGTTTGAATTCTATGCTGGAGGATTTCAAATCCCATTTACCGAATGTTGATCCGACCCGTGTTTTTGTAACTCATACAGGTTGTGATGAGGACGCTGCATATCTGGTGGAAGAAATCCGCAAGACCGGGGCAGTGGAGGAAATTCTGGTCACGACTGCGGGTGCTACCATTTCCAGTCATTGTGGGCCGAATACCATTGGGATTTTATTCATGGTTAAATAAATCAGGCGCAGGTGATTTTTCTCCGCTGCGCCTGACCTTTAGATTGCTGAATAGGACTAAATCAGACCGACCATCTTACCAACTTTTTCAAATATTCCCACAACCCGATCCAATTGTTCATCAGTATGGGTGGCCATGTAGCTGGTGCGCAGCAATTGATGACCGGGTGCAACTGCCGGACTGATGACCGGATTGACGAAAACACCATTTTCAAAGAGCAATTTCCAGGTCAGGAAAGTCTTTTCATCATCCCCGATAATTATAGGGACGATTGGCGTAACGGAATTGCCAATATTAAATCCCAGTTCCGTGTAGGCTTTGCGCATTCTGGCTCCAATTTCATTGACGCGAGCGATACGTTCGGGCTCTTCGCGCATGATTTTGAGGGCGGTCAGGGCTGCCACAGCATTGGAAGCGGGGATACTGGCGCTGAAAATCAAGGATCGGGCGTGGTGCTTAATGTAATGGATTACATCCTCATCACCGGCAACGAAACCGCCCAGCGATGCGAAAGATTTGCTGAAAGTGGACATAATCAAATCCACATCCTCGGTTACGCCAAAGTGGGCAGCCGTGCCGCGTCCTCCACCTAAGACGCCCATGGAATGTGCATCATCCACCATCAGACGAGCGCCGTATTTTTTAGCAACCGGAATCAGCTCAGGTAAGGGTGCGAGATCACCCTCCATGCTGAACAATCCATCTACGACAATCAACTTGCCGGCATTTTCCGGCAACGACTGCAGCACTCTTTCAAGATGTTCCATGTCATTGTGGCGGAAACGTTCAATTTTCCCGTAACCGAGACGAGCTCCATCCACAATACTGGCATGGTCATCTTTGTCCAGGATGATATAATCTCCGCGCCCAACCAGGGCGCTGACGGCACCAAGGTTTGCCTGCATACCGGTTGAAAAGACCAGCGCCGCTTCTTTGCCCACCCACTCAGCCAGTTCGTGCTCTAATTGTTCATGGAGCGCCAGGGTACCGTTCAGGAAGCGGGAACCTGTGCAGCTGGTACCGTAACGTTCCAGCGCATCGCACGCGGCTTGCTTGACCCGCGGGTCTGTGGTGAGACCGAGATAGTTGTTTGAACCGCACATGATCAGGCGGTGTCCGTGAAAAATGACTTCTGTGCCTTCGTTTTCATCCAGGGGAATAAAATAAGGATAGATACCCTGTGCAATGGCTTCTTTGGCCGCAGTAAATTCTCGACATTTTTCAAAAATATCCATGATGACAAACCTCTTTTTCGCTAAATTCTCAGGTCATATCAACAAAAAAACGAATTAATCCATACGGAGCGGATTTTCTCAAACCTTGAAGAATGATTGGAGATGTCTGGAAAATCCTGGCTGGATTATACCCCGTTCATTCGATTTCCACATTAAAAATGAGGGGTGGTTTGTGATATTATTAAAATACCCAGAGAAAATAAAAAATTATCAACAGGAGGTCAGTCATGGAACTCTATGGTGGTGTTGAAGCCGGTGGAACTAAGTTTGTTTGTGCAATCGGAACATCGCCAGAGGATATCCGCGCAGAAGTGCGTTTTCCGACGACTGAACCGAAAGAAACTCTGGCGAAAACAGTTGACTTCTTCCGCCAGTACATGGTCAAAAATAACGCCCGGCTGGCGGGAATCGGAGTCGGCTCGTTTGGGCCTCTTGATCTCAACCCTGCTTCTCCGAATTTTGGGAAAATCACAACTACCCCAAAACCGGGCTGGTCTTTTGCACCCGTCCTTCAAACCCTGCAAGACGCCACAGGAGTGCCTGTGTTTCTCGATACGGATGTCAACGCTGCAGCGCTGGGAGAAGGTACGTGGGGGGCAGCCAAAGGATTGAAGGACTATATCTACATTACGATTGGCACCGGAATTGGCGGTGGCTTAATCATCAATGGACAGCCGTATCATGGTTTGGTTCACCCCGAGATGGGGCATATTCGTTTGCTGCATGATCAAAAGGCAGATCCATTTGTGGGGATTTGTCCTTTCCACGGTGATTGTTTTGAGGGATTAGCCAGCGGACCGGCTTTGCAAGCCCGGCTGGGAAAGCCGGCTGAAGGTGTCCCGCCTTATCACCCGGTTTGGGAATTGGAAGCCGAGTACATTGCTTTGGCGCTGAATGATTTCATCTGTGTCGTTTCCCCTCAACGGATTATTCTGGGAGGAGGGGTAATGCAGCAAACTCACCTTTTCCCCATGATTCGGCTTAAAGTTCAGCAATACCTCAATCGTTATATCTTCGCTTCGCAAATCCTGGAAAACATTGATGAATATATTGTTCCCCCTGCATTGGGTAACCGGGCTGGGGTTATGGGCGCCATTGCACTGGCGAAATTACGAACCGAAGGATGATGATCAGGAGCAATGCCGTATGCCTCCACACATGACCTTCTTTTGTGAACTGGAAGCAGCTCAACTTGAAGTCCTTTTTGAATCAGGGCAGGTTATTGCTACCTTGCAGAAATTGGACGCCGGCGTTGCGCTCGCCATTCGGGATTTTTCGACTGAGAGGGCAGCGGTTGTGCGGCGGCTCAATGAGGCTGGCATACCGGTAACGGCGTGGCTGCTGCTCCCGGAGGAAGAGGGTTACTGGTTCAATCTGGATAATGCTCCCCTGGCGGTACAGCGCTACCAGGATTTTCAGGCCTGGAGTCAAAATGAACACTTGAAATGGCTCCGTATTGGGCTGGATATCGAACCGGATTTTCGATTGATCACCGCATTGAAAGAGGGGGTAATGCCGGCTTTGCGGTTTATTTTCTCTACGGCGAGTCATCGCAAAAAACGATTTGCCAGTGCCCGATTGCTCTACCGCCAGCTGGTTGAGCAGATTCACAACGATGGTTATGAGGTGGAGGCTTATCAGCTGCCGCTGATACTGGAAGAGCGCAGAAGCCGCTCATTCGTTTTACAGCGCTGGCTGGGGGTTCTGGATTTAGAGGTTGACCGTGAGGTTCTCATGCTGTATTCCAGCTTCAGCCGACCATGGGGAGATGCACTGCTGCTCAGTTACGGCAAAGATGCTCAAAATATTGCAATTGGCAGCACTGGCGGTGGTGTGGATTTGGAAGGAGTTGCAGATACCCGTCCGCTGGACTGGCAGGAATTCAGCCGGGATTTATTGATTGCGGGTCTATTAAAGCCGGAGGTGGCAATCTTCAGCCTGGAAGGTTGTGTACAGCAGGGTTATTTAGAGAAACTGATTCAGTTTGACTGGCAGCAATCGGTTCAGGTTGAGCGAAGAAAGTATGTTCTTGTTCAACAGGTGAGGCGACTGCTGGCAGCCGCCTTATGGATTCTGGAACGTCCATGGCTGCCAGCAGCGCTGTTGATTTTGATGGTGCTGCTTCAAATCAGGCGAAAAAAATCAAATTAAATCCTGAACCTGTCCAGTGGTAAGGTGCAACCGGATAACGCGGCGTTGTCGTGCGAGCAGCGCTTCCAGATCACCCAGCGCCTGAGCGCGCTCCATAATACCGAAGGTGATACCCTGTCCGGGGATAACCACATCCTCGCTGATTTCACGCGTGATTTGTAAGAACAGGGCGCGGTCTGGACCGCCTTTGTGCAGTTGGCCAGTGGAGTGCAGAAAGCGCGGTCCAAAGCCCAACGTGGTGGCACACCCTGTTTTTTCAAGAATGCTGCGTCGAAGCTGCTGGAGTGCCTGGGTGGTTTCAGGGTTGCGGGGCAGGTAAGCATTGATCGCAATGTAATCGTCTTTGCGCGCCTGGTTCAGAAAGAGCTGGATGATCTCGCGCGGATGGGAAGCGTTGGACAAATCTTCCAGTACTTTGCCAAAAATTTTGCACTGGTTGCTTTCCCAAAGCGGCTGACCTTCATCCAGGACTCCGATGCGGCGGTATTCAGCGATTTTTTGAGCCGTGCGGTCTTTATTATCCTGAACATCCGGCTGGTCAAAACCATTGATCCCTAATACAGCGCTGGCTACGGCGATTGCCATTTCCCAACGGTAGAATTCTGCCCCTAATTCATAGACATCCTTCAAGTCAAATACCAGCACGGGCTGGCCGGCCTGACGCAAGGCTGTTACCCTTTCATCCAAACTGCCACTGGAACGGAAGCAAACGAACAGACGGTCGTCGCCGTAACGGTCAACCGAAACAGGCGGTTCGAGGTCTATCGGTATAATCCCACGCCCTTCCTTTCCGGTTGATTCAGCGATTAATTGTTCCAGCCATGAGCCAAAGGATTCAAAAGGCGGCTCGGCTAAAATGGTCAATTTATCTCTGCCCTCAAGGGCGGCTTCACCCAGCAGTGTACCCAGCACCAGACCGGGGTTGCGGGCGGCAGGCGTGTTGGGTAAACACTGGGTCATCATCCGCTCGGCGCGTTGGAGTAAGGTTTCAAGGTTCATGCCCAGCAAAGCAGCCGGAAATAAACCGAAGGGGGTCAATGCCGAGTATCGCCCACCGACTTGTGGAATGCCGGGCAGCATGGCGCGGAAACCTCTTTCACGCGCTAATTTTTCCAGCGGGGTACCCGGGTCGGTGATGGCGACAAAATGCGCAGCGGCTTTTTCTCCCAGTCTATCCGCTGCCAGATGCCAGAAGTAATCGAAAAAGGCATTCACTTCGCTGGTCGTGCCAGACTTGCTGGACACGATAAAGAGGGTCTGCTCGATTGGAGCGCGGCGGGCGGCTTCTTGAACCTGCTGGGGATCAGTAGAGTCAAGAATAGCAAGATCAAGAGCATCCACTTCTGCCAGCTTGCCCACCCCAAATGTTAAGCGCAAGACTTCCGGCGCAAGTGATGAACCGCCCATCCCCAAAAGAAGAGCATGGGTCAAGCCATCTTTGCGACAGGACTCGGATAGCTGCCGGTAATCCTCGATCAGGTTACGGCTGTTTTTAGGGGAATGCAGCCAACCCAACCGCTGACGAATTTCAGCCTGACCTTTTGGATTGTCTGTCCAGAGAGAGGCATCCAGTTCAAAAATTCGCTGGATAACCTGTTCCTGCTCCTGTCTTTGCAAAGCGGTTGGAAGGATACCGCGAAGTGGTCCAAGTTCCTCAAGCGCGGCCTGGAGGCGCTTCTCAATGGCTTGTTGAAGGGCGGTAAAAGCATCGGCAAAGGCTTTGACCCCTTCTATTTCCAGTTCATAGGTGACGCGGTCCATCGAGATACCGAGTTGTTCCAGTTGTTGGATAACTTTCTGCTCGGCTTGTACATCTGCCCCCAGTTTAATTTGCGCTTTACCATGATCGGTAAAGGCTTCCAGCGTTTGGGGAGGAACGGTATTGACTGTGTCAGGACCAATCAACTCTTCCACATAGATGACATCCCGATAGGCCGGGTTTTTGGTGCTGGTGGAAGCCCAAAGAGGACGCTGGGTTCGCGCGCCCTTTTCTCGTAGGGAAATAAACCGCTGTTCAGAAAATTTTTCAAGAAAGAGGGCATAGGCCAGACGAGCATTGGCAATGGCGGCTTTGCCAAGCAGGGATTGAGCGAGGGCTGCATTGCTCTCTTCTTTCTGGATAATTTCATTCAACAATTGGTCTACTTTAGTATCCACCCGCGAGACAAAGAAAGAGGCCACCGATGCAATTCGGTCAATGGGTAGGCCGTTCGCCAGACGGTCTTCCAATCCAGAGAGGTAGGCATCAATCACCTGGGCATAACGGGTCAGTGAAAAGATGAGTGTTACATTGACGTTGATGCCTTCGGCAATAGATTGCCGAATTGCGGGGATGCCTTCCGGTGTGGCCGGGATTTTAATCATCAGATTGGGACGGTTGACCAGAGACCAGAGTCGTTTGGCTTCGGCAACCGTGCCGGAGGTGTCATTTGCCAGGAGAGGATTGACCTCTAAACTCACAAATCCATCTGCCGCATTGGATTCTTCGTATAGCGAACGAAAAAGGTCGGCTGCGGCTTGTATATCTTCGATGGCCAGCTGGGTGAAAATCTGTTCGGCACTCCAACCCGACCAGGCCATGGGTTTGAGGGCGGCATCGTAATCGTTGGAGCGTGCAATGGCGTTGTGGAATATGGAGGGGTTGGAGGTTACTCCGCGGATGAGCCCTTGTTCAATGAATTGGGCCAGTTTGCCATTTTCCAGTAAAGAGCGTTGAATATTGTCATACCACAGGGATTGACCCAATTGGTGAAGTTGATGGACACGGTTCATGGAATACCTCTTAATTTTCTCTTTCAATAGCCTGAACTTTTCCAAAGCGGCGGGCATGACGCTCTTCACCGCTAAAAGAGGCGGACAAAAAGGCGCGCACGATTTCTTTAGCCAGCTCTGCGCCGATAATTCGGGAGCCCAAACAGAGAACATTCATGTTGTCGTGTTCAACTCCCTGATGAGCGGAATAGGTGTCATGGCACAAACCAGCATAAATGCCCTTGAACTTGTTGGCGGCTATACTGGCGCCTACTCCGGAACCGCAAATAACAATTGCGCGCTGGGCTTCGCCATCCAAAACTGCCCGGCAGGCCTTGCGGGTGAAATCGGGGTAGTCCACTGCTTCGGGAGAGTAAGTACCCAGGTCAACTACTTCATGCCCGGCGGTGCGCACGGCTGATATGATTTCCTCTTTCAACAAAAAACCGGCATGATCACAGGAAATTGCCACTCGCATGGGGTTGTCCTCCTATGGGTTGCTGATACCCAGCAGGTTTCGGGCTTCTTTCAAAATGTTTGCTGCGGTTAAGCCAAATTCCTCATAGATTTTTTTGTAAGGGGCGGATGCGCCGAAACGCTCGATGCTGATAATGCGCCCCTGATCGCCAACATAACGATGCCAGCCCTGTGCCACACCGGCTTCAACCGCCAATCGGCGTTTGATGGATGGAGGTAAAACCTCATCGCGATAACTCTGGTCTTGTTGCTCGAATAATTCCCAGGAGGGGAAAGATACCAGGCGAACATTGTAACCTTCGGCAGCCAGTGTGTAACCGGCATCTACAATCAGGGCTACTTCTGATCCGGATGCCATCAGAATAATTTGGGGCTTTGCTCCGCCGAGGTCTGCCAGCACATAAGCACCGCGCTGTAAACCGCTGGCAGGGGCGAATGTGCTGCGGTCCAGCACGGGCACGGCCTGGCGGGTCAGGGCAAGGGCGGTCGGTTGGTGGCGGTTACGAATGGCAGCAATCCATGCCTCGCGCACTTCGTTGGCATCGGCTGGACGGATAACGATCAGGTTGGGGATGGCACGTAGCGCTGCCAGATGTTCAACCGGCTGGTGGGTTGGGCCATCTTCCCCCAGGCCGATGCTGTCATGGGTATAGACCCAAATTGAGGGAATGTGCGAGAGGGCGGAGATGCGCACTGCCGGTCGCATATAATCCGAAAAGACCAGAAAAGTACCGGCATAGGGAATCACACCACCATGCAGGGTCATTCCGTTGACAATTGCGCCCATTCCGTGTTCGCGCACCCCAAAGTGAAAGTTGCGCCCAAGACGGTTATCGGCTTGAAAAGAAGGGCTGTTGTTGATCCAGGTATTGTTGGAAGGGGTGAGGTCTGCTGAACCGCCGATCAGTTCCGGCAGGCGTTCGGCTAATGCGTTAATCACCTTGCCGGATGCTGCCCGGGTAGCCATTCCCTTGGGGTCAGCGGGGAATTCAGGTAAGTTGTGATCCCAGCCCTCGGGAAGTTCCCCTGCCAGCCGGCGTTTCAATTCGGCGGCCAGATCAGGATGGGTCTGTTGATAGGCGTTGAACAGGCGCTGCCATTTACGCTCGGCGCGTTGACCGGTTCTCAGCGCGGAGCGGAAGAACTGCAGAACATCCTCGGGGATGTAAAAGTCGGGTTCAAGCGGCCAGCCTAATTTTTGTTTGGCGCCGCGCAGTTCCTCTTCTCCGGGCGGTTCGCCGTGTGCTTTGGCGGTGTCCTGCCGGGTAGGTAATCCGTAACCAATATGGGTACGGCAAAGAATGAGCGAAGGGCGGGGATCCCGACGGGCTTTTCGGATGGCGGATTCGACCTCACGGATGGAAAGTCCATCCACATTGCGAATGACCTGCCAGCCGTATGCCTCAAAACGTTTGGCGCGGTCTTCGGTGAATGCCAGATCGGTGGAACCATCAATGGAAATGCGATTGTCGTCGTAAAGATAAATTAATTTGCCGAGCCGCAAATGACCAGCTAGTGAGGCGGCTTCGGAAGCAACCCCTTCCATCAGGTCACCGTCGGTTACGATTGCATAGATAAAGTGATTAATCATCTCAAAGCCGGGGCGGTTGAATTGAGCGGCAAGGTGTGCCTCGGCGATTGCCATGCCCACACCGTTGGCAAAGCCTTGTCCAAGCGGACCGGTCGTGGTTTCCACGCCGGGGGTGAGACCATACTCCGGATGACCGGGGGTACGGCTGCCCCATTGCCGGAATTTCTTAAGTTCTTCCAGCGGAAGATCATAGCCGGTCAGGTGTAACAAAGAATAAAGCAGCATGGAACCATGGCCGCCTGAAAGAATGAAGCGGTCACGGTCGGGCCAAGCCGGGTTTGCAGGGTGATGTTTGAGGAAACGTGTCCAGATGACATATGCCAGAACAGCAGCGCCCATTGGCAAACCGGGGTGGCCGGAGTTGGCTTTCTGCACGGCATCCACGGACAAGAGACGAATAGTATTGATGGAGAGTTCTGCGAGCTTTTCCATGGCTTCGGCCGTCGGTGCTATCACGCGATGACGGCAAATGCCAGCAGACCGAGCCATCACATCGAAAGGGGGCTTTCTAACCCTCTGCCCCCACTGTCCGAGGAACCTTGGTGCGGAGCCACGGTATCGTTGAGGATCTCCAGGATCCCGCCAGAAAAATCGGCTAATCTCATGACATGCCTCCTCTCATCGACAAGGCAGAACGCGCACGCCAGTTCGCTCGGGCCATCGCCTCGGACCTGGCCATGTACAACGAAGCCAAGCTGTCCCAGGGGATCATCGACGATACGCTCTTCGACCTGATGAAAGAGGAAATCGAAGAAGGGCGAGCCCACTTCCAGTCGCGTGTGACCCCTGAGATCGCGGCCACCAACCTCTACGAGCGGGCCCTGGTGGACATCCTGCTGAAACAGCGCGGGCAGCACATCAAGTCGAAAATCTGGTGAGCGCCGGCCCGACCGTTCGCACCTTCGTCGTCTTGCCGCACGCGGCCGGAAAACGACTGGATGTGGTTCTGGCGACCCAGTTCCCGGAGGTTTCGCGTACCCAGTTCACGCGGCAGGTTTCCGATGGTGCGGTCAGGGTGAATGGGCAGCCTGTTGCGCCGTCGCGGAAGATGCGTGTGGGCGATGAAGTGTCGTGGACACCGCCGCTCCCGCGTCAGAGCCCTGGTCTCCGGGCGCAGGATATCCCCCTGCAGGTGGTTCACGAAGACGATTGTCTGCTGGTCCTGAACAAACCGCCAGGGCTGGTTGTGCATCCGGCGGCCGGGCACGAGGACGGCACCCTGGTGAACGCTCTACTGGCTCATTGCAAGGATTTGCGTGGCATCGGGGGCGAGTTGCGGCCCGGGATCGTACACCGCCTGGACAAGGACACATCAGGCCTGCTGGTTGTGGCCAAGGACGAGCCCA